>Ga0308163_10000093_pt1 | contig 271804 bp, 244 predicted proteins | sample PhyTR1_FD_201037 | JGI IMG/M metagenome (GOLD analysis project Ga0308163, IMG submission 201037) | Phyllosphere microbial communities from UC Gill Tract Community Farm, Albany, California, United States - DLSLT.R1 | ecosystem: Host-associated > Plants > Phyllosphere > Unclassified | place...
GATCACAACAGCTTCCCAGTAGGTCGCTTGCTCAAAGGAAGTGAAGATTGGGATCGAGACTTGCGTCTCTGGCCTTTCTCTTTACTTCTCAAGTGAGCACTTAATTTCTGTTCGCTAGCCAGGTCGTTTAATCCGAAGATCAAACTTGCCGGCAGCGCCATCATTCAAGCGCCCACACTTATCGGCTGTTTAGTTGTTAAAGAGCGTTCGGCCAATCAAGTCATCGACTCGATCGCACCCGGTATCTCTACCGTTTCGTGCAAATTCGTTTTCGTCGATCTCTTCGCTACTTACTGCGTCGCGATCAGCGAGTCGTGCATTCTACACTGTTTTCGTTACCGCTTTCAACTTGTCGTTGCAACTTTCTAACTCATCAACATGTTTCGCAGATCTTGCTTGCTAACTGCCGACTTGCTTTTGCACCGCCAAGCCCAAAACTATAACACACTAAAAGCTGGACTGTTTTTCCAACCCGGAGAATTTTCGCTACCCGACTAAACAACCGCCAGGCTTTGATCTCCGTAGTGCTTGCTCGGCTGATTCAGAACTTTCGCTCCAGACCGCTTTGCTTTTTGCTCACCGCTGTTTTTGCAGCGCCGAGCCAGAAACTATAGCACGATAAATCCAGGCCTGTTTCGCCTACGCCGAAATTTTCTTTGCTCAACTTCGAACCCTGAAAACCCGGCGCTGCTTGCTCGTCTCACCCGAAGGCTTCGACTCGCTGTTTCTGCCCCGCTGCCCGCTTCGCTTTCGCGTCGTGTTCAACAGGGAGGCGAATTATGCACACGGATTTGCAGTGTGTCAAACGCATGACGGACAAAACCCTTCATTTCCTGAAGCACCCCGTCATTACGGGTGACCCCTCTATATATAAGGGGGAGATTCCTCTCTATAGGTGCCTCTCTATAGGTGCCTCTCTATAGGTGCCTCTCTATAGGTGCCTCTCTATAGGTGCCTCTCTATAGGTGCCTCTCTATAGGTGCCTCTCTATAGGTGCCTCGTCGGCCCTCTATATATAGAGGGCCGACGAGGCACCAGGTTCAATCTTGCTTCGCACGATGCCGCTCGACGGAGACATACAGCCGACGAACGGTTATTTGGGCACGTGTCCTGGCTGCCACATGTTTCAGCCACTGCAGTTCGCTCAAGCAATGAAAGTAAATTTTCTTTACTATGCGCAGCAATGTAAATAGATTTACACCTTCTAAGCCCTTCGATGGATCCGACCACTGTGTCTCCACCCCTGCCGCTTGCGAACCTGACGATCGCCGACCGCATTGCTCGCGCAATGCCGACGCTGACGCGTTCGCATCGCCAGATGGCGGACTATGTGCTGGCGAATCCCTTCCGGGCGGCCACCATGCGCATCGACGAGTTTGCCGAAGCCGTGGGCGCATCGACCGCCACGGCTAACCGCTTTGCCCGCGCGCTGGGCATGGATGGTTATCCGCAGTTCCGCGCCGAGTTGGTTCGTGGCTTCGAGGCCACCTTGGCGCCGGTAGAAAACCTGCGCCAGGAGCTGGAACGCGGCAGCAACGTGGCCGAGGTCTTCGCCGCCGTGTTCGAAGAGAACCAGCGCAATATCGACGCCACCTTGCGCGGTCTGCAACCCGAAGCCTGTGAACGTGCCGTCGCCGCCATCTTGCAGGCGCGCCGTATCTACATCATCGGGTTTGGTGCCAGCGCCTGGCTGGGCGGACTGCTGCAGCGCGGGCTGGACCCGTACTGCGAAAACGTGGACTTGCTGGCCGGGGTCGCCGGGGCGTCACATGCGGCGCGCAAGCTGTTCAAACTGCGCAGCGACGACCTGATGATCGCCATTGCCTTCCCGCGTTATGTGTCGGACACGGTCTACCTGGCCGAGCGTGCGCGCGATCATGGCGTGCCGGTGCTGGCACTGACCGACCGGCCGACCTCGCCGCTGGCACCCACCGCGAACGTGTCGCTCTACGCCTGTACAGAAAGCAATTACAACGCCAACTCGGAAGCCACCGTGCTGTCGCTGATCGAGGCCTTGTGCGTGGCAGTTGCGCTGCGTGCGCAGGGTTCTTTGAAAGCCGCCGCCAATGTCGCCGAGTTCGTGATGCCCTGGCTGCACGGCAGCGGCACGCCGGCCGAGCGCACCCAGTTCTTTTCCACGTCGGCACGCAGCCGGCGCGACGCTTTAGATACGCAGAACTCCTGAGATGAAACGCTTGCACGCTCTCTATATATATAGCGGCCTGTCGATGGATGGCTTGATCGCCGTCGAGCAGATTTCCGCACAGGTGGTCGCATGAGGCCCGTCATTGCCATTCACGGCGGCGCCGGCACGCTCAATCGCGCAGCCATGTCTGCCGAGACCGAAGTCACTTACCACGCTGCTTTGCGTGCGGTGCTGGAAGCCGGCCAGGCTGCGCTGGCTTCGGGGGCAACCGCCGTCGAAGCGGTGACGCTGGCGGTCGGCATGCTCGAGGACTGCCCGCTGTTCAACGCCGGTCACGGTGCGGTGTTCACCCATGCGGAAACGCATGAGCTGGATGCGGCCGTGATGGATGGTGCGACCCGCCACGCCGGTGCGGTGGCCTGTGTCACCACGCTGCGCAGCCCGGTTCGTGCCGCGCGTGCGGTGATGGAGCACAGCGACCACGTGCTGTTCGTGGGTGAGGGCGCCGAAGCCTTCGGTCGCGCACAAGGTCTGGAATTCGTAGATCCGTCGTATTTCTCGACCGACGCACGTCGCGAACAATTGCACCGCGCGCTGGCGACCAACGCTGCGCCGATGCTGGATCACGACGGTGCTGCCGCCGTGGCCGCAGACAATGCACCGCTGGCCGAAGACAAGAAGTTCGGCACGGTCGGTGCGGTCGCGCTGGACAGCCATGGCCACATCGCTGCGGCAACGTCCACCGGCGGCATGACCAACAAGCAGGCCGGTCGGGTGGGCGATTCGCCGCTGATCGGCGCCGGCACCTATGCCGACGACCGCACGGCTGCCGTGTCCTGCACCGGCAGCGGCGAGATGTTCATCCGTGTGGCTGCTGCCTACGACGTGTGCGCACGCATGGCCTACGCCGGCCAGACGCTGGCGCAGGCGGCCGAGCATGTGGTGATGGAATCGCTGATGGAAATCGACGGACGCGGCGGCCTGATCGCCGTGGACCGCGAAGGCAACGTAAGCCTGCCCTTCAACACCGAGGGCATGTACCGAGGCGTCGCCTATGTTGGCGAAGCCCCCCAGACGGCGATCTTTCGCTGAGGAATGTCGACGCTGTGAATAAGCAAGCTGTGAACAAGCCCACCTCTACTGTCCTGGCGGAATCGCGCGTGGTGTCGGTCGATGACCTGACCGTGCGCTTCCAGACCTCGGAGCGCACCGTTGATGCCGTGCGCAACCTGTCCTTCCACGTCGATCGCGGCGAGACGCTGGCGATCGTCGGCGAATCGGGCTCCGGCAAGTCCGTGACCTCGCTGGCGCTGATGCGCCTGATCGAGCACGGCGGCGGCAAGATCCTCAACGGCAGCATGATGTTCCGCCGCCGCAATGGCGAAGTGCTGGATCTGGTGAAGGCGCCGAATCCGACGCTGCGCAGCATTCGCGGCGCCGACATCGCGATGATCTTCCAGGAGCCGATGACGTCCCTGAACCCGGTGTTCACCGCCGGCGACCAGATCGCCGAGTCGATCCGGGTGCACCAGGGCAAGAGCTCATCGGCCGCACGCGCGGAAGCGCTGCGCATGCTGGAACTGGTGCGCATCCCCGAAGCCAAGAACGTGCTGGATCGTTATCCGCACCAACTGTCGGGCGGCATGCGCCAGCGCGTGATGATCGCGATGGCCTTGTCCTGCAAGCCGTCGCTGTTGATCGCCGACGAGCCGACGACTGCACTGGACGTGACCATCCAGGCGCAGATTCTGCAATTGATCCGCGAGCTGCAGCACGAGATGCACATGGGCGTGGTGTTCATCACCCACGACATGGGTGTGGTTGCCGAAATCGCCGATCGCGTGCTGGTGATGTATCGCGGCGAGAAGGTGGAAGAGGGCGTGTCCGACGACGTGTTCGCCGCCCCCCGTCATCCGTACACCAAGGCGCTGCTGTCTGCCGTGCCGAAGCTGGGCGCGATGGAGGGCACCGACCTGCCGCTGAAATTCGAACTGCTGCGCGTGGCTGACGAGAACGGCGTGGCGCCGCCGCCAGCCACCCCGCAGGACACCGTGCAAGCGGGTGCGTCGCCGATCCTGCGCGTGCGCGACCTGATCACGCGCTTCGATGTGCGTGGCGGCATCTTCGGTACCGTGAAGCGTCGCGTGCACGCGGTCGAACAGGTGAGCTTCGATCTGTTCCCGGGCGAGACGCTGGCCTTGGTGGGTGAATCGGGCTGCGGCAAGTCGACCACCGGTCGCTCGCTGCTGCGCCTGGTCGACAGCCAGAGCGGCGCCATCGAGTTCGGTGGCCAGAACGTGCGCGAACTGCCGAACACCCAGTTGCAGGCCCTGCGCCGCAACATCCAGTTCATCTTCCAGGACCCGTTCGCCTCGCTCGATCCGCGCGTGACCGTGGGCTTCTCGATCATGGAACCGCTGCTGGTGCACAAGCTGGCCAGCGGCGCCGAAGCGCAGAAGCGCGTGGAATGGCTGCTGGAAAAGGTCGGCCTGCCGGCGGAATACGCGCAGCGTTATCCGCACGAGTTCTCGGGTGGCCAGCGTCAGCGCATTGCGATTGCGCGCGCACTCGCCGTGAACCCGAAGGTAGTGGTGGCCGATGAATCGGTGTCCGCGCTCGACGTGTCGATCCAGGCGCAGATCGTCAACCTGATGCTCGATTTGCAGCGTGAACTGGGCATTGCGTTCCTGTTCATCTCGCACGACATGGCGGTGGTGGAGCGCGTGAGCCACCGCGTGGCGGTGATGTACCTGGGACAGATCGTGGAAATCGGCCCGCGCCGCGCAATCTTCGAGAACCCGCAGCACGCCTACACGCGCAAGCTGATGTCGGCCGTGCCGATCGCCGATCCGGCACGTCGTCACCTGAAGCGCGAGCTGCTGTCCGATGAAATTCCGAGCCCGATCCGTGCGGTCGGCGACGAACCCGTGGTGCCGCCGCTGGTGCAGGTTGCCCCGGGGCACTTCGTGGCGCACCACAAGGTCGGCGGCCAGTACTGAGCCAACCAAGTCACTACGTCTACAAGCCCTACAGATTGCATTACCCCCGCCGCCTGACCAGGCGGGTTCGATCCACCCTAGGAGACTTAATTCATGAACAAGCGTGTCGCTTCGATGTTTCGACGTAAACCGCTGGCAGCGGGCCTGCTGGCCCTGGCCGCACTGACTGCAGGCAACGCAGCTTTCGCCGCGAAAGACGTGGTCATTGCCCTGCATATCCCCGCTGAAACGCTCGACCCGTACAGCACCAACACCACGCTGACCACCGCGGTGACCAAGTCCTTCTACGAAGGCCTGTTCGAATTCGACAAGGATCTGAAGATCCGCCCGGTTCTGGCCGAGAGCTATGACGTCTCGCCGGACGGCCTGGTCTACACCTTCAAGCTGCGTCAGGGCGTGAAGTTCCACGACGGTTCCGACTTCAACGCCGAAGCCGTGAAGTTCGTGCTGGAACGCGCGATCAACCCCGACAACAAGATGCCGCGCGCCAACCAGTTCAAGGCGATCTCGAAGATCGACGTGGTTGATGCCTACACCGTGCGCATGACCCTGAAGGAGCCGTTCTCGCCCTTCCTGAATGCGCTGGCACACGGCTCGGCCGCGATGATCTCGCCGACCGCGCTGAAGAAATGGGGCAACAAGGACATCGCCTTCCACCCGGTCGGTACCGGCCCGTTCGAATTCGTCGAATGGAAGCAGACCGACTTCGTGAAGGTCAAGAAGTTCGACGGCTACTGGAAGAAGGGCTACCCGAAGGTTGACTCGATCACCTGGAAGCCGGTCCCGGAAAACGGCACGCGCATGGCCATGCTGCAAACCGGCGAAGCCGACTTCGTGAGCTCGGTGCCGGCTGAAACCGCTGCCGCGCTGAAGAGCAACCCGAAGCTGAACCTGACCGCCTCTGACTCGATCATCGTGCGTTACATCAGCATGAACACGACGCAGAAGCCGTTCGACGACATCAAGGTTCGCCAGGCCGTCAACTACGCGATCAATCGCGACGCGCTGGTCAAGGTCGCCTTCGGCGGCTTCGCCTCGCCGCTGACCAGCATCGTTCCGGAAGGCATCAAGTTCGCGCACAAGACCGGCCCGTGGCCGTATGACCCCAAGAAGGCGCGTGAGCTGCTGAAGGAAGCCGGTTATCCGAACGGTTTCGAAGCCACGATGTGGGGCGCGTATAACGACTCGACCACCCAGAAGGCACTGCAGTTCATCCAGCAGCAGCTGCAACAAGTCGGCATCAAGCTGACCGTGCAAGCCCTGGAAATCGGCCAGCGCGTGGAGTGGGTGCAATCGGCACCGGACCCCGCAACCGCCCGCGTTCGCATGTACTACGCCGGCTGGTCGTCGTCGACCGGTGACGCTGACTGGGCCCTGCGTCCGCTGCTGGCCTCCGAGTCCTTCCCGCCGAAGCTGAACAACACCGCGTACTACAAGAACGATGTGGTGGACAGCTCGATCGCGAAGGCCCTGAAGTCGACCGACGACAAGGAACTGGCATCGCTGTACAAGACCGCCCAGGAACAAGTCTGGAAAGATGCCCCGTGGGCACCGCTGGTCGTGCAGCAGAACGTGTATGCGCAAAGCAAGCGCCTGACGGGTGTGTTCATGCAACCCGACGGCAACATCAACTCGACCGAGATCTCCGTCTCCGAGTAAGCGTGTACTAGTAGTAGATCCGCGCGCCGGCACCCGCTGGCGCGCGCTTTTGTCGGCACCGCATCAACATGTTGAATTATTTTCTGAAACGGCTTGTGGGACTGATCCCGACACTGCTCATCGTCGCAGTGCTCGTGTTCCTGTTCGTCCACATGCTGCCGGGCGATCCGGCCCGACTGGCCGCTGGCCAGGACGCCGACCAGGCGACGGTCGAGATCATGCGCAAGGAACTCGGACTCGATCGGCCTTTGCCCGAACAGTTCGTGACCTTTTTCAAACACGTTATCCAAGGTGAGTTCGGCACCTCGATCCGCTCGCGGCGCCCCGTCGCCACCGAGATCGCGGAACGCTTCAAGCCCACCTTGTTCCTGACCCTGACCAGCATGGTCTGGGCAGTGATCTTCGGCATGGCCATCGGCATCACGTCGGCCGTGTTCCGCAACAAATGGCCTGATCGGCTGGGCATGACCATCGCGGTGTCGGGGATTTCGTTCCCGGCGTTTGCGCTCGGCATGCTGCTGATGCAGATCTTCTCGGTCCAGCTGGGCTGGCTGCCGACGGTTGGCGCCGACACCTGGAAGCACTACATCCTGCCGTCCCTGACCTTGGGTGCAGGCGTGGCGGCCGTGATGGCGCGCTTCACGCGTGCGTCGTTCGTCGAGGTGATCCAGGAAGACTTCGTGCGCACCGCGCGCGCCAAGGGCCTGAAGGAAAAGACCGTCATCATCAAGCACTGCCTGCGCAACGCGCTGATCCCGGTGGTGACGATGATGGGCCTGCAGTTCGGCTTCCTGCTGGGCGGCTCGATCGTGGTGGAAGCAGTGTTCAACTGGCCCGGCCTTGGCCGCCTGCTGGTCGACGCCGTCACCATGCGCGACTACCCCGTGATCCAGACCCTGGTGTTGCTGTTCTCGCTGGAGTTCATCCTGATCAATCTGATCGTGGATCTGCTGTACGGCTACATCAACCCCACCATTCGTTATAAGTGAGGCGGCCATGAATCGTCCTGCCGTCCCGGCTACTCCTGAAGTTCCTGTCGTCGTTCCCGTCGCCACGGTGCAAGGCAAGGTCCGTACTCCGTTCTCGGAATTCTGGCGCCGTTTCCGCAAGCAGCACGTGGCACTCGCCGCGGGCTTCTTTGTGGTGCTGCTGATCCTGGCCGCGATCTTCGCGCCGTGGATCACCCCCTTCGATGCCGAGAACTTCTTCGACTACGACATGCTCAACACGGGCCCGTCGGCCACCCACTGGTTCGGCGTCGATCCGCTCGGCCGCGACATCTTCAGCCGCATTTTGATGGGCGCACGGATCTCGCTGACGGCCGGTTTCCTGTCGGTGCTGATCGGTGGCCTGATCGGCACCGCACTCGGCCTGCTGGCGGGTTACTACGAAGGCTGGTGGGATCGCATCGTGATGCGCATCTCGGACGTGCTGTTCGCGTTCCCCGGCATCTTGCTGGCGCTGGGCGTGGTTGCCATTCTGGGCAGCAGCATGACCAACGTCGTGGTGGCGGTGTCGGTGTTCAGCGTGCCGGCGTTTGCGCGCCTGGTTCGCGGCAACACCCTGGTGCTGAAGAACCTGACCTACATCGAAGCCACACGCAGCATCGGTGCATCGGACTGGACCATCATCGTGCGGCACATCCTGCCGGGCACGATCTCGTCGATCATCGTGTACTTCTCGATGCGCGTCGGTACCTCGATCATCACCGCTGCATCGCTGTCCTTCCTGGGCATGGGCGCACAGCCGCCGACCCCGGAGTGGGGCTCGATGCTGAACGAAGCCCGCGCCGACATGCTGAACGCGCCGCACGTGGCCTTGTTCCCCAGCCTGGCGATCTTCCTGACGGTGCTGGCCTTCAACCTGCTGGGTGACGGCCTGCGCGACGCGCTGGATCCGAAGATCGACCGCAAGTGAACTAGGTGAATCGCATGGCGAGCAAGACAGGGGACACGCACACCGTGTCCTTGAAGCAGGTGGCGCCGCAGATCGGGGCACTGCCCAGCGGTCCTCGCGACGCGATCTCGGACGTGGCCGGCGTGACCGTCGGCCATGCCACCCGGGCCAATGGTCCGGTGCAAACCGGCGTCACCGTGGTCCGTCCGCACGGCGGCAATCCTTTCCTCGACAAGGTGCCGGCAGCCGCCGTCGTGATCAACGGCTTCGGCAAGAGCATCGGCCTGGTCCAGGTCGACGAACTCGGGGTGCTCGACACCCCGATCGCGCTCACCAATACCTTCTCGGTCGGCACCCTCGCCACCGCACAGATCCGTCACTGCATCGCCCAGGAGCCCGAGACCGGGCGCAGCCTGCCCACGGTCAATCCGCTGGTGTTCGAGTGCAACGACGGCTTTCTGAACGACATCCAGCGCCTGGCCGTAGTCGAGGCCGACTACCTGGCGGCACATGACGCCGCCAGCGTGGACGTGGCGCAAGGCGCGGTCGGGGCAGGGCGCGGCATGTCGAGCTTCCAGCTGAAAGGCGGCATCGGCACGGCCTCGCGCCTGGCCGTGGTGAGCAGCGCGGTGGACAAGGAAGACGGCACACGGCTGGGCACGGCAGAAGGTGTAGATGCGACCGTGACCTATACCGTCGGTGCGCTGGTGCTGGCCAACTTCGGCAAGCTGGAAAACATGACGGTCGCCGGCCTGCATATCGGACCGCATATCGCTGCGCAGTTGAAGACGCGCGAGACCGGCCCGGAGAAGGGCTCGATCATCATGCTGCTGGCTACCGACGCGCCGCTGGACAGCCGCCAGCTGCGCAGGCTGGCCTTGCGTGCAGGCGCGGGCCTGGCGCGCATGGGCTCGGTCTTTGGCCACGGCAGTGGCGACATCGTGCTGGCGTTTTCCACGGCGTACACGATCCCGCTTCTGCCCGACCGGCCGATGCCAACTATTGCGATGCTGCACGAAAGCCAGATCGACGCGCTGTTCCAGGCGGCGGCCGACAGCACCGAGCAGGCAATCGTCAACGCACTCTGGTCGGCGGAAAACGTGCAGGGCCGCGACGGCCATGCACGCACCGCCATCACCGATCTCATTCCCGACTGGGCGGCGTTCGCCCGTCAATTCCGGATGCAAACCCCATGAAAGTTCTGATCTCCACCGACATCGAAGGCGTGGCCGGCGTCTACCACCACGAACAAGTCCGCAACGGCAACGGCGAGTACGAGCGTGCCCGCATCATGATGGCGCGCGAAGCCAGCGCCGCCGTGGCCGGCGCCTTCGATGCCGGCGCCACCGGCGTGCTGGTGAACGATTCGCACGGCGGTTTCCGCAACATGCCGCCCGACCTGCTGGACCCGCGTGCGCAAGTGGTGCAGGGCAAGCCGCGTTACCTGGGCATGGCCTCGGGCGTGGAGCTGGGTGTGGATGCGGTCTGCCTGGTGGGTTACCACGCGAAGGCGCAGGCGCGCGGCATTCTGGCCCACACCACCAACAGCTTTGCGTTTGCACGCATTCGCATCAACGGCGTGGAAACCAGCGAAGCCGGCCTGTACGGCGCGGTGGCCGGCGAGTACGGCGCCCCGGTGGTGATGGCCAGCGGCGACGACGTGTTCATCGAAGAAACCCGCCCGCTGTTTCCGCATGCCGAGTTCGTGCAGACCAAGATCGCCACGGGCCTGACCAGCGGCATTTCGCTGTCGCCCACGCAAAGCTGTGACGCGATCCGGGCCGGCGTGACGGCTGCGCTGGGACGTTTGTCGACCGCCAAGCCTTACACCGTGGCCGGCCCCCTGCGCGTGGGCATCCAGACGCAGACTACCGGCCTGGCCGACCTGTTCTGCCAGTGGCCGACGCTGGTGCGCACGGGCGGCGACGAGGTGGAGTTCGATGCGGAATCGATGGAAGTGGCGATCCGCATGATCAACTGCCTGTCGGCGATGTCGTCGATGCTGCGTTAAAAGCCAGGCTGCTCAGCGGGGCTTGATGCGGTCACCCGCATAAGTCCGCTGCCGAGTGCTGTGGACAAGAAGAAGTCCGTGAAAGGCGCCTGTTGAAAAGCCGGGTTTGTTGCGAGTTTGTTGATAACCGGCTTTTTTACGCCTGTGCATAAGTGGAAAGGCGGCACCTGAGCCTGCCTGTTTTATCGGCAGTTCAGTCCCGGCCCCGCATCATTGGCATCGCATCCACCATGCCGAACAATTCCTCTGCGCCGACCACCTGGCGCCTGGCCATCTTGGTGCCGCCATCCTTGCCCACCAGGAAGACGGTGGCCGGGGCGCCATCCTTCACATCCAGCGCCTTGCGCAGGGCGCGGGCCTGCTCGACCGACAGCGCTTCGCCGTCGCGCTGCGCCAGGTCGCCGACCACCGTATAGACCACCATCTCGCGCTTGCGCAATGCTGCCTGGTTGGCGGGCAGCTGCAGGACGTCCTGCTGGCCGGTCAGCAGGGGATCGGTGGTGGAGGGCGCGATGATGACGACCGGGCGCGTCTTCCAGCGCTCGGCCATCAGGGGGTTGGTATCGTTGCTGGCCGCCGAGGCGCCGGTCGCCAGCACCAGCGAAGTGGTGCCGATGAGCAGCGGTCGGATCAGGCGGGAAACCTGGGCATGGATCATCGAACAGACTCCTGCAATGGCGCCACGAAACGCAGTGCATGTCGTGGCGTGATAGTTGCGGCGTGACGGGTCACATTTTTGCGGCAGCGGGCCGGACGATAGAATCCCCGGTTCCCCGCTTTACATTCCGGACTGCAGCATGCGTCATTCCTCCCCCCTGAATTCCCTCGAAACCGTGTTCGTCCGGATCACCGGCAAGGTGCAGGGCGTGGGCTATCGCCTGTCCACCGTGCGCCGCGCGCACATGATCGGCGCGCGGGGCTGGGTGCGAAACAACGACGATGGTTCGGTCGAGGCCACCGTGCAGGGCACGCCCGATCAGGTCGATGCCATGCTGGAATGGCTGCGCCAGGGCCCGCCAGGTGCACGGGTGACGGATGTCGTCAGCGAAGTGCAATATCTGGACAAACGCTTCGACCGGTTCGAGCAGCGCTGACCTTCACCCCTTACACCGCCAGCGGCAGCCTGACCGAGAACAAGGCCCCGCCGCCTTCCAGGTTGCTGGCCACGATGCGTCCGCCATGGGCCTGCACAATGGACTGGGCAAGCGCCAGGCCCAGGCCCACGCCGCTCACATCCGCGCCCCGCGTGGATGCACCACGATAGAAGCGGTCGAAGATCCGGGTCAGGTCTTCCGGCGCAATGCCGGGGCCCATGTCGGACACGCTGAGCAAGACATCTCCGCCATCGACCACCGCACGCACCGTCACCACGCCCTGTGGGGGCGAGAACTTCAGCGCGTTGCCCAGCAAGTTGTTCAACACCAGCGAGGCCTGTCCGGGCGCCATGCGCACCACCGCATACGGCGAGGCCTCAACGGCCAGGCCGATCTGTCGCTCGGTGGCGGTTGGCGTCAACAGGCGCACCGCTTCTTCCACCACACCGGCCAGCGCCACTGGCGCGGTTGGAACACGTTCCTGGGCCGCATCGGCACGTGCCAGCAACAGCAGTTCGTCGGTCAGCCGCGTCAGGCGCTCGGCCTCTTCCAGGCAGGAGCGCAAGGCGTCCAGATACTCCTCGCGCTCGCGCGGATGACGCAACGTGATCTCGATTTCGGCACGCAGTCGAGACAGCGGCGAGCGCAGTTCATGCGAAGCATCGGCGGTGAACCGCCGCTGCGCATCGAAGCCGGTTTCCAGCCGCGCCAGCATCTCGTTCAAGGTGTCGACCAGGCGACCGATTTCGTCGCGCGTGCCGGGGTGGGGCAGACGTTCGCCCAGGTTGGCATCGCCAATGTCGCGCACCCGCAGCACGACCTGATCGATGGTGCGAAACGCCCCGCGCGTGAGCCAGTGACCGGCAATGCCGACCGCCGCCAGCAGTGCCAGCGCCATCGCCGCGAACAACAGGCCGGCCGCGCGCATCACGGCCTTCACATCATCCAGCGATCCCGCTACCAATACCGCACGTTGGCCGCCTTGTGCGGGCATGGCAACCAGGCGCACGGGCTCGCCGCCGAAGTCCGGCAAGGTCTCGAAAGCACGTCCGCCGACCGCAAGCTGGGCCAGCATGGCGGGCGACACCGGCAGGCTGGACGGGCCCAGGTTGGCACTGCGTGCAAGGACCTTGCCGCGCATGTCGATCACCTGCACCAGGCGGTCCAGGCGATCCAGTGCGGGCTCGGCGATCGGGCCGTTGGCCGGGTCGTGGACGATCACCGGCGCGTCGGGGTCGGCCGGCAGCGAGCTGATCTCGGTTTCCGCCAAGGCGACCAGCGCCGAGTCGAGCTGCTGATGAATGGCACGCGACAGCCCCCAGTGCCCGGCAAAGCCGGTCAGCACCAGGATGATGACGATCAAGGCCAGATGGATGAAGGTCAGGCGCGTGCGAAAACTAAGGGCGTTCATGGCCGGCCTCTTTCAACTGGAAGCCGCGGCCGCGCACCGTGTGGATCAGCGGTTGCAGGCCGGTCGTGTCGATCTTGCGGCGCAGGTTGCTGATGTGCACATCGATCAGGTTGTCCAGGCCGATCTGGTCGACATCCCACACCCGCTCGCCCAGCCGCGCACGACTGACCACCTCGCCGGCCTGGCGCAGCAATATTTCGAGAATTGCGTATTCCTTGGGCGTGAGATCGAGCGCCCGGCCCGCACGCGTGACACGGTGCGTGACCGGGTCCAGGTTCAGGTCGGACACCGCCATCACCACCGGTCGGGTCAGTTCCGAGCGGCGCAGCAGGGCACGTGCACGCGCCAGCAATTCCTCGAAGGCATAAGGCTTGGTCAGGTAGTCGTCGGCGCCGTGATTCAGGCCGGCCACGCGGTCGGCCAGCGCATCGCGTGCGGTCAGCATCAGCACCGGGGTCTGGATACCGCTTGCGCGCAGGTCGCGGCACAGTTCCATGCCGTCGCGGTCGTGCAACATGCGATCGAGCACGATCAGGTCGTACTCGTTCACCTTTGCCAACTCGTCACCCTCCTCGACGGTGTGCGCCAGGTCGACGACAAATCCCTCTTCCTGCAAGCCTCGCGACAGCAGGCGCGCCGCCTTGCGGTCGTCCTCGACGATGAGGATTCTCATGCCCAGCTCCTTGGGTGACCGGATCGTGCAACGCCGTTCTGCAACGGCGCCGCGTGACTCGCATCTTATCTGGCGACCATGCGCCTGCGCGCTTCCTGAAGAAAGATTCAGGCGGCCTTGGGACGTTCTTAAGACACGCCTCGATAAGCTGCGATGCAAGTCTGGATCAACGCCGATCGGCGCGCTGCCCCGGACATCGAGGACGCCATCATGAATCTGTTCAAAAGCCTGTTCGGCACATTCCTGCGCACCCGCCGCGCATCCCGCCATTTCCGTCGTACCGTCGTCCCTGCGGCGGTCAACGGACAGGTGACCCTGCGTGCGGTGCCCGACGAACTTGCCCACGCCTTGCTGCGCAGCGCGCGCGAAGACCTGGGCGATACGCTTGCCCGCGTGCATGGCCACCCCGGCGGCCTGAGCGAATCCGAAGCCGCCGAGGCCTTGGCTCGCGTGGGCCCGAACGAGGTCGAACACGAAAAGCCGCTGCCGATGTGGCTGCACCTGTGGCACTGCTACAAGAACCCATTCAACCTGCTGCTGACCGTGCTGGCCATCGTGTCCTATCTGACGGAGGACGTGAAGGCGACCATGGTAATCGGCACCATGGTGGGCCTGTCCACGCTGATCCGCTTCGTGCAGGAAGGCCGCTCCAACCGCGCTGCAGAACGCCTGAAAGCCATGGTGAGCAACACCGCCACGGTCATTCGCTGCCCCGAGGCCGATGAAGCCGCCCAACTGGGTTGCGTGCCGGCTGCGCGCATCGAAGTGCCGATCCAGCGCCTGGTGCCCGGCGAAGTGCTGGTGCTGTCGGCCGGCGACATGATTCCCGCCGACTGCCGCGTGATGAGCGCCAAGGACTTGTTCGTCAGCCAGGCCGCCATGACCGGTGAATCCCTGCCGGTGGAAAAGGACGCCGACGGCCATCGCAGCTTCACCAGCGTGCTGGACGCCAGCAACCTGCTGTTCATGGGCACCAACGTGGTGTCTGGGGCAGCGACGGCCGTGGTGCTCAACACCGGCAACCGCACCTACTTCGGCACCATCGCCACCCGGGCCACCGCACAGGACCGCACGCCGACCGCCTTCCAGACGGGTGTGAACAGCGTCAGCTGGCTGCTGATCCGCTTTGCGCTGGTGATGGCCCCGCTGGTGTTCCTGATCAACGGCATCACCAAGGGTGATTGGACCGACGCCTTCCTGTTCGCCTTGTCGGTGGCCGTGGGCCTGACGCCGGAAATGCTGCCGATGATCGTGACCTCCACACTCGCCAAAGGCGCCGTGCTGCTGTCGCGCAAGAAGGTGGTGGTGAAACGCCTGGACGCGATCCAGAACTTTGGCGCGATGGACGTGCTGTGCACCGACAAGACCGGCACGCTGACGCAGGACCGCATCTTCCTGGAACGCCATACCGATGTGTTCGGCAATGACTCCGAAGAAGTCCTGAAGTTTGCCTATCTGAACAGCCACTACCAGACCGGGCTGAAGAACCTGCTGGACCGCGCAGTGCTCGATCACGTCGAACTGCAGACCGAACTGCGCCTGGCCGAGCACTACAAGAAGGTCGATGAAATTCCCTTCGACTTCGACCGCCGCCGCATGTCGGTGGTGGTGTCGGAACGCGATGACCACCATGAGCTGATCTGCAAGGGCGCGGTGGAAGAAATCCTGGCTGCCTGCACCCACGTGCTGGACAAGGGCGTGGCCGTGCCGCTGGATGCCGACATGCTGGCCCGTGTGTATCGGGTCACGCGTGACCTGAACGAAGAAGGCTTGCGCGTGGTGGCCGTGGCCATGAAGGAAGTGCCGCCGCGCAAAATTGTCTACGCCATTGCCGACGAGGCGGAACTGACGCTGGTGGGCTACATCGCCTTCCTCGATCCGCCGAAGGAATCGACCGCACCGGCGCTCAAGGCCCTGGCCGAACATGGCGTGACGGTGAAGGTGCTGACCGGTGACAACGAGCTGGTGACGGCCAAGATCTGCCGCGAAGTCGGCCTGGCCGTCAACGGCGTGGTGCTGGGCCCGCAAGTCGAACGCATGAACGACGCAGAGCTGGCAATCGTGGTGGAGCGCGGCACCGTGTTCGCCAAGCTCACGCCGCTGGACAAGGAGCGCATCGTGCGTGCGCTGCGCGCCAACGGCCACGTGGTGGGCTTCATGGGCGACGGCATCAACGACGCCCCGGCGCTGCGTGCCGCAGACATCGGCATCTCGGTGGACACGGCAGTGGACATCGCCAAGGAAGCGGCCGACATCATCTTGCTGGAAAAGAGCCTGATGGTGCTGGAAGAGGGCGTGCTCGAAGGCCGCAAGACCTTCAGCAACATGCTCAAGTACATCCGCATGACGGCGAGCTCCAACTTCGGCAACGTGTTCTCGGTGCTGGTGGCCAGCGCCTTCCTGCCCTTCCTGCCGATGCTGCCCTTGCAGTTGCTGGTGCAGAACCTGCTGTACGACGTGTCGCAGATCGGCATTCCGTTCGACAACGTCGACCCGGAACTGATCCGCGAACCGCTGAAGTGGAACCCCGCCGACATCGGCCGCTTCATGGTGTTCTTCGGCCCGCTGAGCTCGGTGTTCGACATCATCACCTTTGCGCTGATGTGGTACGTGTTCGGCGCCAAGACCGATGCCGATCAGACCTTGTTCCAGTCCGGCTGGTTCGTGGTGGGGTTGCTGACGCAGACGCTGATCGTGCACATGATCCGCACGCCGAAGATTCCCTTCCTGAACAGCATTGCGGCCACGCCCTTGCTGCTGATGACGGTGGTGATCATGGCGATCGGGATCTTCCTGCCGATGGGCCCGTTTGCCGACTACTTCAAGCTGCAGGCACTGCCGCTGTCCTACTTCCCATGGCTGGTGGCCATCTTGCTGGGCTACGCCACGCTCACCACGGTCATGAAGCGCATCTACATTCGGAAGTACGGCTGGCAGTGAGGGTTGTGATGACCGGCCGGCAACCTGGGCCGGCCCTGACCTGATCAGCCGGCCACGACACACGTGGACGGAACCATGTTCGACGCATTCGACCTCAACGCGCTGCGCCCCTTGCTGGGCACCCTGACCAGCCTGGGCGCCGCCTTCATCCTGGGCGGTGTGATCGGCTTCGAGCGCCAGGTGCGACAGCGCACGGCCGGCCTGCGCACCAACACCCTGGTCGCGGTCGGCGCCGCGGTCTTCGTGCACATTGCCGGACGGCTGACCGGCCAGGAAGGCGCGGTGCATGTGATGGCCTACGTGGTGTCCGGCATCGGTTTTCTGGGTGCCGGCGCGATCATGAAAGAGGGCGCCAACATCAGCGGCCTGAACACCGCGGCGACCTTGTGGGGCTCGGCTGCCGTGGGGGCCTGCGCCGGGGCGTCGATGATCGGCGAAGCGGCAATCGCCACCGGTTTTGTGCTGGCTGCCAATACGCTGCTGCGGCCGGTGGTCAACCGGATCAACCGCCAGCCGGTCAACGAGCAGTCGGCCGAAGCCGTCTACACCGTGTACGTGATCTGCCGGCGTGCCGTGCAAGCGGACGTGCGCGAAAAAATGGCGGAACTGCTGGAAGCCGCTACCTACCCGGTGCGCGACGTGGCCCAGCATGCCTTCGGCCCCAACGATGCCGAGATCGCTGCCACCTTGTATGCAACCGCCGTGGAAGCCGAGGAGCTAGACCATGTGATGACGCTGCTGGAAGCCGAGGCAGGGGTGTCGCAGGCGTTCTGGAATGCGAGCGCCGAGGACTGAGGATCAGGGGCGCCAAGCATGCGGCTTGCCGCCCCGCCGCGCGCTTCAGAGCGCCTTGGTCAAAACGCCCCGGTCGGCAGAAACAGCGTTTCCTTGATTTCTTCCATCACCACATAGCTGCGTGATTCCGCCGACGCCGGCAGCTTCTTCAGGATCTGCCCCAGCAACTGCCGGTACTCGCTCATGGCGGGCAGCCTGGCCTTCACCAGATAGTCGAAGTCCCCCGACACCAGGTGGCATTCCATCACCTGCGGCACGTGCTGCAGTTCGCTTTTGACCTTCTCGAACACGTCGCCGGATTTGGCCGACAGCTTGATCTCGAGGAACACCAGCAGGTTCATGCCAAGTGCGGCCGGATCGACGCGCGCGTGGTAGCCGGTGATCACGCCTTCGCGCTCCAGACGACGCACGCGCTCGGCGCACGGGGTGGCCGACAGGCTGATGCGATCGGCCAGATCGGTGATGGAAATCCGGCCTTCGCGCTGCAGGATATCGAGGATTTTTCGGTCGATTCGATCAAGCTCGCGCATTTCACTTCCCTTGCTGCGGAAACGCCACAGGTTGCAGCGGATTTCACTACGGATACGCCTTGCTTTGGTGGAATCCGCTCCCTCATCCTCAATAGACTACTTCAAAGCACATAAATCAATATCGAGACAGAGGAAACCTCCATGCACGTCATCGTTTTGGGTAGCGGCGTTATCGGCAGTACGACCGCGTATTACCTCGCCAAGTCTGGCGCCCAGGTGACCGTGCTGGAGCGCCAATCTGGCCCCGCGCTGGAAACCAGCTTTGCCAACGCCGGCCAGGTCTCGCCGGGCTACTCCACCCCGTGGGCCGCGCCCGGCATTCCGCTGAAAGCGCTGAAGTGGATGTTCCAGCGCCACGCGCCGCTGACCATCCGCCCGGACGGCACCAGCTTCCAGCTGCGCTGGATGGCGGCCATGTTGCGCAACTGTTCGTCCGAGCGTTATGCGGTCAACAAGGAACGCATGACGCGCATTGCCGAGTACAGCCGCGACTGCCTGCGCCTGCTGCGCAGCGACACCGGCATCTCGTATGAAGAACGCAGCGGCGGCACGCTGCAGCTTTTCCGCACCGAGGCGCAAATGGCGGCGGTGCAGAAAGACATCGACGTGCTGAAAGAATGCGGCGTGCCCTACGAGCTGTTGGACCGCGATCAGCTGCGCACCGCCGAGCCCGCGCTGGAACACGTCAAGCACACGCTGGCCGGCGGTCTGCGCCTGCCCAATGACGAAACCGGTGACTGCAATATGTTCACCACCCGCCTGGTCGAGCTGGCCAAGGGCCTGGGCGTGAATTTCCGCTTCGGCCAGGACGTGCAGCAACTGCTGGTCGAAGGCGGCAAGATCGTCGGCGTGCGGGTCGGCAATGAAGTGCTGAAGGCCGACCGCTACGTGCTGGCCTTCGGCAGCTACTCGCGCAAGATGCTCGAACCCCTGGGCCTGGACCTGCCGGTGTATCCGGTGAAGGGCTACTCGCTGACGGTGCCGCTGGTGGACGCCGCCAAGGGTCCCGTGTCGACCATTCTGGACGAGACCTACAAGGTCGCCGTCACGCGTTTCGACAACCGCATTCGCGTGGGCGGCATGGCCGAACTCAGCGGCTTCGACCTGAGCCTGAACCCGCGTCGCCGCGAAACCCTGGAACTGGTGGTCAACAGCCTGTTCCCCGGCGCCGGCAACGTGCCGCAAGCCAGCTTCTGGACCGGCCTGCGCCCGATGACGCCGGACAGCACGCCGATCGTCGGCGGCACGCGCTACGACAACCTGTTCCTGAACACCGGTCACGGCACCCTGGGCTGGACCATGGCGGCGGGCTCGGGCAAGTTGCTGTCGGACCTGATCACCGGCGCCAAGCCAGAGATCTCGACCGAAGGACTGGATATCGGCCGTTATGGCCGCGAAAAGGTGGCGAACCAGGTCGCAGGCAGCCAGGTGAGCACGCGCCCCGTCACCGCCTGAGCCACGCCAGCATCGGGTCCGATATTTTCCGACCCGATGCTGGCCATGCGTATTTTGGCTTTGACACAGCGGGCCAGACGCGACCAGACTTGACGTTCACCAGTCCCGCCACAAGGAATCGTCGTGAACGCCATACTGAAGGACACCTCGGAGGCCGCGTCGTCCGCCCGGCCGCTTCCCGTCAGCACCACCGGCTTGGTCTTCAACCCGCAACCGGAACGCAAAGACTGGTTCGATGAGGTGGCGCCGCGCGGGATTGCCGAGGAACGCCGCCATCGCCAGGAACGCCTGGCAGGCGCCTTCCGGCTGTTCGCGAAGCAAGGTTTCTCGCAAAGCCTGGCGGGGCACATCACCGCCCGCGACCCCGAGTTTCATGACCACTTCTGGGTCAATCCCTTCGGCCTGCATTTCTCGCGCATCAAGGTGTCGGACTTGTTGTTGGTCAACGCCCAGGGTGAGATCGCCATTGGCCGCGGACCGCTGAACCGCGCGGCGTTCGCGATCCATTCCGCCATCCACGAAGCCCTGCCTGACGTGGTCGCCGCCGCGCACACCCACTCGCTGTACGGCAAGGCCTGGTCCACGCTCGGCCGCCTGCTGGACCCGCTCACCCAGGACTCGTGCTCCTTCTACCAGGACCACGCGCTGTTCGACGACTTCCGCGGCGTGGTGCTGGACACCAGCGAAGGCGAGCGCATTGCCGAGGCCCTTGGCACCAAGAAAGCCGTGATTCTGAAAAACCACGGCATCCTCACGGCGGGGCCCAGCGTCGAGGCTGCCGCCGCGTGGTACCTGTCGATGGAAAACGCCTGCCAGGTGCAGCTGCTGGCCGAGGCCGCTGGCACGCCCATCCCGATCGACCACGAGATGGCCGAGCTGACTCACCGGCAGGTTGGCCGCGCGGCCGGCGCCATCAAGACCTTCGACAGCCTGTGGGCAGGGCTGGTGGAAGCGGAGCCGGACCTGCTGGACTGAGCTTGCGACTGAACGTCCGACCAAGGGAACGTCCGACCAAGGTCCAGACCGCCTATCCGCACGCAGCCATCGGCACGGGTGATTTCGCCACTTTGTTCTAATACGGGCAACAGTGATGGAGATCGCCCGTGCAAGCCTTCAACGAATCCCGCCTTGCCTACTTCTTTGCGGCCGTGCAATGCGGCACGGTGCGCGCGGCCGCTGACAAACTCGACATCGCGCCTTCCGCCGTCAGTCGGCAAATTGCCTTGCTGGAACAGGAACTTGCGCTGGCGGTGCTGGAGCGCCATCGGCGTGGCGTGGTGCCGACTCAGGCCGGGCAACTGCTGATCGACTACTACCGCGAACAGACCGCCCACCAGTCCGACCTGCTGTCCAAGCTGCAAGAAGTGCGCGGGCTCAAGCGTGGCCATGTCGACGTGGCCCTGGGCGAAGGCTTCGTGGTCGACTTCATGCAGGGACCGATGGCGCATTTCTCCCAGCGCCATCCGCATATTTCCGTGACGCTGGATCTGGCGGGCACCAATGACGTGCTGCGCCGTGTGGCCGAGGACGAGGCCGAGATCGGGCTGGTCTATCAACCGCCGCATGACCCGAAGATTGTGTCGCGCGCAGTGCAGCGCCAACCGATGCGGGCCATCGTGCGGGCCAATTCTGCACTGCAGCCGCCAGAACGTTTCACGCTGGCCGACCTGGCCAGCCGGCCGCTTGCGCTCACTCATTCTTCTTACGGCACGCGGCAGTTGCTGGGGCTCGCCGAGTACGCGGCCAAGCTCAAGCTCACCCCTGCGCTGACCAGCAATTCGATCAACGTGCTGAAGCAATTCGTGCGCTCCGGGCTGGGGGTGACGGTGCTGCCGGAATTCGCCGTCACGGCGGAACTGGAAAGCGGTGAGCTGCGGGCGATCCCCATCGACGACCCAGTGCTGGAAGCCGCCGAAGCGCACCTGATCACACGTACCGGCCGCAAGCTGTCGGTGGCGGCGAACCGGCTGGTGTCCTACTGCAGTTCATTGATGCAGGCCTTCCAGGTCACCCGCTGAGCTTGCCCTCGGGAACATGCCGCCATGCGATTCTGTGTTCTATAAAACAGAACAAAATCACCTTTTAGGTGTAATTGACGCGTAATTCAACCCGCTCCCATACTTCCCCGGTGCCTGAAAAACAGGCAATGACAGGCAGCACATGCGCTTCTCGACGCGCTGTGCTTCGCCACCGGACAAGGAAGCAAATGCATGGCTAAGCTGGGTGTGATCGGACTGGGCAACATGGGTCGTGGCATGGCCTTGTCACTGCAACGCGGCGGCTTCGCCGTCCTGGGTTTCGACCCATCGACCGCTGCTCGCGACAGCGTGGCGGCAGAGGGCGTGGAGACGGTCGATACGATCGCCGCGCTGCTCGCGCAGGTCGATACCGTGATTCTGTCGCTGCCGAATTCGGCAATCGTCGAGGCCGTGGTTTCCGGCGAAGGCGGCGTACTGGCCTCGGGCAAGCCGGGCTTGCTGGTGATCGACACCACCACAGCCGATCCGGGCAGCACCCGCCAGGTGGCGGCATCGTTGACCGCCGCCGGCATGCGTTTCATCGACGCCCCGGTCAGCGGCGGCCCCAAGGGTGCAATCACCGCCACCATGACCATGGTGATCGGCGGCGACGAGGCCGACGTGGCGCGCGCCATGCCGATGCTGGAAGCCATGAGCGCCAAACGCGTACATGTGGGCGCAGTCGGCGCCGGCCACGTCACCAAACTGCTGAACAACCTGTTGTGCGGCGCCAACCTGGTGTTGGCGGGCGAGGCTGCACGCCTGGCAGAAGCCGCCGGGCTGGATGCCGAAAAGATCTTCGAAGGCATCAATGCAGGCTCGGGCCGCAGCGGCGTCAGCCTGGTCAATTACCCCACCTGGATCTTCAACGGCGCCTTCAACTCCGGCTTCACCATGAAGCTGATGCGCAAGGACCTGCGCCTGGCCATGCAGTTGCTCGGCCAGTTCGATGCAGACACGCCGCTGGCCACGGAAACCGGCCGCATCTGGGCCGCCAGCGAAGGCGTGCTGGGTGACGACGAAGACTTCAACCGCATCGTGCAGTTCGATGCCACGTCCGCCACCAACGTTACCCAGCCGACTTCCCTGTGAGCCCCGCCATGCACCAATCCGACACCGAACAATTGCTCGCCGCCTTTGCGGTCTTCTTCCCCGGCGCCGACGGCGTGGGATCGTATGTGAGCGGCCAACTGGTGGCAGGGACGGGCGCACCCGTCACCCTGTACAACGCCGCCACCGGACAACCGGTGCTGAGCTACCCCGATGCCGGCACGGCCGTCGTCGAACAGGCGATCGCCGCCGCCACGACCGCCCAGCGCCAGTGGTGGTCGTTGACCCACGCGGCACGGGGTCGCGTGATGTTCCAGATCGGCCAGCAGATCCGCGCCCATGCCGAACCCCTGGCGATGCTGGAAGCCCTCAATGCGGGCAAGCCGATTCGCGATTGCCGTGGCGAGGCCCTGAAGGTCGCCGAGATGTTCGAGTACTACGCCGGCTGGACCGACAAGTTCTACGGCGAAGTCATTCCGGTACCCACCAGCCACCTGAACTACACGCGCCGCGAACCCATCGGCACGGTGCTGCAGATCACGCCGTGGAATGCGCCGATGTTCACCGGCGGCTGGCAGATCGCGCCGGCCATTGCGATGGGCAACGCCGTGCTGCTCAAGCCGTCGGAACTGACGCCGCTCACCTCGCTCGCGCTGGCCTTGCTGATCGAAAAGGCCGGCGCCCCGGTCGGTCTGGTCAACGTGCTAGCGGGCTTTGGCCACACCACTGCACAAGCAGCGATCCAGCAGCGCGCGATCAAGAAGGTGGTGTTCGTCGGTTCCCCCGCCACCGGCGGCAAGATCGCCGAAGCGGCCGCAAAACGCACCCTGCCGTGCGTGCTGGAACTCGGCGGCAAGTCGGCCAATATCGTGTTCGAAGATGCCGACCTGAAACGTGCCTGCCTGGGCGCGCAGGCCGCGATCTTCTCGGGCGCCGGCCAGAGCTGCGTGGCGGGTTCACGACTGCTGGTGCAGCGCAGCGTCTACGACGAATTCGTCGCCATGCTCAGCCGTGGCGCCGACCGCATCCAGGTCGGTTCGCCGCTCGATGACAAGACCGAAGTCGGCCCGATCAGCAACAAGACCCAGTACGAGCACGTGCGCCGCCTGATCGACGCCGGCGTGGCCGGTGGCGCCACCGTCACCACGCGCATGGCCGACGATGCGCCTGGCTACTTCGTGCGCCCGACCGTGTTGGCCAATGCCAGCAACGCGATGGACGTTGCCCGCACCGAGATCTTCGGCCCGGTGGTGGTAGCGATTCCCTTCGATACCGAAGAAGAGGCCATCGCCATCGCCAACGACAGCGAGTTCGGCCTGGCGGGCGCCGTGTGGACCGAAAACGTAGCGCGTGCCCACCGCGTGGCCGCCCTGGTGCAGGCCGGCACCTTCTGGATCAACGGCTACAAGACCATCAACGTCGCCTCGCCTTTTGGCGGCTATCACAGCAGTGGTTATGGCCGCTCCAGCGGCGTCGAGGCTCTGTACGAATACACGCAGACCAAGAGCGTCTGGGTCGAGACCGCACGGGAACCCGCCACATCCTTCGGCTACCTGTAAGGCCATTGCTGCACATCGAGGGACGCGCCATTCGGCAGTGTCCCCACCCCCACCTCAATCGGAGGAGACAAGCATGAGCTCGATCACCGGGACCACGTCCCTGCAGCACTCGCACGGCACAGCCGGCACACTGAAGTTATATGTTTTCGCAGCCATCATTCTGGTGGTCTCGGAACTGATCGGCTCGGCCAGCCTGAACCTGGGCGTTGCCAAGGTCGTGCTGCTGCCGATGGTCTGGGCGCTGTTGCTGGGCGCGGCATTCGGCGCCACGCGTGACCGATGGCCACCTGCGATTGCGCTGGACCGCAGCCTGCAGTTCAAGGCGGCTGCGATCCTGCAACCGGCGCTGCTGCTGTTCATCGCCAAGCTTGGCCTGATGGTCGGCAGCTCGCTGCCCAAGCTGGCGGCGGCCGGCTGGGCACTGGCCTTCCAGGAACTCGGCCATTTTGTCGGCACCATTCTGATCGGACTGCCGCTGGCCTTGCTGCTGGGCATCAAACGCGAAGCCATCGGCGCGACCTTCTCGGTCGGCCGTGAGCCCAGTCTGGCGATCATCGGCGAGCGCTACGGCATGGACTCGCCCGAAGGCCGCGGCGTGCTGGCCGAATACCTGACCGGCACCTTGTTCGGTGCCGTCTTCATCTCGATCTTCGCGGGCTTGGTCACCAGCCTGAATCTCTTTCACCCGCTGTCGCTGGCGATGGGTGCAGGCGTGGGCTCGGGCAGCATGATGGCGGCCGCCGCGGGCGCCATCGCGGCGCAGCAGACACCGGAAATGGCCAAGGAAGTGGCCACCTTCGCGGCCGCCAGCAACCTGATCACCACCACCATCGGCACCTACTTCACGCTGTTCATCTCGCTGCCGCTGGCGGTCTGGGGCTATCGCGTGCTGGAACCGATCCTGGGCCGCCGCAAGAACGTATCGGTCGAACCCGAAGCGGGTCCGGCCGCCAGCGACGTCCATACGGAAGACACCCGGCTGAACTACGGAGAGAAGCTGGTCGCGTGGGTGGCAGCCGGTGCGCTGACCATCATCGGCAATGCGATCGCGTTCAAGATCTCGCCGGCAGCCTCGGTGGCCGGCATCGGCATCATGATCGGCGCAGTGGTGGCCGGCGATCTGCTGTGCAGCGCCACCGGACGCAAAATTCCGGCGGTGTGCTGGGTGTCGCTGGTGGCCATGTACCTGACCTCGCCGCTGTGCCCCTGGGCAACCGAGATCGTGACGCTGAGCAATGCCATCAACTTCCTGGCGGTGATCACGCCGATGCTGACCTTCGCCGGCCTGTCGATCGCCAAGGACATCCCGGCCTTTCGCAAGCTGGGCTGGCGCATCGTGGTGGTGTCGTTTGCGGCGAATGCCGGCACCTTCATCGGCGCCACGCTGATTGCGGAGTTCTTTCACTAAGCCGCAGACAGCACTTTCGACCCGGACGGAATCTGGCACGCCCTCGGGCGTGCCATTTTTTTGAGCTTGCTGACAGCTGAATGAAAGGAGAGGGCGCGGAAAATCAGGGCTAACCCCATCCACGAGTGAAGCAACCATGAGTGACTCTCACATCGACCCCGCCGACGCAAAACGTCGGATCAAGGCGATTTTCATCGGTTCCATCGGCAATCTGGTCGAGTGGTACGACTTCTACGCCTACACCGCGTTCTCGCTGTATTTCGCGCCCGCCTTTTTCCCGTCCAGTGACCCCGTGGTCCAGCAGCTCAATGCTGCCACCTTGTTCGCCGCCGGTTTCCTGGTGCGCCCGTTGGGCGGCTGGTTGTTCGGCCATCTGGCCGACCGCTACGGCAGGCGTTTATCACTGACCGTCTCGGTCATCATGATGTGCGTGGGCTCGCTGATCATCGCGGTCACCCCCACCTACGCCAGCATCGGCCTGGCAGCACCCGCGCTGCTGGCCCTGGCCCGCATCATCGAAGGGCTGAGCCTGGGCGGCGAGTACGGCGCCAGCGCCACCTACCTGACGGAAGTGGCCGACCCCAAGCACCGCGGTTTCTATTCCAGCTTCCAGTACGTCACGCTGATCGGCGGTCAGTTGTCGGCGATTCTGGTGCTGCTGTTGCTGCAGAACGTGTTCCTGACCCACGATCAGATCCTGGACTGGGGCTGGCGCATTCCCTTCGTGATCGGTGCGCTGCTGGCCATCACCGCCGCGCTGATGCGTCGCGACATGCATGAAACCGACTCCTTCCTGGAATCGAAGAAGACCAAGCCGAAGACCAGTTCGATCCGTGCGCTGATGAACTACCCGCGCGAAATCGCACTGGTGGTGGGCCTGACCGCCGGCGGTACCGCCGCCTTCTACACCTTCACCACCTACATGCAGACCTTCGTGCGCCAGACGGTGGGCCTGTCGGCCACGACGACCACCTTCGTGATCGCCGGCTCGCTGATCTTCGCGTCCATCCTGCAGCCGATCTACGGCGCGCTGTCGGACCGCATCGGCCGCAAGCCGCTGCTGATCTTCTTCGGCGTGGCCGGCACCATCTTCACCGTGCCGATCCTGACGGCCATGACCCAGACCAAGTCGCCGTGGGTAGCACTGCTGCTGATCTCGGCCGCCTGGATCTTCACCGCCTGCTACACCTCGATCAATGCAGTGGTGAAGGCAGAACTCTTCCCGACCTCGATCCGTGCAACCGGCATCGCCGTACCTTATGCGGTCACGGTGTCGATCTTCGGCGGCACTGCGCCGGCGATCGCGCTGTGGTTCAAGCAGGCCGGCCACGAACAGTGGTTCTTCTACTACCTGGCCGGCGTGATCTTCCTGTCGTTGCTGGTGTATTCGACGATGCGCGATACCAAGCACACCTCGAAGATGCACGTGCACGATTGAGTTGCCTGACCATCGCGTGCGCGGTGGTCGCAGCCAAGAAAAACGGGGCATCTTCGGATGCCCCGTTTTGCATTCGTGCCCTGCGCAGATCGCCTAGAAACGCGTGATCGAAAACGGCGCCAGGCGCTCGGCCGACGCAGATCCGGTCATCACTTCCGCCAGCAGCTTGCCGGTCGGCGCCGATCCCGTCAGTCCCAGATGGCCATGGCCGAAGGCGGTCCACAAACCAGGATGCGCGGGCACCTCGCCAATCACCGGCATCGAGTCCGGCAAGCAGGGACGATGGCCCATCCAGGTGGTGGACCCCTGCGACAGGTCCAGGCCCTTCAGGCCGGCCTTGGCATGCTTGCCCAGCAGGGCGGCACGCGGTGCGCTGGGCGCACGCTTGAGTCCGCCATATTCCACCGTGCCCGCCACGCGCAGCCCGTCTTCCATCGGCGTGATGAACACCTTGCGATCGGCCAGCACCACGGTGCGCGATACCGACATGCCCGGAGACGGAATGCTCAGGTGATAACCGCGCTGGGTCTCCAGCGGCACCTTCACGCCCAAGGTGCCCAGCAGCTTCGCCGACCATGCGCCGGCCGCCACCACTACTTCATCGACCCGATGCGACCCGCCCGCAGCGGCAATGGTCCAGCCATCGCTGTCGGGCGTCAGGCCACGCACTTCGTCCTGGACGATCTCCACGCCCATGTCGTGCAGCTTGTCGGCCAGCGCCATTGCGTAGCGATAGGGCTGCGACACCCACGCGGCTTCCGGCAGGAACAGGCCCACGCCATAGCGGTCATCGATGGCAGGCTCCATGGCCTGAATACCGGCACGATCAAGCCGTTCGACGGTCTCGCCATACTGCATCTTGAGCGCCCAGCTGCCCGCATCCTTGGCAAGCGCGGCCTCATCGGGGTACAGGTGGAGCTGCCCGGTGTCGCCCACGCGCTGCGGGCAGCCGATGTCACGCGCAAGTTCGCGGTGCAGCGGAATCGAGTCGACCAACAAGGAGTTCAACGCAGCAGCGATCGCCGCCACCCGTGGTGCTTTCGATGCCGCAATGAAGCGCAGCAACCAAGGCATGGCCTGCAAGGCATAAATCGGCGGCAGGTACAGGGGGCCGGTCGGGTCCAGCATCATCTTCATGGCGGTGCCCACAATGCCGGGCATGGAAAGCGGCGCCACCGAGCGCGACGACAGCGCACCAGCATTTCCGGACGAGCACTGCGACCCCGGCAACTCACGGTCGATCACCACGACTTTGCAGCCGGCACGCCTGAGGTAGTAGGCCGTGCACAGACCGACGATCCCGGCGCCGACCACCCCTACGCGGCCCAGATTTCCGCTGCTGTCCGAACGCTCGTCACTGCTGTTGCGCATACCGCCTGCGACCATCACCGCTTCTCCGAAAACCGAGATATCCCTTGCCGGGCGCAGCCTCAGCGGCTTTGTTCCACCAGGCGTTCGACCCAGCTGCGCACCAGAGGTTGCTGCGAGGCAAATATACCGACGCCGCACAACACCAGCACCAAGGCGAACGAACGCACCCGGCGCTGGCGCGCGCGGCGCAAGTTCGCCCAGGGGTTGTAATTGCGGCGCGTCGGCGCCTTGCTCAGGCTCAGATTGACCGATTCGACATGCTGCCACGCGCGTTCGTGTTCCGGATCGGCGATGCGCCATTCGCGCCATGCCTGGCGGTCGGCATCGGTGTCCGAGCCATTCAGGAACATTGCAAACCACACCGACGCTTGTCGGGCGATTTCCGGATCGACCGGGCGACCACCGGTGTCGGCGGAGCTCAGTTCAGCCATGAGAATGCGCACAAAGGAAGAGAGCGGGCATTTTACCGGGCGCGACCCGGCACCGAGCGAAGTAATCCGGCCGGCATGCCGAAAAGATGCAGGCCGGATGATGGACACACGCTGCCCACACGGCGCGCCCCGGCGCCCGGCCTATGCCACGGTCGAGTTGCCGATCGGCGCTGCCACTAGGGTTTCCAGCGCGATCAAGGCGTCGATGGTCTGTCGACGGCGAACGCTGCGATGCCCCGCGCCATCCACCAGGACTTCCGGCGCAAGCGGGCGACTGTTGTACGCGGAGGACATCGACGCGCCATAAGCGCCCGCTTCGTGCAGGGCCAGCAGGTCGCCCACCTGCGGATCGGGCAGGCAGCAGGGCGCAAGCACACCCTCGCGAGACTGCGTGAACACATCACCGGCCTCGCACAGCGGCCCGGCCACCACCACGTCACGCAGCGCACGCGGCGGGCTGGTGGCATCCGTCGACACCAGTGAAATCGGATGCCTGCTGCCATAGAACGCCGGCCGCACCAGGTCGTTGAACCCGGCGTCGACCAGCACGAACCGATGCGCCGGCGTGTCCTTGACCGCATGCACCTCGGTCAGCAGCACGCCAGAGGCGGCCACCAGGAAGCGGCCCGGCTCGATCTCCAGCGCGACCGAGTGCCCCAGGCGCGCGGCAATGCGCTGGCGTGCGGCATCCCACAGCGCAAAGTACTGGTCGATCTGCGCGGCGTCGTGCTGGTCAGGCAGCCCGCCGCCCGCCGAAATCGCCTCGACATCCAGCCCGAAGCGTTCCACCGCCGCCACCATCGCGTCGCACACCTGCGCCAGATGCGCGTAGTCGGTGCCGGAGCCGATGTGCATGTGCACGCCCACCAGGCGCAAACCGTGGCGGCGGATCGCGGCAAGGGCCTGCGGCACGTCGTCGATCCAGACGCCGTGCTTGCTGTGCACACCGCCGGTATTGGTCTTCGGGCTGTGGCCGTGGCCGAAACCCGGGTTGATGCGCAGCCACACCGCATGGCCGGGCGACTGGGCGCCCAGCGCCTCGATCATGTCGACCGACCCGCAATTGACCTGGATGCCGTGCTGCATCACCAGCGCGCGAGTTTGGCGGTCGATCAGGTCGGCGGTGAACACGATCTCTGGTGGCGTGAAGCCAGCAGCCAGGCTGCGCACGAGTTCGCCATGCGACACGGCATCGACACGCACACCGGCTGCGCGCATCAGGCGCAGCAGATGGGTATTGGCATTGGCCTTCTGCGCATAACGAACCACATCGAAGCGATGCAGCAAGGCAATGCGATCGCGGATGGTCTGCGCGTCGTAGACCCAGACGGGGGTGCCGAATTCGTGGGCAATGGCGGTCAAGACATCGGAATCGATGGGCATGATTGGGTTTCCTGGACGGCACCCATCATGCAAGCCTGTCATCATCTTCGTAAAATATCTGTTTTTTGCATATCGATTCATTTTCGATATGCCGCTCACCGCAAGGATTTTCATGATCAATCAACGACAGGTGGACGTGTTCCGCGCCCTGATGACCACACTCAGCGTCACCCGCGCGGCAAGCCTGTTACGCAGTTCGCAGCCCACGATCAGCCGCGAGCTGGCCTTGCTGGAAGACGAGCTCGGCTTTTCCTTGTTCGACCGCGTGCGCGGCCGCCTGCAGGCCACCATGGCGGCGCTGACGCTGTTCGACGAAGTGCAGCGCTCGTATGTGGGCTTGGAACGTGTCGCGGCAACCGCGGCCATGCTGGGCTCGGCCCAAGGCGGCAGCCTGTTCATCCTGTCGCTGCCGGTGTTCACGCAAACCTTGCTGCCGGGCGCCTGCCGTCGCTTCCTTGAAAAACACCCCGCAGCCTCCGTTACCATCGAGGCGCAGGAATCGCCGTTCCTGGAATCGTGGCTGACCGCCCAGCGCTACGACCTGGGCCTGACCGAAGGCGTGGACGCCCCGCCCGGCACCCGCCAGACCACGCTGCTGCAGGCCGACGAAGTGTGCGTGCTGCCGCCCGGCCATCGGCTGGCGCGCAAGCGCCGCCTCACCCTGGCCGACTTCGAAGGCGAGTGTTTCATCAGCCTGCCGTCCGACGACAAGGTGCGCATGCAGGTCGATGCCGCCTTCGCCGCAGCGGGCGTCACACGTCGTACCCAGCTGGAAGCCCCCACTTCGGCGGCGGTCTGCAGCCTGGTGGCACAAGGCGTGGGCGTGGCGGTCGTCAATCCGCTGACCGCGCTGAGCTTTGCCGGCCGTGTCAGCGTGCGACGCCTGGCTGTCGCGATTCCCTTCGATGTGGGCATGGTCCAGCCCGATCACCGTCCGTCCAATCCCCTGGTGGCAAGCTTCAAACAAGCCTTGTTGGACGAGGCAAAAACGTTGCGCGCGCGACTACGTATGGCGCCTCAGGCGACGGACGCCGTGGGATGACTGATAAATCGCTAGACATCGGGTCGGGCACTCCGCGTAAGATCGTTGGATTCGTGTCACCAAATTCGCTCACCTGGGCCTGACTCTCGATGCCAGCCATGACCCACCTTCACCATCGCCGCGCACGACGTGCTGCCTTGATTCTCGCTACCGGCGCTCTGACCACCGCATTGAGCAGCGCTCAGGCGACGCCGTCGACCCCGGTCACCCCGCCTGCCGCCACGGCTGCGGCACCTGCCCCGAAACCGGTCACCATCAAGGTCGGCTACCTGGCGCAGTTGCAGGACGTGGCCTTGATGACGGTGCAAGACCGCCTGAAAGACCGGCAGAAAGTCGAGCTGGTCCGCTTCCCGCGTTATGCCGATGCCGAAGCCGCGCTGGGCCGCGGCGACATCCAGCTTGCCTCGCTGGGCTATGACGTACTGGCGGGCGCAGTCGCGCGCGGCGGTGCACCAAAGTTCACCTATGTCGCCGGCCTGTCGCGCGGCGCCATCAGCCTGGTCTGTCGCAACGAGGTGCTGATCAACGCCTGGCCCGACATCAAGGGCAAGCGTGTGGGGGTGGCTGCCGGCTTGCCGGAAGTCTTCCTCGACGACGCGCTGGTGCAGCATTCCTTGCAAGCCACGGACATCGAACGGGTGAAGTTCCCGGAAAAAGGCGCACCCGCCCTGCAGGCACTGCGCGAAGGCGCAGTGCAGTGCGCATCGATGGCCGAACCCCTGGGCGCCACGGCAGTGGCCGAGGGCTATGCCTACTACCCGCGCACCGACATTGCCGACAATGCCTATGCCGGCATCAACAGCGGCCTGGCCGCCAACCCGGCCTTCCTGAAAGCCAACCGGGGCGCGGTGCAAGAACTCGTCAAGGAAGTGCTGGAAGCCAGCGCCCTGTATCAACGCGACAAGAACGCCTGGGTGCTGGAACTGGCCGGTGCGCAGGTAACCGGTGCGTCCAGCGCGGTCGGCATCGAACGGGTGCAGCTGGACAACAAGCTGTACATGGACGAAGCCTGGGCAATGGTGGTTGCCATGCGGCCGGTTACCCCGACCGTGGCCACCAATCCGCCGAGCCCGGCGGGTGCAGCGGCGATTGCCGCCATCACCAAGCCACAGCCGGAACGCGACGCGATGAACGCCTACTTCGACACCTCGGTGACCGAAAAGCAGTAAGACAGCCCTCGCGGGTCAGGTGACCGCGAAGCGGCCTCGCAGCCACTTCACCACGGGTCCGATCACCGGCAGCTTCTGGAACAGCTCTTCGGCTGCATCCCAGTAGTCCCGGTGATCCGTCACCCGCCCGTCGGCGCCGAAGCGCAGATGCGAGCCGCCGACCACCGTGTAGGCCTGCCCGCGCAGGCCGAAGTGGAAGGTCCAGGTCACGAAGGCCTGGCCGCCCTGCACGATGCGCTCGTGGATCACGAAGCGCGGCGCGTCCGTCGTCTCGAACATATGCGCAAAGATGCGGCGGATCGCTGCATGCCCGTGCACCTCATTGAACGGGTCCTTGAAACGCGCCTTGTCGTCGTACAGGCGCGGCAAGGCATCCAGGGTCTCGGGCGCCAGCGTTTCGTACCAGGCCAGCAAGTCGTCCAGCACGTTCATCGCAGCCCCAGCGCACGCCGGATCAGCGCAAAACTCAATCGATACGGCAACTGGCGCAAGACCTTCAACACGCTGGTGAAGCGCCTGGGGAAGTGAATCTCGAAGCGACCCTTGCCGAAACCCTGGACGATGGCCTCTGCGGCCTGTTCGGTCGTCAGCAGCGCAGGCATCGGAAATTCATTGCGCGCCGTCAGCCGCGTCTTCACGAAGCCCGGATTGATCAGATAGACGTCCAGGCCCTTGGGCTTGAGTTCGGTAAACAGCAGCTCGGACAGATTGATCAGCGCCGCCTTGGTCGGCCCGTACAAGGTGGCGCCCGGCAGGCCCACGTAACCGGCCACGCTGGCCACGATCGCCAGTCCCCCGTGCGCCTGGGCCAGCATCGTCGGCAAGACGGCCTCCAGCCCGTAATACACGTTGCCGATGTTGGTCTCCAGGCTGCTTCGAACCTCGTCGGCCTTCAGCTCCCAGGCATGCATGGGCTGGTATGAGGCCGCGCAGAAGATCACCAGGTCCAGACCGCCCCAGGCCGCGCAGATTCGGGCGTGTGTGCTTGCCCAATCCTGCGGGCTGGTGGCATCGAAGGGCATCACCATGGCGTTCGTGCTGCCCTGGGCTGCCGCGTCCAGCGTGGCCTGATTGCGCGCCGACATGGCCACTTGCGCGCCGCGCGCCAGCAGCGTTTGCGCAAGTGCGGCGCCAATGCCGGTGGATGCCCCGATCAGCCAGACACGGCGGCCGTTCCAGTCGACGATCCGGGTATTGAAAGGGGCAAACATGGGCGAGTCCTCAGGGCTTGCGGAAGAAGATCGTGACCTCGCCCACATCGACGCCGAACTTGCTCATCGTGGTGCGGTTGATCAAGGTGTGGTCATCGACCAGGTACATCCAGTCGTCCATGTGCAGGTCGTAGACCTTGCCGTTCACCGGCACCTGCAGCACGTAGCGCCAGTGCAGCGCGTTGCCCGAGGTCTGGCCATTGGCCTCGCCCACCACATCGCCCGCCGTGCCGCGCCAGCGATCGTCGCCCAGCGGCTGGATGGTCCAGGTGCGCTGCTGCTTTTCGCCGTCGCTGTAGGTGAAGTCTTCTTCCATGATCAGGTTGCCGTTTTCGACACGGCCCTGCACCACCACGTGGAAGCGCTTGGTGACCTCGCCTCCGCGCTTTTGCACCATGCCCCAGGCCTCGGTGCGCCCGGTGAAGTAGCTCACCAGGTCGAGCTTGGGTTTTTCATTCTGGTAGTCGGTGACCTTGGGGGATGCACATCCCCACAAGGCCGCGCCGGTGAGTACCGCCAGTCCAACTGCGAGTGCTGCGCGTTTCATGCTGCGTTCTCCTGCACGGCGATGACGCCGCGCGACAAGGCCCAAAGGGCGGTGAGTTTGATTGCACAAGGCAGGACGGCATACAGCAACGGCAGTGCCTGCCCCCCGGATCCGGCTACGCCAGGCTGATAGCCAAGCAGGCTCAGCCCAGGCAGCGCCAGTCCCGAGACAGCCAGCGCCAGCTTGGATACCAGGTTCCATACGCCGTAATAGCCTGCGGGCTGTTCCCCAGCCGGAATGCGCTCGGCCAGCAGCACGGGCGGCAAGGCCAGGTCTGCGCCCAGCGCCAGGCCTGCGAACATGCACACCACGCCGTAGGCCACCGTGTCACCGGCGCCCAGCAGGCTGGCCGACGCAAACGACAGCACCGCCAATACCATGCCGACCCGCCACGCACGTGCAGCGCCGATGCGGCGCGCCAGCCACGTCCAGGCGGGCAGGCCCACCGCACCGGCGGCGAAGTAGCCGCCCAGGAACACACCGGCACTTTCCGGCGCTTCGATGCGATCGGCGATGAAGAACATTGCCAGCGTGGCCGGGATCGACACCGACAAGGCGTTCAGAAAATAGGGCAGCAGCAGGCGCCGGATGGCCGGTCGCGACCACGCGGCGCGCCACGCCGGCATCACCGCGCTGCGCACGCCCTGCCACCCCGGTGCCGCACGCAACAGCAGCAACAGGCCAAGCGGCAACAACACCGCAAAGCCCCATGCATAGCCTTGCATCGCCTGCTGCGGATCGGGCCGCAGCATCAACCAGGCCGGCAGCACACTTGCGCCCACCACGCCCAGCAAACCCAGCCCTTCACGCCAGGCAGCCGCCCGCGTTACCTGTTCCGGCGTCCCGATACGTGCGCCCCATGCCAGGTGGGAAATCTGCAGCACGCTGTGGGCAGTGCAGGCCAGGATCAGCATCAAGGCCAGCCAGCCGATCAGCGCAGGCCCCTTGACCGGCGGCAGCCACAAACCGGCAAAGGCCAGCACCAGCACGACGGCGGCCGCCACCAGCACACCCGTCAGTCGACCACGTTGCGCCAGCGCGTCGATCCAGCGTCCCAGCCACGGGTCCTGCGCGGTGTCGACCAGGCGGGCAAGAAACAGCACGGTGCCGGTGGCTGCCAGCGACACGCCCAGCTCACCGGCGTAGTAGGCAGGCGCCTGCACGTAGACCGGCAAGGCGGCCATCGCCAGCGGCAGACCCAGCGCGCCATAGGCTGCCAGGTTGCCGCTGGTCGCAGCAGGCGCGTGTGCCAGCACTTGGCTCACGGCGTCCCGCCCAGCAGTTGCCGCCGCAGGTCCGTATCGTGGGCTTGCGGCGACAGCCAGATCGCGAAGAAGGCGCGCGCGAATTCAGGATCGTCGACGGTGGCCAGCAAGGCATCGCGCTGGTACAGGCGGCAGCCCTTGCCCGGCAGATACACGCCGATCAACTGGTCGCCTTCGTCCACGTTGCGAAAAGCCTGCATCATGTAGCCGCGCCAGCGCGCCAGGCGTTGCTCGTCGAGCGGCGTATCGGCCAGGCGCTGCATTTCCTTGATGCTGGCGTCCACCATCTGCTCGCGGCTGATGCGACGGTGATAGTTCAATACCAGCGCAAACGGCTCACGTTCACCGATGCGCGGCGCGGACGACCACAGCTGCGCCGTATAAAGCCTGAAGCCCAGCCAGCGCATGTCGCCCTGGCCGATCAGGCGTGCCTCGGGTACTTCCTCGTTCCACGATGCCGCCATCGCGCGTGGCCCCACGCACGCAAGCGCCACCCACAGCAAGGTGGCAGCCATGCGCCAGCGTGCAGCGCCGCGACGGCCAGGCGCCGGGGTGCTCATTGCGTTCCCGCTTGGGCGTCGCGTGCCAGCATGAACTGCACAACGTCCGTGCGGCCTTCATCAAAACCGGCCTCGCAATAGCACAGGTACATCTGCCAGATGCGCATGAAGGCCTCGTCGAAGCCTTGTGCCTCGATCGCGTGGCGCTGCGCATCGAAGGCGTGGCGCCAGCGACGCAAGGTCTCGGCGTAATCGCGGCCGAAGGCGAAGGTGTCCAAGGTCTTCAGGCCGCAGCTCTCGGCCGTCTTCTCGAAACGGTCGATGCTGGGCAGCATGCCGCCCGGGAAGATGAACTGCTGGATGAAATCGCTGCCGTTGCGATAGCGCGTGAAGTGGCGCTCGTCGATGGTGATGGACTGGATCAGCGCACGGCCGCCAGGTTTGAGCCGCGCCCGCACCGTCTGGAAGTATTGGCCCCAGAAACGCTCGCCGACTGCCTCGAACATCTCGATGGACACCACCGCGTCGTACTCGCCGGTGATGTCGCGGTAGTCGCGCAATTCAAGCGTGGCAAGCGCACCCTTGTCTTGTGCGGCCAGGCGCATGCGCGCCGATTCCAGCTGCGCAGGCGAAATCGTCACGCCATGCACGGCAATACCCTGGCGCACCGCGTGTTCGGCAAACCCGCCCCAGCCGCAGCCGATCTCCAGCACCCGGTCGCCGGCCTTCAAGCCAAGCACGTCGACAATGCGCTGGTACTTCGCCGCCTGCGCGCTGGCCAGGCTTTGTTCCAGGTCGCCGTTGAACAGCGCGCTGGAATAGGTCCAGGTCGGGTCCAGCCACAGCTGGTAGAAATCGTTGCCGATGTCATAGTGCGCGTGGATATTGCGGCGGCTGCCCCGGCGGGTGTTGCTGCGCAACATGTGCTTCAGGCGAAACCACATGCCTTTCAGGCGGCCGCCGAAAATCGCACGATCCAGCACGTCCTGATTGCGCAGCGCCAGGCGCAGCACGGCCGGCAGGTCGGGCGTGTCGATCCAGCCAGCACGCCAGGCCTCGGCAAAGCCGATATCGCCGGCGGCCAGGATGCGACCGCAGGCACGCCAGTCCAGCAAGTGCAGATGTGCCGACGGGCCGGCATGGGCGTCGCCGAAGGCAAGGCCATGGCCCTGCGGCGTGGTGACCTTCAGAAAGCCGCATTGCAGGCGCGACAACAGCGACAGAAACAGACGGCCTGCGGCAGGCGTAGCGTCACCGGTCAGCGACATGGTGTGGACACGGCTCATTGATTTTTCTCCTGCGGTGCACCGTGGCTCAAAGGCACGACGGGCGGGGCGGGCTTGCGATGGAAAGGCACCTTGCGCATCCACAGGCGCAAAGCCTGCCAATGAATGCGCGCCACCACGCCAAGCGTGAACAGCGGCTGTGCGAACAGGGCGCGGCGCAAATTCGCCGCGGTAAATGGCTGCGTGCGGCCGCTCATGGCCGTACGGATCAACAAGCCTTCGGCATCGTGGTAATCGATGCCGGCAAAACGCCGGTCGCCCACATCGCGGAACCGGAAGCGATACCCGCCTTCCACCCGGCAGAAGGGCGACACATGCAAGACCTTGCGGCAGGTCAGCACCGTATCGGGGCCGATGGGACCGTCTGCAGGTTCCGACAACAGATACTGGTGGTGCTCGCCGAAGGTGTTGTTGACCTCGGCCAACATGGCGCGCAGCCTGCCCTCGGCATCGTGGCAATACCAGAAACTCACCGGATTGAAGACGTGGCCGAACACCCGCGGAAAGGTCTGCAGATGCACCGCACCGTCAGCAGGCAGGCCGGCATCGCGCAACACGCCACGCACCCAGCCAAGCAGATCGCTGCCATCGCGCGGGCCGTAATCCGACGTGCGCAGGCTCAAGGGACGACGACGGTTGACACCGAACCAGCGGTTGTCGATCTCGCCCAGTCGCGCCAGGTCGACACGCACGTAGAACACCGGATAGGCGAAGCGATGCTGCACCGGCCGAAAGCGCTCGTGCATCACCTGGCCCACGACGAGTTCGGCGCGATCCATCAGAGGCTTGCCCAGGCCGGGCTTACGCCAAAGTCGGCGGCAACGCGCAGGGCCGACTTCAGACCGTCCTCGTGAAAGCCGTAACCGGTCCACGCGCCGGCAAACCAGGTATTGCGACGCCCCTGGATGCTCGGCAGCTGCTTCTGCGCACGCGTGGCCGCATGATCGAGCAAGGGATGCTCGTAGTCGAAGCGGCCCAGCAAGGTGTCGGCAGCAGGCTCGCGAAACGGATTCAGGGTCACCACCACCGGCGTCTCGAAAGGCAGCGGCTGCAACTGATTGATCAGGTAACTGACACACACCGGACGCTCGCCCGCGACGGCCGCACCACCGATGTAATTCCACGCCGACCACACCTTGCGGCGACGCGGCAGCAAGGACGCATCGGTATGCAGGAAGGCGGTGTTGGCCTGGTAGCGCACGGCATCCAGCACGGCCGCTTCTTCGATGTCGGCGTCGGCCAGCATGCGGCGCGTGGTGGGCGCGTGCGTGGCGAACACCACCGCATCGAAATGCTCGGTCTCGTGCGCGGTCTGCAGGCGAACGCCTTCCGGCGTGCGGATCACCGCGTTCACCGGGGTCGACAGCCGCACATCGCTCAAGGTGGCAGCGATGCGTTCGACATAATTGCGCCCGCCCTGGGCCACCGAACGCCACTTCGGCCGATCGTTGACCTGCAGCAGCGCGTGGTTGATGCAAAAGCGCAGGAAGGTCGCGGCCGGAAACTTCAGGATGTCACCGGTCGGGCTCGACCAGATCGCCGCCGCCATGGGCAGCAGATAGGCGTCGCGAAACACGGCTGAATAGCCGCCCTGTTCCAGCAACTGCCCCAGGGTCACGTCCGAGGCGAGTGCTGCCTGCAGATTGGCATCGGCGCTGCGATTGAAGCGCAGGATGTCGCGCAGCATCACGTAAAAGCTGGGCGACAACAGCCGACGGCGCTGCGCAAACACCGTGTCCAGGTTGGTTCCTGCCCACTCGAAGCGACCGTCGTCCAGCGTCACCCCGAAAGACATGTCGGTCTCCAGCGAATCCACGCCCAGTTCTTTGAACAGGGCGATCAGATTCGGATAGGTGCGGTCGTTGAACACCAGAAAACCGGTATCCACCGGCACGGTATGCCCGTCGACCGTGATGTCCACCGTGCGGGTATGCCCGCCCAGATAGTCGCCAGCCTCGAACAAGGTGACCGAATGCTGCCGCGACAGCAAATAGCCGCTTGCCAGGCCCGAAATCCCGGCCCCGATGACCGCCACCTTCTGTCCGGGGGTCTGAATATTGCTTGCCACTCGTCCTGTCACCTGCACTCCTGTCGCGCGCTGAACCGTCATATTGATAAGCAAGTGATAAGATTGTCCGTCGGCATGGAAAATAATCTACCACGGAGTACGAATACTACCAATGAGTATTCTCGGCAGACTCAGCTTCAAGGACCAAGCATTCAAGCTTCGCGAAAGCGCGATTCTTGACGCCACCACGCGCACCTTGGCCAGCAAGGGGTTCGACCTCATGACCATGGATGACGTGGCCCTTGAAGTCGGCATCTCCAAACCCAGCCTGTACAAACACTTCAAATCCAAGGAAGACTTGGCCGGCGCGGCCATGATCCGTCTGCTTGACGGGGCACTTACCTTCGTTGACGCGCTACCTGCGTCGCAGACCCCGATCGAAAAATTGCGGGCGCTGCTTGAATGGGCGATGCGCGTACGGCTGGATGGCGGATTGCCCTTCCTCCCATCTACGAACGCCCAGGTTCGTCAGATGCTTACGCGCAATCTTCGTTACGTTGCCGCGGTGCTGAAGCTGAACAGCCAGCTGAAGAAGATCGTCCAGGCAGCAAAAAAGGCCGGCCAGCTACGCACCGACCTGCCTGACGATGTGATCCTGTTCAGCTATTACGCCCGAACCTGTGACCCAGCGGTCGATTATCTGCAGCTGTATGCCAAACTCGACAATGACGCGATCGTGAAACACATGCTGAGCGTGTGTTTTGACGGGATGGGGACTTAACCGGGTAGCTGGAAGCGCGCAATTGGCGTAGTCGTTCAGGCGTAAGCGACGAACCGGTCTGACCAGATCTGCAGTGTGGTGTCCGAAGCGGATTCGTTCGCTTGCTCCCCGACTACCATCGCCTGGTATTCCAAGCCGACGGCCGCACGTCACGGGGAGAGATATCAGCCTGAATCTCCCTTGCGCGCCCCAATTGCGCCAGCTTCAATTACTCTGCGCCTGATCCCCTCCCGCTTTGCAGGACTGTCATGGCCGACCCGCTTCTCATCGCCAAACGCGATGCCACCGAATGCTTCCTGCTGCCCGAACTGGCCAATCGCCACGGGCTGATCACCGGGGCCACCGGCACCGGCAAGACCGTCACGCTGCAAACCCTGGCCGAGAACTTCTCGCGCATCGGCGTGCCCGTCTTCATCGCGGATGTGAAAGGCGACCTGACCGGCATCAGCCAGGCGGGCAATATCGGCGGCAAGCTGGCCGCGACGCTGGCTGAACGCGGCCTGGATCTGCCCAAGGCGGCCGCCTGCCCCGTGACCTTGTGGGACGTGTTCGGCGAACAAGGCCACCCGGTGCGCGCCACCATTTCCGACATGGGCCCGCTGCTGCTGGCGCGCATGCTGGCCTTGAACGAGACCCAGACCGGCGTCCTGAACCTGGTGTTCAAGGTGGCCGACGACAGCGGCCTGCTGTTGCTGGATTTGAAAGACCTGCGCGCGCTGCTGCAGCACGTGGGCGAAAACGCCAGCCAGTTCACCACCCAGTACGGCAACATCAGCGCGGCCAGCGTCGGCGCCATCCAGCGCGGCCTGCTGCAGATCGAGACGCAGGGCGGCGACAAGTTCTTCGGCGAAACCATGCTGGACATCGCCGACTTCATGCAGACAGTCGATGGGCAGGGCGTGGTCAACGTGCTGGCCGCCGACAAGTTGATGCAGTCGCCGCGCCTGTACGCCGCCTTCCTGTTGTGGATGCTGTCGGAACTGTTCGAACAACTGCCCGAGATCGGCGACCCCGACAAACCCAAGCTGGTGTTCTTCTTCGACGAAGCCCACTTGCTGTTCGACGATGCGCCCAAGGTGCTGATCGAACGCATCGAGCTGGTGGTGCGCCTGGTGCGCTCCAAAGGCGTGGGCGTGTACTTCGTCACGCAGAACCCGCTGGATATTCCCGACGCCGTGCTGGCCCAGCTGAGCAACCGCGTGCAGCACGCGCTGCGGGCCTTCACGCCGCGCGACCAGAAGGCGGTGAAGGCGACAGCAACCACCATGCGGCAGAACCCGTCGCTGGACATCGAACGCGCGATCACGGAACTGGCGGTGGGCGAAGCGCTGGTCAGCTTCCTCGATGCCAAGGGCAGACCCAGCATCACCGAGCGGGTGTACGTGCTGCCGCCGGGCAGCCAGCTGGGCCCCATCACTGCCGCGCAGCGGCAGACCTTGATTGCCGAGTCGCTGGTGGCGGGCGTATACGAAAAGGTCGTGGACCGGGAATCGGCGTACGAAGTGTTGAAGGGCAGGGCGGCCAGTGCACCCGAGGCGCCGGCGCCGGGCGGAAAGTCGCTGCCGGCGGGCCAGTCTGCAGAATCGGAGTCAGGCGCAGGCAGCATGCTGAACGACCTGCTCTTCGGCACCACCGGCCCGCGTGGCGGCAAGCGCGACGGCATCGTGCAGACCATCGCCAAGTCGGCGGCGCGCAGCATGGGCAGCTCGATCAGTCGCGAAATTCTGCGCGGCGTGCTGGGCGGCATTTTCGGCAGCAAACGCCGCTGAATAGTCGATGACTTCCTTTATTTCGGAACACGCCTATGTCCGTTGATGCCCTCAGCCACGACAACTACCTGAGCCGCTTCCTGCGCACCACTGGCCGCGTGCTTGCGCTGCGCACGACGCCGATGGACGGCTACGTCTGGCCTGCCTGGCTGTCGTGGGCGGTGCTGATGATGGTCGACCTGTTCGTCACCGCTGGCCTGGACACCAAGATCGGCCGCCTGGATGTCTGGGTGCTGCGCAATGTCGTCACGACCTTTGTGGTCTACAGCATCGCCGCGCATCTGCTGACCTGGTGGATGCGTCGCGACGAGCGCTGGGACGGCAAGGGCGGCACCATGCTGAACCTGCTGGCGGCTACCACCGTGGCCGAGCTGCTGCCGGGCGTGGTGCAGAAGTTCGCCCTGCCCCCGTGGCTGATCCTGAGCGTGTGGGTGATCCCGATGATCGTGTTGCTGCGGGCACTGACCGGCACCGGCCGGGCCAGCGTGGGCTATAGCCTGGTCGGCGTGCTGCTGATCACAATTCCGGCGGTGGTGATTCGCTCGTTCGGGCAGTAAAGGGGGCGCTGGAAGCCCGCAAGAGGCGCCCAGCGCCCGCCAGACGACGTCCCCTTACCGCGGGCATCAAATCCCGCTCTCGGCCGCCAGCAGCGCCTTCACGTGCTGCTCGATGAAGGCCCGGTCCTCGGGCTGATCCGTCGGGCTGCCCGCACGGTGTCCCCAGATCGACGGAATGGGCATCAGTATCCCGTTGCGCAAGTGCTTCAACTCGATCTCGCTGTCGGCCACCTGGAAGTACAAGTCGTGGTCACAAGGCATAAGCAGCGTACGCGCACGAATCGCCGACAACGCAGCAGCGAAGTCGCCGTGGTAGCGATCATTGGCGCTGATGTCCCCATGCTTCCAGCTCCAGAACTGCGCCAGCAGATCGGACGGGTCGCGATGCGAGAAACGCGTTTCCCAGAAAGCCACCAGATAGTCTTCCAAGGATGTCGCGCCCAGCTGCCGCCACGTCTCCTGACGGAAGAAGGTCTGCGACAGTCCCCAGCTGGCATAGATGCGCCCCATGGCGCGGAAACCGCGCACCGGCGTCTGGGTGAACACACCATCCTGCCAGGCTGGATCGGCCGTCAGCGCCGCCGACACGCCTTCGATGAAGACCTTGTTGTGCGGCGCGCAGCGCGCGGCCCCGCAGACCACGGCGATGCGTTCCACCATGCTCGGAAACTGCGCCGCCCACTCGTAGGCCTGCATGCCGCCCATCGACCAGCCGTAGACCAGCTTCACGCGTTCGATGCCCCACAGCTCGGCCAGCATGCGCTGTTGCACCTTCACGGCGTCGTGCAGGGTCACATGCGGGTAACGGTCACCCACATCCGGCCACGGCGTGTTCGACGGCGAACTCGACAAGCCGTTGCCGAACAGATCGGGCACCACGATAAAGTACTTGTCGGGGTCGAGCGCGCAGCCCGGGCCGACCATGAAGTCCACATTCGGATGCTGCGCGCTGTAGGGCGTGGGCAGCACGATCACATTGCTGCGATCGGCATTCAGCGTGCCGTAGGTGGTGTAGGCAAGCTTCATGTTGCGGAAGCTGCGCCCGGACTGCAGCAGCACGTTGCCGGCCTCGAAGACGGGATAGTCCTGGCTCATCGATGGCCTCCTGGCATCAAGGCTGGGTCGCCGCCGCGCGGCAGATCATGGCGAAGATCACGGCAGGCCATCACGATGCTTCACCATCCAGCGGCGAGCGTGCATGCCAGTCGGTCACGCCCTGGTAAGCCGCGCCCAGGCGATACAGCAGCGGCTCGGCAAACGGCCGGCCGACCAGCTGCATGCCGCATGGCAGGCCGTTGTCGGTGAAGCCGCAGGGCAGGGCAAGTGCGGGCAGGCCCAGCACGTTCATCGGCCGCATCAGACGGGTGATCTCGTCCAGGATGCGCATCATCGCCGGGCCGCCGGACACATCCACATCGGCCAGCGCCGGCACCGGGAAGGACAGCGTGGGCGCCAGCAGCGCATCACAACGCGTAAAGACGGTGTCGCCGAACTCGCGCAAGGCGCGGCCGCGATAGCGCTGCGCGTCGATGTAGTCCTGCGCGCCCAGGCCCAGCGACAACTCGATGCGGCCACGCGTCTGCGGTGAATACTCGCCGGCGCGCTCGCGCATCTGCTTGCCGTGGATGGCGAACACGTCACCCCAGCTGAGCAGAATGCCGGCGGCGTTGACGGCATCGAGGTCGGGCATGGCCACCTCGACAAGCTCCGCGCCCAGCTTTGCAAACACCTGGCGCGCATCGTCGAGCAGACCGGCGACATTCGCATCCACATTGCGGTCGAAGTAACCCACCGGCACACCGATGCGCAGGCCCGCCAGCGACTCGCCGCCGCGTTCCACTGCATCCAGGTAAGCCTCTGGTGCAATGCCCTGCGCCGCCGACGCCGGATCGCGCGCGTCAGGGCCGGCGATGATCGACAGCATCAAGGCGTTGTCCGCCACCGTGCGCGTCAGCGGCCCGATGGTGTCCAGCGACGCCGACAGCGGCATGCAACCCGCGCGCGACACCAGGCCGTGCGTGGTCTTCATGCCGGTCACGCCGCACATGGCCGACGGGATGCGGACCGAGGCCGCGGTATCCGACCCCAGCGCGCCGAACACGGTGCGGGTGGCCGTCGACACCGCTGAACCCGAGGACGATCCACCAGTGATGTGCGCCGGGTTCCACGGATTGCGCGCATCGCCCAGGAAGGCGTTTTGCCCCGTGGGGCCGTAGGCGAACTCCGTCATGTTCAGCGTGCCGATCTGAATGGCGCCCGCGGCATCGAGCTTTTCCACTACCGTGGCCGTGGTGTCCGCGACCCAATCGCGGCGCAAGGCGGACCCGCAGGTCGACACCGTGCCCTTGCGATAGAACATGTCCTTGTAGGCCAACGGCACGCCATGCAGCGGGCCGCGCAGCTTGCCTTGTGCACGTTCCGCATCGCAGGCGCGCGCCTGGGCCAGGGCCGCTTCTTCATCGATGCGCACGAAGGCATTGAAGCGCGGCTGCAAGGCCTTGGCGCGGGCGATCGCAGCCTCGATCAGGGCAAGGGAAGTGACGTCACCGCGCGCAATTGCGCCCGCCGCCGCCGTCATGCTCATGCCCAGCAGATCGCCGCTCATGATGCCGCCCCATCGTCATGTCGCGTCTGCTGCAGCACGACCGCGAAGCTCACATCATCGTCAAAATCCAGGCTGTCGCGCGCCGGCTGGAAGGCCGCCAGGCGCGGGCCGGCTGCCGCCGCAATCTGTTCGGCGCGCCCGGGCGCAAGCGCCCAACCAGCACGTCGCGCGGCAAGTTCGATGTCTTCGGCAGTCGGGCTATGCATGAAATCTCCGTCTTGATGCGATGGGCGCCTGGGCGCAGTTCCTGTCTGCGCCTATGGTCCCAGAGCAGACCGGCTCAAAGCAAGCATCACGACGCCTGTGGCACGATGGCATTCCCGACGGCGTGCGCTTCACTCAGGAGACTGACCTTGCCCATCACCAACCCGACGATTCTCGAACACCGCTTCCTGGCAGAGATGTTCGACAGCAGCTACTACCCCGATGCAGTCGTGAAACAGGGCGAAGACATCCTGCTGGCAGTGTGCGCGCAGATCGAAGCCACATCGCCCCGCGACCTGGACGCCCTGTACGTGCTGACCCACGCGGCCACCGAGCGCTTCAACGACCTGGCCGAGGCGTTCGACGAGCAAGACAGCGATATCGACACCGTGGCGCGCGAATGCATCAGTGTCGACATGCTGTTCATTGCGCAGACATATGGATTTGCCGATGCCGACATCGACGACCTGACCAGCCCTCGCGACTGGTAAGCGGCAGACACGTTCAGCCGCGCGTCTCTGCCGCCAGCTTCGCCGCGTCGGCGGCCTTGTCCTGCTCCGTCGAGATCGTCGCCATTACCTCGTCGATGCGGTAGCCATCGACGTCCACCACCTCGAAACGAATGCCGCGGAATTCGATGCTCTGCGCCTTCTTCGGAATGCACTTCATCAAGTACATCAGGAAGCCGCTGACCGTCTCGTAATTCTGGTTCGGCAACTCGTCCCACGAGAACAGTTTCTTCATGTCCTCGACCGGCGCACGGCCGTCGATCAACCACGAATTGTCGGCACGCTTCACGATCAATTCGTTCTCGTTCATCGCGTGGCTGACGCTGCCCATCAAGGTGCCCAGCACATCGTTCAAGGTGATCAGGCCCACCACCATGCCGAACTCATTGACGATCGCAGCGATGTCCTGGCGGGTCTCGCGAAACTTGTCCAGCACATCCAGCAGCGTCAATGAATCCGGGATCGTCAGCACGCTTTTGAGGCCTTGCTCCTTCAGCTTCTCGCGGGAGAGCGTCGCGTCCTGGCGGGCAATGATGTTCTTCAGCAGCGTGATCGAATCGATATAGCCCAACAGGTTGTCCAGCTCGCTGTCGGCGACCAGAAAACGCGAGTGCGGGTGCGACAGGATCTTGTCGTTGATGTGCTGCTGACCATCGTTGATGTCGATGAAAATGATCTCGCTCTTGGCCGTCATGGCGGACAAGACCGTGCGATCGGTCAGCGAGAACACGTTCTCGATCAGCCGATGCTCGTTCATCTCCAGCAAGCCCGACTTGGCGCCCTGCGTGATGATTGCCGAGACCTCCTCGAACGAGATGTTTTCATCGCGGTGCGTGGATATCTTCAGGCCGCGCAGAATCAGGTCCGCCGTCGACGACAGCAACCACACCAGCGGCCCGAACACCTTCAGCGTGAACAGCAGCGGCGTGATGATCGCGCACGCCACTTTCTCGGGATGCGAGAACGCCATCTTCTTCGGGATCAATTCCGAGAACAGGATGAACAGCGAGGTGATGAACAAGACAGACGCCGCCAGCGACAGGCTTTCCGACAGCGGCGGGTTCAATCCTGCCCACTCGAAGAATCGCTGAAACGCCGGGCTGAAGCTCTTGTCGCCGAAAATGCCGGACACAATCGCGATGATGTTCACGCTGACCTGGATCACCGCGATGAACTTGGTCGGGGTCTGGCCCAGGTCGATGACGCGTTGGGCGTTCTTGTTGCCGGTCAGCGCCAGCTGTTCCAGCTTGCTCTTGCGCGAGGTGGCCACCGAAAATTCCGCGGTGGAGAAAAATGCGTTGAGCAGAATCAACATCAGAATGACCAGCCAGATTTCCATCGGCGACATGCTGACTCCTTGAGAACGTCACGACGGCGCCTTGGCGGCGCCGACAAAAAAGGCCAATCCCCAGACGGGATTGGCCTTGGTCTCGCGTCCGGGAATCCCGGGGCGTCGATCAGCGATGGATCGACAACAACATCCGCAGGGTTCGATTGGAAAACTGGAACCCAGTTGCCACCTTCGATCGGTGGCGTAGAACCGCGTTGTGAGACGGCCACCCGCATTTTGGCGCATATCGCGGGATTTTCCTATTCGGACCGCGCCTTCATCAGGCGGGGATCGCCGCGCGAAGCTCCGCGCACAGGAAATCCACCACCACCCGCACCCGACGCGGCAGATGCGCCCGAGAAGCAAACAGCAACCAGATCGCATTGTCGAAGGTGGTCGACGTGACCTCGTACTGCGGAAACAAATCCACCAGACGACCGGCAGCAATGTCATCGTCGAGCAACCAGTCGGCCAGCAGCACTGGACCATGGCCATCAAGCGCCGCCTGGTGCAGAGACAGTGCCGACGATGCAACCAGCCAGCCACCCACGGCCACGGTTTCCACAGAAGCATCGTGCTGATCCCGCGCCCGGAAGCTCCACTCGTTGTGAAAGCCGGGTAGGGCGATACGCAGGCAATCGCAATTGGCCAGATCAGCCGGTTTGCGCGGCCTGCCGTGCGCATCCAGGTAAGCGGGACTGGCGCAGACCCGATAGCGCAAGGGACGCAGCCGCACGCCCACCAAGGACTCGTCCACAGACGGGCTTTGCCGCAGGGCGATGTCGACCTGCTGGCCAACCAGGTCGACCACCATGTCACTGAACCGAAGATCCAGCTCAAGCCCCGGATGCTGCGCGTGCAGCTTCTTCAGCAGCGGCATCACGATCTTCTGACCCAGCGCCGCCGACGCGGTCAAGCGGACCACGCCCCGGACTTCACCGGTACTGACTCGCAGATCGTCACCCGCCGCATCCAGCTCATCCATCAACACGCTGACACGGGCGAAGTAAGCCGCGCCTGCGTCCGTCAGCGTCAGCTTGCGCGTGGTGCGATGCATCAGCCGCGCACCCAGCTCGGCCTCTACCGCCGCAACCGCCCGGGTCACCTGCGACGAGGCAAGATCCAGCCGCCGGGCGGCAGCAGCAAAGCTGCCTTGCCTGACCACCTCGATGAAGGTGCGCAGATGTTGGGTGTCCATGCCGGCCATTGTTGCTCAATCGGCAGCAGTGCACTGCTGGCGAACGGCTATGCGCAAGCTCGCGCGCCACAGATACTGCGCTTTCGCGTCGAGCACCGCTCCGCCATCGATACAAGGAAATCAAATTCAATGAAAGGCAAGGTGATCGGCATGTGGGTCGCAGTACTGCTGGGCTTGTGCGTGGGGCGCATGGCAGCTGCCCAGGTAGCGCAGGCGCCCGTCGTGCGCTGGGCAGAGCTGGATATCGACAGCAAGGCCCTGGATGCCTTCCAGGCGGCATCGCGCGAGCACATCCAGGCGGCCAGTGCCGAGCCCGGCATCTTGGCCCTGCATGCGGTGTCCAGCAAGGCCGCGCCGAATCGCGTGCGGGTCTTCGAGATGTATGTCGACCAGGCGGCGTATCGGGCGCACCTGGAAACCCCACACTTCAAGAAGTTCGTCGCCAGCACGCAGTCCATGATCACGCAGCGCAAGCTCTTCGATGCCACGCCCATTCGCCTGGGCGCGAAATCTGCGCTGAAGCCTGCACCGCACGTACGTGTTGCAGACCTGCAGATCGATCCCGCCCAACTCGATTCCTACAAGGCGGCCGTGTCTGAGGAGATCGACGCCTCCATTTTGCTGGAGCCGGGCGTGCTCACGATCTACTCGGTGTCATTGAACGAGGACCCGACCCAGCTTCGTTTCTTCGAGATCTACGCAGACGATGCGGCCTACCGCGAACACATCGCATCCCCGCACTTCAAGAAGTATGTCGAAACCACCAAGAACATGATCACCGGGCGTGAGCTATTCGAGATGGACCCGATCAGCCTGTGGATCAAGTCGCAATAACCGGTCTGGAAAAGGAAACGCCGATGTCTACGTACCAACGCCTGCTGCTCGCCGCCGCTGTGCTCATTGCCCCCCTGACAAGCACCAATGCCCAGACCCCGCTCGCAAGCAGCGGCCCGGCCATCTACGTGTCCGAATTCGAAGTCACGGATGCAGAGGGCATGAAGCCCTACAGCGCAGGCGTGGACGCCACCTTTGCGCCCTACGGCGGCCGCTACATCGTGCGTGGCGGGGAAGTGATATCCCGCGAGGGAGCCCCCAGCAAACGCATCGTGATGATCGAGTTCCCGAGCATGGCGCAGGCGCAGGCCTGGTACGACTCACCCACTTATGCGGCGCTGCGCCCGGTGCGTCAGAAAGCGTCTACGGCGCGGGTTTACATCGTGCAGGGCACGCCCCGCTGATGCAGCGGACAGGGTGTCCCTGTTCCGCTGCGGTCGCCCGCGGTGCTCAGTAGCAGGCCCTGGGTTCGGCCTCGTCGATCACGAGCGCCTGCAGACGAGCCAGATTGGACGCCGCAATTTCACTGCCCTTGCTCGCCGCCAAGCGATAACACGCCAGCGCCCGGTACGCATCCTTGGTCACCATCAAGCCCGCCTCGAAGGAATAAGCCAGGTAGTGGATGGAATCGACCGATCCCATCGACGCCGCGCGGATCAGTGCCTTTTCGGCCAGCTCGGGGCGTTGGCACGGCCCGTCGCTCGTCGTCACGTTGCCGTAACAGTAGAAGGTGGACAGTCCCGACGCACCGTCGGCAAGCGTGGTGGCTGCGGCCTTGAACAAGGCCTCGACCTGGGGCGTCTGCAGTTGCGGCGCCATCCCTGACAGACTCAACTCGGCGGCAGCCAGACTGGCCTGCGGATCGCCCGACGCCGCCGCACATACATAGTCGTCCAGCGCGGTTTCGAACAGATCCTTGCTCAAGGGGTACTGCGGCTTGCCCGCCAGCGCCACGAAGGCCTCGCCACGCCGGAAACAACGGTTCTCCGCGTCGCTTCGGGTGGACGATTGGGCGGGGGGAAGGTCCTTCTCGTCGATCGACCAGTCCTCGATGCCTTCCAGCATCCAGCACGACTTGCGAACGAAATTGAAGACCTTGATGTTGCTGCTGCCGGCCCGCTTGTCCACGACCCGAGTGCGGGTGGCATCCACCTTCTGCACCTCGACGCCCTTGTCCGCCTGCGTCGGCATCCCAGCCAACATGGGGATCAGGTCCGACCGGTTCACGCGGGCAATACGCGGCGCGAGGCTGCCGGGCTCGGAGTAGGGCGCAAGCGTCGACCTGCTGGGCGTGGCCACCGTGAAACGCTGCGCGGTATCGACGTCGCTTGAAAACGCACTCAGGAACTTGCCGAAGTCCTGGGCGGGGCATTCATCTGCCAGCGCGCTGCCATGAAACACGCCCGACAGCACAGCCGCGAACACCGCAGCCAGCATGCTGCCCTTGCTCGTCGACAAGGCCTTCATGACTTGGCGCCCGGTTTGGCGCTGCACCAGGTCTTGACGTTCAGCCGGTCGAAGCCGGGGCAGGTGTTGGATTTCAAGATGAACAGATAAGGCACAGCGGGCTCATGGGAAAAATGGAAGTAGTGCTGGCTGTCCTGCCCGTAGATCCAGTAGTTCGACGAGCCCTGGTTCACTGCCACAGGCTCGAAGGACAACACCGAGGATTCCGCGGGGATGAAGTTCTCGCGGTCCATCGCCAGCATCAGCAGGTTGGAGAACAGCGGGGTCCAGATCGCCAGCGCAACGAGCAGGGCACTAGGGGCGAGCACGAGAAGGCGCAATCTTGCGCTGCGCATCTTCATGGGCGCGCCGCCATCGCGAAGCTGTGCAGGGTCCAGGTCATTTGGCGATCATCCGATATCCCAACACAGACGCAGCCGAGAACAGATACGCCACGACCAGTACGTAGGGCAGGTAAGCCAGCCAGGACAGCATGATGCCCAGACCTGACACACGCCCGGTGGCCAGATACACCAGCCCGTACAGGACCCAGGGCAGGGCATAGAACGGCACGAACATCAGCGGCGCCCACCAGGCAAGCCGAAGCACCTCCGGCTCGGACCTGCGGTCGATCCCTCGCCAGGCAAACGGCACAAAGGCCCAGCACGCGGCCAGCCCGAAACCCAGCACGTAGATCTGCAGATACTGCGCCCAGCCGCCTTGCAGCGCGGGCGAGAAATACAAGGCATCGACGAGCAGTAGCGCAGGCAGCAGCACCGCCGGCGCGCACACCGCCGCCTTGAAGTATTTCCGGTAATTCATGTCCAGGTTTCTTCGCATGGCGGCCATGCTAACGCAGGCCGCCGGGCCAATCAGGGTTTACCGCAGCGTGGCCGCGATTGCTGCGCCGCGTATCGTCGCGGCAAGCGGTTTTGTCATGCTGCACAATCCTTCGGAGTTCCCTCATGTACCGTCGCCAATTCCTGGCAAGCCTCGCCGCGGTCGCCGCCGCCGGCGTCGCCCCCTTCGCCCGTGCCCAGTCCTACCCCAGCCAGTCCATCCGCTGGGTCGTGCCCTACCCGGCAGGCGGCGGCACCGACGTGCTGGCCCGCACGCTGGCCGAGACCCTGCGCGTGCCGCTGGCCCAGCCCATCGTCGTCGACAACCGGCCCGGTGCCGCGACCAACATCGGCGCCGATGCCGTCGCCCGCAGCGCCCCCGACGGCTACACCTTGCTGTCCGGCGACAACGCCGCGCTGGCCTTCAACGAATACCTGTTCGCCAAGCTGCCCTACGACCCGCAGAAAGACTTCACCTACATCGGCGGCATCGCGCGCTTCCCGCTCGCACTGGTCGTGTCCCCCGACTTCCCCGCCAAGGACGTGAAGGAATTCCTGGCCTACGCCGCGGCCCACCCCGACGAAGTGAACTACGCATCCCCCGGCAACGGCTCACCGCACCACCTGGCCATGGAGCTGTTCAAGCACCGCACCGGCGCCAAGGTGACACACGTGCCTTACCGCGGCGCCGCACCTGCCATGACCGACGTCATGAGCGGCCAAGTGCACTGCATGTTCCTGGACCTTGCCGCCGGCCTGTCGCTGATGCAGACCGGCAAGGTGCGCGTGCTAGCGATCGGATCAACCACGCGCAGCAAGATGCTGCCGAATGTGCCGACCTTGGCGGAAGCCGGTGTGGCAGATGTGGAAGTGTTCGCCTTCCAGGGTCTGCTGGGCCCCGCCAAGATGCCGGCAGACATCGTCAAGCGCCTGAACGAAGAACTGAACAAAGCGTTCGATGCGCCGGCGGTGGTGAAGCGCTTTGCAGACTTCGGCATGGAGCCGCTGCGCGGCTCGCCGGAAGATTTCCGGAAGTTTGCGCGGGCTGAGGCGGAACGTTGGGGCCCTGTGATCAAGGCGACGGGGATCAAGCTGGATTGAACCAGGCGGCCGGCGCCATGCCGGCTGCCTCGACCCTGCGGCTTCACCGGCCGCAGGTGATCACGCCGTGGGTACGCCCTCGGCGTCCCAGAAGCGCCAGTTATCCGCTTCCTTGCCGTGGTCGAAATCACCCTCGGCCGCAAGCCTCCCGTTCGGATGAAAGTCCTTCCAAGGGCCATGCTCCGCCCCGTGCTCGTAGCTGCCCTCGGATCTCACCGTGCCATCCTCTGCGTAGGCCACGAAGCGACCGTGCCGGATCCAGCGGCTGTCATCCGCAGCCAGATATCGCGCATAGCGGAACTTGATCGTTCCGCTTTCATGAAAGATTTCGGCAATCTCCAGATCGGCCATGTAAGTCTTCTCCACAGAGGCTGGAACCAAGGCTGAATCTGTCTGATTATCCGTGATGCCACCCAAATCATTCGAGGAGTCCGACGGTGCCTTGCAGATCAGTGACTACGAAAGAACCCAGTCCCCGAATCGGCCTGCGCTTGCCTGCGTCAATCGCGGCAATCCTGTTGTCAGCTTCGGCCCTGGCAGCCGGGCCTGACACGACCCCGACGTGGACCAAAGATGCGTCGAGCCAGTGCAGCTTCGTTGCACCGGCATCGCTGACGGACGCACCCAAGCAATGGATCGGTGCGTGCGCGAACGGCAAGGCAACGGGCATCGGCATGATCCGCGCGCGGCCCGGCAATCAAGCCGGTCCCGCGTTCTACGGCGAACTGCGCGCGGGGGTGCCGATCAAGGGCGTGGTGGACGTGGATGGCGGCTACCGCGTGGGGGCGTTCTCCGGCCGCGAGATCGGAGAGGGCGATACGCAATGGCAGGACAGGATCGACAGCTTTAAAGTCGCTGTGCGTGCCGCGACGATGGTGAGCGAGCATTACGCTCAGCAGAACAACACGGCGTCAGCCGATCATTACCGTGCTGTCGCCAAACAACTAGACGCGCAGCTGGATGAGGATTGAAGGTGAGCCCGGATCAGAGGCCAAAGCACCTGTGGCCTTCGCTTGAACACCAGCGCCCGATCAGCTCATTCGGTTGGTAATGAACATCCCCAGACCGCCAAGCGCTTCCAATACGGGCGCCACCTTCGCGTCCAATCCCTTGTCGTAGTCGATGCGCGCACCTACCCGTGCGTCGCCAGGGGCTTGGGTGAGTTGTACGCGGCCATACAAGGAAGGCAGATACAACAGGGTGCCCCAGTCGGCGTCCACCCGTTGTTGAGCGGCTATTAACTGCGTGACGGCATCGGCCACTTGAGCAACGCTCAGAGCTTGCGCCGTGAACAGTTCGACCACCGCCCGGTCGATGCCTGAATCGAAGGTAATGAAGTCCGAATGCAGGGCAGGACCATCGCCCCAATCCAGCGGGTCATCGAAGCCACGTGGCATCCAGTACACCCGGTCGTCGTGGCGCGGCAGCACGAAGAGCTGCCGGCGCTCGCGGCTATAGAGGATCTTGTCCCCGTCTATCGAATAAGCGAAGGCAATCCCCTGGGCTGCCTCATCGCGCGTGATGCTGATGTCCTCGCCCCAGAACTCATCGAAGCATTCGCGTACGAAGTCCTGCTCGTCCGGCGTCTGGGCCGGGATGTCGGCGGGCATGTGCACGATTACGCGGTTGTCGTAGGTGCCGAGGCCAAGCCGGGTCACGTGCTCGGCATACCCGGGCGGCAAGGGATGGCCAAGCCAGGCGGCCAATGCCTGTACATCGGCGCTGCTTGCCGTCCGAAGTTTGGGCGTGATCAGGTAGGGCGACGCAGCCATGGCATTCCTCCCAGCGCGTGGTTGATGGCTTCAAGTTCAGCACCGTACCCGCATGGCGAACTGCGTGCCAGAGTTGGGCAGGACCTTGTCACAGCCGCTCACGGTCGAGTGAAGTGGTCACAGCTTGCACGGGGCTGGCGGAGTATTGTCGGACCCCTTCACCACTGCCGGTGATCAAACACCCGCCACCATGAAAAACACATCACACACATCGACATCCCGCGCAGCCGCCATGTACTTGAAACTGCTGGGGGTATCGATCGTGTTGGCAGGGGCCATGGGCATAGCCACAGCCGCCCCCAAGCTGCCCGCCGACGTCCAAGCCTGGTTGAGCCGCTTCGAGCAGTGTGAACACTGGGCAGGCGAAGAACCCTACGACGATGCGCGTGGCAAGGAAATCGACGCCGCGTTCGAGAAGCTGAACTGCAAGAACATCTCGGCCGATGCAGAGAAGCTGGAGCAGCGCTACAAGAACAACGCTGCCGTAATCAAGGCGATGAAAGACGCCAGCGAGTAATACGCTTTTGTCTTAGCCGGGCTGGTTGGTGGTGAACAGCCCCGACCCGCTCACAGCAGGCACCACCGTCGCCGCCGGTCCCTCCCGTATGCGATGTGTGCACCTACCCGCGCATCGTGACCTGCACTTGGCCTCGCAAGGAAGGCAGACACCAGGGGTGTCCCAGCCGGCGTCGATGCGGTTTTTGACGAGTACCAACTACGTAACGACAGCAGCCACCGGATCCACGTTCAGGTGTTGCGCCATGAAACGCTCAACCACGTCTCGGTCGATACTGCGTTTAAAGGTAATAAATATTTCCACGAAGCGCGAGGCTAATTAATAGCCACCAAACGCCGAGACTGGAAGCAGCGACTCCCCAGTTTGCGAAGCATGGCGGCGAACCCGCCGAACAAGGTCGGCGCAATGCATGCTGCCGGTAAGCATAAAATAAATGTGCGATGCATCGAGCAGCAGCAAGGTGGTTTTCTTCCCAGACGCTTCGCTAATCGCCACAGATGAATATCCGGCCATGCAAACAAACAAGCCCATAGTGTTGTCCGCCTTGCTTTCGACCTTGCTTCGAAATATATCAATATCAGGACCGCCTGCTTGGGCAGCGGTGAACTTTAACTCTATTAAATAGGTGGTTCCGTCAATCGTGAGGGAGCCGTCAATCTGCCTACCGCCGGTGTTGTATGGCCGACGATGATCAAGTTCCATGAAATTTAAGAAGTCATAGAACCAGTCTTGAAAAGCGTAACCACCTGGGGCTGTTCCCTGCTGCGGAGCAAGTTCGTTAAGTCGATGCATCAATTCTGATAGGCTGGTTCTTTGACGTTGAATATCTTCGCGTTCCTCACGAGCCTTTGCCTTTGCAGCCTCCCGATCACGCTCGGATCGAATTTCTTCAGATTGTCGAAAGATCAGACTTTTCAGGTCCGCAACTGCTTTGGACGCATCCCGAATCTTCTCCGTAGAGTCCTCCCAATTGCGAAGGTCTGGATAAGTCGTCTGTTCAGCAAGAAAAAGAGCCATCTGACCGATTACAGCCTTTCCCCTATCACCTCGCTGAAGTAACGCAAAGGTTCGGTCCAGGAAATCCCGCTTGCTTTCATCTGGGGACCACGTCGCTAAATGGCTTTCTGCGACATGAGTCTGTCGCAGAAACTTGCGAAGAGTCTCTTTTCGCCAAAAAGATCTGAGCGCCGCTTCATATACAAGCTGGACAAGGTGGGGAGTAATTTTAATCGCCATGTTGATCCTAGCTGCGCCCACTCTTCGGATTGACCACGAAATGAACTCGAATGAATCAGTTTTCGGGGAATTAGTTAAGCACAATAAGCAGACCAAGTCGCCGAATTATTTCTTGCCACATTAGCGAGCGACGACGCAGTTTGCTGGGTATAAACAGATTCGACTCTCTTCGAAATGTAAAGAGGCCACCGTGCGGTAGCCTCTTTCACTCCAAGAACCCTCGGATAAATCTAACTACTTCGGAGCCCTACATCCTCAAACGTCGATATTCCCCGCCATTAACGCATGCGTCTCAATGAACGCGCGACGCGGCTCCACATGATCTCCCATCAGCGTCGTGAAGATCTCATCCGCTGAAATCGCATCCTCGATCTGCACACGCAGCAGGCGGCGCACCGTCGGGTCCATCGTGGTTTCCCACAACTGCCCCGGGTTCATCTCGCCCAGGCCCTTGTAGCGCTGCTTGGACACGCCACGTTCGGCTTCCGACAGCAACCACTGCAGGGCAGTGCGGAACTCGCTGACCGCCAGTTCCTTGCGCTTCTCGCCTTCGCCGCGCACGACCTTCGCGCCTTCACCGATCAAGGTGGTGAAGGTATGCGCTGCTTCGTGCAGTACGCGGTAGTCGGAGCCGTTCACGAAGTCACCGTTGAGCACCGTCACGCGCACGTTGCCGTGGTGCATGCGGTGGATCACCACGCGGTGGCGCACCGGGGGGGCGTCCTCGGCGTCGGCCGTCTCGTCAGCGACATCGGACTCGGCGAAGACTTTGACTACGCCAGGCATCGACGGATCATCCAGCGCAGCTTGCAGCGTGGCTGCAGACTTGGCGGCGGACTCTGCCGAGCTGATGTCGATCTCGACACCGGTCACGATGGCCGACAGCGTGCGCTCGTCGTTGTGGCGCGCCAGGCGGGCGATGACTGCGTCGGCCAGGTTGTACTTGCGGGCCAGTTCGGCCAGCGTGTCGCCCATGATCGGCGTGCCGCCTTCCGACGGAATCAGCTGTGCGTCTTTCAATGCCAGCTGCAGCATGAACGCCGCTTCTTCAGCATCGTCCTTCAGGTAGCGCTCTTCACGGCCAACCTTGACCTTGTAGAGCGGCGGCTGGGCGATGTAGATGTGGCCGCGTTCGACCAGCTCCGACATCTGACGGTAGAACAGCGTCAGCAGCAGCGTGCGGATGTGGGCGCCGTCGACGTCCGCATCGGTCATGATGATGATGCGGTGGTAGCGCAGCTTGTCGATGTTGAAGTCTTCCGGCCCGATGCTGGTGCCCAGCGCGGTGATCAGCGTGGTGATCTGTTCGCTGCTGATCAGTTTGTCGAAGCGCGCTTTTTCCACGTTCAACACCTTGCCGCGCAGCGGCAGGATGGCCTGGAATTTACGGTCGCGGCCCTGCTTGGCGGAACCGCCTGCGGAGTCGCCCTCGACGATGTAGATCTCGGACAATGCCGGGTTCTTTTCCTGGCAGTCGGCCAGCTTGCCGGGCAGGCCTGCGCCTTCCAGCACGCCCTTGCGGCGGGTCATTTCGCGCGCCTTGCGGGCGGCTTCGCGGGCTCGCGCGGCTTCGACGATCTTGCCGCACAGTGCCTTGGCGTCCAGCGGGTGTTCCTGCAGCCACGAATCCAGCGCCTTGGCGACTGCGTCTTCGACGGCGGGGCGCACCTCGGACGAGACCAGCTTGTCCTTGGTCTGGCTGCTGAACTTGGGATCGGGCACCTTCACGGACAGCACGCAGGTCAGGCCTTCGCGCATGTCGTCGCCGGTGGTCTCGACCTTGGCCTTCTTGGCCACTTCGCTGTCGGTGATGTACTTGTTGATCACGCGCGTCATCGCGGCGCGCAGGCCGGTGATGTGCGTGCCGCCGTCGCGCTGCGGAATGTTGTTGGTGAAGGCCAGGACGTTTTCACCGTAGGTGTCGTTCCACTGCATCGACACTTCGACGCCCACCGGCACGCCGCCGGCAGCGGATTCGGCCGACACGTGGAAGATGTTCGGGTGCAGCACGGTCTTGGCGCGGTTGATGTATTCCACGAAACCGCGCACGCCACCGGCGAACGCAAAGTCTTCTTCCTTGCCCTGGCGCTCGTCGACCAGCTTGATCTTCACGCCGTCGTTCAGGAAGGACAGCTCGCGCAGGCGCTTGGACAGAATCTCGTAGTGGAACTCCACGTGCGTGAAGATTTCCGGATCCGCCAGGAAGTGCACCTTGGTGCCGCGTTTGTCGGTCTTGCCGATGACCTTCAGCGGTTCCACGCGCGCGCCCTGACGGAACTCCATGTGATGGGTTTCGCCGTTGCGATCGATGGTCAGATGCAGCCACACCGACAGCGCATTCACGCAGGACACGCCCACGCCGTGCAGGCCGCCGGACACCTTGTAGGAGTTCTGGTCGAACTTGCCGCCGGCGTGCAGTTCGGTCATGACGATTTCGGCCGCGCTGCGGTGGAATTCGTCGTCCTTGTGCACGTCCGTGGGAATGCCACGGCCGTTGTCGGTGACCGAGATCGAGTTGTCCATGTGAATGGTCACGACGATCTCGTCGCAATGGCCGGCCAGCGCTTCGTCGATCGCGTTGTCGACCACTTCGAAGACCATGTGGTGCAGACCCGAGCCGTCGGAGGTATCGCCGATGTACATGCCCGGGCGCTTGCGCACCGCTTCCAGGCCCTTCAACATTTTGATCGAGTCCGACCCGTAGGCGTCGGATGCGCCCGGGGTGTTGTTGTTGATCGCTGCGTTGTGGGTCAGGTAGCTGCCTTCGCTACCGGCATCGGCCGAGGTGTTCTGATCAGTCATGAGTCTGCAAGCCTTCTGTGTCGCGACGCACGCATTGACTGCCGCGCGGCACGATCTGAAACGATAAAAAGCAAAATGGACGGCGCCGGTCGACAAGACCGGCACCGCCCGTCGCCACCCGGTTGCGGGCAGCGTGCCGACGTCAGATGCGCATCGGCATGACGACGTACTTGAAGTCGGCGTTGTCGGGCACGGTGATCAGCGCCGACGAATTGGCGTCGCCCACCGACCATTGCACCGAGTCGGTCTTCAGGTTGCCCAGCACGTCCAGCAGGTAGCTGACGTTGAAGCCGATATCCAGCGCATCGAAGCCGAAGTCGATGTCGAGTTCTTCCTGCGCTTCTTCCTGCTCGGCATTGCTCGCCGAGATGCGCAGCAGGTGGTCGCCCAGCTGCATGCGCACACCCTTGAACTTGTCGGTGGTCAGGATGGCGGCGCGCTGCAGACTGCGCTGCAAGGTGTCGCGACCGATCGAGAAGTGCTTGGTGTAGCCGTTCGGGATCACGCGCTGATAGTCGGGGAACTTGCCCTCGACCAGCTTCGAGATCAGTTCCACGTCACCGAAGGTGAAGCGAATCTGGTTGGCGCCGACATCGATCTGCACCGGGGCGTCGCTGTCATCCAGCAGGCGCACGATTTCCAGCACCGTCTTGCGCGGGATGATGACTTCCTGGCGCGGGTTGTCGGAATCGACACTGACCGACGCGTAGGCCAGGCGGTGACCGTCGGTGGCGATGCCGCGCACCTGGTTGCCGTCCAGCACCAGCAGCATGCCGTTCAGGTAGTAGCGGATGTCCTGCTGCGCCATCGCGAAGTGCACCAGGTTGAACAGGTGCTTGAGCGACTTCTGCGACATGCTGAGCGAGGCATTCCACTCGGTGGGTTGTGCCACCGTGGGGAATTCTTCTGCGGCAAGCGTCTGCAGTGCGAAGCGGCTCTTGCCGGATTGCACGGACAGCTTCTTGTTCAGCAGCGACAGCGTGACTTCACCGGTATCCGGCAGTGCCTTCAGGATGTCGAGCAGCTTGCGGGCGGCTACCGTCGTCGATTCAGACGCATCACCCACGCCGAAGTCGGCATGGGTGGTGATCTGAACCTCGATATCGGTCGAGACGAACGACACGCGGTTGCCTGTCTTGCGGACCAGGATGTTCGCCAGGATGGGCAGCGTGTGACGGCGCTCTACGATGCCCGAGACGGTGGCGAGCGGTTTCAGCAGCGCATCCCGCGAGGCTTTGACCAATTGCATATCCAATCCTTCTCTGGGTTGGTGTTAATGGAAAACCGGAAGACTTCAGTCGCATCGGCGACAAGGACTGCATCAGCCCTTGAGCGTCTGTTCCAGCACATGCAGCGAATGGTTCAACTCTGCTTGCTTGGTGCGCGCTTCCGAAATCTTTCGCACCGCATGCAGCACGGTGGTGTGGTCCCGCCCGCCGAACAGCTCGCCGATTTCCGGCAGGCTTTTCTGCGTCAGTTCCTTCGCCAGATACATCGCGATCTGGCGCGGCAATGCAATATTGGCCGGACGGCGTTTCGAGTACATGTCCGCGACCTTGATCTTGTAGAAGTCGGCCACGGTCTTCTGGATGTTCTCGACCGTGATCTGGCCGTTCGACACCGACAGCAAATCCTTCAGCGCGTCCTTGCACACATCCACGGCAATGTCCTTGCCGTGGAACTTGGCATAGGCCAGAACCTTGCGCAGCGCGCCTTCCAGTTCCCGCACATTGCTGCGCAGGTGCTTGGCGATGAAGAACGCGACTTCTTCCGGCAAGGGCACGCCCTCGCTTTCGGCCTTCTTGATCAGAATGGCCACACGCATCTCGAGCTCCGGCGGCTCGATCGCCACCGTCAGGCCCGAGTCGAAGCGCGACAGCAGCCGGTCTTCGATGCCCGACAATTCCTTCGGGTAGGTGTCGCTGGTGATGATGATCTGCTTGCGCAGCGCCACCAGCGCCTCGAACGCATAGAAGAATTCTTCCTGCGTGCGGTTCTTGCCCGAGAAGAACTGAATATCATCGATCAGCAGCAGGTCGAGCGAGTGGTAGTAGCGCTTGAACTCGTCGAACGCCTTGCGCTGGTACGCCTTCACCACGTCGGACACAAACTGCTCGGCGTGGATGTAGCGCACACGTGCGCCTTCTTTCCTGGCCACCATCGCGTTGCCGATGGCGTGGATCAAGTGGGTCTTGCCCAGGCCCACGCCGCCGTACAGGAAGAACGGGTTGTACGAGATGCCGGGGTTCTCGGCCACCTGCAGCGCGGCCGCGCGCGCCAGCTGGTTGGCTTTACCGGTCACGAAATTGTCGAAGGTCAGTTCGGCATTCAGGCGCGAACGCTCGTAGATGCCGGTGGCCTCGTTCAGGTCGGACACGCGGGCGATCGGTTGGCCCGAGGTCTGCCGCGGCGGGGCCAGCACTTCCTGCATGCCCGGATTGAATGCGGGCGTGTTGCGGTTGTTGCCGGCGTAATTGCCGTCGAAGGGGCCGGTCGCACGGGCAGGCGAATGCTGGGGCGCGCTCTGACCCACCGACATGGACTGCGCGCGCGGCGGCGGGGCACCCACGCCACCCGGGCTGGGGCGCACGGCAGCCAGTTCGAAACGGACCTGGACCGGGCGCTCGTAGAAGTCGGCGGCAATCGACTCGATGCGTCCGGAAAAATTGTTGCGGACCCAATCGAGCTTGAAGCGGTTCGGCGCGGCGACACGCAACACGGATTCGGCTTCGTCAAAGGCGAGCGGAACCAGCGGACGTATCCATGCGCTGTACTGTTGCGGCGTCAACTCGCTTTCGAGCGTTTGCGCGCAGGCTTGCCAAAAATCTTCCATGAATCCCAAGTTGCAAGAGGATCGGCCCGGCCATGTGCGCAGGCCCGCCCGTTCGGATGTGGTCAGTGCTCACTCATAGGTGTCTCGCCGGTCCCGTACTGCTACCGCCAAACAACACCAGACTGACAATCCGAAACCCCTGATTCTACTCTTTTGACCCGAAGTTATCCACAGGCAGGCACCCCTCTTTGCCTGTGGATAGACCGGAATCGATTGACGCCGAAGAGCAAATTTGATGAAATGGCGGGCTTTTCGGGATTCTCTCTCGAAAAAAGTCATGGCGTTTGGCCGGAGCTCGCGGTGTGGGAGCTTGCTTGCAGCGGTTTTGTTGCACGTAAGCATCGACTGCACAAGCGATCCAGGCCAGCGAATGTGGCACGAAGCAGTTGTAGATATGGCTTACCTGCCTGGCCGGGGTTCTTGACCTGCCAACTGGCTAGTTTGACCACTCTGCGACACACAGTATTCGGCCCCGCCCAATCGCAGGCGTGGCTGGCGGGCAAGCTGTCTGACATTGGTGTTCGACAGGCGCCGCACAGACAACCTGGAACCAACATGAAACGTACTTACCAACCTTCCGTCACCCGTCGCAAGCGCACCCACGGTTTCCGCGTGCGCATGAAGACCCGCGGTGGCCGCGCAGTCATCAATGCTCGTCGCGCCAAGGGTCGCAAGCGTCTGGCCGTCTAAGGTTGATCGCGTGTTGACCGCGTCGTTTCCCAAGACGGCGCGTTTGCGTAGTCCGGCTGAGTTTGCCCCTGCGCTGAAAGGGCGCCGCCTTGCAAAAGGGGCGCTTTTTGTTTTGAGCGCGTCGTCTTTGCACGCGCCTGTCGCCACGCCTGCCCTTGCACCCGCTGCAACGGCACCCGAGGCCGGTGACAACGCGGCAAACACGCCAGCAGACGTCATTTCAGTCGCACCGATCCCCACAGGCGCCCGACTTGGCCTGGTGATCGGCAAGCGCAACGCGCCCCTGTCCGTCAGCCGCAACACCTTGCGCAGAGTCCTGCGCGAGGCGTTTCGTCACGTCCGTCTTCAGTTGCCGCCGCGCGACTATGTGGTTCGCCTGCACAGCCGTATCGCGCAGGGTTCCCTGACCACGCTCAAGCAACTGGCACGCGCCGAAGCCGACGCGCATTTCGCCCGGGCAATTCGCCAGCGAGATGACCAGGCCCGACCGGCACGTCCACGCACATGAAGCTGTCAGGGACAGCGCGTACACTGCACGCGGTCAGCAAGCGCTGGCTTCGTTGGGCGCTGATCCTGCCAATTCGCTTCTACCGGTATTTCATCAGCCCGTTCCTTGGGCACTCCTGCCGCTTTCTGCCTACCTGTTCGGTCTATGCCATCGAGGCAATAGAACAACATGGGGCCGGTCGTGGCACTTATCTGGCAATGCGGCGGCTGGGCCGCTGTCATCCATGGTGCGAGGGCGGCATCGACCCGGTTCCCCCGGTCGAGGGCAACGCTCCACCACCGCCCCATTTCCGGATGCTTCGCGATCGCTGCGGGCCCGGAGACGACTAAACTAGCGGGCTTTGGCCTTCGCTGCGACGACTTGGAATTTCCGTCCATGGACATGAAACGCACCATCCTCTGGATGATCTTTTCGCTCTCGCTGCTGTTCCTCTGGGACGGCTGGCAAAAGCACAATGGCAAGCCGTCGCTGTTCGGCGGCACCCCTGCGCAAACCGCGCCCGCTGCGACGGGTGCTGCTGCGCCTGGCGCCAGGACTGACAACTCGGTGCCTGCTGGTGTGCCCGGCGCAGCGCCCGCCCCGGCATCGGCACAAGCCGTTCCGGCAGTGCCCGGCGCCCCGGCCACGCCGTCGGAAACCGTCGTCGTCACCACCGATGTGCTGCGTCTGACCTTCGACACCGTGGGTGCGCAGATCATCAAGGCCGAGCTGCTGAACCAGCCCAGCGTCGAAGATCCGAAGCAGCCGATGGTGCTGCTCGACCAGTCGGCTGCCCGCATCTATCTGGCGCAGACCGGTGTGATCGGTGCCCCGGCCGGCGCAAGCTTCCCGACGCACCGCACGCCTTTCCGCATCACCAGCACGCCGCGCACGCTCGACGGCGACGCACTCGATGTGGTCTTCGAAGCCGAGTCCAACGGCCTGAAGGTCGTCAAGACCTACACGCTGCGCAAGAGCCGTTACGACATCGGCGTGCGCCACGACATGGCCAATGCCACCAGCGGCCCGCTGTCGCCCTCGCTGTACTACCAGCTCACCCGTGACGGCAACCCGCCGCCGGGAGAGTCGAAGTTCTACAGCACCTTCACCGGCCCGGCGATCTACTCGGACGAACACAAGTTCCAGAAGATCAAGTTCGCCGATATCGAGAAGGGCAAGGCCGAGTACAACAAGCAGTCGACGTCGGGCTGGCTGGGCATGGTGCAGCATTACTTCGCCACTGCCTGGGTGCCGCCGCAAGGTGCAGCGCGCAGCTATGACCTGACCCGCGTGTCGGACAACCTGTATGCCGTGCGTGCCATCCAGCCGGTTGGCGACATTGCACCGGGCACCGCCACCAGCGTGGACTCGCGCCTGTGGATCGGCCCGCAAGACCAGCGCGCCATGGCCGAAGTGGCCCCGGGCCTGGACCTGGTGGTCGACTACGGCTGGCTGACCATCATCGCCAAGCCGCTGTTCAAGCTGATGACCTGGCTGCACAGCATCCTGATGAACTGGGGCTGGACGATCGTTGCGCTGACCTTCCTGATCAAGGCTGCGTTCTACCCCTTGTCGGCTGCCAGCTATCGCTCGATGGCCCGCATGAAGCTGGTGGCGCCGCGCCTGACCGCGCTGCGCGAGAAGTACGGCGACGATCGCCAGAAGCTCAACACCGCGATGATGGAGCTGTATCGCACCGAGAAGATCAACCCGCTGGGCGGTTGCCTGCCGGTCGTGATCCAGATCCCGGTGTTCATCTCGCTGTACTGGGTGCTGCTGGCCAGCGTCGAAATGCGCAACGCGCCGTGGATCGGCTGGATCCATGACCTGGCCGCACCGGACCCGTTCTTCATCCTGCCGGCCATCATGATGGGCACGATGTTCCTGCAGATGAAGCTGAACCCGACGCCGCCGGACCCGGTCCAGGCCAAGGTCATGATGGTGATGCCGCTGGTCTTCGGCGGGATGATGTTCTTCTTCCCGTCGGGCCTGGTCCTGTACTGGGTCGTGAACAACAGCTTGTCGATCGCTCAGCAATGGTCGATCACCAAGCGCATGAACGCAGCAAAGAAGGCGTAAGCCGGACAGTGCCGGGGCGGTCTTCACCGACTGCCCCGGGCATGACCAAAACCCCACGCAGCCCTCCGGGCGCGTGGGGTTTTTTTCATTTCCGTTGATCCACGGACTTCATGTCGCAGGTCGTGTATTGATTGGCGCAGATGCCGCGAAACCACGCCGTACCGGTCCGGCTTTCGGTGTCGGGAATATCGATCAGCGCGCCGGATGGTCTGCGTTCTCGCCGAAGGTGATAGTCCAGCAGCAGCCACGGGCCTGAGCACGCGCGGATGGCCTGGAGATCGCCCATGTCGGTGAGCCAGTCGTCGTCCAGATCAAGAATGATCGGGCTGCCGGCATCCGGACGGGCGTATCCCAGCGCGGACTGGATGCCGATCTGGGCGGCATTGTCGGGAATCCACCCTGTGCCCTGATAGACGTCGCGTAGTGGCAAGGGCGTACCCTTTTCGTCCTCACCGCCGGGATCGGTTGCCTGGTTGATCCTCAGCCAGCCCGGACGTGCTTCGACGACCACGAATTCAACGCTGCCGACCTCCTCGTTCGGGTTGGTCGACACCGGCAGGCTGCCCAGTATTTTCGCGGCCGCGTCGGGTTGGGCGCGGATGTCGACGGGCGCATTGGCGCGAAACGAGGTCCAGGCGTCAAAGTCGCACGACGTCGAGCCGGACGGAACCTCTGCCCGGGCCTGCGGCGCGGTCGGCGCCGCCACGGCCGATGTGCCCGCCGCAAGCAGCAGACCGGTAATGACGACTGACGGGAGATAGCGCATGAAAACTGTCCTTGTCGAAGGGGCATGTGGCTGATGTGCGTGTCCAGCTTTCCGTATCTGAATGCCGATGCCGCCATGGCAGCAACTTGCAGCAACTTGCAGCAAGCGGCAGCACTTGGCAACCACTGAAACGGGAAGCAGACCACGCGCAGGCGTGCTCGCCGATATCATGGATGAACAACGCGCATTTGCGCATGCCGTCGAACATCTGGAGACCTGTTTTGCGAAACATGATTTCTTGCCTGGTCAGTGTGGTGGCGATCACGGCCTGGCCTGTCCATTCCGCGTATAGCCAATCCGCACCGAACGCCGTGCCGCAGGCAACGGCCGGGAACAGCACAGGCGCGACGGGGATGTCGCTGACGTCGAAGGTGGACGACATCCGCATCACCGCCGTCTCGACGCTGCCGTCCAACAACGGCGATACCAGCGATGCGAAGTTCTGCGACCGCTTCATCCAGAAGCCAGGGTCCGCCAGCGCCAAGGCCGTGCGCGATGCAGGCTGGTTCGTGACGGGCCAGACACAAGTCGGCGGCTACGAGCTGGTCAGCTTCGTGGGTGGACTGCGTGCCGGCACCAGCGGCGTCTGCCAGCTCGACGATGGCAACATCGGCCTGTTCAAGAACGGGGCGATTCAAGCCATTGCCTACGGCAAGAAGGGCGTGCAGAACGCGATCGGCATGATCCGCGCAGACGAAGGCGTGCTGAAGATCTACGACGGCGATGTCCTGCATCAGCCCGCGGCGCTTCTGCGTGTGGCGGCCGACGGCGCGGTCAGCATCGATCCGCTTCCCAAATCGCAGGCCGTCTGCAAGGGCGCCGCCACCGTCCCGAACATCCAGAACCTGCCCATCAACAAAGCGCGGGAGATGCTGGCCAAGGCCGGCTGGGGCCCCACGCCACGTGCCACGCCGGTACGCGAGGCCGAAGACGTGCGCGCCTTCGATCTCGCCAAGCGCGGCGTACCGGAAGTCGATAGCTGCTCGGGCACCGGGATGGGCTTCTGCAGATTCGACTATCAGGGGCCAGCCGGAAGTCTGGCGGTCATCACGGTAGGCGATGATGAATGGCCAACCGTCAGCAGTTCCAGCGTGACGTGCAAGTAGGCGAACAAGAAAGCGCGCGAGCAGACGAGCAAGCAAATCAGCCCCTCGTTGCCGCGCCTGTCCCGCACAAGACGACAAGCGCGTAAGTCCGGCCGCCCGGGCAAGCCGGACCTGCCCCGTGTACGATTCAAGCCCCACGCCGCCTTCGGGCTGCGTGGGGTTTTTCATTGGAATTTGCGGAGCCGAGAACATGACATCCGACCACGATCCGATCGCAGCGATCGCCACGGCCCCGGGACGGGGCGGCATCGGGGTGGTGCGCGTCTCGGGGCGCAACATCGACACGCTGGTCGAAGCCTTGCTCGGCCGCACGACGATGAAGGCACGCCATGCCTACTTCCTGCCCTTCCTGGATGCCGATGGCACGGCCATCGACGAAGGCATTGCGCTGCGCTTCGAGGCGCCGCATTCCTATACCGGCGAGCATGTGCTGGAACTGCAAGGGCATGGTGGCCCGATGGTCATGCGCCGGCTGCTGGCGCGCTGCCTGCAAGCGGGCAGTGCGCTAGGCCTGCGACTGGCCGAGCCGGGTGAATTCACGCGCCGGGCCTTCCTGAACGACCGGCTTGATCTGGCCCAGGCCGAGGCCGTGGCGGACTTGATCGATGCGTCGTCCGAAGCTGCCGCGCGCAGCGCGGTAGCGTCGATGACCGGTGCGTTCTCGCACGAGGTCAATGCGCTGGGCGACCAGATCGTCGGCCTGCGCATGCTGGTGGAAGCGACGCTGGACTTCCCCGAGGAAGAAATCGAATTCCTGGAAAAATACGACGCCCGCAACACGCTGGCCGGCATCCGCAGCGAGCTGGTCCGCCTGCTGTCGCGCGCACGCCAGGGCGCGATTCTGCGCGAAGGCCTGCACGTGGTGCTGGCCGGGCGGCCGAACGTGGGCAAGTCGAGCCTGCTGAATGCACTGGCCGGTGACGAAGTAGCCATCGTCACGCCGATTGCCGGCACGACGCGCGACAAGGTCGTGCAGCAGATCGTGATCGACGGCGTGGCCTTGCACATCGTCGACACCGCTGGGCTGCGCGAGACCGACGACACCGTGGAGCGCCTGGGCATCGAACGCACCTGGGCCGAGATCGCCCGCGCGGATGTCATCGTGCATCTGCAGGACGCAACTGCGCAGACCGAAGCGCTGGACGAAGACATCGCCCGCCGCCTGCCGCCGCGCACGCCGGTGTTCCAGGTGTTCAACAAGGTGGATCTGCTGGAAGCCGGGGCCTTCGATCCGTCAGCATGGGGAACCACTGCCGCCGCAGGCGTAGATGCGCGTCTGTCGGAACCGGGGGAGGGCGCTAGCGTCACCCGCCTGGCGATTTCAGCGCGCACCGGCGACGGCCTGGATGCGCTGCGCCAGGCGCTGCTGGCAGTCGCCGGATGGAACCCGGGTGCCGAGAGTCCTTACCTGGCCCGCGAACGCCACCTGCAGGCGCTGTTGAAGGCGCAGGACCACCTGGACGAAGCCGATGCCCATGCGGCGCAGAGCGACCGGGTGCTGGACTTGTTCGCAGAAGAACTGCGACTGGCCCACGATGCGCTCACCAGCATCACGGGCGCGTTCACCAGCGATGACTTGCTGGGGGTGATCTTTTCGCGCTTCTGCATCGGGAAGTGAGCCGATGTGAGGCTGACAGCCGCTGCAGCCTCCACATGTCGGTTACTAGGCAGTAACCCTAGGTTACCGACGAACGGTAGAGCCAACTGGCCATTAAGTGATTCAGATCAAGGAATTGCCGCCGTTAATGTGCTTGAAGGACGACCAGAACTCCGCGTAGCCCGCACGCAGCCGGTACGCGCAGATCCTTCGCCATTACACGCCGCCCGCTGCGACGGCAATCCGAGGATCTTCCGTGTTTCAAAAACGTTTCGGCATCGCCGGGCAATTGGCGTTGTCGCTCACGCTTGTGCTCGTCATTGTCATCAGCGGTAGCTGCCTTTTCGCCCTGCGCTCCTTGAGCGAGGCCAATCTCGAGACGAATCGCCAGCATCTGGCCAGTGAAGGCCGGCTGGTGGCCGACCAGTTGCAGCGCTTTCGCGCGTCGCAAACTGTCAACACGCAACGCCTGGCCAACATGTTCGAGGACCGTTTCATCGAAGGTCTGACGCGTGACGAGACGCAGCGCGTTCGCGCCGGCGACACTGACGCGCCACAGTTGGTGCTGGGTGCAGCGCTGCGCCTGAACAACAGCTTTTCCGAAGTCGACGAGTTCTCTCGTCTGACCGCCGGCGTGGCTACGGTGTTCGTGCGCGACGGCGAAGATTTTCGGCGCATCACGACGTCACTGAAGAAAGAGGATGGCGAACGTGCGATCGGCACGGCACTGGAACGCAGCCATCCGGCATATGCCAAGCTGTTGGCGGGCGACTCCTACACCGGCAGTGCGGTGCTGTTCGGCCGCAACTACATGACGCAGTACACGCCGGTACGCGATGCCGACGGCCTGGTGATTGCTGTGTTGTTCGTGGGCTTCGATTACACCGACGAACAGAAAAAACTGTTCGAGACCCTGGCGCGCTTTCGCATTGGCGACACGGGCTCGATGGCCTTGCTGGACAAGGAAAACGGCTGGTTGGTCCCCCCGGCAGGCACGGTCAAGCCGGAGCACGCAGTCGCGGCCTTGTCGTCGGGCGGTGCCGCGGGCCGCATCAGCTGGAACGACGGCGTCCAGGACTTCCAGAGCGTCGTCACGCCGCTTGCCGATGGCAGCTGGCGGGTACTTGCCACCTTGCCGCAAGCCGAGATCGACGATTTGACTTGGTCGGTTGGCGTGCAGCTTGCAATGGGCAGCCTGCTGGCACTGGCCCTGGCAATCGCTGCCTGCGTCCTGCTTCTGCGTAACAAGCTCAAGCCGCTCAACAACATGGTCAAGCAAGCCCAGGCGCTCGGTGAAGGCCAACTGAGCGTGCGCATGACGGTGCGCAGCCGCGACGAGATCGGCGCCCTGGCCGACAGCTTCAACCACATGGCCGAAGCGCTGGAAAACACGGTCGGCCGCGTGCGTGCATCGGCCCGCGAAGTGACCAGCCGCTCGGACGCCTTGAATGCGCTGTCGTCCGCCACACTGGCCCGCGCCGCCCATCAGTCCGATCAGGTCGACGGCATGGCGGCGGCGGTCGAAGAGTTCAGCACCAGTGCGCAGGAAATCGCGCACAGCATGCAGCGCACGGAAGACCTGACCCAGCGCAATGCCGAGCACACGCTGGCTGGCAGCAAGTCGATGCGCGATGCCTCGAGCGCGCTGGAGCAGTTGGCCGATTCGCTGCGTCAGACGGTGGACGTGGTCAACGGCCTGGGCGCCCGGTCGCAGCAGATCGGCAGCATCATCGGCGTCATCAGCGGCATTGCCGAGCAGACCAATCTGTTGGCGCTGAATGCGGCCATCGAGGCCGCGCGTGCAGGCGAACAAGGCCGTGGTTTTGCCGTGGTGGCAGACGAAGTGCGCCAGCTTGCCGGCCGCACCAGCCAGGCGACGCAAGAAATCGCGTCGATGATCCGCGCCGTGCAGGAAGAAACGCGCACCGCGATCACTACCATTGATGCCGGCAACCGTCTGATGCAGCAGGGTCTGAGTCTGAACGGCGATGTGGCCGGCACGCTGTCGCAGATCGAGACGCAAAGCCAGGCCGCGGTCGAACAGTTCGCCAGCATCTCGCACGCCACACGCGAGCAAAGCAGCACCGCCACCTTGCTGGCGCAAAACGTGCAGTCGATCTCCATCGACAACGCTGCCCAGCGTGACGGCGCGCAAGATCTTGCCGACACGGCGCAAGAGCTGAAGCGTCTGGCCGACACGCTGAACGACGAGGTCAACCGCTTCCGTTAAGGAATGCGTTGAGAACGAGCTGGCGGGAAGACCGGGGGCGAACGATGCCCCCGGTTTTTTTTATGCCGGCAGCACGACAAATCAGGCTCTCCCAACGCAATGGCCGCATCAGGCGCCATTGGGCGGCACCCGGAAGTTCTCAGTGACCCGCTTCTCTGCGCGCGCCAGAACGGCGCTTGCCTGACGCATCCAGCGTCGAAGCAAATTGGTGGGTTCAACAGCCGCGTCCGCGGCCTGGGCAGGGCCTGACAAAGCCTGTGAATGATCGTCATCCGGTAGCGACAAACAGCGTTTGGTATCCATGAACCCGATGCTAGGATTGGCGCTGACATCGGTAAAGTTGAGTTCCATGACGGCTGAAGTCAGAAATTCTGATGCGTAATCTGAACCTCGATCAATTGCAGACGCTGATTGCGATTGCAGACCTGGGCACCTTCGCCGCGGCTGCCCACGCGCTGCACCTGGCGCCACCTACGGTCAGCCTGCACATCAAGGACCTGGAATCGCGCATGCAGGCGCTGCTGCTGGTGCGTGGCAGACGGCAGGCGGAACTCACGCCGGCCGGCCAGGCGCTGGTGGAAGAGGGCCGCAAGCTGCTGGCGGCCAGCGACGATCTGATCGACCTGGTGCAACGCCGCGCCACCGGCCGCGAAGGGCTGGTGAAGGTGGGCGTGTCGGCGGGGGTCAGCACCCGGTTGCTGCCCCTGATGCTCGACGCGCTGAACCGCCGCAGCCCCGGCATCGAAGTCAGGCTGGAAGCACTCGGTTCGGCAGACGCCATGGCGCGGCTGAAGGCTGCCACGCTGGACATCGGCATCGTGGCCAGCCCACAGGCAGCCACGGCAGAGATCACCCTCAGCCCATGGCGCAACGATCGCATGGTGGCGCTGCTGCCGGCCTCCTGGCAGGCGCCTGACCCGGTCACCCCGGCATGGTTGGCCGAGCGCCGATGGGCCTCGTTTGCGCCTGCCACCCAGATGCACGGCCTGGTGTCGTCGTGGTTCGGCCAGGCTGGCTTCAATCCGCGCCCCTTTCTTGCGCTGAGCTACCCCGGCGCCTTGAAGAGCCTGGCCGCCGCCAGCCAATGCGCAGCCATCCTGCCGCTGGAAGAAGTGGAAGACCAGCAGCAGTCGCCGGACATGCATGTGCGGCCGCTGTCACCAGCGCTGATGCGGCCGATGGCGGTGGCGTACCGGCGTGTGCCCGCGCCTGGTGCGGCCGTGGCCGCCGTACTGGATGTGCTGGCCGAGTTTTCCACCTGCTGAGCGCGTTGCAGGGTGACGACGAGAAGTGCAGACCAGAAGTGCAGGCCAGAAGCAGGGCCGGCACGGATGACTCATGCCTGGAAACAGTTGGATCGGACAATCCGACCGGGATCGGTACACCTCGCCGCATAATCTCGGTGGACTTCTACACCGGGACCCCTTCACTCCATGAAAAAACTGCGCGCGGGCATCATTTTCGGCGGCAAATCTGCCGAGCATGAAGTGTCATTGCAATCGGCGAAGAACATCGTCGACGCCATCGACAAGGACAAATTCGACGTCACCCTGCTGGGCATCGACAAGCAGGGGCAATGGCACATCAGCGATGTGGCCAACTATCTGCGTCACGCCAACGACCCGGCGCGCATCGCCTTGCATCACTCGCACCAGCACGTGGCCTTGATCCCCGGCCAGACGCAGCAGCAGTTGATCCAGAGCCGCGATGCCAATGCGCTGGCCCAACTGGATGTGATCTTCCCGATCGTGCACGGCACGCTGGGTGAAGACGGTTCGCTGCAAGGCATGCTGCGCATGGCCGACATCCCCTTCGTTGGCAGCAGCGTGCTGGGCTCGGCCGTCAGCATGGACAAGGACGTGACCAAGCGCCTGCTGCGCGATGCCGGTTTGAAGGTCGCGCCCTTCGTCACGGTCACGCGCAGCAATCGCGGCAGGCACGACTTCGCGTCCGTCAGCGCCAAGCTTGGCCTGCCGCTCTTCATCAAGCCCGCCAACCAGGGTTCCTCGGTCGGTGTCAGCAAGGTCCGCAACGAAGACGAATTCAACCAGGCCGTGGCGCTGGCGTTCGGCTACGACCACAAGGTGCTGGTGGAGTCGGCCATCGTCGGGCGCGAGATCGAATGCGCGATTCTCGGCAATGACACCCCGCGCGCAAGCGTGTGCGGCGAGGTGGTGCTGAGCGACGACTTCTATTCCTACGACACCAAGTACATCAACGAACAAGGCGCGGCGGTGAAGGTCCCTGCCGACCTGCCTGCGGACGTGAACGAACGCATTCGGGCGATCGCCATCCAGGCTTTCCAGGCACTGGATTGCTGCGGCATGGCGCGCGTGGATGTGTTCCTGACCGCCGGGGGCGAGGTGATCATCAACGAGGTGAATACCTTGCCGGGCTTCACCAACATCAGCATGTATCCGAAGCTGTGGGAAGCCAGCGGCCTGGGCTATACCGAGCTGATCACCATGCTGATCGAGTTGGCCCTGGAGCGCCATCGGCAGGACGGTGAATTGAAGAGCTCGGTGCGTTGAGGGCAGGGCGCATGGGGACCGAATCACGCTTTACGCCGCACAAGCTGCGGCGTCTGGCCATGCTGGCGCTGGTGCTTGCCTTGGCATGGCCCGCTTATCGAATGTTCTATGCCGGCGTGCCTTACCGCGAGCGGGAGTACAGCCCGAACGGCCAGTTCTATGTGCAGAAATACCGGCTGTATCGCTGGGACAGCTGGATACCGCGCATGGGCATGCCAGGGGGCGGTTCGGACTATCTGTACGACGTCGACGGCTACATCCGCGTGTACACCGCAGCGGGGAAATTCCTGGGTGAGATCGAGATGGGCGGCGTGCCGGTTGCGGAGTTGCACTGGGCAGGTGATGCGCTGGTGGCGATGGGGGACGGCGATGGCGTGGTGCAATTGCCGGGGCCTTCCAAGTGAATGTCATACATATCGAATCTGGGTATTGAAAGCTTCTTGCATCCGTTTTCGATACATATCCAAATGCGTGATGAAGACATTTTTTCATCCATTTCCGACATGTTCATCCACGGTGATTCTTTGCTGAAACGCAGATCAAATCGTGATGAAAAACGGTCTTTTCCTCGCGTAGCTTGCAGAACACCAGTCCTCGTGCCTATGCTGTGAAATGCAGCAGCCGCTTGCTACTCAACCCCACTTTTCATGGAAATTTCTTCCAATGGACGCCATCGACAGGAAGATTATTTCCATGTTGCAGGACAACGCGGAAACGCCCATCAGCGAAATCGCCGAGACCGTCAACCTGTCGGCCACGCCGTGCTGGCGGCGCATCCAGAAGCTGAAAGATGCGGGGGTGATCCGCAAGCAAGTGGCCTTGTGCGATGCGGCCAAGTTGAACGTGGGTGTGACGGTGTTCATTTCGATCCGCACCAGTCAGCACTCGCAGGCCTGGCTGGATAAATTCGCCAAGCACGTGACCGATATCCCGGAAGTGGTGGAGTTCTACCGGATGAGCGGCGATGTGGATTACCTGATCCGCGCCGTGGTGCCGGACATCGCGGCTTACGACCGGGTCTACAAACGCCTGATCAAGATTGCGGACATCTACGACGTGAGTTCGTCGTTTGCGATGGAACAGCTGAAGTACTCGACCGCTTTGCCGGTGGACTACGCGCCTTGATCCGCCTATTCCTGCTGCACTGATTGCACACGCCGCGCACAGCCGATTTGATATTCTGCTGCGTCCGCAGGCCGGCCGATTCAAGCCGGGCCTGCCTTGCCCCTTTCCAGACACTTCAAAAAGCGAGATTTCTCATGTCTTTCGTCCGCCGCCAATTCCTGGCAAGCGCCATTGCCCTGACGCTCGGCGTCGCTGCATCGTCGGCCTTCGCCGCCGATCCGGCCAAGCAATCCCTGACCCTGGGCGCCACCGTCGGCTACAACTACGACGTGCTCAAGCGCGGCATTGCGCCGCAGCTGGAAAAGCAGGGCTACAAGGTCAAGCTGGTCGAGTTCAACGACTACGTGCAGCCCAACATGGCGCTGGCACAAGGAGCACTGGACGCCAACCTGTTCCAGCACATCACCTACCTGAACCGCTTCAAGACCGATCAGAAGCTGGACCTGGCGGAACTGGCGCAGAGCACCACCGCGCCGATGGGCGTGTATTCGAAGTCGCGCAAGAGCCTGGAAGAAGCCAAGGAAGGCGATCGCATCACACTGCCGAACGACCCCAGCAACCTGGCGCGTGCATTGTTGCTGCTGCAGCAGAACGGTGTGCTGACCGTGAAGTCGGACATCGACCCGCTGCGCGTGACCGAGAAGGACGTCGTGTCCAACCCGAAGAAGGTTCGCCTGCAGCCCATCGAAGCCGCGCAACTGCCGCGCACGCTGGATGACGTTGAATTCGTGGTGGTGCCGGGCAACTTCGCAACCTCGGCCGGCCTGAAGTTCACGGGTGCGTTGACCCTGGAAAAGCCGCCGGTGGCCTATCAGCAAGTGGTTGCCGTGCGCACCGCCGACAAGGACACCGTGTGGGCCAAGGACCTGGCTGCCGCCTTCAAGTCGCCTTTCTTCAAGGAAGTGCTGATGAAGGACTTCCCGGGCTACACCTACCCGCAAGGTCTGTAAGTCGTTGGGCTAATCAGTCTTCGAACTGATCGGCTTCGCTACGCTGGCGGTCGACCCTGCAAGTCGATCGCCAGGCAATAAGCGCACAACTCGGCTCCATACGCCGGGACCAGCACTACCAGCGTCGCCTCGCCCCGAGACAGCCGGTCCAGTCTGGCCGCAATGAACGTAGCGTGCGCTTCGTGATGTTGGACAGCCGCCGACACGTGCGGCGCCGGAAACAGGGCATCCATTGCCGTGCTTATCTCTTGCCCCGACAGCACGCCATCGGGCGCACCTTCCCCACTGACCGAACGCAGCGCAAGAATGGTGTTTCCCTGCCGGAAGCTATCAATATTGAGCGCCTCGACGCCCCGCAGGGTCATTGAGAATTCGCTGCCGTCAGCTTGTTTCAAGCCCAAGACAGCGCTGCTGTCCGCGACCGCAACGGATGTCAGGTGGCCGTCGTGAAATGCGTATTCCCTGGAATGCATCAGCCTTTGTCCAAGCGATGGAAGGACTGACTATCGCCCAGTCTGACCGCGCCGTGCAACACGTTCGGCAACGCTTATTGGCAGGACCGACGCAGACAACCAGTCAGGCACCAGCACGCCATCGACTCAGCAAATTTCGCCACGCACCAGGTGGTTCACATGCGTGGAAATCTGATCGCCACGCACGCCGTAGACGTGGATGGATACCGCGACCGTATCGCTGTCGTTGCCCAGGCTGTGGATGTCTGCCAGGCCCGCCGGCGCTGCCAGCGTCCGGCCGGCCGGGCGTGTAACGATGTCGGTCAGCTCGGCGCAATCGCGGTCCGCCTGCCAGACAAAGCGCGCCTCGCGCAGTTCACCTTGCAAGACCAGGTACGCACACCAGGTGCGATGTCCATGCACCGGCGTGCGTTGACCAGGATGCCAGATCAAGGCCATCACAGAAAACCGACCCAAGGGGTCGGCGTGCAGCAAGTGGCGAACGTAGCGTTTCGGGTCGCCGGCCCACTGCAAGGGTGACAGTGGCAGCTCAATGTCGGCATGGTCCGCCAGGACGCAGCGCATCTGCTCGTGCACCTCGACGTTCTGCTCGCCACGCTGATCGACGATCTGCGTCATGGCCTGGATCAGGCTGTCCAGACCACAGGGCGCGGGGGGCGATGACCATGCTTGAAGCGTGGTCATGGGCAGCATGGAAGGCGGAGATGCGAGGACAGCGGACATGGGCGAGTACCTGTTGATGTACCCATCAATCCTAGGTCCGCAGGCCCGAAATTTACTCTTAATGTTTCACGTGAATCATTCGCTGATTGGAATAGGATTCCAATAAATGACCACAAACGGGAATGAATTTACAGTTTCGACGCACCAATCAGTATTCAGCCTCTGCTGCGGCCAAATTGGGCGATGCCGGCAAGAAAACCTTGCTCGACCGGAAGTGGCGTCAGGCGTTCATCGCCTCGATGGCATGACCTGCGCGAATCTTGCGCCAAGCCTGCGGTGCAATGCCGGTTTCACGGCGGAATATGCGGGTGAAATGCGACTGATCGCAAAAGCCATGCATGTGAGCAATGCGGATCAGCGGCTCATCGGTCGACAACATCATTTCGCGTGCTGCATGAATGCGTCGGCGCGCCACGTGGGCCAGCGGCGGAATGCCCATCGCCTGCTTGAACGCATGCGAGAAGTGCCCGGGGCTGAGCTGCAACAGCGCAGCCAGTTCCTCGGTGCGAATGCGTGTGTCCAGGTGGGTGTCGATGTAGTCGTTCAAGCGCTTGATCTGCCAACGCGCCAAGCCACCCGGGCCGCGTCCGGCTGCCGGCAGGCCGTCGTGTGCCTGGTGCAGCAGATCCAGGGCACGGATCAGGTTGCGGCAGGCAGAGTCGCTGTCTGACGACAGGCTGGCTTCTGCGTCGCTCAGCAGCAGGGATACGGCGGCGAGCGTGGCGGCAGAGCAAGCGGTCGATGGGCGATACCCATCTGCGTCCGGCGCATGATGACGAGGGATTGTGTGCATCGATCGGTTCCTCGGTGAATCAGCCGATGAACGCGTTCGAACGTTGTCGGCAAGCCCGCATCATGCGCGGCTGCCGTTTCCCTGAATAGCCCCGAAAGAGAGAGGCCGCGACCACACTAAAGTGGGGCCGCCGACCTCAGACGCTGATGATGCCGCGCTCGATGCCGATGCTGACCGCGTGCGTGCGGTTGTTGGCGCAGAGCTTGTCCATGATGCTGCGCACATGGCCCTTGACCGTGTCTTCCGACAGATTCAGCGTGGCGCCGATCTGCTTGTTGGCCTGCCCGCGCGCCACATGCTGCAGTACTTCCACCTCACGCGCGCTGAGCACTTCCCGTCCCAGGGAATTGGCCAGATCCGCGGCAATCTCGGCCGGGATGTGGCGCTCGCCTGCGGCCAGCGCGCGGATCACGTCCGTCAGCTCCTTGCGCAATGCGCTCTTCAGCAGATAGGCCTGCGCACCTGCCCGGATCGCATGCAGCGCCCGCACATCGCCGCGATAGGTCGTGAGGATGGCGATACAGGCCTGCGGATACTCGGCGCGAATGGTGCGGATCGCCTCCATGCCGTCGACCTCGGGCATCTGCAAGTCCATCAAGGTGACGTCCGGCTGCAGCTGGCGATAGGCGGCAATTGCCTCGCGGCCATTGTCGGCTTCGCCGACCACTGCGATGTCGGCCTGACCGGCCAGCACTGCCTTGATGCCTTCGCGCAGCAGTGGGTGGTCGTCGACCACCAGCACGCGGATAAGCGAGGGGTCCTTGTTCATGCGTTCCAGCTCTTCATACGTGCGTGTTCCTGGGTCCGGGTGTGATGCCGGGTGCGGGCTCGCCATCATAGTCATGCCTGCTGTCGATAGGCGAGGGCGGCTTTCACCGTCAGGCGCACCTCGCTGCCCTGGCCGGCCTGGCTGCTTATCTGCAGCGCGCCGCCGGCTTCACGGGCGCGCTCTTCCATGCCGCGCAAGCCCCAATGATCGGGTCTGCCTTCCGGGGTCAGATAGCGCGGGTCGATGCCCTGACCATCGTCCCGGATGCCAAGCGTGAATGCTGCCGTTCCGTAGTCAATATCAACGGCTACGTGTCGCGCCGCGGCGTGCGCAAAGGCGTTGACGATGGCCTCGTGGCCGATGCGATAAGCCTCGTCGCACACCACAGGGTGCAGCAAGGCCGGCGTGCCTTGTACATTCATTGAAAAATGCGTGGGGCTACCCTGCGCCAACTGCTCACCCAAGGCCTGCAGCGCGTGATCCAGCGTCGCCGCACCACGTGCCGAATTACGCAGATCACGCACGCGGTCACGTCCTTCGGCCAGTACCAGGTCTGCGCGGTCGAGCGCATCTTCCATGCTGCGGCGCGCCTGCTGGCCGGCGGGCAGCATGTTCACCACCGCCTGGAAATGCAGCATCAATCCTTGAACGCCTTGCAGCAAGGTGTCGTGCAGTTCGCGTGCGATGCGTTCGCGTTCGTGGTGACGGGCTTCCAACCGTGCGCGCAAGGCCTCGGCCGACCGCCGCAGCTTGATCCGGTACAGCAGCCACAGCATGAACAGCACCGCGGCTGCAGCCGGCATGAGGAACAGCGCACGTCGGTAGAACACCGGTGGGATGCTGAACGCCGCCGTGGCTTCCTGTTCGCTGGCCACGCCGTCGCCATTGATGGCGATCACGCGGAATCGGTAGGTGCCTGCGCCCAGGCCGGTGTAGACGGCCTGGCGCTGGCGGCCGGCATCCTGCCAGGCGGTGTCGTAGCCATCCAGGCGATAGCGAAAGCTCAGGCTTTCCGGCGCGGACAAGCTGAGTGCGGTGTAGTCGATGAGCAGGCGCTTGGTGTCGGCGGCCAAAGGCAGGGGCGCGTCCGATGCGCTGTTCGGTGCCTTGGTCGACGCTTTATGCAAGGCCTCGCCCAATGCTGCATGCGATACCGCACGGGATACCCGCTCGCCATCGGCGCTGATCGATTCGATGGTGACCTGCGGGCCGTCGTCATTGGGCGCTGCCTGCTGCGCCGGGTCCAGCCAGACCACGCCGTTGCTGGTGGAAAACCACAGTCGGCCATCAGCGCCACGCACTGCGGTCGGCAAGGGCAGCACTTGGTAGGGATCGTTGGCCAATCCGCCTGTCAGGTCGTGGGCGCGATAACGGATGACATGGCGGGGGTCGGCAAAGACCTGCGCGATCTCGGCAGCCGGCAACTGGAAAATACCGGCCTTGGCGTGAATCCAGAGCTCCGGGGCATCCTTGGCCGTCGCGGCGGTGTTTGAGGCCACAGCGGGCTCTACAGCGCCTGCTGCAGGCATTGCCGCAGGTAGGGTAGATGGGGCGAGTTGTCCAACCGGCACAGCGATGATGGCGTAGATGTTGTCGAACAGGCCGTTGTCGGGCAGCGGCAGGGGATGGAAGCGATCGTTCTCCACATAACCCGCGCCGTGCTGCCCACCCAGCCAGGTGCGCGCGCCCTGATGCGAGATTGCGGTCACGTGCCCGATGTGCATGCCCTCTGCCTCCCCCCAGCGCCGTTCGCCCTGGGCATCGCGCGTCACCAGCAGATTGTCGCGATAGCCGAACCACAGGCGTCCCTGCGGATCGGTGGATGCCATCACCGGCATTACCTGGCTGGCGCGGGTGGACGGCGGCGGCATCGCACGCCAGATACCGTCGCGCAGTTCGAACAGGCCAAGCCGGTTGATCGATACCCACAGACCGCCACTGTGGTCACGTGCCATGGCGCGCACCGACGACCCGGGTGTGGCGGCGGCCGGCAGGCCTGCGACGCGCACCTGGCGGGTCCCTGGTTGGTGGCCGCCTGGTTGATGGCGCTCTTGTCGGTCGTCCGATTGCGTGCGCCAGATGCCGTTCAGACCGCCCATCCAGATCGTGCCGTCCGCGTCACGCATCGCGCTGGTCACCGGCGCAGGCATGTCCATGACATCCACACGATCACCCACGATGCGCATGGCCGGACGGTTGCTGGTGCCTGCCCACAGGCTGCCGTCATCCCCGGCCACCAGCGCCACGTTGAGCGCGTCGGCGGGCACGCTGCCCGGCATCAGCTCGCGTGGGTGGAAGCGGTCGATGCCGGCATTCGTGCCCACCCACACATTTCCTTCGCGATCTTCCAGCAGCGGCCAGAGGTGATTGCCACTGAGCCCCTCGCGCACAGTGAAGGTGTGTACCGCGTGCATCTGGGTGGTGAGATCGGGAACAGCGAGATCGGCAGCGGTAGGGTCAGCGACAGTGAGGTCGGCAACATAGCGCACACCATTGCCCAAGGTGCTGATCCACAAGGCGCCGGTGCGATCGAACAGCAAATCGTTTGCACTGCTGCCAATGGGTATCGTCTGCGTCACAAGCCGACGGGCATGCTGGTCCGTGGCGGAGGGTTGACCGCCCTCGACACGACCGATACGGCAATCGCTCAGCGTGATACGGTGCAGATCTGTGCCATATCGTTCGCTGATCCAGATCGCTCCGTCTGGTGCCTGTGTGATATGGCTTGCCCAGTCGATATCCAGCCCGGTATCGACGAACGCCGACCTATCGGGCAGCCGATAGAACAGTCGGCTTTCATTGGCTGCCCACAGCACATTGCTGCGGTCGACGAAGACCGCGCGTGCATGTTTCCCAGGGAAATGCTGCGCGTCGGACATGCGCTGCCAGCGCGTGCCGTCAAAGTGCGCCAGACCATCGTCGGCCGCTGCCCAGATGGTGTTGTCGTTGTCGCGCGCCAGGCTGTAGACGGCACCTGCCGGCAGGCCCGCACCGGGCACATGGCGCTGGATGCCATCGCGCGAAATCACGGTGATGCCGCCCGCGCGCAAGCCGACCCACAAGCGATCGTCCACCGTCAGCAGGCTGGACACGATGCCCAGCGCCTCGCCATCGGGCGGGGCATAACGCACGAAGCGCAAGCCGTCGAATCGGAACAGGGATTCATTGGTGCCCAGCCAGAGATACCCGTCGGCCGTCTGCGCCAGCGCACCGACCTGACTGGGGCCGCCATCGGTGGCGCTCCAGCGGCGGTGTTCCAGCCCGTCGAGCTCGCGCGCCTGGGCGCCGCCAACCGGCAACAGCATCAGGGCGAATACGCCGCCGGCCACGATGCGAGTCAAGCGACGAAGAAGCAAAGGCATGGGATTCAAGGACCGGCGCATCAAGAATCCAAGGATCGTGCACGCACGCAAAACAGGCACCCTGCGCGCCACCCGGACGCGCTTGCGCCTGCCGCCTCAGAAGCCGCCCAGTTGTTCCCTGGCCCAGTCGATACAGGCATCGGCGATGACTTCCCAGCCCGGTTCTGTGATGAGGAGATGGCTACGTCCTGGATAGACGTGCATGTCGGTGACGGCGACCGAGCGTCGGTGCAGGCGGAAGGTGGCGGCCACCGTGGATACCTGCACCGTGCGGTCCTGCTCGCCTGCGACAAGCAGCAGCGCGGCACGGCCATCGTTGTCGAAGTCTACCTTGCAGCCTATGCCCACGGCGGTCTGCCAGAGCAGCCGGCCCGACGCGGCCAGCACCCAGGCATCGAAGGCCTGCACGCGCTGGTCGGTGGGTAGTGTCTGTGCGATGTCGCGGTCGAAGCGCGCGCGCGTGATCGCCACAGGACGTGCCCAGGTGGCCCAGCTCGACCACAGTGGCCAGGCGCGGCGCAAGGCTGACCAGCCAGGCAGCACACCACTGGGCGGCGTGGGCGCAATCGCCACACCGGCGGCGCCAATGCCGCGATCAAGCAACAGTTGCACCAGCAGGCCACCCACACCATGGCCGATCAGCAGCGGCGGTTCGGCCAGCGTGCGTACCAGGAATGCGTAATGCGCCAGCAGCCTGTCCATGCCCAGCTTCGCCAGCCCTGCGGGAGGCGGCTTGTCCGGGGATGTTTCAGGCGGCCGGGCGGCGTGTTCCTCGAGCGGTTCGAACCCCGGCCAGGCGGGCGCCAGCCACGTATATCCACAGGCCGCAAAGCGGCCTGCAAAATGGTGCCAGACGCCCGGGCCCAGCCAGGCATCGTGAATGAACACGACCGTTCTAGCCATGCCGACGCGTCCGCAATCCAGGTGTCATGCCGTCTCGCCGGTGGCCAGTGGCGCCCCGCTGAACGGGGCGCCCGTCACTCAGCGAATCGGTGCCGGAACCGGCGCCAGGGTCTCGTGATTGCCCGGCAGGCGGGCGGGCGACTTGTGCACCATCGTGTAGGCGTAGTCCACGCCCATGCCATAGGCGCCCGAGTGTTCGCGCACGATGTCCATCACGGCGTTGTAGGTGCCCTTGTTGGCCCAGTCGCGTTGCCATTCCAGCATGACTTGCTGCCAGGTCACCGGCACCACGCCCGCCTGGATCATGCGCTGCATGGCGTAGTCGTGGGCTTCCTTGCTGGTGCCGCCGGAGGCGTCGGCCACCATGTAGATTTCGTAGTCGGCTTCGGCCATGGCGCACAGCGCGAAGCTGTTGTTGCAGACCTCGGTCCACAGGCCGGCGACGACCACTTTCTTGCGGCCGTTGGCTTTCAGGCCGTCACGCACTTTCTGGTCGTCCCACGAGTTCATCGAGCTGCGTTCCAGGATCTTGTGGTCCGGGAATACGTCCAGCAGTTCGGGATAGGTGTGGCCCGAGAAGCTCTCGGTCTCGACGGTCGTGATCAGCGTCGGGATGTCGAAGACCTTGGCAGCCTTGGCCAGCGCCACGGTGTTGTTCTTCAGCACCTGGCGGTCGATCGACTGCACGCCGAAGGCCATCTGCGGCTGGTGATCGATGAAGATCAGCTGCGAATTCTTCGGGGTCAGTACGTCGAGCTTGGGATTCGGATTCATGGTGATCGGGTCCTTGGAGTAAGGGGCACCCGCCGACTTGCCGGGTACCCAGGGATCGCAGAAATGCGCCAGTCGTGCGCAGTCCAGGGTTGAACCGAACTTTGGCGCAGTGCAGGCGCGTCGGCTAGGACGTGCCTGCGTTCCTGGGATGGATCCCTGATCTTCTGCAAGGACACGCCCGGGGGCGCGTCACCTGATTCATGCTGGCCCGATCAGGCCAGCAAGGCCTCGATGGCGGCGCCGATGGCCAGCAACTCGCGGTCGGCATTGCGCCGGCCGACTACCATCAGGCCCACCGGCAGCTTGCCCGCACGCGGCAGCGGCAAGGACAGGGCCGGCAGGTCGTAGAAATTGAACACCGAGGTGTTGCGCAAGACCAGCGCATTGACGCGCATGAAGTCGGCTTCGTCCTGCACGTCGGCGATCATCGGGGCCAGGAAGGCGACCGTAGGCAACACCAGCGCATCGAAGTCCGCCAGCGCACGGTCAAGCTGGCCCAGCAGTGCGTTGCGCGCCTGCTGGATGCCCACGTAGGTGGCGGCGTCCAGCGTCTGGCCGCGACGGATGCGACCCAGCACGATCGGGTCGTAGGCCTCGGGCCGCTGCACCACGGCTTCGCGGTGGATGTGCGCCGCTTCCGCCGCAATCAGCGTGCCCTTTTCCTGCAGCTGGAAAGGGGCTGCCAAGAAGGTGTCCAGGGATTCGTCCGTGACCCGTGCACCGGCTTGCGACAGCGCGGCCACGGCTTGCTCGAAGGCATCGCCCACCTCGGTTTCCACCTGCGTGAACAACAGCCCGCGCGGCACGCCCAGGCGCAGACCACGCACATTGCGGGCTTCCAGCGGCACATGATCGATGCCAGCCAGTACGCTGTCCGCAGCCACTGCGTCAGCCACGCTTTTCACCAGCGGGCCCAGGCAGTCCAGCGTGAACGACAGCGGGTAAGCGCCTTCGCGTGGCACCCGCGCCAGACTGGGCTTGAAACCGACCAGGCCGTTGAGTGCAGACGGAATCCGGATCGATCCGCCGGTGTCGGAACCGATGGCGATTTCCGCCATGCCACGTGCCACCGACACGCCAGCACCCGAGGACGAACCGCCAGGAATGCGCAGCACATCGTGTGCATTGCCGGGCGTGCCGTAATGCGGATTCAGGCCCACGCCGGAGAACGCAAATTCGGTCATGTTGGTCTTGCCGATGATCACCGCGCCACCCGCACGCAGGCGTCGCACCACCGGTGCGTCCTGCGTGGCGGGCGCCGCATCGCGCAGCAAGGCCGAACCCGCCGTGGTCGGTTCGCCCGCCACGTCGAACAAGTCTTTCACTGCCACGATGCGACCATCCAGCGGCCCCAGCGACAGGCCGCTTGCAGCCCGTTCATCGGCGGCACGGGCCGCGGCGCGCGCCGTGTCGGCATAGACGCGCGTGAAGATGCGGCGGCCTTCGTCGCCGGCCTGCGCAATCGCGGCCAGGGCCGCCTCGAGTCGCTGGGTGGAGCTGGTGGTCATCTTTTTCCGTCAGAAAAGAAAGGAGGCAAGTAAGCGGAGGTGCGAACGATCAGGCGATCACAGGGAGCGAATCGGTCACATAGCGGTGACGGATGCTGCGGTTGCGGCGCGGGTCGAACAATTCCATCTCGAACACGGCCGACGGACGAATGCCGCCGATCGCGCCCATGGTGCCGCAGGTCATGCCGGTGCCATCGGGCAAGCTGCCTGCGCCGCCCACGTAACCGGCGATCAGGTCCAGCGGGTTCTGCAGGGAGTCCAGCGTGCCTTCCTGGTACAGCACACGTTCGCCATTTTCTTCGATCCAGGCACGCACCACCAGCTCGTCCCAGTATTCGGCCACGTCGGCATGGCGCCATGCATGACGGCCCACCGGCTTGATGCAGGCCTGCTTCGAGAAGGCCACGCTGACCGACTCCAGCTTGCGGTCGGTGTGGTCCGACGAGATGCTGACGAACAGTTCGCCATTCACGGCAAACACGAAGGTCTCGACCTCGCCCGAGGAATCGCCGCCCAGGACCTGCAGGTTTTCTTCCTGCGTGAGCTGATTGTGGCCGATGCGGTAGTACAGCGGCACGGTGCTGGGACGCGGCACGCCGATGGCGGCGAGTTCTTCGATGTGGTGGTCAATGGCGGCGCGATCGCGTCCGGCCCAACCAGCGACGACGAGTTGCGTGATGTCGGCGACCAGGGCTTGTTCGCCAGCGTCGGTGATGAGGGTGAATTCAGCTTTCATGGGATAAGTCCAAGCAGAAGAGGGGGGAGGCATCGGCCCGCGCAAGGCAGGCCGATGCAAGCGAAAGGGTGAGCGGAAAAAGTCGCGATCAGCCGAAGACGCGCGGCAGATACAGCGCGAGGTCGGGGAAGAACGCCAGCAAGGCCAGCATCACGAACATCGCGGCGACGAAGGGCAGGGAACCGACGATCACAGCGTTCATCGAGCCGCTCTTGCGCAGGCTTTGCACCACAAACAGGTTCAGGCCCACGGGCGGCGTGATCAGCGCGGCTTCGACCAGAATGATGATCATGATGCCGAGCCAGATCGGGTCGTAGCCCAGCGCCAGCATGATGGGCGCGACGATCGGAATCGTTGTGATCATCATCGACAGGGTTTCCATGAAGCAGCCCAGCACCAGGTAGAACACCACCACGATCAGCAGCATCCAGCCGGGCGACAGTCCCAGGCCCTGGATCGACGAGGTCAGCGCATCGGTCAGGCCGGTCGATGCCATGATGAAGTTCAGGAAGGACGAGGCCAGCACGATCAGCATGATCATCGCGGTGGAACGCATCGTGCCTTCGATGACTTCGCCCAGCATCTTGAACGTCAGGCGCTTGAACCAGGCCGCCAGCAGGAAGGCGCCGAACACGCCCAGCGCAGCTGCCTCGGTAGGCGTGGCCAGGCCGGCGTAGATCGAGCCCACCACCAGCAGGAAGATGCCGGTTGGCGGTGCCAGGTCGACCAGGCTGGCCAGGCGTTGGCGCCAGGTCGCCTTGATGGTCTTGCCGCCCCAGGACGGCTTGACGATGCAGGCGACGATGATGGTCAGCATGAACAGCGCCGCCATCGCAAAGCCCGGAATGATGCCGGCCAGATAAAGCTTGGGCACCGACGAATTGGTCAGCACGCCGTAGATCACCAGGTTGATCGAGGGCGGGATCAGGATGCCGAGTGTGCCGCCGGCAGCCAGGCTGCCGAGGAACAGCGGCTCGTTGTAGCCGTATTTGCGGATCTGCGGAATCGCCACGGTACCGACGGTGGCGGCAGTCGCCACGCTGGAACCGGAGGTCGCCGAAAACAGCGTCGACGCACCGATATTGGCGTGCATCAAGCCGCCCGGCAGCCACGACAACCACAGGCTCATCGCGGCATACATGCGTTCGGCAAAACCGGCACGCAGCAGCACTTCGCCCAGCATGATGAACAGCGGAATGGCGACCAGCAGGAACTCGTTGTTGGTGCTCCATGCCAGCTCGCCCATTGCGCTGGAGAGCGGCAACATGGAATACAGCGGGTCGAGAATCAGGCCCAGCAGACCGAGTGCGGCACCGACGGGAATGCTAATGCCGATCAGCACCAGCAACAGAACGAGGGTAACGGGGATCATGCTGATGCTCCTTTGCTTTCGCCGCGAATCAGGCGTTCACCGGCAGCCGCTTCTTCCTCGGCTTCTTCCTGGCTGGTGCGCAAGCCGCACAGCATCTTCACGGTCTCGATGTCGCCGGTGACCAGTGCCACCGAGGCACGCAGCAGCATCACGGCCAGCACGATGCACATCCAGAACAGGCCGAGCAGCCACAGGCCCTGCGGGATCCACAGCGGGGTACCCATGGTGGTGTTGGCGTGCGAATCCTGGATCCAGGAGGTGGCCACCGTGTCGTAGGCGTACCAGGTGAGATAGGCCATGAACACGCCCAGGCAAACCAGGCAGACCCAGTCCACCACGGCCGACACGCGTACCGGCAGCATTTGATAGATCACGTCGACGCGTACGTTGGCGCGTTGCAGCGTGGCGAAAGCCAGTGCCCAGGAGGTGCTGATCGCAAAGGCATAGCTCGACAACTCGTCGGCACCACCCACGGTGACACCGAAGAACTTGCGCGCGAGCACGTCGAAGGAGATCAGCAGCACGCTGGCGATGGTCAGCAGACCACCGGCCCACACTGCAGCGCGCGACATGGCTTCGACGCCGCGCAGCAGTCGGGCGAAGACGACGTATTTGTCGGTTGGCATGATTGGGGATTCTGTAGGGATTCATCGGGTCGGCCGCAGCGCGTTCATCGCTGCGAAGCGTCGGGCGCGCTGCGGCCGGAACAACACGAACGGGGCGCAGATGCGCCCCGAAGACTTGCTCAATGACTTACTTGACTGCCTTCACACCAGCGATCGGGCCGATCTGCTGGTTCCATGCCTCGACATAGGGGGTGCGGGTGCGCGATGCCCACTTCGGCAGCACTTGTTCGCTCAGCACTTTCTTCAGCAGGGCGCGGTCGGCGTCGGTCGGCACGACCAGCTTCATCTTGCCCTTGACCGGCAGGCTGCACGCGGCGGCGCCGGTGTTGCAGTCATAACCTTGCTGGGTCTGCGCCGCAGCGGCGTCCCAGATGCTGTCGACCAGCTTGGCCACATTGGCGGTCAGGAAAGTCTGGACCTTGGGGTCGAGCTTGTCCCAGACCTTCTGGTTCACGCCGTGGATCTGCTGGTTCCAGTTGATCGGCAGGGCATACAGGTGGGTGGCGACTTCGTACCACTTGGCCGAGTAACCCGACAGCGAACCGGTGATGGCGCAATCGACCACCTTGTTCTGCATGGCCGGCACGACTTCGCCGAAGGCCATGGTCACGCTGGTGCCGCCCAGGGCTTCGATGAACTCGGCCTGGGTGCGGCTGCTGGTGCGGACCTTCTTGCCCTTGATGCTGTCCAGGCCGGTGATGTCTGCATTGCAGAACAGCACTTGTGCCGGATAGGTCGAGATGCCCAGCAGCTTCACGCTGGCGGTGCTTTGGTAGAACTGCGCGTAGGTGGGCAGATAGGCGTCGGTGATCTTGCGCGCGGTCGCGGCGTCAGGCGCCAGACCGGCCAGATCGATGGCCTCGTTGACCGGGTTGTCGCTGGCGAAGTAGGACATGGTCGCCGTGCCGAAGGGCACCACGCCTTGCGTCATCAGGCGCAGCAGTTCCGGGCCCTTCAGGCCCATTTCGTTGAAGCCCTTGATTTCGGCAGTGACCTGACCCTTCGACAGTTCGGGGATGGTCTTGGTCCAGAACGGCACTTCGTATTCGTTGTAGGCGCTGAGATTGCTCAGACCACCGACGATCTTCAGCTGGGTCTTGGGCAGGTCCTGCGCGTGGGCGGCGGTGCCCAGCATGGTGCCGGCAGCCAGCACGACGGAAACAAGAAGACGCTTTTGCATGAGAAATTCCGAGGAAGAAATAGGTTGAGCCCGCACGCGGCCGCACCAAAACCAGCCGCACATACCCAAGATGGCGCACGATTTGTCGCCTGCGCACCATTGTGATGCTTCAGTGAAATTTCACAATGGTATTAACACTGATGTAAGCGAATTTCATGCCATGCAGGGAGTACGATGACCGCCCTGAACCGACCACACCCGCCGCGCTCAGCCGCGAGCGATGTCGGAAAACAAGAAGATGCAGGAGCGTGCGTGCCCACCAAGTCGAAAGTCACGAAACAGGAATCCGACCCGATCGAGATGTCGCGGAACGAGACGGCGTATGCGCTGTTGAAAGACAAGCTGACCACGCTTGCCTATCCGCCAGGAGAGTTCCTGAACATCGCCACATTGGTCGACAGCCTGCAGATCGGGCGCACACCCATCAACCACGCCTTGCATCGTCTGGCGACGGAAGGGCTGGTGCAGGTCATCCCCCGCAAAGGGGTGGTGGTGTCGCCCTTGTCGATCAACGACGCCCTGCACCTGATCGACGTGCGTCTGGCCAACGAGCGGCTCTGTGCGCGCCTGGCCGCCGAGCGCATCACGGCCGCCGAGGTCGAGGACCTGCGCAAGGTGGCAGGCGCCTTCGATGCGGCAGTGCAGACCCGCGACATGCCCTTGATCATGAATTGCGACCGGCTTTTCCACGAGCGCATCGCAGCAGCATCGGGCAACTCGATTCTGATCGAGATACTGAAGGTGCTGCACGCCCGTTCACAGCGCTTCTGGGCCATCTCGCTGGCGGCGGAAGGGCATCTGGCCGAAGTGACGGTGGAGCATCAGGACATCGTCGCGGCGCTTGCGGCCAACGACGTCGACGCTGCCGTGCGAACGGTGGAGGCGCACATCCTGTCGTTCAGACAATCCCTGCTGCGCGGACGCTGAGGCACATCATGGAACGAGTAGCGATAAGCATTGCGGCGCTGACTGCGGAAGCAGTCGCACCTTATGGCTGGATGCTGGGCAAGGGCTTGCCGGCCGAGCCCGGCATTCCGGTATTCAGCAATGCCCGCACGGACTTCTGGCAGGAGCACGTGTTCGATGTCGAAGGCGGCGAACCGGAATTGCTGTGGGTCAATTACCGGGACACAAACCCGGATATCGACAGCCTGGAAGTGCACCTGCGCACTCAGCAAGCCATCGTTCCCTTGCTGGGCGAGATCATCCAGGTGCTGGCCCTGGACGCAGGCGACGGCACGCCGGACCCAGCCACCTTGCTTGCCTTCCGGATCGGACCGGGCGAGGGGATCTGCATGCGCCCGGGCTGCTGGCATGCGACCCGCGTGGCAGATGGCGAGGCGCGCTGCCTGATGCTGACGCGGCGTTCGACGACCGTCGATCTGATTGCCCACCTGGATGGCGGTGCGCCGATGGCGGAAAGCGCGCTGGCGCCGATCTCGGCCCGTCTGGCTTGAGCCCATGAAAAACGGGACCTTCTGCAAAGAAGGTCCCGCTTGTCACTTGCTACATCGACAGCTTGCTTACGCGGCGTCGACGTTCGGACGATAGCGCTCCAGCCAGTGCGCATACGGCGCCGGCAAGGTCCACGACGGACGCTCGACACCCAGCACCTGGGCGGCGTGATACGGCCAGTGCGGGTTGCCCAGCGAGGCGCGACCGACCATCACCAGGTCGACCTGTTCCTTGGCAATGACGCTTTCGGCAAGTTTCGGCGTGTCCATGCCCCAGGCAGAGCTGACCGGGACGCCGACCTCGCGACGCACGCGCTCGGCAACCGGGCCCAGGAAGGCCGGGCCCCAGGGGATGTTCGCCGTGGGGGTGGAGAAGCCCACGCTCACGCTCAGCAGATCCAGGCCGTCTTGCTTGAAACCCTTGGTCAGTTCGATGGCTTCAGCCAAGGTTTCTTCGTCGCGGCCGTCGTATTCGATCACGCCCATGCGCACGGTCAGCGGCAGGTTTTCCGGCCATACCTTGCGCACGGCACGCAGCGTTTCACGCAGGAAGCGACCGCGGTTTTCCAGGCTGCCACCATATTCATCGGTGCGCTGGTTCGAATGCGGCGACAGGAAACTCTGCGCCAGATAACCGTGGGCAAAGTGAAGCTCCAGCCACTGGAAACCAGCGTCGCGGGCACGGGTGGCTGCAGCGACGAAGTCGGCCGTGACGCGCTGGATGTCGGCCACCGTCATGGCCTTGGGCACCTTGGACAAGGTCTTTTCGTCGAACGCGATGGCGGAGGGTGCAATGGTGTCCCAGCCACGGTCATCGAAGATGTGGTCATCGCCTTCCCAGGGCTTGTTCGCGCTGGCCTTGCGACCGGCGTGGCCGATCTGGATGCCGGGCACCGAGCCGGCCGCCTTGATGGCCTCGACGATGGGCACGAATTGCTGCGCCTGTTCGTCGTTCCACAGGCCCAGGCAACCCGGGGTGATGCGGCCTTCGGGCGACACGGCGGTCGCCTCCACAATCACCAGCGCGGCGCCACCACGGGCCAATTGCGCCAGGTGGGTCAGATGCCAGTCGTTGGGCATGCCGTCTTTGGCCGAGTATTGGCACATCGGCGGGATCACGATGCGGTTGCGCAAGGTGACGTCTTTCAGCGAGAAGGGGGTAAACAGAGCAGCCATGATTCACTTCGATGGATTGATGGAATCAGTGTATTCATTCACTTGGCGGCGATAAACTGGCCGCCAGGCAAATGATTTGTTCCTCCGAGGCATCAATGGTTGGTCGCAGTGGACGTCGTTTTGATCACATCGGCGATGTCGAGGTGTTTGTCGCGGTGGCCGAACATGGCTCGCTGACTGCCGGGGCGTTGGCCCTGGCGACGACCCCGTCGGTGGTCAGCCGCGCCATCGCCCGGCTGGAGGCACGCCTGGGCAGCCAGTTGCTGCGCCGGACCACACGCCGACAGGGACTCACCGATGCCGGCCTTCGATATCTGGACCAGGCGCGCCAGGCCTTTGCGCTGATCGACGATGCCGAACGCGCCATGCAGGGTCAGGAAGGGGAATTGCGCGGCCGGGTGCGCCTGAGCGCATCGACCACCTATGGACACTATCGGCTGCCGCCGGTGCTGCGGCGTTTTGCGCAGCAGTACCCGCAGGTGCAGATCGACCTGCATATCGGCAATCGCAACGTCGACCTGGTGGCCGATGGTTTCGACCTGGCCATTCGCTTCGGTGATCTGCCCGACAGCGGCATGGTGGCGCGCAAGCTGGAAGACGCCACGCTGTGTCTGGTCGCCGCGCCCGCTTATGTGGCCCAAGCAGGCATGCCGGCCGACATCGCTGCCTTGCAGCAGCACTTGTGCGTGTCCTTTGTGATGCCGAATGACGGCCACATCATGCCCTGGGCGTTTCGCGACCAGGGCAGGGACGTCACCTGGACGCCGACATCGCGCATCAATATTTCCGACGATGTGCTGGGCATGGTATCACTGGTCGAACAAGGCCTGGGCATCTGCCAGACCTACGACTTCATCGTGCGCGAACGCCTGGCGCGCGGCAGCCTGGTGGAAGTGCTGCCGCAGTATCGCGGGCGCACCCGGCCTTTCTCGGTGATCTATGCGCCGCACCGCAGCCTGTCGGCGGCGGCACGCGCGATGATCGACATGCTGGTGGATTACGAACATCCTTCGGTGGTGCAGGCGCCGCCGCTAAGCTGATTCAGCCTCTGATTCAGCGCCAGCTGGGCGCGTTCAAGTGCACGTCGATTCCACCACCACCGGCTGGTTGCGCCGGGCGGTCGCCGTGCAGCCGATCGACGCCACGATGATGCTGGCAATCGCCAGCCACTGCATGCGCGACAGGTGTTCGCTGAGCATCACCACCCCAGTCAGCGCGCCAATCGCCGGCTCCATGCTGAGCAGGATGCCGTAGGTTTTGCGCGGCAATCGTTTCAAGGCCACCATTTCGAGCGAGAAGGGCAGCGCCGCCGACAGAATCGCCACGGCCAGGCCCGCCACCAACAGGGACGGGTCCAGCAGCCGCATGCCGGCGGTCGACACGCCAAAGGGCAGCACCACCAGCGCCGCGACAGTAATGCCTATCGAGGTTGCCTGGCCGCCGTGGGTGTTGCCGGCCAGCTTGCCGAGCAGGATGTACGCCACCCAGAAGACGCCGGCCGCCAGCGCGTAGGCCACACCGACCGGATCGAGATTGCTGGCCGCATCGCCGCCGATTGGCAACAACAGCCCCAGTCCGCACAGCGCAAAGCCGATCCACACGAAGTCGATCAGGCGGCGCGACAAGACCACGGCCAGCGTCAGCGGGCCGGAAAATTCCAATGCGATGGCCAGGCCGATGGGGATGGTCTGCAGGGACAGGTAGAAGCACAGATTCATCACGCCCAGCACCACGCCGTAGCCCACGATGGCCATGGCATCGCGCCTGGCCAAGGGCATGCGCCACGGTCGCCAGATGACCAGCAGGATCAGCGAGGCACCGACCAGCCGATAGGTGGTGGTGCCCTGTGCGCCGACCAGCGGGAACAGGGTCTTGCCGAAGGATGAGCCAATGCACAGGCAGACCATCGACGAGATCAGCGCCAGGAAGGCGATGACCGTGGCGCGCGAGGCGCCGGAGGCGGGCGAAACAGAGGTGGCGGCAGTCATTGAACAGCAGTGATGAACCAGCAATCAGAACCAGCAGTCGTGCCATGCGCGAACCGCACCTGCACGCACAAAAAGATGTCCCCAGGCTGGGCGCGCCAGTGTACGGGACAGCAAGGCGGCGGCTGTCGCGGTCTGTGCATTTCAAGGGAAAACGCCGAATTCCTGCCTGTGCATAAGCGCAGGGAATCGAGTTGTGCACAGCCTGTTGATGATCCGGGACAAATCGGCGCGTTTTCCGCTTGGGGAAAACTTGTTCATTTGCGGGTCACACCAGCGGTCCAGGGTTTTCCACAGTCAAAAATCGTCGCTAAGTTGTTGATAAGGCTAAACTTTCGTCCAAAGTTGAAGTTATCCACAGACACCTATTACCTACTACTATTTATGTAGATAGTTATCTACATAAGAACCCTTCAAGCGAAATTTGCGCCTCACGGCGCGAACCCCTGGGCTTCGCTGTCGTGCTTCGGTGCTGCTTCTGTAGATATCTGCGGCAACGTCGCCTGTGTATTTCTCGAACCTGCTCGCCCAACAGGATCAATTCAGCTCAGGCTTCTGGGGACAACCGCCAAGTCCTGCCACATCTCTCCGTGGCAAGTGAAGATCAGGATCTGATGCCGTGACCCTGCATCGAAGAGCGCACGTTTCATCAAGGCACGTCGTGATTCGTCGGCATGCACCAGGGCATCGTCCAGAATCAGCAGCGTCGGTCGTCCAGCTTCCTGCAACAAATCGGCATAGGCCAGACGGACCAGCACCCCGAGTTGTTCTTGCGTACCAAAACTCAGGCTTCGCAGCTGGTCTTCGCTGTCGCCGCGTTGCAGACCCGTGGGCATCAGGCTGTCGTCCAAGCGCAAGGCGGCATTCGGGAAAAGCAGGTGCAGGTAGTGATTCAAGCGCCTGGCCAAGGGGGCTTGCAGTCGCTGGGTAGCGGCATCGCGCTGTGTGCGCAGCAAATCGACAAGCAGATCCAGCGCCAGGGCACGCTGCGCGAATTCGTCGCGCCTGCGTTGCAGGCGCTCGACATCGGCCGCGGCTTGCGCCAGGTTTTCGCCTACGCCCTGACTGCCTGCCTGATCCAGACGCCCTTGCAACTGCAAGATGGCGGCGTGCCGGGCTTCGTGGGTCTCGCGGGCAATACGCGCCGATTGTTCGAAACGCTTCATGTCCTGCTCGATCAGCGCGGGCTGATGGGCAGCAATCGCAGCATCGGCACTTTTCACGCGCGCTTGCAGGTCATCGCGCGACGCACGTGCCAGTACCAGACGACCGCTTCGTTGATCACGTGCGTCGCGGTTGACTGCCTGGTCTCGTTCGGTACGACGCACGTCCAGTTGGGTGCGCAGCAATTGCGCCTGTGCGTTGATCTGATCGAAGGCGCTCTGCGCCTGAGTGACGGCTTTTTGTGCATGGACCAACGCCGCTTGGGCCTCGCGCTGGGCAGCGGCAATCTCGGTCAGCGACAGGGGCGCTGCTGAAGCATCGGCCAGCACGGGCAGGGCATTGCTGCGGGCAGTCAGCTGCGCAATGCGCTTGCTGCTGTCGTCGATCGAGACCAGCAGTGCAGCCAAACCGTCCGGCGCATGGATGGCCAACTCCTTGCGGGCGGCGGCATGGTCACGTTGCGCACGCTCGCCGGCCAAAGCGCGGGCATCTGCGGCCGCCAGGTCGGCGACACCGAGTTTTTCCAGCGCCAGCGCCTGCTCGCGCTGCAGCGTGGCAATCTCGTCGCGCAAGGCAGGCAGATCTGCACCACCGGGCTGGATCTGGAAACGGCCGACGCCGGCAATGGTGAGCTGCGCCTGGGCGGTCAGTTGCCGTTCGCCAGCGTCTTTCAAGGACACGCCATCCAGGTCGACGTGCTGACCGGCATCCAGCTCGAAGCTCAGGCGCGTGGCGCCCGCGCTCTGGCGTGCTTGCAAGGTGGCAAGCCGCTGGCTGCGGGTGTGCAACGATGCCAGTTGCGCCGGGTCGACACGATTTGCCTGCGCCTGGGCATCCAGCTCGGCAATGCGCTGTGTCAGCAGCTGGGCTTCGGTGTGAGCGGTCTGCAGCCTGGTCAGATCGCGTTCTGCCCGCGTGCGCTGTTCGATCAGGTCCTGGCGTTCGGATTCGGCCTGTGCGGCCGCCAGACGGGCGCTGGCGGCGTTTGCAGCCGCTGCGCGTGCCGAGACCGACTCATCGGCGCGCTGACGCGTCTCGCGGGCCTGGATGACCGCCTGCTCGGCTTTTTCCAGTTCGCGGGCCAGGGTGGCTACTTCGTCTTCGTCCTGCTGGTCGCGGGCGACTTGTTCCTGCAGCAGGGCCAGGGTCTGGCCGGCTTGCAGGGCTTCGCGCTTCAAGGCGTCGGCAGCGTCCTGCTCGCGCCGGATGGCGGACAACTTGTCGCGGGCCTGGGCCGCCAGGATTTCCAGCTCCAGCCAGGGTCTGGCCTGGCCTGCCTTGTCGTGGGCTTCGCGCAGGCTGGCCAACTGGTCGACATCGGCATCCAGCCGGGTTTTTTCTGCCTGCAGGGCGGTGCGCCTTGTGATCGCGTCGGCCAACGCATCTTCGGCTGCCTTGTACTCACCCTTCGGACGGTTGCTGCGGGCATCGCGCAAGGCGGCGCGCGCGTCGACGGCACGATCGAAAACCCGGTCGCTGTCGCCGGTCACGAGTTCGCCGGACAACTGGCTGAGGGCGTCGCGCAGATGGGTGCCGGCAAAGGCCGCGGGTTCCAGCAGGTTCTGTCCTTCGCCTTGCTGAATCCACAACAGTCCGGGCACGCCGCCGTGTTCGGCCTTGCTCTGACCCTTGCTGGCGAATTCGAAGCCCAGCAGCTCGGCCAGTGCATCTTCGGCCTGTTCACCTTCCAGGCGCTGGGCGCCGCCGTCGATCAGCAGTTCGCAACGCGCCTTGGTCAGGAAGGATTTGCGCAGTTCGTAATGCCGCGGGCCGACCCGGAATTGCACGGTGACGGTAGGGCGGGCGCCGCTGCTGTTCCAGGGCGCGAAGTCTTCGACTTTCGAGGTTTTGAAACGCTGCAGGAACGCGCCGCGGACAGCAGCGGCCACCGTGCTTTTGCCCGCTTCGTTCGGTCCGACAAACAGATTCAGGCCGGCTTGCAGATCGTCCAGCACAAAGGGCGCGCGGAAGCGGCGAAATTCTTCCAGCGCAATACGTTCGAGTTTCATTTTCCAGATTCCTTCGCAGGCGCATCTCCGCTCAATTCGCGTTGATAACGGACCAGCAGGCCAAGTGCTTCGCGCGCCAGGTCGGCCTTGGCCGGTTCCTCCTGCAAGGCACGCAGTTGCTGCAGCACATCCGACACATAGCCCTGGGCGCCAAGTGTGGCCAGGTCATGGTCGTCAGGTTCCAGCACCACGGCGCTCAGGTCGCTGCGCAGCGATCGCACGCGCGCCGCGGCTTCGGCCAGGCAGGCATCGAGCCGGTCGCGTGTTGCCAGGTTGACGTGCCCGGCGACCTCGATCTGCAAGACGTCCTGCGAACCCAGTTGCGCCAGGCGTTGCGCCAGTTCATCCACATCGCTGGGCACGGATATCTGCACCGACCAGGCCGACCACAGATAACGGCCGATCTGGTGGCGGGTCACTTTTGGTTCTGCACCGACGGCGTCGATGACCACTTCCAGCACGAAGCCGGGCTCGTTGCCGCGGAAGCGGTCTTGTTCGGGCGTGCCGGCATACCAGGTGCGCGCGTCGATCTGCAGGCAACCGTGCCAGTCGCCCAGGGCCAGGTAATCGAGGCGGGCCCGGCTCGCGCGGTCGGCCGCAATCGGATTGGTCGAATCAATGGTGTCGGGCAGGCGCCCCGTCACGCTGCCGTGCGCGATGCCGATGCGCAGGTAATCCGGCGGGCTTTCCAGCCGGTCGAAAGGCTCGGTCACGTCATCGAAGGTATGTCGCTGAGTCAGCGGGGCAGCCAATACCGCCACGCGCAAGTCCGGCAATTCAAGCAAGCCATCCGGCCGATGCACGTTCGGGGGAATACAGCCCAGCTGGACCGCGCGGGTCCACACGCTGTCGGCCAGGGCCGCGTCGTGGTTGCCGGCGATCATCAACCACGGCCCGGAAAACGGGGCGAGGGCAGCAAACAGCCGGCGGATGGTCCGGTCCGATACCGCCTGGGTGTCGAAGACGTCACCGGCGACCACGACGACGTCGACCTGGCTCGATGCGGCCAATTGGGCGATCCGGCTGACGGTATCGATGCGGGCATCGGCCAGCACGGCGCCATCTTCAAGGTCGAACTGGCCGTACTGACGACCGATCTGCCAATCCGCAGTGTGGATAAGACGAAGCATGCAGCTCCTGGAGCAATGGCGGCCACGCGAGGTGGACAAGCTGAAATTTGGGGGCGGTGGGTGAAGGCAAGAATTTGGACTTATCCGCACTTCTGGTGCGAAAACTTATCAACACGCCTGTGGACAACGTGAGGGTGAGCTACTTGTGCACAGCCTGTTGATGGTTTCTGGATAAGCCTGCTTATTTCTTCTGTGGAAAAAGTTGTTCATTTTCCAGGTACAGCAGAGGTTCACACTTCTCCACGCCAAAAAAATCGCGCAGGTTGTTGATAAATAAGAAGAAAGTGAAGAAACCCGAGTTATCCACAGGCACCTATTAACTACTACTATCAAGATAGATAGTAATGTGTATAACAAGCATCCCAATCGCGACGATCGGCCCTCCCGGGCCTGATTGAGGATCGAAGACAAGTTCACGTACGGGAAATGAATCCTGGTGCAGCCTGATTCCCTGTTGATGAACCGTGCAGAACCGGCATCGATGCGGAAAAAGACGCGATGCGTGGATAAGCAGTGGGCAAGTCGGGATAGCTGGCGCAGAAGTCGCCGGTGGACAGAAAAATCGAACGCCCACCTGCAAATCAGCCAATGAAGGCATGTGCTTGCAGAGACTTCTGGAATGCCGTGCTGCAGAACCAGGACGAAGTACGCGATATCCACAGGCGACCGAAACACGCGGTTGGCCTGAAAACCGGAAACAGGGCCCTTGGCGCTGCTCGGGCAGTGGCGCAGGAGGCGCTCAGCGGGTCGTCACGGGGTTTGGACACTCGGCGCCCCACCCCTGGCAGCAAAAGCGCTGCAAACGCGCTCACGGTCCGCTCAGGCGATGCGGGACGTAAAAAAACCACGGGGCATTGCCGCCGTGGTTTTTGTCCGTTCACTTTCTCGTTTACACGCTGTCTGGCATGCCCTCAGGCCTTGTCTGGCCGCTGCGGAGTACCAGGCGTGGTCCAGCCGGCATCACACCCGTTGCAGGCGCTCCAGGGCCGTATCCAGCGTGGCGTCCTGCTTCGCAAAGCAGAAACGCACCATCTGGCGATTCGACGAGGGCGCATCCGGTTTGCCGTAGAACGCGGCGATCGGGATGACGGCCACACCGTGTTCGGTGGTCAGCCATTTGGCGAACTCGGCTTCGGGCACGTCCGAGATTGCCGAGTAATCGGCCAGCAGGAAAAAGGTGCCGGGACTCGGCAGGGGACGGAAACGCGTCTGCTTCAGGCCTTCGAACAGGCGATCGCGTTTGGTCTGGTAGAACGCCGGCAGGTTCAGGTAGGGCAGGGGATCTTTCAGGTATTCGGCCACGGCGTACTGCATCGGCGAAGACACGGTGAACACCATGAACTGATGCACCTTGCGCAGCTCGACCGTCAATGCCGCAGGCGCGCAGCAATAGCCCAGCTTCCAGCCGGTGATGTGAAAAGTCTTGCCAAACGAACCCACCAGAATGGCACGCGCTGCCAATGCCGGACGCCGTGCAATCGAGGCATGCAAAACACCGTCGAACACGATGTGCTCGTAGGCTTCGTCCGATAGCAGGATCACGCCGGTTTCCGACACGATGGCTTCCAGTGCATCGAGATCGGCTTCGTTCAGCACCGCGCCGGTCGGGTTGTGCGGGAAATTGATCAGCAGCAGGCGCGTGCGCGCGGTGATCGCCGCACGAACCCGGTCCCACTCCACCCGGTAATACGGGTCGCCGGCCTCGGGCGCACGCAGCGATACTGGCACAGGAACGCCGCCCGCCAGGCGAATGGCCGGCACGTAGCTGTCGTAGCAGGGCTCGAGCACCACCACTTCGTCGCCCGGATGCACGCAGGCCATGATCGAGGTCATCAAGGCTTGCGTCGCGCCGCTGGTGACGGTGATGTCGGTGTCGGGGTTGTAGGCGTGGCCGTACAGGGTTTCGATTTTGTCGGCGATGGCCTGGCGCAAAGGCGCCACGCCCGGCATGAAGGGATATTGGTTATGTCCCGCCTTCATGGCTTCGTCGACCAGCGAGGTCAGACGCGAGTCGGGATTGAAATCAGGAAATCCCTGTCCGAGATTGATGGCCTGGCGTTCAGTAGCCAGGCGGCTCATGACAGTGAATATGGTGGTGCCGACGTCGGGCAGCTTGGAGGGGACCATGGATTGGCAACTTGGTAACTGTTCAGCAGAAGCGCCAGTCTAGCCCACGCAATCCGGCCTCAAATCAGCTGCGGAACACCCGCATAACCAAGCCCCACGTGGCTTTAAGGGTTTTCCCCATACGTATTGCGAATTACTAACAATTTCATTAGCAAATGTTTGATTCGTCTGGTACGCGCGGGTATGCTGGATTTCGCTTTGAATTCAAGCAGTGCGCAAGTCCTGTCTGCCTGATGTGGAGGCTTTCCGCATTCCAGCTGGTGTCAGCGTCCTTGGTTTCAGTGCAATTTTCTTTATTTAAAGGACGCCACCCATGGCACAGAAGGGCAAGGTTAAGTGGTTCAATGCCGACAAGGGCTTCGGTTTCATTACTCCCGATGCTGGCGGACCTGACGTTTTCGCACACTTTTCGGCAATCACCGGGCGCGGTTATCGCAGCCTGACCGAAGGCCAGGAAGTGGAATATGAAGTCAATGACGGCCCGAAGGGCCCGCAGGCATCGGACATCAAGCCGCTTTGAACGCTTTGTTCTGTACTGCCTGACAGCGGACCTTGTCCCGCTGACAAACGAAACGCCCCGCTGATGCGGGGCGTTTCGTTTTGGTGCTGGCTGGCTTTCGATGCTGCCTGGATACTCGTTTTATCCCTTATCCGACTTCATCGATCGCTCGTTGAATCACGCGGTGCGGATTCACGTGTTCTGGTGTGGCCAGCGTTTCAGCACGTCGGGGTTGGCCACGTGTTCGGGACGACCGTCGGCCCAGGCCAGAATGGTTTCGAATGCCTGACGGAAATACGATTCATAACTGTCCTGCTCGACATACCCAATGTGCGGCGTGCAGATGACATTTTCCATGCGCAGGAACGGGTGGCCTTGCAGGATGGGCTCGGATTCGAACACATCGATGGCCGCCATGCCGGGGCGGCCCCGATTAAGCGCGGCCACCAATGCATCGGGCTCGATCAGCTCGGCACGCGCGGTGTTGACCAGCAGGGCAGTGGGCTTCATGCGCAGCAGATCTTCTTGCGTGACACTTGCGCGGGTGTCGTCGTTCAGGCGCAGATTCAGGCTCAGCACATCGGCCGTCTCGAAGAGCGCAGACTTGCTGGTGGCGAATTCATGGCCATCTTGCTGTGCGCGTTCACGCGAGCCTTCGCGTCCCCAGACCAGCACTTTCATGCCGAAGGCCTTGGCATAGGTCGCCAGTCGCTGACCGATCTTGCCGTAGCCAAGAATGCCCAGGGTGCGGCCGTGCAAGGTCTGGCCCAGGCCGAAGTTGGCCGGCATCGACGCGGCTTTCATGCCGGGTTGTTGCCAGGCGCCGTGCTTGAGCGCCGCCACGTGTTGTGGAATGCGGCGCAGCGCCGCCATGATCAAGGCCCAGGTCAATTCCGAGGCAGCAATCGGCGACCCTTTTCCTTCGGTCACGATGACGCCGCGCGCCGTGCAGGCCTCCAGGTCGATGTGCGGACCCACCCGTGCGGTTTGCGCGATCAACTTCAGCTTGGGCAGTTTTTCCAGCAGCAGGCGCGTGATGGCCGTGCGTTCACGGATCAGCACCAGGACTTCGGTATCTCTGAGCCGTACCGATAACTGGCCATTGCCTTTGACGGTGTTGTTGAACACCTTCACTTCATGGCCTTCCAGCAGACTGAAGCAGTCCAGCTTGCGGACGGCATCCTGGTAGTCGTCGAGAATCGTGATATTCATGAACGCGGACTCATACGTCGATGTTTAAAGTGAGCGGATACTATCATCGTGATCGTTAGCGGGCCGCTGCTGTTGCGACTGCTTGCCAAGCGGCGTCGCCTGGTTACAGCGTACACGGCCATCATGATTGGCGATAGACGGTGAGTTTCCTTGCTCAGCCGCCATGTTTTCAGGAGGCCGGGACATGAAAAGAATCTGGATCGCGAACGTATTGCTGAGTGTGGGCTGCCTGTCTGCAGCCCACGCTGCCGACCTGGTAGACACGGCAGCAGCCACAGGTCAGGCGCGCACTTTGGTCGAGGCCGCGCAGTCTGTCGGCTTGTCCGACACTTTGCGCAAAGGCGGCCCGTTTACCGTATTTGCACCGACGGATGAGGCCTGGGCCCAATTACCTGCGAACACGGTGGAGCAATTGCTGGCCGATAAAGCCTTGTTGGTCGAGGTACTGAAGTATCACGTGGTACCGGGCAAATTGCAGGACGGAGATTTGCGGGCCGGGGAAGTGAAGACAGCACAGGGCAAGACGCTTGCAATGGTCAATGGTCCGCAGGGCTGGCAGGTGGATGGGGCAGCAGTGACGCAACCCGGCGTCGAGGCCGATAACGGCGTGGTCTACCTGATCGACAAGGTAATTTTCCCGAAGTAGGCCAGAAGGGTGGTTACTGAGCTTTAGGCGAAGACCTTAAAAAGATCAAGGCTCAAGCTCGGTACGCTGGTCCAGCGCTGTCGTCAGCAAGAAAATGCGGTCTCGTTAGAGGCCGTTTTCTTTGGGATTTCGCAGCCGCGCAGTACGCAAAAATTGCACTGAAGCGAAGCGCTGCTCGCATACGTCCGCAACATTGGTTCTTCAGAATGAGAATTGGAACAACTAGACTGACTTGAATCATCGGATGTTCCACGTGAAACATGCGGACTGACCTTTTAGCGGACAACTCGCAATGAGTGGATGACCCAGCTTTCACCAGTGATTTTTCGCATGTTTCACGTGAAACGTTCCTGCCCACCTTCGCCTGTTGCAGTTCCAGCCTCTACGTTCGAAGTGTTGTTTCACGTGGAACATAAGCAAAACCACGGCTAGGTGTAGACCTGACAGTACTGGCGGGCTCGCTTATCGGGGCGTGCACTCCTATAATCTTTGGTTCTGGCCCTTTTCAGCGTCCACGTTTTCGCGTCGGATCTGCGCATTGCGCGCCCTGCAGGCCTTCTTCTGGACTCCTCTCTCATGTTGTACCCAAGCGAATTCGACGTCATTGTCGTGGGCGGCGGCCATGCCGGCACTGAAGCGGCACTGGCCGCTGCACGTTCCGGCAGCAAGACGCTGCTGCTCACCCATAACATCGAGACCCTGGGACAGATGTCTTGCAATCCTTCCATCGGCGGGATTGGCAAGGGGCATCTGGTCAAGGAGATCGATGCCTTGGGCGGCGCGATGGCGATTGCTACCGACGAAGCGGGGATCCAGTTCCGCATCCTTAACGGGTCGAAAGGGCCTGCAGTGCGTGCCACGCGCGCACAAGCGGATCGGATCATCTACAAGCAATCGATCCGCAGCCGACTGGAAAATCAACCCAACCTGTGGCTGTTCCAGCAGGCGGTCGACGACCTGATGGTCGAAGGCGACAAGGTCGTGGGCGCGGTCACGCAGATCGGTCTGCAGTTCCGTGCCCGGTCGGTGGTGGTAACGGCAGGAACGTTCCTGAACGGGCTGATCCACGTGGGCCTGTCCCACTACCCGGCAGGCAGGGCAGGGGACCCGCCGGCGCAGTCCCTGGGCAAGCGTCTGCAGGAATTGTCCTTGCCGCAAGGTCGCCTGAAAACCGGTACGCCGCCCCGCATCGACGGCCGCAGCATCAACTTCGAGGTGCTGGCCGAACAGCCGGGCGACCTGGATCCGGTGCCGGTATTTTCGTATCTGGGCAATGCGGCGATACACCCCAGGCAGGTGCCGTGCTGGGTGACGCATACCAATGCGCGCACCCATGACATCATCCGCGCTGGACTCGATCGGTCGCCGATGTACACCGGCGTGATCGAAGGTGTCGGTCCGCGGTACTGCCCGTCGATTGAAGACAAGATTCATCGCTTTGCCGACAAGGAATCGCATCAGGTCTTCCTGGAGCCGGAAGGCCTGACGACCAACGAGTTCTACCCGAATGGTGTGTCGACCAGCTTGCCCTTCGATGTGCAGCTTGATCTGATCCACTCGCTGCCCGGCCTGGAAAACGCGTTCATCCTGCGCCCCGGTTATGCGATCGAGTATGACTATTTCGATCCGCGCGGCCTGACGTCTTCATTGCAGTCGCGCCAGATCGAGGGGCTGTTCTTCGCCGGCCAGATAAACGGCACGACAGGTTACGAAGAAGCGGCCGCGCAAGGCTTGCTGGCCGGGATCAACGCTGCGCGCTTCGCGCGCAACGAAGAACCCTGGACACCGCGTCGCGACGAAGCCTACTTGGGCGTGATGGTCGATGACCTGATCACCCGTGGTGTGACCGAACCCTACCGCATGTTCACCTCGCGCGCCGAGTACCGCCTGAGCCTGCGTGAAGACAATGCCGATCTGCGCCTGACCGAAGTCGGCCGCGAATTGGGCTTGGTCGATGACGTGCGCTGGGATGCCTTCAATCGCAAGCGCGACGCGATCGAGCAGGAAGTGCAGCGTCTGCGTTCCACGTGGGTCAATCCTCGCATCATGACGGCGGACATTGCCGAGCCCTTGCTGGGCAAGGCGATCGAGCGCGAGTACAGCTTGTTCGATCTGCTCAAGCGTCCGAACGTGTCCTACGAGGCACTGATGGCCGCCCGCCAGGCAGATGACAGCCTGCTTGCCGGGCCTGGCGAAGCCGATCCGGTCGTGGCCGAGCAGGTGGAAATCCAGGTGAAGTATGAGGGCTATATCGCGCGCCAGCTTGATGAAGTGCAGAAGCAAGCCGGCCATGAGAACCATCGTATTCCTGCCGATATCGATTACGACGCAGTACGCAGCCTGTCTTTTGAAGTCCGCCAGAAACTGAAAACGCATTTGCCCGAAACGGTAGGCCAGGCCAGTCGCATTTCCGGCATGACGCCGGCAGCGATCTCACTGCTGCTGATTCACCTGAAACGTTTGCAATACGGACGCCGTGACACCACGGCAGCGGCATGATGGATACCACCCAGAATCTGACAGCGGCGCCGTTCAACGGCGCAGTATTTGCAGCACAGCTAGAGTCCGACGCAGCCAAGCTGCGCCTGCCATTGCGCCACGCGCAGATCGATGCCTTGTTGAATTACATGGCTTTGATGATCCGTTGGAACGCCACCTACAACCTGACGTCCATTCGTGACCCGCAGCAGATGCTGCTGCATCACATCGTCGACAGCCTGACGGTGGTGCCGGAATTTGCGCAGCGCCTGCAGGGCGGCCCCGCAAGTTTCCTGGACGTGGGTTCGGGTGGTGGACTGCCCGGTGTGGTGCTCGCCATCGTTCAGCCTGAATGGAAGGTCTGCTGCGTGGACGCGGTGGAAAAGAAGGTGGCCTTCGTTCGCCAAGTGGCCAGCGTCTTGAAGCTGCCCAATCTGACGGCAGTCCATTCGCGTGTCGAGGCCATGCCGTTGGCCAACGCGGACATCGTGGTCTCGCGGGCGTTTGCGTCCCTGCAGGACTACGCCGCGCTGGCCGGTCGCCACGTCCGCCCGGGCGGTTTGCTGACTGCCATGAAGGGTCATCAGCCAGACGACGAAATGGCCGCCATCCGCGACCAGAAGCAGTGGGTTGTCGAAGGCGTCACCAATCTGTTCGTGCCGCGTTTGTCGGCGCAGCGCTGCATCGTCTGGATGAAGCGCTCGGCCGACGACGAGGTTGTACGATGAAAAGCTGGATGCGACACAGTCTTGCGGTGCTGGCCGTGACCCTGTGTGCGAGTGCCTCGGCGGAGGTAGCGCCGCTGGAATCGGTACCGACGCTCGACGTCACGCGGTACATGGGGCGCTGGTACGAAATCGCCAACTACCCGAATCGTTTCCAGAAAGACTGCGTCAAGGACACCACCGCGACGTATCGCCTGATCGATGCCGAGCGTATCGAGGTTGCCAATCAATGCACCCACGCCGACGGCAAGCAGGACGTAGCGGTCGGTCTCGCTCGTCCCGCCGGCGCACCGGCTCGGCTTGAAGTGCGGTTTGCCCCCGCGTGGCTGTCTTGGCTACCGATGGTGTGGGGCGACTACTGGGTAATCACACTTGCGGATGATTATCGTTACGCCGTCGTCGGCACCCCGTCGCGCGAATATCTGTGGATACTGTCGCGCACGCCGACCCTGGCGCCGGCCGACGAGCAGGCCATTCTCGCCGACCTGCCCAAGCACGGTTACGACGCCTCGAAGCTGGTTCGCACGCCGCAGACCGCGCGCTGACCGGTCCGGCGAGCAGGTTCGCCCGACCCATTTTTAAGAAAGCAGATTCAAGCACATGCCGATGGCAGACCCCCGCACTCAATCTTCCTCCGACGCTGTCGCCACGCCCGCAAAAAAATCTGCCAAGAAAACGGCAGCAGCGACGGCCCGGGTGTTTTGCATCGCCAATCAAAAGGGCGGTGTCGGCAAGACCACCACCGCGGTCAACCTGGCGGCGGCGCTGGCGGAACACGACAAGCGTGTGCTGCTGGTCGACCTTGATCCCCAGGGCAACGCCACGATGGGTAGCGGCATCGACAAGCGCAGCTTGAAGACGACCCTGTATCAAGTGCTGATCGGCGAGTCCGACATTGCGACTGCAACGGTGCGCTCCGAGGCCGGTGGCTACGATGTGCTGCCGGCCAATCGCGAACTGGCCGGTGCCGAGCTCGACCTGGTGGAACTGGACGCGCGCGAGAAGCAGTTGAAGACTGCCCTGGCCGACGTCTCGACCAGCTACGACTTCGTGCTGATCGACTGCCCGCCGACCTTGTCTTTGCTGACCTTGAACGGACTGACCGCCGCGCACGGCGTGATCATTCCGATGCAATGCGAATACTTCGCGCTGGAAGGCCTGTCGGACCTGGTCAACACCATCAAGCGGGTGCACGCCAATATCAATCCTGACCTTGCCATCATCGGCTTGCTGCGGGTGATGTTCGATCCGCGCGTGACCTTGCAGCAGCAGGTATCGGCGCAGTTGGAAAACCACTTTGGCGACAAGGTCTTTGCGACGGTGATTCCGCGCAATGTGCGGCTGGCCGAAGCACCCAGTTATGGGCTGCCCGGCGTGGTGTTCGACAAGGCATCCAAAGGGGCACAGGCCTACCTGTCCTTTGGGGCGGAGATGATCACGCGTGTCGATACGCTGTTCTGATCCAGCATGGAACTGACGGTCTTCGATCCGACCACCATCGCACCCGCCTTGTTGCGGGTCGATGACGCATTGTCGTTGCGGATCGAGGAAAGCAGTCTGAACGCGACGGCAACGCGCGAGCAGATGATGTACGACGGCTGGCTGGTTCGCTGGCACCACGGTCATCGACCGGGCACGCGCTGCATCAACGCGCTTGGGCCGGGGCAGGGCAGTCTGGATGCGCGGCTGGGATTCTGCGCGCGCTGGTATGCGCGTCACGGCATGAAGGCCACCGTACGCATTTCGCCATTCTCGCAACCGCTGGAACTCGACGCGTCCCTGGCTTTGCGCGGATTCGAAGCGGTGGACGACAGCCGCGCGATGACGGCCGATCTGTCTGTCGCGCCAGAGATGCCCGACACCGGTTTGCACTTCGAGCTGGTCGACCGGGAGCGCTTTGCCCGCGAGATCGGGCGTCGCCTGGGTGTCGCACCGCAATACAGCGAAAACGGCGTGGCGCAGTTGCTGCAGCTGCCGATGGACGCCATGCCGCTGCTGGCCATGCATCGCCGCCGGTGCGTGGGCGGCGTCCTGGTCGTGCTGGACGACACCCTGGCCGGCATTTACGACCTGGTGGTCGACCCCAACACGCGCGGCCTGGGCATCGGTCGAAGCCTGCTGGCATCGGCGATGGGGGCGGCGGTAGCGCATGGGGCACAACACGCGGTGCTGCAGGTGGCGGCGAACAATGTGCCTGCGCGCAACCTGTATCGCCAATACGGCTTTCAAGATCGCTTTGCGTACTGGTATCGCAGAGCGCCGGATAACTTTGCGGGCTGACGCCCGCGCGACCGCGCGCATGACGCTGCGGCGCTTCACATGAATCACGAAACAGGTCTAATCGACATGGTCAAGAAAACCAAGGGGCTCGGCCGCGGACTCGACGCGCTGCTGGGGGAAGATGCACCCGGCGCCTTGTCGCTGAGTACGCGCGAGGTGGATGCGAGCCCGTCTTCCTTGCCCGTCACGGTATTGCAGGCTGGCAAGTATCAGCCGCGCACGCGCATGGACGAAGGTGCACTGGCCGAGTTGGCGGACTCGATCCGCAGCCAGGGGGTGATGCAGGCCATTCTGGTGCGCCCGATCGGTGAGGGCCGCTACGAGATCATCGCCGGTGAACGGCGCTTCCGCGCGGCGCAACTGGCCGGGCTGGAAGAAGTGCCGGTGATGGTGCGCGACGTGCCCGACGATCGGGCTGCCATCATGGCCTTGATCGAAAACCTGCAGCGCGAAGACCTGAACGCGCTGGAAGAGGCGCAGGGCGTTCAGCGCCTGATCCACGAATTCGGCCTGACCCATGAACAGGCAGCGCAGGCAGTCGGGCGCTCACGCTCGGCCACCACCAACCTGTTGCGCCTGTTGAACCTGGCCGCACCGGTGCAGACCATGTTGCTGGCAGGCGACTTGGAGATGGGACACGCCCGTGCGCTGCTGGCTGTGGACGCCGCCGCACAGATCCAACTGGCGAACCAGATCGTGGCACGCCGTCTGTCGGTTCGCGAAGCGGAAAAACTGGTGGCGCGTTTGCTGGAAGCCGGTGATGCCCCCTTGCGGCGCGGACGGACGCAGGCGCGCGATGTGACGCGACTGGAAGAGGCTTTGTCCGATCAGTTGGGCACCGAGGTCAAGCTCAAGCTCGGCGCCAAGGACAAGGGACAGATCATGATCGCCTTCCACGGCTGGGAACATCTGTCTTCCTTGCTGGAAAAACAGGGCCTGGGCGGGACCATCGACAACTGAGTTGTGCTTGCTGCAATGCGACAAAAGACCACGATGGATCAAGGGACGATATACTCGCCCCCCACGACCGCACCATCGTGAGGCTTTTTGGCCGCGTTGTTACACAGGTGGTTGATTCGAAAGCGCTTTTTGCTTGCTGTCGTTTGCCTTACAGCTTGATATAAGGCTATACTCTTTGGGTTTGACGGCGCTCTATTTCTGTTGTCGTTTGCGCGTAATCAGTGCGCGTTGACCCGAGATGGTGCTCGTAGCGGCGAAAGTGAGAGGCAAGCGAGAGGCGAAAGCGTGCCGCTTGTGGAGTTCAAAGCGAGCCGGAAGCGTGCCCAGAGCGTGCCGGAAGTCCGGGCTGTAAGAACAATGACGGCAGCGGGGGAAGTTTCTTAACGTCTATCCGCTGAATGGCAGTGCGCTGAATGTCAAAAAAGACCGGCAACATCAGAAATACGCGAAATACCCGCAATATCCGAAGCGTCAGCAACAACGCCAGTGCAGCAAGCAAGACTCAGACGACTGCGGGCGGTGCAAGCATTTCGGCAAGCACAAGCGCTTCAAGCAATCTAGTTGTGGGCAAATCTGCCGACAGCAAGGGTGCTGGGAAAAAATTTCCTCCGGGTGGAAGCAAGCCTGTGAGCAGGTCTACAAACAGGCCTGCAAACAAGTCCCTCGGAAAGAACAAAGGTAGGTCCGCGTCGAAGCCGCGCTGGAATACCTGGGAAGACGACGACGCGTTGGCTGGCAGTGGCGGCAGACGCGGGAAAGACGGAATGCCCGAACCGGTTGTGCCGGTGTCGCCAGAAATGGTGGCGCAGTTGCGGCGCGAGTCGCAGCAAAGTCTGGTGCGGTCGGTTGCTGTGCAGTGGACAGTCTGTGTGGTGGTCGCCTTGATCGCATTGCTGATCGGCGGCGTACATGCCGGTCTGTCGGGTCTGCTGGGCGCTGCCTGTGTCACGGTGCCGAATTCCCTGCTGGCTTTCAAGCTGCTGATGAATTCGATGCGACCGGATGGCGGCAGCAGCACCACCGTGCTGGTGGGTGAGTTCGTGAAGATCGGCGCCGTCGTACTGCTCCTGGTACTGGTGGTGAAGTTAGGGGGCGCGCTGATTGTCTGGCCGGCATTGCTGGCAGGCTTGATCGCCGCACTGAAAAGTTATTGGGTGATGCTGGCTTTTGACAGCATCCAGCGGAAAGGGGCGTAACGCTCCTTCCGGCCGAAAAATCTTGCAGGTCATTTTTAGGTAAGGGTCGCTTTTCACGATGGCTTCCTCCGAGCACGGCGCTTCGAACGCATCCGAATACATCGTCCATCACCTTGGACACCTCAATAGCTCAGGTGCACCGCAGAAGTTGATTGCCGACTTCTCGATCATCAATTACGACACGCTGTTCTGGTCGATCACGTCCGGCGTGCTGGTGTGCTTCTTCCTGTGGCTGGCCGCTCGTCGCGCCAAGTCGGGCGTCCCTGGCAAGTTCCAGGCCGCTGTCGAAATCGTCGTCGAAATGGTCGACGAGCAGGCAAAAAGTATTGTCCTGAACGAAACCTCGCGCAAGTTCGTCTCGCCGCTGGCCCTGACCGTGTTCCTCTGGATCATCGTCATGAACACGCTGGACTTGCTGCCGGTCGATCTGCCGGGCTGGATCATCCATGCGGTCGGTCTGCACGAGCATATCGGCACCTACCATCGCATCGTTCCGACGGCAGATTTGAACGGCACCATCGGCATGTCCTTCGGCGTGCTGCTGCTGATGCTCTATTACGGCATGAAGATTCATACGCCTGGCGGTTTCGTGAAGGGGCTGTTCACGGCGCCCTTCCATGCGCACGGAATCGGCGCGGTGCTGCTTGCACCGGCCAACTTCCTGCTCAACCTTGTCGAGTACGCAGCGAAGACCGTTTCGCTGGGTATGCGGCTGTTCGGCAACATGTTTGCCGGCGAACTGATCTTCATGTTGATCGCCTTGCTGGGTGCTGCATGGGCCACGACTGGAACCGGGATTGCTCTCGGCGCCGGTCACCTGATCGCAGGCACGCTGTGGGCCATCTTCCACATTCTGGTCATCGTGCTCCAGGCCTTCATCTTCATGATGTTGACCCTGGTGTACATCGGCCAGTCGCATGAAGGTCACTGACCTGGACGGTTGCGCGGCAGGCTGGGCCATTGCGGCCAGGCCTGCTCCGGGCACGCCGCGCTAAGTTATTGCTCTACGGTTCTATCCTCCAAAATCCCAAGTTTTAATCTCTGAATCCAATCTAGGAGTTGTCATGACCAACGTCGCTTTCGTCGCTCTCGCTTGCGGTCTGATCATCGGTCTGGGTGCCATTGGCGCTTGCTTCGGTATCGCGATCGTCGGTGGCAAGTACATCGAAGCATCGGCACGCCAGCCTGAGCTGATGAACCCGCTGCAAACCAAGCTGTTCCTGTTGGCTGGCCTGATCGACGCCGCCTTCCTGATCGGTGTTGGTATCGCCATGCTGTTCGCGTTCGCAAACCCGTTCATCGAACCGCTCGCACGTTAATCGCCTCCTTCAAGATGCCTCCCTTGTGGCAGGCCCCGAGAACGGCCTTACCTGCTGCACGCGGATGATGTTCAATAACGAAGAAGGATACTTACCGTGAATCTGAACGCGACTCTTATCTTCCAGACGCTCGTGTTCTTCATCCTGGCTGGCTTCACGATGAAATTCGTGTGGCCGCCGCTGATGAAGGCCATCGAGGAACGTCGGGCAAAGATCGCCGATGGCCTGGCGGCTGCCGATCGCGGCAAGGCCGAACTGGCACAGGCACAGGCGCGCGTGAGCCTGATCGAAGCATCTACCAAGGCCGACAATCAGTCGCGTCTGGCCGATGCCGACAAGCAAGCCGCCGCCGTGATCGAACAGGCTCGTCAAGAAGCTGAAGCCGAGCGCGCACGCATTCTGGCGCAAGCCAAGCAAGACGCCCAGCAAGAGCAACAACGTGCACGCGAGCAATTGCGCGACGCGGTTGCCGAACTGGCTGTCAAGGGTGCAGAGCAGATCCTCAAGCGTGAGGTGAATGCTGCCGCGCACGCGGACCTGCTTGGCCAGCTCAAGGCGCAGCTGTAATCGCTGCGTTTCTTCTGCACGGCGCAGCGCCCCACCGGGCGCGCGCCGTGTCCGTAAACCCCATATCAGGCATCGAGAGCCAACATGGCTGAACTGTCCACCATCGCCCGGCCGTATGCCGAAGCGCTGTTCGGAGTTGCCCGCGCCGACAGCGCCGGCCTCGCCGGCTGGGCTGAGCTTGTATCCGAGCTGGCGCAGGCTGCCGCACATCCCGATGTGCGCGCTGCCGTTACCGACCCCCACCTCGACCACGCCCAGCGCATCGACCTGTTCTCGGCCGTGTTGAAGTCGCCGTTGAATGCCGCTGGCCGCAACTTCATCGAACTGCTGGTCGACAACGACCGGTTGTTGCTGCTGCCCGAGATCGCCTCGCAATTCCTCTGGTTGAAGAACCGCCACGAGGGAAGCGCAGACGCCGAGATCATCAGCGCATTCGACTTGACCGCTGCCCAGGTTGCCGACCTGGTCGCCGGGCTCGAGAAAAAATTCGGCGTGAAAATCAAGCCTACGGTGCGCGTGGACGCTTCGCTGATTGGCGGCGTACGTGTGCTGGTCGGCGATCAGGTGCTCGACACTTCGGTGCGTGCCCGGTTGTCCGAACTGCGCGACGCCCTCGTCGCCTAACCGTATATCGATCGACGCCACAGCGAATCAGGATTCCAGGAGTCAACATGCAACTCAACCCGTCCGAGATCAGCGAGCTGCTCAAGAGCCGTATCCAGGCGCTGGGCACGTCGGCTGACGTGCGTACCCAGGGCACGGTCGTTTCCGTGACCGACGGTATTACCCGCATCCACGGCTTGTCCGATGTGATGCAGGGCGAAATGCTCGAGTTCCCCAACAATACCTTCGGCCTCGCGCTGAATCTCGAGCGCGACTCTGTCGGCGCCGTGATTCTGGGCGAATACCGTCACATCTCGGAAGGCGACGTGGTCAAGACGACCGGTCGCATTCTGTCGGTGCCGGTTGGTCCGGAACTGAAAGGCCGTGTGGTCAACGCCCTCGGCGAGCCGATCGATGGCAAGGGCCCGATCAATGCGAAGCTGACCGACGTGATCGAAAAGGTCGCGCCTGGCGTGATCGCTCGTGAAGGCGTGTCGCAGCCGCTGCAGACCGGCCTGAAGTCGATCGACGCCATGGTGCCGGTCGGCCGTGGCCAGCGCGAACTGATCATCGGTGACCGTCAGACCGGCAAGACCGCGGTCGCGATCGACACCATCATCAGCCAGAAGGGCAAGGGCATCACCTGCGTGTACGTCGCTATCGGCCAGAAGGCCGCTACCGTCAACAACGTGGTGCGCAAGCTCGAAGAGCACGGCGCGCTCGAATACACGATCGTGGTCGCTGCCACGGCGTCCGACTCGGCTGCCATGCAGTACCTGTCGGCCTACGCCGGCTGCACCATGGGCGAGTACTTCCGCGACCGTGGCGAAGACGCCCTGATCATTTATGACGATCTGACCAAGCAAGCTTGGGCATATCGCCAGATCTCGCTGCTGCTGCGCCGTCCGCCGGGCCGTGAAGCCTATCCGGGCGACGTGTTCTACCTGCACTCGCGCCTGCTGGAACGCTCGGCACGTGTGAACGCCGACTACGTCGAAGCCTTCACCAAGGGTGAAGTCAAGGGCAAGACCGGTTCGCTGACGGCACTGCCGATCATCGAAACCCAGGCAGGCGACGTCTCGGCATTCGTGCCGACCAACGTGATCTCGATCACCGACGGCCAGATCTTCCTGGAAACCGACTTGTTCAACGCCGGTGTCCGCCCCGCTATCAACGCCGGTATCTCGGTGTCGCGAGTCGGTGGTGCAGCACAGACAAAGATCATCAAGAAGCTGGCCGGCGGTATCCGTACCGACTTGGCTCAGTACCGCGAGTTGGCTGCGTTCGCGCAGTTCGCCTCCGACCTCGACGACTCGACCCGCCGCCAGCTGGAACGCGGCAAGCGCGTGGTGGAGCTGCTCAAGCAGCCCCAGTACCAGCCGCTGCAGGTCTGGGAACTCGGCGTGTCCCTGTTCGCCGCCAACAACGGCTACCTGGACGATGTCGAGGTGTCGAAGGTTCTGCCGTTCGAGAAGGCGCTGAAGGATTATCTGAAGTCGAAGTATGCCGAGCTGGTTGGCCGCATCGAGGACAAGAAAGAACTGTCCAAGGATGACGAGCCCAAGCTGCACGAGGCTGTCAAAGACTTCAAGAAAAACGGAGCGTTCTGAGGCAGGGCCGTCTGTGATGCGGGTCTGCATGTGATGCAGGCCCTGCATCCCTCGCGCTACTGACAAGGGAAGACGAAATGGCCGGAATCAAGGAAATTCGTACCAAGATCAAGAGCGTGCAAAACACGCGCAAGATCACCAAGGCGATGGAAATGGTCGCCGCGTCCAAGATGCGCAAGGCGCAGGAGCGCATGCGCGCTGCGCGTCCCTACGCCGACAAGGTACGCAACATCACCGCACATCTGGCCGAAGCTGCGCCCGATTACGAGCATCCCTTCCTGACCGTTCGCACGGCCAGCAAGGCGGTTGGCGTGATCGTGGTCACGACGGACAAGGGCCTGTGCGGCGCGCTGAACACCAACGTGATGCGCGTCGTGTTGAACAAGCTCAAGGAATATGACGCGACTGGTGTGAAGGTTCAGACCACTGCGATCGGTAACAAGGGCCTGGGTTTCTTGACCCGCCTGGATACCAACGTGGTGTCGGAAGTCGTCCAGCTGGGCGATGCACCGAACCTGGATCGCCTGATCGGCGCTGTGAAGGTGCAGCTCGACGCGTACGCCGAAGGTCGCATCGACGCGGTTTACCTGGCCTACAACCGCTTCATCAATACGATGAAGCAAGAGCCGGTTTATCAGCAGTTGCTGCCGTTGTCGGACGATCGGTTCTCGCAGACCGCTGACGAGAAAAAAGCCTACTCGTGGGAATACATCTACGAGCCGGACATGCAGACCGTGATCGATGAACTGCTGCTTCGTTATGTCGAAGCGCTGGTGTTCCAGGCCGTGGCCGAGAACATGGCATCGGAACAGTCGGCACGGATGGTGGCGATGAAGGCCGCCTCGGACAACGCCAAGAAGGTGATCGGCGAACTGCAACTGGTCTACAACAAGACCCGTCAGGCAGCCATCACCAAAGAAATCTCCGAAATCGTGGGCGGGGCCGCAGCCGTTTAAGCGGCTGCAGCACTCACCTTAAGAAATCAGCAATCGGGAATCGATATGAGCAACGGAAGCATTGTTCAGTGCATCGGCGCCGTGGTGGACATTCAGTTCCCCCGCGACCAGATGCCCAAGGTCTATGAAGCCCTTACCCTGGCCGACGAGAGCGCCTCGTTTGCGGAAAAAGGCCTGACGTTCGAAGTTCAGCAACAGCTGGGCGACGGCGTGGTTCGTACCATCGCGATGGGCTCGTCCGACGGCCTGCGCCGCGGCATGGCCGTGGCCGCCTCGGGCGCCCAGATCCAGGTTCCGGTTGGCACTGCCACCCTGGGCCGGATCATGGACGTGCTGGGTCGTCCGATCGACGAACGCGGTCCGATCCTGACCGAAGAGCGTCGTGGCATCCACCAGTCCGCACCGGCCTTCGACGAACTGTCGCCGTCCGTGGAACTGCTGGAAACCGGCATCAAGGTGATTGACTTGGTCTGCCCGTTCGCAAAGGGCGGCAAGGTCGGCCTGTTCGGCGGCGCCGGCGTGGGCAAGACCGTGAACATGCTGGAGTTGATCAACAACATCGCCAAGCAGCACTCGGGCTTGTCGGTGTTCGCCGGCGTGGGTGAACGTACCCGTGAAGGCAACGACTTCTATCACGAAATGGCCGAAGCCGGCGTGATTCAGCTGGACAACCTGCCCGAGTCGAAAGTGGCGATGGTGTTCGGCCAGATGAACGAGCCCCCGGGCAACCGTCTGCGCGTGGCACTGTCGGGCCTGACGATGGCCGAGAAGTTCCGCGACGAAGGCCGCGACATCCTGTTCTTCGTCGACAACATCTACCGCTACACGCTGGCCGGTACCGAAGTGTCGGCACTGCTGGGTCGTATGCCGTCGGCCGTGGGCTATCAGCCGACGCTGGCTGAAGAAATGGGCAAGCTGCAAGAGCGCATCACGTCCACCAAGGCTGGCTCGATCACCTCGATCCAGGCCGTGTACGTCCCTGCGGATGACTTGACCGACCCGTCGCCGGCAACCACCTTCCTGCACTTGGACTCGACGGTTGTGCTGTCGCGTGACATCGCCTCGCTGGGTATCTACCCCGCCGTCGATCCGCTCGACTCGACCAGCCGCCAGCTCGATCCGCAAGTCGTGGGCGAAGAGCACTACGGCGTGGCCCGTGGCGTGCAGCAAACCCTGCAGCGCTACAAGGAATTGCGCGACATCATCGCGATTCTGGGCATGGACGAACTGTCGCCGGAAGACAAGCAGGCCGTGTCCCGCGCCCGCAAGATCCAGCGTTTCCTGTCGCAGCCGTTCCACGTCGCCGAAGTGTTCACCGGCGCACCGGGCAAGTACGTGCCGCTGAAGGAAACCATTCGTGGCTTCAAGATGATCGTCGAAGGCGAGTGCGATGCACTGCCGGAGCAGGCCTTCTACATGGTCGGCACGATCGACGAAGCCTTCGAGAAAGCCAAGAAGCTTCAGTAATCCCTGACGCTTCACAGAGGATCTTATGGCAACCATTCATGTTGACGTGGTCAGCGCCGAGGCCTCGATCTTTGCCGGTGAGGCAACGTTCGTGACCTTGCCGGGTGAGTCGGGCGAACTGGGCATCTTGCCCGGTCACACCCCGCTGATCTCGCGCGTTCGTCCGGGTACGGTCAAGATCACCCGCGCAGACAACGGTCAGGAAGAGTCGATCTTCGTGGCTGGCGGTCTGATCGAAATCCAGCCGAACGTGGTGACGGTCCTGGCCGACACCGCGATCCGCGGCAAGGATCTCGATGAAGCCAAGGCCAATGAAGCACGCGTGCGTGCCGAAGAAGCCCTGCGCAACGCGACTGACAAGGCCGAAGTGGCCGTGGTCGAAGCCGAGCTGGCCATGTTGGCAGCTCAGTTGGCCGCGATCCGCAAGCTGCGCGGACGCTAAGACGCGTCTGCAAGGCACCAGCTGCGCAAGTGGCTGGAAAGAACAGGGCGGACGCCGTAAGGGTCCGCCCTGTTTGTTTTGGTGCGGCGCATGGCTGCAGGTCTTGGTTGACCTTCATGCGTGCACATCTGGTTTTTCGGGGCATAGTCAGGCAAGCGACAGCCCCGTGCGCATAAGCTTGGCCCTTCGTGCGCACGGAAAACGGCGCTGCTTATGATCGAATTGGCTAGGCAATCCGCAGGGATTTGACCCACACAAGCCGCTGCCGACATTCGTCCTGCAGCGCACAATGCCAACCAGGCAAACGGCCTGCCGCCGTTCTGCTCAGACCGCTTCTGCTTCGTCATCCAAGTGAACTAGGCACTTTCACGTTGTGTGAACTGCGGATGGAAAGCGCCTGTCTGCCCACGTAGTCTTCAGGTGTTACTTACTTGTTACAGGTTGCGGGCATGAGAGAGTCAGTGGATTGTGCGGTGCTGGTATTGCCGGGCCAGGAAAACTGGATGCGTAGCTTCATTGACCTGCATGCAGGACACTTGAGCGGGATCACCTTGCACGCAGTGGATCTGGGCGACGCGCGCTACGGTGGCCTGGGCCGGGCCAGTGCAGGCAGCCTTCGCGACGCCGCGCTGGCCTTGCGACGCTTCGACGTCTGCCTGATGCCGGTCACGCCGCTCACGCTGGGCTGGACGCGGCTGGCACTGGCCAATGCGCTGGGCAGCTTGCATACCCCCGTGCTGGGCCTTGCGCGCGACCTGCAGGCCGCCGGTCTGCAAGACCTGCTCGGCTTGGGCATGCGCGATTTCCTGCGTGACCCCGCCACCGACGACGATCTGAAGGTGCGTCTGCGCCAGTGCACCTGGACCCGCGGCACTGCGCAGCGCACCCCGGTGGCGGACCTGACGACCAGTACTGCCAACGTCGAAGAGGCCGAGTCGGTGCCGCAGCGCTCGCGCCTGACGGCCGATGAGCCCTTCCGTGCTGCCAAGGCGCGCATCGTCACCGAGTTCGAGCGTCGTTACCTGAAGACCATGCTGCGCCACCATCAGGGCAACATCTCGAAGGCGGCGCGTGCGGCGGACAAGAACCGCCGGGCTTTCTGGCAGTTGATGCGCAAGCATGAGATTGCGGCCGAACCGTTTCGCAGTGCGAATTGAAGACAGCCGAACTGAGACTGTGGGGCGAATCGACTGCAGCGCCAGCCTGCCTTCGTGAACATGAAGGCAACTGGCGTTGAATCATCTTTGGCACGTGACCGAGCTCCGCCTTGCCAGACCCTGGGGCTGGCATGCCGCAAGCCAGCCGACGGACGGTCATCCTGTGTGCTGGCGGGTCTCGCAAGGCGGTTCCCGGCATCACGATTGTCCCAGGTCATTGGTCGGCTCTGCCGCACGGGGTAGAATCGCGGGTTCCGCGCTACCTTCAAGGCCTTGTCCCTGTGTCTGCCACGCCTCTACAGAACGACGTTTTCCTGCGCGCGTTGCTACGGCAACCTACCGAGTACACGCCGATCTGGTTGATGCGTCAGGCCGGGCGCTACCTGCCCGAGTACAACGCCACCCGTGCGCGTGCCGGTTCATTCCTTGGCTTGGCCAAGAACCCCGACTACGCCACCGAGGTGACTCTGCAGCCGTTGGAGCGCTTCCCGCTGGACGCGTCCATCCTGTTTTCCGACATTCTCACGGTGCCGGACGCGATGGGCCTGGGCCTGGATTTCGCCGCCGGTGAAGGACCGCGCTTTGCGCGCCCCATCCGCGATGAAGCGGCGGTGAACGCGCTGGCCGTGCCGGACATGTCCTCGCTGGACTACGTGTTCAACGCGGTGCGCCAGATTCGTGGCGCGCTCAACGGCCGCGTGCCGCTGATCGGTTTCTCGGGCAGTCCGTGGACGCTCGCCTGTTATATGGTCGAAGGCGCGGGCTCGTCCGACTACCGCACCGTGAAGACCATGCTGTATCAGCGGCCGGATCTGCTGCACCGTATCCTTGCGATCAACGCGGAAGCGGTGGCGCAGTACCTGAACGCCCAGATCGAAGCCGGCGCGCAAGCCGTGATGATCTTCGACAGCTGGGGTGGGGTGCTGGCCGATGGCGCCTTCCAGGCGTTCTCGCTGGCTTACACCCAACAGGTCGTGTCGCGCCTGACGCGCGAGCGTGAAGGCCGGAAAGTGCCGGTGGTGGTCTTCACCAAAGGTGGCGCGCCGTGGCTGGAGTCGATTGCCGAACTGGGCTGCGACGCCGTCGGGGTGGACTGGACCGTGAATCTGGCCGCGGCACGCAAGCGCGTGGGCGACCGGGTGGCGCTGCAGGGCAACCTTGACCCGATGGCGCTCTTTGGTGGTCCGGGTAATATTGCCCGCGAGGCGATCAAGGTGCTGGACAGCTTTGGCGAAGTCGGTCCGGGGGCAGGGCACGTCTTCAATCTCGGTCACGGGATCTCACAATTCACGCCGCCAGAAGCTGTGGTCGAGTTGGTTGAGACCGTACATTCGCATAGCCGTCGCTGGCACAAATAGCCGGTAGACACGCCTTTTCAAGCGCTTGCGCCGCACCGCCATTGGGCGGTGTGAGTGGGCACTTCGGCGAAAACACCCGTGGTTTCGGGTACCACCAAACGGTACTTATACACATGTGGGCTTTTCCTGCCTGTCAAGTCAGCGTCACCCCCGACGTGACCTTGAAAACGCGTTAAGTATGTGATTTATAAGGGAATATCAAAAACTCGATCGGGGTTCCTTACCACGCTTCTGTACATGCGAGCGGCACTCAAGCGAGTTTTTTCTGCGTTGTCCCCAAAGTTGTCCACAGGCTCTGTGGGAAACCTTGAAAAGCGCAGCCCACGCCTGCGCTTACGGCATTCTTCAAGGATTCACTTTAAGTTCGATGGACCTGGATGGCGTTGCCTGACCTTCCGCTTGATGATGACGGCGTCGCGCGCACCGCTTCTGGCGCGTCCGCGCGTGCCCCGGTGACGATGCCCGGATCGGGTGATTCAGGTGCGTCCAGCAGCCCGGCCGATGCAGGCGAACCCGGCGCAATCCATTGGTTGAGCGTCGCACTGGACGTTCCCTTGCCGGGGCTGTTCGACTATCGCGCCGACCGGCCGGTGCCCGTCGGCACCCGCGTCATCGTGCGTTTCGGCCCGCGCCGCATGGTGGGCGTGGTCGCCGACACCCCCGCTGCCCCGACCTATCCGCCCGCCCAGGTGCGCGCGATCGATGCGGTGCTGGACGACATGCCGCCGCTGTCTGCGGACTGGATGAAGCTGGCCCGATTTGCGGCCGACTACTATCAGCGGCCGCTTGGCGAGGTCATTTTGCCGGCCTTGCCTGGCGCACTGCGCAAGCCTGCCGCCTATGAAGGGGCGCGCTCGGCCGGCGGGCCGATCGCCCGCATCGATGCCCGGGCCGCCAAACGCAAGCGCAAGTCCAAGGACGAGGCGCCGATGGCGGCCGCGCCCACGCTGAACGCCGCCCAGCAACATGCGGTCGACACCGTGGCTGCGGCTACCGGCTTCGAAACCTTTGTGCTGTTCGGCGTGACCGGCAGCGGCAAGACCGAGGTCTACCTGCGCGCCGCCGAGGCCGTGTTGCGCAGCGATCGCCAGGTGCTGCTGCTGGTACCCGAAATCAACCTGACGCCGCAGCTGGAAGGCGTGCTCACGCGCCGCCTGGAGCAGGCGGTGGGCGCAGGCGCAGTCGCGGTCCTGCACAGCGGGCTGGCCGATGGCGAGCGGCTGGAAGCCTGGCTGCGGGCCGTGCGCGGCCAGGCACGGCTGATTGTCGGTACGCGGCTGGCCTTGTTCGTGCCGCTGCCGGCGCTGGGTTTGATCGTGGTCGACGAAGAGCACGACCCGTCCTACAAACAGCAGGACGGCCTGCGTTATTCGGCGCGCGACCTGGCGATCTGGCGGGCGCGCGACCGCAACATTCCCATCGTGCTGGGCTCGGCCACGCCCTCGCTGGAAACCTGGCATCACGCGGAGTCCGGGCGGTATGTGAAGCTGTCCTTGCCGCAGCGGGCCAGCGAAGCCGAACCGCCGACGGTGTCCTTGATCGACACGCGCCGCCTGAAGATGGAGCAGGGCCTGTCGCCGCAGTTGATCGCCGCCATCGAAGACCGGCTGGCGCGTGGCGAGCAGTCGCTGATCTTCCTGAACCGGCGTGGCTATGCGCCGGTGCTGAATTGCGAAGCCTGCGGCTGGATGAGCACCTGCAAACGCTGCTCGGCATTCATGGTCTTGCACCGTGGCATCCGCAGCGGTCACATGCTGCGCTGCCACCATTGCGGCGCGCATGAACGGGTGCCGACCGCCTGCCCGGACTGCGGCAATCAGGACTTGCAGCCCATGGGGCGGGGCACGCAGCGGCTGGAGGAATTCCTGACGGCGCGCTTCCCCAATGCCCGCCTGGCGCGCATCGACGCCGACAGCACGCGCCGCAAGGGCAGCGCGGAAGCCTTGTTCGCGCAGGTGCACGCCAACGAGGTCGACATCCTGGTGGGCACGCAGATGGTGGCCAAGGGGCACGACTTCCACAACCTGGGTTTTGTCGGGGTGCTGAACGCCGATGCGATGTTGTTCTCGCACGATTTCCGCGCGCCCGAACGCCTGTTCTCGCAACTGATGCAGGTGGCTGGCCGGGCAGGGCGACGCGGCAGCGGGGCCGACGTGTACATTCAGACGGGGTACCCGGAACAGCCGGTATACCAAGCTTTGGTGCGACACGATTACGCAGGCTTTGCCGCCTATGCGCTGGACGAACGACGCAGTGCCGGGCTGCCGCCTTTCGCATTCCAGGCGCTGCTGACTGCTGAATCGCGCGAACTGGCGACTGCCGTCACCTTCCTGTCGGAAGCCCGCGATCTACCCACGGTGCGACCGGACCTGCCGGGTTCCGAGCAGGTGATGGTTTACGACCCGGTGCCGCTGCGGGTGGTGAAAGTGGCGGACCAGGAGCGGGCGCAGTTGCTGGTGGAAAGCGACAGCCGCCCGGCCTTGCAGGCTTTCCTGCGGGCCTGGGCGCCTTGTCTGGCCGATTTGCCTGGGGCGGCGCGGGTGCGCTGGCAACTGGAAGTGGACCCCTTGGAGATATGAGGCATGAGCGAGCAAGGACTGGGCAAGATGGGTGTGCAAGATGAGTGAAGAACGCCCGAGCTTTGCCGCCCGTGCCCTGAAGCGTGCCGACGCCCGCGCCGATGGCACCGCACCCGCGCCCGTCCTGCAACCGCTCGACGCGGGCATGAACGACGCCCAGCGCGAGGGCGTACGTTATCTCGACGGGCCGTGTCTGGTGCTGGCTGGCGCCGGCAGCGGCAAGACCCGTGTGATCACCCAGAAGATCGCCTATCTGGTGCGCGACTGCGGGTATCACGCACGCAACGTGGCGGCGCTGACCTTCACCAACAAGGCGGCCCGCGAGATGGACGAGCGGGTGCGCAAGATCGCCAGCAAGGAGTTGATCAAGGGATTGACCATCAGCACCTTCCACTCGCTGGGCGTGCGCATGTTGCGCGAAGAAGCGCGCAAGGTCGGGTTGAAACCGCAGTTTTCGATCATGGATGCGTCCGATGCGATGGCGATCATCCAGGACTTGATCGCCACCACCGACAAGGGGCGGCTGCGTCAGGTGCAGAGCACGATCTCGTTGTGGAAGAACTCGCTGATCGACCCGGAAGACGCCGAAAAAATCGCCGCTACCGCGGCGGAAGCGGAATCCGCACGCGCCTACCGCAGCTACAACGCCACCTTGAAGGCCTACCAGGCGGTCGACTTCGATGACTTGATCCGCCTGCCCACACAGTTGCTGGAGCGTGATGCCGAGGCGCGCGAGCGCTGGCAGTCGCGCTTGCGCTACCTGCTGGTCGACGAGTACCAGGACACCAACGCCTGCCAGTACCGCCTGGTGCAACTGCTGACCGGCGTGCGCGCCATGTTCACGGCGGTGGGCGACGACGACCAAGCCATTTACGCCTGGCGCGGGGCGACGGTGGAAAACCTGGCCAAGCTGACCACCGATTATCCGAACCTGAAGGTCATCAAGCTGGAACAGAACTACCGGTCGGTGCAGCGCATTCTGGCGGCCGCCAACCGGGTGATCGAGAAGAATCCCAAGCTCTTCGAGAAGAAGCTGTGGTCGGACCTGGGGGCAGGGGACCCGATCAAGGTCATCCCGATGGAAAACGACGAGGCGGAAGCCGAGTCGGTGTGCGTGCGCATCTCGGCCGCGCGTTTCGACTACCAGGCGCAGTGGAAGGACTTTGCGATCCTGTATCGCAGCAATCACCAGGCGCGCGTGATCGAACAGTCGCTGCGCAACATGAAGATCCCCTACCTGCTGTCGGGCGGCCAGAGCTTCTTCGACAAGGCCGAGATCCGCGATGTGCTGTCCTACCTGCGGCTGATCGCCAACGACGAGGACGATCCGGCCTTCATCCGCGCCATCACCACGCCCAAGCGCGGTGTGGGCCAAGCCACACTCGATGTGCTGGGCACCTACGCCGGCGAGCGCGAAATCCCGCTGCTGGCGGCGGTCTTCGAGGAAGGCCTGGCCCAGCGTCTGGCGCCGCGCCAACTGACGCCGCTGCGCGAGTTCGGCGAATTCATGCATCGCATGCAATGGCGGGCAGGGCGGGGCGCGGCCAATGGTGAGGCGCCCAAGTCGGCTGAAGCTGCCGGCCCGATCATCAGCGACATGCTGAGCGCCATCGGCTACGAGCGTTTCCTGTACGACAGCGGCGAAGAGCGCGCCGCGCAGACCCGCTGGCAAAACGTGCTGGAACTGACAGGCTGGCTGAGCAAAAAGGCAGAAGAAGACGGCCTGACGCTGGTCGACCTGGTGCAGCACGTGGCGCTGGTCACCATGCTGGAAAAGAACGAAGAGGAATCGCCCGACGCGGTGCGCATGTCCACCCTGCATGCGTCCAAGGGCCTGGAGTATCCGCACGTCTACCTGGTGGGTTGCGAAGAAGGCCTGATGCCGCACCTGGGCAAGGACGATGAGGATGGCGATCCGGCCAAGGCCGCAGAGTCAATGGCGTCCCGTGTTCAGGAAGAGCGTCGGCTGATGTACGTCGGCATCACCCGCGCGCAACGCAGCCTGAACGTGACCTGGTGCCGCAAGCGCCGTCGCGCCCGCGAAGACGTGGCGCGCGAGCCGTCTCGTTTCATCGAGGAGATGGGGCTGGGTACCGACAAGATCGTCGATACCGAACCGACACTGAGCCCCCGCGAACGCATGGCGCGGCTCAAGGGCTTGCTGAACAAGACCTAGCCTGAGGACGCAAGATCGTGGCCGCGATGTGGCCCGTCTGCGCGCAGCCGTTGCGGAAACAGGGAAAAATCCCCATGAAAAAGGCCCATTGCTTCAGTTGGAAGCAATGGGCCTTTTTTTGTGGACGGGGAGTTGAGAGCCTGCCAAGAAGCTGCTCAGAACCCGCCAGCGATGCCGCTCAGGGCTTGCTGGCGGATACTCATCCGCCGCGAATCACTGGTTCTGACGTGCGCCCGAGGGCTGCGGTTGCGTGGCCGGTGCCGGCGGCACCGAGATATTGGCGGGCTTCTCACCCTCGGCACCACCGGCAGCTGCCGGTGCAGCAGCAGGCGCCGGCGCGGCGGGTTCTTCGAACTTGCCGCCCGAGCCATTGGCCATGTAGGCCACGGCACGCGCCACTTCCACGTCGTCGAGGTCCGGGTTGCCGCCCTTCGGGGGCATGGCGCCCTTGCCCTTGATGGCGATGCCGACCATGGTGTCGAAGCCTTCGGCAATGCGCGGCGCCCACGAACCCGAGTCACCGAATTTCGGCGCGCCGGCGACGCCGGCGGCATGACAGGTGGCACAGACTGCCTTGTAGACGGCCTCGCCGCTCTGGAACACGCGCGGGGCATTGGCGTCGCGCAACTCGAAGCCGGCGACCGGGCGCAGGCGATTGGCGACCGACTCTTCGGTCTGGCTGTCGGAACCCGCACCCGTGCGATTGCCTGCAGTCACGAAATTGACCAGCAAGATGATCACGATGATCGGCACGACGAAGGAAAGCAGGACGACCACGGCCAATTGCTTGGGGGTCCGAATCGGCGACTCGTGGTCTTCCGGGTGAGGTTGCTGCACGTTGCTCATTGCCAAATCCTGTAGGTCGACCGGCTTACATCGGCGGGGTGCCTGGCGCGTTGCGGGGTATGCTTGCAATTCAGCCGGAATCGTCTCGTGTCGCCACGAAGCCGGTCAAGTATAGCGGCAAAGCCCGGGCGGTCGATGGACGGGAGGGGCCAAAAGCGGTATCCTTGCGGGCTACCCAGCATGTGGTTTTCACCTGTTTGCGCCAGATCAAATCTGTGCAATACAGAGTGTGGGGAGTAGAAAAGGAAATCGAAAAGTTCGGGAAATTCGGCCGAAAAGCTCGATCGAAAGTCCCTTTTCTGCGCCGCATCAGCTCGTGTAGTCAGCACCAGAAGTCAGCACTAAAAATCAGCACTGAACGTCAGCAAGTCAAACGCGCCCGTAGCTCAATGGATAGAGTACTGCCCTCCGAAGGCAGGGGTTGCTGGTTCGATCCCAGCCGGGCGCACCATCGTTTTTCAGACCGCACACCGTCCGGTGCTCGCGCGTCAATCTCCCGCTTCTTGCACGCCGCCGTTCGCCGACGCTGCCTCTCTTGCGCAGGGACTGATCGCGTCCCTGTCCACGAGCGTCGACAAGCACGATCCCTGCATGGCCTCGCACAGCCCTCGCACCGCCGCCATCAACCCGCCGGCGCCGCGTGGTCTCCCGTCGTGCGTCCCGGCAAGTACACGTGGAAGCAGGCACCCCCGCCATCGCGGTTCTCGGCGTGGATACGGCCGCCGTGGATATCCAGGATCTTGCGGCTGATGGCCAGGCCCAGGCCCGTGCCGCCCGCCCCGTTCTTGGTGCTGGTGGATTGCACAAAGGCTTCGAAAATCTTGTCCAGTTCGTCGGGCGGGATGCCGGGTCCTCGGTCTGCGACCAGGATGTGGATTTCCTGCGCCGACGTGATCCCTGCGGTCACCTCGATTTCCTCGCCTTCGGGCGAGAACTTGATGGCGTTGGCCAGCACATTGCGGATCACCTGCTGGAAGCGCAGCGGGTCCACCCTGGCCACCAGCGGTTCGGTCGACAGCCGGCTGGACAGCGACAGCGACCGTCTGGCCAGCAGCGGATCGAGTTCCTGCTGTACGGCTTCGATCAGCTGGCGCAGGTCGCAACGTTCCAGATCGAAGGTTCCGACGGCACTTTCGATCTTCGATACGTCCAGCAGGTCGTTGACCAGGGCCAGCATGCGCTGGCCCGAGACGTTGATATCGCTGAACATCATGGCGAGCTTCGGCTGCTCGCGTCCGCGCACCATGCCGAGTTCCGAAAAGCCCAGAATCGACTGCAAGGGGGTGCGCAGTTCATGGCTGATGTTGGCGATGAATTCGGACTTCGCGCTCGATGCTTCTTCGGCCGCATCGCGGGCTTCCCGGGTTGCGCGCTCGGCAGCCCGAAACTCGCTCACGTCGTTGACCGTGCACAGGATGCCGACGCTGCCGTTCTGCGCGTCGGGCACCGCCACTTTCGTGACGAGCATGTCCCGGAGGCGCCCCAAGCGATCCAGCATCCCCGCTTCGTAGCGCACGCGGCCACCGTGTTTGCGCAGGTGCTCATCCTGCACGTCGTGCACCACCCGATCCTTGGGGGCGAGAAAAAATCCGACCTCCCGACCGATGACCTTGCGGCGGTCCCGGCCGATCAGCTCTTCCCACGCGCGATTGACCAGCACATAGCGCCCTTGCGCGTCGAACATCGAGATCGGCTGCGGGCTCACTTCCAGCAATAGTTCGGTGAATTCCAGCTGTCGCTGCAAGCGCTGTTCGGCATCGCGCCGTTCGGTCACGTCCACTGCGCTGCCCGCGAATCCCAGCGGCCGGTCTTTGCCGAGCAGCGGCGAGATGGCCAGCTGGAAGTGGCGCAGCTGACCGTCCTCGCGGCGCACCGAGACCTCTGCGCTGCGCAAGCCCACCGCATCATCTGCGGAAAAAAGCCGGGCCACCCGATCGCGATCCTCAGGCTCCACCAGCTCGCGCAAGGGCAGGCCCAGCGCACCTTCCAGGCGGCCGGGATCGAGCGCGTCGTCGCGCGCATTGACGAAGGTCAGCCGACCCTCGGCATCCGTGCGGAAGATCAGTTCCTGCACGCTCTTGAGCAGCACGCTGAGTTCGCGCTCGCTGCGTGCCACCTTCTCATGGGCGTGATCGAGTTCCCGGCGCGCATGTTCCCGCACCCGCAGCGAGCGAAGCACCGTCTGGTAGACCCCGATGATCACCATCTGGGCAAGCACACCGACGCCAAGCAGTATCCAGAGCTCGTCGAACCACTCGCTGAGGGCAGCGTGCTGGTCACGCTCGACCAGTGCGATCAGCGGCCGGTTGCGCGAGGCGCGAAATGCCACCACCTGCATGCCGCTGCCGACGCCTGTACCCACGTAGCTACCGACTTCACGGCGCGGCAGGAAGTTGCGGAACACCGGCAGCTCCGGCAGCCAGCTGCCCAGCGGCCTTGCCACGCTGTCGGTGCCGGCCAGCAACTGGCCTTGGTAGCTGAGCAGCGCTGCCCGCGTGCCTGCCTGGTCGCCCAAGGTCACGTGCTGGAAGTTGGCCAGCGCGTCCGGGTTGATCAGCGCCAGCAGCAGCACCTCGCTGCCGGCGGTGCGGCGCAGCAGCGGCAGCATGCTGACGTGCCCTTTCAGCGCGGGATCGCCCAGGCTGTGCAGGTTGCGGCCGGGCAAAAGCGGCAGCAGCGCGGACTGATCTGGCGGCGGCAATTGTCCGAGCAGTGCCATGTCCAGACGCAGACCCTGTTCCCGGGGTTCCGAGCTGGCCAGGACCTTGCCGTCGGCATCCAGCACGGCGATGCCGCGCAAGGTGGGCTGCGCCCGCAATGCCTGGGTCAGCAAGGGCTGCAGCTGGCCTGTCTCGGCGCGTTGCTGCAGGTCGATGCCTTCGGCCAGCGTGTGAAGAATCAGGTCGGCCGACTCGACGCTGCGCGTCGCGTGGTCCTCCAGCACACGTGCCATGAGCTCGACACGTCCGAGCTCCACCTGGACGGTTTCGCGATAGCCATACCAAGCCACGGTCGCCAGCGACGCGATGCTGGCGACCGAGAGCGACAGCGCTGCCAGGCGCACGCCGCGCATCATCCGGCTGGTTTGCGGGCGTGCGCGCATGCGGGTCAGTCGACCACGATCCGCGCCAGGCCATAGCGCGCCGCGGCGTCCTTGAGGCGACCGTCGCGCTTGATGGCGGCCACGAACTCGTCTACGCGAGCCAGCCATTGCGGGTCGCCCTGGCGCACCGCATAGGCATACGGCAACACATGGAAGGGCCGCGGCGGGGCGACGAGCTTGGCCCAGTCGGCGCTGTCGAGCAAGCGCCGGCTATAGGGAAAATCGGTCATGAACACATCGACACGGCCGGACTCGAGCTCGCGCTCGCGGGTGTCGGGCGGTCGTATCACGACCAGCTGCGCCTGCTTGAGCGCGCCGCGCATCACCGGGTCCATGAAGGTGTCTGCCTGGACGGCCACCACCACGCCCGGATGGTCGATGTCGGACCACTCACGCACCATGCGGTTGGAGTGCGTGGTCACCCCGTAGATATCGCTTTGCAGATAAGGCTTGGTGAACGCGAGCTTGGCCTCGCGCTGGGGCAGCACGCCGACGGCAAACATCGCCACATCGCAGCGTGCGCTGGTGACGTCGGTGATGAGCTGCGAGAACGAGGAATCGACATAGCTCAGCTTGACGCCCAGTTCGCGCGCCAGCTCGGCAGACAGATCGATGTCCAGGCCACTGAGCTGCTGGGTGCGCGGGTTGCGATAGGTGATGCTGTAGTAGTCGGGCCAGATGCAGACCTTCAGTTCGCCCCGAGCCCGTATCCGATCGAGCGCCGGGCGGTTTTCCGCCATCGCTGGCGCAAGCGTCAGGGTGGACAGCAGGGCGGCGATGATGGCGCGACGCAGATGGTTGGCGATGAATCCCATGGCTTTTCTCAGTCGCCTTCGACCAGGTTGTCAAAGCTGGGAGGGTGCAGGGTGATGTGATCGCGCAGCGCGATCAGCGCGGGCGCGTTGGCAAGGAAAGCGTCGACGATCTGCGGGTCGAATGCCACCCCGCGCTGTTCCGCAATCATGCGCAAGGCGTCCTCGTCGGAAAAGGCGCTGCGATAACAGCGGTCCATGGTCACGGCATCGAAGAAGTCGACGACCGCGACAATGCGCGCCGACAGCGGGATCGCCTCGCCGGCCAGCTGCGCCGGATAACCGCAGCCATCCCAGCGCTCGTGATGACCCAGCGCAATTTCGGCGGCCAGCTGAAACAGCGGAATGCGAGAACGGCCCAGGATCTTCCCGCCCATGGCCGGATGCTGGTCCATGATGGCGCGGTCATCGGCGTCGTAGCGTCCGGGCTTCTTGAGCACCTGGTCCGGAATGCCGATCTTGCCGATGTCGTGCATCGGCGCCGCGCGCCCCATCATTCGCGCAAACGACGCGGGTTGGCCCAGCATGGTGGCAAGTGCTTCTGCCATGTACCCGATGCGCATGATGTGCACGCCGGTGTCGTCATCCTTGAATTCGGCAGCGAGCGACAGCCGCAGCAGCGCCTCATGATGGGCACGCGCGACTTCCCGCAGTGCTTCATTGCGCTCCTGGTACATGCGGCCGAGGTCGACGACGATGCGCTCCATCTGGGCAGCGGCGGCTTCGTCGAACATCCTGTCTGCACCATTTGCGAGCGGATCGAGCATGAAAATCTCCTCAGGCTTGCGTCATCGCGGCAAGATGGTCAATGAGCTGCAAGGGACTGAAAGGCTTTACCAGATAGGCGTCTGCCCCCGCCTGAAGGCCGGCTTCGCGGTCGCGCGCCTGACCGCGCGCACTCAGCATGATCACCTTTGCGCCGCCCAGTGCGACATCGGCCTTGATGCGACGGCATACTTCGAGACCATCGACGTCGCCCGGCATCATCACGTCGAGCAGGACAACGTCAGGGCGGGTTGATGCGGCGAGTTCAAGGGCGGATGGGCCGTCCGCGGCTTCGACAATGTCATAGCGTTCGAACTCGAGGGTCAGGCGGATCAGGCGGCGGATGTCGGCGTGGTCGTCGACAATCAGGATTTTCTTCATACCGATGCTTTGGTTGGCGGATACGCGCATCCGTATTATTGCGGTATCATTTCTATCAATCAAGATAATATTTATAGCAATAAGGTGTTTGCCTACCCATGCTCAAGTCTCCCTCCTCTTCGCCCACTGGTGACTACAGCACGCTGGAGGTAGCAAAACTGTTCGGCCTTGCCGTTCGTTCGGTGCAACTGATGGTGGACCGTGGTGAGCTGGACGCGTGGAAGACGCCTGGCGGCCATCGGCGCATTGCCCGCGCCTCGGTGGATGCCTGGCTGGCCAGACGCGATGCGGGTGCACTGCACGGGGACGCGTCGGCAGATGCCGGCACCCCGCATGCGGATGCCCCCCAGCGACTGCGCGTGCTGCTCATCGAAGACTCGGTGCACTACCAGAACCTGGTGTCGATGCTGTTCTCCCAGGCCTTCCCCGAGCTGGACCTGCACGTCGCGTCCGACGGCATCGTGGGCCTTGCCATGTACGGTCAGTTGCAGCCCGAATTCCTGCTGGTCGATATCCTGTTGCCCGGCATCGACGGCGCGACCTTGATATCGAGTCTGCGCTCGCATCCGCAATTTGCGGGCAGCGATCTGGTCGTCATCACCTCCCTCGACGAGGCGCAGCGCGCGCCCTACGCGTTCGCCCTGCAGGGCGTATCGGTGGTTCACAAGCCGCGCCTGGTGATGGAGCTTCCCGCACTGATCCGCGAGCGCCTGGATGCACGGACGCGATGAGCGCACGCAGACCCTGTGTGTTGCTGATCGAAGATGACTTGTCCCTGCAGCGCTTGGTCGTGGCCGCGCTCGAGGAGCTGCCCCTGGATCTGATCGCGGTGTCGTCGGTGGATGAGGGCTTGGCGGTGCTTGCCGGCAAACCGGTGAACCTCATCCTGACCGACCTGATGATGCCGGTGCGTTCCGGCTTCGACTTGATCGATGCCCTGGCCGCCGATCCCGCGCTTCGCGGTGATGCCAAGCTGGTGGTGTTCAGCGCCGGGCTTGATCCGCAGGTCCGCAGACGACTCACGCGCCCGGACGTCTGGCGCTTGCTGCTCAAGCCGTGCTCCCTCCTGGAACTCGAGGACTGCGTTCGCAGTGCGCTGTCGATTGGTGACGACATCTCGACGTCGCCTGCCGTGATCGTCGACCCGGCTGGCGACGCAATCGATGTTTATTTTGGTGGAAATGCCGCGCTGTACCACGCGTTTCGCGCCAGCTGCGTGACGCAGTTCCGCGCGGACATCGCGGCGGGTGACGATGCCATCGCGACCAACAGACTGCCTGCGCTGCACCACCTTGCGCACAGTCTGAAGTCCGTCCTGCTGACGCTCGGCCATCCGATCGATTCGGAGCAGGCCATGGGCCTGGAAGACCTCTGCGAGGCAGGCGATGCTCGGCGTGCCGCCGCAAGCTGGTCGGTGCTGCGCGCCCGTCTGAGCCTGCTCATCAAGACCGGCTGAGACCGGGCGGGTGGCCGTCGCGGCCATCGGCCCCGGCCTGACACCGGGCCCACACCAGGCCCTACACCAGGCCCTACACCAGGCCCTACACCAGGCGCGATATCAGCCCTCGGTCTTCAGCGCATCGGCAAACTGCCCGATCGCCGCCACCACCTTCTGCGCGCCCTGGTGGATATCCAGAATCACCGCGCCTGCATCGTTCGCCAGCCCGGCGCCTTGTTCCGCCTTGCTGCGTGTCGCCGTCATGCCTGACACCGCTTGCTGCGCAAGCTGGTGGTTCTGGCGCACGACTTCTACGATCTCGACGGTCGCCTGGCTGACGCGGCCGGCCAGGCTGCGCACTTCGTCGGCCACCACCGCGAAGCCGCGGCCGTGCTCACCGGCGCGTGCGGCTTCGATGGCGGCGTTCAGCGCAAGCAGATTGGTCTGGTCGGCGATTCCCTTGATGCCCTGCACGATGGTGCTGATGCGGTCCGACTGCGTGCTCAAGGCCTCGATGTTCTGCGCCATGCCCTGCAACTCGGTGGCGATGTCCTGCACGACCTCGACGGTCTGGTTCACCACTGCCGTGCCTTGCTGGGCGATCTTGTCGGTCTGTTGCGCGGTGACGAAAGCAAGCAGCGCCGCCTGCGATTCGGCTTCGCGCTGTACGGTCTGCTCGGTAATGTCGGACGCGAGCTTGATCACGCCGTAGAGCCTGCCCTTGGCATCGAACAAGGGGTTGTAGGTGGCGCGCAGCCACACGGCCCGGCCGGACTTGTCGAGGCGCTTGAAGCGGCCCGACGCAAACTCGCCGCGATTCAGACTGTCCCAGAACGCGCGGTAGGCGGGGCTGTTCGCTTCTTCCGGTTCGCAGAACATGCGGTGGTGCTGACCGACGATCTCATCCAGGCGATAGCCCATCGTCGAGAGGAAGTTCTCGTTGGCTTGCAGGACGATGCCGCGCAGGTCGAACTCGATCACCGCCATCGAGCGGTTGATGGCGTTGTTCAGGCTGGTCTGCCGCTGCGCTTCACGCACGCGCTCGGTGATGTCGGTGGCGATTTTCTGCACCGTCGTCACTTGGCCGTCGGCATCGCGCAAGGGGATGTAGCTGGCTTCCAGCCATACCTCGCGACCCTGGCTGTCCAGTCGAAGAAACTGGTCGCTGATGCTCTCGCCCCGGGACAGCCGCTGCCAGAGCGCGGCATATTCCGCGCTGGCGGCGTACGCCGGTTCGCACAGCATGCGATGGTGCTTGCCCTGGATGGCCGACAGTTCGTAACCCATGCGCTTCAGGAACAGCGGATTGGCGTCCAGCACGGTGCCGTCAGGCGTGAACACGATCATCGCCATGACATCGCGCACCGCACCGAGCGCGGCTTCGAGCGTGGCGTTATGACTCTGGGTATCGAGCAGCGTGCGCTTGAGTCGTGTGTTGAACATGGATGTCGACCAGGGCAGATGGCAAATGAGGGCGCCTCAGCCATCGGAAGGTGGCGGGCGCGGACTATTTCAGCGCGATCATATCTTATCATTTATATCAATGATGAGATATTTATATCATATTAAAATGTTAGAAATAGTCGCTTGTTGCCCTGGCCCGACGGCTGCTGGCGGCCTGCTTGGTTAGGGGCGCGCGTCACCGGTCTGAATGTCGGCCACCGCGGGTGCAGTTGCCTCGATGGCTACCTCGACCGGGACTTCGGCCCACTTCGCCTGGACCTCCAGAATCGCCGGCAGCACTTCCATGAACAGGTCGACCAAGGTCGGGTCGAAGTGGCTACCGCTGTCCCGGCGCAAGAGCGCCAGCGTGTCTTCCAGCGGCCAGGCGTGCTTGTAGGGGCGTTCGCTGCTCAGCGCGTCGAACACGTCGGCAATGGCGACAATGCGGGCGACCAAGGGGATGGCTTCGCCGCGCAGCCCCTGTGGGTAGCCCGTACCGTCCCATTTTTCGTGATGGCTGAGCGCAATGGTGTGGGCCATTTTCAGCAGCCCGTTCTTGTGCTCGCCGATGATGTCCGCACCGATCGCGGCGTGCTGCTGCATCACCGCCCATTCTTCCGGGTCGAGCTTGCCCGGCTTTTTCAGGATGGCATCGGGGATGCCGATCTTGCCCACGTCGTGCATGGGGGCTGCGTGCAGCAGTTCTTCGGCTTCGCGTTCGGTCAGCCCGGCTGCGCGCCCCAGAATCTGCGAATAGTGGCTCATGCGGATGACGTGCAGGCCGGTTTCGTTGTCCTTGTACTCGGCGGCCAGGCCCAGGCGCTGGACGATCAGCAGGCGGCTCTGGCGCAGCTCGTCGACGGTCACCAGCGACAGGTGGGTGCGCACGCGCGCCTGCACGATCATCGGGCTGACCGGCTTGGTCAGATAGTCCACGCCGCCGACTGCAAAGCCTTCGGCTTCGTCGTGCATGTCGGCCAGCGCGGTGACGAAGATCACCGGGATGTCGCGGGTATCCGGCGACTGCTTCAAGGTCTTGCAGACCTCGTAGCCCGTCATGTCCGGCATCATGATGTCGAGCAGGACCAGCGACGGATGTTCATTGCGGGCGAGTTCCAGCGCGGTCGTGCCGTCCTTGGCGAACAGCAGCCGGTAGTCGTCGCGCAGAATGTGGCGCAAGACCTGCAGGTTGGTCGGCTCGTCGTCGACCAGCAGCAGTTTGGGCCGGGAATCCTTAAGCGCTTGCATGCTTGTCCTCGGCGTTGTCCTCGACGGCGTCGGGGCTGAGTTCATCGAGCAGCCCCTGAATGATGGCGGTTGCATCGACCAGATCGAAGCCGGCCAGACTGGCGTGCAGACGGGCCAGCGCCTCGGTGTGGCCCATGCCTTCAAGCCCGAGTTCGATGGCCTGCAGCGCCGATTCCACCAGTTCGCCGTGGCGCAGGGCGTCCAGCGCTTCGGTGCAATGGCGCACCAGCCCGGCCTGGTCGACAGCGCCCATTGTCACCTGCGCTTCCTGGCTTTGTTGCGAACCTTCCGCCCGGACCGTGGCAATTTCGGTGGCCAGGCGGGCGATGGCGTTTCGGGCGCCGATGTCGTCACGGCTGCGGAAGGCTTGTTCAAGCGTCAGCGCCACGGCGGCCACACGTGGCAGCATCAGATTGGCGGCGGCGCCGCGCAGGCGGTGCACCCGCATCGCACCGTCGGTGAACTCGCTGCGATCGAGCATCGGGCCGAAGAGGGCCACGACGTCCTGGTATTCGCCGCAGAAGCGTTGCAAGGTCTGCTCGAAGGCCTGCGAGTCGCCCCACAGCTCCAGGCCGCGGCCCCAGTCGATGGCCAGTTCGGACGCGTCGTCGGCCCGCGTCGGCGCCTCGGCGTGACGCTCGAAGGCCACCCCGATCACTTGCGCGATTTCATCCAGCAGGCGCGGCAGTTCCACCGGTTTGGTGGTGAAACCGTCCATGCCGGCTTCGCGGGCGGCGCGGCGATCTTCTTCCATCACGCTGGCGGTCAGCGCAATGATCGGCGTGGCCGGTACGCCGCGCTGCATTTCTGCACGGCGAATCTGCCGGGTGGCTTCCAGGCCATCGGTGCCGGGCATCTGCACGTCCATCAGCACCACGTCGAAGCTGTCCGCCAGGAACAGCGCCACGGCCTGGGCACCGTCGCGGGCGGTGGTGACCCGGTGGCCGGCCTTGCCCAGGGCCAGGGACAGCAGCTCCAGGTTTTGCGGCACGTCGTCGGCGACCAGGATGCGCAGCGCGGGCAAGGCCTGCTGGGCGAGCTGGGGCCGCTCGGTCACCGGATCGCCGCCCGCCAGCGGCAACAGCACCTGGAACACGCTGCCCATGCCGACCTGGCTTTCCACCTTGATCTCGCCGGACATCAGTTCGGTCAGCTGGCGCGCGATGGTGGTGCCCAGACCGGTGCCGCCGAAACGGCGGCTCATGGATGCGTCGGCTTGCGCGAAGGGCGCGAAGATCCGTTCCAGGCGGTCGGCGGCGATACCCACACCGGTGTCGCTCACGCGGATGTTGACCTGACCGTGGCTGCTGAGGACTTCCAGGCGCACCCAGCCGCGATCGGTGAACTTGATCGCATTGCCCAGCAGATTGGTGATGATCTGCTGGATACGCAGCGGGTCGCCCTTGAAGAATTCGCCCAGCGCCGGGTGGTAGTCCAGCGCCAGATGCAGTCCCTTCGATTCCGCGCTCAGACGCAGCGACGCCGTGACCTGGCGGCACAGCTCCAACAGCGAGAAGTCGATCACATCCAGCTCGAACGCGCCTTTTTCCAGCTTCGCGGTATCGAGAATGTCGTTCAACAGGCCCAGCAGCGAACGCGCCGAATGGCGCACGGTGCCCAGATGGCGGCGTTGCTGCACTTCAAGGTGGCCGCCCAGCAGCAATTCGGTGAAGCCGATGATCGCATTCATCGGCGTGCGGATCTCATGGCTCATGTTGGCCAGGAAGGCGCCCTTGGCGGCGGCCGCCTGTTCGGCGCGGTCCTTGGCATCGCGCAGGTCTTCTTCCATCAGGCGGCGCTCGCTGATGTCGAGCAGCATGCCGTCGATCCATTCCAGCTCGCCGTTGGCGTCCAGACTTGCCGTGCCGCTGCCCCACACCCAGCGAATCCGGCCATCGCGGTGAGTCAGCCGGTATTCGACCGCATAGCTGCGGCCCTGATCGATGGCCTCGTAGGCTTGCTGCACTACGCGCGGGTGGTCCTCGCTGTGAATCAGCTGGGCCAGCGATATCCGGCCGGTGACGAAGTCGTCCGCAGACCAGCCCGTCACGGCCTCCACGCGTTCGCTCATGAACAGCATCTGCCACGGCGCCTGCGGCATGCAGCGGAATACCGCGCCGGGAATGTTCAGGATCAGCGAACGATATTGCTGCTCGCGATCGCGCAGGGCGCGCTCCATGGACTTGCGTTCGCTGATGTCGGTGATGAACGCGACGAACAGCGATTCCTGGTTGCGGATCTTGGCCTCGCCGATCGACAAGCGGATCGGCACGAGGCTGCCGTCTTTGCGACGGCCCATCACTTCGCGGCCATTGCCCATTGCCTGGGTGGCGCCGCCGCCCAGGTATTGGCGCAGCATGTCGTTGTAGTCCGCGCCGTGTTCGCCATGCAGCAGGATTTCGCCGTTGCGACCGACCAGCTCGTCGCCACGCCAGCCGAACAAGGCCTCGGCCGAGGGGTTGATCGACACGATGTTGCCGCGCGCGTCCATGGTCACCAGGCCGTCCGCGGCGGTGTCGACGATGGCGCGCTGGCGCGATTCGCTGGCGCGCATCTGGGCCAGCAACTGGCGATAGCGCAGCAAGGTGTTGGCGGCCAGCACCAGAATGGTCAGCGCCACGCTGATCAAGGCGACGGCCAGCGAGATGAAGGTGGTCGAACTCGAGCTCATGACGCCTTCGGTGTCCGGCGCGCCGATGAAGCGTGCGGCCATCATGCCGGTGTAGTGCATGCCGGCGATGGCACATCCCATCACCACGCCGCCGGCAATCACGCCATGCCAGCTGTGATTGGTGCGCGCCAGGCCGAAGCGGATCCACAAGGCCAGAATCGCCAGCGAGACGGCCACCGCCGCCGAAATCAGGAACCAGGTGGGGTCGTAGCGCAACATCGGCGCCATGCGCATGGCGGCCATGCCGCTGTAATGCATGGCGGCAATGCCACCGCCCACCAGCACGCCGCCGACCACCAGCTGTGTGGTGGTGATGCTTGGCCGCGACAGAATCCACAAGGTGACCCACGAGGCGCCCAGGCTGGGCAGCATCGACAACAGGGTCTGCGTATAGTCATAGCTGACCGGCGTGCAAAGCTCGAAAGCCAGCATGCCCACGAAGTGCATGGCCCACACGCCGCAGCCAAGCGCCGCCGAGCCGCTGGCCAATGCGATCTGCCGGTAGTAGGGGTTCTGGGTCTCGCGCGCCACGCCGGCGACCTGCAAGGCCATGGTCGACGCAAAAATCGCCAGGAAGATCGACAGCGCCACCAGCCACGGATCGTGGCTGCTTGTCATGAACGGCGTGATGTAGCGGGAGCCTAGGAACAGGCTATCGAAGGACAGCATAGCTGGCGAAAAGCCTGTATTTGCGGAGTCTGGGTAAGAGGCCGCCTGGGGCTGGGTTGGCCGGGTGCGACCGGAACGTGGGATCAGGCGTGGATACTAATCAGTAATCTCCGGGCAATCTTGACCGAATCCTGATAATTTCATGCAATGCTGAATCCGGTCTCGAACGAGCCACGTATCCACCGCTGTGGCGGTGAATGTGGCGTGATGAACGAAAAGAAAACTGGTTTGGTGAGTAATGAATTCCAGCGCTGATGGTGCGCTTACAACACCCACGATGCTTGGCCTGGATATAGACAAGCATGGCTTTGTTCATTACCGGTCGGTACCGCTGAGCCTGCCACCCAAGGCGCGCGCGGTACTGCAACTGCTGTTGCAGGAATGGCCTGCCGTGGTGCCCAAGCGCCGGTTTGCACAGGATATCTGGCGCGGCGCCATGTCGGACGACAGCCTGGCGCGTTGCATGACGCAGCTGCGCGATGCGCTGGCCGGCGTGCTGCGCGTGAAAATCCGCGCGGTGTATGGCGAGGGTTATCAGCTATATGTCGTCGACGCTGCCGCACCCGCCCATGCGGGTATGCACCTGCGCCTGCTCGACACGGCCATGGGCGCGCCCGCGCTGGCCGAAACCCTGTTGCATGCGCGCGCCCTGATCCAGCGATACACCCCCTCGTCCTTGTTGCGCGCAGAAGATCTGCTGCGTGGCCTGATGGAACATGCCCCGGATTATGTGCCGGCGAAAATCGCATTTGCCGAATCAATTACCAGTCAGGTGAGTTGCGGTCTGGGATTGCGGCCGGTGCGTCTTGAAGAAGGCCTGTCCATGATCGACGAGGCCGAACGTCGGGCCCCGGACGCAGCAGGATTGTGGTCGCAGCGCGCGCATCTGCTGGATTGCGCCTGGCGTTTCGACGAAGCGGCCGATTGCCACGTGCGTGCGCTGGACGTCGGCATGGGCGATCCCACGACCCATTACCACCATGGCTGGCATTTGCTGGCCTGTGGACAGTTCGACGCGGCAGTCAATGCGATGACGCGGGCGTATGCGCTGGCGCCATTTTCCTGTGGCCTGGCCACCATGCTGGCGCGCACGCTGACGTTTGCGGGCCAGGCGGAAAATGGCCTGGTTTATGCGCGCAAAGCCTATGCAGATCACCCGGACAGTCTCCAGGCCCATATATATCTGCTGACCTGCGAGGCTTATGTGAATCCTCGTCTGGCACTGGTCGATCAGTTCAGGCAGATCAAACTCGGACTCGGCTCCTGGAGTTTCGCTGCATCGTCGATGGCATATGGCCTGGCGCGCTGCGGCGCGCACGATATGGCCGCGGCGGTGATTGCCCGCCACGACAACGATAATCCCAGCATGCGGGCCACGTTTACCGCTGCTTTACTATTGCTGGGCGAGACCGAGGCGGCACAGGCGCGCATTGCCGATGCGGCTGAACTCGGTTGCGGTTTTCTGCCGCTATCGATGCGCGCGCCGGAAAATCGGCTGCTGCATCAGCATCCGGCCTTCGACGCCGTTGCCGCCCGGGTATTCGCAGCCCTGCCCCAGGATGAGCGGCGTCCTCTCATGAACTGAAGTCCATTGCATGCATTCGAACGAAGATAAGCCGGTCACGACACCCGCCATGCTGGGGCTGGATATCGACAAGAACGGGTTCGTGCATTATCAATTGGCGCCGCTTGCGCTTGCGCGCAAGGAAAAGGGCGTGCTGCAGCTGTTGCTGCGGGACTGGCCGGCGATGGTGCCCAAGGCAAGTTTTGCCCGCGAGGTCTGGGACGGCGAGATGTCCGACGAAAGCCTGGCACGTTGCGTGACCTCGTTGCGCAGTGCCCTCAAAGGCATTGTCGGCATCCGGATTCGCTCGATTTATGGCCAGGGTTATCAGCTGCGGGTCGATGCACCTGTGGCGCCCGCGGCCGAGATCCTCGCGCCGCCCGTGGGGTATTCGCGCCTGCTCGACGCGGCCCGCGTATCGCCTGTGCTGGCCGAAACGCTGATGCACGCACGCGCGCTGATTCAGCAACGCACCGATTCTTCGCTGGAACGTGCCGAGGCTTTGCTGCGAACCATGATGGCGCAGGCGCCCGACTATGCCCCCGCGAAGATCGCGTTTGGGGAATGCCTGGGCGGGCAGGTGAGTTGCGGATGGGCTCTGAGCCCAGGGCAGCTGAAAGAAGGCCAGCAACTGCTGGCGGGGGTGGCAAGGCAGTTTCCTGATACCGCAGGGCTGTGGTCGCAGAAAGCACATTTGCTGGATTGCAGCTGGCATTTCGACGAGGCGGAACCGCTGCATGACCGGGCACTCGGCATCAAGGCTGATGATCCCGCCACGCACTACCACTACGGCTGGCACGCGCTGGCCTGTGGTCGCCCCCATCGTGCGGTGCAGGCCTTCCTCGATGCCTATGCACGGGCGCCATTTTCGGCAGCGCTGTCCATCATGCTGGCGCGCGCCTACACCTTCGTCGGCGAAGCGGATCTTGCATTGCAGTATGCACGCGAGGCCCACGAAGACCACCCGGACAGCTCGCAGGCTTACGTGTTCTGGCTGGTGAGCGAGGCCATTGTCAACCCGCGCGCGGCGCTGGTCGACAGCTTGCTGGAGATACCCCTGGGGGCGCTGGCCTGGAGTTTTGCGCCGCCCTCGGTGTCGTACGGGCTGGCGCTGTGCGGCGCACTGGACGAAGCTGCCGCCATCGTCGAGCGCAGCGCCACCGACAACCCCAGCCTGCGTGCCACCTTCACCTCGACCCAGCTGCTGCTGGGTGACACCGAGGGTGCCCAGGCGCGCATCGAATCTGCGGCCGCGCTCGGTGTGGGATATCTGCCGATTTCATTGCTGTGGCCGGCCAACGCCCGGCTGCGCGAGCATCCGCGCTACGCCGGGGTGCATGCGACGGTGTTCAGGCATGCCCCGCACCCGATTCCCGTCGCCTGACTTTTCATCCGCTGACCCTGTCCTGCATCAGAACTGGTAGTTGACGCTCAGCAGCACGCTGCGCGGCGCGCCCGGCATGGCGCTGGAACGCCAGTATTCCTTGTCGAAGATGTTCGAGAAGGCCAAGGTCGCCGTCCACGGCGCCGCGCGGTAGCCGATCAGCGCGTCCCAGCGGGTGTAGCCCGGCAGGCTCAGGGTGTTGGTGGCGTTCAACCAGCGCGAGCTGCTGTAAGTCACGCCGACCTCGCCGTAGAAGTGGCCTTCCGGGGCGTAGCGCAGGAACAGGTTGCCGTTGCGGCGGCCGGTGTCCTGCAAGGCCTTGCCGTTCAGGGCAGGGTTGCTTGCGTCCTTGGCCACATCGGCGTCCATGAAGCCTACGCCACCGCGCACGTACCACGACGGGGCCAGGCGGCCGGCTGCGCTCAGTTCCACGCCGCGCGAGCGTTCCTTGCCACGCACCTGGTAGTTGAAGGGATCGTTGATCGGGTCGGGCTGGTAGCGGATGTTGTAGTGCTCAAGCTCGTAGACCGCCAGCGTGGTGGACAGGCGACCGTCCATCCATTCGCTCTTGATGCCAGCTTCCATCTGGCGCGAATGCTGCGGCTCGGCATCGTAGATCGCATTCGGGTCGACGCTGACGCTCAACATGCCGCGGCCGCCGTAAGGCGCAAAACTCTTGCTGTACGAGCCGTACACGCTGTGCTCGATGGTCGGTTGCCAGACCACGCCCACGCGTGGGCTGATGGTATTGCCCTGGTAGCTGCGGGTGGCGTTGGTCAGGCGGTTGGTGCTCTTGAAGTCGAAGCGGTCGTAGCGCAAGCCGGCCAGCACCTTCCACTGCTCGGTGATGCTGATCAGATCCTGCAGGTACAGGGCCTGGGACGTGGCTTCGTGCTTGTTGTGCTGGCTGGGCGCGCCTTGCGGGCCCTTGGGGGTCCAGCCGCCCGGTGCGAAGGGGTTGATGTAGGAATTGGTATTGGCGGTCGAGAACAGGCGCGGGTGGCGCACCTCGTCCGTGAATTCGACACCCACCAGCGTGTCGTGGCGCAGCGGGCCGGTGTCGAACTTGCCGGTCAGGTCCAGCGTCTGGGTATCGGTCTTGTTCTCGGTCTGCTGCCAGGCATAGCTCTGGCGCACCAGGCCGCGATACGTGCAGGTGGCGTTGGTGGACGTGCGGCCGTTGGCGTTGCAATAGGTGCCGGCGAAGAAGTGGTCGAAGTCCTGACTGGCTTCGCGGTGGGTGGCGACCCAGCGCAGCGACCACTTGTCGTTGAAGTCGTAGCTCAGGTCAGAACGCATCACGCGCAGGCGGTCTTCGACGTAATCGTCGGGATGCTGGAAGCCCGTGCGCACCGACACGCCGGCCGGCAGGTTGTCGTAGGACGGGCCGCGATCCGGCACGCGCCAGACATTGTCGTGGGTGTATTGGCCGACCCAGCGCAGGCCCTGGTGGTTGTCGTAGGCAATGCTGGGCGAGACCATTTCATTGCGGTTGCGGATGCCGCTGCGGAAGCTGTCGGCCTGTTCGCGGTCGACCGTCAGGCGCACGGCCACGTCGGGCGTGATCACCTTGTTCAGGTCGAAGGTGCCGCCGTAGTTGTGCCAGGAGCCTGCGCGCAAGGTGGCGCTGCTCTTGGTCTCGAAGTTGGCGCGCTTGCTGATCAGGTTGACGATGCCGCCGCCCGAACTGCGGCCATAGAGCACGGAGGCCGGGCCCTTCAGCACCTCGATGCGTTCCACATTGGCCGTGCTGCGTCGCACCTGACCGCTTTCGCGCACACCGTCACGGTAGATATCGCCCGAGTCGGCGCTGAAGCCGCGGATCATCACGCCTTCGCCACGCATGTCGTAGGACGTCGTCACCCCAGGCACGCCGTCGAGCATGATGCTCAAGTCGTTGATGCCGTAGCTTTTGTATTTGTTGACGTCCAGCGTATCGATGGTCTGCGGAATGTCGCGCGCGGCCATCTTGGTCTTGGTCGCGGTCGAAATCGATTCCGGGCGAACGTCGTTGGGATCGTAGTCAGAGCTGACTTCGACGGTGCCAAGGGTGCTGACCGAGGACTGGGCGTGGGCGGCAGTCATGCCGCTGCTGGCGAGCACGGTGGTAGCTAGCAGGGCGGCGTGGGTGCGACGCGGGTGACGAATCATGGGTGGCTTTCTGTGGGCTGCGGGTCAATGCAGAAATGTTGTGAAACACAACTGCTAAAAATTTTCGCAATCTTACAGAGAATGATTCGCATTGCCGATTGTTATTAAGACAATCGTCAGCAAACGTCAGCCTGATGCGACAAGCGCGCTGATAAATCGCCGAGCGCAACGCTGCCGTGGTTCGTGAAAGCTACCCATCACTAGCAAAAACTAGTGAGATTCGCTAGCAATGGCTATCAAGGTCGTTGCCTACACTGAGCCTGGGCTTGCCGATGTTGCCCATCTTCAGCAAGACCTGTGGGATGTCGCTGCAGCATGGGGCGCGTTCTGCAATGGCAGAACTCATGAGGCGTCAGTCGCTCGGCCGGCACGACAGCTGGTTGATTGCGTCGTACAAGGCCGTCGAGGCATCTGCGATGCGGTCCAGACTTTGTTCGCGCAGGGCGCCCAGGTCGACTGAATGGTCGCTGCGCAGGCCTGCCCAGGCCAGCAAGGCTTGGCAGGCGTCGGGGTGATCGAAGACGCCGTGAAGATACGTGCCCAGCACGGCATTGTCCTCGGACACGGCGCCTTCTGATCGGCCTTCGATGGTAAAAGCCGGCTTTGCCAGCGCCGAGCCCGTGGAGTCGCCCAGATGGATTTCGTAGCCCTGCACCTTTGCACCCGTCGGGACGCCAGGAAACACGCAGCTGCCGTGTACCTGGGCCAAGCGCTTGTCTGCCTGCATCACCGTTTCCAAGGCCAGCACGCCCAGGCCCGGTGTGCTGCCCGCCGGGCCTTCGGCGCCGGCAGGGTCGTGCACCGCATCGCCCAGCATCTGGAAACCGCCGCAGATGCCGATCAGCTTGCCGCCGTAGCGCAGGTGCTTTTGCAGCGCCTGTTCCCAGCCTTGCGCACGCAGCCAGGCCAGGTCGGCGCGGGTGTTCTTGCTGCCGGGCAGGATCACCAGGTCGGCAGGCGGAATCGGCCTGCCCGGGCCGATGAATTCCAGCGACACATCGGGATGCGCGCGCAGCGCATCGAAATCCGTGTGATTGCTGATGCGCGGCACCGCCGGCACGATGATGCGGAACGCACCGCCCGACTGCGATGACTGGATGGCGTCTTCGGCATCCAGGTGCAGACCGTGCAGATAGGGCAGCACCGCCAGCACCGGTTTGCCGGTGCGTGCCTCCAGCCAGTCCAGCCCCGGTTCCAGCAGGCTGATGTCGCCGCGAAAGCGGTTGATCACGAAGCCCACGATGCGTGCGCGTTCGCTTGCCGACAGGCAGTCCAGCGTGCCGCTCAGGTGCGCAAACACGCCGCCGCGATCGATGTCGGCCACCAGCACCACCGGGCAGTCGACCGCTTCCGCAAAGCCCATGTTGGCGATGTCGCGTGCCCGCAGGTTGATCTCGGCCGGGCTGCCTGCGCCTTCGACCAGCACCATTTGATACTGGCTGCGCAGGCGTTCGTAGGATTCAAGCACCGCGCCCATCGCTTCGGTCTTGTAGCGGTGATAGTCGCGCGCGTTCATGTCGGCGCGCACCTTGCCGTGGATGATGACTTGCGCGCCGGTGTCGCTCGACGGTTTCAGCAGCACCGGGTTCATGTCGGTGTGCGCAGGGATGCCGGCCGCAATCGCCTGCAATGCCTGCGCACGCCCGATCTCGCCGCCGTCGACCGTGACGGCGCTGTTGAGCGCCATGTTCTGCGGCTTGAAGGGGACGACCGAGATGCCTGCGCGGGCGTAGAGCCGGCACAGCGCAGCGACTACCGTGCTTTTGCCAGCGTCGGAGGTGCAGCCCTGGATCATCACGGTGTGCAGATCGGGGAAGTGGCGCGTGCTTTCGCCGTGGTGGCGAGCGTTGGCTGTGGGGTCGATCATGTCGCCGAAGTCGGAGGACGCCAGCCCTTGTCGTGCGCCACCGGAGGACCCTGGATCAACGGGTGCCGCGGCGGATGGCGCAAGGGCAGAGGCGCCAACGATGGAAGGGCCAAGGTTGGTGGGACCAACATCAGGGGACTCAAAATCCCCCGCGCCCCTCATTGCGCAGGACGACGCGCACGCGCCGTCTCCAGCTTCTCGCACAGCTGCGCCGTGCCTTCCACAATGCGCGGCCCGGCGCGCAGCATCAGGTCCGGCACGATGTCGAACAGGTTGTCGCGCTTGGTTGCCAAGAGCGTCGGATACTGCTTCCACACCTGCGGCCCGGTGCCGCTGCGGCCTTCGCGCGCACCCGCAATCACGGCCTCAGGATCTTCGGCCAGCACGGCTTCCACACTGACCGTAGGCGCGGTCGCCGGCAGTGTCGCGAAGATGTTCACGCCCCCGCACACGCCCAGCACATCGTTCAGGATGTGCGTGCGGTTCAAGGTGTACAGCGGCTGGTCCCAGACCTGGTAGAACAGGCGCACCGGCGGCCGGTTGCGGTACTTGGCAGATAGTTCCGCAATGCGGGCGCGGAAGGCTTGTGCGGCGGTTTTCGCCACAGAATCCGTGCCCATCATGCTGCCTACTTTCTCGATCGACATGGCCACGTCTTCCAGCGTGTGTGGCTCGCTGTAGAACAGCGGAATGCCCAGCTTGCGCAACGGTTCCAGATGGCTTTCGGCATTGCCGTGGCGCCACGCGATCATCACGTCGGGACGCAGGGCGATGATGCGTTCGATGTCCAGCGCGCGGTTGTCGCCGATCTGCGCAATATCGCGTGCGGCCGGCGGGAAGTCCGCATGCGCCACGGTGCCGACGATGCGGTCGCCGCCGCCCGCGGCGAAGATCAGTTCGACCACATGCGGGGCGAGCGCGATGATGCGTTTGGCCTCGTGCGGCAGTTCGATGCGTGTGCCCTGGTCGTCATGCACGACTACCGGCTGCGCAATGGCGTGGCCGCAGGCCAGCAGCAAGGTGGCTGCCGTCACTATCGATCGAACATGCGCGTGCAGTGTGGATAACATCGTCGACCATCGCCAAAAAAACAAAAAAGTCCGCTTCGCGGACAGAACAACACCGGCCTGCTCAGGCCCCGTTCTGAAAACCCGCCAAAGCGACATCCAGTCTTGCCCAGTCCGACTCGGCCGCCGGCAGCCCCACGCGCAATCCGCGCGCGGCATCCGGAAACAGCCGCACCCAGATGCGTTGCCGAGCCAGGTGTTCATGCAAGGCAGTCGGGGCCGCGGCGGGCCACCACTGGAACAGGTCGGTGCCACGGGTGGCCGGTGTGTTGGTGGTCAATGTGTCGTTGACTGGCATATCCAGGTCGGATGCACATGCAGTCAGCGTGCTCCTGACTGATATGCCTGCCATCGATGCAGATGTCACCGCCCCATGCCGTGCAAGCAAGGCCCTGAGCCGCGCGCCGTCGGTTGCCAGGCGCAATCGCATCGTCTGTTGCCACGCACGGTCGGCCAATGCAGCGCAGCCCACCTGCTGCGCCGGGCCACTGATCGACCAGGGGCCAAGCAAGGCGGACAGGCGTTCCAGCACGCGTGGCTCTGCTCCCACGAAGCCCAGTCGCAATCCCGCCAGCCCAAAGAACTTGCCGACCGAGCGCAGCACGACCAAGCCCGGCTGCTGGCAATGCGCGGCCACGCTCAAGCCAGGTTCCATGTCGCCGAAGGCTTCGTCCACCACCAGCCAACCGCCACGTGTGGCGAGCCTGTCGGCCCAGGCCAGCAGCCGATCGGGCGCGACGCGATTGCCGGTCGGGTTGTTGGGATTGCAGACCACCATCACGTCGCAATGATCGATATAGGCCTCGATATCTGCCGGCGCAATCTCTGTCACCGCATGCCCGGCTTCACGCCAGCGCAATGCGTGTTCGGCGTAGGTCGGCGAGACCACCGCCACCCGGCTGTGCGTGCGCAAACGCGGCAGTGTCTGGATTGCTGCCTGGGTGCCGGCAACCGGCAGCAGCACCGGCGCGCCGTAGTACGCGCAGGCGGCATCGATCAGGCCAGTGTCGGGCTCGGGCAGACGATGCCAGGCGTCGGGCGCAATCGGCGGGGCAGGATAGGCATGCGGATTGATGCCGGTGGACAAGTCCATCCAGTCACTGGCCTGGCCGCCGTATTGCGCCATCGCACGCCGCAGATTGCCACCGTGGGCGATGACGGTTGGCGCAGGCATATGCGTTGCAATCGGACGGGTACTCACTGACGTACTCCCGGAATGTCTGCCGGCATATCGGTGCGCGGCGCAGCCGTTGCTGGCGGCTGGGTTTGCAACGCGGGCGACGCGCTGGGGACCTCTGCGGGCGTGACCAGCTTGGCACCGGCAGTTTCCCCCAAGGCACCAATCAACAACAGCAGCGCCACCCACAAAACCGTGACCTTCCACACCAGTCGCCACGCACGGCCCAGGTCTTCGCGTTTGGCGGGCTCGCCCATGCCCAGCGGCGGGCGCACTTCCGGCACGCCGTCGTAGCTCGCTTCACGTCCCAGCGCCAGGCCCAGCGCACCTGCGCCGGCGGCCATCACGGGGCCGGCATTCGGGCTGGGCCAGGCAGGGGCCTGGCTGCGCCAGCACTGCCAAGCCAGACGCGTCTTGCCCAGCAGCGCATAACTGCAGGCGGTCAGCCGTGCGGGGACCCAGTTCAGCACGTCATCGATGCGCGCGGCGGCCCAACCGAAATGATTGAAGCGGGGATTGCGATAGCCCCACATCGCGTCCAGCGTATTGGCCAGACGGAACAGCAGGGCGCCCGGGCCGCCTGCGACGGCGAACCAGAACAAGGTGCCGAAGACGGCGTCGTTGCCGTTTTCCAGCAGCGATTCCACACCAGCCTTGGCCACGTCGGACTCCGACGCGTCGGCAGTGTCGCGGCTGACGATGTAGCTGGTCAGTGTGCGTGCCGTGGCAAGGTCGCCCGCGCGCAACGCATCCGAAATCGGCTTGGTGTGATCGCGCAGGCTGCGCAAGCCCAGGCAGGCGTACAGCAGGATGACGTGCACGGCCAGGGCGGGAATCAGATAACGCGCAGTGCTTGGTTCGGCCAGCAATTCGCGCAAGGCAGTGACGGGTATCGCGGCGGCCACGGCCGCCATGCCGAACTGGTGCTGCAGCCAGACCAGCGCAAGGCAGGGCAGGGCAACGATGGGAAGCACAGCCAGCGACCATGCCAAGACGCCTGCTGCACGTCCTGCGCCGGGCTCGGCGTTGGCATTTTTCGTTGCTTGAGCCTTGTCTGCGCGGCCGACCGGCACACCAGGATTGCGCCGATTCAAAAGCCGCTCGATCGCATTGGCCAGCTTGCCAAAACCCACCAGCGGATGCCAGCGACGCGGTTCGCCAAGCAGCATGTCCAGCGCCACGCCGGCCAGTGCCAGCATGCCCAGCCAGGCAAGCGGAATGCCGCTCAGCATGCCTGGTTTCCCGTAGACGAACTTGCCTGCATCACGCCGCACCCTTGAGCACCAGCGGCAAGCCCGCCACCGTCAGCACCGCGTGTTCGCAGCGTGCCGCCACTTCCTGATTCAGCCATCCCGCCTGGTCCACAAAAGCGCGAGATATCGCGCCCATGGGCACGATCGACAGACCCACTTCGTTGGCCACAAAAATCAGGTCGCCTGGCGGATGCGACAGCACTTCCAGCAACGCGGCGCGTTCTGCGTGCAGGCGCAAGGGCAGGTCCAGCGTGCCAATCTCCGGGTAGATGCGGCCATCCGAGAACAGCAGGTTGCTGAGCCAGACCGTCAGGCAATCGATCAGCACCACACGCCCGGGCGTTGCCCATTGCTGGATGGCGTCTGCCAACGCCAGCGGGGTTTCCACGGTGATCCAGGCATCGGGCCGGCGGCGCTTGTGCAGCGCGATGCGGGCGTGCATTTCTTCGTCGCCCGGCTGCGCCGTGGCGATGTAGACGACTTCTTTGCCAGTCTTGGCGGCCAAGGTTTCGGCGTATCGGCTTTTGCCCGAGCGCGCGCCGCCCAGCACCAGGGTGGTGGTCATGGACGAGCCTCGCTTGCGGGCAATGATGTCATCTTGGTGGCGGTGGTATGCATGGTCGGATCGGCGCCCAGCAAGGCGGCAATGGCGCGGGGCTGGGACGGAAAGTAGGCGTGGAAATACGAGGCATGCAGCGCGCCGCGCACGTAGACCGCTTCCCCTGCGCTGCCGTCGCGCTGGCGCGTGGTGTGGGCCTGCGGCGCAAGCGGGGTGTCGAAGCGCGAGTAATGGAAGGTATGGCCGCGCACCTCGCCGTGGGGCGTGGGCAGCGACTGCATGCCCAGGCCGGCCAGCTTCGTCTGCATGCTGACGGTGCCGGGCAACAGGCCTGCCATTGGCCACGAGGCGCCCTGCGCATCCATCAGCGTGTCGGCCAAGGCCATCATGCCGCCACACTCCGCCAGAATGGGTGTGCCGGCTGCGTCGGCCGCGCGGATCGAGGCGCGCCAGGTCTGCGCCGCAGCAAGCTGCGCTGCATGCAGTTCGGGGTAGCCGCCGGGCAGGTAGACCGCATCGGCATCAGCGGGAATTGCTTCATCGGCCAATGGCGAAAAGAACATGATGTCGGCGCCGAGTTCGCGCAGGCAATCGACATTGGCGGGATACACAAACGCAAAGGCGGCATCGCGGGCGATGGCGATGGTCTTGCCTTGCAGCAGGGTCGGATGCTGGTTCGATTCCTGTCGGATGCACCCTTGATGCAACGCCTGAGGTACCGCTGTCGTCACGTGATCGATAGCTCCTGCTTGCAGATGCTGGTCAGCGCGTGGCGTGTTTGCGTCTGCTGCACTAAGTGTCGACGCATCGACGTCGGGAACATCGAAGCTCACCAACGGCCACGCCTCGATCCCATCACGCAGCACCAAGGCGTCGGCCAGGGTATCCAGCAAGGCATCGAGTTCCGCGATCTCGTCCGCCTGCACCAAGCCCAGATGCCGCTCCGGCAAACTGGTCGCCTGGCGTGGCATTGTCGCCACCAGCGACACATCGCGCAGCGACTCCGCCACCATCGCCGCGTGGCCGGCACTGGCCACCCGGTTGGCGACCACGCCCAGCACATCGCACGGCCCGTAGTCGCGCAGGCCACGCACTACGGCGCCCACGGTTTGCGCCATGGCGCCCGCATCGACCACCACCAGCACCGGCAGTCCGAAGGCGCGTGCCAGGTCTGCCGAGGACGGCTTGCCGTCGTACAGCCCCATCACGCCTTCGACCAGAATCACGTCGGCATCGCGCGCGGCCTCGGCCAGCCGCTGGCGGCTTTCCTCATGCCCGACCATCCACAGATCCAGCGGATGCACCGCTGCGCCACTGGCGCGCGCCAGCAGCATCGGGTCGAGAAAATCCGGCCCGGTCTTGAACACCCGCACGCGCTTGCCCTCGCGCACCAGACGGCGTGCCAGCGCAGCAGTCACCGTGGTCTTGCCTTGTCCGGATGCAATCGCGGAGATCAGCACCGCACGGCAGCCCGTCTTGCGCGCAGGCGTCGCCGTGTCGACTTTCCCGGGCACGATCAGATCTGGGTCCTGCATGCGCACGTCGCTCATGCGACTGACTGGCGGCAAGCGCAGATCACCACTCGACCCCGGCCTGCGCCGCAATACCCGCGGCGAACGCGTGCTTGATCGGCTGCATCTCGGTCACCGTGTCACCGGCCTCGATCATCTCGGGCGGGGCGCCCCGGCCGGTGACCGCAACGTGCTGCATCGGCGGGCGCGCCTTCAGGTCGGCGACCACCTTGTTCACGTCCAAATATTTGTATTTCAGGGCGATGTTCAGCTCGTCCAGCACCACCAGGCCGTAGGCCGGATCGGTCAGGAATTCCATGGCCTGCGCCCAGGCGGCTTCGGCGCGCGCCACGTCGCGGCTGCGGTCCTGGGTTTCCCAGGTATAGCCTTCGCCCATCACGTGGAAGCTCACCTCATCCGGGAAGCGACGGAAGAACATTTCCTCGCCGCTGGGTTTGCCGCCATTGATGAACTGCACCACGCCGACCTTCATGCCATGGCCGAGTGCGCGCGCGACCATGCCGAATGCGCTGGAACTCTTGCCCTTGCCATTGCCCATGTGCACCAGCAGCACGCCTGCATCGCGCTTGGCGTCGGCGATCTTGGCATCGACCACTTCTTTCTTTTTCTGCATGCGCACGCGATGGCGTTCGTCGCGCGCGGCATCGTCGGTGGACGATGCGGGATTGGAAGTAGCGTCGGCGGGGGTAATGTCGTCGGGATCGCGATCCGCGGTGTCCTGGCTCATCAAGAAGTCTCCGAAGGAATGAATAAGGTGCGGCCGCGGTGCGGCACGGCCTCGACCGCATGGCCAAGGCAGGCGCCCAGCGCGTCCGCTGTCATGGTGGTGGCACAAGGCCCGGCAAGCCAGCCGCCGTCGTGCATCAACAGCAGCGCGTGGCTGGCCACGCGCGCGGCCAGGTTCAGATCATGGCTGACCATCACCATGGTTTTACCGCGTTCGCGTGTCAGTCGTTCAAGCAAGGCCATCAGCGACATCTGGTGCGCCAGGTCCAGCGCATTGGCAGGCTCGTCCAGCAGCATCAGCGGTGTGTCCTGCACCAGCAGCGCGGCGATCGCCACCCGCTGGCGCTCGCCGCCGGACAGCGTGCGCACGTCGCGCGCGGCCAGGTCCTCGACATCCACATCGGCCAGTGCCTGCATGGCGGCTGCATGGTCGGCGTCGCCGTCCCAGAATCCGGCCGAGGCCTGCGCATACCGCGCGGCCAGCACCGTGTCGATGGCGCGATACCCAAAGCTGTCGCTGCGGCCCTGGGGCAGGTAGCCGCATTGCCGCGCACGCTCGATCAAGGACCAGCCCGACAAGGGCCGGCCCCCCAGTTCGACGTGTCCGGCTTGCGGCGCGGCCAGCCCCGCCAAGGTGCGCAGCAAGGTGCTCTTGCCCGCGCCATTGCGGCCGATCAGCGCCCAGCACTGGCCGGGTTCCGCATGCCAGTCGAGCCCACGTACCAAGGTCCGCTCGCCGATCGTCAGCGACAGGCCGTGCGCGCGCATCATTGCTGCACCTTGCGGATGTGACGCAGCTGAAGCAGGAAGGCCGGCACGCCGATCAGCGCGGTGATCACGCCCACCGGCAACTGCATGGGTGCGACGATGCTGCGCGCGGCGGTGTCGGCCAGCACCAGGAAAGTGCCGCCCGCCAAGGCGCTGGCGGGGATCAGCAGACGATGGTCGGGGCCCAGCGCAAAACGACATGCATGCGGCACGATCAGGCCCAGAAAGCCGATGCTGCCGGCGGTGGTGACGGCGCTTGCCGTCAGGCCGGCCGCACACAGGAACAGCAACACCCGCAGGCGCGGCACATTCACGCCCAGGGATACCGCATGGTCCGACACCATGGCGATCAGGTTGATGGCGCGGGCGCGCGCCATGCACAGCGCAAGCGCCAGCAGCACAGCCGCCCACGGCAGCCAGCGCGCCTGCGCGCCCGACATGTCGCCGATCAGCCAGAACACCATGCCGCGCAAGCGGCCTTCGGGCGCGATCGACAACATCAAGGTGACCAGCGCGCCGCAGCCCGAGGCCAGCACCACGCCGGTCAGCAGCAGCAAGGGTGCGCCACCAGCCGGGCCGGCACGAATGTCGTCGCGCGCCAGCATGAACAGCAAGAGCGTGGCGATGGCCGCGCCCGCAAAAGCGGCCAGGTCGATCTGCCAGGACGCCAGCGCAAACAGCATGGCCGCCAGCGCGCCTACCGACGCGCCGCCAGAGACGCCCAGCACATACGGATCAGCCAGGGGATTGCGCAACAAGGCCTGCAGCAGCAGGCCGGCCAGGGCAAGCGAGGCGCCCGTGGCCATCGCAGACAGCGCGCGGGTGACCCGGAGGTCGACCAGCGTGCCGAACAGCGTGGACGGGGTGCCCAAGGCGTCGTGCAGGGCCGGCCACCAGTCGCGCGGGGCGATGGCGACCGAGCCGACTGCCGCCGCCACCACCAGGCTGGCAAGCGCTGCCAGCAGCAACACGCCCAGGATCGTCAGCGCCCGTGCAGGCGACACAACAGAAGCAGAGGGCTTGCGACGGGGAGATGAAGCGATCAAGGGCGTGCTCGGACTTGGGCTGGGACGAAGGTGTCACGCAGTGCGGCACCGGCAAGGGCGCCGCACTGTCTGCAGCCGACGGCCGCAATCACTCCGGACGATAGACCAGATTGACGAACACGTTCGAGCCCGGCGTGCTGTAGCCGCGTGCCAGCTCGTAGTCCTTGTTGGCCACATTGTTCCAACGCACCTGCGCCTGGATTTCACGCGTGATGTCGTACGCGACACGCAGGTTCAGCAGCGTGTAGCCGCCCAGGCGCGTGGTGTTGGCCAGATTGTCGAAGCGACGGCCCGAGGCGAACAGCTCGGCACCGATCAATGCCTTGCCAATGCGGTGCTCGGCATCCAGGCGCAGGATCTGTTCGGCGCGGCGTGCCAGCTGGTTGCCGGTCTTGGCATCGTGCGGGTCCTGCAGGTCCAGCGAGGCGCGCAGGTTGGTGGCGCCGAACTGCTGGCCTGCCGTCAGCGTCACGCCTTCCAGCACGGCGCGGTCGACGTTGTAGGCGCAGCCGAAGGCGTAGCCGGGCACCGGGCAGGGCGTCAGCGAACTGATCAGGTTGCGGACCTTGTTGCGATACACGGTCACGCCAGCATCGGTGCCGCCATCGCGGTAACGCAGGCCGGCTTCCAGGTTGCGCGAACGTTCCGGCAGCACGCCGGCCTGGCCGTAGCCGGGGAAGTACAGCTCGTTGAACGAAGGTGCGCGGAAGCCCGTGCCGGCGGCGCCAGTCACCTGCCAGGCGCGGCTGATGTCATAGCCGTAGGACACGTTGCCCGATGTCTTGCCGCCGTATTGCGAGCTGTCGTCGTGACGCAGGCTCAGCTGTGCGTGGTGCGGGCCGAAGTCGCCGCGATACACGCCGGTCAGCGAGTTGGTGCGGCGCGAGCCCGGGGCCGCAGCCGTGTAGGAAGAGCTGCTGACTTCTTCGTTCAGGTGTTCGGCGGCAATGCTCAGGTTCTGGCCGGCGGCAAACGCCAGGTCGTTCTGCCACGACACCTGCTGCTGGCGCGTGTTGAACACGCTGGTGGTCGACGAGATGTCGCGCGACTTGTCGGTGGTTTCGCCGTAACGCAGGCGGCTGGTCCACATGTCGGTGATCTTGTTGGTGCTGGTCAGCGCCAGGCCTTCCACGCGCGAAATCGTGCGGTCGTCGGCGCGCGGGCGCGAGTCGTACTGGCCATGCAGATACGAATGGAAGAAAGTCGCTTCGAGCTTCTGGCCGGGCTTGAAGTTCAGGCCCACATTGCCGTTGATGGCGTCGAGCGTGTAGCCGTCGTCATCCGGGTTGTAGGACGAACCGATGGGGCGACGCGAGCTGAAGCCGTCGCTGGTGGCGTGCGACGCCTGCAAGCCGTAGGTCAGGATGCCGTCGTTGCCCGACAGGCCCAGTTCCATCTTGCGGGTGTTGTAGCTGCCTGCGCCGATCGCGCCGTTGACGGCGAAGGGCACGTTGGTCGCCCCCTTCTTGGTGATCACGTTGATCACACCGCCGATGGCGTCCGCGCCGTACAGGCTGCTGGCTGCGCCACGGATGATTTCGACGCGTTCGATGCTGCTGGCGGGAATTGCGTTGAAGGACGCGCCGCCGGCGGTGGCCGAGCCGATGCGCTGGCCGTCGAGCAGCACCAGGGTCTGGCTGTTGCTCGCGCCGCGCAGGAACACCGAGGTGGCATTGTGCGGGCCGCCATTGGCGACGATTTCCACGCCGTGCTCGCGTCGCAGCACTTCAGCCAGGCTGCTCTGACCGGCGGCGCCCAGCGTCTCGCTGTCGATGACGCTGACGTCGCCAAGCGTGTCGGCCAGCAGTTGTTCGCCGCGCGCGGCAGTCACCACCACGGGGCCCAGCACGGTGGCCGAGGACGAGGTGTTGGCGGTGGTTTGTGCAGTGGCGCCGGTGGCCGACAGCAAGGCAATGGCCGCGCCGATCAGGGAGCGTTGAAAGTACGAAGACATGAGATTCAGGGAGCCTCGAAAGACGTGCTACCCCGCACGTCCGATTTCGGTCGGAACACGCGGCGGCCAGGCAGCATCTTGCGCAGACGTCTGTCGACGTGGGCATGGCTGTCTTCGACCGGCTGCCCATCCGCAGCGCGTTCCCTCATGCGGCCGGGGGTCGGCCGCAGAACTGGCCGGTATCCGGGCTGGCATCCATGCGTCCGATCGCCTTCCCACAGCCGTTGAGGGCCGCAGTGGCGTACTGATCGGAGACGTGTCCCGGGCAAAGCCAGGGACGGATGCTTACCGTTGCGGGGGCAGCACAGGTTAGGGCGGGCGCCCATCCTGTTTCCCGTTTAACGCCAGGGCTGGTGAAGTCCCAGGCGCACCAATTCGGGCGCTACTCTATCACCGCCCCTGCGCGAAGCCGAAGCATTAAGCGGTGATGATGCACATACCCAACGCCTTGCACGTGGATAGCTGATTGGCTGGCGTCGGGGTTCAGCCTGTGTAGTCGCCGTTGGCTTCGGGCTGGTAGACCAGTTCGACGACTTCCAGTTCGCGCGCCCGTCCGGTCGGACCGGCGACCGCGATGCGCTGGCCGGGCTGCGCACCCAGCAATTGCGTGCCCAGCGGCGACAGCACCGACAGCAGGCCCTGGCCGGCATCGGCTTCCTGCGGATAGACCAAGGTCAGCGTATCGCTCGAACCCGTTGCGGCGTCTTTCACCACGAAGCGCGAGCTCATGGTGATGATGTCCGCAGGAATCTCCTGCGAAGGGACCAGGTCGGCATCATCAAGCACGGCAAGCAGCGCTTCGTTCTGGGCCGAGCGCGCGCCGGCAGCGTTGCCGCCAATGAGATTGCTGATACGGACGTGGTCGAGTTCGGTCAGCGTGATGAATTCCGGGCGAGGCGTGGACATGCGCACTCCAATGAAAAAAGTGAGAAGGGGCTGCGCGCACATGCGCGCCAAACGGACCTATGGAGTGGCCCGGCGATCTTGATGGTTCAAGCAGGAGGGAGGAGGATCGCCGGGCTTAGTCGTGGAACTGAAGCGCGGGCTTTCGGCTCGTCCAGGCGAGCGCCAACGCACCACCGGTCCGCATGGGACGGTAGGACATGGGCGCGACGCGGCGCAGGGCCGCGAGAAGGAGGGGCGGGAACATCAGGGACTCAGGATAGCCCATATCGGGAGGCGGGTCGCCGGTCGAGCGGACAGGGCCTTGATGACGGGGCTTGCAGTCGAGCTGGGCGGCGGCGTCAGACCACGTGACTGACGCTGATCAGACTTCTGCCAGCCAGGCCTCGAGGTCAGCCAGGACCGCCGCAGCGATGTCCTCGCTTTCGTTGAAGATCTCGTGATACGCCCGGTCGTACCAGCGCAGCGCAAGACGCCCTGGCGTGGCGGCATCGGCAAAACGCCGGCTGCCTGCCGGGTCGACGATGCCGTCGCTGCCGGCCACCATCAGCAAGGTGCGGTGCTGCAAGGTGTCGGCCTGCGCGATGGCGGCTTTGCCGCCATCTTCGATGGCCTTGGCCAGTCGCGCGGAAATGCGGTCATGCACCAGCAGGTCTTCGCGGTAGGCATCGATCACTGCCTGTTCATGCGACAGTTTGCTGGTGTCCAGGCCATTGCTGCTGCGCAGGTTCGGCGCCCAGTTCACCACCATGTCCATCAGCATCTGCTGCCAGCGGCTCATGCGCAGCGCAAAGGCCGGCGACGACAGAACCACGCCTGCCAGCGGCGCACGATTGCGCAAGGCAACTTGCGTGGCGACCAGGCCGCCCAGGCTGTGGCCGAGCAGCACCGGTGGCGCACCCATTTCATCGGCGAATTGGGTCACGCGAAACTCGGCGTCTTCGACCAGCGTGTCGGGGCTGCGCACCACGCCGCGCTTGCCTGCCGATTTGCCGTGACCGCGATGGTCGTGTGCCGCCACCGTCCAGCCACGCGCTGCCAGCCACTCACCGAGCTTGTCGTAGCGTCCGGCGTGTTCACCCAGACCGTGCAGCAGGTAGATGCCGCGTCCGGCCACAGGCGCAGCTGGCGTCCAGCGATAGGTCGCCAATTGGGCATGGTCGGGCGTGCTCGTCATCGAAATCGGCGACAATGCGGGGCTCCGCGAGGCGAATGGGAATGTGCGATTGTCGCCCAATGCGACAGGCCTTCCTCCTTGGCGTGGTGTAACGGGTTGTACTGCAGCGCAATATCTTTCTCGTTCAACGCCCTGCATCAGCCGGACAATCCCTGCCTATCTTCCGATATTTTCGAGACGGCCATGCAAAACATTCTGCGCGGCGCATTGGTGCTTTCGGCGTCCCTGCTGCTGGTGGGGTGCTTCCCCAAGTACGACTGGCGCGACATGCCGGCAGCGGGCGATGCCGTGCACATCACCTATCCCGGCAAACCGCAGGAAGAGTCTCGCGACGTCACGGTCGCCGGGCTGACCCTGCCGATGACGATGAAGGTTGCGCGCGTGGACCGCACCATGTTCGCGGTGGTCCACGTGGACCTGCCCGAGGCGGTGGTGGCAGATCCTGCCGAGCGTGATCGGGTGGTGGCGGCGTTCGAGGAGATCTTCCAGCGCAACCTGCAGGGCACCGTCACCGCACGGCGCCCGGTCACCTTGCGCCAGTCGGCCAAGGACGCCCGCAAACTTACGCATGCCAGCGAAGTGGAAGTGCGCGGCAAGGTGCGCGACAGCAGTTCGTGGTTGCTGGGGCGGGTATACCTGCTGGATCGCCGCCTGATCGAAGTGGTGGCGCTGGGGCCGGACGACGAGCTGTCGGAAGAGATCGCCAAGACCTTCGTGCAATCTTTGCGAGCGGATTGATGAGCAGCGTTTTTTCCTGTCGCGATGGCTGCGGCGCGTGCTGTATCGCGCCCTCGATCTCCAGCGCCATCCCCGGCATGCCCAACGGCAAGCCTGCTGGCGTGCGCTGCATTCAGCTGGACGATCAACAGCGCTGCAAGATCTTCGGCCATCCCGACCGGCCGGCCGTGTGCGGGTCGCTGCCGCCCAGCGAAATGATGTGCGGCGATACGCGTGAACAGGCGCTGCGTTGGCTGGGCTGGATGGAAGAAGAAACCAAACCCGGCTGAGCTTGCTGTGTTTTTGGCACTGCCCGTTTGGCACTACCCGTTTGGCAGCATCGGTTTGACAATACCCAGTTCGTCAATACGTATTCAGCAATACCTGACTTACCCTTACGGAAGCCGCCGCCACACATAATAAAAAAAGCCCCTTGCGCAGGGGCTTTTTTTATTTAGAATGTTTTCGCTTCTACCGCGTCGATTTACCCGCCTGCAATCCTGTGGTTCCCGTCGTATGCCCCGACATGGCTGTCTTTCGCCAGGCAGGGCTTCGTCGCGGCCTCGTGAGTCCAATACCAGCGCGGCGACGGCGATTGATTCAGAAAACCAGATCAAATACGTACGTGGCTTGTTTGCGTGCGCTTATTCAGTCCTGAAAGTATTGATTTTCGATTATTTATTTATCGAATTCAAAACTTTCTGTGAAAAACACCATTACCCTCCTCGGGAGCTGAAGTGCAATTTCGATATATTTCCCGCCTTGCCGCCATTGCCCTGCTGACTGCCACCGTCAGCGGCTGTGCCACCTGGTCGACCGCCACGGTCGACGGGTCCAACGTGACGACGGCAGCAGCGCAGGCCACCTCGCCCTCGCAGGTGAAGCTCTCCGACGGTGACATCGTGGACCGCAAGTACACCAGTCTGGGCGACATCACGGTCACGGTGAACAAGACCACGGTCTTCCACCCCACGCCCACGCGTGAAATGGTCAACGTGAAGCTGCAGGAAAAGGGCGCCGAGCTGGGCGCGGATGCGGTCATCTTCATCCGTTATGGCGACGTCGGCGTCAGCATGTTCAGTTGGGGCAGCCTGGAGGGCAAGGGACGTGCGATCAAGTTCCTGCCCTGACGCTTCTGGTGTCAGAAGGTCGAGCCTTGAAGGCTCGGACGCCAACGCGTCCAGCCTTCAAGGCGCGTGTCTGAAGCTGCTGGCCTGCGCCGGTCCGATCCTGATCGTGGCCGGTTGCGCGTCGTCGGCGCGACCGCTGCCCGCCTATGTGGACCGGTCGGACGCGCCTGCCATGGCTTATGTTCCGGCGCGCAGCTTTCCGGTGGCCGAGGCACAGTCCGCCGACCAGCCCATGGCCTACACCCGGGGCGTGTCGCAGACCTATCTGGCGCCGGCCGCCGCAGCACCTCCACCGGCGCAGCCGCCGCTCAGGCCGCTGATGGTGTCGCGCAACGCGTGGTCAGGCCTGGCTGCCGAGGAACAGGAAAATGTCCGGCAACGCTACCGGGTGGCGGTGATCGAGGATGATCGCTACGGCATCATCGTCGACAACCAGGGTGTCGACGAATCCACGCCGGGCACCACGGGCGGCGCGGCATTGGGGGCGGCTGTCGGCAGCGCGGTCTATATCGATCGCGCATTCAGCGGCAACAATAATTATTCGGCAATGGCGCAGCTCGGCGTTGGCATCATCGGCGCGATCATCGGATCCACGCTGGACCGGCCCGCGGTCACGCAGTATCGCTTCCGCTACACCGTCAGGCTTGGCGATGGCGATATCCAGTATGTCGACGAGGTCAAAGGCGGCCCGTTCCGACATTCCGTCGGCGTCTGCTTGCTGTTGCCCGACATCGAGTTGATCAGTCAGCAGGTGTGCAATCACACGAGCGAGCAGCTTCGCAGCAGATACGTGGCGCTTGAACGGTGATGCATCAGTGCTTCATCGGTAAGCATTCGCTAGATTGGCCGGCTAGGTGTGCCATCGATGCGCGTGCGCCGTCAGAATGAGGGCTTCCTCATCCGGTGGATGTCGCATGGAACCGTTTCTCTGGATACCCGGGCAAGGCGTCGATGCGTCGGCGCTTGCGCGGTTGCGCGCGCACTTCACGCGGCCCGCTGAAGCCATGGGCGAAGCCTGGCTGATGGGCGAGCACAGGCAGATGTTCGAAGCGCTGCTGGGCGACCTCGATCGGCTGCCCACGTCGGCCTTGCAGGAACCGCTGGGCGAGATCGCCTCCGGCACCAGTTCCTTCGGGCCGCGACCGGAATGGGATGCCTGGTTCCATTACCTGCTTGGCGCGCTTGCGCCGCGAAGCCACGAGGCCTTTGTCAGCTACCTGCTCGAATATCTGGTCAGCGGCTTCATGGCCTTGCACCCGAGCGGCGCACATCGGGCGCCTTACGCGGGTTTCCGTGACGATGCCTTGATGACCTTGGGGCGCTGCCTGATGGACGCCCAGTGCTGGCATGGGTCGAACATCGTCGTCGAACGGGTGCTGCATCGCGCCCACGGAAACTGGGGCGACGCAAGCGGCGACCTGAGTGCATCGATGTGCTTTTGCCTGAAGTACCTGCCGCCGTCCCAGGTGCAACCGTGGCTGCACTCGGTGCTTGCCATCCCGTCGCCGCATTGGCGTGCGCAGCTCATGGTCTGGATGGTAGGTGCGCACGACATGCTGGACGGCACCGTGCGCTGGCCGTCCCAGTGGCCCGAGGGGGCGCATCCTGCGGTGGACTGGGAATGGTCGCATTGTCTGAAACCGGAACTGGCCGCCGCGGCGGGTGAGGGCGGTGATTCGGTCACCAACACCTTTTTGCCTGCGGAGGCGCGCGCGCAGGCGCTGCAATGCCTGCGCGCGTATTTCTCGCCGGCGGTGTATGCGGACTGGCTCGATGCCATCCGGACCGTGCCCGCGCTTGAGAATGCGCTGGGCGACATTCCCCAGGCATTTCTGGCGCTATATGTTCAAGGACCGGGTGTTCAAGGAACGCGCGACGCGTGATGCCGCGTTGTCAGATCGAAGCGCTGATCAGTTGGGTGCGTCGCTGCCAGACGGGCGGCCCGCGAAGTACGGCAATCGCTTGGCAATGTCGCGTCGATCTGCCTCCGGCAGATTCGGCCACACCCCATCGACCTCGTCGAAGAACGCGGCGATATCCGAATTCGATGTCCGGTACTTGTCCAGATACTCCAGACCGTCCGCCAGGGTGTCATTCGCCAGCTTGCCCTGCTTGAGCTTGGCCCGATTTTTCTTGAAGTACGCCAGCACGGCGTCGACCGCCCGTGCATCGGCGGCGACCCGGATCGCCCACATGGCATAGCCCTTGTCGCGAAAGGTCGTGCCGATCAGCGCATCGGCGTACAGCAACGTTTCCTCACTGCCGGCCACGTGCGCAATGGTCAGCATGGCCCCGCATTTGACGTCCTGCATGGGGAATTGCAGCTTGTCTTTGAGGGCCGGGATGCATGCCGTTGTCCCACAGTCGCGCAGGGCGATCACGGACCAATAGACATCGTATTTGTCGCTGGTGCTCTGCAGCACGTTCACAAAATACGCTTCCTCCCATACCAGCTGCTTTTTGCGGAAATGATGGCGGATGGTGTCGCGCGTGCTTTCATCAATCGGAAAGGGCATGAGATGGCCGGGAAGTGGGCGCGTGGCGGCACGCTTGAGCTGCCATCCTACCGCTTGGCGTGCACCTGGGGGTCGCTGCCGGGCACTTGTCGGGTGCTTGCCTGGGGCCTGCCGGATGGCCAGCGCCGCATTGACGGTTTACCGCATTGCGTTCCCCCATCGCGGCTTCTACAGTAGCGCTCCCGACCCTGCGGTCTTGTGCACCGCCGTCCGCAAGTGCTGGTTTCACTGCCCGTTTTGTCGCTTATACCGTTGCCCCATTTCAAGGATTCACCATGAACATCAACTCCAGCCGCCGCCACCTGATGCTGGCCGCCGTCTTCGGCACCGCCGTGCTTGCCGCAGCACCTGCCATGGCGCAGACGCAAGAGGTCAAGATCGGCTTTGCCGCCCCGATGACCGGCCCGCAGGCGCACTACGGCGAAGAGATGCAGAACGGCATCTTGATGGCCTTGAAGGAAGCCAACGACAAGCAGATCAAGATCGGCGGCAAGACCGCCAAGTTCGTGCTGGTCACGCGTGACGACCAGGCCGATCCGCGCATGGGCGTGCAAGTCGCGCAGCAACTGGTCGACGCGCACATCAGCGGCATGCTGGGCCACTTCAATTCCGGCACCTCGATCCCGGCGGCGCGCGTCTACAACGAGGCTGGCATTCCGCAGATCTCGATGGCCACCGCACCGGAATACACCAAGCTGGGCTACAACACGGCCTTCCGCATGATGACCAACGACGTGCAGCAAGGCGCGGCGGTGGGCGGCTTCATCGTGAACAAGTTGGGCGCCAAGACGGTGGCCGTCATCGACGACCGCACCGCCTACGGCCAAGGCCTGGCCGACGAACTGCAGCGCGCCGTGGAAGCGGCCGGCGGCAAGATCGTGCGCCGCGAGTACACCACCGACAAGGCCACCGACTTCGCGGCCATCCTGACCAACATCCGCAGCGCCGCCCCGGCCGCCATCTTCTTCGGTGGCTCGGACGCGCAGTCGGCACCGCTGAAGCGCCAGCTGGTGGCGCTGGGCATCACCGCACCGCTGCTGTCGGGCGAAATGACCCGCAGCGACACCTTCCTGAAGGTGGCGGGCCCCGCAGCAGAAGGCACCTATGCATCGCTGGCCGGCGTGCCGATCTCGACCTTGTCGGGCGGCAAGGGCTTCGAGGAAAAGTACCGCGCAGAGTTCAAGAAGGACATGGGCGTGTATTCGCCCTACGCCTATGACGGCGCATGGAATCTGGTCACCGCGATGGAAAAAGCCGGTTCGGACGAGCCGGAAAAGTATCTGCCGGAACTGGCCAAGCTCGAGCGCAAGGGCCTGACCAGCGACAGCATCGGCTATGAGAAGACCGGTGACCTGAAGGAAGTGGCCGTGACCATTTATCAGGTCAAGGGCGGCAAGTGGGAGCAGGTCGAAACGGTGGTCAGCAAGGCTGGCAAGTAAGCTCCGCAGTCACCAGTAACACCTCTGGGTGATGCAAACGGCGGCCAGCGATGGCCGCCGTTTTCTCGTCTGCACGCACAAAAAAAACCACGCACGTCGGCAATCGCCCGAGGTGCGTGGGAGCGGCGCATCGTGCCCATCGGCCCGGTCGGAGGGGCCGGTCGACGGCGTCATTGCGCCCTGCAAACAAATCGGCCGAAGCCGAGTGATACCGGTAGTGCCGGATCGCCCATTCAGGCGCGATCCCCTTTACTGCATTACGGCATCCGTTCGATTTACTTGAACGCGATGTCGATCAGCGACGGGCCGGTCCATTCGCCGATCAGCTTGCTGACGGGCATGGCCTTCGGGTCCACGCTGTACAGGCCGGCCTTGCCGTTGACGGCGAAGGCGGCATAACCCACGCCGGATTGCGCGTCGATGTTGAAGCCATGGGTCGAGGCAACCGTCACGCCCAGGGGCTTGGGCATGCTCAGCGTGCCGTCATTCGGCGGGTTCTGCAGGTAGATCGTCGAATTGGCGCCGTCGATCACCCACAGTTGGGTGGCGGTCGCGCCGGCCATCGAGTTGGTATAGGCGCCGTCGGTGATGCGCGTGGTGGCCATGCCGCCGTTGATGTCGCCGTCGGTGATGGTGGCGCCGGTATCGACGTTGATGCGCAGGCTCTGGCCGCGGTCGCTGACCACACGCAGGCGGTCGGCCACGGGGTTGAAGTCAACCGTGAAGCGCGAACCCATCAGGGCGGTGTACGGACGCTTCTGGTCCGGGGCAGGCATCAGCTTGGCGCCGGCCTTGGCAGCACCGGTCATGGCGTCGACGGTGTAGATCGTGCCGCTTTGCGACAGGGCATACAGCCAGCCGTTGGACGGGCGATAGTCGAAGCCGACCAGCTTTTCGCCGGCGGGCAGGCCGGTGATGGCCATCGAGGTGGCGATGGTGGCGGGCGTGGCGCGATTGAAGCTCACCAGCCAGCCCGAGGTGGTCAGGCCGATGGTGTCGCCGGGCGTACCGGATTTGGGGGGCATCGACATGTTGCTGCCGGTCGATTGGCAGGCGACGAGGCCGGTGCAGAGCAGAGCGGCGAATCCGAGCTTGGCGAAACGAGTGTTCAACATGAGGTGCTCCAGTGGGTATGTTCAGGTCCCGGCGGCGTTCATTCGCGCGCCTTCTGACTAGTACTACCCACCAGACGATCGTTTAGATGCAGCGACTTCAAGTTTTTTTCGCGGGCACCGTCGATGTTCTGCCCAAAGACAGGATCGGACCGGTCGGACGCCCAGTCGGAGAGCCGTTCTGCGGCTCAAGCGTGATCTCGAACAACTGGTTACGTTCCAGTGTCGGCATGCGTTCGAGCGGCACCACCGTGATCTCGTTGCTGGACACCAGCCCCAGCGACGTGGGCGCGCTGGCGTTTTCCGCCTTGGTCCAGAACTGCAGCGCCTGGCTGGACGCCACTTCGGTGCGGGTCAGCGGAATCAGCCGCACTTCATTGTTGTGCGAGGCGTCGACCAGCCAGGACGCCGTCTTGTCCGGGCTGGTCAGCACTGCCATGTAGGGCGAGGCGGGGGTTGGGGGTGTCATCGGCGCCATCACCATGCGCAAGCCCAGCAGGGCGGATGCGGCAATTGCCAGTCCGCTGGTCCAGCGAAGCGCCGTCACGCTGCCCCAGAACGGCGGGCGGATGACGTTGCTGTGATCGGCGGGGATGGCGGTGCTTGTGGCGGTGTTTGTGGGCGTACTCGTGGCCGTGCTGGCTCGCGGGGCGGTGTCCGCCGCCGGCAGGCGTTGTGCAATGCCGCGCCACAGGCCCGGCGTGGGGTCGACGGGCGCCACCTGCTGGGTCAGCGTGTTCAGGCGGTCCTGCCAGCGGTACACCTCGCCGCGCAGCACCGCATCGTGTTCCAGGCGCGACTCGACTTGCGCGCGGGTAGCGGCGTCCAGGGTGCCCAGCACGTATTCGCCGGCCAGGTCGCTGTCGTCCTCGATGTGGTCCCCACCGTTGGTCGAATGGTTGTTGGTCGAATTCATGACATGCATTCCTTCAGCGCGGCCAGGCCGCGCCGTATCCACGACTTGATGGTCCCCAGCGGCGCACCCAGCCTATCGGCGATCTGTTCATGCGAATAGCCATCGATGAAGGCCAGCGCGATCGATTGCTGGCGCTTGTCGTCCAGACGCCGCATACAGTCGTCCAGCGCGTCGACGTCCGGCCCGGTGTCGTGCTCGGGCTCCTGGCGGTCCAGCATCGTGGCGATGTCGCCCGGGTCCATCACCGGCACGCCGTCCTGCTTGCGCAGTTCGTTCAGTGCGCGATAACGCACCACGCTGTATACCCAGCCGCGGCCGGAACCGAGTGCCGGATCGAAGCTGCCGGCTTTTTCCCAGATCTGCACAAAGGCATCCTGCAGGACTTCTTCGGCGACTTCGCGGCGGCGCACCAGGCGCAAGGCCACGCCCAACAGGCGCCGCCCTTCGCGTTGATACAAGGCGCGCAGCGCAAAGCGCTCGCCGCGGGCGCAGGCAGCCAGCGCGGCTTCGTAATCGAAGTCCAGTTCCTCATTGGCGGCGGCGCCGAGGGGGAGTCGAAGGGCGGCAGAGCCAGCGGACAACGGCTTCTCCTGGGGAAACCTGCGTATGAAGGGCCGCCGCAAGGCGGCGGTCAGCCCGTAATCTGACAGGGGCGGGCGCGTTCGTAAAGTCGGCAGGCCAGTTGTGGGCGCGCGATGCTTTCAACGGGCGTGCTGCATCGTGTTGCTGCAACGCACCCAGCCACCATCGTTTCTGTGTGTGGGGAGGATAATCGAAGTCTTCCTTGGCCAGCTGCCAACTGTCCGGGTTGCCGACGATCGCTGCTGCGTACGCCTGTGCCAGCAGGTCAGATGGCGGCAAGCCGTCCCCCGGTTCACCTGCGCCCTCGCTGCTGCTTCTGCCGCGGTTCCCCTGTTTTGCCCACTCCGTTTCTCCAATTCGACCACCGATGACTTCCCCCTCAAACGCGTCCCCCAACTCAGGGGCTGCGCAGCGCTCGCCCTGGCAGGTTTATCTGAAACTCACCGCCGTCGCCGCATGCTGGGGCGGGACCTTCATCGCGGGCCATCTGGTCGCCACGGAACTGCCGCCCATGTTCGCCGCCACCTGCCGGTTCGTGGTGGCCGTGCTGATGTTGTTTGCGCTGGTATGGAAGACCGAAGGCCGCATTCCACGCCTGACCCGCAGGCAACTTGTGCAGACCGCCGCGCTGGGCTTGACCGGCATCTTTGCCTACAACGCCTTGTTTTTCCTGGCCCTGAGCAGCATGGCGGCCGGGCGCACCGCGCTGTTCGTGTCGCTCAGCCCGGTAATGACCGCTTTGTTGCTGGCCATCCTGTTCGGCGAGCGCCTGGGCTGGCGCAAGTGGTGCGGCATCGCCCTGGCGTTTTTCGGCACCGCCATCATCATCGCGCGCGGCGACCTGGCGGGTGCGGCACGTGACCTGTCAAGCGCGGTGGGCAAAGGCGAACTCTTCATGATGACGGCCGTGCTGTCCTGGGCCTGCTACACCATCATCGGCCGCAGCGCGCTGAAGACCTTGTCGCCGCTGGTGGCCACGGCCTACGCATCGCTGTGGGGCCTGCTGATGCTGGCCGTGTGTGCCGTGCCGGAGCTGTCTGGCGTCGACTGGTCGCACTTCACCTGGCCGCTGTTCGGCGCGCTGCTGTACATCGGCGCCTTCGGCACGGTGATCGGTTTCGTCTGGTATTACGAAGGCGTGAAACGCATCGGCCCGTCGCGGGCCACGATCTTCACCAACCTCGTGCCGGTGTTCGGGGTCTTGCTGGCGGCCTTGCTGCTGGATGAACCACTGAGTCTGTCGATGGTGATCGGCGGTGTCCTGGCGGTGGTGGGCGTGACGGTGATGAATCTGGCTGCAACATCTGTGAGCAGCAGCCGATAGCGCGTGGCTTGTCTCTACTTGCTACCGGCTAGTAGCAAGCGCTCGCTACGCCCTGACTTGCGCAACGCAGTGCGGGCAGAGCGCAACACCTGCCGTGGTTTTCTTGGCTAAGATCGCGACGTGCAAGCCATTACCGGCACCAGCGTAATGCCCGAAAAACTAGGACGAGGTTATTGGGTTGACACGCTACACGCCCCTTGAACGACGCCTGTGGATGTCGGCAGCGCTGTTTGCGTTCGCCATCACCTGCGTCCTTGCCTGGATGCTCATTCCGGTTGCGACGGCTTATGTGCAAGCCGAGCGCAACGTTGCCGGCATCCGGCAATACGAGGCCTTGCTGATTGCGGCCAACCGGCTGTCTGCCGAGCGCGGCCCCGCCAATTCCATGATGTCGATCGGACGCGGCTCCGACGCCGCAGTCGCAAAGCTGGCGACCTTCCGCAGCGCATCGGACGCCGCACTGTCTGCGCTGGATGTTTACCTGCACGATCTGCCGGACGGATCTGCTGAATCGGCGTCGGTGGCAGCCAGCCGCAGCCAGCTGGTGCAAGCGCGCCTGCTGGTCGATCGCGTGGCGTCGACGCCTCGCGCGCAGCGCGATCGCGACGATGTCGCCACGGCAATCGGCGCGATGATCGAGGCGGTCGATCTGCTCGAACCGGCGATCAGCATCAAGGCCGGCAAACTCGCGCAGCAGGAACCTGCGCTGGCGGGTCTCACGCTCGTGGCCCACGCCGTCAGCGACCTGCGCGAATACGCGGGCCGAATCGCGTCCTACATCATTCCCGCTATCACAAAACACGAAAAGCTGCGCGCCGACGAGGTCGATGCATTCAACAAGGCCGTCGGCCGCTTGACCCAGATCGACCACATGCTGCAGGCGCACGGCAACTTTTCCCCCGATGCCCGGCTGGGCGAACTTGCCCAGGCGGCGAAGTCGATCTACTTCGATGGTGGCTTGATGATGGTGACCGGACTGGTTGTCGAAGGGCAGTACAGCGGCGACTACAGCATGGGTGCCGACACGCTGACCGAACGATACGTGCCCTCGCTGCAACCCCTGGAAGCGCTGCGTCGCCAATACATCAGCCTGATGATCGAGTCCGTCCACAAGCAACGCCATGACGCCTTCGTCAAGCTCGCGCTGGTGGTGGCTGCCGTGGTGGCATTGGTCGGGTTGTTGGGGGCGCTGCTGCATTCCCTTCGGCTGACGGTGCTGGCGCCCTTGCTGCGGGCGCGCGACGCCGTGGTGGCGCTGGCCGAAGAACGCAAGCAATCGCCTGCAACCATCACCACCACCAGCGGGATCGCCGAAATCCGCAGCTTGTTCGATTCGCTCGCGGTGCTGTCGATGCGGATGGATGAACGCCGGGCGTTGATGAGCGAATTGAAGCGACAGGCAGAAACCGATGCACTGACCGAGCTGCCTAACCGCGGGGCCTTCGAGGCGTTCGCGCGCGCGGCAGTGGACGCCCCACAGCCGGACAACTGCTGCATCCTTTACATCGATCTCGACGACTTCAAGATCGTCAACGACACACATGGCCACCATGTCGGCGACACCTTGCTGACGGAAGCAGCGCGCCGGCTGCGCACGGTGGCCGGCGAACACGTGTTCGTCGGACGCATCGGTGGCGACGAATTCGCGGCGTGTTGCAAGGGGCTCGACGCCGAGGGCCGGCGGGCGCTTTGCCAATCCCTGGTCGACGCACTCCGCGTACCTTTCCACCTTGGCGGCCTGGACTTGTGCATCAGCGTCAGCGTGGGCATCGCCGTGCTGGTGCCCGGCATGGCCGGTTACGAGGCGCTGTGCCAGCAGGCCGACCTGGCGCTATATCAGGCCAAGTTTGCCGGGCGCAACACGTACCGGGAGTTTGGCGACGCGGCCATGGCTTGATCACCAGGTGAGTTCCTGAGACGGCATTGGAATTGTTTGGCGTACGAGGGCATTGCAAAACCCTCGCTCGGGAGGGCAGTGCACGATTCGACGGCAACCACCCGCCGCGAATCAATGACACGAAGCCGCTATTCGACTCACTGCGCAAATAGCCGCCGATACTGGATTGCCTCGGCGATATGAGCCGTATCCGTCGACTCGGCGCCTGCCAGGTCCGCCACCGTGCGCGCCACGCGCAGCACCCGATGCGCCGCGCGGGCCGACCAGCCCAGCTGGTCCATGGTCTGCTGCCAGAAACGCGACGCCTCCGGCGTTGCCGCACAACAGCGCACGATCTCGCCCGCGGCAAGCGCTGCATTGGTCCGCCCCTGCCGCTCATGCTGCCGGGCTCGCGCGACTACCACCCGTGCCTGCACCTGCTGGCTGCTCTCGCCCGGTGCGTCGTCAGCCCAGCCCGCGGGCAGCGACGGCACTTCCACGTGCAGGTCGATCCGATCCAGCAGCGGACCCGACAGGCGGCCGCGATATTGCTCGACCTGATCCGGCGTGCAGGTGCATCGCCTGCGCGGATGCCCCAGCCAGCCGCACTTGCACGGATTCATCGCGGCCACCAATTGGACTGCTGCCGGATAGTCCACACGCTGGGCCGCGCGGGCAATGGCCACGCGGCCGGTTTCCAGCGGTTCACGAAGCGATTCCAGCACCTGGCGCGTGAACTCGGGCAGCTCGTCGAGGAATAAAACGCCAAGATGCGCCAGGCTGATTTCGCCCGGCTTGGGGCGCGCGCCACCGCCAATGATCGCCGCCGCCGACGCGCTGTGATGCGGCGCGCGAAACGGGCGCACGCCGAATGGCGGCGGTACGGCCTGCGCCAGTTGGGCAATCGCCGCAGCTTCGAGCGCTTCATCACCAAGCAAGGGTGGCAACAGGCCCGGCAGCCGCTGCGCCAGCATGCTTTTGCCCGTGCCCGGCGGGCCGACCAGCAGAATGCTGTGCCCACCCGCCGCCGCCACTTCCAATGCCCGCCGCGCGCCGGGTTGCCCGCGCACATCCGACAGGCAGGCAGATACGGGCGGGGTGGCGTCGGCTTGCGGGACGACGTCGGGCAACGGCTCTTGCTTCGTCAGATGCGCAACGGCTGCTGCCAACGACCCGGCACCGATCACCCGCAATCCAGGCACGCGTGCGGCGATGGCAGCGCTGGCCAAGGGCAGCATCAAGGTGGCGTTTCCGTGTTCGCGCGCTACGCCTAAAGCGATGGCCAGGGCGCCAGCAACGGGCACCAAGGCACCGGTCAGTGACAGCTCACCGGCGACCACCAGGTAGTCCAATGTCGATGTTTCTGCAGAATCACCATCTGCTGCTTTGCGTCTGCCGGGTTCCAGTTCGGGCAGCGCCAGTTGCCCGGATGCAAGCAACACGCCCAGCGCAATGGGCAAATCAAAGCGCCCAGATTCTTTGGGCAAATCGGCCGGCGCCAAGTTGACCGTCAATCGCCCCGCAGGAAAATCAAACCCCGAATTGACGATCGCCGCCCGCACCCGCTCACGGCTTTCGCGCACGCCCGCGTCTGGCAAACCCACCACGTTGAAGACCGGCAGCCCGGCGGCAAGATGCACTTCCACGCGCACAGGCGGCGCATCCAGACCGGCAAGGGCGCGGCTGGCGATTACAGCAAGCGTCATGGCGCGATGCTCGGGGACTGGGGAGCCGGAGTATGGCTGCACAATGCCTGTCGGACCAGCTGGGGCAGGGCGGATTTGTCCTGCTCAGGGGCCTGTGTCAGCCCGGAAGCAGTTGTCGCTGCGATGTCTCGCGTCCTGCTCCCGCCGCCATGCGCAACGCTGATCGGGTGTCTTGGATCTTGCGATGACGGGCGTATGGGAGACGCAGCATCTCGCCGACGATGATGGTTCCTGTGACAGGCTTTGGCGCATTCGGCGCAAAGGTCTTAGACTTTCGAGTCTTCGATTCCAGCAGCGGACATTGCCCATGGCACGATACAGCGCGCATTACCGGCGGCCTCCGGGCGAGGAACCTCGATACAGCCTGGCGGAGCAACGGGAATTGGTGGCAGAGCGCGACTATCAATTCAGCCTTTATGCCGTGCAAGTCGTCGCGTCGAACGGGTTGACTGGACGTCACGTTCTGGCGGTTCCCGTCGCAATGAGTGCGGTTTCCTTCACCGTTGGCGTCCTCCTGACGGAGGAAGATTCCCTCAAGGTGGACGCCGGCCGTATCGAGGATATCGCCTCACTCGCCAATGCGGTGCAGGGCGGGTATCAACGGTTTCGCACGTTCCCGGCAAATGAGTTGGGTCGCTTCGTCCTCTAAAGATCCTCTCGGACAGCCAAACGGCTGGACAGCGCAACGAGAAGCAGACGTTCTCTTAGGCCCTTGGGATTGCCACCCTATCGAAGGTCGTGCAGATCCCTCCCAAGATGCTTCGTCAGCGTCCAATCCGAGAAGTGGACTGCCAAACCTGCTCGCTCCGGCGTGCAGCACATCGGACCGACCTGGTAGCTGACGCTTTCCGGGAACGGACAGAGCCGCACCAGGGGCCAAAGCCTGCCGTCGGTCGAGGTTTGCACGCGCAGGACACCGTTGGCCAACGACACGCGCATCCAGAAGTCCATCGGGTCGCCGTCGAAGCGTCCGGTTGCCCAGTCGGACCGCTCGTTCGTCAGGACGCTGCCGAGGAGGGCATGTCCGTCCGAGAATTCCAGCCCGGCCTTGATCCAGTGGCGCTCGTCGGTCCGCACCATGATGCCGGCCTGGTCGTACAGGTGCTCGAACTTGGCCCGAATGCGCATCTGCGCGGTAAAGCCGTCGCCTGTTTCGACGCCAAGGAAGTGGCCGCTGTCTCGCGTGAAGCCGTAATGCGTCTCGCGCCAGAAGTCGGTCTGCGCCTCGGTCACCATCTGGAGGCTGTCGGGGCCAAGCGCTGCCTGACTTGGCTCGTTCAGCCAGACACCTTTCCTGAGATCCGTCATCGACTGTCGTACTTCGCTTAACTGAGGATATTGATGTACCGAAACACCGGCTCATGGCTGACTGGAGCAAATAAAGTTGGTCGGACGCGAATAAAGTTGGTCGAGGATCGTCCTGACCGTGGCGCCCATCAACTGGTAAGGCTGACATAGCTCATGTAGGGTATGGGGAAGCGAAGGGCCGTTTTCGGCTAAGAGCGGCCAGTCGATGTCTTAGTAAGGACACTAAACTATGCCCGGGTTTTACCTCCATCCACTGCTGAAAGTATACCTATGTCAACTGATATAACCCATCAGGTTTCACTTGCTGAGGAACGCCTTCGGCAAGCTATGCTTGCATCGGATTGCGAAGCGTTAGACAAACTCATTTCCGCTGACTTGCTCTTTACCAACCACCTTGGTCAAGTAGTAGGGAAACAAGACGATCTGAACATGCACCGTAATGGCGTCCTCAAATTGCATACGCTCGAACCTTCTGAGGTGCGCACCCAGGTTACGCCCTACGTGACGGTGGTCTCGGTAGCGATGAAGGTTGCTGGGACTTTCGCCAACGTGGAGTTTAATGAACGCCTGCGTTATACACGCGTATGGCAGCTTTCCGAACGGGGTTCATGGCAAATCTTGGCTGGCCACAGCAGCCGCGTCCAGTAACCATATCGGCTTTCGCTATTTGGCTTTTGCCGAGTGGCCGCTTTGGGCGATAGCAGTCCAAACCCGACCAACTTTATTGCAAAGGGCATGGGCCATATCCGCGTTGAATCAGGCTCCGACCAACTTTGCTGTTTTGACGTAGCCCTTTGAAATCAATAATTTATATAGTCCGTTCCCGACCAACTTTATTGTTTCTAGTCATGGCGCATCTCCGACGTTTGCATCCAATAAAAAAGCTCCGGAGCACGGCCCATCGGGCGCTGCAACGCATGCCGGCAGCTTACGCTGGCTTTATCCCGAAGTTGCCCGGCCGCTTTCCCCCTTGGCCGGCCGTTCGCGACTCAAGCAACCGGCAGTCCCAAGCAGGCAATCACGCCAATTCCGCTGAGGTACCATCCCTTTCGTCGTGATCCCACGACGTCGACGGCAAGCATCACGGGCAGCAAGATGCGCGATCAACGGGGCGCCGCTCCCACCTTGTCTAGCCACACGCCAGCCCACACCGGCCGGATCACAGGAGCTCGACCTTGATATCGCGATGGGTGTGGATCTTCCGCCAGTTTTCCCGGCGAATCTGGGTGCGCGCCAGTCTGTTCTGTATCGCAGCAGTCGTCACTGCGCTGCTGGCCATCGTGTTCAGTCCCTACATTCCGGCTTCCTTGCCGACCAGAATCGGCGCGCACGCCGTTGACAACATCCTGAGCATCATTGCCACCTCGATGTTGGCGGTGACCACCTTTTCACTGTCCATCATGGTGTCCGCCAATTCGGCGGCCACTAACAATGTCACGCCCCGGGCGACCAAGTTCATCACGGAAGACGCGACCACGCAGACCGTGCTGTCGACCTTTGTCGGTTCCTTCCTGTTCAGCCTGGTCGGCATCATTGCCTTGTCGACGGGGGCCTACGGCGCCGAGGGACGGGTGATTCTGTTCGCCGTCACCATTCTGGTGATCGTGGCCATCGTGGTGACGCTGCTGCGCTGGATCAGTCATCTGTCGGGCCTGGGAAGCGTGACCGAGACGACCCAGCGCGTCGAGGCTGCCACCGTTGCGGCCATGCGGTCGCGTCAAAAGCACCCCTGCCTGGGCGGGGTGGCCCTGCCGAGCCTGGCGCAAATTCCGAAATCGGCCCGCCCGGTCTTCCCGGAACAGATCGGCTATATCCAGCACCTGGACACGGGGGCCTTGTCCTCGCTCACCGAGGACGGGAAAGGGCGCATCTACGTGCTTGAGCTGCCCGGGGCTTTTGTGGATCCGACGCGTCCGATTGCGCTGGTGGACGGACTCGACGTCGAGGCGCTGTCAGAAAAAATCTGCGCGTGTTTCACCATTGGCGATATCCGCTCCTTCGATCAGGACCCGCGTTTCGGCGCCGTCGTGCTGACCGAGATCGCCAGCCGGGCGCTGTCGCCGGGTATCCACGATCCGGGTACTGCCATCGATGTGATCGGGCGTGCCATACGGCTGCTGGCGATCTGGGCCGAGCCGTCTGATGCGGACATCTTGGTCGATTACCCGAATGTCTACGTCCCGGCGATCGAGGTCCGCAATTTGTTCGATGACCTGTTCACACCGATTGCCCGCGATGGCGCATCCACCATCGAGATCGGCATCAGGCTGCAGCAGGCCTTTCGCACGCTTGCACGACTGGACTGCGATGGCTACGCCGAGCATGCGCGGCGACACAGCCGCGAGGCCTTGGCACGCGCCGAATCCGCGTTGGACATCGATGCCGACCGGATGCGGCTGCGGGTGCTTGCGGTCGCAATCGACCGTTGAAGACTAGGTAGTGCACGTGACACCGGTTACCGAAGTCTCCCAGGTGTAATCAATTCAGCCTGGGGCGCTTGGCGCGTGCATGCGACTGGAGCAATCGCTCACAATCGGCCGCGCTCGAGCGGATAAGCTGGCCCAGACATCAAGCTTCAGGCGATGAGGCGGTGCGCGCGCTGTCCGTCGTCGGACCCGCCACTTACGCCCATCGCCATCACCTCACCCACGATTGGAGCACTACCTTGCGTCGAATCATTCTTTCTCTTGCTGCCGTTTCCCTGATGGCCTCGGCAGCTGCCACGATGGCGCAGTCCGAGCCCGGCCTGGCCGAGCGCCGCGCCATCGCCACCTACCAGAAGGACCAGTACCCCGCGCTGCAGAAGAAGATCCAGCAGGCTGCCGGCTTTGAAGTGCCGGTCGAGGTCAACTGGAACAGCATCGCCCTGCCTGGCGACGCCGAGTCTTACGCGCAGGACGATTACTTTGTGAAGACGATCTTCCAGCCCATCGAGATGGCGCTGGCTGACGTCGCCAAGGACGACATGGGCAAGGCGGCGCTGAAGGAAAAGCTGAAGAAGATCAGCATCATGTACAGCGAAGCCGGCGCGTCGGCCTCGGCCTACAAGGAGCGCGTGAAGTTCGAGGGCGGCGTATTGAGCGTCAACTTCCGCCCCTACACCAACACGTCTGAAGTCGCAGATCGCACGGCCGCCATCCGCAAGGCGCTCGAAGCAGGCCTGTAAACACGACCGTTGATCGCCGGCATTTCTGCCGGGATCGGAATGTGCTCTCCCACGGTTGCGAACGACGACCCGGGCCGCCATGGTCCGGGTCGGGACGGCTTCGCCTGCCAGGCAACTGCACGTGGGATGGCTATTCATGGCGCTGCGTCGTCACCGCAATTTCGATACGCATGGCTGTAGTTGCGGGTGTAGTCGCACATGCAGCCGCGTCGACCGCAATAGTAGAAAACGCCTGCTTCCAGGCGCTGCTGCGCAGCCTTCCCGATGAGCGCGCTCCCCTTCGACCTCAGTCCCGACCCCTACATCCTCATGCTGACGGGTGCCGGGCTGCTTGTCGCGCTGGTCGCGTGGTTGCCCCTGGCTTTGCGGCGCCTGCCCTTGTCTTTGCCAATCGTCTGCATCGGCCTGGGGGCAGCGATTTTCTCCTTGCCGCAGGTCACGCTCGTGCCCTTGCCGATGCGTTACCCAGAGATCACCGAGCGCCTGTCCGAATTCGTGGTCATCATCGCGCTGACGGGGGCGGGCTTGAAGCTCGACCGGATCTTCAGCTGGCGGAAATGGGGGATCACCTGGCGGCTGATCGCCATCACCATGCCGCTGAGCATTGCGGCCATCACCTACATCGCGGGTGCCTGGATGGGCCTGTCATGGACGGTGGCGCTGCTGCTCGGTGCGTCTCTGGCGCCGACCGATCCGGTGCTGGCCGCCGACGTGCAGGTCGGGCCGCCCAAGTCGGGCGAGGAGGACGAAGTACGCTTCGGCCTGACCTCGGAGGCCGGCATGAACGATGGTGCTGCCTTTCCCTTCGTCCATCTGGCCATCGCGCTCGCGCTGGCTGCGTCCACCGGCGAGCCCTGGTTCGGCAAGTGGCTCACCTATAACGTATTGTGGGAGATCGGCGCAGGCATAGGCGCGGGCTACGTCATCGGCCGTGTCTTCGGCTGGCTGACCTTCCATGTGCCTGCAGAAACCAAGCTTGCGAAGACCGGCGACGGCCTGATCGCCCTGTCGGCGACCTTCGTGTCCTACGGCCTGACCGAGCTCATCCACTGCTACGGATTTCTGGCGGTCTTCGTCACTGCACTGACTTTTCGCCATGCGCACCGGGATCACGACTTCCAGCTCGAGATGCACGCATTGACCGAGCAGGTGGAACGCATCGCGATGATGATCCTGCTGCTGCTGTTCGGCGGCGCGCTTGTCGGCGGCCTGCTCGCGCCACTCCAGTGGGTCGATGTCATCGCCGCAGTGGTAATTCTGCTGGTCGTGCGCCCGATCAGCGGCCTGATCGGCATGCTTGGCCACAAGGCGGATTGGCAGGAGCGCCTGACCTTGTCCTTCTTCGGCATCCGCGGGGTGGGCTCGGTCTATTACCTTGCCTACGGCCTCAAGCACATGGAAAACGTGCCGGGCGCCGATCGACTGTGGGCCATCGTCAGCGTGATCATCCTGATGTCGATCCTGATGCACGGCATCACGGTCACGCCGATCATGCGCAAGCTTGATCGAAGTCAGGGCCGTGATCCGGACGCCGACGACGCCACGCCGCCGCCGGGCTTGCAGGGCCCGGCTTCTACCTAGTCGACGCACCCCTTGGCATCTTGATGCCAGGGGCAGTGTTCAAACTGCGCTGGGCGGGGTAGGCGTGGTGGTGCCGGGTGTGCTCGTCGTGCCGCTTGCCGCCGGCGTCGACAGCCCCTGCACCTTCTGTTCCAAGGCGCGCAGCTGGTCTTCCAGCACTTCGAGACGCGCGCGGCTGCGGGCCAGCAATTCCACCTGGATATCGAACTCTTCGCGGGTCACCAGATCTAGCTTGGTGAAGGCGGTGCCCAGCACGGCCTTCACGTTGCGCTCGACGTCGGCTGCCGGGCTGCGCTTGATCAGGTCGGAGATGTTCTTCTGCACTTCTTCGAACCACGCGGTACGCGTCATGGCGTTTTCCTGCTGAAAGTGACGATTGCCCACAGTGTAGTCGCCGCGCGAAAGGGCGGGTATTGCGGCCTTTGCTGCCCGCTCGACCGTATGCACCGACGTGGGTCGCCGTCCCTGTCAATGCACCGTCATGGTGCTATCTGGTGTCCAAACGTGACGCACCAAAACAGGGATAGGAAATACCCTTATCCCTAAGTCATTGATAAGAAAGAACTTTGCGACATGGCACAGGAAATGCATTAGGCAGAGTGTCGCCAGTAAAAACTTACTGGTTCCCCTGTCCGCTTCAGTTTCGGAAAGCACCATGAAAACGACCCGGCTGTTTGCTGCACTCTTGACTGCGCTTTGTGTGTCGCCTGCGTTCGCCCAGGCCGAGCCCGACTACACGTTCACGGGCAATGCCGGCTTGTTCAGCGACTACCGGTTCCGCGGTTTCTCGCAGACCAATCTGAAGCCTGCGATCCAGGGGGGCTTCGACTTTGCCCACAAGTCCGGCTTCTACGCCGGCAACTGGAATTCGAACGTCGCCAGCGAGCTGTACGGCGGCGGCAATATCGAGATGGACTTCTACGGCGGCTACAAGGGCAAGCTTGGTGACTTCGGCTACGACGTGGGCCTGCTGTATTACTACTACCCGGGTTCGAAGGCCGCCGACGGTGGCGACATCGACAACACCGAAATCTATGTGGCCGGCACCTACGGTCCGTTCACCGCCAAATACTCGCACGGCCTGTCGAATTTCTTCGGCGCGCCGGATACCAAGGGCACGCATTACCTGGACCTGGGCCTGAACTTCGATCTGGGCAGCGGCTGGGGTGCCAACGCCCACGTCGGTTACCAGTCGCTCAAGAAGTCGGTCAACGCCAACGGCGAGAGCCTCGATCACTACCTCGACTACAAAGCCGGCGTGACCAAGGACCTGAATGGCTGGCTGCTTGGTGCTTCGGTCGTCGCAACCAGCGAAAAGAACTGGTACCTGACGAACAAGGGGCGTGACGCCGGCCGCACCGGTCTGGTCGTCAGTCTCAGCAAGGCCTTCTGATTCGAAAGCACACGGGCCGCCGGCGCAGTTGATGCACCGGCAGCATCGTCACCCACTGTGAGGAATGCATGAAACTCATTACCGCCATCATCAAGCCCTTCAAGCTTGACGAGGTCCGCGAGGCGCTGTCGGGCATCGGCGTCCAGGGCATCACCGTGACCGAAATCAAGGGTTTCGGACGCCAGAAGGGCCATACCGAGCTGTATCGCGGCGCCGAATACGTCGTCGATTTCCTGCCCAAGGTCAAAGTCGAAGTGGCCCTGGCCGACGACCTGGTCGAGCGTGCCATCGAAGCGATCGAAAACGCCGCACGCACGGGCAAGATCGGTGATGGCAAGATTTTCGTGACCCCGCTCGAACAGGTGGTCCGGATCCGTACCGGTGAAACCGGTCAAGAAGCTCTCTGAAGCCTCCGAAGAAACGGCAGACAACATGAAAAAATATCTGGCATCTTTCCTCGTGGCCCTTTGCCTGGGCCTGATGGGTATGTCTGGCGCGATGGCGCAGACCACCCCCGCACCGGCCGCCGCCGCGCCCGCCGAAGCTGCTGCAGCTGCGGTCGCCGCTGCCACGCCTGAACTGGTCAAGGCCGACGTGGCCTGGCTGAGCACCTCGACGATCCTGGTTCTGCTGATGGTGGCACCGGGCCTGGCGCTGTTCTACGGTGGCCTGGTTCGCAGCAAGAACGTGCTGTCGGTGCTGATGCAGGTCCTGGTGACCTTCTCGCTGGCCGTGGTGCTGTGGTTCATCTATGGCTACTCGCTGGCATTCACCGAAGGCAATGCGTTCTTCGGCGGCTTCAGCAAGGTCTTCCTGGGCGGCATGTTCGATCCGGTCACCGGCACCTTCGCGTTGTCCGGCACGGTTCCCGAACTCAGCTTCGTCGCCTTCCAGGCAACGTTTGCCGGCATCACCTGCGCACTGATCGTTGGTGCCTTTGCTGAACGTGCCCGTTTCTCGGCCGTCCTGCTGTTCACGGTGCTGTGGTTCACCTTCGCCTACGTGCCGATCGCACACATGGTCTGGTTTGCCTCGGAAACCGCACCGGGCCTGATCATGAGCTGGGGCGCGCTGGACTTCGCAGGCGGCACTGTGGTGCACATCAACGCCGGTATCGCCGGTCTGGTGGGTGCCTACGTGATCGGCAAGCGCATCGGCTACGGCAAGGAAGCCATGTCGCCGCACAATCTGCCGATGACGCTGATCGGCGCATCGCTGCTGTGGGTGGGCTGGTTCGGCTTCAACGCAGGTTCCGCACTGCAAGCCAACAACGTCGCTGCACTGGCCTTCATCAACACCCTGGTTGCGACCGCTGGTGCTGTGCTGGCATGGGTGCTGACCGAGTGGGTCTTGAAGGGCAAGCCGTCGATGCTGGGCGCTGCTTCAGGTGCAGTGGCTGGTCTGGTCGGCATCACCCCGGGCGCTGGCCTGGTGGGTCCGGTTGGTGCACTGGTCATCGGCCTGGTGTGCGGCGTGATCTGCGTGTGGGGCGTCAACGGTCTGAAGCGTGCACTTGGCGCCGATGATTCGCTCGATGTCTTTGGCGTCCACGGCGTCGGTGGTATCGTAGGAGCCTTGCTCACTGGCGTGTTCAACGCCACGTGGCTGGGTGGCCCTGGCATCATGGCCGGCGGTGCAATCACTTCCGCACCGATCATGGGCGCCGTCTGGATTCAGCTGAAAGCAGTGCTGCTGACCATCGTCTGGACGGGTGTGGTTTCTGTAGTTGCGTACAAGATTGTGGATACGCTGATCGGCCTGCGCGTGACTGAAGAAGAAGAGCGCGAAGGTCTGGACATCTCGTCTCACGGCGAGTCGGCGTACCACTCCTAAACCTGCAGGGGGTGGGTGCCCCCGGCAGGGATCTCCTTTTGGGGCGCTTCGGCGCCCCCTTTTTTTTGCTGTCAGGGGTGCGCGTCAGGCTGTAAGTTGGGTGCTTCGCGTGCAGCTTTTGTATGCGGGTGCTTTGTTGTAGCTGCTTTCGAATGCTTGGCCGGTCCGCTTTTTATGAAGCTTGGGTGCGCGGTACTCGGCGTGCACTTTTGTTGGTTTTTTCTTTTGGGTGCTTGCGGTTCTTTTGCCGTGTTGTTCCGGCTTGTCGACCGCGTGGAACCGGATACTCCGCCTTTTGTTCCCCACCTTCAAGCCATCCTAGGGAAACCGATAGCGAGGTTTTTCGCCACTGCTGACCGGGCGTTCGGCACCGCGCTAGAATCGTTTGTTCCCGCCGTTGCGAATCGCTGCAATGCAGCATCCACGCGGCCTCACGCTATTTGCCGAGGCAAGGCCACATGCACGTACTTCTTGTTCTAGATCCGCTGCCGAAACTCAAGGCATACAAGGATTCGTCGGTTGCCATGATGCGTGCGCTGAACGCGCGCGGACACCAACTGAGTGTTGCGTTGCAAGATGATCTGTTCGTCGAATCCGGCACGGTGTCGGTTCGTGCGACTCCGATCAGCCTGGTCGACGGCGCAGACCTGCACGGCAAGGATTGGTGGACGGAATCGTCGCCGGTCGATGTGCCCCTGGCGTCCTTCGATGCGGTGTTGATGCGTAAGGATCCGCCCTTCGACATGGAATACGTGTACGCCACCCAGCTGTTCGATCGCGCCCAGGCGCAGGGTGCGCGCGTGTTCAATACCGGCGCGGCGATCCGCAATCATCCCGAAAAGCTGGCGATCTGCGAGTTTCCGCACCTGACCGTGCCGAACCTGGTCACGCGCGATGCGGTCCGCATCAAGGCGTTCTGCAACGAGCACAAGGATGTGATCGTCAAGCCGCTCGACGGCATGGGCGGCACCGGCATCTTCCGGCTGCGCGAAGGCGAGATCAACTTCAACGCCATCCTGGAATCGCTGACGGTCTACGGCACGCAGACCATCATGGCGCAGCGCTACATCCCCGAGATCGTCGATGGCGACAAGCGCATCCTGATCATCGGCGGCAAGCCGGTGCCTTACTGTCTGGCGCGCATCCCCATGGCGGGCGAGACGCGCGGCAATCTGGCGGCCGGCGGCCGCGGTGTGGCGCAGCCTTTGTCGGCACGCGATCTGGAACTGGCCAACGAGCTGGGTCCGATCCTGGCCGCACGCGGCCTGCTGCTGGTCGGCCTGGACGTGATCGGTGACTACATCACCGAGATCAACGTCACCAGCCCGACCTGCTTTGTCGAAATCACGGAACAGACCGGCTTCGATGTCGGCGCGATGTTCGCGCAGGCGCTCGAGGCAGCCGTGGCCGCATCATGATCGGCGTCGTGGTCGTCGCGCACGCCCCGCTCGCCACCGCGATGCTGTCTTGCGGCACCCATGTGCTGGGTGCGGTCGAGAGCGTGCTGCCCTATGATGTCGGGGCCAGTGACGACCCCGCTGCCACACAGGCTGCGGTGTTTGACGCCATTCGCCGCGTCGACCAGGGGACCGGTGTGCTGGTCCTGGTCGATCTGCTCGGCGCCACGCCTGCCAACGCTGCAACGCGTGCCATCGAACAGGCGGCCACCGTCGGCCACGAAGCTTTGCTGGTCGCCGGCGTCAACGCACCGATGTTGTTGCGTGCGCTGACATATCGTCACCTGTCGCTGGCCGATGCCGCGCATCATGCGCGCAGTGGCGGTGTGCAGGGCATGGTCACGGTGGATTGCACGGCGCCACCTGCTTTCTGAACTGCGTTCCGGTTTTACTTGCGTCGTTCCTCTTAGTTTCGCCCCGAGACCCCCCACGATGCCTTCAGTCGATATCACGATCACCAACAAGCTTGGCCTGCATGCCCGCGCTTCGGCCAAGCTCACGCAACTGGCCAGCAAGTTCAAGAGCGAGATCTTCATCGCGCGTGGCTCGCGCCGCGTCAATGCAAAAAGCATCATGGGCGTGATGATGCTGGCCGCCGGCATCGGCACCACGGTCACCGTCGACGCCGAAGGCGCCGATGCCGACCGCGCACTCGAAGAGATCGTGGCCTTGTTCAACGACAAGTTCGGCGAGGGTGCATGATGGGTGACACGCTGCTCGCCCTTCATGGGCTCGGCGTGTCGCGCGGTTATGCGGTGGGTCGCGCCATCGTGCTCGGTGCAGCAGCGCTCGAGGTCGCGCACTATCGCGTTGCGCCGCAGGATATCGAGGCTGAGTGCGCGCGGTTTACCCGCGCCATCACCATTGCGCGTGAAGAGCTGGTGCAGCTGGCCGACGGCCTGCCTGACGATGCCCCGCCCGAACTCGACGCGTTTCTTCACGTTCACGGCCTGTTGCTGGCCGATCCCACGATTGCCGATGAGCCGCTGGATCTGATTCGCGAGCGCGGCTACAACGCCGAGTGGGCGCTCACCACGCAAGGCCAGTTGCTGGCCGAACAGTTCGCGCAGATGGAAGACGAATACCTGCGCGAACGCGGCAACGACGTGCGCCAGGTGATCGAACGGGTATTGGACGAACTGGCCGGCACCGACAAGGGCGCGGCCACGCCCAAGGGCGTCGATGGCGACGAACCACTGATCGTCATCGCCCACGATATTTCGCCCACCGACATGTTGAAGCTGCGCGGTGGACGCTTCGCCGCCTTCTGTACCGACCTGGGTGGCGCAACCTCGCACACTGCGATCGTTGCCCGCAGCATGGGCGTGCCGGCCGTGGTGGCGCTGAACACCGCGCGCACGCTGATCAAGGATGGCGATCTGGTCATCGTCGATGGCATTGCCGGGGTGGCGGTGATCAACCCCTCGCCGCGCGTGCTGTCCCACTATCAGTCCTTGCAGGCGCAGTATGCGCTCGCTCGCGCGGACCTGGCCTCGCTGCGCGACGTGCCGGCGGTCACGCTCGATGGCGTGTCGGTCGGCATGTACGCCAACATCGAATTGCCGGAAGAAGCACAGGCTGCGCTGGATGCCGGCGCAGACGGCATCGGCCTGTTCCGCAGCGAATTCCTGTTCATGGGGCGGGCAGAATTGCCCGACGAAGAAGAGCAGTACGCGGCCTACGCCAAGGTCTTGCAGATCATGGATGGCCGGCCGGTCACCATTCGCACGCTCGACATCGGCGCCGACAAGACCCTGGACGGCGAAGCGACCGTCGCCACCAACCCGGCGCTGGGGCAGCGCGCCATCCGCTATTGCCTGGCACGCCCCGCCTTGTTCGGCACCCAGCTGCGCGCCTTGCTGCGTGCCTCGGCGCACGGAAAGCTGCGGCTGCTGGTGCCGATGGTGGCGCATCAACATGAAGTGGTTGGCCTGTATGCCGCGATCGAATCGGCCCGCCAGGAACTGCGTGCGCGCGGCCAGGCCTTTGCCGAGAAGATCGAGATCGGCGCGATGATCGAAGTGCCGGCCGCCGCCATCGCCATCGAACCGTTCGTCGAAGCCTTCGACTATCTGTCGATCGGCACCAACGACTTGATCCAGTACACGCTTGCCATCGATCGGGCCGATCCAGAAGTGGCCGCCTTGTACGACCCGCTGCACCCGGCGGTGCTGCGTTTGATCGCGCAGACCATCAATGCCGGCTCGCGTGCCGGCAAGCCGGTCGCCGTGTGTGGCGAGATGGCTGGCGACATGACGTACACCCGCTTGTTGTTGGCGCTTGGCCTGACGCAGTTCTCGATGCATCCGCATCAACTGCTGGAAGTGAAGCGCGAGGTATTGCAGGCACATTCGAACGCATTGCGCGCGAAATTGGCGAATTCGCTGAATCGCGCCGTGCCCTTCGATCTCAGTCTGCTCGATATCTGACTGGCGATATTTGCGTGTAGGCCACAGATTTTTGAATGCGAGTACAGAAAACCAAGGCCTCACAATCGTTGACCTTGCCTGAAGGCGTAATCAGTAACAGAATATTACGACAATCAGGATTGCCCATGACTCAAGACCCGGCCCGTCATCTTCACGGCGTATCGCCAGTTCCGATCGACACCAGGGCAACGGACTTCGTTGAGGCTGGCGTTCGTCCTCGATCTGGCGTCCCGGCTCCCAGTTCTCACGAACTGCTGATCAGCCGCTGTGCAGAAGCCCTCGACGGGTTGCTTGGCTTGCCGCGTGCGGTTGCACGCAAAGACCTGGTGGGCGCGTTCCAGCGGGTATGCCTGGCGCTTGGCGCCTCGCGCATGTGGCTGGTGGTCTATCGCAATCCCGAGGCCCCGGAAGTTGTCACGGTCTATGAAGCCGGCTCGCCGCGCTGGCGCGCCGAACAGATGCCGGCGCTGCGCAAGCTGCTGGTGACGCTGCCCCGGCTCGAACCGCAAACCGTCGTCTGTCTCAGCCGCATGTCGCCCGATGGTCGACTGGTGCACGACGCCGAGGTACGGGCAGCCATGTTCGATGGTGTCCAGGCCGGCCTGATGCTGCGCGTGGACGGACGTTTGCCTGGTTCGCCGCAGGGCGCCTTGATGATCGGCTGGGCCGACGGCACGCGCGACATGGTCGAACTGGGCCTGTGCCACGCCATCGCCAACCACGCTGCCTTGCTGGCGCTGGATGCCCATCAGCGCCTGCCGACCGCCTTGTCGGGTGTGCAGGTGGACACCCGGCTGTCGTCGCGCGAAACCGAATGCCTGCATTGGGCAGCGGTCGGCAAGACCAGCTGGGAAACTGCGCAGATCCTGGAAGTGCGCGAACGTACCGTGAACTTCCACCTGGGCAATGCCTTCGGCAAGCTCAACGTGAACAACAAGCAGGCAGCCGTCGCGCGGGCCTTGATGCTGGGTCTGCTGGGCAACATGGAGCTGTAGGGCGGGCACCAGCTCCCCAGGAAAAAGACAGCCGCCGGGTGCGGTGTACAATTTCTGTCTGTTTCGGCGCCGATTTGCTATCGCTTGCGGGCGCCTCATAAATTCCGCTAAAGAGGTTTTGCCGCGTGTCTTCGCCTGTCGAGCGTTCTGCCGTCCCGCATTCCCATTCTGATTCCGACCGCGATCCCGCGTTCCAGCTGCCTGCTGGTTCCGTCGGCATCGTCGAACCCCGTGCCATCCATTTTTCCGAACCGCTGAAACTTGCCAGCGGCGCGTCCTTCGGCCCGTATTCGCTGATGGTCGAGACCTATGGCGAACTCAACGCCGCGCGCAGCAATGCGGTGCTGGTCTGCCATGCGCTCAATGCCTCGCACCACGTGGCCGGTATCCCCGCCGACAACCCGCAGGACGTCGGCTGGTGGGACAACATGGTGGGGCCGGGCAAGGCGCTGGATACCGACCGCTTCTTTGTCATCGGCATCAACAACCTGGGCTCGTGTTTCGGCTCGACCGGGCCTAGCAGCATCGATCCCGCCACCGGCGCCCCGTACGGCGCGAGCTTCCCGGTGCTGACCGTGGAAGACTGGGTCAACGCGCAGGCGCGCGTTGCTGATGAGCTGGGCATCGAGCGCTTTGCGGCGGTCATGGGCGGCTCGCTGGGCGGCATGCAGGCGCTGCACTGGGCGATTGCCTACCCCGAGCGCCTGGGCCACTGCGTGGTGATCGCCAGCACGCCGCGCCTGTCGGCGCAGAACATCGGCTTCAATGAAGTTGCGCGCCGCGCCATCATCACCGACCCCGACTTCCACGGCGGCAACTACTACGCCCACGACACCGTGCCGCGTCGTGGCCTGGCGGTGGCGCGCATGGTGGGCCACATCACCTACCTGTCGGACGACGACATGGCCGAAAAATTCGGCCGCGCCCAGCGGGCACCGGCAGCCGATGGCGCCTTCCGCTATGGCTACGACGTCGAATTCGAGGTCGAGTCCTACTTGCGTTACCAGGGCGAGAAGTTCTCGAACTACTTCGACGCCAACACCTACCTGCTGATCACCCGCGCACTGGATTACTTCGATCCGTCGAAAGACACCAAGGGCGACCTGGCGCGTGCGCTGGGCAAGGTGACGGCGAAATTCCTGGTGACCTCGTTTGCGACCGACTGGCGTTTTCCGCCGGAACGCTCGCGCGAAATCGTCGAAGCCTTGCTGCGCAACGGCCTGCCGGTGACCTACGCCGAGATCGACGCACCCCACGGCCACGATGCCTTCCTGCTCGATGATTCGCGCTATCACGAGCTTGTGAGCGCCTACTACGACCGGATCGCCAAGGAGTTGGGATTGGCCGGCAGAACCGCCAGTCACCTGGCCAACGGCACGGCGGTGATCGATGAACCCGCTGCGCAAGCTTCCACCGTCGGAGGTGCCCTGTGAGCGCTCAAGTGACATCCGCCCCGATTGCCGCGCCTGCGCAGCCCGCCAGCGGCATGCTGCGTGCCGACCTGCTGAAGATTGCCGAATGGGTCCGCCCGGAAAGTCGGGTGCTTGATCTGGGTTGCGCCGACGGCGTGCTGCTGGCGCATCTGCGCGATGCCCGCAAGACCAACGGCGTGGGCGTGGAGATCGACGACGCGCGCGTGATTGCCAGCGTGCGGCGCGGTGTGAACGTCATCCAGCAGAATCTGGAAGGCGGCCTGGCCCTGTTCCGCGACCAGCAGTTCGACACGGTGATTTTGTCGCAGACCCTGCAGTCCATGCACCGCACCGAACACATCCTGCGCGAGATGGCGCGGGTGGCGCGTGAAGGCATCGTGTCCTTCCCGAACTTCGGCCACTGGACGCACCCCTGGTCGATCCTGCGCGGCCGCATGCCGGTGAATCGGCAGATGCCCTACGAGTGGTACAACACGCCGAACATCCACTTGTGCACCTTGCGAGACTTCGAAGACCTGGCCACCGGCCTGGGCTTGAAGATCCTGGAACGCGCGACCTTCGCCAACGAGCGGGAAGTTAACGTGATGCCCAGTTGGCGCAGCACGCTGGCGGTGTACCGCTTCGCATCGCCGGTGGCCTTGCAGCTGACCTGAAGACTGGCGAAGGCCGGGAAAAGAAGAAGCCCCAGCAAGGGGGCTTCTTCGTTTGGGCTTACATAACCCCTGCGTCAGATCAAGCGTGTCTGTGCTGGCGCTGGTTAGCCGGCGCTCAAGCCGCCGGCGCCTCTTCCTTGTCCAGCGCGCGGATCTCGTCGCGCTTCCACCAGAGCAACCACAGGCCGGGCGCACCGATCACCACAGTAAGCAGGAAGAAGTGGCCCCATCCCAGCGCTTCCACCAGCGGGGGTGAGGCCGGGCCGGCCAGATAGGTGCGACCGACTGCCGACAAGGCCGACAGCAGCGCGAACTGGGTCGCCGAGAAGCGCCGGTCGCACAGCGCCATCAACAGCGCAACAAACGCGGCCGTCCCCATGCCGCCGCACAGATTCTCGACGCCGACCGCCATGCCCATCAGCACGATGTTCTTGGGGCTGACGGCAATCAGCCAGAAGCCCAGGTTCGACACCGCCTGCAGCAGGCCGAACACGATCAGCGAGCGATACAGGCCAAGCCGCGCCAGCATCCCGCCGCCCAGCAGCGCGCCGGCGATGGTCGCCACCAGGCCCAGCAGCTTGTTGATGGTGCCGACTTCGGTCGGCGTGAAGCCAGCGCCGCGGATCAGGAAGGTGGTCGACAGGCTGCCGGCAAAGGCATCGCCCAGCTTGTACAACACGATCAGCAGCAGCAAGGTGATGGCGCCCGGGCGACTGAAAAATTCCATCAGCGGGCCGGTGACGGCTTCGCGCAGCGTGCGCGGCGGCTTGATCTGCACTTCCGGTTCGGGCGCAATCAGCGTGATGATGACCGTCAGCAGCATGATGCCGCCCATCACCACATAAGTGCCCCCCCAGCCCAGCCACTTGTCCGCCATCACCAGCGCCAGTCCCCCCGACACCAGCATGGCCAGCCGGTATCCCAGCACCGACACCGCCGCCCCCGCGCCGCGTTCCTCGCTGCGCAGCACGTCGGTGCGGTAGGCGTCGAAGGCAATATCCTGCGAGGCCGAACAGAAGGCCACGAACACCGCCAGCAAGGCCAGCGGTATCAGTGCCTCGCGCGGCGACAGGGCGCCCATGGTCATGATGCCCGCGGCCAGCAGCAGCTGCGTGGCGGCGATCCAGCCGCGGCGCCGGCCCAGCATCGGCAGGCTGAAGCGGTCCATCAGCGGCGCCCACAGGAACTTCAAGGTGTAGGCGGAACCGACCAGCGTCAGGAAACCAATGGCTTGCAGGGAGACCCCATCGACGGTGGCCCAGGCCTGCAAGGTGCCGGTGGTCAGCGCCAGCGGCAGGCCGCTGGCAAAGCCCAGGGCCAGCAGCGGCGCGACGCGCGCGTTGGTGTAGATCGATGATGCGCGGGCGATGATGAGCTCCGTGTGCGAGGGGGAAGGCTGGTGGAACGCGATGCTGCCGGTGGACGAACAGGGGGTCGACACCCGCTATTTTGCCGGGCTGCGCAGGATCATGCCTGAGCCAGGCGGCTGTGCGCTGAACGGCATTGCTTGTGCCGGGCACGACGCGTGGCCAATTACGGCAAATCGACGCCGCCCCATTCATGGGCAGACGATCGTAACCGGTGGAGGGGAGCAATGCGGTGTCGGTGGTCTGGCAGCGCCGATATCGATCCCGCAGAGCATCGGCGCGGGCAGGCGCGGTGCCGATGCGTGCGGCGGACGGTTCATCGGTCCGGTTTGCCGCAGCGCTCGCCTGCCGTCCCGTGTGCGGCGATTGACAGTACCTAATTGTGCTGAATAGAATCACAATTATGTCTCAGCGCAACGTTCAGTTCTCGGTCGCTTCCCACGTCATGGCCGTATTGGGCTCCCATGCGGGTGAGCCGATGCGCTCGACGGAACTGGCCGAAAGCGTGAACGCCGACCCGAGCTTTGTCCGGCGCGTGGTATCGAAGCTGGCCAAGGCCGGGCTGGTGGCCACGCATCGCGGCAAGAACGGCGCTTGTTCGCTGGGGCGGCCTGCTGCGGAGATCACCTTGCTCGACATCTATCGGGCGAGCGAAGCGCCGCAGGCTTGCTCGGTGCATGGCTATTCCGTGACCAGCGGCTGTAACGTGAGCGAGAACATCAAGGGCTGTCTGGGCGCACTGCTGCAGGAAGCCCAGAACGGCTTCGAGCAGACGCTGGCGAAGAAGACACTGGCCGACCTGGTCGGCGACATCAAACACCCGGCGTGATTTTCTCGTCTATTTTTTTCCTCTAATTTGTGATCTTTGATATCACATTCAAATCTATACAAATAAGGTTTTCCCATGCACATCTCATCCGACCCAGCCCTCGCGCCACCGTCCCTCGCAGCGTCCGAGCCGATCTCAACGCCCGCCGCCTGGCTTGCGGTCGCCTCGCTGGCGGTCAGTACCTTCGCGTCGGTCACGACGGAATTCCTGCCGGTCGGGCTGCTGACCAATATCGCGGCCGGCCTGGGCGTGAGCGAAGGCACGGCTGGCCTGATGGTCACCATGCCTGCCGTGATGGCGGCGATCATGGGCCCGCTGCTGATAGTGCTGTCCGGTCGGCTGGATCGGCGCACCGTGGTGCTGGTGTTGTCGGCGCTGCTGGTGGTGTCCAACGCGCTGGCGGCCATCGCACCGAACTTCGCCACCATGCTGGTGGCGCGTGTGATGCTCGGCATCGTCGTCGGCGGTTTCTGGACCTTCGCGCCATCGATCGTGGCCCGTCTGGTGCCCGAGTCCATGCAGCCACGTGCAATGTCCTATGTGCTGGCCGGGATCTCGCTGGCCACCGTGGCGGGCGTGCCTGCCGGCGCGCTGCTGGGCGACCTGGCAGGGTGGCGATCGGCCTTTATCGTATCGGGGGTGCTGGCGGCCGTGGTGCTGGCGATGCAGCTGCGCTTGTTGCCAAGGATGCCGGCGCAACGCGCCATCCCGGCGCGCGATCTGCTCAAGCCGATGCTGCGGCCTGCCGCGCGCTCGGTCCTGTTGGTCACCTTGCTGATGGTCACCGGGCACTTCCTGGCCTACACCTATCTGCGCCCCATGCTTGACCAGATATTCGGCCTGTCGCCGAGTCACATCACGGCGATGCTGCTGGTGTTCGGCGTGGCGGGTTTCGCAGGCACCTTCGTCGGTGGCCGCCTGGTGGGCCACAGCCTGCGCGGCACACCGTTGCTTGCCGCTGCCTTGATTGCGATCGCCTTGTTGTTCGCGACCACGGCCACCGGTGGGCTGGTGGGCGCTGCCATCGTGGCGGCGCTGTGGGGTGGCGCCTTTGGCCTGGTGCCGGTGGCGATGACGACCTGGATGCAGAAGGCCTTGCCTGATGCCTCGGAAGCCGGCCAGGCATTGCTGGTGGTCGCCTTCCAGATCTCGATTTCTTCCGGCGCCTTCATCGGCGGACAGATCGCCGACGCATCAGGTGTCGCGGGCTCGCTCAAGGTGGGAGCCGCGCTCGCCATCGCCGCGGGTGCCCTCATCCTTGTGATCGGCCGCAAGCCCGTCGTGGCCATCCAACCCGCCCCGGCCGAGGAATGCGCCCGCTAAGCGCGGCGAACCGCACCGGGCGTCCGACGTCCGGCGGTCACACGTCGGTGGCGTAATCCACCCTCAGCGGCGCATGGTCCGAAAAACGCGTTTCTTTGTAGACCGAGGTCGCTTGGGCGCGGGTGGCGATGCCGGGAGTGGCGATCGGGTAATCAGTACGGCAAACTACCCACGACAATCTGTTCACGGCTGAACCCTCTCTCAAAGACACCTTGGTATTTTCGTACCGACGGTTTGCCTGAAGACTCTCACGGCAGGAGCGACTCATGAATTGCGCACATCGAAGATGGACCCGGCATGTGGCATCCGCTGCCATCGCCATGGCGCTGTGCGCAGCGACGGCTGTGGCGCGGGCTCAGGCCGAGGGCGAGTCGGCCTGGGAAGCCCTCAGGCAAGGCGGGGTGCTGCTGGTGCGCCATGCCAATGCGCCAGGAGTGGGTGACCCGGCCAATTTCAAACTCGGTGACTGCCGAACACAACGCAATCTCGACCCAACCGGCCGCGAGCAGGCCAAGCGACTAGGTGATCAATTCGCGAGCCGCAAGATCGCGGTGGGCGCCGTGCTGACGTCTCAGTGGTGCCGCACCAAGGACACCGCCGAACTCGCATTCCCGAACCGCGCCCGGGAAGACGCCAGCTTCAATTCGTTCTTCGGTGACAGCGCCAGTCAGCCGGCGCAGACTGCCGCCGCGCTGAACACCCTGACACGGTGGAAGGGTCCGGGCGCGCTTGTCGTCGTCACGCATCAGGTCAACATCACCGCACTCACCGGCGTGGTGCCTGCATCGAGCGAAGGCGTGGTGGTGCGCTCGAAGGCAGACGGCATCGAGGTGATCGGGCGCGTGACACCCTGATGACGGTCGAGCTGCGCTGAGACGGGCCTTGGGCCAGACACTGGCTTGGCTGGCTGCATTGCCAGTAGCCGAGTTTTTGCGCAGCAGCGCCTGGCTACCCGCTCGCGGAGGTCGTCCACCTTGTCGGTTTGTCCCTCTTGGTGGGCTCGGTGTTGTCGTCGATCACAAACCGAACTCGTAATCCACCGTCAGCGGCGCATGGTCCGAGAAACGCGTTTCCTTGTAGACCGAGGTCGCGCGCGCCCGGGCGGCGATGCCGGGGGTGGCGATCTGGTAGTCCAGGCGCCAGCCCACGTTCTTGGCCCAGGCCTGGCCGCGGTTGCTCCACCAGGTGTAGCACTCGTCAGTGGTGTCGGGATGCAGGGTGCGGTAGACGTCGACCCAGCCCAGCTCGTCGAACACCTTGGTCAGCCACGCGCGCTCTTCGGGCAGGAAGCCGCTGTTCTTCTGGTTGCTCTTCCAGTTCTTCAGGTCGGCTTCGCGATGCGCAATGTTCCAGTCGCCGCAGATGACGAACTCGCGGCCGGTCGTGCGGTGTTCTTCCATCAGGCTGGCCAGCCAGGGCGCGAAGTGGTTCAGGAAGCGGTACTTGGCCGCTTGCCGTTCTTCGCCGCTGCTGCCCGAGGGCAGATAGGCGCTGACCACCGACAGGCCAGGCCAGTCCACGCGCAGGATGCGGCCTTCGGGGTCGAATTCTTCGCTCTCGAAGCCGGTGGTGGCCTGGTCGGCGGCATTCTTGATGTAAACGCCGACGCCGCTATAGCCTTTTTTCACGGCTGAATAGAAGTGTCCGTGGTAGCCCGGCGGATTGCGTTGCGTGTCGTCCAGGTCCGATTCCAGCGCTTTCAGTTCCTGCATGCAGACGATGTCGGCATTGCTGGCGGCAAGCCAGTCTAGGAAGCCTTTGCGAGTGGCCGAGCGCAGGCCGTTGACGTTGAGCGAGACGATACGCAGCAAAATGGGGCTCCCTGAAAGCGCATAAGGCTAGCAGATGGGAGACCGCACGAGCGAGTTCGGGGTGGGGCGCGCCAATGGCCGTAAAATAGCGGGCGCTATCCGAACCCGTTAGCGTCTGCTATCCGCAGGTCCTTGCGGGTGTGGCGCCATGCACAGTCATTCGTACGCGTGCCGCTGCTCCCATGCCGTCCTGTCGGCCCCCGCCCGTCCCAATTTCTTCCGGAATCGCCCCGTGTCCGCCAGCTCCCACGCCCTTGACCCCGCCACCTTCCGCACGGACTTCGTGCGTTTTGCCATCGACACCGGGGTCTTGCGCTTCGGCAGCTTCAAGACCAAGGCTGGCCGCATGAGCCCGTATTTCTTCAATGCGGGCCTGTTCAACAGCGGGGCGACCGTGGGCAAGCTGGCTGCGTTCTACGCGCAGGCGCTGCTGGCGGCGAATGTCGAGTTCGACATGTTGTTCGGCCCGGCCTACAAGGGCATCGGCCTGGCGACCGCCACTTCAGTCGCGCTGGCTGAAAAGCATGGCCGTGACGTGCCCTTTGCGTACAACCGCAAGGAAGCCAAGGACCACGGCGAGGGCGGCACGCTGGTAGGCGCGCCGATGCAGGGCAAGGTCGTGATCATCGACGACGTGATCAGCGCCGGCACCTCGGTGAACGAATCGGTGGCGATGATCCGCGCTGCGGGCGCCACGCCGTCTGCCGTGCTGATCGCGCTCGATCGCATGGAACGCGCAGGCGCCGACGACGCCTTGTCGCCGCACTCGGCCACGCAGGAAGTGTCGCAGCGTTATGGCATTCCGGTGATCAGCATTGCGTCGCTGGTCGACATCCTGGCGCTGGCAGAGCAGGGCAGCAGTGCGTTCGACGAGCACCGTGACGCGGTGCTGGCATATCGGGCGCGCTACGGCGTTTGAGGTGCCGATTCATGTGCCGATCCACGGGCCGATCGACCGATCGACCCGACCCCCAGACAAGGGCTGAATCATGACGTGGACATTTGATCAGGGGCGCAATGTGGCCTGCCTGACCTGCGAGGCGGTGCTGGCGGGCAGCCCGGTGTTGCTGGTCACGCACTACGAAGACGATGATTCGTGGGCCTTCATGGACGGCCAGCGGGTTCGCGAGCAGGACGTGAAGGTGGTGGCGATGGCTTCTGTCGTGGACAGGCACCCCGATCTGGCCGACATTGCCAGCCTGCCGCCGGGCTGGACGGCCACCCGCAGTGATCTCAGCGACCCCTGGGTGATGTCAGAAAATATGTGAGCAGCAGAGCAGTTCCTGAAGTCAGTTACGACACCTCAGTCACGACGCCTCGGCCTGCTCTTTTGTACGCCCGCGGCTCGTCAAAGGTCGGTTGAGTCTCGCCGCGCCAGCAGCCGCAAGACCCCCATCACCTTGCGGCGATCGACCTCGTCCAGACTGGTCAGAATGCGCAGTGCTTCCAACTGCCAGCCATCGAGCGGGGCATCGACCGGGGCGGCAACTGGCCCGTTGCGGTCCACCGCGCCGTTGTCTTGATTGACTCCGGTCTTGTCGCGGGCGGTGCTACTGTTCCTGCCGCCCGCATCCCCTTCCGTCAGCCACACCGCCGACACCCCCAGCGCATCGGCCAATTTCTTGACCGTTCCCCATGCCGGGGAATAGCTTGCGCCACGCGTGAGGATGCGGTTGACGGTGGACTGCGGCACGTCCGCCACCCGGGCCAGCTCGCTCTGGCTGCGGATGTTCCGCTGGCGCATCACGGCAGCCAGGCGGTCGGACATGCTCATGGCGACTGGCCTGCCGATCAGCCCAGCTTCTCGCGCAGCAAGTCGTTCACCTGCTGCGGATTCACTTTGCCGCGACCGGCTTTCATCACCTGGCCGACCAGCGAGTTGAAGGCCTTTTCCTTGCCCGCGCGGAATTCCGCGACGATGCCGGCGTTGGCTTCCATCACCTCGTCGATCAACTTGCCGATGGCGCCGCTGTCGCTGACCTGCTTCAGACCCTTGGCCTCGATCACCGCATCGGCGTCGCTGAATTCGCCAGACCACAGCACGGCGAACACCTCACGGGCGATCTTGTTGGAGATCGTGCCGTCGGCAATCCGCGCCAGCAGTCCTGCCAACTGGGCCACGCTGACCGGGCTTTGCTCGATGGCGAGCGAATCACGGTTGAGCGCAGCCGCGACTTCGCCCATCACCCAGTTGGCGGCGATCTTGGCCTGGCCTGCCGGGAGCTTGGCGACCACGGCTTCGAAGTACTCGGCGGTGGCGCGGGTGCCGGTCAGCTGGGCGGCGTCGTAGGCCGAGATGCCGAAATCGGCTTCGAAACGGGCGCGCTTGGCCGCCGGCAGTTCCGGCATTTCCGCACGCACGCGCTCGATCCATTCCGGGCTGATGGCTAGCGGCGGCAGGTCGGGATCGGGGAAATAACGGTAGTCATGCGCGTCTTCCTTGGTGCGCATGCTGCGGGTTTCGTCCTTGTCCGGGTCATACAGGCGGGTTTCCTGGATGATCTTGCCGCCGTCTTCCAGCACCTCGATCTGGCGACGGATCTCGTACTGGATCGCGCGTTCCAGGAAGCGGAAGGAATTGACGTTCTTGGTCTCGGTACGGGTGCCGAATTCTTTCTGGCCGACCGGTCGCACCGACACGTTGGCGTCGATACGGAACGAGCCTTCTTGCATGTTGCCGTCGCACACGCCCAGCCACACGACCAGGCTGTGCAGCGCCTTGGCATAACCCACGGCCTCGTCGGCCGAGCGCATTTCCGGCTCGGTGACGATTTCCAAGAGCGGCGTGCCGGCGCGGTTCAGGTCGATGCCGCTGGCGCGTTCGCCGCGCGGGCCGGTGACGTTCTCGTGCACCGACTTGCCGGCATCTTCTTCCAGATGGGCACGGGTCAGGTTGATGGTCTTCTCGACGTCGCCGACGAAGAAGGTCAACGATCCACCTTGCACCACCGGAATCTCGAACTGGCTGATCTGGTAGTTCTTCGGCGAGTCGGGATAGAAGTAGTTCTTGCGCGCAAACACCGACACCGGGGCGATGTGGGCGCCAACGCCCAGACCCAGGCGGATGGCGCGCTCGACCGCGCCGCGGTTGAGCACCGGCAGCGTGCCGGGCAGCGCCATGTCGACCGCGTTGGCCTGCGTATTGGGCTCAGCGCCGAACTGCGTGCTGCTGCCGGAAAAAATCTTGGACGCCGTGGATAACTGCACGTGCGTTTCCAGGCCGATGACGACTTCCCATTTCATAGCTGTCTCACTTTGCCGGCCGGCGGGTATGCCAGTCGGTCGCCTGCTGGTAACGGTCGGCGATGGCGAGCAAGCGGCCTTCGTCGAAATAGTTGCCGATCAATTGCAGGCCCACGGGGCGCTGCGCATTGACCGGGCCTGCGCCGAAGCCGCACGGAATCGACATGCCGGGCAAGCCTGCCAGGCTGCCGCTGAGCGTGTAGATGTCGGCCAGATACATGGCCACCGGGTCGTCGGACTTCTCGCCCAGGTTCCAGGCAACGGTCGGCGACACCGGGCCGGCAATCACGTCGCACTGCGTGAAGGCCTGCTGGAAGTCCTGCGCGATCAGGCGGCGCAGCTTCTGCGCCTGCAGGTAGTAGGCGTCGTAATAACCGTGCGACAGCACGTACGAGCCCACCAGAATGCGCTTCTGCACTTCGGCGCCGAAACCTTCGGCGCGCGAGCGGCTGATCATGCTGTCGACGTCGGTGTATTCCGCGGCGCGGTGGCCGTAGCGCACGCCGTCGTAGCGCGACAGGTTGCTGGACGCTTCGGCCGGGGCGATCACGTAATACGCCGGGATCGACAGTTCGGTGCGCGGCAGCGAGATTTCCACGGCGGTGGCGCCCAGGGCTTCGAACTGGCGGATCGCGGCGTGGATGGCGGCCGACACGTCCTCGGCCAGGCCGGCACCGAAGAACTCGCGCGGCAGGCCGATGCGCAGGCCTTTCAGCGGCAGGTCGGCATCAGCCGGCTGCGCATGGGCATCGAAGGCGCGACGCACGCGGCCGGGGGCGTTGGCTTGCGCACCGCACTGCTCGGCGCTGGTGGAATCCTTCACGTCGAAACCGGTCATCGGGTCCAGCAGCTCGACCAGGTCGCGCGCGCTGCGGGCGAACGGGCCGGCCTGATCCAGGCTGGAACCGTAGGCGATCATGCCGTAGCGCGACACGCTGCCGTAGGTCGGCTTGATGCCCGAGATGCCGCACAGGGACGCTGGCTGGCGAATCGAGCCGCCGGTGTCGGTGCCGGTGGTGCCCAGCGCCAGGCCGGCGGCGACCGCGGCGGCCGAGCCGCCCGACGAACCGCCCGGGACCGATTTGGTGTCCCAGGGATTCAGCACCGGGCCGAAGGCCGAGTTCTCGTTGGACGAGCCCATCGCGAACTCGTCGCAGTTCAGCTTGCCCAGCGAGACCGCACCGGCTGCCTGCAGGCGCTCGACGACGGTGGCATCGAAGGGGCTCACGTACTTCGCCAGGATCTTGCTGCCGGCGGTGGTGCGCCAGCCGCGCGTGACGAACACGTCCTTGTGGGCGATCGGGATGCCGGCCAGTGCAGGGGCTTGGCCAGCAGCGATCAGCGCGTCGGCGGCGTGCGCCTGCGCCAGCGTCAGTGCCGGGTCGACGTGCAGGAAGGCGTTGAGCGCCTGCTGGGACTCGATGGCGGCCAGCGCGCTTTGCGCCAGCTCCACGGCCGAGACCTTGCGGCTGGTCAGCGCGTCGCGCAGTTCGGCGATGCCGGCGAATTCGTTATGCAATGCGTGTGTCGTCATGGCTTATTCAATCACCTTGGGCACCAGGAAGAGGCCGTCGTGGCGGGCCGGTGCGTTGGCGATCAACGCGTCGCGGGCGGCCTGGTCGGGCGCCTCGGTGACCACGTCGTCGCGCAGGCGCAGGCTGACTTCGCTGATCGCCGACAGGGGGTGGGCCAGCGGGGCGACGCCCGTCGTGTCGACCGCCTGGAGCTGTTCGATCAGCCCAAAAATGCCGTTCAGGTCTTGCAGGACGCGGTCGCGCTGGCCGGCGTCGAGATCGAGGCGGGCCAGTCGCGCAATGCGCGTCACGTCTTGTTCGGTTAGCGCCATGGCTGTCGGGAAGCTCGGTATGAACGTCGGGTAAGAACGTCCGGGGTCCGGAAGGATGGCGGCGGGAGTGCCGCCGGCCGCCGAAAGAAACAATGTTGCATTTGCGTACAGCGCCCGCAAGGTGCGGCCCTGGGGCCGAAAAGACGGGGCAAACCGCGTGGAAGCTGGCAATACGCAGGGTTTTGAAGCAGATTTCGCGGCAGTAGCCGACGATTATAAGTTATGATTTTGCGTTTATCGCGCTGCCCTCCACCGCACCCAGCCCTTCACCAAAAGATTCCCATGTTCGGTTTCCTGCGTAGTTACTTTTCGAATGACCTGGCGATCGATCTGGGTACAGCAAACACCCTGATCTATGTTCGCAGCAAGGGCATCGTGTTGAACGAGCCCTCGGTCGTCGCCATCCGCACGGAAGGTGGGCCTAGTGGCAAGAAGACCATTCAGGCGGTCGGTCGCGAGGCCAAGCAGATGCTGGGTCGTGTTCCCGGCAACATCGAGGCGATCCGGCCCATGAAGGATGGCGTGATCGCCGACTTCACGGTAACCGAACAGATGCTCAAGCAGTTCATCCGCATCGTTCACCCGAAAAGCCTGTTTGCGCCCAGCCCGCGCATCATCATTTGCGTACCCTGCGGTTCCACTCAGGTGGAACGTCGCGCTATCCGCGAATCGGCGCTCGGCGCCGGCGCAAGCCAGGTATTCCTGATCGAAGAACCGATGGCAGCTGCCATCGGTGCCGGCCTGTCGGTATCCGACGCGACCGGCTCCATGGTCGTCGACATCGGCGGCGGCACGACCGAAGTGGCCGTCATCTCGCTGGGCGGCATGGTCTACAAGGGTTCCGTGCGTGTCGGCGGCGACAAGTTCGACGAGGCCATCGTCAACTACATCCGTCGCAACTACGGCATGCTGATCGGCGAACCCACTGCCGAAGCCATCAAGAAAGAAATCGGTTCCGCCTTCCCGGGTTCCGAAGTCAAGGAAATGGAAGTCAAGGGTCGCAATCTGTCGGAAGGTATTCCGCGCAGCTTCACCGTGTCGTCCAATGAAATTCTCGAAGCCCTGACCGATCCGCTCAACCAGATCGTGTCGGCCGTCAAGATCGCGCTCGAACAGACCCCGCCGGAACTCGGCGCGGACATCACCGAGAAGGGCATCATGCTGACCGGTGGTGGCGCCTTGCTGCGCGACCTCGACCGTCTGCTGCAGGAAGAGACCGGCTTGCCGGTGATCGTGGCCGAAGACCCGCTGACGTGCGTGGTCCGTGGTTGCGGTGAAGCGCTCGAACGCATGGACAAGCTGGGCGCCATCTTCACCAACGAGTAAGACGCGGCCGGTCCCCTCACGGGCCGGCTGGCCCGCCTTGGGCCACGGCGCGATGCTGGAGTTTCATGCAATACAGCCCTCCGTCCTTCTTCAAGCAGGGCCCCGACGTTTGGGTGAGGCTGGTCTTCTTTTCCCTGCTGTCGATCGCGCTTTTGATCGTCGACGCACGCTTTCAGACTCTCGATGTGGTGCGCCAGGCCGTGGCGGTGGCGCTTTATCCGTTCCAGCGCGCCGTGCTCCTGCCCGGCTCGCTCTGGAGCGAGACCACCGTGTTCTTCGAGAGCAAGACCGAATTCCAGCGGGAAGCGGATGACCTCGCTCGCCAGCGCATCGAGATGTCCCAAGTCACGACGCGCGCTACCCAGCTTGCCGAAGAGAACGCGCAATTGCGCCGGATGCTCGGGGCAAGTGCACGCGTACGCGTGCCGTCGGTGCTGGTCGAAGTGCTCTACGAGGTCCGCGACGCCTTCAGCCGCCGGCTGATCGTCGACAAGGGGTCCCAGCACGGACTGGCCGCCGGCATGCCGCTGATCGACGATGGCGGTGTGGTGGGCCAGGTCGTTCGTGTTTCCCTGCTCACCTCTGAAGTTGCCTTGCTGACCGACCGGGACCAGATGGTGCCGGTTCAGGTGCTGCGCAATGGCGTGCGCTCGGTCGCTTTCGGCGACGAAGCGCCTGGCCGCCTGGGCCTGCGCTTCATGGCATCCGATATCGACGTGCAGGTGGGCGACGATCTGGTCACCAGCGGCCTGGACGGCATTTATCCGGCCGGCCTGCCGGTCGCCAAGGTGGATACGGTCGAGCGCGACGGGTCATCCGGTTTTGCGCGGATTCTGGCCAAGCCGGTTGCCAGGCTTGATCGTCATCGGCATTTTTTGGTCTTGCAGACGGTTCAGTCGGAACTCCCGGCGCTTCCCGCTGCCGAAGAAGTGCGGCGTCGTCAGTCGCGGCGTCCCTGACCTATGCCTAAAGCACCTTCCACTCTCCCGCGCTCGCACCTGTTTGGCGCGCAGCCGCTGCTCCTTCCCGTCAACCCACGATTCATCTGGTTGACGCTTGTCATCGCCTGGATGATCAACCTGATGCCCTGGGGCCAATGGCCCGGGGTGCCGGATGTGCTGGCGCTGACCCTGATCTTCTGGAGCGTGCACGAGCCGCGCAAGATCGGCATGTTCGCCGCGTTCCTGTTCGGCTTGCTGATGGACGTGCACCAGGCGCGCCTGCTGGGTGAGCACGCACTTGCCTATACCTTGCTGTCCTACTTCGCGATCGCGCTGCACCGGCGTATCCAGTGGTTCGGGCCGATCGGCCAGGCCTTGCACGTCTTGCCGCTGCTGCTGGTCACCCAGCTGGTGGTCTACAGCGTGCGCGCGGCGCTGTCCGGCACCTGGCCGGGCTGGAGCTGGATGCTGGACAGCGTGGTGGCCGCCGCGCTGTGGCCGATCGCCGACCGCCTGCTGCTTGCCCCCCAACGTCGTGCGCCCGTGCGCGACGATACCCGTCCGATCTGAGGAGCAGCGCGGCATGCAAGATTCCGTGCGCGACAGGTATCGCCATAGATCGTCGACCCCGGCCCTGATGCCGGCGACCGGGCGGTGATGACGGAGATCAAGGACTCGAACCGCGAAATGCGGCGGTTCCGAGGGCGGGTATTGATCGCGATGCTGGCGGTATTCGCCTGCTTCGGGGTGTTGTGCACGCGTTTCTGGTGGCTGCAGGTCTTCAAGCACGATGCCTACTCGGCGCGTGCCGAACAAAATCGCATCTCGGTGGTGCCGATTCCGCCGCATCGGGGCCTGATCCTCGATCGAAACGGCGTGCTGCTGGCGCGCAATTACTCGGCTTACACGCTGGAAATCACGCCCTCGCGCGTCGTCGATCTGGAAAAGACCATCGACGAGCTGGCCAATGTGGTCACCATCGATGCCCGCGACCGCCGGCGTTTCCGCAAGCTGATGGAAGAGTCGCGCCGCTTCGAGAGCCTGCCCATCCGCAGCCGTCTGTCCGACGAGGAAGTGGCGCGTATCGCGGCGAATCGGTTCCGCTTCCCCGGCGTGGACGTGCGCGCGCGGCTGTTCCGTCAATATCCGATGGGCGAATCGGCCGGCCACGTGATCGGCTATATCGGCCGGATTTCACAGCGCGACCAGAGTCGCCTGGACGAAACCGACGACGCCGCCAACTATCGGGGCACGGACTACATCGGCAAGGAAGGCATCGAGAAATCCTACGAAGCCCAGCTGCACGGCACGACCGGCGTCGAGGAAGTCGAGATCACCGCAGGCGGCCGCGCCGTGCGCACCTTGTCGCGCAAGCCGCCGGTGACCGGCGACAACCTGGTGCTGTCGATCGACATCGAATTGCAGAAACTGGTGGAAGCCGCCTTCGGCGATCGCCGGGGGGCGCTTGTGGCCATCGAGCCAGCCACCGGCGACATTCTGGCCTTCGTGTCGCGTCCGGGCTTCGACCCCAATCTGTTCGTCGACGGCATCGACGTCGAAAACTGGAAGGCGCTGAACGAATCGCCCGATCGGCCGCTGATCAATCGCCCGCTGTACGGCACCTATCCGATCGGGTCGACCTACAAGCCCTTCATGGCGCTGGCCGGCCTGGAAATGGGCAAGCGCAACATGACCCAGACCATGTGGGACCCGGGCTTCTTCGAATTCGCCGACCGCCGCTACCGCAACGCGGGCGACGTGGGCTACGGCCACATCGACCTGCACAAGGCGCTGGTGGTGTCGTCAGACACCTACTTCTATTCGCTGGCCAACGACATCGGCGTCGACGCCATCCACGATTTCATGAAGCCCTTCGGCTTCGGCCAGAAGGTCGGCATCGACCTGAGCGGCGAAAAGGCGGGCGTGCTGCCCTCGACCGCCTGGAAGCGCGCGGCCTACCGCCGACCCGACCAGCAGCGCTGGTATTCGGGCGAAACCCTGTCGGTGGGCGTGGGCCAGGGCTATAACTCGTTCACCTTGCTGCAGCTGTCGCAGGCCACGTCCACCCTGGCCAACGACGGCGTGTTCATGCGTCCTCACCTGGTGCGCGCAGTGCAGAACAGCCGCACCGGCGCCGAGACGCTGACGGTGCGCAACCCCAGCTACACGATTCCGCTCAAGCAAGCCAACCTGGACTTCGTCAAACACGCGATGGCCGACGTGGTGCGCGAAGGCACGGCAAAACGGCCGTTCATCGGTGCGCCTTACCAGGCCGCCGGCAAGACCGGTACGGCGCAGGTGTACAGCCTGCGCGCCGGCGAGCGCTACAACGCGGCCAAGCTGAACGAACGCCTGCGTGACCACGGCCTGTTCATGGGCTTTGCGCCGGCCGACAATCCGAAGATTGCGGTGGCGCTGATCGTCGAGAACGACGGTTTCGGCGGCAAGGTTGCCGCGCCGATCGCACGCCGGGTCTTCGACTACTGGCTGCAGGGCAAAAAACCCACCGAGCCCGAAAAAGCAGTAATGCCCGACATGGCGGCGCGGGACTAGGAGAGCAGTTTGAGCAGCATGACGACGATGAACCGGTATTACTGGATGCGCGCGCTGGTGGCGCGCATCTGGGTCTTCGACTGGATGCTGCTGCTGATCCTGTGCCTGCTCGCGTGCGTGGGCCTGGTGTCGATGTATTCGGCGGGGGGTGGCTTCGACGGGCGCTTCGCCGACCAGTCGCGCAACTTCGGCATTGCGCTGGTCGCCATGTGGATCGCAGCGCAGTTTTCGCCGCAGGCGCTGATGCGCGTGACGGTGCCGGCCTATTTGCTGGGGGTCTTGCTGCTGGTGGCCGTGGAAGTTGCCGGCGAGACCAGCAAGGGCGCCACGCGCTGGCTGAACCTGGGTTTCACCCGCATTCAGCCCTCCGAGATGATGAAGATTGCCGTGCCGATGATGATGGCCTGGTACTTCCATCGCCACGAGGGCCAGGTGCGATTCTGGGACTTCATCGTTGCGGCGGTTTTGCTGCTGCTGCCCTTCGCGCTGATCGCCAAGCAGCCCGACCTGGGCACTGGCTTGCTGGTCTTCGGCGCCGGCTTTTTCGTGCTGTATTTCGCCGGCCTGTCCTTCAAGCTGCTGGTACCGATCACCCTGGCGGGTGTGATCGGCATCGGCGCCTTGGTGGCCTCGGAAGATTTCCTGTGCCAGCCCGATGTGGACTGGGTGGTGCTGCACGACTATCAGAAGCACCGGGTGTGTACGCTGCTGGACCCAAGCACCGATCCATTGGGCAAGGGCTTCCATACGATCCAGTCGACGATTGCGGTCGGCTCGGGCGGAACCCTGGGCAAGGGTTACATGCAGGGTACGCAGACCCACCTGGAATTCATCCCCGAGCGCACCACCGACTTCATCTTCGCGGTGTACGCGGAAGAATTCGGGCTGATCGGCAACCTGGTGCTGCTGTTCCTGTATGTGCTCTTGATCGCGCGCGGGCTGACGATCGCGGCGGGGGCGCCAACCTTCTATACAAGGTTGTTGGCGGGAGCCTTGTCCATGGTGTTCTTCGTCTATGCCTTTGTGAACATGGGCATGGTCACCGGGATATTGCCGGTGGTGGGCGTGCCCTTGCCCTTCATGAGCTACGGCGGCACGGCCTTGCTGACGCTGGGATGTGCGGCGGGGATTCTGATGGGGATTCAGCGGCACAGACCGCTGGTGCAGAGTTAGCGAACTCTGTTTCTTACGGATCGACGATATCCGCGCCCATGAAAATGGCGCCTGACCGGGAAGGTCAGGCGCCATTTTTACTGGGACGTGCGGTGATGCAGGCTTGGCCGGGCGGTGTCGCCCGACCTGTCCTCAGCGCGGCAGAACCTGGCCGCGGATTTCACCACCACGGTTCGCAGCCGTGTGGATGTTGATGTACCAGAGGCCGCTGGTCAGTTCCTTGGCCTGGGCCGGGGTGATCGTGGTCTGGCCTTCGATCGGGCTGGTCACGGGATTCTGGAACGGCACCACGACGCCTGCGTTGACGCCGGCTGCGGCCGGGCCGTGGAAATGACCCATGGTGGCCGGGCCAGACAGGCCGGAGTAAGTGACCTTCCACTTCAGCACATTGGTCTGCTTGTTGAGCCAGACCTCGGCTTCACCCATGCCCTGGGTCGGCACCGGCGGGACTTCGCTGACGCCGCTCAGGCTGGCGCGCATGGCGGCGACATTCGGATCGAGCGGGGTGTTGGCGCAGCCTGCCACGAGGGCCAGGCCGGTAAGGACGGCGGCTGCCGCAGCTTTGCGAATATGCATCATGGTCGTTTTCCTGGGGGCAAGGGGTGGGGAAAGGGCGATCGGTCAGAACAAGCGATCGGCGCACCCAATATATATCTCTGCCATCGCCCCCGGATAGCGCCATATTGCGACTGTTTGCACCTTTCCGGTGCGCGCTGCCGCAATCAGCGGGAAATGACGATGTTTGCGACGGCCTGCCTATGCCGGCATAGACAGGCACGCCGGCGCAGCCGGGCGATATCCCGAACCCGCAGCGCGTCAGCGCAGCAAGTCGTCCTGCCCGTAAAGCGCATCGATCAACTTTCGTACCGGTGCGGGCAGGGCAGCGCCGGGCAGCGTGTCGATGGGCAACCAGTCGGCCGGATCCAGCGTGCCTGCCGATTGGCTTCGGATATGCCAGGGCGTGATGTGCAGCTTGAAGTGCGTGAAGGTGTGCGACAGCAGTGCCAGGCGGTCGATGCGCACGATGGCGTCGGCTGCCAGGCCAAGTGTGGCCAGTGCGGCGCCGGGTTCGTCTCCCGCGAATTCAGGCAGGCTCAGCAATCCGCCCCAAATGCCAGTGGCCGGGCGGCGGGGCAGCAATACCTTGCCCTCATGTTCCAGGATCAGCATGCCGGTGCTGCGTTCCGGAATCGCCTTGCGGATGCGCGCGGTGGGCAGCTCGTGCTGGCGCGCTTCGCGCAAGGCCACGCAGGTGGCGCGCACCGGGCATACACCGCAGTCCGGGTCGCCGCGCTTGCAGATGGTGGCGCCCAGGTCCATCAGCCCCTGGGTGTAGGACCGCATGGCGTCCGGCGTGTCCGGGCCGATGGGGGGAAGCGCTTTCTCGGCGTAGTCCCACATGCGCAATTCGACTGCGCGGGTGGTCGGGTCACCGTGGATGCCGAAGTGGCGCGCAAACACGCGCTTCACGTTGCCGTCCAGGATCGGGCTGCGCTCGCCATAGGCAAAGGCCGCGATCGCCGCGGCAGTGGACCGGCCGATGCCGGGCAGGGTCTGGATGTCTTCTGCGGTGGGCGGAAACTTGCCGCCCCACAATTCGACCACCTGTTTGGCGCAGGCGTGCAGGTTGCGGGCTCGGGCGTAGTAGCCCAGGCCAGCCCACAACTCCATCACCACGGCTTGCGGCGCGGCAGCCAGATCGGCCACCGTGGGGAAGCGTTCCAGGAAGCGCGCGTAATACGGCATCACGGTGGCAACCTGGGTCTGCTGCAACATGATTTCGGACAGCCAGATCCGGTACGGATCGTGGGTGTTCTGCCAGGGCAGTGCGTGGCGCCCGTGCTGGCGCTGCCAGGTGACGACGCGCTCGGCAAATCCGCGTGTTGCCGCCGCAGGCGGACAGGATGCCGCATCAGGCGCAGCGCTCGGCGTGTCCAGGGCGGACAAAATTGACTCAATCATGCGGAAAGCATAACCGGGCGAGCCGGGCGACGCGTTCAGCCCTCAGCCCATTTTCACGATGCGATCCACCGTGCCTGCCGGCAGCTTCGCATGGGTCACCAGCAAGACCGTGCGTCCTTGCGTGGCGTGCGCGATGTCCCCGAAAAAGGCCACTTCGTTGTCGCGGTCCAGGCCGGTGGTGGGCTCGTCCAGCACGATCAACCGGGCAGGCGACAGCAGGGCACGCGCCAGGCACAGGCGGCGGGCCTGGCCGGCGGACAAGGTGCCACCCGCTTCGCCCAGCCAGGTGTCCAGGCCGCGCGGCAGGCTGCGCACGAAGTCGCCCAGGCGCGCGTGATCCAGCATGCGCAGGCAGCGCGCGTCATCGGCCAGCGGGTCGCCGATGTGCAGGTTGTCGCGGATGGTGCCCAGGAACACCGGCGCGTCCTGCGACAGCAAGGCCACGTGGCGATGCCAGTCGGCCTGCGCCATCTGGCGGATGTCCACCCCGTCGAAGGTGATCGCGCCGCCCTGCACATCGTCCAGGCGCAGCAGCAGTTGCAGCACGGTGGATTTGCCCGCGCCACTGGCGCCGACCAAGGCCACACGCTCGCCACTGTCGATCCGCAGTGAGAAATCGTTCAACACCGGACGCGCAGCGTCATAGCCGTAGCGCACCCGGTCGAACATCAATGCGCCGTGCTCGGACACCTTGCGCGGTGCAGGCGGATCTTGCGGGCCGGCAGGGCCGCTGGTCAGTGCCTCGATGCGGTTGGCGGCCGCAGCCGCCACGCTCAGTCGCGTGGCGCCGCGCATGATCGGGCCAACCACTTCAAAGATGGCCAGCGTGGCCAGCACCATGCCGACCATCCAGGGTGCCGACAAGGAGCCCTCGCGCAGCGCGACGATGCCGGCAGCCAGGACGCCGATCGCCGACAAACCGGCCAAGGCCTGCACACAGGCCTGGCCATCAGCCGCCGCACGCGCCAGGCGCAGTCGGGCGCCACCCGCATCGCGAGCCGCATGTGCGAACCGGTCCTGCGCCAGATCGATCGCATCGAAGGCGATCAGGTCCGCATGGCCTTCCACGCCGTCGAGCACCGCCGCGCGCAGGTCGCCACTGGTCTGGGCAACCGCTTCACCCGGACGGCGGCTGCGGCGCACCAGCCAGATCGGCACGCCGAGTGCGGCCACCAGCAGCGCCACGCCCATGATCCAGGCGGCGGGCGGCAGTGCAATATGGAACACCACCGCCAGCACCGCACCGCCGATCAACGCGGTGGCGATTGGTGCAAAGGCAAACAGGAACACGGTGTCGAGCGCATCGACATCGGCAGTCAACCGCGCCACCAGATCACCGCCCCGCAAGCGGCCCAGGCGTTCCGGGCTCAGAGGAATCATGCGCAGGAACAGCCAGCGGCGCAGGTCCGACAGCAGGCGCAGCGTGGCTTCGTGGCCGGTGACGCGCTCGCCGTAACGCGCGCCGATGCGCAGCATCGACAGCGCGCGGATACTTGCCGACGGGCCGAACAGATTGAAGGGCGCCAGGCTGCTGGCCAGGAAGGCGCTGGTCAGGAACCAGCCCGACACGCCCAGCAAAGCCACGCCGGCCATCAGCGTCAGGACTGCCAAGGCAAGGGCGAAACTCAGGCCCCAGATACGGCGACGGAAGTGCGGCAACAAACTGAACAAGGCGCTCATCGCGGGACTCCGGGGGACACCGCGGGGGCAGGGGCTATGTGATCGTCCTGGGTCGTAGGCGTGGATAAGTCAGTCTCTGCATTGGCTGATCCCGCCTTGCTGGCGTCCACCTTGTGCGGCCCTGCAATGACGCGATTTTCCACGATGCTCAGGCTGCGTCCGATGCGCTGTGCCACCGCATTGGAGTGGGTGGCGATCAGCAGGGTGCGTCCCTTTGCAAACGTCAGGATGGCTTCCATCACACGTGCCTCTGTTTCCGCATCCAGCGATGCCGTCGGTTCATCCAGCAGGATCAAACCGGGATCGCGCAGGAAGATGCGGGCCAGCGCGACACGTTGGCGTTCGCCACCGGACAGGCCGTGCCCGCGCGTGCCGATCTGCGTATCGAGGCCTTCAGGCAGACGATCGGCAAAGTCCGTCACACACGCCAGACGCGCGGCTGCCAGCACCTCGGCATCGCTGGCATCGCGGCGGCCAAGGCGGATGTTGTCGGCAATGCTGCCGTGGAACAGATGCGCGCGCTGACCCAGGCAGGCGATGCGCTGGCGCAGGGGCGCGTTCGACCAATCGGCCAAGGCGATGCCATCGAGCAAGATGCGCTTCGGACTGCTGCCCAGCCCGGCCAGCGCTTCGATCAGCGTCGATTTGCCCGCGCCGCTTTCGCCCACCAACGCGACGTGCTCGCCGCGCTCGATGGTGAAGCGCAGGTCCTGCAAGACCAGTTCGGTGTGATGTGCTGCCTTGCTCGCCGTGCGGCCAGCCTCCAGCGATGCTGCCTGCGCGTGTTCAGGCGTGTTGCGCACCAGGCGAACGATGTCCAGCCCTTGAACCTCAAGCGAACAGGCCAGGGCGGGTGGCCTGGCGTCTTGTTTGCTGATTGGCTGACGGTTCAACGGTGCGGTGGTCTGTACTTCGGCATCCATCACCTGGGCTGCGTCTCTTTGCTTCGTCGCCCCCATCTGCGGCAGCTCATCAAAGGTCTGCGCAATCACCGTCACCGCCGCCTTGGCGGCTTCGCCATCGTGATAATGCGCGGCGAACTGGCGCAACGGCTGGTAGACCTCGGGCGCCATCAGCAGGCAAAACAAGCCTGCCTGCAGCGCCATCGTCGTCCCAGGAATCGCGATCATGTCGAGATAACTCAGGCCGACGTACAAGGCCACGCCGGCAACACCCAGCGCGGCAAAGAATTCCAGTACCGCAGAAGACAGAAAGGCAATGCGCAAGACCGACATGGTGCGTTGGCGCAGGGCTTCGCTGGCCGTTGAGACCGTATCGGCCTCGGCCTGCGCACGGCCATAAAGACGCAGCGTGGTCAGGCCGCGCAGGCGGTCGGCGAAGATGCCCGACAGCCGCGCAATGGCTTGCATGTGGCGCTGGCTGGCCGACTGCGCGCCCCAGCCGACCAGGGCCATGAACAGGGGAATCAGCGGGGCGGTGATCAGCAGCAGCGAGCCCACCACCCAGTCCACCGGCATCAGGAAAGCGCAGAAGGCCAAAGGCAGAATCGCCACCGCATTGCGCGCCGGCAGATAGCGCGCCACATAGCCTTCCAATGCATCGACCTGATCGACCATGCTGGCCGCCAGTTCGCCCGAGGACGCCTGGCGCGACCACTGCGGCGGCCGTGCCAGTTGCTGCGCGAACAGCGCATCGCGCAGGGCGCGTTTGATGGCCTCTGCCGCATGCGCACCCGCCACTTCACCCCAGCGGGTGATCAGTACACGCACCAGCACCAGGCCCGCAATGGCGGCCAGCCAGGGTGCCAGCACGGACAGCCCCGCACCATCCACCACCGTGCGTTCGGTCACCTGCGCCAGCAACCAGGCTTGCGCAATCAGAAACACACCGCCCAACACCGGCGCGGCGCTTGCGCGTCGCAGCGGACCACGCGCCTGCGCCACCAGCGTTTTCAGCCAGGCGGCCTGGGCCGGCGACATCGCCGCGCGGGCAGGATCGTGTTCCGCTGACGCGCTCATCGACGGTCGCGCTCGTTGCGGAAATCTTCAAAGCGCTTGCGCGTGATCTCTTCCTGACGACGGCCGAAGGCGTAATTGCTTTCCAGCCACATCACGTTGATCACGCCAAACCCCAGGGCCAGTCCCAGGCCCAGCAACCATGTGAAATACCACATCGTGTTTTCTCCTAAACGTGTGGGTGTCAGTACGCGGCGCGGTCTTCGTCGCGCACGTGGGCCAGCGTGATGGTGCCGCGCATGATCCGGTAGGCCCAGGCGGTGTAGAGCGCGATGATCGGCAGCATGACGGTGACCACCATCAACATGATGCCCAGCGTCTTCTTGCTCGACACCGCGTCCCAGGCGGTCAGGCTCGACACCGGGCTGCTGGAAGACGGCAGCACGAAGGGAAAGAGCGCGAGCCCTGCGGTCACGATGATGCCGGTGACCGCCATGCTGCTGCCGGCCAGGCCGGTCCAGCCCGAACGACGTGCTGCGCCAAGCGCCGCGAGCAACGCACCGGCGATGCCAAGCACGGGCGCCAGCCACACCCACTTCATGGTGTGCATGTTGTCCAGCCACGCACCTGGTGCGGTGCTCACCGTCTTGGAAAACGGCGTCAACGCACGATTCAGATCGCCGATGGTATCCACGCGCAGACCCGGAATGGTCTGCATCCACCAGCCGCCGATCGCGAACAAGGCCGCCACGCCCAGGCCCAGCACGATGGTGGCGCGACGGGCACGCGACTGCACGATCTCGTCGGTACGCAGATGGATCCAGGCTGCGCCATGCAGGGCCAGCATCGCCAGGCCCAGCACGCCGCAGAACACGCCAAACGGGCTGAACAGGCCGAAGAAGCCGCCCTGGTAGCTGATGCGCATGTCGGTGTTGAAGGTGAAGGGCAGACCCAGGAACAGGTTGCCGATCGCCACCCCGAACACCAGTGCCGGGAAGGCGCCGCCCACGAACAGGCCCCAGTCCCAGTTGTTGCGCCAGCGCGGCGACTTCAGTTTGTCGCGATAGTCAAAGCCCAGCGGGCGCAGGAAGAGCGCGAACAAGGTGAAGATCAGCGCGATGTACAGCACCGAAAATCCTGCCGCATAGACCATCGGCCAGGCCGCGAATAGCGCTGCGCCGAAGGTGATCAGCCAGGTCTGGTTGCCTTCCCAGGTGGCGTGGATGGTGCCGATGGCCACCCGGCGCTCGTCGTCGCTGCGGCCAACCCAGGGCAGCAGCGTGGCCACCCCCAGGTCGAAGCCACCGGTCAGCGCAAAGCCGAGCAACAGCGTGACCATCAACACCCACCAGATGATCTTCAGGGTTTCATAGTCGAACATGTGTGTTCCCCTGGTTCAGGAAAGGGCGGGGTGGGGCGTGACCGCCGGGATATCGTCCCCGTGGGCAGGCGTCTCGCCGTGATAACGGCCGGTGTGCAGGCTGGCGGGGCCCAGGCGGATGAACTTCAGCATCAGCCACATCTCGATGGTCAGCAACACCGCATAGACCATTACCAGGCCGATCAGGCTGAACCAGACCTGCGACAGGCTCAGGTCCGACACCGACAGGAAGGTCGGCAGCACGCCCGCAATCGTCCAGGGCTGGCGGCCGTATTCGGCGACGATCCAGCCAGCCATGATGGCAATGAAGGGCAGGGGGATCGACCAGGTGGCCAGCTTCAGGAACCAGCGCTGCGGCGCCAGCTTCTTGCTCACCAGCAGGTAGAACGCAGCGCCGAACATCAGCAGGAAGAAGAAGCCCAGGCCGACCATGATGCGAAACGCGAAGAAGAGCGGCGCCACGCGCGGAATCGAGTCGTCGACCGCGCTCTGGATCTGCGCAGGGGTCGCATCGGTCACGTGCTCGGTGTACCGCTTCAGCAGCAGCGCGTAGCCCAGGTTTTTCTTGTGCTCGTCGAACTCGGCGCGCACGGCAGCTGAGGTGTCACCGGCGCGCAGCTTCTGCATCGCGCCGTAGGCCTCCATGCCTTCCAGGATATTGGCGCGGTGAACTTCCTTCAGTTCGCGGATGCCCATCACTTCGCCATCTAGCGAACGGGTGGCGATCATGCCCAGCAGGTAGGGCATCTTGATCGCGTAGTCGGTGCGCTGTTCTTCCTGGTTCGGAATGCCGAACAAGGTGATGGATGCAGGTGCTTCCTGGGTTTCCCATTCGGCTTCGATCGCGGCCATCTTCACCTTCTGCGACTCGCCGATGGTGTAGCCCGACTCGTCGCCCAGCACGATCACCGACAGCGTGGAGGCCAGACCGAACCCGGCCGCCACCGCGAACGAACGCAGGGCAAAGGACGTGTCCCGTGCCTTCAACAAGTACCAGGCCGAGATGCCCAGCACGAACATCGACGCCGCCACATAACCGGCGGCCAGCGTGTGCACGAACTTCACCTGTGCGACCGGATTGAAGATCACATCAACAATGCTGGTGAGCTCCATGCGCATGGTCTCGAAGTTGAACTCCGCGCCCACCGGGTGTTGCATCCAGCCATTGGCGATCAGAATCCACAGCGCCGACAGGTTCGAGCCCAGCGCGACCAGGAAGGTCACCATCAGGTGCTTGGTCCTCGACATGCGGTCCCAGCCGAAGAAGAACAGGCCCACGAAGGTCGCTTCCAGGAAGAAGGCCATCAAGGCTTCGACTGCCAGCGGCACGCCGAAGATATCGCCCACGTAATGCGAGTAGTAGGCCCAGTTGGTGCCGAACTGGAACTCCATCGTGATGCCGGTCGCGACACCAAGCGCGAAGTTGATGCCGAAGAGCTTGCCCCAGAAGCGGGTCATGTCCTTGTAGATCTCGCGGCCGGTCATCACGTAGACCGTCTCGCAGATCACCAGGATCCACGACAGGCCGAGCGTCAGCGGCACGAATATGAAGTGATACAGCGCCGTCGCGGCGAATTGCAGCCGCGAAAGATCGACGACATCAAGCGTCGGGAGTGTCATTTTTCTTTCCTGAGAAACGCAGCTTGTCGGCAAAGCCGAGCACTTTCTGCACACGTGAGCCAAGGCGCATCAGGCTTTCCAAGGTCTCCGGCGACATGCGCTGGACCTCGTCGAACCAGGTCGTGCTCAGCTCGATCAATTCCAGCATCGCGCTCATGCGCTGCTGGGCATAACGTTCCTGCTGGTCGCTGGGTTTTTCCAGCAGCGCGTCGCGCAGCATGGTCAGCGTGGGATCGATCTCGCGTTTGCGCTTTTCTTCCACAAGGGTGCGGAAGATCTCCCATACGTCTGCGGGCGTGCCGAAATATTCGCGGCGATCGCCGGGCTGATGCGCCATCTTCACCAGGCGCCAGGACTGCAATTCCTTCAGGCCCATGCTGACGTTGGAGCGTGAAAAACCCAGCATGTCCGAGATTTCGTCGGCGTTGAGCGCACGTTCCGAGATGAACAGCAGCGCGTAGATCTGGCCGACGGTGCGGTTGACGCCCCAGCGGCTGCCCATTTCGCCGAAATGCAGCACGAAGCGTTCGGTCTGCGGCGTGAGCGGCACGGCGGCGCTCGGCGGGTTGGTGCTGTGGGGCATGGCGGCAATCTCTTTTGATGAAGGTCAGAAACCGGCAGCCGGGGTGCCGCCATCGGGTTGCAGTCGACGTGCTTCGTGATGCAGGTCAATGCTTTACTGAACTTTCAGTAATTACTGAAATTATAGGCATAACGAAAGGTTACGACCAGTCCCCGGGTGAAATTGTTCACCTGGGAAAGCGGTCAGACGCAGTTGATGTGAGCGCACACACCCGATCAATGCCAAGACCAACGGGCATCTGGCTTCAGGTGAACAAAGAGGAAGAAGTTGGCTTGCCTACGCCGATGTACAGCCGCATCGGCACCAGCAACCTGGACGTCGACGCGGATCCAGCTCAGGTGCGCTGGCAGCGCGGGCAGAAATAGGTTGCGCGCTGGCCTTGCACGATGCGTCGAATTGGTGTGGCGCACACCCGGCAGGGCAGGCCTGCTCGGTCATAAACCTGGGCGTTCAGCTGGAAATACCCCGACTCACCGCCCACACCTACGTAGTCGCGCAGCGTGCTGCCACCCGATTCGATGGCGCTGGACAACACCAGGCGGACGGCGTCGGCCAGGCGGTCGTAGCGCTTGCGGCTGATCTGGCCGGCCGGGGTCATCGGATGGATGCCAGCCCGGAACAGGCTTTCCGACGCGTAGATATTGCCCACGCCGACCACCATCTCGCCGGCCAGCAGAATCTGCTTGATGGCGGGAGCGCGACCCCGGGTGTGGCGATACAACCATTCGCCATCGAAGCGCGGATCGAAGGGTTCGATGCCCAGGCTGGCCAGCAGCTTGTGCTCCAGAATCGGGCCGTGCGCCACCGGATGCCACAGCACTGCGCCGAAACGACGCGGGTCGTGCATGCGGATAATGCCGCGGTCGAATATCCAGTCCACGTGATCGTGCGTCCGGGGCGGGTCGTCCGCACGTACATGTCTGAGCGAGCCAGACATGCCCAGATGCACGATCATCGTGCCCGACGCCATGTCCAGTAACAGATATTTGCCGCGCCGATCCGCCTTGCGGACCGTCTGCCCGGCGACAATGGCGGGTAGTTCTACCGGAACTGGCCAGCGGAAGCGGTGTTCACGCACCACCAGCTCGCGCAGAATTTCCCCTTCTACTGTGGGGGCAATGCCGCGCCGGGTAACTTCGACTTCTGGTAGTTCTGGCATGATGGAAACAAGTATGTCTGGCGCGCGGTGGCGTGGCGTATGTGCAGGCGGTCGCCGCACGCGTCGCAGCTCGCACCGGGGATCGTCGGACCAGAGGATTGTGCCATGTCGTTGATTTCGTACCGCCGAGGGTTGGCTTCGCTCAGTTTGGGCCTAGGCCTGAGCCTCGGAGTGGGGCTTGCTGTGCTCGCGCAGACACCGGTGGTGCCCGCGCCTGCCAACGGCGGCTCGCTGCCCTCCCTCAAACCTGCCACCGGGCCCAATGGTGAGGCGCAGGTATTGCGTCCGCCGTCGCTCGTGCCGCGGCGCACTCCCGAGTTGCCGTCGGTCGAACTGACCGGCGAGCTGCTGTTCCAGATTCTGGCGTCCGAGATCGCTGCCCAGCGTGGCGCCAGCGACGCTGCGGCCAGCACGCTGACCGATCTGGCGGTGAAGACCCGCGATCCGCGTCTGGCGCGTCGTGCGCTGGAATTCTCGATGGCTGCGGGCGATTTCCCGGCTGCCTACCTGGCTGCGCAAGCCTGGTCCAACATCGATCCGCTGGACCCCGAAGCAAAGCAGGCGGAACTGTCGCTGGCGGCTGCCAGCGGCCGCGTCGATGGCCTGGGCGCCACCTTGCGCGAACGTATCCGCACCGCGAACGACAAGCCGGCAGCGATTGCCCGTGCGCAGCGCGTGCTGGTGCGCATCGAAGACAAGCAGAACGCGCTGAAGGTGCTGGAAACGGCCCTGTCCGATGTGCGCGATCTGCCCGAGGCGCACATTGCCATCGCCCAGGCCGCGGGCCTGGCAGGTGACGTGCAGCGCGGCATGACCGAAGCACGCGCGGCGCTGGCCTTGCGTCCGCAGTGGGAATTCGCGGCCATGCTGCTGCTGCAGTTCGGCATCGAGACCGAACCCGATCGCGCCCTGCAGGACGCCCGCAACTTCCTGGCTGCCCAGCCCGAGGCGCGCGATCTGCGCCTGATGGTGGTGCGCGCCTTTGCGCAGCGCCAGGACTACACCAGCGCCCAGACCGAATTGGCCGCCATGGCCAAGCGCAATCCGGAAGATTTCGAAGTCCTGTACCTGCAAGGTCTGATCGGCTACCAGGCCGGCCAGCTCGATCAGGCCAAGACCTTCCTGAACCAGTTCCTGAGCATCCAGGCGCAGCGCGCGGAAGCCGGCGCGTCCGATGTGCCCGATCCGACCAACGTGTTGTTGTTGCTGGCCGACATCGCCGAACAGCAAAAGCAGCCGGAAGAGGCCTTCAACCTGCTCAGCCGCATCGAAGAGCCGGAAGCGCGTCTGACGGCGCAACTGCGTCAGGCCGTGTTGCGTGGCCAGCAGGGCGATGTGCCGGCTGCGCGTGCATTGCTGCGCGCCATCCCTGCCACGGAAGATCGTGAAATCGCCTTGGTGGCGCTGACCGAAGCCCAGGTGCTGCGCCGTGCCGGCCAGACAGCCGAGGTGATCGCCGTGCTGGAAGCCGCCAACAAGCGCCTGCCCGACACGCCGGACGTGATGTACGAACTGGCGATGCTCTACGAGCGCGAAGGCCGTACCGCCGACATGGAAAGCCTGCTGCGCCGTCTGATCGTGCTGCAGCCCAGCCACGCGCATGCGTTCAATGCGCTGGGCTACTCGCTGGCCGATCGCAACGAACGCCTGGACGAAGCGCGCACGCTGATCGAAAAGGCCTTGTCGCTGTCGCCGGACGACGCGTTCATCCTGGACAGCATGGGTTGGGTCTACTACCGCCAGGGCAACAACACCCAGGCGCTGTACTTCCTGCGCCGCGCCTACAGCATTCGCCAGGACACCGAGATTGCCGTCCACCTGGGCGAAGTCCTGTGGGTGTCGGGCCAGCGCGATGAAGCCCGCAGCCTGTGGCAGGACGCCAATCGCCAGGAACCCGCCAACGCATCCTTGCGCGCCACGCTGGCGCGCCTGGGGGCTACGCTTTGATGGGTGCTTTGACCGACAGGCCCAGCGCCGTATCCACCACTGCTGTCTTTACCAGCTTCCAGCGCGGTCGCCGCCTGTTGCTGACGCTGGCCATCACCTCGGCGCTGGCCGCCTGCGTCACACCGGAGCGCATTGCCCAGAATACCGACGGCAATGCCGCCACGACCCTGTCGCGCGTGGGCCGTTTTGCACTGCGCGTGCAGCGTCCGATGGAAGAGCCGGAAGCCATTCAGGGCGGTTTTGCCTGGCAGGACGATGGCCGCAAGCTGGTGCTGGATCTTGCGAACCCGCTGGGCACGACGCTGGCGCGGGTCGAGTCCGGCCCGAATGGCGCCATGCTGCGTGAATCGAACGGACGCGAGACCTTCGCCGACGACCCGGATGGCCTGGCGGCGCGTGCGTTGGGCAGCCCGATCCCGGTGGCCGGCCTGCGCGACTGGTTGCGTGGCCGTGTGGCCGATGCGCCGCGCGGGCAGGTATCCGCGCGCGATGAACAATCCCGCGCCACCGTCTTCGCACAAGACGGCTGGGACGTGCGGGTCACCCAATATGACGACCGCGGCCCGGTTCGCCTGCAGATGACGCGCGCAGAGCCCGGCCGCACCATCGATCTGCGGCTGGTCATCACCGAATAAGCCATGCCCGTTCTGCACGACATCCCGGCACCCGCCAAGATCAATCTGTTCCTGCACGTGACCGGCCGGCGCGCCGATGGTTATCACCTGCTGCAGACCGTCTTTCGTTTCATCGATGTGCACGACCGCATCCAACTGGAGCGGCGCGATGACGGGCGTGTGCTGCGCGCCATCGATCTGCCGGGCGTGCCCGAGGACATCGACCTGAGCCTGCGCGCGGCCAAGGCACTGCAGCAAGCCACCGGCACCACCTTCGGGGTGAACGTCGCCCTGGAAAAAAATCTTCCCGCCGGCGGCGGGCTGGGTGGCGGGTCGAGTGACGCAGCCAGTGTGCTGGTGGCGCTCAATCGCTTGTGGAACACCGGGCTGTCGCGCAAGGATCTGATGCGCATTGGCCTGACGCTGGGTGCAGACGTGCCGGTTTTTGTGTTCGGCCAGAACGCATTTGCCGAGGGCGTCGGCGAAGATTTGCAGGCAGTCACGCTGCCGGACCGCTGGTATGTGGTGATTCAGCCGAATGCGAGTGTGCCCACGGCTGCGATATTCACGGCGCCTGACTTGACAAGAGATACGCCGCTGATCACAATAGCGGACTTTTCTGCGAGTCTTAATTCTTCAGAGCGAAGGCTTACAGGAAAAGCCAGTGAGCGAAAGCTCACAGGAAAAACCGGTGCTTCCAACCAAGTTGGTGGTTTCGGTAGTGTCGAGCTCCAACAAAGCTTTGGCCGCAATGATCTTGAACCTGTGGTGTTTGCGCGGTTCGAGGAAGTCGCCAGGGTGGCAAGGGAAGTCGATGCGCTGATTGCAGCGGGGTCTGCGGATGGTCCGGGTTCGGGCGATTCGACCGGATCGCGATGCAAGGTTAGAATGTCGGGCTCAGGTGCATGTCTCTTTACGGAACATGAATCGGAAGCAGCGGCACTTGCCACAGCGCAGCAAATCGCCGCTAAAATACAGGGCGTACGATGGGTTCAGGCAACAGCCGGACTAAACGTGCACCCGTTGCTGGATTGGATGTAAATCCAGACCGGAAGGTGTGTTAAGTTGCATGCCGCGCAAGAAAAAGCATCAAGCAGGTATTGATGCAGGCAAGAAAGCTTTATCGGGACGTCGGACTTGTTCGATGTTCACGCGTTGGGGAGTCGCCAAGCTGGTTAAGGCACCGGATTTTGATTCCGGCATGCGAAGGTTCGAATCCTTCTTCCCCAGCCCTCATTCTTAAAAGCTGTTGAGGCCTTCGGTGCAAACTGCCGGGGGATCAACAGCTTTGTTGTTTTGTTGATGCAGACTTTGCTGTGGGCGCCCTGCCTGCAAGCTGGTCATAGCCGCGGACCCTCCCCGTCATGGCGCAAGAAAACTTCATGATCTTCACCGGGACGGCCAATCCCCGGTTGGCGGCAGATGTTGCCAGCCACCTCGGCCTGCCCCTCGGGAAGATGACCGTCGGCAAGTTCTCCGATGGCGAGATCATGGTCGAGATCAACGAAAACGTCCGCGGTAAAGACGTCTTCGTGCTGCAACCGACCTGTGTCCCGACCAACGACAACCTCATGGAAATCATGGTCATGGTCGACGCGCTTCGCCGGGCATCGGCCGGACGCATCACTGCTGCGCTGCCGTACTTCGGCTACGCGCGCCAGGATCGCCGCCCGCGCTCGGCGCGCGTCGCGATCTCGGCCAAGGTGGTGGCCAACATGCTCCAGGTGGTTGGCGTCGATCGGGTCATGACGATGGACTTGCATGCCGACCAGATCCAAGGCTTCTTCGACATTCCGGTCGATAACATCTATGCCGCCCCGATTCTGCTGGGCGACATCTGGAAGCGCAGCCTCGAGAACCTGATGGTTGTGTCGCCGGACGTCGGTGGCGTGGTGCGTGCGCGGGCCCTGGCCAAGCGCCTGGAAGTCGACCTGGCGATCATCGACAAGCGTCGGCCCAAGGCCAACGTGTCGGAAGTCATGAACATCATCGGCGATGTCGAGGGTCGTACCTGCATCATCATGGATGACATGGTCGATACCGCCGGCACGCTGTGCAAAGCCGCCCAGGTATTGAAGCAACGTGGCGCAGTCGCGGTCTACGCGTATTGCACCCACGCGGTGTTGTCGGGTTCTGCGGTGTCGCGCATCATGGAATCGGAGCTGGACGAACTGGTCGTCACCGACACCATCCCGCTCTCCGATGCTGCCCGCGGTTGTGGTCGCATCCGCCAGTTGTCGTGCGCCGCGCTGATCGGCGAAACCATGCTGCGCATCTCGCGCGCGGATTCGGTCAGCTCGCTGTTCGTCGAATAAGTCCGTTTTATTGAACGCATTGACCGTCGCCTTGTTGGGCGGCGGTTTTTTTACGGTGTCGCTGGTCGCGGCGATGCCGGACGTCTGCGATGGTCGCGGGCGTCATTACCTGGAGTACTTCTATGACCACCGTTATCGCCACCGAGCGCAGCGAACAGGGATCGAGTGCGAGCCGCCGCCTGCGCCGCGCAGGCCGCGTGCCCGCCGTTGTATACGGCGTTGGCACCCAAGCCGCCAGCATCGAACTCGATCACAATTCGATCTACCATGCCCTGCGCAAGGAAGAGTTCCATTCGTCCATCCTCGACCTCGACGTCGCGGGCAAGGTCGAAAAAGTGCTGCTGCGTGCTGTGCAATGGCACCCCTACAAGCAACAAGTTCTCCACGTTGACTTCCAGCGCGTGAATGACAAGCAAGCGATCCACGTCAAGGTGCCGCTGCATTTCATCAACGCTGATGTGTCGCCGGCTGTGAAGCTGGGCAGCGCCATCGTCAACCACGTGATGAATGAGCTCGACATCACCGTGCTGCCGGCAGACCTGCCGCAGTTCATCGAAGTCGATCTGACGAACCTGGAACTGGGTCAATCGATCCACATTTCGGAACTGGTCCTGCCGAAGGGCGTGACCGTGACGAACCATGGCAACGAAGAAGATCCGGCTGTCGTGACGGCACTGGCTCCGCTGGTTACCGCTGAAGACGAAGCTGCTGACGCTGCCGACGCTGCTGGCGAACCCGAAGCCAAGTAAGACTTTCCTCGACGCTCGCGCGTTGATGAACGAAAAACCCGCCAGGTGCAAACCTGGCGGGTTTTTTCATTTGAGGCTGCCTGTCATGTTGAGGGGGCGAAGCCACGCTTCTTCGTGTCGGCGCAGCGTCGCAATCCCGTCCGCCTACAATGGCGCCTGTCCTCGACCCGGCCCATGAATCGCAATGCCTCTTGTCTCCCCCATTCGCTTGATCGTCGGCCTCGGCAACCCCGGGGCGGATTACGAACGCACGCGCCACAATGCCGGTTTCTGGCTGGTCGACCAGATCGCGAGTGATCTGAAGACAAGCTTTGCGTCTGAAAAAGCCTTTTTCGGCAGCGTTGCCAAGGCACGCTTCGAGGGCGAGCAGATCATCTTGCTCAAGCCCATGACCTATATGAATCGCTCGGGCCAGGCCGTCGGTGCGGTCGCACGCTTCTACAAGCTGAACCCGGAGCAGGTGCTGGTCGCCCACGATGAACTGGATCTGCTGCCGGGCCAGGTGAAGATGAAGCAGGGTGGCGGGCACGCGGGCCACAATGGCTTGAAGGACATCCAGGCGGCGCTGGGCACGCCGAACTTCTGGCGCCAGCGCATCGGTATTGGCCACCCCCGCACCTTGAATCTTGCGCAACCGGTCGCAGACTTCGTGCTGCACCAGCCGCGCCGCGAAGAGCAGACGCAGATCGACGAAACCATCGACCGCTGCCGTGCCGTCGTGCCCTTTTTGCTGAAGGGCGACGTGGAACGCGCGATGCACTCGCTGCATACGGCCAACGAGAAATGACACCCGGCGGGGACGAGGCCGCAGGCAAGGGCGAGCTGCCCGGCCCGCACTCGTCGGCCTACCCGCCAAGCCAGGCGGATTCCCCTGCATCGCAGCGGGCAGACCCACAGGCCAATGCGTCAGCCCGGGCAAGTAGCCGGCGCGAGCATCGCGCATCTCCTCGCCGCACATCCGCCAGACACGAACTGGCCGATTTCCTGTCCTTCGTCCGACGCCCGACGCTGCGCCGGGGCCGCAAGCGTTTCCCCGGCACCAGCACCACGGCAGACTGGCTGTCCGGTCTGGCTCCTGCCCGGCTGCTGATGTGGCTGACGGTGTTGTGGACCATCAACTTCATCGTGCTCGGACCGCTGGCCGTCGATGTGGCCGACACCAGCGGCGTCAAGCGGGCGCCCAGCGTGCTGCCGGCCTACTACATGGTGATGTGGGCGCCACTGGTCGAAGAAATGGTGTTCCGCTTCTGGCTGCGCCGGCCGGCCGGCTGGCCGCTCTACACCGCAATGGGCTTGACCGGCTTCCTGCTCGGTCCCGGCTGGGGGCTGGCCCTGGCGATCGTTCCACTGGGTGCCTGGCGGGTTGCGCAGTTGATGATGACGCCGCCCGCCAGGCCATGGGCACGCCTGCGCCGCTACCGTCGCCGGTTTCCGGTCTACCTGCACCTGTCGGTACTGGCCTTTGCGCTGCTGCACCTGCTCAACTACCAGCAGGGTGGTGCGCCCTGGTGGTTGCTGTCCTTGCTGGTATTGCCGCAATGGTTCACCGGCCTGGTCCTGGCCTGGTCACGGGTGCGCCACGGCATTGGCGCCGCCATTGCGATGCACGCCGGCTTCAACGCGCTGCCCTTCATCCTGCTGCGCCTGCTCTGAAACGACCGTTTGCCGCGCGCCGGTGCGAGTTTCAAAACAATCCAGATCGGCCTCTGCCAAGTCGACCGTAAAACGCTGATAGTCGAGCTCACGTCCCTGCTTCTGCCGATGACATCAAGGCGCGGGACCTGTTTCACGACACACCAACAGCGGAAGGCCGGCTTATGTACAAGTCATTGCAATCGGGAAGGGCCATCGCGGCCATCGTGGTGGTGCTTTACCACCTGGGCCTGACCCTGGCCGCCGACAAATACTTCGGAACCGACATCTTCAAGATTCCGTTCTCGTTCGGGATGCTCTGTATCGATTCCTTCTTCGTGCTCAGCGGTTTCATCATCTGCACCGCGCACAGCAGGGACTTCTCGAAGCCGCATCGGCTTGGCCGCTACCTGAGCAAACGCTTCATCCGCGTGTTCCCCGTGTTCTGGGCCGTCTTCTTCGCGGTGTTCTTCCTGGCGGTGGCCATTCCTTCCACCCGCGACACCGTGCCGCACGACTTGGAAATCCTGGTGAAAGGCCTGTTTCTGATCCCGCAGGACAAGAACGTGATCGGTGGCACCGGCGCACCCGTCATCACGGTGGCCTGGACGCTGCATCACGAGGTCTTCTTCTACCTGCTGTTCGGTCTGCTCATCCTCAGCAAATGGTTTCTGCCCTTCCTGGTCGCGGGATGGGTTGGCCTCAAGCTCTTTTATCTCGACGACCCCCAGCCCTTCCTGGTGTCCTTTGTGCTCAGCCCTTACCTGTGGCTGTTCGTCATCGGCATGATCGTCGCGATGATCAACAAGTCCGAAAAAGTCGTCATCGAAAAACCGATGCGGCTGGCGGGCCTGGCCATTGTCATCTTCATGGTCGTGGCGTCCTTGACGGTGCACGACGCCAGCTTCGACAACGACGGCCGCACGCTCATCTACGGCATCGCTGCCGGCTTCCTGGCCATTGGCCTGGTGCGTGCCGAAGACAAGGGGCAGGTGGTGATGGGCAACCGCTGGATGCAGCTGCTGGGCAATGCGTCCTTCGTGCTGTATCTGATTCATTACCCGGTGCTGTCGATCGTCTGCAAGCTGGCCATGGCCGTGGGGCTGGGCAAGCTGGGCATGCTGGGCGCGGTGATCACCTACGTGGGCACCTTCCTGGTGTGTGTGATCGTGTCCGTGGCCTTCCATCTGTGGGTGGAAAAGCCGCTCAGCGCTTACCTTCGGGAACGTACCGAAAAGCCCTCGCTGCGATATGCCTAGTTGACCGCCCGTATCATGGGCGATCTGGAATCAGCAGTGTGGAATGAACATGAACAAGGTAGCCCTGATCGCTGGCGCAAGCGGCATTACCGGCAGCAACGCCGCGCGAGCATTGATCGACGACGGCTGGAAGGTATACGGCCTGGCACGCAAGCCCGAGATCGGCATTCCGGGTGTCGTGCCGGTCGCCGCCGACCTGCTCGACCCCGCCAGCCTGTGGCAGGCACTGAAGGACGTGGCGCCCAGCCACGTCTTCATCACCACCTGGATGCGCCAGGCCACCGAGGCCGAGAACATCCGCGTGAACGCCATGATGGTGCGCAACCTGCTTGAGGCGCTGTCGGCCGGCAAACACGTCAAGCACGTGGCCTTGGTCACCGGACTCAAGCATTACCTGGGCCCCTTCGAGGCCTATGCACGCGAAGGCGTGCTGCCGCCCACGCCGCTGCGCGAATCGCAACCGCGTCTGGACGTCGAGAACTTCTATTACGCGCAGGAAGACGAGGTGTACGCCGCCGCCGCGCGCGACGGCTTCGGCTGGAGCATCCACCGCCCCCACACCGTCATCGGCAAGGCCGTCGGCAATGCCATGAACCTGGGCACCACGCTGGCCGTCTACGCATCGATCTGCAAGGAAACCGGCCGGCCGTTCCGCTTCCCCGGATCTGAAGCACAGTGGAAGGGTCTGTCGGACGTGACCGACGCTCGCGTGCTGGCCAAACAACTGCTGTGGGCATCGACCACGCCAGCCGCGCGCAACCAAGCCTTCAACATCGTCAACGGCGACATCTTCCGCTGGAGCTGGTTGTGGGGATGGCTGGCCGACTGGTTCGGCGTCAAGGCCGTGGGCTTTGACGGCACGGTGCATCCGCTGGAAGCCGAGATGGCCGGTGACGGCCCGGTGTGGCGCGAGATCGCACAGCGCCATGGTCTGGTCGAAGCGGATCTGTCCCGCCTGGCCTCGCCCTGGCATACCGACCTGGACCTGGGCCGCCCGATCGAAGTCATGACCGACATGGCCAACAGCCGCAAGCGGGGCTTCACCGGCTACCAGGCAACGGATGAGTCCTTCTTCGATCTGTTCACGCAGTTGCGGGCCGATCGACTGATCCCCTGACGAGGGCGACAGTACGGGCGGGCCGCGGGCATGGACGCGCTGCTTGCCTGGCCCGCCCGGCCTGCGTGTACATCTGAAGCAGTGCGCTCAGGAGACACTCCCGGGGATCGGCTTTGATGCGGGTACCCCTGGGGGGCTACAATCCTGGACTTTCCGGGGCCAGGCGAAGACACGGCCGTTGAACATTCCGGCCGGACTCTCCCCCCAATCCAACCCCGAACATGCCGCTGCATCGCCTGCGCGGAGCGCGCACCGTCTGATGCCCAAGCGGCTCGCAGTGCCTCGATAACCAAAGGAATACCATGGCCCTCCAATGCGGCATCGTGGGCCTGCCCAACGTCGGCAAATCCACGCTCTTCAACGCCCTGACCAAAGCCGGCATCGCAGCCGAAAACTACCCGTTCTGCACCATCGAGCCGAACACCGGCGTCGTCGAAGTGCCGGACCCGCGCCTGGATCAACTGGCCGAAATCGTCAAACCCGAGCGCATCGTGTCGGCGACCGTCGAGTTCGTCGACATCGCCGGCTTGGTGGCGGGCGCAAGCAAAGGTGAAGGCCTGGGCAACCAGTTCCTCGCGCACATCCGCGAAACCAACGCCATCATCAACGTGGTGCGTTGTTTCGAAGACTCCAACGTGATCCACGTGGCCGGCAAGGTCGACCCGATCGCCGACATCGAGACTATTGAGACCGAACTGGCCCTGGCCGACATGCAGACCGCCGAAAAGGCGATCCACCGCGTGAACAAGACCTCGCGTTCCGGCGACAAGGACGCAGCCAAGGTTGCGGCCGTGCTGGAACTGGTCATTGCCCACCTGGACCAGGCCAAGCCGATCCGCTCGATGGGCCTGAGCGACGACGATCTGGCCCTGATCGCCCCGATGTGCTTCATCACCGCCAAGCCGGCCATGTACGTCGGCAACGTGGCCGAAGACGGCTTCGAGAACAACCCGATGCTGGACCGCCTGAAAGAATACGCGGCCAAGCAGAACGCGCCTGTGGTGGCGATCTCGGCCGCCATCGAAGCCGAAATCGGCGAGATGGAAGAAGCCGACCGCAAGGAGTTCCTGGACTCCATGGGCATGGAAGAGCCGGGCCTGAACCGCCTGATCCGCGCCGCCTTCAAGCTGCTGGGCCTGCAGACCTACTTCACCGCCGGTGTGAAGGAAGTCCGCGCCTGGACCGTGCCGATCGGCGCCACCGGCCCGCAAGCCGCTGGTGTGATCCACACCGACTTCGAGCGCGGCTACATCCGCGCGCAGACGATTGCGTTCGACGACTTCATCAAGTTCAAGGGTGAAGCCGCAGCGAAGGAAGCGGGCAAGATGCGTGCGGAAGGCAAGGACTACATCGTCAAGGATGGCGATGTGTTGAATTTCCTGTTCAACGTTTGAGCGCGTTAGCTAGGGTTGACGGCTTTCTGGACGTCAGGAAAGCACGTTGACCCAGGCGAGCCTTTGCAATGAAGGCTCGCCAGCACTGCGGCCTGCTTGGCAACTGACCAAAACGGCTTTGTTTGCCGTGCTCAAGGACACCAACACGGGGATAACGTTAACGACGAATCCGTGTCTCTCTTCCTGTGCCAGACGGCTATGCCACCTGGCTGGGCGAGTTGAAGCGCCGCATTCACAGGGCGCAGCAACGTGCCGCTTTGGCCGTCAACCGTGAGTTGGTGCTGCTTTATTGGCAGATCGGGCGCGACATTCTGCAGCGGCAGGCAGAACAAGGCTGGGGTGCCAAGGTCATTGAGCGTCTCGCGCACGATCTCAGAACCGCGTTCCCTGGCATGAAGGGTTTCTCGCGTGCCAACTTGATGTACATGCGCGCTTTCGCCGACGCATGGCCGGACGCGGCAATTGTCCAACAGACTGTTGGACAATTGCCTTGGGGCCATAACCTGGTGTTGCTGGCTAAGCTCAAGCAACCAGAAAAGCGGCTTGCCTACGCCAATCGCGCCGTTGAGCATGGATGGTCGCGCACCATCCTCGAAATTCATATCGAATCTCGGCTACTGGAGCTAGAGGATCAGGCAATCACCAATTTTGCCGAGCGTCTGCCCTCGGCCGGTACCGATCTTGCACGGCAGTCTCTCAAAGATCCTTATCTTTTTGACTTTCTGGATGTTGGCCAGGAAGCAAACGAGCGGGAGATCGAGTCAGCGCTCATCAAGCACATCACCCAGTTTCTGCTGGAACTGGGCGCGGGCTTTGCCTTTGTTGGTCGCCAGGTTCATCTGGAAGTTGGTGGTGACGACTTCTTCATCGACCTGCTGTTCTACCACCTGAAGCTGCGCTGCTATGTGGTGATCGAACTCAAGGGCGGCGCATTCAAACCAGAGCATCTGGGGCAATTGGGCTTCTACCTCACCGCCGTCGATCGCCAGGTCAAGAACGAGCAGGACAATCCCACCATTGGCCTGTTGCTGTGCAAAAGCAAAAACAAGGTAGTGGCCGAATACGCCCTGGGCGATAAATCCCAACCCATGGGTATTGCCGAATACCAACTGCTGGAATCCCTGCCTGAAGAACTGCAAACCAGCCTGCCCAGCATCGAGCAGATCGAACGTGAACTGGGAAGTGAGCAATGAGTAAAGGTATGCGCTGAATTGCATTCGCAGCGCCTGACGATGCAACGCCGCGTAATACGCGGCGTTGTCGTTTTCGGTTTCAGGCCTAGCTGCCAGCTTTACCGTCGAGGGGTTGCCGCGAGCATCTGCATGCCACCCTGCGCTTCACCATTTGATGGCAAGCACCACAGCACTCGCCAGGGTCAGCAGGCCCTGCACGGCGACCACCCATCCTAGTTCCGTCGGTCGTCCCGCGGACTGCCACCACGCCAGGTTGAACACCCACGACAGCGCGTTGCCTGCCCCCAATGCCAGCCAGCCCAGCACGGCTGCAAGCCCGACGAACATGCCACCGCCCGAGGGGCTGAGCCACATCACCAGGGCCAGCACCACGCCGCTCAGAAAGGCGATGCAGGACAGCACGACGAGGGCGGGAATCAAGGATTTCATGGTGGGGTGGAGAGTGCTGCGCGGCGGCTACTGTAGCCGAGGCGTGGCTTGCTGGTTCATCAGCGCGCCAACGCACATGTATCCGAAGGCTCTCGTCGTGGACAGGCCGTGTTGAACGTTTCCTGAAGGAAAGCTTTACATCGTGAAAGATAACGATGTGTTGAACTTTCCGTTCACCCCTTCCTGCTCAACGCTTGAGCCTGCAGTCAAGGCCTCTACGGCCTTTGCCGGGCTGGCGGCATGTCCGATGTGCACTGCCAGACCCGAGGATGCGCGCAGCACGTCGCCGCATCACGGCTCCCTTTGGAAACAGGAGACCTATGGTTCTGGATGACAACGCCTATGTGACACGCTTCACCTCCTTGAAGCAAACCCTGGATGACCCCGCCGCAACGTATTGGGGCGAAGGCATGCGCGACGATTTGCTGGCCCTGGTGCCGATCCTGCCGGATCAAGCCGCCGAGGCCGCACTCTTTCGAGAACTGGCCATCGTCGAGGCCAAGCGAGACGAAGACACCTGCCTGGACCATGCGGACCGCGCGCTCGCGGCGCAACGCGCAAGCGGCGCTTTGTCCGACGAAGCCCTGTATTTCATGCACTTGTTCTGTGCCGACTTCGCCGTGGCGTGTACCGACGATAGCCGTACCGAGATGCATCTTGACCAGGCCTTTGCGCTGCACGGCAAGCTTGGGCGTCCCGCGTTCGAAGCCTTCTCGCTGCGCATGAACAAAGGCGTCTACGAACGCGCATACGGCCGCGCGCGCATGGGGCTGGATTGGTTCGAGCCCTTGCTGGACGACTTGATGGCCGAGTACGGGCCCGACAGCCAGCAAGTACGCCGTGTTCTTGGGCTGCTTTCCGACAGCGAACGGCGGCTGGGCAATATCGAACTGGAGCTGGCTTATGCGGAGCGCAGCGCCGGTATTCCCGACGTCGAGGCCGAGGAAGATCCCGGCAAGCGGGTCAGCACGCTGACCTGGCTGGCTGGCGTTCGTTTTCGCGCCGGCCGCGTGCAAGCCGCCTTGGCGGCGTTCGACGAGGCGATTGCGCATGCCGATGCCTATTGCCGACCTGCCACGCAGAATTTCGCCCGCGAGCGCAAGTCAGCCTGTTTTGCCGAGCAGGATGCCTGACGCGCCATCAAGGAGACATCTTGTCGAAACTGCTGATATCCCTGTGCGCCATGCTGGCCATCACGAACGTGAGTCATGCCGAGGATCAACGGACTTGGTATCTGTCGGGCGCAGAGTTGAAGGAAGCGCTCGAGGGCAAGCGGCCGTCCGAGGTCCGGGACGAGGCCATGCGCAAGCTGTATTCGTCTGCATATGCCCAGGCTTATATCGCCGGCATTGCAGATCAGGGGCAGGGCAAGAGCTGGTGCACGCGCGGCGCGGTGTTGCCCCACGAGTTGAGTGATCGGGTCCACACGCGTCTTTCTGGTGTGTCCGAGGCCGGCTTGCGCGACGCGGCGTCACCCTTGGTGGCCGATGCACTGAGCCGGGCGTTTCCATGTCAGGCAGGCAAGCCCGGCGCCTGAGCCAGCCGCGGCTGGCATCAGCACCACGATCCTTCAGACAAAAAAACGCAGGGCCGGCATAAGCCGACCCTGCGTGTCAGACCGTCTGGCGAGAGCAGGTGCCGTGGCACCTGCTCAGCGCATCGACTTAGAAGTTTGCCGGCGAGATCTTGGTGCCGTCGATCGACACACCAGCCATCAGGCCGCCGTTGTTCATCACGAAGGCCACGACGGGCTGGCGAGCGGTGTTCGAGTCAACGTTGCCATTGGCGCCGATGCTGGCGACAGCAACGGTGGCGTCAGCGCCAACCGTCCAGCCCTTGCTGTTGATGAACTTCTGGTAAGCCGCATCGGTGGCGAAGGCGATGACCATGGCCTTAGACTGGGCGCCGGCCTGGAAGCCGATCGAGCCGCCGGTGGTCGTGTAATAGCCTTCGTTGCGGCCGGCTACGCGCAGCACGCCCGTACCGTGTTCCAGACCGACCACGAACGCACCGCTCAGCACTTCCGGGAAGATCAGCACGGCGCGTGCACGTTGCACCAGCGCACGGCTATCCGGCGACTGTTGATACAGGCGGGCCAGCGTGGCGTCAGCGGCGCTGTTCACCGAGGCGCGCTTTTCGGTCGCGGTGCTCTGGTTGCTGTCGGCTTTCGGGGTCGTGGTGGTGGTCGTGCAACCGGCGAAGACGGCGGAAGCAGCGATGGCGGTGGCGATGGCGAGACGTTGGAAGCGCATGTGGGTTTCTCCTGGGGAAGACGGGCAAAGAAGGCGGGCTCGAAATGGCTCGGCCTTCGCTTTTGGCGTGAATTGCCAGTGCTGGGCAATGCATCAGCAAAAAGCGGACCTGAGCTTGCCTTTCTCCAGAGAAATCCGCGAATTACCTTGCACTGCCGCCGCATCCAGCCTGTTCCGCGAAGCCCTGCGCAAGCGACCCAAGCGCATCAGGTGGTGGAAATTGCGCAAAACTGTGTGTGGCGCCGGTTTGCGCCCATGGCAACTTTTCGCTTGTCCAGGTTTCCATGAAGGGCACGAATTGCCGGGCGTTGTCCATCATGCTGGACCGCACGCCGACCACTGCATCGGTTTCTGCCGGCCGCGTGAACAACCAGCTCAGACAGTGTGGGCAAAAGTAATGTTTACTCGCGCCATGCAGGCCGCCGATGACGGGCTCGCCCCGCGTGATGGTGAAGCTGTCGGCGGCCACCAGCGCCGTCAGTGAAAACGCGCTGGCGGACATCTTCTGGCATCCGGTGCAGTGGCAGGCGGTGGTGATGATCGGGGCAGACTGGATCTCGAATCTGAGCTGGCCACAACGGCAGCTGCCTGTGGTCGGTGACATGGTTTATCTCCAGGAAGTGTGCAGGCTTGTTCAGGGGCTGACATGTCGTGCCCGCCGTGTGCTGGCAGCATGACGCAATGCCTGGCCCCCGCCAATTGCCCGAAACTATCCAGCCACCCATAGGAAATGTATGAATGCGCCACAGCTTCAGTGGGAATCCCAGCGTGCCTTTCTGGCCGTACTGCGCACCGGCAGCCTGTCTGGTGCGGCGCGTGTGCTGGGCATCGCGCAGGCCACCGCGCGCAGGCGTATCGAGGCGCTGGAGCAAAGCGTGGGCGTGAGTCTGTTCACGCGGTCGCCGTCAGGCTTGATGCCGACCGACATGGCGCGCGATCTGATCAGCCATGTCGAGACCATGGCGATTGCGGCAGAAGCGTTCACGCGCGCTGCGTCTGCAGAGACGGGCGTGCCGGGCGGTACGGTGCGGCTGACCAGCACCAAGTTGCTTGGGGTGGAAGTGCTGCCGCCGCTGTTGCGTACGCTGCGATCAAGTTACCCGCAGTTGGCGATCGAGTTGAGCGTGTCGAACCGCAGGCTGGCCCTGGCGCATCAAGAGGCCGATGTGGCCGTGCGTATCGGCCGCCCGACGGAAGCCGCCGTGGTGGCGCGGCGCGTGGGTGACTTGCAAGTGGGCTTGTACGCCGCGCCTGATCTGCTCGACCAATACGGCGTGCCCACCAGCGCTGAAGATCTGCGCCGCTTCCCCTTGATCGGCCCGGATCGCAATTTGACCGAAATTGCATTCCTGGGCGAGCAAGGCTTCGACTGCACGTCGAACCCGGCCGCCATCCGTACCGACGAGCACTTGGCGCAACTGGCCGCGCTGCGAGCCGGCCTGGGAATTGGCGTGTGCGCCAGCCAGTTGGCCCACGGCTACGGGCTGGTCAGGGTGCTGCCTGAGCACGTGAATTTTTCCATCGATGTCTGGATCGCCATGCACGAAGACCTGCGGCGCGTGCAACGCGTGGCGCTGGTCTTCGATGCGCTGGGCGAATCGCTGAAGGCGTTTCTGCAGGCCTAGGTCGCGATGCGAGTCTACTGCCATGGCAATGCCGTGGCGGTCGTCCGCTCAGGCGCCGGCTCCGCCATCCACCGTCAGACTGGTACCGGTGATCTGCTTGGCGGCCGGGCTGGCCAGGAAGGCCACGGCGGCGGCCACGTCCTCGGGTTTGCCGTAATGGCCCAGGGCAGTCAGGTTGCGCTGGACGTCTGCGCCCGCGCCGGTGGCCGGGTTCATGTCGGTGTCGGTCGACCCGGGATTCACCAGGTTCACGGTGATGCCTTGCGGGCCCACATCGCGCGCCAGTCCCTTGGTGAACGCAATCAACGCCGACTTGGTCATGGAGTAGATGGTCACGCCGGGGAAGGGCACTTGTTCCGCCAGGCCGCTGCCGATATTGATGATGCGTCCGCCCTGGCCCAGGTGCGGCAGCGCAGCCTGCGTGGCCAGCACCACCGAGCGCACATTCACGTTCAACAACTCGTCCAGCGTCGCCAGGCTCACGTCGGCAACCGATTCATAGCGGGCGATCCCCGCGTTATTGACCAGGATGTCCAGCCCGCCCAGGGCCTCGACGGCGTGTGCCACCGAGCGCTGCACCGCTTGCGGATCGGCGCTGTCGGCCTGGATGGCGACGGCGCGTCGTCCGGTCTGCTCGATGGCGCGCACCACTTCCTGGGCTTTGTCCGCGTTGTGCTGATAAGTGATCGCAACATCCGCCCCGGCGTCTGCCAATGCTTGTGCGATGGCGCGGCCGATACCGCGGCTGGCGCCGGTTACCAAAGCGCGTTTGCCTGCGAGTTGTGTCATGGGTCATCCAATTATGTGTTGATCGATACGGAAATGTGCCTGGGTTTGCCGTCGGGTGTCAACGAGAATATTATGTCGATCAATACATATATTGCGGATCAAGCATGGCAACGCGTGGACGACCCCGGGCTTTCGACCGAGAAGCAGCGCTTCAGGCCGCCATGACGGTGTTCTGGGAAAAAGGGTTTACGGCTAGTTCGATGACCGACCTGTGCCAGCGCATGGGCATCAACTCGCCCAGCCTGTATGCGGCTTTCGGCAGCAAGGAAGCGCTGTATACGGAGGCGATGGCGCATTACGTCAAGACCTTCTCCCCGCTGATCTGGACCGGCATCGAACAGGCGCCGACCGCCCGCGCAGGCTTCGAGGCCTTCCTGATGGGATCGGCACGAGCGCTGACCGGAACCACCTGGCCCACCGGCTGCATGCTGACCTTGTCGACCGTGGCCAGCGAGGGCGAAAGCTGCCTGGGCCAGCAAGTGATCGCGGCGCGCAAGGATGCACTGACGGTGCTGGAAGCCCGGCTGCATCGGGCAGTCGCCGAGGGCGAATTGCCGGCCTCAGTGGACGCGAAGGGGCTGGCGCGCATGTTTTGCTGCGTGCAGCAAGGCATGTCCGTTCAGGCGCGCGATGGCGCCAACCGGGAAGAACTCGAAGCCGTGGCCGCAGCCGCGATGCGCGCGTGGCCGGCTTCGCCACAGCAGACACGGAGTGCTTCATGACCCTCACCACGCTCCCCACCCACGGCGTCGACATCATCGGCGACATCCACGGGCAGGCCGACAAACTGATCGCCTTGCTGGGCAAGCTTGGCTACCGCGAGGTTCATGGCGCCTATCGCCACCTCGAGCGCACCGCAATCTTTGTCGGCGACCTGGTCGACCGCGGTCCCCGCCAGGTGGACACCGTGATGCTGGTGCGCCGCATGGTGGACGCCGGCTCGGCGCGCATCATCATGGGCAACCACGAATACAACGCCATTGCCTGGCACACGCCCGACCCCGAGCGCCCCGGCGAATACCTGCGTCCGCGCAGTGGTGCCTTGGGTGCCAAGAACCGCCATCAACATGCGGCTTTCCTGGCCGAGGTCGAGCACAAACCGGCCTTGCACCAGGAACTGATCGACTGGTTCATGAGCATCCCGCTCTGGTTGGAAACACCCGATTTCCGCGTGGTGCACGCCTGTTGGCACGACGGCTACATGAACCAGATCCGCCCGCAACTGACGGCCGACCTGCAGTTGACGCCCGAGCTGGTGATCGCCGCCAGCCGCAAGGGATCAGCCGCCTACCGCGCCGTCGAGGGCGTGACCAAAGGGCTGGAACTGGCGCTGCCCGACGGACACTTCTTCCACGACAAGGACGGCGTGGCGCGCTATGAAGTGCGCACCCGCTGGTGGGACGAATCGGCACTGACCTACCGCGCGCTGGCGATGATGCCGGAGACCGAACGCCTGGCGCTGCCCGAGCTTGCGGTGGCCACGGGCGACCTGCATCGCTATGCCGGTGAAAAGCCGGTGTTCTTTGGTCACTACTGGATGACGGGTGCGCCTGCGCTGCAGACACCGATGGCGGCGTGCGTGGATTACAGCGCGGGCAAGGGTGGGGACCTTGTGGCGTATCGATGGGATGGGGAAACGGTGCTGGATGCGGGGAAGTTTTTTGTGGTGTGAGGGTTCGAGGCAGCAATCGATTTATGCTGGCGTGACCACTCGCGTGGTGCTCTGCAAGCCAATACGCTGACCTTACTCAGGATGCTCTCGCCGCATGACGCTTCCCAATGGTCTTTACGACCTGCTGTTGACCGATGCGCTTGCCGCTCGCATCAACCCTGATCATGCGCAACTTCAACTGCTGCAGACTGATGCAGCCGACTTCCTTGTTGACGCAATCTCCCGACAGCTTGCGGCGATCCTGGATGACATGGGCGGCGAAGCAGCGGAACGGCCAGCGCGCCAGCTGCAAATCGTCAACGCCTTGCTGGTGTCGTTGCGTGAGCGTCTGGCTGCAGATGCGGTGTCAGGCTGTACCGACAATGTCATCGACTTGGTTGCCCACCCACTGCAAGTCTTGAAAGCGATCCGTCACGACCAGGAGTTCTCCACGCCACCTGAAATCGGCTTGGCCGCTCCGTGGCTGTTTACGGCAGGGAAGGGCTCTCCGTCTTTGCTGCAGGAAATTCGTCATGAACTGGCGTCGGCCGACCAGGTCGACATTCTGGTCAGCTTCATCACGGTGTCTGGCGTGCGCAAGCTGCAGGACGTGCTTCAGCAGATCACGGCCATGTCTGCAACAGGCGCGACGGCTACCCGAATTCGCATTCTGACCACGACATACACAGGCGCTACCGAGGCCCGGGCGCTGGATCAATTGGCGCGCTTGCCGGGCTGCGAGGTTCGTGTGTCGCTGGACGGGCGGCGTACGCGTCTGCACGCAAAGGCTTGGCTGTTTCATCGCCAAACCGGGTTTGGATCTGCCTACGTGGGTAGCGCCAATCTGTCCGGGGCAGCCTTGTCGGGTGGCCTGGAATGGACGGTCAAGCTGACGCAGCGCGCGCAAGAAGCCTTGTTCGTGCGTGCCGTCGCCCACTTCGAGACCTTGTGGGAGGACAGCGAGTTTCAACGCTATGACCCCGATGATTTCGAACATCGACAGCGCCTAGTCGCTGCGTTGCGCCAGGAGTCGTTTACAAGCGACGCAGCGAATGTAGCGGTCGGATTCTTCGACCTGCAGCCGAAGACGTATCAGCTGGATATGTTGGAGCAACTGGCCATCGAGCGAGGGCGGGATCGCCATCGCAATCTGCTGGTTGCCGCGACGGGCACTGGCAAGACGGTAGTGGCAGCGTTCGACTACCGACGGACTTGTGAACAGCACGGCGGACGGCCGCGCTTGCTGTTTGTCGCGCATCGGGAAGAAATTCTGCGCCAGGCGTTGCGAACCTATCGTGAGGTGTTGCGCGACCCCGATTTCGGCGAATTATTGGCCGGCGGTCATCTGCCCGAGCGTCGCGACCATTTGTTCGCAACGATCGATAGTGTGATCAGCCGCGGTCTGGTTGCTGAAATGGGCGGCGAGCACTGGCACACCGTGGTGGTCGATGAGTGTCATCGCCTGGCTGCGCAGCAATTCGATTCCTTTGTCACGTCCATCTCGCCGCGTGTATTGCTTGGCCTGACGGCCACGCCGGAACGCAGTGATGGCCGGCCCATCACGCAATACTTTGACAGTCGCCCTGATGGCAGTCCCGCGGTGGAGCTGCGCTTGTGGCATGCACTGGACTTGCAGTTATTGGCGCCGTTTGAGTATTACGCCTGTGACGACACCACTGACTTCTCCGAGGTGCCTTGGAACAAACCGGGCGAACGTGAGGCCATCGACAACCTGGTTACCGGCAACGACGTCCGCGCTCGCCTGGTAGTCAATGAATGGCAGCGGCTGACCGCCAATCCCTTGGCCTCACGTGCATTGGTGTTCTGCGTGTCGGTGGCGCATGCAGAGTTCATGACGGCATATTTGAACAAGGCAGGCATGCCAGCATCCTGCGTGGTGGGCACCACACCGGCAGAGGAACGTCGACGGGCCCCTCAACGGCTGGCCAGAGGCGAGCTCTGCGCGTTGGTGACGGTCGACCTGTATAACGAAGGCATCGACTTGCCAATGGTCGACACCCTTGTCTTGTTGCGCCCCACGCAAAGCCCGGTGCTCTTTCAGCAGCAGATTGGTCGTGGCCTGCGGCTGGCCCCTGGCAAAGAGGCTTGTCTGGTGTTGGACTTTGTCGGCCAGCATCGCGCAGATTTCCGATTTGACCGGCTCTTGTCCGGCCTGACTGGGCTATCGCGCCGCGAGCTGCTGTCCGGCGTGGACCACGGCTTTGGCAGCCTGCCGCCGGGTTGCCATATTCATTTGCAGCGCCAGACGCGTGAGCAAGTCCTGAAAAGCCTGCGCGCACTGAGCACGCAGAATTGGCGGCGCCTGCGCACAGAGCTGCAGACCTATGTTGCGCTGCGTGGGCGCACCTTCGTGACCTTGGTCGATTTTCTGCACGATCAGGCAATCGAGCTTGAAGATGTCTATCGTCAGTCCTCAGGATCCGGCCGCAGTGGCTGGACGGCGTTGAAACGCGATGCCGGATTGCTCGTATCCGAGGCAGGCCCTGAGGAGGATTACCTTAGCCGCCGCATGGCCGGCCTGGTGCACATTGACGACCCACTGCGCCTTGGGGCGATGGCCAAAGTGAGTAAGAACCCGGTTTCCTTGCAAGTCGAGGATGCACGTGAAGCCTTGGCCTTGCAGATGCTTGCGTACCAAGTCGACGGCGGCCAAACCGTCGCGGCGAGTTACTCGGAATTCCTTGCACGCCTGCATCGGCATGCTGCGGTAAGTGATGAATTGGGAGAGCTGGCCGGGGTCCTCGAAGCCCGCAGCAATCTGCCGTTTCTGCCGGTGCCCGGGCTTGAAGACACGCCACTTTGTCTGCACGCTGCTTACGGAATTCGCGAAATTTTGACCGCATTGGGGTGGCTTACCGCGCAACGGCGGACACCGTTTCAGGCCGGAGTTCTGGCCTTGCCCGAGCGCAAGACCGAACTGCTGTTTGTGACCTTGGACAAGAGCGATGGTTACCACGACCGTATTGCCTACCGCGACTATGCAATAAGCAATAAACGCTTTCATTGGCAGACACAGAACAGCGCTGGCCCGGATACCAATGGCGGCCGACGTTATCTCGACAGTGCAACGAACGGATGGACGTTCCAGTTGTTCGTGCGCGGTACAAGAAATGAGCCCTATCGGGCATGTGGCCCGGTCTTGCTGGAAAGTTCAGAGGGAGAACGCCCCATGAACATCGTGTGGCAGTTCGCGGTTCCCTTGCCCGCCCGCCTGTTCAGCAGCTTCAGCGTGTTGCGGGTCTAAGCCTGCGCACTCGCCGCCGGCATGCGTTTACGGGCCGACACGACCATCGGATGGGCTTCGAAATGGGCCAGCACGTTAGCCTTCTGCTTGGCCGTCAGCGTCGATGCCGCAATCATTGCCGGCCAGGTCTTGACCGCCTGCAGCACGGTGCTGCGCAGCACCGCCGCAGCAGGTTTTTCCAGCAGCTGCAGTTGGGTGCAGAATTCGCGCAGCATCGCAGGTGTCAGGCTTTGTTTGGGCGCTGAATCCGCCTGCGCTCGCGGCGGCTTGCGCAGCAACGCGGGCGGCACGATGAACAAGGCGTGGCCGATGCGGCGGCCGAAGGCGCTGTACGCGACGATGTCATAGGCTGGCGACAAGGTAGGCGTGCGGCCGTCCCGGTAGATCACGCCCACATTCTTCAGGTGCATGTCCGGGTTGCCCAGCAATTCATTGACGGTGAGGCGTCGCAGCAATTCATGCACGGCCGCTTCGCCCATGGACGGCGTCGACAACATGACCGCGGCGATTTCCAGATAGCTGCGGCGATATTTGTCTTCGGGCTGGACCGCCAGGATCTGCGCAAAATCCTCGACGTGATAACGCGTGCCCGGGGCTCGATCAAAGCGGGTGACGGCCAGGAAGTGGCTGGTCGCGTCGGCATCGCCAAGGTCGTAGCCATGCTCGATGGCAAGTTTCGACAGGGGCACGAGCTTCGCCTCGCAGACCGTCGCGCCTGCTGCGCTGGCCAAGCGCAATGAGAGCGCTTCGAGCTCCGGCATCAAGGGATAGCCCACCACCGGCAGCTTGGCGATGATGTGCGTGTCGCGCATTCTTGTGCGCCCTACATAGCGGTCGCCGTCCTGGTACACACCGACCTTGGGTTGAACCCCCGACACCGATACGCCGTCGTCCATGGGGGCGTCGGTGACGCTCATCTCCAGCGAGTCTGCGCCTTGCGTAACCAGGCGATTGAGTTCGTCGCGATCGAGTTCAGCTGGACGAGCCTGGATGGCGCCGGGCAGATCGCGTCCGCATGCCGCCAGCATCTCGAAGTTGTCGGTGGGATCGCAGCCTCGGACGGCTGCCACGTGATCGCGAAATACGCCTTCGGGCAGCAGGCCCTGGAAGAACGCCGGCAGCAGCCAACCGTTGCGGCTGGAGTGGCGACCGTTGAACAAGGTGGACCCAACGTTGGTCCACAGTGCGCGCTGCGCGTTTGGGTTGTCGGCCAGCATGGACAGCGACAGCACGGGTGCTTGGGCTGCGCCGGCGTAGTCCTCGTCGGCGACGAAACGCAGCACGGGCTGCACGTCTTTGTCGCCGTAGCGGAAAAGGGTGCCTGCTCGCACCTCGCCGATCCAGATATGCAGGGCGTTGATGTTCATGTGGCCCCGTTGATGCGATCAAGCGCTGCCTGTACCCGGGACTTGATTTCGGGCGCCTGGGGTTCGCTTGTGAGGCCGCGCACGGCGTCCTTGGGCATCAGTACGAGTTCCATGCCCAGACGATCGGCGACGGCGATCAGGGTCGAGACTTTGAAGTCCTGCGAACCTGACAACACGTGCGACAGGGTTCGATAGGTAATGCCTGCCTCTTTTGCGAGCTTGAGCTTGCCTACATCAAGGCGCTCGGCTTGGCGCGCCAGTGCGTCGGCGACTGCAGTAACGTTGCGCATATGGTACTAAAGTATTCTTTATGGGTTAAAGGATACTTTAGTACCAGAAATTGGCTAGGTCAAAAACACACCAAAGCGATTTTCTCTGGAGAAAAATACTTGGGTATTTGTGTCGCTCATGTGCAAAGACGGCATAACACTAACGCCTGCTGCGCATCTCATCAAACGTCCCCACTGTCAGCACATTTCCCGCCAGATCCGTGATGCCGCAATGCCCCACGCCCCAGGCTTCGAAACCCACGCGCTTCCAGGCGCGGCGGTAGTCCAGGCAGTCGTGATGGTGACCGTGGAAGGTTTTCGATACCTTCAGGCTGCGGGCCAGTTCGTCGATCGCATCGAAGCCATGCCGATGCACGCTGGGCGCCTCGTGGGTCACCAGCACGTCGGCGGTTTTGCCGCCCAGGGCGAAGTAGTCCACCGGGAAGATCGAGCTGCGATGCCGTCGTGGCAGGCCGTCGCGCCACTTGTTGCCCTCGCCGCAGCGGGCCAGGTAGTCGTCCGGTGTCTCGGCGTTCCATATTGCCGGCGGTCCCCAGACCTGGCCCCGGAACACGCCACCCAGGCCGGCTACGCGCAGGCCGTCGATCTCGGCGATGCGGCCGTGCAGGTTGCGATCGGCCAGGGCCGAGCCGAAGAGGTTGTCGTAGTCGGCATCCGAGTCTGTGTCGTGATTGCCGTGGATGAACCAGACCTCGGTCTTGTCCAGGATGGGTGCCAGTACCTGCTCCAGCGGCTTGGGCGCCTGCAGGTCGCCCAGCAGCACGATGGCCGCAGGCCGGTGTTCGTGCACGGCGTCGATGATGTGGTCGAAGCGGCCGTGGGGGTCGCCGCAAAAGAGAATCATGGGCGTGCTGCCTTGGCTGGCTTTTTGGTCTGTGCCGGGGCCTTGTCCGGCAAGCCTTTTGCTGGCCCGTTTGCCGATCGGTCTGCCCGTCCAATGCTGTCAACACGGAAGGGCGACACCGCTTCGGTATGTCGAACAACCGCATCTTCCAGGCCGGGCTCGCGCCCAAGCTGGAAGGCCTCGAAGCGATGCAAAGCTTCATCGATGGCCTGCTTTCCATCCGCGGCTACGTCTTCCAGCCAGGTCCATTTCTGCACGCGCAAGGCTTGCGCCGCGCGGTCGGTTTTCAGGTCGATGGCGGCGACGATGCGATCGCCCAGCAGCACGGGCAGCGCGAAGTAGCCAAGCACCCGCTTGGGCGCGGGCACGTAGGCTTCGAAGCGGTGCGCGTAGCCAAAGAACTGCTGCAGTCGCTTGCGCTGGATGATCAGCGGGTCGAAGGGCGACAGAATGTGTACCCGGCCCTCGTCGACGAGTGCCGGGGCTGCATCGAGCGTGGCCGGCTCGGCCCAGTAGGCGGTGGCTTCGCCTTCCAGGTGCACAGGCACCAGCGTCTTGCGTTTGACGCGTTGGTCGATCAGCGCCCGCACGGCTGGTTTGCTGGGTGCGTCCAGGTGGCAGATGGAGTCCAGGCTGACGATGGCTTGCGACCGCAGCGCGCGGTCCAGCAGGTAGGTGGTGACCTGGTTTGGGGTGGCGGTTCGCGGCCGCGGCGGCCAGCCGAAATGGCGGTCGGTCAGTTCGTAGGTTTTCAGGATGCCGCTGCGTGCGCTGACCGTGAGGGTGCCGTCGTAGAAGGCTAGTTTCAGGGCGCGTTGCGATGGTTTGCGGCTGGCCCAGGCGTGGTCTTTGTCGACCAGCACGTCGTCGTCGATGTCGCGCAGCGACAGCGCGCCATCTACCTTGATGCGTTTGAGTATCCGGCGCAGGTCGTCGGGGCTGACGGTGCCGAACCAGGTGCGCGGATCGATGCGGTGTTGCTGCATGGCCGGCAGGTAGAAGCGGTAGTCCTCGACCGGCACGTAGGACAGCGCGTGGGTCCAGTACTCAAACACGGTCTTGTCCACCGACTGTGCCTGCGCCAGGTGGTCGCGGCGATAGCCGGGAATGCGGGTGGCGAGGATGTGGTGGTGGCTGCGCTCGATGACGTTGATGGTGTCGATCTGCACGTAGCCAAGCTGGCGCGTGGCGGCCAGCGTCGCCGCGGGACCGGTGCCGAAAGGCGTGCTGGTGTCCAGGCCCTGGGCATGGAGCCACAGCTGCCGCGCGAGCGGTTTGGTCAGGTGTCTGGCAGGGGATTGCGACATCGGAGTCCGGGCCTTCTGGAGGGCTTGAATCTTATCAGCCGCTGTTCCTACCGCTTAGGAGCTAGTTGCAGCCGCAATGCGCGCAACTGGGCTATCGTGATTTTCCGATCGATGCCATGCCAGGAGACCGTGATGAGCCAGTCATGCACGCACACCGCCAGCATTGCCCATGTGGTGCCTAGTGCGCTGGGCTGCGAAGAATGTCTGAAGTCAGGCAGCATGTGGGTGCATCTGCGCCTGTGCCGCACCTGCGGCCACGTGGGCTGCTGCGACGATTCGCCGAACCGCCATGCGACCAAGCATTTCCACGCGACCCAGCATCCGATCATCGAGGGCTATGACCCGCCGGAGGGCTGGGGCTGGTGCTTCGTCGACAAGGTGATGGTCGACCTGGGCGATGACACCACGCCCCAGAACGGGCCGATTCCCCGGTACGTGTGACACGTCCGACGCGCACGATGCTGGTCACGGCGCGGCTTACGCAGTGGCTTGCGCATTCACCGTCACATTCACCGTCACATTCACGGTCGCAGTCGCTAACCGTCGGACACACCGGCCGACGGGTGCTGCCCTGACAATGGGGTTTGCCTGCCAGAGAAGCCCCTTCATGTTGACTGTCCACCACCTTGAGAACTCCCGCTCCCAACGCATCCTCTGGCTGCTGGAGGAGCTGGGTGAGCCCTACGAGATCGTCCACTACAAACGTAACCCGGACACCCAGCTTGCGCCGCCGGAATTGAAGGCCGTGCACCCCTTGGGGAAGTCGCCGGTGGTCACCGATGGGCAAGGGCTGGTGCTGGCCGAGTCGGGCGCCATCATCGAAACCCTGGTGGAACGGCTTGGCCCGGATCGCCTGGCGCCGCCTGTCGGCACGCCGGAATTCGATCGCTATCGCTACTGGCTGCACTATGCCGAAGGCTCGGCCATGCCGCCCTTGTTGCTGAAGCTGGTGTTCGACAAAGTGGAGAAAGCGCCCATGCCCTTCTTCGTGAAACCCATTGCCAAGGCGATCGCGGGCAAGGTCAAGAGCAGCTTCATTTCGCCGCAGTTGAAGACCCACCTGGACTTCATGGAAGGTGAGTTGGCCAAGCGCCCCTGGTTCGCGGGCGAGGCCTTCAGCGGCGCCGACATCCAGATGAGTTTTCCGCTTGAGGCAGCCGCTTCGCGCGGCGGGCTGGACGCATCGCGGCCGCGCCTGATGGACTGGCTGTCGCGCATTCATGCGCGGCCGGCCTATCAGCGGGCCTTGGCGCGTGGCGGTCCGTTCACGCTGTCTTGAACCAAGCGGCCAGTGCTTGCGCCACGGCACGTGGCGCGGTGTCCTTGGTCAAGTGGCAATGCCACGTGGCCGAGGCAGGATTTGCTAGCCTTGACCCTCCTTGCGCATCGAAGGTGATAGTTCCATGTGGCTCATGACCCGAATCGGTTTCTTCAGTGTGGTGCAGAAACCGGATCACTTCCAGCTGACCATCCGCAGCCGTCATCACGACGACCTGACGCGCCTGCGCGAGCATTACCTGCCGTCCCTGGGGCCCATTCAGTCGCAGCCTGACAGCGAGTATCCGTGGCGCGCTTCTGCCAGGCACGAGGACTTTGCTGCGGCCCTGGCACTGATCGCCAAGGCCATCGATTACCCGGTGGTGCAGGACGAGTTGACGCACAGTCTGGGTACCTATCGCGCGGCGGGTTACGGGAAGGCGTGGTCGTCGCTGTCGGCCATTGCCGACGATGCGCCGCCGGCCGCGCCCGTGCCCTTCGACGGTTTGCCGTGGTCGTCGCACCCGGTCGCAGGCAAGACCGTGGCCTATGGTGCGGTGATCGTGGATGTGCGCGGCAATCTCTTGCTGCGCGAAGTGAAGAACCATGACGACGGTTATGTGTGGACCTTCGCGATGGGCCGTCCCGACCCGGGTGAGACGTCCCGACAGACTGCATTGCGCGAAGTCTTCGAGGAGACCGGCGTGGCCGCACGGATCCTGACGCCGATTCCGGGCGAATTCGCAGGCGGCACGACGATCAACCGCTATTTTCTGATGGTGGCCACGTCCGATGTGGAGCTGGCATTTTCCAATGCCGAGACCGCATCGCTGTGCTGGGCTACGCCCGCGCAAGCACGCGAGCGCCTTGCCTTGAGCACCAATGCTATCGGCCGCACGCGTGACCTGGCGGTGCTGGACGCCGCCCTGGCCTGCCTGCCGCAGCCGTTTGCGCGGCCCATTGCGGTACGGAAAGACTGGAACACCCGTCCGATGCCGGCTAGCCGCGCGACCATATTGATTCCGGATAGCACGGGACACGCCTTCAGCGATGCCGATATGGCAAACCTGCGTTGTGGTTTGCTGCCAGCCGAGATGGAAGACAAGTGGTTCGTGTATTTCGAGGATGGCGTGCTGCACTTGCATCGCAGCTGGACCGGCAATTTCATCTATCGCGTGAAATTCAGCCAATCGCTGGATGGGTGGCGCGCCACCGAGGTGGACATCAATCTGCACCCGCGCCAGCACAGGATGGCCGATGCGGTCGATGAGGCCGGCATCGACCGCCTGTTCATGTTGTTGGACATGGTGTGCAATGGGGGTCGGCGCGTGGCACATGCTGCGGCGCCGACCGCAGCGCCTGCGCAGGCTGGATCAGCTACCTCATCGCAAGCGACCGGCAAGCCTGCGTCGGCCAAGGTCGAACCTGCCAATACCGGGGCCATGCAAGCCACGCCCGAACCGTCCCAGCCAAGGTCCAAACCTGCTGAGCCCACTCCCGCCGTCGTGCGCCAACGCTTCCTGGGCTGCCTGCTGGGCGGGGCGGTGGGTGACGCCTTGGGCGCGCCCGTCGAGTTCATGAAGCACTCGGAAATCCTGCGCCGTTTCGGTCCCGATGGCATCACCGCGTATGCGCCTGCGTACGGCGGCCTGGGCACGATCACCGACGATACCCAGATGACGCTCTTCACCGCCGAGGGGCTGCTGCGTGGCTGGGTGCGCGGGGCGTTCCGGGGCATCACCAGTTATCCGGGCGTGGTGGCGCACGCCTATCTGCGCTGGCTGCAGACGCAGGGCGAGCGCTCGATGTGCGACATTGCCTTCACCGGTCAGAACCCCGGCTGGCTGATCGGGCAAGGCGCCCTGCATGCACGCCGCGCGCCGGGCAATACCTGCGTGCTGGCCTTGCGTGAAATGACTGAGCTGGGTGCGCCGGCACGCAACGACAGCAAGGGCTGCGGCGGCGTGATGCGCATGGCGCCGGTAGGCCTGTTCGCACAGCGCTTTGCCCAGCCGCCGCAGGTCACTTTCGATCTGGGCACGGAGCTGGCCGCGCTGACGCACGGCCATCCCACCGGTGCGCTGACGGCAGGCGTATTTGCGGTGTTGATCCAGGCAGCCTGCGGCGGTGCAAGCTGGGCCGATGCGCTGGACCTCGCCAAGGCCTGCCTGCGTGCGGCGCCTGACTATCACGAGACGCTGGTGGCCATCGAGCGCGCTGAGTTTCTGGCGGCAAGCGGCCGGCCCCATCAGGAGGCCATTGCCGAGCTTGGGCAAGGCTGGGTCGCCGAAGAGGCATTGGCGATTGCCATCTACTGCACGCTGGTGTCCACGGACTTCATGCACGGCATCGTGCTGGCGGTGAACCACGACGGCGATTCGGATTCCACGGGCGCCATGGTGGGCAATCTGCTGGGTGCGATGTATGGGGTGGAAGTGATTCCGCCCAGCTTGCTGGCACAGCTGGAATTGCGCGAGGTGATCGCTGAGCTGGCGGGGGATCTCTACGACGTGCCGGGTCTGAATGTTGGCGAATACTCGACCGATCAGGAATTGAACCAGAGGATATTGAACAAGTATCCCGGCTTCTGATCCACTGGCCGCTACGCGTTTCGCATGTGAAACCCCGCATCTAAAACCCCAAATGAAATCGGCCTCGATGATCTGCTGATCATCGAGGCCGATTTGTCTTTGCGAAACCTAAAACCCGCAGGCCTTATTTCACCCTGCGTCGCCGCCGCACGATCAGCGCAATCACCGCCAGCACCAGCAGCAATCCCACCACGCCCGCCGGGATGAACCACGGCTGCGCCTTCACCAGCAGCGGCACGTCGCCGCCATTGCGCACCGTCTGCACATCTGCGGGCGTGACGGTCAACTTGCTGTTGCCGAACTGGTTCAGCACGTAGGTCGAGATCGACGCGATCTGCTCGTTGGTCAGCGGGTCCACATAGGACAACTGATCGAAGCGCGGCATCAGGACGTGCTGGTCGCCGACCTTGCGATCCACGCCGTACAGGATGGCAGCGATCAGGTTGCTGCTGGTCTCGCCACCGGTGGCGGTGTTGTGGAAGAGCGAGGGGTACGACTGGTCCTTGCTGCCCGCCCCGGTGGTCTGGTGGCAGCTGGCGCAGTAGCCGTTGTACAGGCGCTCGCCGTTGAACAAGGTGTCGTGGGCGTTGGGCTTGTCCATGCCGCGCAGTGCCGCTTCGCCCGTTGCAGGCTTGCCGTGCTGGAAGGCCGTGGGTGCATCGGCAGCCACCTTGGTGGCGCGGATCGGCGGCGTGCTTTTCAGATAGGCCGCAATCGCCTCCAGGTCGGCTTGCGGCAGGTGCTGCAGGCTGTGCTCGATGGCCTCGGCCATCGGGCCGCCAGCCTGCGCCTTGCCCGCCACGCGGCCGGTGCGCAGGTACTGCACCAGTTCCGCATTGCTCCACGCGCCAATGCCGCTGACCGCATCAGACGTGATGTTCGGCGCGAACCACGGGCCGACTGCGCTGCCCGACAGCAGCATCGACGGCTTTTCTGCCATCAGGTCATTGCGTGGCGTATGGCAGGTGCTGCAATGCGCCAGCGCGTTCGCCAGATAAGCACCCTGGTTGATCTGCTCGCTCTTGCTCGCGTCGGGCACAAAGCGCTTGTTGTCCAGGAACAGCAGGTTCCAGGCCGCCATCGAGGTGCGAATACTGAACGGGAAGGGCAGGTTGGTGGGCTCGGACGGCGTGTCGACCGGCGCCACGCCTTTCATGAAGTAGGTGTAGAGCGCCTTCACGTCGCCATCGCTCAGCAGCGTGTACGAGGTGTAGGGCATGGCCGGATACAGGTGCGCGCCGTCCTTGCGGATGCCTTCGCGCAGCGCACGGGCGAAGTCCTGTTCCGTGTAGTCGCCAATGCCGCCCTTTTTCGAGGGCGTGATGTTGGTCGCGTAGATCGCGCCCAGCGGGCTCTGGATGGCATAGCCGCCGGCATAGGGCTTGCCGCCGTCGACCACGGTATGACAGGCCATGCAGTCGGCGGCGGTGGCCAGCGCGCGACCCTGGTCCAGCAGGCGGGCTTCGTCCCCATCGGCGGCGAAGGCATGCATGGCAGACAGCGCGAGCACGCTGCCGGCGAGCACGCGCAGGGCGCGGCGTGTGGCTCGCCAGAGTTTGGGGGCCGTGCGCCTGGGAGCTGGACGCGCGGAGTCAGCACGCGGCATGGAGGCGAGATCTGCCGGCTTTGCTGCCGTCTTCATCGACATCGTCCGCATCACGCGCGCGCCAACTGTTCGGCGATGGCCTTGGCGGCCTTCAAGCCAAGCGCTGCCATGCTGAGCGTGCTGTTGACCACACTGGCGGACGGCATGGCGCCGCCGCCCGGCACCCACAGGTTGTCGTGGTCGTGGGCGCGGCAATTGCCGTCCACCACCGAGTCCTTGGGGTTGGCGCCCATGATGGTGCTGCCCATCATGTGATTGTTGGCGTTCAGGCTGGTGGTGATTACGAAGTCGGTGGCCTTGAACAGCTGGCCGATGTGGCGCAGCTGCGCATGTGCGGCTTCCGCGCCTTTGCGCACGTAGTCGCCCACGTCATAGAACACGTCAGGGCAGGGCAGGCCGTGCGGGTCCATGCGGGTCTTGCTGAGCGTCATGCGGTTGTTCGGATCGGGCAGGGGTTCCAGGCTGATCGACAGGTCCACGCCGTGCGCGGAGCGACGACGGATTTCGGCGTCCAGCGACTTGCCGACCAGGCCCTTGGCCAGCGCCGCCTTGGTGGCGCCAGTCACCTGCGTGATGTTGTTCAGGATCATCTTGTTGGCGGAGTATTCCGAGCGGAATGCGCCGTCACGCGGGCCCACCAGACAGCTGCTTTGTGCCGGGCCGCGGCCGGGCCACAGCGGTTCTTCGGTCTGGAAGAAGCAGTGGAAGCCCGAGTGATCCATCAGGTTGCGGCCCACTTGATCTGATGAGTTGCCGATGCCGTTCGGGTTGCGTTCGTTCGCGGCCATCAGCATCAGGCGCGGCGTTTCCATCGCATTGCAGGCCAGCACGAATTGCTTGCCGGTGGCCTTGTGCGACTTGCGCGCGGCGTCGTACCAATGCACGGCGGTCACGCGGTTGTTCTCGTCGGTGTCGATCTTGTAGACCACGGCTTCGGCCAGCACGATGGCGCCCTTGGCCTCGGCGCGCTGCACGTGGTGAATGCCGTTGTACATGGCGCCGATCGGGCATATCGGCTGGCAGTTGTTGTTGCCGCAGCAGGTCGGGCGGCCTTGCCAGGGGCGCGTGCTGCGGCCCTGCGGGATGGGCACCGAGCGATAGCCGTGCGGGTTCACGATGTCGGCAAAGCGCTGGTCGCCGTAGCTCCAGGGCACCATGTCCATCGGATAGGGGCCGCTGCGTTCCGACGGTGACTGCATGGCCGGATCGTTGGGGCCGGCCACGCCCATTTCGTTCTCGGCCTGCAGGTAGAAGGGTTCGAGTTCATCGTAGGAAATCGGCCAGTCACGACCCACGCCAAACGCCGTCTTCATCTTCAGGTCGACCGGCAGATGACGCCAACAGGATGCTGCCCAGTGCCAGGTGGTGCCGCCGACGGTGCGCAGATAGCCTTGCTTGAAACCGCTGCCGCTGGGGCCGCTGAGACTGACGTAGTTGTTCTCGGGGAAGTACAGCGGCGCAGGCGCATTCGGCGACTGCGGATACAGGCCCTGGAAGTCGGACCCGACGCGATTCTCGAAGGGCATGTTGCGCCAGTTCTCGACGGCTTGCGCGCGCTGGATACGCAGGCCGGCTTCCAGAATCAATACCGAGTGGCCACGGGCCGCCAGCTGGTCGGCCATCATCGCGCCGACCACACCGGAACCGACCACGATCACGTCGGCGGTGGCATCGCCATTGGCAGAAAATTGGGCTTGTTTCATCAGGCGGGGCTTCCAGTGGCAGGGGTGGCGTCGACAGGCATCTGCGCGACGTCGGGGGGCATTCCTGTCCACCAGAGCGGGCCGAAATTGCAATAGGTGGGCACGGTCAGGCCGTCACGCACCGGTTGATACATCAAGGCTTCTTCGTAGGCGACCATCACGGCGCTGGTACCTTGCCCGACAGTCCCCGTGTACCAGGCGGCAACGATGCCGAGCGCAAGGTCTTTCAGGCCAACTTGCGTGGCGGCTTCGAGCAGCGATTCCGCCGTGGTGTGCTGGCCGGCAAGGGCAATCAGTTGATCGACTTGTGCGGCCTGCTTCACGCCTGCCGGCGCCAGGGCATCGCGAATGCGCTGGGCGGTGACGGGATTGATGTTGGCGTGGTCGGTCAGACGTTGCGACAGCAGCAGGAAGCCAGGGTCTGCCAACGAGGCGGCAGCGGGGGCCGCAGCAGTTGAAGCAGCACTCGATGTCTGCGCTGCGAGGATGCCTGGATAGCCAGATAATCCGGTTTCCACTGCGACCGCGGCAATGCCCAGCAAAATCGCACGGCGGCCCGGCAGCATGTCGTCGTGGATATTCGGATCGTGCTTATTTTCATCATTGGGCATGGGTATGAAAGTAGGCAAAATCGAATTCCAGTTGAAGTGGCTTGCGGAAGGCTACTCCTCAGGGTTTACGCTTAGCTGAATATGTCGATTTTCCAAGGTGAATTACTTGAATATGCTGGGCGACAAAACCGTCCAAGCCTTGATGCACCGGCTTATTGCCGATTTTCTGTTTCATTATGAAATGTCTGGATCGAATCCAGAATTTGAATGGTTTCGGCGTAAATACCCGCTTGTTTGCTTTCGCGTGGGCCGGCGATATTCAGGATTCGGATGTGGTGGTCGGCCAGCCATTGCAGTACGGCGATTGCCACCTCGTCGTTGAGGCCGTTTCCTGCATCGACCACGTGGCACGGCTTGCCAAGCTTGCGAGCCAGTTGCTGGGTCAGCAAGGTGCCGCCGGTCAGTTCACCGCGGTTCACGATCAGCGTGCCGTCGCTATCCTGGACGTTGCGCTTGGTGCGTTGCCGATAGCCGGCAGATTCGGTTTCCTGCAGCAGGTACTGCGCAGGCAATACGCCATCGCTGGCCAGCCGGCCTTGCGGGCACCAGCCGCCGTGGGCAATGCCTTGCGCAATCGCCCAATCCAGGCCGGCCCGGTCGCTGCCGGTCTGGCCGCCGGACAGAATTTTTTCGATAGGCAGCATTTATTTCCTGGAGGAGTTTTTCATGATTGATCACACCAATATCTCGGTCAGCAATCTGGCCACAAGCAAGGTCTTTTACCTGGCGGCCCTCGCGCCGCTGGGCTATGCCATCAGCCGCGAATTCGACGATGCCGCCGGGTTCAAGGATGACCGCGACAACGGTGGGGATCCGCATGGAGACTTCTGGCTCAGTCAGGGGACGCCGCAATCGCCGCGCAAGCATATCGCCTTCAGCGCCAAGAATCGTGCGCAGGTCGACGCCTTCCACGCGGCCGCGCTGGCTGCGGGCGGACAAGACAACGGCGGGCCCGGTCCGCGTCCGCAATACCACGCAGGCTACTACGCCGCCTTTGTGCTGGACCCGGATGGCTACAACATCGAGGCGGTGTGCCACACCGCAGGCTGAGGCCTTGAACGGCCTGCGGTTCGGTTCTCGATTCGGTCCTCTGTTGCGTCCATCGCACGCCGGTTTTGACCTTTGGACCAAAAAGTCCATAGAATGCAGGTCTTGTACAAGACCGAGCGTTCATCGACGGTTTTTACCGAAGGCTGATGGCTGACGACTGGCTTGTTCCGCTGCCGGCAGCAGGACGTTGGCAGCGTGTTTGCTGCGGAGCGCCCGTGAGCAATTCAGTCAGACATCTGATCAGATATCGGCGCAGGTGTCCGCTGAGGTATCCGCGCAGTTATCTGCGCAGTTATCCGATCAAGCATTTCATTTAATGCACCGCGACGCGCGACAAATTTATCGCCGCACGCATTGCGATTTGACGCCGAGATTATCGACCACGGCTGGCGCCGGGATACTGCGCGCCCGTGCTGCATGGTCGCGTCCACAGAAAAAACAGGATCGACAACATGACAAAACAGCTTGGCACGGGTAGCACGGGAAAGTGGGCTTTATTACTGCTTGGGGTGGTATTGGCCGCTGCCGGGCTGTTTCTGGGTATTAATGGCGCACGCCTGATCGCCTGGGGCGGCAGCTGGTATTTCCTGCTGGCCGGTGTCGCCATGGTGATATCCGGCGTGCTGGTTGCGCTGCGCAAGCCGATCGGTGCGTGGGTCTATGCGCTGATGCTGGTGTTGACCGCCGTGTGGGCGGTGTGGGATGCCGGCTTCGCCTTCTGGCCACTGGTGTCGCGCCTGGCGCTGCTGGGCGGTCTGGGCATGTTCGTGGCGCTGGCTTACCCGGCGCTGGTGCGGGCATCCGGCCAAGCGCCGGGGCGCACCGCCTACGGCGTGGCGGGCGCACTGGCGTTGGTGCTGGTCGTGATGCTGGGCTACACCTTTGTGCCGGCCAATGTCATCAGCGCCACCGGCCCTGCACCAACGGTGACGCCGGTTGCCGCAGGCGGCGCCAAGGATTGGCGTCATTGGGGCAATACGGTGGGCGGCACGCGCTTCGGTGCGCTCGACCAGATCAACAAGGCCAACGTCGATCAGTTGGCGGTGGCGTGGACCTTCCGCACCGGCGACATTCCGCAAAGCAATGGCTTTGGCGCGGAAGACCAGGGCACGCCCATTCAGGTGGGCGATGCCATCTACCTGTGCACGCCGCACAACCAGGTCTTCGCGCTGGATGCCGACACCGGCGCCAAGCGCTGGTCCTATGACCCGAAGGCGACCGCGCCCAACTGGCAGCGCTGCCGCGGCGTGGCCTACTTCGAGGAACCCGCCGCGGGCAATGCACAGGCTGCTGGTTCCCAACAAGCCGCAACAGGGGCCGCGACCACCGCCGCCGGTGCCTCCCCCGCGATCGCCGATTGCCGTCGCCGCATCCTGACCACCACCATCGATGCTCGCCTGATTGCGCTGGATGCCGACACCGGCAAGCCTTGCACGGGCTTCGGCACCGACGGCACGGTCGACCTGAAGGCCGGCATGGGTGAAGTCAAACCTGGCTTCTACACGCTGACCGCCGCGCCCACCGTGGCGGGCGACCTGGTGGTGCTGGGTGGCCGCGTGGCCGACAACATCGAGGTCAACGAGCCCAGCGGTGTGATCCGCGCCTTCGATGTGCGCACCGGCAAGCTGGTGTGGGTGTGGGACCTGTCGGAAGAACAGATTCCGGGTCAGCCTGGCAACCCGGGTGCTGACAACTCGCGCGATTACACCCGTGCCACCCCGAACGTCTGGACCTCCATGTCCTACGACGAAAAGCTGGGCCTGATCTATCTGCCCACGGGCAACACCACGCCGGACGCCTGGGGCGGCCAGCGCACTGCGCAAGACGACAAGTACAGCTCGTCGGTGGTGGCGCTGGACGTGAAGACCGGCAAGGAACGCTGGGTCTTCCAGACCTCGCACCACGACCTGTGGGACTACGACGTGCCGGCGCAGCCGACCCTGATCGACGTGCCCAGCGCGGACGGCAACAGCACGCTGCCAGGCCTGGTGCAGGTCACCAAGTCGGGCCAGGTGTTTCTGTTGAACCGTGAAACCGGCCAGCCGATTGCCGACGTGCAGGAGACGCCGGTGCCGCAGGGCAAGGCGACGGGCGAGCGCTATTCGCCCACCCAGCCGCTGTCGGTTGGCCTGCCGGCGATCGGTACCAAAACGCTGACCGAATCGATGATGTGGGGCGGCACGCCGTTTGACCAGCTGCTGTGCCGCATCGAGTTCAAGAAGGTGCGCTACGACGGCATGTACACGCCGCCGGGCGAAGACCTGGCGCTGCAGTGGCCGGGATCGCTGGGCGGCATGAACTGGGGCGGCGTGTCGGTCGACCCGACCAATGGCTATGTGTTCGTCAACGACATGCGCCTGGGCCTGTGGAATCGCCTGATTCCGCGTGCGCAGATGGAAGGCAACAAGGCCGGCGGCGTGGAAATGGGCGCGGCGTCGCAAACCGGTACGCCTTACGGTTCGCTGCGTGATCGCTTCCTGTCGCAGCTGGGCATTCCGTGCCAGCAGCCGCCTTACGGCACCATGAGCGCGATCGACCTGAAGACCCGCAAGCTGGCCTGGCAGGTGCCGGTCGGCACCGTGCAGGACACCGGTCCCTTCGGCATCAAGATGCACTTGCCGATTCCCATCGGCATGCCGACGCTGGGCGGATCGCTGGCGACCCAGTCGGGCCTGGTGTTCTTCGCCGGCACCCAGGACTACTACCTGCGCGCCTTCGACAGCGCCACCGGCAAGGAAGTGTGGAAGCAGCGCCTGCCGGTGGGCAGCCAGGGCACGCCGATGACCTATCAGTCGGCCAAGACGGGCAAGCAGTACATCGTGTTGATGGCGGGTGGTGCGCGCCAGTCGCCTGACCGCGGCGACTATGTGATTGCGTATTCCTTGCCAGGGAACGGCGCGGGCAAGTAGGCGATCACGCAGGACATCGCCGGCCCGCATCGGGCGGCGTTGTCGGCAGCAAAAACCGCGGGCGCATGTATCATGCGCCCGCGTTGTTTTGTGCGTGCATCACGTGCGACACATACACCGGGCCCATGTGACGGTGAGGTGGTCGGTACCTAGGGTTTTGCCTGTATATTTCATCCGAATGTAAGCACATTGTTTCCAGGCATAAGCCTTCCTCACTAAGGGTCGAGTCACATGAAAAAGCTGATGGGCAAGGGTATTGCGCAAGTCGCGGTGGGCGCCTGCCTGATGGGTCTGGCGTTTGGCGCATCGGCGCAGGAAGCGAAGATCGCGCTGGGCATGTCCGGTTGGACCGGCTTTGCGCCGCTGACCCTGGCCGACAAGGCAGGCATCTTCAAGAAGCACGGCCTGGACGTCGACCTGAAGCTGATCCCGCAAAAGGATCGCCACCTGGCGCTGGCCTCCAACGCCATCCAGTGCGCAGCCACCACCATCGAGACCCACGTTGCCTGGAACGCCAATGGCGTGCCGATCGTGCAGATCTTTCAGATGGACAAGTCCTATGGCGCTGACGGCATCGCCGTGCGTGGCGACATCAAGAACTTCGCCGACCTGAAGGGCAAGACCATCGGCGTCGATGCACCGGGCACCGCGCCGTACTTCGGCCTGGCCTGGATGCTGAACAAGAACGGCATGACGCTGAAAGACGTGAAGACGGCCACCATGTCGCCGCAAGCGGCTGCGCAAGCCTTCGTCGCCGGCCAGAACGACGCCGCGATGACTTACGAGCCCTTCCTGTCGACCGTGCGCGCCAACCCGAACGCCGGCAAGATCCTGGCCACCACGCTGGACTACCCGATGGTGATGGACACCGTGGGTTGCTCGCCGACCTGGCTGAAGGCCAACCCCAAGCTGGCCCAGGCGCTGACCGATTCGTACTTTGCCGCGCTGGACATGATCAAGGCCGATCCGGCCAAGTCGTATGAAATCATGGGCGCAGCCGTCAAGCAGACCGGCGAACAATTCGCCAAGTCCGCAGAGTTCCTGCGCTGGCAGGACAAGGCCGCGAACCAGAAATTCTTCGCGGGCGAACTCACTGCCTTCATGAAAGACGCCACGCCGATCCTGCTGGAATCCGGTGTGATCCGTAAGTCCGACCTCGACCTGGCAACGACCTTCGACGCCAGCTTCATCAAGTAATTTTTCGGCGCCACACCATGTCTGTACACCCCGCCCGCGCGACCGACGTCGCACCGCCCGCGCTTCCCGCGCTGGCGGCCGCCAAGCCGGTCCGCCGCAATCGCGTCTTCGTGCCGCTCGAGCCCGTCAGCGCCACCGCCAAGTGGGCGTTGGGGCTCGCGTTCTTCGTGCTGTTCGTGGCGGTGTGGGCGGGGTTCACGCTGGGCGGCTACGTGTCGCCCACCTTCCTGGCCAGCCCGGTCACGATGGTGCGCGAAGCCTGGCTGCTGTTCGTGGAATACAACTTCATCCATGACATCGGCATGACGGTGTGGCGGGTGTTTGGCGGCTTTGTGCTGGCTGCTGTCCTGGCGGTGCCGCTGGGTATTGCAATGGGCGCCTACAAGGGGATCGAAGCCTTCTTCGAGCCCTTCGTGTCCTTCTGTCGATACCTGCCGGCATCGGCCTTCATTCCCTTGCTGATCCTGTGGGCCGGGATTGGCGAGACCCAGAAGCTGCTGGTGATCTTCATCGGCTGTTTCTTCCAATTGGTGCTGATGGTGGCCGTCACCGTCGGCAGTACGCGTCGTGACCTGGTCGAGGCTGCCTACACGCTGGGCGCCGGCAATCGTGGCGTGATCGCGCGGGTGATGATCCCCGGCGCGGCCCCCGGCATTGCCGAAACCTTGCGTCTGGTGCTGGGCTGGGCCTGGACCTACGTGATCGTGGCCGAGCTGATCGGCTCGTCGTCGGGCATCGGCCACATGATCACCGACAGCCAGGCGCTGTTGAACACCGGGCAGATCATCTTCGGCATCATCGTCATCGGCATCATCGGCCTGATCTCCGACTTTGCCTTCAAGTGGCTCAACCGCCGCCTGTTCGCCTGGAGCGTGCTGTGAGCAGTCCCATGTCCACCCCCCAATCTTCCGGCCTGCATCTGTCGATCGAAGGCGTCTCGCGCATCTTCACCGGCGCCAAGGGGCAAAGCACCCAGGCGCTGCTGCCGATCGACTTCAAGGTTAAGGAAAACGACTTCGTCACCATCCTGGGCCCGTCGGGCTGCGGCAAGTCGACGCTGTTGCGCATCGTCGCCGGCCTGGACTACCCGACCACCGGTCAGGTGCTGCTGGACGGCAAGCAGGTCGAAGGCCCTGGCGCCGATCGTGGTGTGGTGTTCCAGAGCTACACGCTGTTCCCGTGGCTGACCGTGGCGCAGAACATCTGCTTCGGCCTGCGCGAGCGCGGCATGTCGGACGCCGACCAGAAAGCCCGCAGCGAATACTTCATTGCCAAAGTGGGGCTGCGCGGCTTCGAGAATCACTTTCCGAAGCAGTTGTCGGGCGGCATGCAGCAGCGCACGGCGATTGCCCGCGCGCTGGCCAACGACCCGAAAATCCTGTTGCTGGACGAGCCCTTTGGCGCGCTGGACAACCAGACCCGCGTGCTGATGCAGGAACTGCTGCTGGGCATCTGGGAATCGGCGCGCAAGACGGTGCTGTTCGTCACCCACGATATCGACGAGGCCATTTTCATGGCCAATCGTGTGGCGGTGTTCAGCGCGCGGCCGGGCCGCATCAAGAGCGAGTTTGCGGTGGACTTCCCGCATCCGCGTCACTACACGATCAAGACCTCGCCGGAGTTCATGGCGATCAAGGCGACGCTGACGGAAGAGATCCGGGCTGAATCGATGGCGTCCGCGCACTGAGCACGACGCCGGGTTGATCTGAGCTTTGTATGAAGCAACGCCGCGACTTGTCGCGGCGTTTTGCATGGGTGATTGTCTTCGGCGTTTCTATGGCATTTGCGTCAAGCGGCCGCATTGCGCGTTAACGCTGCAGGCCCTGTTCGTCATGCGCCTTCGGCACTCACATTGCCGACACGGCCTCCAGATACGGCGTGATGTTGCCCATCGCACGCGCCACGTATTCTTCCTTCTCGCCCACCGGCGCCACGTAATGGATCGCGGTCGCAGCCTCTTCCGGGCTGACCAGACGCGCAATCACCCACGCCGCCAGGTACTGCGAGGCCAGGCAACCGCCTGCGGTGGCCACATTGCCGCGCGCAAAGAAAGGCTGGTTCAGCACATCGACACCGGCCGCCTGCACCCAGGGTTTGGTGGTCAGGTCGGTGCACGCCGACACACCTTCCAGCAGCCCCAGCTTGGCCAGCACCAACGTGCCCGAGCACTGCGACGCCAGCAGTTGCCGTGACGGATCCAGCTGCAATTGCGCCATCAGGCCGGCATCGGCCACTACCTCGCGGGTCAGCGCGCCGCTGCCGACGATCACCGCGTCGGCGCTGTTCGCGTCGGCCAATGAACACTGCGCCTCCAGCGTCACCCCATTCATCGACCGTACTCGCGTCGTGGGGCTGGCAATCGACACCCGCCAGCCGGGCAGCTTCACGCGATTGAGAATGCCGAGCGCGATCAGCGAGTCGAGTTCGTTGAAGCCGTCGAAGGTCAGGATGGCAATGTGCATGGTGGTGTTCTCGGTGACAAGGCAGGCGGGAGTGGGGCATCCTAGCCAGCGCAATCAATACAATCAAATAATTGTCATGGATACACCGGCACATGGCCCAGGCTCGCTACAAGCAATTGGTCGACGCGTTTGCGACGGATATCCGCAGCGGGCGCTTGTCTCCCGGCACGCGCCTGCCTACCCATCGGCGCCTGGCTGACGAGCATGGCCTGGCGCTGGTCACCGCCACGCGCGTGTATGCCGAGCTGGAGACCATGGGCCTGGTCAGCGGCGAGCCGGGCCGGGGCACCTTTGTGCGCGAGACTTTTTATCCGCGCAGCCAGGGCATCGATCAGCAGGCGGTGGCCCCGGATGTGGTCGACCTGAATTTCAACTATCCCTCGCTGCCCGGCCAGGCGGACTTGCTGCGCGACGCCTTGCGCCAGCTTGCTGCCGGCGGCGACCTGGAGGCGCTGCTGCGCTACCAGCCACATGGTGGCCGTGTGCACGAGCGGGCAAGCGTGGCACGGCATCTGGACGCGCGTGGACTGACGGTGAGCGCCGACCAGGTCTTGATCGTCAACGGCGCGCAGCAAGGCTTGGCCGCAACGGTGATGGCCTTGCTGCAGCCCGGTGACGTGGTGGCGACCGACGCACTGACCTATCCGGGTTTCAAGGTGCTGGCCGAGGCCCATCGGCTGGAGCTTGCGCCGATCCCCGCGGCAGGCCCAGGCCCCGACCTGGACGCACTGGAACGCCTGTGCCGCAGTCGCCGCGTGCGTGCTGTCTATGCAATGCCGACGCTGCACAACCCGCTGGGCTGGGTGATGGATGCCGACACCCGGGCGCGCCTGGTGGCGATTGCGCGCCAGCACGGGCTGCTGATGATCGAAGACGCGGCCTACGCGTTCCTGGCCGACGACCCGGCACCGCCCTTGGCTGCGCTGGCGCCCGAACTGACGGTGTATGTGTCGGGCCTGTCCAAGAGCATCGCCACCGGACTGCGGGTGGGATTTGTTGCCGCCCCGCTGGACATCGTGCCCAAACTTGCACGCGCGATCCGGGCGACCACCTGGAACACGCCGGGCGTGATGACGGCGATTGCCTGCGGCTGGCTGGACGACGGCACGGTCATGCGGCTGGAAGCAGAAAAGCGCCAGGATGCATCGGCCCGGCAGGCGATCGCCGCCGAGGTGCTGGCCGGCCTGCCGGTGGTGCGTCACCCGGCGTCCTATTTCGTGTGGTTGCCCTTGGGCGAGGAGTGTCGTGCCGACCAGTTGGCGATGACGTTGCTGCGCGCGCGCATCTCGGTGTCCACGGCGGAACCCTTCGCGACCTCGGCACACGTGCCGCATGCGATTCGCCTGGCGTTGGGCTCGGTGTCGATGACGGGGTTGCGCGAGGCCTTGCTGACGGTCAGGCGTGCGGTGGACGCGCAGGGATATTGAGGATCGACGCGCCAGCGCGATGCCTGGCCGCCGCGTTCAAAGATGGATGACCGGCCTGCGGGTGTTCATGATCCACAGCACCTGGGCGTTCTCATTGGTGAAGTTTTCCACCTGATGCGGCAGCCGGCTGCTGAACTGGAAGCTGTCGCCTTCGGACAGCATCTGCTGCTGGTCGCCGACCCGCAGGGCCACCTGGCCTTGCAGCACCAGTCCGGCCTTTTCGCCATCGCCCACCAGCACTTCGCCCGACCGGCAGGCCGGCGGAATCGTGATCAGCATGAACTGCAGGTCGTGATCGCCTTGCGGCGACAGCAGTTCCTTGATCAACCCGCTTGGTCCCACGGCAAATTGCGGGCGCTGCTTGGCGCGCCGCACGAACTCTTTCATCGGCTGCTGCTGGATGTCGTCTTCGAGCAAAGCCGTGAGCGGGACTTCGAGCGCCACCCGCAAGCGCTCCAACAGCCGCACCGAGGGGTTGCTCAAATCGCGTTCGATCTGGCTGACCATGCCGGTCGACACGCCTGCCAACTCTGCCAATCCACTGATCGACAAACGCTTTTTCAGCCGCAGCGTGCGCAGGCGTGCGCCCACGCGTCGTTCCGACTGTGGATCTGGCGTCTGGTCGCTGGTGGTCTTCTGTTGGCTCATGAGTAATCCCGGTCGTCGGGCGGCCGCCCCAAAGATTGTATCTTGCGCAAAAAGTGAAGATACGTTCAATATGGTGATCGTGCAATCCAGGAGCGTGAATTTTCCCTGCTTGGGCGTAATCAGGCTGTGCTTGCGTGGGTTTCTGCTGGAAAGACCCGTAGGGAATGCCATCTTTGACTAGTGAAAACCCTAGTAAAATTCTAAGATGGTATTCACTAGAGTGCGTAGATAAACTGCGTAAATAATTCAATTTAGTGAATGTTTGCAGCTTGCAGTTCGATGCTTCGGGCCAGGACGCAAGGCACGCAAACCCATCATGGCGGCGATCTCGATCTACCCGGGATCGCCACGAAAAACGGCAGGGTGCTGGAGCACCCGCCACACGGAGCGAGACACTCCATGACCACGACGACCCTGGATTTCGATCCCGCCAGCGTGACCGTGCCCAGCGGGCACTTCATCGGCGGCAAGCTGGTCAACGACGGCGAAGACGGCATCGAGGTGCTGCGGCCTTGCGATGGCAAGGTGATGGGCTACGTGCCGAACGGCAGCGCCGACACGGTCGACCGCGCGGTGCAAAACGCCCGCGATGCGTTCCGCAGCTCCAACTGGGCAACCCAGACGCCACGCGAGCGCGCCCGTGTGTTGCGCCGCTGGGCTGACTTGATCCTGCAGGACGCACCGGAACTGGCGCGCCTGGAAGCCATGGGTTCGACCCGGCCGGTCACCCAGGCGCAACACGGCGACGTGCCCTTCACGGCGGAAGCCATCCAGTTCTTTGCGGAATTCGCCGACAAGGTCTGCGGCGACGTGGTGCCGACCCGGCCCGGCGCACTCGGCATGGTGGTGCCCGAACCCTATGGTGTGGTGGGTGCGATCGCGCCCTGGAATTTTCCGCTGTCGATGGCCTCGTGGAAGTGCGGGCCCTCGCTTGCAGCCGGCAACGCCGTGGTGCTCAAGCCCTCGGAACTGACGCCGTTTTCCACGCTGCGCCTGGCGCAGCTGGCGATCGACGCCGGTGTGCCGCCAGGCATCTTCAACGTGGTGCAGGGCTACGGCAGCATCGCCGGATCTGCCCTGGTGCGCCATCCCGATATCGGCAAGATGAGCTTCACCGGCTCGTCGGCCACTGGCGCCATCGTGATGAGCGAAGCGGCGTTTTCCGGCCCCAAACCCGTGACGCTGGAACTGGGCGGCAAGAGTCCGCAGCTGGTGTTCGACGATGCGGGCGACGTGGAGACCGTGGCCGGCCGCATTGCGCGCGGCTTCATGTCCAACGGTGGCCAGGCCTGCGTGTCGGGCTCGCGCCTGATCGTGCAGCGGGGCATTGCCGATGCGTTGATCGATGCCGTGCTGCGCCACACCAAGGCAGTCACCATCGGCACCATGTGGCAGGCCAGCACCAACTACTCGCCGATCATCAACGAGAAGCAGGCGCGCCGCATCGATCACCTGTTGCGCGAAAGCGTGGACCAAGGCGCCGAGATCATCACCGGCGGTCGTTGCTTCGATGATTCACCCGGTGGCTTCTTCTATCAGCCCACGCTGGTCACCAATGTCACGCCCGACACGACAGCGGTACGCGAGGAAGTCTTCGGCCCGGTGCTGACCGTGCAGGTCTTCGATGACGAGGCCGAAGGCATTGCCCTTGCCGGTCATCCTATCTACGGTCTGGCTGCCGGTGTGCACACCATGAACCTGGGCCGCGCGATGCGGGCCATGCGCGGTCTGGCAGCCGGCACGGTGTGGATCAACCGATATGGCCGCACCAGCGATTTCATCGTGCCCACCGGCGGTTTCAAGGGCTCGGGCCTGGGCAAGGACCTGGGCCGTCAGGCCGTGGAAGCAAACCTTCGCTACAAGAGCGTGTTGATGGACTTCGACGAGGCGTGAAGACTTGCGCGCCGTTCAGGAAAATCACGATGCCGATGCATGAACCATCGCCACCTTGCGGGATGCCGACATGAAAGAAAGATGCAAACTCGATCGTATCGATCTGCGGATCCTGTCGCACTTGCAGAAGAATTCGCGGATCACCAATGTGCAGCTGGCCGATTCGGTCGGTCTGTCCGCCAGCCCCTGCCTGATCCGCGTCAAGCGCCTGGAGAAGGCCGGCTTCATCTCGGGTTATGGCGCGCACATTCAGCTCGACAAGATCGGCGTGGTGCAGACCGTGTTCACCGAGGTGACGCTGTCCGATCACCGGCGTGAAGACTTCGCCCGTTTCGAGGACTACATCCGCCGGCTCGATCAGGTGGTGGAATGCCACATGATGAGCGGTGGCTACGACTACCTGCTGAAGTTCATCACGCATGGCGTGGCCGAATACCAGGCACTGATGGAACAGATGCTGGAAAACAAGGTTGGCATCGAGAAGTACTTCAGCTATCTGGTGATCAAGACGGCAGTCGTCAAGCACAGCTATCCTATCGAGAGCCTGCTCGACGCCAACTAACTTTTCGGACCGATTACTCATGAGCGCAGACGCGAAGCCCACCCCCACGGACGTTCGCCATACCGTTGCCGGTCTGCGCAAACCGGTCGAGATCAACATCGATCGCTGGGGGGTGTCGCATATTCGTGCGGCCAGCCAGCCTGACGTGTTCCTGGCCCAGGGCTTCAATGCCGCGCGCGATCGCCTGTGGCATCTGGACCTGTGGCGCAAGCGGGGGCTGGGCCTGCTGTCGGGCGATTTCGGCCCCGGCTACCTGGCGCAGGACCGGGCCTCGCGCCTGTTCCTGTATCGGGGCGACATGGACGCGGAATGGGCGGCCTACAGTCATCCGCAGGCCAAGGACATTGCCACCTGGTTCGTCACCGGCATCAACGCCTACATCGACCTGGTGCTGGCCGAGCCGTCGCGCCTGCCGCCGGAATTCGTGCATATGGGCACGACACCCGCGCATTGGTCGCCGGAAGACGTGGTGCGGGTGCGCAGCCATGCGCTGATGCGCAATGCCGATTCCGAATTGCTGCGCGGCCTGATCATGGGCCGCAGCGACGCCGATACCGACCTGCTGCGCCGGTCCATCGATCCCTTCCGCGTGCCGGAGGTGCCTGAAGGTCTGGACTTGTCGGACCTGCGCGAAGACGCGCTGGAAGATTTCAAGCTGGCCTGCGCACCCGTCACCTTCGACGCGGCGCGCCTGGACTGCTCGCTCTCAGAAGCCTGGAAGTGGAGCAAGGTGGACGTGCTGGGCGAGGTGGTCATCGACCCCGATGCCGAAGGCTCGAACAACTGGGCGGTGAGCCCGGCGCGCAGCGCCACCGGCCGACCGGTGCTGGCCACCGATCCGCATCGGGCCTACACCATGCCGTCGCTGCGTTATCTGGTGCACCTGCAGGCGCCCGGCCTGGATGTGATCGGCGCAGGCGAACCCGTGCAGCCGGGCATCTCCCTGGGGCACAACGCCGACATCGCGTTTGCGCTGACCATCCTGATGATGGATCAGGAAGACGTCTACGTGTATGAGACCGATCCCGCCGACCCGCTGCGTTATCGCTACGGCGACGGCTGGGAAACCATGCGCGCCGAACACGAGACAATCCCGGTCAAGGGCGCGGGCGAGCAGGCCATTGAATTGATGTTCACGCGCCATGGCCCGGTGACTTGCGTGGATATCGAAAAGTCGCGCGCCTTTGCCGTGCGCACGGTGTGGACCGAACCGGGCAGCGCGGCCTATTTCAACAGCCTGGGCCTGCTGGAAGCGCGCAATCTGGATGACTACAAGCAGGTCTTGTCCGACTGGGCTGTGCCGGCGGTGAACCACCTGTACGCCGACGTGGCGGGGCACGTGGCCCACATGCCGGTGGGCAAGTGGCCGAAGCGGAACAATTGGGACGGCCTGCTGCCGGTGCCCGGTGACGGGCGTTTCGAGTGGGACGGCTTCCGCCCCTTCAGCGCATTGCCCAGCGAGGTCGACCCGGCCTGCGGTTTTGTGGCCAGCGCCAATGAAAACGTATTGCCGGCCGACTTCGATCCTGCTTTGCATGTGAGCTTCGAGTGGACCGAAGGATCGCGCGCCAGCCGCGTGCGCGAGGTGCTGGCCGAACAGCCGCAGCACACCATTGCGCAGTCGACCGCGCTGCAGACCGATGTGCTGTCGATACCGGCGCGCCGCGTGTGTGCGCTGATCGGCAACCTGGACCGCCATGTGGCGCATAACGAGGACGCCGTTCACGCACTGGCCTTGCTGCGCGACTGGGACTTCAAGCTGACGGTGAACAGTGCCGCGGCGGCCGTGTTCGAGCTCTGGTGGGGCAATTTTCTGAAGGCCGCACTGTTCGACATCCTGGTCGACGATGACGTGGTGCGGCGCCTGCTGGTGCCCGGCGATATCGCCACCTTGCTGTCCATCGTCGAAGACCCCGCCACCGTCTTTGAGGGCGATGCCATCGAGATCCGCGATTCGCTGATGGCACATAGCCTGGGCCAGGCCTTTGCATTCTGCCGCGACAAGATGGGCGCGGACGTTGCAAGCTGGGGCTGGGGCAAGCTGCATCACGCGTATTTCGGCCACGCGATCGGCAAGGTCGTCGATGCCCCCGAACTGGATGCGGGTCCTTTCCCCTTCGGCGGTTCAGCCTCGACCGTGATGAACGCCAGTTATCGGCCGGCCGATTTCCGCGCGTTCTTCGGCGCGTCGATGCGCATGGTGATGGACGTGGGCGCCTGGGACAACAGCGTGGCGATCAACACGCCGGGGCAGTCCGGCGACCCCGCCAGCCCGCACTACGCGGACCTGGCAAAGACCTGGGCGGCGGGCGAGTACTTCCCGCTTTGCTACAGCAAGGAAGCGGTGGACGCGGCCACCGTGTCGCGCATTTACCTGGACCCGGCCAAGGACCAATGAGCTTGAACACGTCCAGCAGCCCGGACGTGTTCAATCCTTGTTCTGGCTGAGCAGCGCGTGCCCCGCATGTGCATCCAGCTTGCGAAACGCCAGTGCCGATGCGGCGCACGCCACCCCGATCACCACGTAGCCGACCCTGACGTCCACCAAGGCCAGCGAGGCCGCGCCGCGCAGCAAGGTGCTGAGGTTCAGCGCCGCGGCGGCGATGCCCACGCCCAGGCTGATTCCTACTTGGGTAGCCATCGTCGCAAAGCCGTTGGCGCGGCTCATGTTCGCGCTGTCGATATCGGCATAGGCCAGCGAGTTCACGGCCGTGAACATCAGCGAGCGGAAAAAACCGCTGACCAGCAGGATCGACACCATCAGCCAGATCGGTGTGCTGGCGGTGAACGTGGCACAGGCGGCGATCGTCACCCCGGTGATGATGCTGGTGAGCTGCAATATGCGGCGGAATCCGAAGCGGCCCAGAATGCGTGTGGCCATGCTTTTCATCACCAGTGCACCCAGCGCACCCGACAGCGAAATCAGCCCTGCCATCAGCGGCGAATAGCCCATGCCGACCTGCAGCTGCATCACCAGCAGGAAGGGCGTGGCGCCGACCACAAAGCGGCTGACGCTGCCGCCCAGTACCGAGATTGCAAAGCTGGGGGTCTTCAACAGGTCCAGGTCGATCAGCGGTTCTGCCACGCGGCGCGAATGCCCGCGATACAGCCACGCAGAGCCGATGCCGGCGGCGGCAAGCGCCAGCACCGCCACGACAGGCAAGGAACCATGGCTGACGGCTTCCATGCAGATCACCAGGCTTGCCATGCAGAAGGCCAGCAACAGGAATCCGACCATATCCAAGCGCGGGGCGGTGTCGGGGCGGACCTCGACGATGTGGCGCCGGACCAGCACGATGCCCAGCACGCCGATGGGAATGTTGATCAGGAAGATCCAGTGCCAGGACAGGTAAGTGACCAGCAGGCCGCCGAGTGGCGGGCCGAACACCGGGCCGACCAGCGCCGGCACCGACAGGAAAGAGATTGCCTTGAGCAAGTCCTGGCGCGGTACCGTGTGCAGCAGGATGATGCGGCCCACCGGCACCATCATCGCGCCCGACAGCCCTTGCAGGATGCGGCTGGCGACCATCTGCCCCAAGGTCTGCGATACCGCACAGAACACCGAGCCCAGCACGAACAGCGCAATTGCCCACAGGAAGATGCGCTTGGCGCCGAAGCGATCCGCCGTCCAGCTGCTGATAGGCACGAAGATAGCCACCGCCAGCACGTAGGCGGTGATCAGCACGTTCAGGCTGACGGGGGCCACGCCCAGCGCCAGACCCATCGCAGGCAGCGCCGAAGCCACCATGTTGGAGTCCAGCATCTGCATGGCAAGCGCCACGCCGACCAGCCAGGGGATCATTTTTGCCGAGCGCAATCTGGCGGCATCGTGCTGGGGGCTGCCTGGCGTGGGGGCGCGGGCGGCGTCGCCCGGTGGGGGCGATGAGGGGGCGGACATAAGGTGTTCGGGCTGGTGGGGGACAGCCGCGCTTGAGACATCGAGTGCGCACTGTCCGCGCTTTCCGGGGTCCCGTCAATCAGCCAGATACACCGCCAAGTACGCACTTATGCTGCCCGCGAGGCCAAAAAAAGTGGAATCCGCGTGTGCACAAACGCCACTACGCATCAAGACGCTGCGTCCCGGGTGCTGTAATGAATGCTCCCACGTTCCCCCAGCAATACCCCCCGAGAACCGATATGGAAACGACCCCCACGCGCGCTCTGTTCACAGCATTCCGGCGGGGTGCGCTTGCCGCATCGGGCGTCCAGGCGGTGTCGGCATGAAACTCGAACCGTACTGGCTGGACACGGCGCCGGTCTTCACCGGTGGCGCGCAGGGCGACTTGCCGGCGCGGGCCGACGTGGTGGTGATCGGCGGCGGTTTCACCGGGCTGTCGGCGGCCTTGGCCCTGGCCAGGCGCGGCGCCTCGGTGGTGGTGCTGGAAGGCGGGCGCGTGATCGGCCAGGCGTCCGGGCGCAACGGCGGTCACTGCAACAACGGCACCTCGCAGGATTTCGCGACCTTGACCGCGCGCTATGGCGTCGATCGCGCGCGCCTGTTCTACGGGGCCTACGACGCGGCGGTGGAAACGGTGGCGGGCCTGATCAAGCGCGAAGAGATCGACTGCGACTTCAAGCGCGTCGGCAAGATCAAGCTGGCCGCCAAGCCCGAACACTTCGCCAAGCTCGAAAAGGCGTATCACGGGCTGCGCGACAACGTGGATACCGATGTCGATCTGGTGCCCGCCAACCGCATCCGCGATGAAGTCGGTTCCGACCGGTATTTCGGCGGCCTGGTGCAGCACAAGGGTGCACAGATGCACATGGGCAAGTTCGGCGTGGGCCTGGCGCAAGCCGCCGCGCGCGCCGGCGCCAGCATCTACGAATCGGCGCTCGTCACCGCGCTGAACAAGCAATCCAGTGGCGGCTACGACGTGGTCACGGCACGCGGCACCATCCGCGCGCCGCAGGTCCTGCTGGCTACCGGGTGTTCCAACGTCGGTCCCTTCAAGTGGTGGCAGCGCCGCATTGTGCCGGTGGGCAGCTTCATCGTGGTCACCGAGCCGCTGTCGGTGGCGCAGCTCGACCGCATCATGCCCAAGCGCCGCAACTGCGTGACCACCAAGAACATCGGCAACTACTTCCGCGTGACGCCTGACAACCGCCTGCTGTTCGGGGGACGTGCCCGCTTTGCGATGTCCAACCCGACCTCTGACTTGAAAAGCGGCGACATCCTGCGTGCCGGCATGCACGAGGTCTTCCCGGAACTGAAGAACGCCCGGCTGGACTATTGCTGGGGCGGCATGGTGGACATGACGGCCGATCGCCTGCCGCACGCCGGCGAGCGCGACGGGCTGCACTACGCCATGGGCTACAGCGGCCACGGCGTGCAGATGTCGGTGCACATGGGCGGCGTGATGGCCGATGTGATCAATGGCACGCCGCAGGCCAACCCCTGGGGTGATCGCGATTGGCCCGGTTTGCCGGGCTATTCCGGCAAGCCCTGGTTCCTGCCGCTGGCCGGCCTGTACTACCGCATGAAAGACGTCTTGTATTGACCGGTTCGGTAGCCTTGCCGGCCGTCCTGGCCGACGAGCCGGGCCGTGCCTCACGCCGCGTCGATCGCGGCAGGAACAAGGGTTATGAACGCACGTTTTCATCGATTGGCGGAAGCCGATCGCACGCCGATCAGCTTGCGGGTCGACGGCCAGCCCGTGCTCGCGATGCAGGGCGATACCTTGCTGGTGGCCTTGCTGACGAGCACCCGGCACGTGCGTGTGTCCGAGTTCAGCGACACGAAGCGCGCGGGTTTTTGCCTGATGGGCGCCTGTCAGGACTGTTGGGTGTGGACCGAGACGAGTGAGCGTCTGCGGGCCTGTTCGACCCAGGCCGAAGATGGCATGTCGATCCTGACCACCGAGCCGGAGGGCTCATGGCTGACCCCCGCGTAATCGTGATCGGCGCCGGCCCCGCCGGCGTGCGCTGTGCGCAAACCCTGGTTTCCGCCGGCATTCGCCCGACCGTGATCGAAGAAGGGCGGCGCGATGGTGGGCAGATTTACCGCCGCCAGCCCGAGTCCTTCACGCGTTCCTACGACACCTTGTATGGCGACACGGCAGGCCGCGCGAAGTCCCTGCACGATGACTTCGATGCGCTGAAGTCGCAGATCGACTACCGGCCCGAGACGCTGGCCTGGAACGTGGTCAACAGCACCGTCTACGCCGTGAAAGCGGGCGTATCGACCCCTTTGCCGTTTGACGCGCTGGTGGTGTGTGCGGGCGCCACCGACCGGCTGATGCCGATTCCCGGCTGGGACTTCGCCGGCACCTACAGCCTGGGCGGCGCGCAGATCGCGCTGAAGGCACAGGCCTGTTCGATTGGCCGCCAGGTGGTGTTCATGGGCACCGGGCCGCTGCTGTACCTGGTGGCGGCGCAATACGTGGCGGCCGGCGCGAAGGTCGCGGCGGTGCTGGACACTTCGCCGTTTTCGCTGCGCATCGGCGCACTGCCGAAGCTGCTGGCGCAGCCCGCTGCCTTGTTCAAGGGCATGGGCCTGGTCGCCGCCTTGAAGCGCGCACGCGTGCCCATGTATTCGGGCGTGAAACTGATCGAGATCACCGGCGACGCGCACGATGGCGTAAGCGGCGTGGTGTTCGAGAACAAGGGCGTGCGCCATACGGTGCATTGCGATGCAGTGGGCCTGGGCTATCACCTGCGGCCCGAAACCCAGCTTGCCGATCTGGCCCGGTGCGAGTTCGAATTCCATGCCGATCGCCGCCTGTGGATGCCCAAGGTCGACGGCATGGGGCGCAGTTCGGTCAAGGGCGTCTATCTGGCGGGCGACAGTGCGCGGGTACTGGGCGCCGATGCGGCCGAGGCCAGTGGTCGGCTGGCGGCGTTTGCCGTGCTGCAGGACCACGGCCGCACGGTGGCCGCTGAACCGATGCAGGTCGCCGAGGCGACGCTGGCGCGCATCCGCCGTTTCCAGGCTGGTCTGAATCAATCCTTTCCCTGGCCGCACGCCCAGGCGGCAGACCTGCCCGATCACGCGGTCGTGTGTCGCTGCGAGAACGTGACGGCGGGTGAGTTGCGCCATGTGGTCAATGACATGGGTGCCCAGGAAGCCAACCGCGCCAAGGCCTTCAGCCGGGTCGGCATGGGACGTTGCCAGGGCCGCTATTGCGGTGTGGCGGGGGCAGAGATCATCGCCCAGGCTGCCGGCGTGCCGGTGGAACTGGTGGGCCGCTTGCGTGGCCAGGCGCCGATCAAGCCCATGACCATCTCGGTGGAGGACCCGGCATGAGCCTGCTCACGCATGCGCCGGACACGCCTCGTCATGACGCCGATGTGGTGATTGTCGGTGGCGGTTTCATGGGCTCGGCCACGGCATTTTTTCTGCGCCAGCGCGGCCGCTCGGTGATCTTGCTTGAACGTGGCCTGGTCGGCCAGCAGGCCAGCGGCGTGAACTTCGGCAACGTGCGCCGTCAGGGTCGCCTGTTGTCGCAACTGCCGCTGGCCAATCGCTCGCGCGGTATCTGGGGCCGCCTGCCGGAACTGCTGGGCGAAGATGCCGAGTTTCTGCCTGGTGGCCACGTGCGCGTGTGCTACGACCCGGCCTACCTGGATGCGTACGAACAATATGCCAAGGATGCCAGGCCGCTGGGGCTGGACCTGGAAATGCTGTCGCAGCAGGAAGTGCGCAAGCGCTTTCCCTACCTGTCGCAGAAGGTGGTGGGCGGGTCCTACGCGCCGATCGATGGCCATGCGAACCCGCGTCTTGCCGCGCCGGCCTTTGCGCGCGCCGCGGTGCGTGCGGGCGCCAAGGTGATTGAAAACACCGAGATCGCCGCAGTGGAAAAAGATGGCGAGGATTTCCGCGCCACCGCCACCGACGGCCGCATCTTCCGGGCGCCGGTGATGCTGATCACCGCAGGCGCCTGGGGCAGCCTGCTGTCCGAACAATTCGGCGAAGCCGTGCCGATCGTGGCGCGCGGGCCGCAGATGTCGGTGACCGAACCCTTGCCCTACCGCATGCGCGAGGTCTTCGGCATGTCCACCCGCGTCGAGCGCGAGGTGATCTATTTCCGGCAGGTCAAACGCGGCAACATCGTCATCGGCGGCAGCACACGCGGGCCGGCTTTCCCGGATATTCGCCGCGCGTATACGGTGCCCACCAGCACCTTGTCGCAGCTGGCCGAGATGCGCCGTCTGGTGCCGGCATTTGCCCGGCTGAACATCATCCGCACCTGGAGCGGCATCGAGGGCTACATGCCCGACGAGCGGCCGATCATGGGGCCCAGCGGCAAGGTGAGCGGCCTGTTCTATGCCTTCGGCTTCAGCGGTGAAGGCTTCCAGCTTGGACCCGGCGTGGGCGACGTGATGGCGGAACTGATCGATACCGGATCGACGACCACGCCGATCGACGACTTCAAGATGGCGCGTTTCAACGCACCGGTTGCGGTGACGGAGGAAAACCACGAATGACACGCAATGATGCCGAGGTGGCGATCACCTATCGTCCGATATGCGCTGCAGATGCCGCGGCCGCGCGGCGCCTGTCGCATTCGATTCACTGGCCGCACCAGTTGAAGGACTGGCAGGACTTGCTGCGCAATGGCGCGGGCCTGGTGGCGCTGGCAGGCGACAAGATCGTGGGGGTGGCCATGTACTGGCTGCACGGCGATACCCACGCCAGCATCGGCATGGTGATCACCGCACCTGATCATGAGGGGCAGGGCATTGACCGTGCGATGGTGGCGCAGGTGATGGCCAAGCTCGACGGTCGCAGCGTGTTGATGAATTCACCGGTCGAGCGTGTCGACCTCTACGAAAGCCAGGGCTTCGTGGCGCGCGGCACGGCGGTGCGCCACCAGGGTGCGGTCTTCGAAGCGCCGCCCAGTGCACTGGTGCCCGGTCAGCGGGTGCGGCCGATGAGTTCGGACGAGGGCCCGATACTGGCCGCGCTATGCGCCCGTGCTGCCGGCATCTCGCGCGGACAGGCGTTGGCAAGCTTGCGCCCGACGCGCGATTGCGTGGTGCTGGATCGTGACGATGTGGTCGAGGGCTTTGCGCTGTGCCGCCGGGTGGGCGGTGCGCACGTGATCGGGCCGGTGGTGGCGCCCGACATCGACAGTGCGATGCGCCTGATCAATCACTGGATGGGCACGCATCTGGACTTGTACCTGCGCATCGACGTGGCAGATTGCCCGGCGCTGGATGACTGGGTCAATGAGCGTGGGCTACTGCCCGCGATGCGCTTCGTGCGCATGGTCAAGGGAGACATGCCGCAGGGCGAGGCAGCCCTGCGGATGTTCACCCTGGTGAATCTGGCGCTGGGCTGAGTCGCCGACAGCGCCAAGGTCACCGGCCGTGCAGGCGGATATTTATTCCGGCATGGCCGACGAATGGTGATGCGCGATCAGCCATTTGCCGTTGGTCCATTCATAGATGTAGCTGTAGCGCGCCTGCACGCTTTTGCCATCCTTGAACTTGAAGGTGTAGATGCCGATGTCTTGCGCAACGTTGCAGCCGATGCGGATGATGTGGCGGTCGATCTTGCCTTGCGGGTGCTTGGCCAGGAACTTGACGAAATAGCTGCGAATTTCGTCAGGCGTGGTCCGGGGCTTGTTCGACAAGGTGGCCAGCAGCACGCCGTCGGGGGCGTAGTTGGCCACGACCTTGTCCGGGTCGAGGGTGGCCAGGGAGCTGTTCCAGCGGTCAAACAGCGCGCTGACTTCGGCTTCGCCGATGGCGGCGCATTCGTTGGGCCCGCGGGACTGTGCAGAAGCACCCGTGGCGGTCAGCAGGGCGAGCGCGCCCAGGGCGACAACAGTGACGAATTTCGTTTTCACGACGAATTCCTTGGCCTAGATGGGGGGAGAAAAGCCCGGGCCTTGCACTGCAGCGCAGGGGCGACGCAGGTGTCCGGTGGGAGGTTCACGGCAGCGACTTGCGCCGTGCCGTGACAAGGGTCTTGAAACAAAGAGAAATATATCTCGGCAGGCGTATCGGCGCGCAGCGTAAATGCCGCAAACGCCTGATGTAGTTGCGCTTTAGCCTCATTCGGGGTTTGCCCTCAGTGCCGAAATCTCTTTGTTTTCATCCATTCCCTGATAGCTAGAACGCCCCACCCAGCGGATATTCCAGCGCCACCCGCACGCGTTCGGTGTTGAGTTCCGCCTGGGCTTTGTTGTTGCGATGCACGTCGTGGCGCAGGGTCAGCATCAGGCCTTTGGCGGTGCCGCTTTGCACGGTGTATTTCAGGAACAGATCGCGCTCCCAGTGGCGGCCGCCGCGACCATAGCCCAGCCAGGTGTAGCCGCCACGGGGGTCTGCGCCACTGCCGTCGATGCCGCTGCCGCGCGTGTAGGCGGCGGCCACGCTCAAGCCCGGGACGCCGAAGGCGCCCAGGTCGAGTTCGTAGCGCAACTGCCAGGACTGTTCGTGCGGTCCGTTGAAGTCCGACAGCTGCATGGCGTTGCCCAGCCAGATGGCTCCGCGCGATACGTAGTCGAAGGGCGTATCGCCGTCGACCTTCTGGTAGCCCAGGCCCAGGCGGTGCGGGCCTTGCACGTAGGTGGCCATCACGCTGCCGGTGGTGTTGTCGATCTCGCCCGCGAGTCGGCGGCCGGTGTCGGTGGTTCGGTATAGCTGGGTGTCGAAGACGAGCGCGCGTTTGTCGGCCAGCGGCACGGTGTAGGTGGCGCCTGCGTACTGGCCGCGCCAGGTATCGCGGAAGTTCGACAGGTACAGGCTGGCCGACAGGTTCTGGATACCGGTGTAGGTGCCGCCCGCAAAATCGAAGGCGTCGCCGCGTGGCGCGTTGGAATAGTTCACCGTCAGCGGATTGTTGCTGCGCCGCGCATTGCGGTCGGCCGAATGGGTGAAGTGGCCGGCCTGCAGGGTGAGGGACGGGATTTCCTTGCTGGTCAGCAACCAGCCCATGGCAGTTTCCGGCAGCAGCCGGGTATCTGACGAACCAAAGACCGGCGTCTTCACGCGTTGCTCACCCACCTTCAAGACGGTGGATGACACCCGCAGCTTCAGCGCCGCGCCGCCGCGTGCGCTGTGGTCGGTCAGGTAGCCCTGGTCATCGAGGGCCAGCAGCCGCGACTTGCCGGCGCTGTAGTCGTCGCCACCCAAGGTCTGCGCCAGGTATAGCTGGGCGTCCAGGCCGACGCCGACCAGGCCCTGCGTGAAGCCGGACTCCACCGTGCCCATCAGGCCGTAGCCCCATTCTTCGGCGCTGTCGGCGCGCTGGGCGCGCGGCAGGAAGGCGTTGCGCGCGCCATTGCTCTTGTCGCCGTGGCGGTATTGGCGGTAGTCGTAGACGCTGCGGTTCAGCAGGCTCCAGCGGGCGTCGTCGACGAAGCCATTGGAGGTGGCCTGCGCACCGCTTGCCCATGCTGGCGCAGGTACCGACGCCGGTGCTTGTTCTGACGCGTCCGACGGCAGCTTCAACTGCGCCCAGGCGAATGTGGGCAACAGCAGCAGCGCTGCTGCAAAAAGATGGCGCCGCATTACAGGTACTTCAGCCAGGCGATGTCGCGCCGACGTGCCTTGAAGGCGGCAAAGGCACGCACCGGCGCATACAGCGCTGCGGCCAGCACGATGGCGCCCAGCCACACCTGCCAGACCGCATCGAAGCCGAAGAACTTGCCGTAGTTCAGGCCCCAGATGGCCACGGCGCCCAGGTACAGGAACTTCAGCACGTACAGGTGCAGCAGATAGAAGAACATCGGCGCGGCACCGAATACCGCCAGCGGCGCCAGCCACGCCGCCGTCTGCCGGCGCTCGAAGGCGCGCAGCAACAGCAGGCCGATTCCGAGTGTCAGCATCAGGAACAGCAGCGAGGGCGGGTACTTGGTGACGTTGAAGAAGCTCATCGTGCTGCGCAGCACGGTGTCGCCCAGTGCCCAGGGTTTTTCGCCGTAGACGTCCAGCACGCGCAAGACGGCAAAGCCCGCCAGCAGGCCCAGTCCCCAGCCCAGGAGTTTGTGCTGGCGTTGCGCGGCGTCGGCGCGGGGCAGGAACATCGGCCCCGTGGCATAGCCGAGTGCGATCACGCCGATCCAGGGCAAGAGCGGGTAGGACGTGCGCAGGCGGAAGCTGTCCGACACCTCGATCCAGCCGCGGTCATGCAGGATGGCCCAGGGCACGTGCATCCAGTGGCCGACGGGGAAGTGCAGGCCGTCGAGCAGATTGTGACCTGCCACCAGCACCACGCCCACGGCAATCAGGGCCGGGCGCGGCAGCCACACCAGGGCGGCCAGCGCCAGCATGCTCAGACCGATGATCCAGATGACCTGCAGGTACAGCACGTTGGGCGGGAACACGAAGGTCCACGCAAAGCTGACCAGCGTCATTTCCAGCACCACCAGGAACAGGCCGCGCTTGGCCAGGAAGCTGGCCGCGGCCGCGCGGGCATCGCCTGACTGCGCGCCATATCGATTGCCGTACAGGTATGCGGACAAGCCGGTCAGGAACACGAAGACCGGTGCGCACACGTGGCTGAGCATGCGGCTGAAGAACAGCGCCGGATCGGTGTCGGCAACCGACATCGGGTCGGGTACCTGGTGATGCAGGAAGAAGGTCTCGCGCACGTGATCGAGCAACATGAACAGGATCACGAGACCGCGCAGGGCATCGATGGAAAGCAGGCGTCCGGCGACGGTGGGCTGGCTGGCCGTCGCAGGAAAGACGGCCGCGTGGGCTGGCGTGAAGGACATGAGGCAGGAACGCGAATGGCTATATGCAACTGAGTATCATATCAATGATAGGCGTCAAATGATACTGAGTTGCATTGATGGCCGATTGGTCAGCAAGGGGTCTGGCTGCGCAGCCGAGCCTGATTGCCTGCAGCAAGGGGAAAGCGATAGCTGAGAACACTTGGGCCGAGCGCGTAAAATGCGCGATTGCGCGGGCCAGCGAAGCCTCTCGAAGTACGACTTCCACCCCCTTGCGCCGTGTTGTTCTCAAGGAATTGCCGATGCGTTCTGCCCTGCTTGTGATCGATGTCCAGCGCCACCTGTTCGACGACGCGTCGCGCCCCTTCGAGGCTGACGCGACCATCGAACGCATCAACGCGCTGAGCGCACGGGCGCGGCAGGCCAAGGTGCCGGTGATCTTCGTCCAGCACGAAACCGAGAGCGGCGCGATGGTGCGCGGCAGCGACGGCTGGCAACTGGCGACGGGTTTGCTGGTGGCCGACGGCGATCAGCACGTGCGCAAGACCACGCCGGATTCTTTCCTGCGCACGGCGCTGGGCGAACTGCTGGCCGACCAGGCCACGGAAAACGTGATCGTCTGCGGCTACGCCAGCGAGTTCTGCGTGGACACCACCGTGCGGCGCGCAGCCGCCCTGGGTTACTCGGTGACCATCGCGGCCGACGCGCACACCACGCACGACAAGCCGCACGCGTCCGCTGCGCAGATCCGCGCGCA
>Ga0308163_10000095_pt1 | contig 264179 bp, 239 predicted proteins | sample PhyTR1_FD_201037 | JGI IMG/M metagenome (GOLD analysis project Ga0308163, IMG submission 201037) | Phyllosphere microbial communities from UC Gill Tract Community Farm, Albany, California, United States - DLSLT.R1 | ecosystem: Host-associated > Plants > Phyllosphere > Unclassified | place...
GACACTGGAGTGGCTGTCCCTAATATTGATTTTTATGAAATAAATTAACCCTCAGCATTACAGGCTCCGCTAGTTATTTCCCACAGATTACGCTGAATACGCAGACTGGATTATTATTGCGAACCGATGGGTTGCTGGTGGGGTAGCGTGAAGCAATCTATTAAAGAGATGCTTCGCTGCGCTCAGCATAACAGCTTACTGAGGTGCCCTAAAATGTCTAAGGTGGTAGAATTAATTGAAGATCTGCGCTAATCCTTTTATATTTAAGGATGATTATTCAATATAAGTTAGATGTTAATCTTTGGAATGTAGACCGCACAAGAACCGATAACAATGGACAATGACATCGCTTATAAAATCATCCAGCCCGATCAAACTCTTTCGGATTTTGTAGATAGTTTTTGGTTTTTGCGCAATACATCAGCCAGCGACAAAGAAACAACCGAATTGCCCGATGGCCGCATTGATTTAATTCTTTTCCAATCGGCCACAGAACCGTTTCGCATTGCCTTACTAGGGCTCGGCACCGCGCACAACCAAACCATTATACCGGCCAACACTGTGATGTTTGTAATTAGCTTTAAATTGCTCGCCGTCGAATATATTTTTCAGGAACCCATTGCTGATCTCGTAAATAAAGGAAAATTGATGGTAGCGGATTTTTGGAATTTCTATGCCGGTGACCTGACCGATTTCGAGTCGTTTTATAAAAAGGCCAGCCTTAAAATCACATCGCTCTTACCTGCTGAAATTGATGAGCGCAAGCGCAGATTATTTGAGTTAATCTATGCCACAAAAGGATCGGTTACTGTTAAAGAACTTTCAGAAAAAGTGTTCTGGACCAGCCGGCAAATTAACCGCTATTTTAACCAGCAATACGGCATTTCATTAAAAACCTATTGCAACATCCTGCGTTTTCGGGCATCTTTAGATCATATTGCAGCAGGAGAACGCTTTCCCGGCGAGAATTTTTTCGACCAAACACATTTCATCAAAGAGATAAAAAAGTTCTCTGGCGTGATACCTAAAAAGTTATCCCAGAATGAAAACGACCGATTTATACTATTATCAGCCTTAGCTAAGCAATAGTTTTGCATTGTAAAACAAATTTCAAAGTAATGCTGATAGCAAATAAAAAGATAGCCATTATTGGCGGAGGAATGGCGGGCTTAACTTTAGCACGTTTGTTGCAACTGCAAAATGCCGAAGTGAAGGTTTATGAACGCGATTTTAACTGCGAGGTACGCGTTCAGGGTTCAACACTCGATTTACACGAAGGATCTGGTTTAGAAGCAATGAAACGTGCAGGTTTACTCGCCGATTTTTATGCCAATTATCGCCCAATGGCAAGCAAGTTGCGGATTGTAGATAAAAGCCTCGATATAAAATTTGATGACCACAACTTCGATAAAACGATTGCAGAAAACAGGCCCGAAATAGATCGTGCACCCTTGCGCAATATCTTGTTGAACGCGCTCAAACCCGATACAGTTGTTTGGGATAGCCAGTTTGTGGCTATGCAAAGGGAAGGAAGCGGTTGGTTGCTGCAGTTCGGCAACGGAAGCAGTGCTTATGCGGATCTGGTAATCGTTGCCGATGGCGCGAATTCAAAAGTCCGACCGTATTTAAGTGCCGAAAAGGCTGTGTACTCGGGCATAACCCTGGTTGAAGGCAATATTTACCATGCGGCAGAAAATGCACCTAAGCTTTTTCAGTTATCAAAAGACGGAAAAGTGATGGCTTTTGGCGATGAACAAACGCTGATGTACGGAACAAAGGGCGATGGCTCAATGATGTTTGTGGCAAGTTTTAAAGTGCCACAGAACTGGCTTGACCAAAATGCTATAGACTTTAAAAATAAGGAACAGGTGCTTGACTGGTTTAAAACTGCTTATACTGGTTGGAGCGACGAATGGCAGGAGCTTTTTACCTGTAATGAGGTGAACTTTATACCGCGGCCGCAATATTATTTTCCATTCGATCAAAGCTGGGAAACACAGGAGAACCTGACCATGATTGGTGATGCAGCACACCGTATGCCACCATTTGCAGGCGAAGGAGCAAACGTAGCCATGCAGGATGCTTTTGAACTCGCAGCTTGTTTAACCGGCAATTCGTTCACTGATATTAAAACAGCGATAGCGCATTTTGAAAAACAAATGGTTGAAAGGGCTGCAATAGCAACTCAGGAAACGCTGGTAAATACTGAACTTATGCATTCAACTGATGCATTGGCACAAATGGTCGGTTTTTTTAGCCAGGTAGAAGGTGTCTGAGGTGGTGAGCTGTGGTTTGTAGTAATTGCGAACCGAAGGGTGGCTGGTGGGGTAGCGTGAAGCAATCTATTAAAGAGATGCTTCGCTGCGCTCAGCATGACAAATCCCGTTGCTGTTATGTTCCGTGTATTAGATTACCCCTCATGCGATCAAATACCTTAGATGTACTTAGGTGTCTGAGGTGGTGAAATATGTGATGTGACATTTTAAAGAGATGCTTCGCTGCGCTCAGCATGACACCTTTAGACTTGCTCCAGTTTTAGCACCCTGCTAACAATTAAACAATTAACCAGTTTAAACAATTAACCAATTAACCCGCCAATTAAAACAAAATCACCTCGATTCGAGCGGGTAGGCGAGGTCGCGTTTAACTTCGTTTACCACAAAACTGCTATGCGATTTGAGCACATTTTCAAGAGTCATCAGATCTCTGGTAATGAAACGGGTGTATTCCTGCATGTCTCTAACCACAATTTTAAGCAGGAAATCATAATCGCCGGTGGTGTGGTAGCACTCGAGCACCTGCGGAAATACAGCTACTTTTTCCTGGAAATTGGTGAGGGCATTGCTGCTGTGGTCTCTGAGGGTAACGTGCGAGTAAGAAACCATCAGTTCTTTAAACTTTTCGCGGTTAATGATGGTAATGTTACCAGCTATAAAACCCCGTTCGCGCATGCGGTTAATCCGCTCGTAAATGGTGCTTGGCGATTTGTGAAGTTTATAAGCGAGTTCCTTATAATTTAAATCGCCTTGCGTTTGCAACAGCGATAAAATCTCGTAATCAAGCTTATCCAAAATATCGTCGTGCATGGCGCAGGTCTTTTTTAGCTATTTTTTTGCGGTAAATAATCAGGTAAATTGATATTGCCGATTGAGCTCCCGGCATTGCAAACATAATAAGTTTATTTTTAACTCCCAATTCCGGAAACATTATTTGGAATTTGGTTTAGTGCCTATACGGGCTCAAAATTATGTTTGGCTTTTACTGTCGCTTCTCGAATAATCTTCGAACTAAAATCAACTGCAAGGAATTCTGTCCAACTCTTTCCAATTTTGTTTTATCAAAAACTAAAATAAACAAGCCTGCAGCTGGCTCCTTACCAACTGTATGCAAGTCCTTGAATTTCAAAAAAGAATATGAATAAAGAAACAATATTAGTGATCGGAGCCTGTGGGCAGATTGGGAAAGAGCTGTTGGTTGCCCTTAGAGCGAAAAACGGACATGATAACGTTATTGCTGCAGATATCCTTCCGCAAGAGAACTTGCCGGCTGATACTGCGCCTTATGTTAAGCTGAATGTTTTAGATGCCCAGGCCCTTGAAGCTTTAATTGTTGATCAGAAAATTACCCAGATTTATCACCTTGCTGCAGTACTTTCGGCAAAAGGAGAAAGCAACCCAACATTGGCATGGGACCTTAACATGAACAGCTTGTTAAGTGTATTGGATCTTTCGGTAAAACATAAAGTAAATAAAGTATTCTGGCCAAGCAGTATTGCCATTTTCGGACCAGATTCGGAGAAAATTAACTGCCCTCAGCAAGGAGTTACCGAACCATCTACGGTTTATGGAATCAGTAAGGCTGCAGGAGAGCACTGGTGTAAATATTATTTTGAAAAATACGGTCTGGATGTGCGCAGTTTGCGTTATCCCGGACTAATTAGCTATACTGGTGCCCCAGGTGGTGGTACTACCGATTATGCAGTAGATATTTTCCACCATGCCGTACAAGGCAAACCATTTACCTGCTTTTTGAGCGAAGAAACGGCATTACCCATGATGTTTATGGAAGATGCAATTAACGCTACGCTACAGTTAATGGATGCTCCGGCAGAAAATGTTCAGATCCGTACGGCTTATAACCTGGGCGCATTGAGCTTTACCCCAAAAGAACTGGCTGCAGAAATTAAAAGCCATGTGCCTGATTTTGTGGTAAGTTATGCACCCGATTTCCGCCAGGCCATAGCCGATAGCTGGCCATCGAGCATTGATGATAGCGCTCCAAGAAAGGATTGGGGCTGGAAACCTGCTTACGATTTAAAAGCAATGACTGACGTGATGCTGGAAAACCTTTGGGTATTGCAGGCAGATTAATTTGACCGGAAAGTATTAAAATAATTAACCCGAAAGGGTTGGTATCTAGGGAAAACCCCTATTTGTTTTTTTGTAAGTCATTTAAGGTGACTGAAATAGGTTTTAGTTAATAAGCGGTTGTTTCCGGATGGAGACAATCGCTTTTTGTTTTATACGGGTTTGCGTGCCAATCCATCCTTGGCGGGATTAACAGAAAAGGAGTACCTTTGTCCGGTTTAAAGAATTTTCGTTAAAATCGTATGGCTGCTGTGAAGGTAAAAGGATATGTATGTGCGCTGGTATCGGCGGTAACTTATGGTTTAATCCCACTTTTTATCCTGCCCTTAAAGGCCATGCATTTTTCGATGGATGTAACCCTCTTTTACAGGTTTTTTATTTCTGCGGGGATCATGTTAATCCTGTTGCGGTATAAGAAGGAACATTTAAAATCGACGCCGAAAGAGATGGGTATATTTCTGGTACTCGGCATATTGTTTAGCCTGAGCTCCGATTTCCTCTTTCTGGCTTACGACTATTTATCGGCGGGGATTGCCTCAACCATTCTTTTTGTTTTCCCTGTAATGGTGGCCCTTATCCTGGCTGTTTTTTTTAAGGAAAAGATCAGTACCGTGATGCTGCTTTCGATGGTAATTACCTTAGCCGGAGTGTACCTGTTAAGCGGAGCCTCAGCTGCCGGCGTTAATTTTGTGGGGCTTGGCCTGTCTCTGGGTAGTGCGCTGGCTTATGCGATATATATGGTTACGGTAAACAAATCAAATATTAAAGCATCAGGGGTTAAAATCACTTTCTATTCCCTGCTTTTTTCTTCCCTGTATTATATGGCCAAATCTCTTGTTGCAAAAGAATCGCTGGTGATACCCGATTTACATATCCTTCTTCATATCTCACTATTTGGGCTCATTACTTCGGTTATTTCCATTACTACACTGGTATATGCCATCGGATATATCGGCTCTACACCAACAGCCATTCTTGGCGCATTAGAACCCGTGGTAGCCGTAACAATTAGTGTAACACTTTTTGCTGAAAAGCTAACCTATGCCTTGCTGATTGGAGGGGTTTTGATCCTCACCGGGGTTTTAGTAAGTATAGTGTTTTCGAAGCATGAAGAATTATCGGACGAACGGCCTACCTTGTAAGTGATTTTTTAAACGAAAGGATACTATTATATTTTTGATTTGAATTTCTTAATTTTGTGTTATGGCAGCTAAAGTCGAGCGTTCTGTATCCGAATTTAATAATGACCTGAAATTAAAGGGCTTTAATGTATGGGAGATAGAAAGTGATAGCAACGCCACCAAAATCTACAGCAGAAAAGATTTTTATAAAATTTGCCTCACTACCGGCAAGAGCGTTATTCATTATGCTGATCGTAGTTTCGAACAGGAGGGGACAGTTTTGTTTTTCGGCAATCCACATATCCCTTATTCCTGGGAAACGCTTTCTACTACTTATGTGGGGTACACAGTGTTGTTTTCAGAAGATTTTCTGGGACAATCAGAACGTTTAGAGAGTTTGCAACAATCGCCTTTTTTCAAGATTGGTGGTACTCCTGTACTTAAAATTAGTGAAGCGCAGCGGTTGTTCCTTAACAGTATCTTTCAGAAGATGATGGAAGAGCAGCAGACAGACTACCATTACAAAGACGAACTGATTCGCAATTACATCTATCTGATTATTCACGAAGCACTTAAATTGCAGCCTTCTGAACATTTCGATCAACATAAAAATGCATTGAGTCGCATTGCTTCTGTTTTTTTTGAGCTTTTAGAACGCCAGTTCCCTGTAGAAACAGCAGAGCGTCCGCTAACCCTGAAAACTGCTAACGATTATGCCAATGAATTGGCTATCCATGTCAACTACCTCAACAAGGCAGTGAAAGAAACTACTGGCAAATCGACCACAACACATATTGCCGAGCGTATTTCTCGCGAAGCAAAAGCGTTATTGCAGCATACCGATTGGAATGTTGCCGAAATTGCCTATGCGCTGGGCTTTGAATATCCTACCTATTTTAACAATTTTTTCAAAAAAAACACGGGAAGCAATCCTGGTGCGTTTCGAGAAACTATGGTTTGAATTTCTTAATCATTGGTTTGAAATCCTTTATCCTGTAGGTTCTTTTTGACGGAACTTTGCGGTATGAAAAATATCTTTGAAAGATTAACGGCGGGAGATCTTGTGCAGCTCAACGATCCCGAATTTCAAAAAATCGACGAAATTGTTTCGCATACATTGGCACTTTTGCCAGCTTTAAATGCTGCAACCAGCACCAATGAGGTTAGGAACAAACTCAGCGAAATTATTGCATCGGATGTAGACCATAGCACTACTCTATTTGCACCTTTCTATACTAATTTTGGCCAATTCATTAGTCTGGGAAAAAATGTATTTATCAATCACGCCTGTTCCTTTCTTGATATGGGTGGCATTACGCTTGAAGATGATGTTCTGATTGGGCCAAAAGTGAACCTGATTACCGAAAATCACCCAATAGATCCGTTAAATCGCCGTGGTATGTTGTGCCAGCCAATTCTAATTAAGCGCAATGCCTGGATTGGCGCTGGCGCTACGATTTTGCCTGGAGTAACCATAGGCGAAAATGCTGTTGTAGCCGCCGGGGCAGTAGTAAGCAAAAACGTTAACGACAATACGGTAGTGGCGGGTATACCTGCTAAAATAATTAAACAAATCCATTAAATATGAAAAAGACAATATACATCGCGGCTATTTTGCTGGGCTTTGGAAGTCAGCTATTTGCTCAAACGACTAAACAAGATAAAGTAAAACAAATGCAACAAACTTCAAAAAAAGATCAATATACTTTCACTTTGAGTGATCTGGTGACAAGGAAAAAGGTAAGTTTTAAAAATAGATATGGTATCACTTTGAAGGGCGACTTGTACCTGCCTAAAAAAAGTGGCAACCAGGCATTACAAGCGCTGGCCATAAGCGGGCCATTTGGTGCAGTGAAAGAGCAGTCATCTGGTTTGTATGCCCAGAGTATGGCCGAACGTGGCTTTGCAGCGCTAGCTTTCGATCCTTCGTACACGGGTGAAAGTGGCGGATCGCCACGTAATGTAGCATCGCCCGATATTAATACTGAAGATTTTAGTGCAGCAGTAGATTATCTTGGTCTGCAGGCTTTTGTCGATAGAAACCGCATTGGCGTAATTGGAATTTGTGGCTGGGCAGGTATGGCGCTAAACGCTGCTGCTGTAGATAAGCGCATTAAAGCTGTGGCTACCACGAGTATGTACGATATGTCGCGCGTAATGGCAAAAGGCTATTATGATAAACTTACCACAGAAGAACGTACAAAAATGCTGGAGCAGATGAGCCAGCAGCGCTGGGAGGATGCACAAAAAGGTACACCGGCACCATCACTAAATAATTTACCTGAAAAACTGCAGGGCAATGAGCCACAATTTGTTGTAGACTATTTCAATTATTATAAAACAGCCCGCGGTTTTCATCCTCGTTCTATCAATTCGAATGCCGCATGGACCGCAACCAATGCGCTTTCATTTATGAATATGCCCTTATTGAATTATATTAAAGAAATTGCCCCACGTGCCGTGCTGTTAATTGCCGGTGAAAAAGCACATTCGCGTTATTTCAGTGAAGATGCATTCAAGGCAGCTGCAGAGCCCAAAGAACTAATGATTATCCCCGGGGCCAGTCATGTTGATTTGTACGATCAGCTAAACATTATTCCTTTTGATAAACTAACAACTTTTTTTAAAAACAATTTAAAATAGCGCTGTATTGGTTTAAGTATTGTTAATTTAAATGATTTAATAATAAAATATGGAAATTACAAGAGTAGGTTCAAAAGCATCGGTTAAAGGTCCAGAGGATTGGTTTACCGGAGCAGTAAGGATTGATTCCTTATTTGATGCGAATAATTCGAGGCGGGCTGTGGCGGCAAGTGTTACTTTCGAGCCGGGAGCAAGAACAGCCTGGCATACCCATCCGCTTGGGCAAACCTTAATTGTTACTGCCGGTTGTGGCTGGGTGCAGCGCGAAGGAGGCCCGGTAGAAACCGTATTTCCGGGCGATGTAATCTGGTTTGAAGCAAACGAAAAGCATTGGCACGGTGCATCTGCCACTGTTGGGATGACACACATTGCCATTCAGGAAAACCTCAACGGAAAAGTGGTAGATTGGCTTGAACAAGTTACAGACGAGCAATATAATGCCAATACTACTTTGTAAGGTGCTATTAAAATAATTTTATAATCGATTTTATTGGCCGACAGCTTTTAGACCGACCGATAGAATCGATTATGATCTTAGTAGCTAGCCGGCCTGCAGATGTTCTTCTGATTTGTTATAATTGGCCAGAATAATGCCTTTGCCGGTTGTTTTACTGTCTGTTAATGTAAAGGTGGCTGGAAGTCCGCTATCAAACAACTTTTTTCCTTCGCCCAGTATAAGCGGATAGATTTTGAGGCGAAGCTCATCAACCAGATCGTGCTTAAACAATAGCTGAACCAACTGGCTGCTTCCCCATACCTGAATATCGGCACCCGCTGAGTTTTTAATTTTTATGATATCATCCAGGCTTTCGATAAACTCGGTGTTTTCCCAATCAGATTCTTTTCTGGTGCCTGTAAGCACATATTTGGTGCCGCTATTGATACCAGGCCAGAAGTCGCCATGGTGTGGCCAGTAATTTTCCCAGATATCAAATGTTTTCCTGCCCAGAAAATAATCTGCCGGCTGTTCGAGTTCTTTTTTAACTTCAAGGCCGCTAAGCTCGTCGTTGTAGCGCATAGCCCAGCCTCCATATTTAAAACCATTGGATGTATCTTCCTCTGGTCCGCCCGGAGCCTGTATTATCCCATCCAGGCTTATCATGGCCAACACAATTATTTTTCTCATCAGATCTGTTTTTGTTGCGTATAAATTTCGCTAAAAAAATACCGTGCAGGCTGTAAATATTATGACAAGTTTAGTGGGGTGATGCGACAGCTTCAATGGAAAGGGTTTCGTTCATTTTGGGTATTCAGCAACACGTGCTCTCCGAAGATACATATACCTTTTTCAGAAGGTTTTAATGTGTTTTTCCAGGTCCTCGCGAAAGTTACGCCCGATCGGGATTTGCTGGCCGTTTAAGAAAATACTGTTGCGATCGAGCTGCTGAACTTTTTGCAGGTTAACGATAAAAGATTTGTGCACGCGTAAGAAACGGTTGGATGGAAAAAGATCTTGCATCGCTTTGATCGAGCCTTTTAACAATATTTTTTTAGCAGGGGTGTGGATGATGGCATAATCTTTTAAACCCTGGATATGCGTTACCTCACTGAATTGAAGTTTAATGCGCTGCACGCCACTTTTAACAAAAATAAAATCATTACTATTCTCGGGGTTTTCTTCCAGGTGGCTATGCTCTTTTAAAGCCAGAAGCTCACGGGCTTTGGTTATGGCCTGTTCAAATCGGCTAAAGGCAATGGGTTTTAATAAAAAATCAATTACGCCCAGCTCGTAACCTTCAAAAGCATAGTTGCGGTAGGCAGTGGTAAAAATGGTTAATGGCGGGTTAGGCAGTCGCTTCAGGAACTCGATTCCGCTCATTTCAGGCATTTCGATATCCAGTAACAAAAGTTGGGTTCCTGTTCCTTTTAATCCGGTTAAAGCAGCCATCGCATTAGGGAAAATCAATACTTGTGCAATGCCAGGCAGTCTTTTTAAATAGCCTTCCAGTACTTCACGGGCCAGCGGCTCATCGTCTACTACAGCAATTTTCAATAGTGTTTCCATCACAGTTCAATTATCAATAAGACACTAAAACGGCTTGACTCATCCAGGAGTTGTAAATCATGTTTGCCCGGGTAGAGCAGTTCGAGGCGTTTGCGCAGGTTGCTGAGACCAATGCCACCCTTGGATGGCAACGCAGGCGTAAGTGGTTTGGTGTTTTCTACCTGTACGGTTAATGCAGTTTCCTTAAATGCAATCGCAATATGCAGTTCGCTATCAGTTGTTTGCCTACTCAATCCATGTTTAAAGGCATTTTCTACCATGGGCAATAACAGCAGTGGCGCAATGGTTAGTCCGGGAGGTATTTTAGCCGTGTTAAACGTAATTGTGGCTTCTGTACCGAAACGCAGCCTTTCCAGTGCTACATAATTTTGCAAATACTCCAGTTCCTTATCAAGCAGCACCCTGTCATCGTTGCTATCGTACAGCATATATTCCATCATAGACGATAGCTTCAGTACAACATCTGGTGCCAGCTCCGATTTTTTAAGGGTTAGTGCATAAAGGTTATTGAGGATGTTGAACAGGAAGTGCGGGTTTACCTGGGCACGTAAAAAATCTACTTCGGCATTTAATTTTTCGACTGTAATGCGCTGGATGAGCAATTGCTGGCTGTACCAGTCGATACTTAATTTTAGGGCAAGCATAAGCCCCAGGTACCATAAAGTGCTGAAAAAGTTATAAGAGAGCGACTCGTACATGTTGCTGCGATACAGCGGCCCCACAATATAGCCGTATAAATACCAATCGTACAGGCTTTGTATAACGAGGTAAGCCAGTACCGAAAGTAAGATGGCGGCTGCATAAGCACCATATCGCTTTTTGATGAGGTATTTGGGTAAAAAAATGTGTAAATTAAGGTAAGCAATAACGATAAGCAGGAAGAGCCTTACACTTACGCAAGCCAAAAAATAAGGCATATTGGCTTTATAGAGCAAATACTTTTTCTCATACAGGAAAAAACCGGTAACCAGTATCCAGTAAGCGAAGTAAATCAGGTTCTTTTTGTTTAAAAATCGGTTCATGCCCAAAGGAACTTAAAAACGTTGGCCCGGCAAATAAATGTCGACTAACGACTTAAATAATAGAGGAAGATACAGATAAAAATACGCTTGTCGATTAGATTGGTCGTTACTCTACTATTTTTTAGCGGTGTTTGCTGAACACCTAACTTGGTTTTAAATCAAAAAATAAACGATATGAAAAAGTTATTAGTTTGTGCTTTCCTGGTTGTTGCACTGGGAAGTTTAAGTTTCACCACCAGATTTGGATTGGATGGTTATGAGATATTCCTCAATAACAAATCGGTGCTCAAACAGTACATCAATCAGCCGCTTAATTTACGGGTGTTAAACCTGGACAAGGCTAAAGAAACCGATCAGCTACGCATTGTTTACAAACATTGCCGCCTGGATAATGGTACAGGTACCGGTAGGGGCATTGCACTTAAAGATGAAGCCGGTACAATATTGCACCAATGGACTTTTACCGATGCAGGTCAGATGACCATTCTGGTAAAAGATTTGCGCCTGGCAGAAAAGAAAAGTGGTAAAAACAAACTCAGCCTGTATTACACTGCCCGCGAACTCGAGAAAGGAGAAATGCTGGCGATGGTTAGTTTGAAATAAGTAATCGGGTACAGCTTACTGTATAAGTCTGCACACTACTACGCTAACAGCTGTATAATGTTGCTTTATACAATATACGCTACAATGTAGCTGCATGATATTTAAATGAGGAAGGAGCTGCTATCTTTGAAACACAATCGCCTCACTCGATTGAAACAAATTTTGTCTGCTCCAGTGAAGTTTCACTGGAGTGGTTTTTTTTATGGCTATTTGGGTTTTAGCTAAAGGACAATAAGTTTGCGCTGCCTAGCCTGCCGGATAGGGCAATTTGAAAAGGCCATTCGGTTTAAGGTAAACCACTTTACGATCGGCGCTGATTACAATATTGAACCGTTTAAGTAACTCACCGCCAATTATACTCATCTTCTGACGGCCTATTGCACCTTTAAAAAATCCGGCTGGTACTGAATCCAATCTGTTTTCGCTGAGCAGCAAGGCAGGCAATACCGCTTTTTTAACGGTAAGGATATTTCCAAAAGAATCTTTCAGGTCTTTTTCACTAATGATTTTGAGTTTTTGATCCAGCTGGTTGTTATTGGTAAAGCTATCATCAAAAAGTAATGCTCCTGCATATCCCGAGTGGATAAGAAAAGGTAGGCTAAGCAGTTCTGTGCCGATTTTACAAGTGGCATTGATGAATAGCATGTCGTCTTCGTATTTGGCCTCGAGTTTGGAATAGCCTTTTAATTTAGCAGGTAAATTGTTGCTGATGGTGATGATTTTCCGGTCGAAATCAATATCAATAACCTGACCTGCAAAAAGTTCAGGGCCAAACTTACCACCGGTTCCGGGTCCTGAATTCAGGTTTTCCCACAATGGGGTATGTTCCCATTTGTTTTTTCCAATCTGGAGCAGATTGTCTTTACTGTAACGCGAACTATTTTCGCCACCACCCCAGCTTTTTACCGTGTCAGCACCTTCAAAACGCAAACTTTTCATCTTTGCAATGGCCTCGCTGGTGAGCGTAAGCGAATTTGCAGCCGTATGGAACATGAGTGAAACGGTATCCTGCCCGTTAATGAGCGCGCTGATGGCAATATTGTTTTGACTGGTTAGCTTAAATGGAATGGTATATGTTTTTGAGGTTGGAGATTGTGCAACGGCAAGGCTGCTATAAATAATCCAAAACGATAAGGTGAGCAGTAGCGGAGCAAGTTTTTTAGGAGTTGGCGTTTTCATGATGCTAATGTAATCATTTCAGGTAAATGGAGGGGGCAGTTTATCTTAAAATAGCCATCAGCAAAATGCCTGTAAAAAAAGAACCCCACTGATTTTGCAGTGAGGTTCTCTTAAGTCAATAAAGCATCTATTACTTCAGCTGCACTTCCGCTAAAACCGGGAAATGATCAGAAGGGAATTTTCCAAAGTAAGTGTCTGTTAAAATGCCCCATTTGCTGGCTGTAAACTGTCCGCTCATAAAAATATGATCGATAACGGAATTGCCGCGTGGGATTCTAAAACCATTGGATGATGAATTGTTGGCGTATGGGAATTTCACCTTGCTGTGCACATCAGCCAATTGCTCAGAAGTGGCTATGGTTTTGTACCATTCGCTGTCTCTGCCGCCGTTAAAGTCGCCGGTTAACAAAACAGGTTTATTACCAGCTATTTCAGTTATCTTTTTCAAAATCAGTTTACTGCTTTCGCGGCGGGCAATTACGCCCTGGTGGTCGTAATGCACATTAAAGGCGTAGAATTGTTTTTTGGTTTTCAGGTCTTCGAGATAAACCCAGCTGCAGATTCTGTTGCAGCAGGTTACGTCCCAGCCTTTGCCAGGTACATCTGGTGTTTCTGATAACCAGAAATCGCCACTTTTTAGCAGCTTAAACCTGTCTTTTTTGTAATAAATTGCTGAATGTTCTCCGGCTTCTTTTCCGTCGTCGCGACCTTTTCCGTACCGTGCATATTCTGGTAAGGCAGCGCTAATATCGTCGAGCTGGTTTTTTAAACCTTCCTGTACACCAAGGATATCAAAGCCGTGAAAGCGGATTAAATTAGAAACGATGGGCGCACGGTCAATCCAGAGATTACCTGAATCCCGTGGGTTATCATAGCGGATATTGAAAGTGCCGACGGTGATTTGCTGAGCTTTAAGCCCAAGAGATACTAAAGAAAACAGCGCTGCAACGAGCCAAATTTTTATTTTCATCTGTTTGTGATTTAAATAGACCTGGAACTTATTCCCAGCCCTTGTTTTGTTTAAGATTAGGATTTCTTTGAAGATCGGCCAATGGGATGGGGTAGTAGTAGTTACGCTCATTCCATTTACGCGGAATTTCTTTCATCCAGGTTAACTCGCCCGAATTGCCATTTTTAAGGAGCTGTGAATTTACTGCAGCACCAATATTGGCCGAAACATCTACATAAGTTACACCCGATACAGCCGGCGACGGACGTGTTCCCTGGTAAAAGGCAACATCAAGGATTCCGTCTTCATTCAAATCCATAGGGGTATTTAGTGTGGGCACATAGAAACCATTCCATTCTTGCTCCATTAAAGGTCCGCGTTTCCAGCGCAGCAGATCGGCAAAGCGTAAACCTTCCAGACTCAGCTCTATGCCGCGCTCTCTTCTGATTTCCAATAAGGTGGCATCATGTATTCCCGGGAAATAGTTAGTCACCAGATAGGCATCTGCTACAGTCGGTTTAGTGGTTAATCCGCCTGTAATGCCTGCTCTTGCCCTGAGTGCACCTACGGTAAGCGCCCAGTCTGCATCACTTAAAGTACCCAATTCGGCCCTCGCTTCTGCATAGTTTAACAATACTTCGGCATAGCGGAATAAAGAAATAGCATTTGTGTTTAAAGCACCTGCATCAAAATAGATATCATCCAACGTCCATTTAATAGGCTGGTAGCCGGTAAAGGTGTAAGAGAAAACCGGAGGTGCCGGTACCTGCTGGCCACTGCTAATGCGCTTATAATCGCCTAAACGTATGGTTTGCTTCAGTCTCAGGTCCCTGTTTTTAACCTCATCCTTAAATAACATGGTTTTATAGGCCGCATCATTGGTATAAGGCGTTCCATCAAGCTTTAAATAAGTATTGATAAAAGTACGGGTAAAACTTGCTTTTGCGCCATAGGTTCCACTTGTCCACCACCAGTTGGCCTCGTTAAGTACGCCAAAATTGATGTCGGCCACGGCAGCTTGTAAAACCTCATTAGCCATTGGCGTATTGCTGGTAAACACCTGACGGTACGAAACACCAGGGCCACCAGCTGTGTTTAAGGAATAACCTCCTTTTTTTATAATTTCATCAGCAGCTGAGGCAGCATCTTCCAGCCATTTTCCGGCAGTGGCTGAAAGGCTTAAATCGGTATGGTATTTACGAAAAGTCCCTTCAAAAAGGCATAATCTCGATTTAAAGGCATAAGCTACCCATTTGGTAATGGTTGTGCGGCTGGCATCGTTGGTACTGGTAATGTTTGCACAGGCAAAATTAATGTCGGCCAGTACCGAATCCATAACCAGTTCGCGTTTGTCTCTGCCAGCGGTTAATGCCGGATCATCGATATTTAAGGGTTTTCCGATCCAGGGCACATCTCCAAAACGTTTCACCTTTTCCATATAGAAATAAGCCCTGAAATAACGGGCAATGCCAAGGTAGTTGTTGCGTACCGCTACCGGAACTGCGGGGTTTTTACAGTTTTCGATAAAGTAATTGATGTTTCTGAGGTCTCTCCAGGTCCAGCCAGAGCTGTTATTGGCTGCAAAGCCGCCCTCGCGGATAAAATCAGGAACAGATTTTACAGCCAGGTAATCAGACATGGCATCCTGACTGGTTGAGTTCTTAGGCAGGAAATCCATACCATAAAATGAGTTGGTGTAGAGTTTAAGCCCGTTTTCTGTTCCGAAAACCGCATCTTTTGTTGCACTTGATTCGGGCTTTTGATCAAGTTTTTTGCAGGCTGCCAAAGCCAGGCAGGCCAGTAAAATATAGATATAATGTTTTTTCATCTTCTTTTTTATCAAGCTATTTATAATCCAATGTTCAATCCTAAAGAGTAGCTCTTCATCAATGGATAATTGTAACCATCTCCGTTTGTACTGCCAGCGTTCAAATCCTGATCGGAAGGCACAGCATTTTCAACATCGATGGTATGTTTAACTATTTTATACATTGGCGAATAGGTAAACAGGTTCTCGCCCGAGAAAAATATTTTGGCACTGCGCACACCAATGCGGTTTATCCATTTACCCGGCAATGAATAACCAAACTGCAGGTTTTTCATGCGGAGATAGGCCACATTCTGTAGGTAACGGGTTTGCGCCACACCCAATGTACGGTTGGTATTGCTCGATGCTGCCCTCGACATGGTTCTCGGGAAATAAGCATCGGTATTGTCTGGTGTCCACATGTTGCCCAAATGGAAGGTTGGGATATTGTTGTATGGCCTGTTGTACTGACCCCAGAACATTTCGGTTTCGGTGCTCGGGTACCATTGCTGTTTGCCAACTCCCTGAAAGAAAACAGAGAAAGAAAAGTTATGCCAGTCGGCACCAAGGCTTACACCATACAGGTATCTGGGTGCAGAATTTCCGATAATTCTCCGGTCACCCGATTTGCCTACCTTGTTTTCGCCCACATTGATAAAGCCATCGCCGTTCAGGTCTTTTAGTTTAATATCACCTGGGAACCATTTACCGGTAGGCGAGGCCCTCATTTGCGGATCCTGCTTGGCATGCGAAGCAATGTCTGCATCGTCGATAAAGAAACCTTCAGTTTCGTAGCCCCATATTTCGCCCAGCGTTTGTCCTTCGTAATAATCGCTCAGCAATTTATCGGGGTTATTGTACTTGTCTATTTTGGTTTTACTATCCGATAAAGTCAACCTTACATTGTAATTGAAAGGCTTCGATTTTCCTATCTTATCGTTCCAGGTTAGTGAAAGTTCCCAGCCACGCGTAGTTAAGTTGGCATAATTTCCTTTGGGTACATCGGCTCCGAAAACAGCAGGTGGCGTTAAACCGAAAGTAAACATATCAGTTGTTTTGCGGATGTAGGCATCGCCGGTAAAGCTCAACCTGCCCGAGAGCATGGTTAAATCGAGACCAAAGTTGGTGGTGGTCGAAGTTTCCCAGGTTAATCCGTCAGGAAGTACATTCGGGATACGTGTGGTTTGTGGTCTAACACCGTTTAAGATAACGCCCGACTGGCTGATGTTAAAGATTTCCTGAAAGGCATAAGATGCGATGTTACCGTTTCCAAGCGAACCGTAAGAAGCCCTTAATTTTAAATCTGAAATCAGCTTATCAGAAACTCCCCAGAATGGCTCCTTGTTAATTCTCCATCCTGCAGAAACCGAAGGGAAGAAACCATAGCGCTGATCGGCAGGGAATTTAGAAGAACCATCGTAACGGGCATTAACTTCTAAGAGGTAACGGTCTTTAAAAGCATAATTTAACCTCGAGAAACCACCCAGGATGGCCCATTGCTCGTAACCACCACCGGTAGTGATAGACTGGCCAAGCGCCAGGTTTAAATCAGTTGCATCTTCGAAAATAATTCCGTTTCGTTGTACTGCAATGCGGTTATAGGTAGATTGTTCGTAGTTGTAACCCGCCATAGCTTTCAGGTAATGGTCGGTACCAAACCTGTTTTCGTATTCGGCATAAATATTGGTTGCCAGATACTGGGTTTCGCGCTGATCGAACAACAGATCGTTGGTAGTAGTACCAACATAAGCGATAACGCCGCGCGTATTGCTATAGGGAACCTGAACTCTTTTTTGCTCCACATTGTTGTTGGTATTGCGGAAAGTAAAATCGGCATTTACCCTAAACTTGTTGTTAAAGAAATTGGTTCTTAAACCTGTTATATTTCTAAAAACCTGGCGACGGGTATCGATGCCGTTCTTTCCATAAATAAAATCCCCCACTGTGTAAGCAGCAGCGAAAGTTAACGAACCATCAGGGTTGAAAATTGGCATGGTAGGTTTACCCTCGTCGGCAATATTTCTCCAGATTCCACCTCCTTCACCAACATTGATCGGGTTGTGGTAATTCATCACCGAGTAATCGGCGTTATTTTCAATGCTTAACCACGGAAAAACCTGAACCGAACCTCTTGCACGGATGTTTTTCATGTCGTAATCGTCGGTGTTGTACCTAAATAAACCGTCCTGGTTAAGGAAACGCCCCGATACCAGAAACGATGCTTTATCGCTGCCACCACTTACCGACAGGTTATTTTCGGTAGCTGAAGTATTTTTTTTGTACAGTTCGGCATAGTAATCGGTACTTCCATAATAGGTGTACTCGCCTGTGGTAGGGTTTATTTCTATCTGGTTGTAAGGCTGACCCGATTCTGATCTTTTTTTGAATTCATCGAGATAGGCCTGCGAAAATTTCTGTGTTTTATTTGCATTCTGCGGAAAAGCGCCATCACCGTTTACAAATGCCTCTGCAAACATCTTAGCCCAGGTATAGCCATCGGTTACAAAATCAGGAACCTGTAATGGATTTTTAATGGCGTAGTTGGTGGAGAAAGCTACGCTGGTACGGCCTTTTTCGGCTTTTTTAGTGGTAATAAGCACCACACCAAATACCCCTCTGGCACCATAAATGGCGGCCGAGGCTGCATCTTTTAAAATGGAAACACTTTCCACATCGTTGGGGTTAAGTAAGCTTGGATCGCCTTCAAATCCATCAATCAGGATTAAAGCGCTACCACCTTGCCCGATTGAAGTAGTACCACGGATATTGTAACTTGGCGACTGTGTAGGCTTTCCGTCCATCATTTTCAAATTCAGGTTGGGAAGTAAGCCTTGTAAACCCTGTGTAAGGTTGGTAATGGGTCTGTTCTCTAGTTTTTTCGCGGTAATCTGATCTACAGCACCCGTGGCGTTTTCCCTTTTCTGGGTTCCGTAACCCACAACAAGCACCTCATTCAAACTTCCCGATTCACCTTTTAGGGTTACATTTAAAGGAGCGTTTTCGCTTGCCTTTACCTGTACTTTACCCAAAGTAACCGTGGTATAAGAGATAAAACTGATCTGAATGGTATAAGTGCCTGTTGGAACACTCAATTTAAAGCTTCCATCCGGATTGCTTTGCGCAACTTTGTTTAACTCTTTTACGAGGATGCTGGCACCAGGAAGGGGATCGCCCTTCTCATCAAGCACCTTACCACTAATTGTTCCTTGCTCCTGGTTTTTTAAAGCAGCAGGAAGATTGGGTAGATTCGCCATGGCTATGGCAGGTGCGCCGGGTGCTGTGGTAAGTAATGCAGTTGCCGAAGCAAACAGCACCGCCCTCAGCATGGCGGTTAAGTTTTTTTTCATTAGCTTAATAATTAGTTTTGAAACTAAAGCGTTTTAGCAAGTTTCTGTGGTTCCTTTACAATGGCGCAAAGCTAGAGGGCCTATATAAACCCAATATTAATTTACTTTAACTTTTGAGGACTGTTTTTGGCGGGCTTTGTATTGTTTTTGTTAAAGGCGGGGAGTTTTGATACAAAAGGCAATAGATTTTTTGTTTGCAGGTTAAAATAGTGCAAAAATACAATAGCTTTTAAGGTGTTTTTTAATGGCGGGTTGTAATGTGAGGTGTTATGGTGATGAATCGGGGAGCTAAAAATAAACTTACTTAAGTTTACAAACGAAAACGAGATCGGTAATGATTAGTCCATCTTTATCAGGAGCGCTATAGCGTTCTATGCTTAGGGTTTCGAACCCGCTTTGAATAAGGGCTTGTGATAAATAATCTTCGCGATGATAATGCACGAACACGCGGTCGCCGGTACTGGATATTTGGTGCCTGGATTTGTTGTTTTCATCTTCCTCCATGGTGCTTAAATAGAAAACACCACCTGGATTTAATAATGCCGATACATTTACAATCAAATCGATAGCTTCTTGGCGTGTTAGGTAGGGCAGGCAAAAGCCACAGGTAATGCCGTCAAACTTTTGTTCAAGCGTAGCAATTTCACGGCAGTCCATGAGCAGAAATTGTGCTGTTGGATTGTTGATTTGGGCAAGTTCGAGCATATTTGGCGAAAGATCGATTCCCAAAATCCGGTAAGCAGGTTTCAGCTCAAGCAAATATTTGCTAATGTTTCCGGGACCACAGGCAATATCCAATATACTGGCATCTTCGGTCTTAATGTTATCGCAAAACGTTTTAAACGGTTCGGCATACAAGCTAACATTCATAAACTTATGGGCATATATTTTAGCCGATTTATCAAAAGCCTCCTCAGGTTTTAGTGTTTTCATGATCATGAGTTATTTAGCCTGCCATATTTGCAACCATTTACATAAAGTTATGAAAAATAGCAGGATAACCGTTTTTTGTTATCTGGATAACTATCTTAGCTAAAACGTTAAACCCAAATGAATGGCGGCATGTTAACCTGCCGGATTAGCGTAAACCTAACCTTTTATAAACCCATGATCAGAAAAATTTTAGCCGGTATATTTTTACTCCACTGTACATTATTCACATTTGCACAGCAGAAAGCCCGGGAGTACAACGCTGACATCGTTATTTACGGCGGAACCTCGGCCGGAATTATTGCCGCAGTACAGGCCGCCAAGCTGGGTAAAAGTGTACTGGTTGTTTCTCCTGATACCCATCTGGGAGGACTTTCTTCATCAGGTTTGGGCTTTACCGATACCGGCGATAAATCGGTTATTGGTGGGCTGGCCCGAACATTTTATGCAAGGGTTTACCAGCATTATCAAAAAGCCAGTGCATGGAACTGGCAGGCAAAAGCTGCTTATGGCAATAAAGGTCAGGGCACGCCGGCCATTGATGGTAAGGAACGGACGATGTGGGTTTTTGAGCCTCATGTAGCAGAGCAGATTATGGAAGAAATGGTTAAGGAAAATCACCTGAAAATTTACCGGAATGAGTGGCTGGACAGAAAATCAGGACTGGAGATGAAAGCAGGAAAGATTATTAAACTCACTACACTATCTGGGAAAAAGTTTGCTGCCAAAGTATTTATAGATGCCAGTTATGAAGGTGATTTAATGGCAGCAGCTAAAGTAACTTATCACGTAGGAAGGGAAGCCAATAATACCTATTCAGAACAATGGAACGGCGTGCAGGCACTTGTTTTTCAGCATGGCCATCATTTCAAAAATAAAATAGATCCATACCGTGTTGCCGGCGATAAAAACAGCGGACTTTTAAATGGTATTTCTACTAACCTGCCGGGAGAGAATGGTACAGCCGATCAGAAAATACAGGCCTATTGTTACCGGATGTGCTTAACCGATAAACCCGAAAACAGGATTGCTTTCCCCAAACCCGATCATTACAATCCGATGGAATACGAATTGCTGTTAAGGGTCTTTAACGCTGGCTGGAATGAGCTTTTTAATAAATACGATCCGATTCCCAACCGCAAAACAGATACCAATAATCATGGCCCCTTCAGTACCGACTTTATCGGGATGAATTACGACTATCCGGAAGCTTCGTACGAAAAAAGGAAGCAGATTATTAAAGCACACGAAGATTACCAGAAAGGCCTGATGTATTTTATGGCTAACGATCAACGTATGCCCCTGCAAATCAGAGAACAGTTAAAAAACTGGGGATTGGCAAAAGACGAGTTTAAAGATAACAACAACTGGCCATACCAGCTTTATGTGCGCGAAGCCAGAAGAATGATCAGCGATTTTGTAATGACCGAAAATGAAGTACTAGGCAAAAAAACTGTTCCCAATCCCGTGGGGATGGGCTCTTATTCGCTCGATTCGCATAATGTTCAGCGTTACGTTACAGCCGAAGGCTTTGTTCAGAATGAAGGTGATATCGGCGTAAAGGCACCAAAACCTTATAGCATTGCCTACCAGTCTATTGTGCCAGCTAAAAAAGAATGTCAGAATCTTTTGGTACCGGTATGTTTATCTGCTTCGCACATTGCTTATGGTTCGGTACGAATGGAGCCTGTATTTATGATATTGGGCGAATCGGCAGCAACCGCCGCGGCTCTGGCTATTGATGGGGGTAAAGCCGTACAGGATATCGATTATGATGTATTAAAAAAGATGCTGCTCAACCAGAAACAGAATTTGGTATTGGGCGATTAAACCTCAGCAACAGGCATTGCGAATGGCTATTGCTATTAATTATGAAACGTGATATTGAAACTCGTTTCCTGCCCGGGTATCGATGTAACTGCAATGCTCAGGTTTAAATAACTGGCAATGCTTTTTACAATGGCAAGCCCAAGGCCGTAGCCCGTGTTTTCTGCATGACCTGTTTTTTTGAAACGGTCAAAAATGAACGGAATTTCTGAGGTTTGTATGCCTTGCCCGCTGTTGTTTACCTGGATAATGTATTTGCCTTTTTCAAAATGATCGGCAATACGGATGTGTCCGTTTTCCTGGTTAAACTTAATTGCATTATTAATTAAATTGTAAAACAGTTGAAACAGCAGGTCGTGGTTCATTTGATTAAGCGTTTTGTTGTGCTTGAGATCAATGTCCATGCGAATGTTTTTTTCTTCTAAACGATGGCCTATTTCCTCCACAATTTCGTTAATCAGTTTGAGTGGTTCTATTTGTTCCTGCTTCGAAAACTGTTCATTTTCTATTCGCGAAATCAGGAGGAGTGAGCGCGAAATCTTTTTTAACCTTTCAAGCGTTCTCATCATATCCACAATATGCTCCTGTATTGCTTCTGGTTCAATATCCTCCGTTAGCAAGTTTTCCATCTTGTTTTGTAAGATACTGATGGGGGTCATAAATTCATGCGAAGCATTGGCGGTAAACTCGCGTTCTTTTTCAAAAGCCTCGTTAATCTGGTTCATTAAGGAAATGAGCGATTGATCGAGGTATTTGAAATCGTGTGTATTGGTTTTAATGGCTTGCTGGTTTCGTTTAAAAGGGAAGCGGGTGTTGGCCAGCCTCAGCTTAATAATTTGTCCCAATGGGTTAATCAGCCGACGGGTAAATATCAGGTCGATGATGATACTAAGGGCAATCAGAATAATCAGTACGTAAAGGGCAAAACGTTGCAATGCATCGTTATAGAGGTTAATGCTGGCAGTGGTTTTGCCAATTTCAAGCAGGTAATTTTTCTGACCTTTGGTAAAGGTAAAGCTTAATACCCGGTAAGCCAGCGTATCCTGTTCTACAATACGTCTGGTATCCTTGATGGTATCCAGCTTAAGGTTTGGTGCTGCAATTTCGAGTGCAATGTACTCATCTTTAAGCATGGTATAACTGCCGTAGCTATCCTGGCCTTCGAGATAATAATCCAAACCTTTGTTGTTGATGTTCTGGATCACTTTCTTTCGCTGGTTTTTGAGCGAAAAATTGGTGTAACTGGAAGCAACCTGCCCAATTAAAAAGGGAAGCAACAGAATAAACAGTCCTACAATGGCGAGTTTAGAACCGGTAATAAATAAAGTAAGTTTTGTAGAAAGTTTCAATTACTTTTTAATTCTATAGCCAACACCCCTTACTGTTTCTAACCATTCGGTTGGGGCGTAAATGTTTAATTTTTTCCTGATATTTTTAATGTGGGCATCAATATAATTGGAATCGTAATCTCCGTCTGTAAAGGTTCCCCAGATGTGTTCGCTTAATTGAATCCGGGTAAGCACCCTGTTTTTGTGAAGTAACAAATAACTTAATAAATCAAATTCCTTGCGCGAGAGTTCGATCTGTTCTTCTTCAAAGAAAACAAAGCGCTTCTGGAGATCGATATTGAAATTTCCCAGCGGCAGCAGCTCTTCCGAAACTTTAAATTTTCGCCGGGCAATGGCCTGCATGCGCGATTGGAGCTCGGGCAGGAAAAAAGGTTTGGCCAGGTAATCGTCTGCGCCCATATCCAGTCCGGCAACCCGGTCTTCGAGCTTGCCCCGGGCTGTAAGGATGATATAGGCCGCATCGGGATTGCTTTTCTTTGCCTTTTGCAGCAAATCGAAACCATCTCCGTCTGGCAACCCCAAATCGATCAGCACATAATCATATTGGTTAATCTCCAGCTTTTCTACGCCCTGGTTAAAACTATGGGCAAGATCGCACAGAAAAAACGCCTTTTTGAGGAATTTCTCCATCTCAAAAGCCAGTGTTTTTTCATCTTCTACGATTAATACCTTCATATTTTAAAACTGATAATAAGCTGCAAGGCCAAAAAAAGATTGCTGATGCTTTACATCTTCTTCTTTGCTGTTTCCTAATATAGAAAACTGATAGCTGGCTTCGGCCAGGAAATTTCCGCGGCTAAAGTTTAGGGGGAATTTAAAGTTATAGGCCAATAATTTGAATTGATTAACCGAATTTTCGACAATCTCGGTGGTATTCCCCTTGGTAATGCCAGGTGCCGAACCGCTTTTCCCATTGCCATTTGAATTTTGCCTTTTGCTTTTTTCGATAATGTAACTTTCGTAAAAGCGCGTAGTACCAGCGGTAATTTCGATGGCCGGGCTTATTGAAATTAAGTTTTTTTCGTTGAAAATGGTGCCTAGCTCAATTTCTTTTGAGTTTCCAAAGCTGAGAAATATATCGCGCTGCTTCCCGAATGCAAAATCGAGACTAAGGTCGGTTTTAAACCAGGGCCATATATAGGCTCCAGAAGCATTAATATTATTGCTGTTGGAGGCTTGCAGCAAAGGCGAGCTGGCAGGAAAAAAGGAATGAGAGTAAGCTAAACCTGCGCTAAGCTTGTCATTAAAATCGTGGTCGTAACCAATGCCCAAATCTGTTTCCGATATGCCCGAACCATAATTTAAAAGTTTATAACCACCACCCGTAAAGTATAAACCACTGGGAAATCTTAATGTGGCATTAAATAAAGCATAAGGATATTTTTCGGCTGTTACCTGTCCGTAATAATTAATATTGCTGTTGTACATGGTAGCAAGGGTAAGTGTAGCTTTAGTCGAATCTTGCTGGGCCTGAACTTTAGCAGTAACCAAAAACGAGCAGATAATTAAGAGACGGATGTTCATATATTTATCCCCTAAGGTCTTTTAATTTTTGGTTTAATAATTTTAATTGGTTTAACTTTTACATTAGGCTTAACGGCCATCGGTTTTAGCTGCCTTCTGGCTTTTGGTACTTCTTTAATTTTAGCCGGTTCTGGCTGCTGTTGTTTCTGGTCTGGTTTATTGTTTTGCTTTACGTTTTCCTGTTCGTGATCTTGTTTAATTGTTAGCAGGCTTGCCGATAATGTATCTTTTTGCAACGCAAAAGTGTGGCTGCAGATCAGAAAGGCCAGGCAGAAAAGGAAGGTAAATCGCTTCATTTTATAAATATAAAAAAGTTTACCCTACAAGAGGGTAAACTCTTACCAAAAACCATCATAACAATGGCACTTATTGCTTCAAATGTAAATGGCCAACATGAAAATAAGATGAAAAAAATAATTTTAAAATTTCATGTTGGTTTCATCTTCGGCTTTCAACTTTGAGGAATAAAATCTATACATTATGAAAACAAAATTTGTGAATAGCATTTGGATAGTCCTGGTAATAGCAGGCATGATTGCTTTTAATGGCTGTAAGAAAAATGGATCGGGAGAGGGGACTACTAAAGTTCAGATTAAAATGACTGATGCTCCGGGTAATTTCGATAAGATTAATTTAAGTGTAAAAGAAATTGTGCTGGTATCGGGAGATAAACCTTATGTTTTTGCGGCAAGTACCGGAATATTCGATATCCTCGATTTTCGCATTGGTACAAGCAATCCAGATATTTTAGTAGCCTCGGGCGAAATGCCAGCCGGCGAAATTACAGAAATCAGACTGGTACTGAATGAAACCGGAAATACTATTGTGGTAAATGGCATTCAGCAAGAGCTTAAAACACCAAGTGCCCAAACATCGGGCTGGAAGGTGAAACTAACTGCAAACCCTAATTTGGTTGAGGGTTCTGCCTACACTTTGTTGTTAGACTTTGATGCAGCTAAATCAATTGTAAGTACAGGAAATGGTAAGTATTTATTAAAACCGGTAGTGCGTGGGGTAGCTGCTGCAACTACAGGCCTAATTTCAGGAACCGTTTTGCCTTTAGCCAGTCATCCGGAGGTATTGGTTATTGCCGGCACTGATACTGTAGGTACTGTTGCAGATCCCTTAAGCGGTAAATTTACAGTTGGTGGTTTAGCCGCCGGTACATACTCGGTTAAATTTGCACCGGTTGCAGGTTATAAAGATAGTACGGTTACAGCTGTAAAGGTTGCCCTCGGACAAAACACTGCGCTGGGTACCATTACCTTAAAACAGTAAAAATAATTACCATCTAAATATTAAACAGATGAAAAAGTTAATCCTGTTGTTGTTACTCGTAACGGGTACCAGCATCTCTTTCCAGACTAAAGCACAGGTAAGTGTAAATATAAATATTGGTGCGCAGCCACAATGGGGGCCATCGGGGTACGATTATGTTGATTACTATTACTTACCCGACATAGAGAGTTATTACTATGTGCCGAAAAAACAGTTTATTTATTTGGGAACTGGTGGCTGGGTTTTCTCCCTGTCATTACCGCCCAGGTATCGTGGATATGATTTATACGACGGATACAAAGTTGTAATCAATTCGCCCCAACCATACCGCTATTTTACTACGCACAAGGTGAAGTATGCTAAGTTTAAAGGTAACCATGGTCAATCGTTCATTGCAAAAAGCAAAGGCAGGAAATATAGCGGTAGCCATGCTGATGCGGGCCCGCAGTACCGTGGGTATGCTTCCGGTCAAAAAGATAAGCCGATGAAGATGAAACATAATGGTAATGGCAAGGGAAATGGCCACGGTAATGGAAAAGGAAAGCATTAGTTGTTTGTGTTATCTAAAAAGAAACCCTCCAATTTTGGAGGGTTTCTTTTTTTTATTCTTTTTTTGTTGCCCTGGTGCAAATGGTTTCGCCGATTTAGAACTTTAGTGATTAATAGCAACTAAAACCAGGATGCCCAAAAAATATGGACACCCCGTTTTTTTTGATAAGCGATAACATTATAGTCTGTTAAAAATAGGACTGTAGTTACATGCCGTCTGAGCGCATGGCATAAACTAATTTTACATGCCTGAAAGCGTTTGTTTCGCTCCATTCATTATCGTAGTTTAAGCCGTATGGCCAAAAATGACCACCTCCGGTGTGTATAGCGCCGCTGGTACCGTCAAAAATTTTAACCAGTGCCACCGTATTGGCTCCAAGGAAATCGCCTGTTGAGGTATTGGTTGTCCAACCGCCACTAAGGCCTACGCCATAAGTATGTGCAATTTCGTGCATGGCTGTACGAACGTTTTGATAGCTGGTATTTGCTCCAAAGCGAATGTTGCCGTTTGTGCTGCCGTCGGCCGTAGCTACACCAGTATTGTATTGTACAGTAAGGGTACGCGAAGGCCAGTTTGCACCAGCATTATACCTGGCGCAGGCATCGTTCATGGCATTGGTAATGCGGGTAACCACATCAGCTGGTACGCCTGTACTGGTGAGCGTCCAGCTTAACTGACCGCCGGCATTAACCGTTAATAACGACCATTGCTGATTTTCGCCTCCCCAATAAGTCCATTGGTCTACATTGGCACCATTATCAATAGATTGACCGGCAACATCGAGGTCTTTACCACTGTTTCGGTTAATAATGCGGTAGTAGCCGTTGCCGATTGAGGTAAATTGCCATTGCTGGTTGTTGGCGCCAGTATTGGTAGAGATGTTTACGTTATCGCCATCGGCTGTGCCAGCCTGGTCTACCTGGAGCGCCTTTGAACTGTGTACACCAATAACCGAATAATAACCACTCGAAAGTGCGGTTAGCGTCCATTTTTGGTTGGTGCCGCCTGTACCGGCATATTGAGAAACATTAGAACCGTCGGCGGTTTGAAATGCACCTACATCGAGCACCTTGCCGCTTTTGCGGTTTACAATATAAAAGGTACCATTAGCCACCGTAAGTTGTGGTTCGTTAGGTGGTATGGCTCCCAGTTTGCCCTTTATGGAAAGCGTTTCGCTGGGGCTGGCATCGGGAAGATCATTTTTTTTACAGCCGCCCGAAAATAGCAGGATACCAAGCATAAGCGCGCTGGCTGAACGTAAGATAGAAGGTTTAGTTTTCATAATGTTAAGTAGGGATGAGTGAGCATGCGTATAAAATGCCCGTTTGGTTAATTTAAAGAAGGCATACGCCCGGTTAAACCGAATCCTTCTATGCTTATCAAAAAGACTATAATGACAGTTTAGGGGATTTGAGCTGCAGTAGCCAAATGTTTAAGTACCAGTAGTTTCCGGTAAGAGATTTTAGCGTATAATTTAGTTTTTTCATAGGTAGGTTTTTGCTGTTTTAAAGGATGATTCTTTAAAAGAATACATGATCAAATGCCACAAGCGTTTAGCTCCCTAGTAATGAACATGTATTTTTTGTTATATCTGGTTTGAGCAAATTAACTACAAAAACGATGCGTTAAGTGAGGGGGGATTTGATAAAAATGAGGGGGCAAACTCTTATATTTTACTGTTTTACAGTATCATATTGAGTGCTTCACAGAAAATGAATAATTTTTGAATGTATTAGCTACGCCAAGCGCGCTCTTATTTTGAAATCAATCATTAAAAATTAATCCAGCGCTTTAAGCCTGAACGAGAATGTGGATCCCTTTCCGCTGCCGCTTTCCAGTTCAATGCGGCCGCCATGGAGTTCGAGGATGGTATAGACCAGGTAAAGTCCGATTCCAAAGCCACTAATGGTTCTGGTTTCCGCGGTTTGTATCCGGTAAAATTTTTGGAACAGGTGTTTCTGGTCTTCTTTAGAGATCCCGATTCCATTGTCTTTCACGTTCACGATAAGTGCGTTATCCTGTTTTTTGCAGCTAATACTTATTTCTCCACCATCAGGCGAATACTTTATGGCATTGCTAATGAGGTTAATCAGCACCAGCGAAATTTTTTCAGCATCGCCGATTGCCAATGCCTGTTGTTCGCCAAAATAGCTGAAATGATGTTTGGATGTGGTTATGGTAGCGTCGGCTATACAATTGTTAATCAGTGCTGATAAATCGAAAGAGTTTAAGTTTAGCTTTAACTGCCCATCCTCCATGCGCGAAATGTTCAGGAAATCCCTGATCATATTTTCCATTTTTTTAGTTTGCAGTTCAGCTTTGGAAAGCGCTTTATCAATAAAGTCGTTGTTTTCTTTCCTGGCTTTAAACAAGGCAACCTGTACATAAGAACGTAAAGAGGTAAGTGGTGTTTTCAGCTCATGACTTACCAGACCGATAAATTCTTCCTTTTTCTTATCCGCCTGTTTTTTTTCGGTAATATCTCTGGCAATTTTAGAGAGGCCGATTACCTTGCCTGTGCTGTCTTTAATGGGCGAGATGGTTAAGGATACGTCTATCAGTCTGCCATCCTTACGGCGGCGTATGGTTTCGAAATGATCTACACGTATGCCCTGACTAAGCTGAGAAAGGATTTTGGGTTCTTCATCCAGTCGGTCTTGAGGTATGATTTTGAGAATTGATTGTCCAATCATCTCTTCGGCACTGTAACCAAATATCCGCACAGCCGATTCGTTCCAGCTGGTTACCATACTGTTCAGGTCTTTACTAATAATCGCATCGTCTGATGATTCGATTATGGCGCTCAGCCTTTTACTGTTCACCTCTGCCGATCTGCGTTCTGTAATATCGCGTGCAATTTTCGATACCCCAACAATTTCCCCTTTCGAATTTAGAATGGGGGATATGGTAAGTGATACATCAATCAGACTGCCATCTTTGCGCATACGCCTGGTTTCAAAATGATTGATCTTGATCCGTTGATGCAGTTTCGAAATGATTTCGGTTTCTTCATGCAGCAGATCGGCCGGAATAAGCCTGAGTATAGAAACGCCAATCATTTCTTCGGCAGTATAGCCAAAGATGCGCGATGCTGAACTGTTCCAGCTGGTAATAACCCCATCCAGGTTTTTACTGATGATGGCATCATCCGAAGATTCGTTAATAGATTGAAGTATAGCGTTCTTTTCTTCGGCAGTTTTTAATACCGCATTTAAACGCTGCAACTGATCTTTGTTGAGATTGAGATCTAATGCAAGTTTTTCCAGTTCACCTATTACTGCGGCAATATCATTAGATTCTGTCATGCGATGTTATGAGCAAACAATATAGGTAATATTTATATGGTCAGTTGGCTTGTTATGATAATGACCGTAAAAAATCGGGTGATTTCACTGGGTTGTAACGAGAATGCTACGCGTTCAGGTGCTTTCGAAGAAATTTAAGGCCGGGTACCTCGTTTTTTGAGTAAAAGTTTATCCTTTTTAATGCTTTCTCTTAAAATCCTTAGGTCAGTTTTTCTGGTTATCAGCTGCTACCGTTTGCTGAAGGAAGGGGGTGTCCAGAATGGTGATCCGTTTGCCCTGAGCCAAAATTTTACCACCTTTAGTAAATTCAGTAAAAATCTTGAAAAGTGTTTCATAGGTGGTCCCTGAGTAGGAAGCTACATCCTGACGGGAGATATCAATATCTATAGCGCCCGAGGTATCGGTGCCGAACTGAGTTTGTAAAGATAAGATAGCGTTAGCAATTCTCCCTTTTACCGACATGTGGGCCAGATTGCGCATCCGCTCATGCGATTCCTGAAGTTCAGCAGCAAAGAAATGCATAAGCTCGTAGGTAAAATCAGGGTTAACGCGCAGGCTCGATCTAAAAAACTGGAGGTCGATAAAACAGACTGTTGCCTCTTCGAGTGCAGTAGCTGAAACCGGATAAACGGGGTTTTTCCCTAGTCCAAGGTGGCCAATTACATCGCCTGATCGGGCAAAGCGTATAATCAGTTCCTTTTCATTATCCCACTTCTTGTGTACTTTGATTGTTCCTGAGTAAACAAAAAAGATACCGTTTACCACATCACCTTCTGAAAAAAGCTGTTCGCCTTTTTTGATCTGGAAGTTTTTTTTCTGCTGGGCAACCGCAGGCAGCCAGTCTGCTATTATGCGGCTGCACAGATAGCAGCGATTGAGGTCACAGGCATTGTTGCATTCTTTCATCGTCAGGTTCTTACCGAGGCAAAAATACGATTATTAATCAAGTTGCCTGAGATATTTATAAATATATTATAAAATATATTATTTTATGTTTATTAGCTATATTAATCGATTTAAATATTGTTTAAAATATATTTTATGCTTAGCTTTTGCTTTTTTATTTCTACTTTTGTGTCATTCTCAAATAATGAAATGAATAAGACAAAAAATATCATACCGATAGCGCCGGCGCTAGGCATTTTCGGTAAGTTTAAAATGGGTAAGCACAAAGAGAAGAACTCAAAAAAGCGCCTTCTATTTATATCAATGCTTTCGGTTGGTGTAGCTATCGGAATTTCTTTCATCGCAAAAGTGCTGGTGTCGCTAATTAATCTGGTAACCAACATCTCTTTTTACCAGCAGTTCGATTTCAGTTTTCATAGTCCTGCCGATCATCACCTTGGTTTACTGGTAATCATCGTTCCGGTTATTGGCGGGGTAATAGTAGGCTTTATGGCCTTCTATGGGTCGAAAGCAATTAGGGGGCACGGTATACCTGAAGCCATGGAGCAGGTACTAACGAACCAAAGTAAAATAAAACCTTCTATAGCCATATTAAAACCAGTATCTTCTGCAATTGCAATAGGTACGGGCGGGCCATTTGGTGCCGAAGGACCAATTATAGCTACCGGTGGTGCATTGGGCTCTACGCTGGGACAGTTGTTTACTGTAAGCCCTGTTGAACGCAAAATTATCCTCGCTGCAGGGGCAACTGCGGGTATGTCGGCCATTTTTGGTACACCGCTGGCCGCGGTATTTCTTGCCATCGAACTGTTATTGTTCGAATTTTCTCCGAGGGCAATTATACCAGTGGCACTTGCCTGTATCACAGGAGCGGCAGGACACCATCTGCTTTTCGAAGCTGGACCTGTGTTTCCCATGCCAGTGCTTTCCGCGCCGTCAAATGCAGCATTGGGTATTTACAGTCTCATCGGGATTCTTGTAGGGCTCGCATCACTGGGGCTTACCAAAGTGGTTTATTTTATAGAGGATGCCTTTGAGCATTTGCCTATACACTGGACGTGGTGGCCGGCAATAGGTGGTCTGGCAGTTGGTGTTGTGGGGTATTTTGCCCCCCGCACATTGGGTGTAGGTTACGATAATATCATTTCGCTCTTAAGCGGGCAGCTCTCTATCTCGGTTATTCTTTCCTTGTGCCTGTTTAAATTTATTTCATGGGCCATTGCCTTGGGTAGCGGAACTTCGGGCGGAACACTTGCACCTTTAATGACCATTGGTGGTGCAACCGGCGCAGCATTGGGTTACCTGCTGCATGCTGCTTTTCCAGCTTTAGCTATAAGTATTCCGATGTCGGCGTTGGTGGGCATGTCGGCCATGTTTGCAGGTGCTTCGCGGGCTTATTTAACCAGTATTCTTTTTGCGCTCGAATCGACCCAGCAAATACAAGGGCTGCTGCCATTGCTTGGAGCCTGTTCTGGCGCTTATCTCGTTTCAGTGTTTTTAATGAAGAATACCATCATGACCGAAAAAATTGCCCGCAGGGGAATCCATACACCAGATAGTTATGAACCAGATTTGTTGTTGAAATTGCGTGTTACGGAAGTGATGGACCGTAATCCGGTTTTTATCAGTTCGTATAATACCATTGCCGAGGTGCGGAAATATTTTGTGGCAAATCCGCCTAAAGAAAACCAGTACGCCGTTCGCGATACGGCAGGAGCTTACCTGGGTACCATTTCCGTGCTGGATATTTTTCAATGGGTGAAAGAAGATATGGCAAGTATCACGGCTATTATCAGATCAGGGGATGAGCAGATTAAAGGAAATGAACCCGTTAGAAAAGCATTAGAATTGATGCACAGCTCCGGAAACGATTTTGTGGCAGTAGTTAGTGGTAGAGATGGTACATCGTTCGAGGGATTGTTAAGTTATAAAGATATCGTGAGGGCCTACAGTACAAATCAGGAAAAGGAGAGCAGGGTTGGCAGAAACCTTTCGATGGACAGGCAAGCCAAAAAGATGATTGTGAAGGGTAAAAAAATGATGGCCGACCGAAGAGTTTAATGGTATTATTTAATTAAAGTTATGAAAAAGACAAGTTATTACCTGATGGCAGGCGGCCTGGTGTTGCTGCTGGTTACCTTATTAACGGGCGGACCGCTCAATGCGATCAATCCGGTAGATTCTCACCCCTGGACCATCAATATCAATGGAATCCGCTCGTTTCCCTGGCCAGAGTTTACCGGAGGCTTGCTGATTGCGCTGGGGTTTATTTTTAATATTGCTACCTGGCACCAGAAAAAATCGAGGATAGCCTAATCGTGATGGGGCTATTTGCAACTTTCAATTAACAGGTTTACAAAGTATTAATCAGCCCAAATGATATGATAGCGGAGAATAATGCGCTTGAAGAAGCCATAGTGCAACTCAAAGCCAAAGGATATACTTTAACCTTTAGCCCTGATGATGACCACACTGCGGCCTGGGGTGTGGCTGGGCCCTGGCCAACGGATATTGAATATCATATTGATGAAGAGCTATCCTGCAGGGTTTACAACGATGGAGAAGAAACCCGGATCAGGGTGCTGGCGATTACGACCAAGCCCTTTGGTTTAAAAGGGATCCAGTTGCTAAACGCTGAACAGCAACGCTATTGGACAGTTGATGAGATTTTAGTTAGCTTTTCAAAAATGCTGCAAGCAACCAAAACATTTCTTTTCGGTTCAAAGGCAGGTTAGTTATCCTGCTATTGGCCTTAATGCCTATACTGCTCAGGTGTTTTCGGATTTACTCCGGAAGCACCTCCAGTTTTGCAGCGATTTCAGTAATAATCGTCATGCTAAAGGTATGTCTGCCCGAAAGCCATCTTTTAATTTCATCGGGATTAACATCCAGGGCAATAGCCAGGTCTTGTTCTGATAACTCATTATTGGCAATTGCGGCTGCAGTTTTTGCCGCAACAGCAAGGTTTAGCTGCGATAAGCGTTCGATAGCAGGGTTTCCGGTTTCTTCCAGCCAGATAGCAACAAAATCGTTTTCTTCCATTCTATAATCGTAATAATTGGTTTTCCAGCCCATAACAGCCGGTTTATTCAGGCGGCAAATTTAACGATCCTCAGCCAATCATTACCATGCTTTTTCCATTTTTCGACTGGTAAATACGGAGATATCTGATTTATTTAGTTAATTTCAGGTTTTAACCTGCCTGCGATTAGCAATGATTGTGAAATAGCTGTTTTAAGCCTGGCAGGTGCTACATTCATAAAAAACGTTTCTTTCTCTTAAAATTGCGCCCATGGTCCCGAATTTTTCAGCCGCAGAACAAGCCGTTCACTACCCCGCGGATCGACGAACTTTTATTGGATTAAAACCACAGGTATGGTATATTTTAGCTATTGTATTAATGGCAACAATGGGCCTTGCCTGGTTACAATACTTAATATGGGGCCTGCCAGCGGATCCGGCACTAAGCCCTATACCTCATGAAAAGCTTGCTGTGGGCTTTCCTTGGTGGCTAAGGCTAAGCCATTGGGTAAATTTCTTTTTCTTAATTACCATTATCAGGAGTGGTCTTTCTATATTGGCCGATCATCCGCGTTTATATTTTAACAACAGTTGCACACCGGGTTCTGAATGGGCCAAATTTACGCCATTAAACATTCCGGCAGGGAAGGTGTGGACGGCTAAAGAAGATGCCCGTTATATTAGCCCGGTATTGGGCTTACCCGGGTACAGGCATACTGTTGGTTTAGCGCGTTGCTGGCATTTTATCAATGTGCCATTTTTCTTGTTAAATGGCGTTATATTTATCGTTTTGCTCTTTTCAACCGATCAGTGGCGTAAACTGGTGCCGACCTCGTGGAGCATTATTCCCGATTCGTGGAGTGTATTTGTGCACTATGCTACTTTCAATATGCCCATAGAGCCGAACGGATTTTATCAGTATAACGCCCTGCAGCAAATATCTTATTTTGCCGTGCTGTTCTTGCTGGCACCTATCGCTATGCTCAGTGGGATGGCAATGTCGCCCGCCATCGAAAATCGTTTTCATTGGTTTCCAAAGATTTTTATTAACCGTCAGGGCGCGCGCTCTGTTCACTTTCTGGTGATGCTGGCTTACCTGGCCTTTCTGGTGGTGCATGTGGCCATGGTGGTGGCAACCGGGTTGGTTAGAAACATGAACCACATTGTTCAGGGTAGCGATAGCGAAACCGATCGGACGGGTTTATACTTTGGCATTGGCTTCCTTGTTTTTCTGGTTTTGTTTGCGGTATTTGCCCATTGGCTCTCCTGGCATAAGCCAAGGCTGCTGCAAAGGTTACAATCGATAATTAACGGCACACTTTGGGAGAAAACCATTAACAAGTTGAAACCTAAACTAACCTATCGCAAGGAGGATATAACCCCTTACTTTTGGGCCAATGGTAAAGTACCCGAATCGGCTGAATGGAAAGCGCTTGCTGCCAATAACTTTCATGATTTTAAGCTTAAAGTTGGTGGACTGGTAGAAAACCCAATGGATTTTTCGCTGGAAGAACTAAAAGCTTTAGGGCAGGATGAAAACATTACCATGCACCATTGCATTCAGGGCTGGTCGGGCATAGCAGAGTGGGGCGGTTTACCCATGAGCAAGCTTATTGCAACAGTAAAGCCGCATCCATCCGTTAAAACTGTTGTATTTTATTCTTTTGGCGAAGGTTTGTATGGCGGAGATTATTACGATACGCACACCCTCGATAATTGCCAGAAACCGGGTGCTTTACTGGCCTGGGAAATGAATTACGAACCCTTGACCGAACTTTATGGCGCTCCTTTACGCTTGCGGGTAGAAAACCAACTGGGCTATAAAATGGTAAAATGGATTGCCCGGATAGATTTTGTTACTTCGCACACTACAGTAGGTAAGGGGTACGGCGGTAAGAACGAAGACGACGAATATTTCGATTTACTGGCCAACACCTAAATCTGTACAATATGGGTTTAGCACAACGGATAAAAGAAATGCCACCGGCTTATTTCTCGATGGTAATGGCTACAGGTATAATTGGCATAGGCTTTTCTTTACAGGGATGGCCTCTGCTGGCTAAAATTTTCCTGCTTTTAAATCTAAGTATTTTTAGCGCATTGATTGCCGCTAACATTTACCGTTTTGTTCGGTTTTACACCGACATAAAGGCCGATTTTCATAGTTACGAACGGGGACCAGGTTTTTTAACCATTATAGCTGCCTGTTGCATTGTGGGCAATCAGTTTGTTTTAATAGGTTTCGATCCCGTAATCGCAATCATTTTGCTGTCTTTTGCTGGTGCAGTTTGGTTGTTTCTTGCTTATGGACTTTTCTTCAGCCTTACGGTTGCCCATCAAAAGAAAAGCTTAAAAGATGGCATAAACGGAGGCTGGCTGCTTTTTGTAGTTGCGCTTCAGGCGATATCGGGTTTAACCACGCTAATTGCCCGGGGAGACGAAAACTTAATTTTCATTTCGTTGTGTTTTTTCTCTGTTGGCGCTTTATTCTATTTGTATATCATGTCGCTGATTATTTACCGCATGTCTTTCTTCGAACTTCATGCGGCCGAATTGGGCGCTCCTTACTGGATTAACATGGGCGCAACAGCCATAACGGTACTGGCAGGTTGTATGTTAATGCATTTTGCAGGAGTATTGCCGGTAATTGCCGAAATTACGCCTTATTTAAAAGGAATAGTTGTGCTTTTTTGGGCTGCAGGTACCTGGTGGATTCCTTTATTGCTATTGCTGGGTGTTTGGAAACATGTAATCAAAAAGGTTAAAGTTCCGCTTACTGCCCAGGGCTACGATCCGGGTTACTGGTCGCTGGTTTTTCCTATCGGTATGTATTCGGTAAGCACATTCAGGTTAAACGAGGTGCTCCATATTAGCTTTCTGCCTTTTATTTCTACCTGTTTCTGTTTGTTTGCGGTAGCTGCATGGGCTGTGGTAATGACTGGTTTTTTGCGAAAACTGTTTAATTCAGCTCAAAAAGGTTAATTGCAAAACTTACAGTTTAGCAATTTGCGGTCTGAGGCAGGTAGCGGTTAACCATGGTGGTAAGCCTGGCAATATCAAAAGGTTTGCGCAAGTAGTTATTAAAGCCCATTTTTCGGTAAGTAAGGTCGATGTCGGGATTACAACTCGACGCAATGAGCGTGGTATGAGGGCATAAAGTTCGGATAACCCTGCACAACCGCGCAGGCCTCAGAAGATCCTGAAAACAATCCATAATAATCAGATCGGGAGCATAGCTTACTACTGCTGTAGCCAGATCACCATCCCAGTATGGAAGCGTTTTTACCTCGCAACCTTCCTCAGATAATATGAGGCTTATGATTTCAAAAATAGCAACATCTGGTTCGTGAAGATATATCCTTTTCATGGTAGTCCTCCGAAAAAGATAGATCCCATACGTCCGGCGGGAATATTTTAAGGATATTACAATATAGCCAAAATAAGCTTACAAAACCAATTTTTGGGCAATATAATTTACTCGCTGCTAATACAATATGCTTTAATTTACGCCCTTTATTTGATCGAGGTTAATGTTAACCAGGCATCCGGAAGTCCCGGCGAACTAACCTGCAATTTAATATCGCCCGCTTTAGCCGAACTTTTCACAACTACCAATGCACGGCCGTTCCAGGCTTTTCTTTCCTTAGCAGTGTAAGGTGTAATGTCTTTAAGATTGGCATTATCTGTAGCCACAATGCTCGCAGGTCCTGATAATTTAAAAGTTAAGTTATGTTCTGCATCCGGCCTGATATTTCCTTGCTTATCTACTATTTCTACTGTAACAAAAGAAAGATCCTGAGCATTTGCATTAAGCTTTTTTCGATCGGCCTTTAGTCTTATCTGTGCAGCCTGACCGCTGGTGTTTAAAATAACCGCTTCTTTTTCTTGTCCATTTAGTAGCCCCACAGCTTTTAACTGGCCTGGCTGATAGGCGAGGGGGAATGTTGCTTTAAATTGTTGGTTTACCGTTGTTGCTTGTTCTCCAATTAACTTGTTATTGAGGTACAGTCGTACAGCAGGGTATTTGCTGTAAACTTCTATCTGTATTTCCTTGCCCTCGTAACCTGGCCAGGTCCAGCTTTCCCATGATGGCCAAACCGACCACATGGTTTCCTTAATCAAGCCATTAGCCGGATTCGGCTCTCTTAGAGCCATGTAGATTTTTTCGTTTTCATTGTATAACATGCTTCGGTAGTGCGAAATTGGCTTTCTCCAGCCTGTTAAATCAATATCTCCGCAATAAGCACCATGCCAGGGAAATAAATCACGCTCCCAATGCTGTCCTGCCAGTTCGCCTGGGTAAAAATAACGTCCAATTCCAGATTCGCCAAGGTAGTCCATGGCAGTCCAGACAAAGTCGCCGATGATATAATTGTTTTGCTGTACCAGCTCCCAATTGGCAAAAGCATCTCTCGGATAGGATTCCGTTTGTACAATGATGCGGGAGGGTACCCGCGTATGGTCTGCTGTGGCATGGTGCAGCTGGTAGTTATATCCGGCCACATCGTGGGCTGCCATTAGCGGATCAAACATTTCCCAGTCTTTATCCCAGGTGGTCATCGCCGAAGTTACTGGCCTGGTCTGATCATGTTTCTTTACATATGATGATAGTAGTTTGGCCGTTTTAACTGCCTGGGCCTCTTTTCGCTCAATAATTTCATTGCCAATACTCCACATAATGATGGCGGGGTGGTTGCGATCGCGTTTAACCATTGCAGCAATATCGCGTTCAGACCAATCGTTAAAATATAAAGCATAGTCATATTTGTTTTTTCCGGTGCGCCATCCGTCAAACGCCTCATCAATAACCAAAAGACCAAGCTTATCGCAGGCATCTAAAAAAGCCGGCGAAGGTGGATTATGGGAAGTACGTACAGCGTTAAATCCTGCTGCTTTCAGTAGCTCAGCCTTTCTTTCCTCAGCGCGATCAAAAGCTGCCGCACCAAGGCTTCCATTATCGTGGTGTACACAACCACCATTTAGCTTGATGGTTTTCCCGTTCAGCTCAAATCCTTTGGTTGGACTGAACCGTATAGAGCGGATACCAAAATTTTGTACTTCCTTGTCTAATAGTTTTTTATTATCCTTAATCTCAACTATTGCATCATACAGGTTTGGTGTTTTTATATCCCACAAAAGTGGATTATTCAGTGCCAAATTTTCGGTTATGCTGTTAGAACTGCGGGGTTGAAGATTAACCTGAACCGTTTTGGTTGCAGCTTTGCGGTGGCTTTTATCGTAAATTGAAATGGATACGGCTACATTTTTTGGCTGGTCGGTATCGTTCTTTAACCTGGCCTCAACCCGAACAGTAGCTTTTTTGGTGCTTACTGCAGGAGTGGTGACAAAAACACCCCATTGATCGAAATGTACAGGATCATTACTCATGAGCCATACGTGGCGGTAAATCCCTGAGCCGCTATACCAGCGCGAGTTTTTTTGTTGCGCGTTATCTACACGCACCGCTATGGTATTTTTAGTGCCGTATTTCAAGTACGGACTCAGATCGTAGCTAAATGAAGAATATCCGTAAGGGTAAACACCAAGCGATTTGCCATTTATAAAAACCTCCGCATTCATGTAAACTCCTTCAAAATAAACAGCTATCTTTTTGTTTTTCCAGTTAGCGGGTAACGAGAAGGCTTTTCGGTACCAGCCTATGCCTGCCGGAAAGTATCCGCCGTCATTGCTCATTGGATTTTTTGCATCTATCTTACCTTCAATGCTCCAGTCGTGTGGCAAATCGAGCTTACGCCAGTTTTGGTCATCTAGTTCAGGAGCACTGAAGTTAGCTGATTTATCTGCCGGATTAAATTTCCATCCATAATCAAAAAGCTGCTTGTCGCGGTTAAAAGCTTGCTGTGCACCTGATTTTAGTGCTATAAACATCAACAAGACAATTACAGCCGGATAATGAAGACCTGGATAAGCATATCTTTTCATTGTAAAATGGTTTATACGTGGTTAAGGTATGAAGATACAAATAATAAGCGTTATATGTACGTTTAAAATTTGAAATACAATCTGGCTATTTGCAGCAAATGATCAGCTGGTTAATGAAAGTACAGTTGAATTATTTAAAAATGAAGAAGATATCCAGCGGAGCTGTTTGTATTGAATGGATTACAGCCTTTAATGTGCTGATGTTTTTAAGAGAGAGGAGAAGTTCTGAACCAGAGATGAGCAGATCGGTGTTTAAACTTTGATGTTTTTTGAGCCGAATAAAAAAATCTATTCGGCCCTTTAAACTTAAAACCGCCTTTCTCGGCCTTTGTTACGAAGTAATTCGATCAAAATACCGAAACCAGAAAGTAGTGAGAATACGCCGATGATTAGGTTGGTTCTGTCATCCATGAAGTTTTTAGTTTAGGTTTTCAAGATATAAACTTCAAATGACATTAAAAAGACATTTTACGAAAAAAGAGCAAAAAAGAGTAGAAAAAATTCTTGGGCTTAAATCCTGACTTAAGCTAAACGCACAATTTTGCGCTTTTCTTAGCCTCAATTACCAGATTTTAAAAACCATTATTTGTGGTAAAGGTTTCTTTAATAGCCGTTTCAGTTTAATGGCAGTTTTACATTTGGTTTAAACAAAAAACGATGAGTTTACAGGCCTACAATCAAAAACGGGATTTTAAAAAAACTACTGAGCCTAAGGCTGGAATAAGCAAAGACAGTAAAAGGCTGATGTTTGTGGTGCAAAAGCACGACGCTTCCAGACTCCATTACGATTTCCGCCTGGAGATGGGCGGTGTTTTGAAAAGCTGGGCGGTACCCAAAGGTCCCTCGCTCGACCCTAAGATTAAACACCTCGCCATGATGGTAGAAGATCATCCTTTCGATTACCGCAATTTTGAAGGGATTATCCCAAAAGGAGAATATGGTGGTGGAACTGTGATTGTTTGGGATCAGGGCTGGTACGAAACCATCGCCGATATTAAAGGAAAGAAAGCGCAGGAAAATAATTTGCTTAAAGAGCTGGCTAAAGGCTCGGTTAAAGTGCGTTTACATGGCCAGAAATTAAATGGGGAGTTTGCGTTGGTAAAAACCAAAGGCATGAGCGAGAATGCCTGGCTGCTGATTAAACATGATGACGAGTATGCTTCTAAAAAGGACATTACTAAGCAGGATGAATCTGTACTGTCGGGAAAAACCCTGGCGGTAATGGAAGAAACCAGTGAGAAAGTATGGAAATCGGGGAAAGAACAAAAACTGAGCACTGATAAATTAACTAAAGTTGTTAAGAATAAAAAGGGCAGGGATTTAGATGAAGGGCAGAATGCAGCCCCTGATGTTACCAAACTACTCCGCAATGCACCTAAATCGACTATACTGAAAAACATAAAACCCATGCTGGCCACTTTGGTTGATAGCGCTTTTGATGATGAGGACTGGCAATATGAAGTGAAATGGGATGGTTACCGGGCGCTTGCTTTTTTAAACAAACATAAAGTAGAGCTGCTTTCGAGAAATAAAAAATCATTTAACGAAAAATTCTATCCTATTTACGAACAGCTGAAATCGTTGAAAATCAATGCGGTTTTAGATGGGGAGGTGCTGGTATTGAATGATAAAGGCATTTCGAACTTTGGCCAGCTTCAAAACTGGAGAAATGAAGCCGACGGGACACTGATTTATTGCGTTTTCGATATTTTGTGGTACCAAGGTAAAGACCTTACCGGACTTACTTTAGTAGAACGGCAGGCCATATTGAAGAAGATATTGCCTCAAACCAACGATAGCATCCGTCTTTCTAAAGTATTTGATACCAGTGGGATTGAATTTTTTAAAGCTGCAGAAAAGATAGGGCTGGAAGGAATTATGGCCAAACGTAAATCTTCAGTTTATACCCTAAACAACCGGTCTAAAGACTGGCTTAAAATAAAAATCAATAAAAGACAGGAGGTGATTATTGCAGGTTTTACCAAAAACAAAGATACTTCTAAATCTTTCAGTTCGCTTATACTGGCAGTGTACAAAAAAGGGAAACTAAGTTTTGCAGGCAAGGTAGGTACAGGATTTTCCGATCAGCAACAAAAACAGATGATGAAAATGTTCGAGCCCTACATAAGCAAAAAGAGTCCGTTCGAAGTGGTTCCGGATGTAAACAAGCGATCGAGATTTCAATGGATGCAGCCTGATGCAGAGATAACCTGGATGAAAGCCGGACTTGTTGCAGAGGTAGCGTTTACCGAAATTACCAGTGATGGTGTGTTCAGGCATCCCTCATTTAAAGGTATGCGCGAAGATAAAAAGGCTACAGAAGTAGTAAGAGAAGAAGCGGAACCTACTGAAGAGATTGTTGAAAAGGATGATGATAAAAAATTAGTAAATAAAGGGATATCAAAAATGGATTCAATCGGATTGTTGAATGCTAAAGGAGACAGACAGGAAATAAAAATAAAAGGGAAAACCCTAGAGTTTAATCACCTTTCTAAAGTTTACTGGCCTGGTGAGGGGATAACCAAGCGCGATTTGCTGAATTATTATGCCGATGTTGCCGAATACATGTTGCCATATTTAAAAGATAGGCCACAATCGTTAAACCGTTTTCCGGGAGGCATAAAAGGCAAGCCATTTTACCAGAAAGATGTTAAAGGCAAGGCGCCCGACTGGGCAAAAACTTTTCCTTACTCAACCGGAGATGGTGAAAAAAAGGAATATCTGCTGGGCAACGATCTGGCTACGCTTTTATGGATGGTATCGTTAGGTTGTATTGAAATCAATCCCTGGTTTTCGCGGGCTAAAAAGCCCGATTATCCTGATTATTGTGTGATTGATCTCGATCCCGATCAACAGGATTTTGACCAGGTTATTGTTGCCGCGTTGCAGGTAAAGGAAGTGCTGGATGCCATCGATGTGCCCAGTTATCCTAAAACCTCTGGGTCGACGGGCATTCACATCTATATTCCGATGGGAGCGAAGTACACCTATGAGCAAACTCAGCTTTTTGCCCGCATTGTTGTAGAGGCTGTTCATGCAGCTTTGCCTGAATTTACGACGCTTGAGCGCAGTATAGCGGCCAGGAAAGGGAAAATGTATCTAGATTTTTTACAAAACCGGCCAGGCGCAACCATTGCAGGACCATATTCGGTAAGGCCAAAGCCTGGAGCAACTGTTTCTACGCCATTAGCATGGGATGAGGTAAAACCAGGTTTGAAAATGAAAGATTTTACCATTTTTAATACCATGGCCAGATTAAAGGAAAAAGGCGATCTTTTTAAAGGTGTGCTCGGCAAGGGGATTGATCTGAAAAAAGCCATTCAGAAAGCTAAAGTTGGCCCTGGTGCGTGATGCTGAACTTGTTTCAGCATCTCTTCATCCTTGAATAGAGCTATATAAAACGGGAGTTCCTGAAACAAGTTCAGGAAGACGATCGTATGAGATAAACGCTATCGGTTGGTGTCCTCACCGACCGACACAGATGGCGCTGGTACGTCATGCTGAACTTGTTTTAGCATCTCTTCATCCTTGAATAGAGCTATGTAAAACGGGAGTTCCTGAAACAAGTTCAGGAAGACGATCGTATGAGATAAACGCTATCGGTTGGTGTCCGCACCGACCGAAACGTAGCTAACCCACAACTCAAAACAATCGGCTTCGCCTGACTGTTAGTATTGAAGCTTAAAATATAGTTATGAGATCGATCTGGAAAGGTTCAATTGGATTTGGGCTGGTTAATATCCCCGTTAAGTTATTTTCTGGCGTGCGAAACAGTCATTTAGATTTGGATATGCTTGATGAACGCGACCACGAGAAAATCAGGTTTTTACGCGTTAATGAAAAAACACATAAAGAGGTGCCCTTTGATAAAATTGTGAAAGGTTACTTCCTGAAAGACCGCTACATTGTTTTAGATAAACACGATCTGGAAGAAGCAGCACCCGAAAAAACAAAGATTATTGAACTCGAGAATTTTGTCGACATTCAGGATATTAATCCGATATATTACGAAACTTCATACTATTCAGAACCCGAAAAGCAGGGAAAAAAAGCATACGCCTTATTGTTAAAAGCATTGGTGAAATCGAAAAAAGCCGGCGTTGCCCGCTTTGTGCTGCGCAATACCGAAAATCTATGTGTGATTCACCCGATGGACAATGTAATTGTAATCACTAAAATCCGTTTTCAGCAAGAAATCAGAAGCTTAACCGAAATTAATAAGGTAGAGGATATCAATATCACTAAAAAGGAAATGGATGTAGGACTGGCCCTAATTAAACAATACAGCTCGGCATTTGATTTAGGTGCATTTAAGGACGAGTATAGCGAGGAACTGCTTAAAATTATTAAAGCTAAGGCCAAAGGTAAGCGGGCTACTGTAAAGAAAATGAAACCACAAAAGGCGGTTAGCGATGATCTTTACGATCAGTTGATGGAAAGCCTGGGTTCCAAAAAAGGAGCATAAGGCTAATTCATGGTTTGCGATATGTTAGACCAGATCCCCGTAAACATTTGTAGCCTACCATAAGGCAGGCTACATAAAATTGCTATCAGGTTCTGGCTGGCTAATTAACCAAATTTGCGTACCCGGTAAATTAACGATAACATAAAATAACGACCCAGGCGGTTTACCTGCCTGTCGACAATTACGTTATCAAATACATCTCTCGAAATGCCCGAATTCTGATCAAAAAGATCAAATCCTTCTACACGGATAGCTGCCATATCGTTTTTCATAAATTTGTACTCCATCGACAAACGTAACAACGTAGGATTGCGAACGGCTCCGTTATCGAATCCATTATTAATCTGCTTGCTGAAATCGTAACCCAGGGTAAGATCTTTAAAGAAATAGTTACGGCCTTCAATGCCATACTCAAAGCGGTTCGATTGGCGGTTGCTTAAATTGGTGTTGGTGTAGCTGGTCAGGTTTTGAGAATAAGAGGTTTCGATCTCGAAATTGGTGATATCCTTCAGGTCTACCCTGAACTCCAGCTCTTGTCGCCACGAAATATTTTTCGCTTCAATCCTGCTATTATCGGTAAAAGAAATGTTGTTGTTCAATTGCCCCGAACCCGAATACCCGATGGTAAACTTCCGTTCAGCCGATAGTGGTTTACTGATGTTATAATCGCCTTGTATAGTGTAGTAGCCATCGGTATTGGTGTAACTCGTTAACTGGTTTACAGTACCGGGTACACGTGCTTTGGTGGTTACAATTTTGTCGTCAGTTCGTTCATATCTGAAATTAGCCAGAATCACTTTACCTGCGCTCCAGTCGGCCAGTTTGTAGTGGGCGTTAACGCTATGTACAAATTCCGGTTTTAAATCGGGGTTTCCGGTAATTTCATTCTGCAGGTTGGAGTTATCGGTAATTGGTTGTAACTGCAGAAAACCCGGTTGGTTATTTCTGCCCCAATAATTTACATCCAGCGACTGCTGATTAGAGAATTTATAAGAAAACCTGCCCGATGGGATCAGGTTAAAAGTACGGTTCTCGGTTTTAACGTTACGGCTAAGGTTCTGTCCGGTTAAAACAGCCGGCTGGGCATTAATCCCAACGGTATAATTCAACTTTTCGCCAATGTAACGGTAGTTCATACCAACTTTGTTGGTTACAAACTGATAATCGTAAATGTTGCTTAGCTGTGAATTGAAAACCTGGCTACCACCCATTACATCGTAGGTTTCTTTCGTATTGTTGGTCGAAGTACGGTTCCAGCTGTAGTTAAGCTCGATAAAGGTTTTATGCCATAAAGGCTCCATGTACGATGCCCCAACGTTTAAACCGAAGTTATTGTTATCCTGATTGTTTAATTGGTTTTGGATTAACGAATCGGTTTTGCTGCCCTGTATATTAATGTATTGGTTGTACCCATTTCTGTTATTGCCACCATTAGAGTAGTTAATGTTACTCCAGCTGCTCAGGTTACGCCCTTTTTTCGCAAACTTGTGGTTATAGAAAATGTTTGCCTTGGCACTGAAACTATTCGAACTGTTTGCATTGGTCGATTCGCGGCGCGTAAACAGCGTATCTTGTGTAACCAACGATCCACCCGTGCTGTTGCCTATACCTGTGTTATAGTTAAAGTTTGGCGAAATCTTCAGGTAGTTCATCGTATCGATTTTATACTCGAGGTTACCACCCATCCAGTGACTATAGTTATCGCTCTTATTGTTGTTTTGTGCATCTTCAATGCGATTGATGTTTTGCCCCGCATCTTGCAAAAAGTTCTGCGTGTAAGTGGTGCTGATGGTATTATTGCGGTCGTTGTTAAAGTTATAACCGGCATCAAGCGAAAGTTTGGGGCTAAACTCATTTTTGAAGTTTAAGCCCGCTGCATTTCTGGTTGTTACTCCATCGCCTCCACCACCACGCATATTGGCATTGGCTGAGGTTGCATCAAAAGAAAGTTGTCTTTCGCCTTTCATGCTGTTACCCCTAAGGCTGGTATTATAGCGGTCGGCATTACCCACACCCGCCGAAGCACGGGCAAAATAGCCCTTCTTTTTATCTTCCTGGATGGTTAGGTTCAGGATTTTCTCGGGTTCGCCGGTTTTAATGCCGGTTAATTTAGCCTGATCACCATAGTCATCAATAAATTGTAGGTTTTTAATAATATCAGCCGGCAGGTTTTTAATCGCAGTTGCTACATCCGTTCCGAAGAAATCTTTTCCGTTAACCCGTATTTTGGTTATCGGCGATCCCTGACTGGTTACATTACCATCTTTATCTACTTTTACGCCGGGCAGCTTTTTAAGTACTTCATCTACAGCATCACCTTCTCTCACCGGAAAGGCTTTGGCATTAAAACTCACCGTATCTTCTGTTACTTTTACCGGGGGTACACCCGATATCACCACAGCATCGAGCGTATTGGAAGATGGCTTTAGTTTAATGTTTTCGATAGTAAGGCTGTTTCCTTTTTCAATCAGATATTGTTTGGTAAAGGTATCGTAGCCAATAAAGGCAGCCGATAGGGTAAACTGTTTGGATTTAATTTTGCCAATGATAAAGCTACCATCCGGATTGGCTGAGATGCCAACGCTATCGGTTTTCGATTTAATTCTAACTACAGCTCCGGGTAAAGGCTGTCCAGCGGTATCGAGCACGATGCCCTTAACAGAATAATTTTGGGCAAAGCTGTTTGAGCAAAATCCTGCAAGCAGGAGCAGCAGCCAGACCGACTTAATAAAAAACTTCATAATACATTTGTGTGCTATAAAGGTACACTACAGGCTTTTAAAAGCTGTGGCGCGTAATCAACATGTTACCGATTGTTCTGTAAAGGATATGTGATAAAGTAAGATGTGATGATAGTAAGAGGAATTAGCCTACCTAATAGTAATTTATCTAATAGAAATCAATATTAACAACAATATAATTTTTGCCCTTCAGCTCATTCTTGCCTCGGCTCACCGCCGCCGAAGGGCTCTTTCTTTTTGCTGTCAAAAAGAAACAAAAAACACCGGCTGAAAATTTTTCTTTCAAAGTCGGCAATGAGGCCTGGTCAGTACAATCCGAAAAATTTATTAGGCCGGATTTAGGCAGAACGAGGATGCAATGCTATGGCCAAGCTAGATGGTTAATAAATGCAGAATTAGAGAGCCTAAGAAAGGATCGTCATTTCGATCCGATGGTTATCGGATGGAGTGAAGCGGAATACCTGCCCGTACAGTCGGGCTGGAAAATAGAAGATTTATTTTCGAGTAGTAATGTACCATCCTCTACTTCTTTATCTTTATTCGAAATGACGATCCTTTTTTTAGAAGCTACACGCCCTTTATTTATTGGTAATAACAGTCATTTTAACATTGGCGCTATTTTCGCTTCTGTCGCCGGTAGCAATAATGGTGTAAATTTTACCGCTTTCGATTTTTACCTTTTCAAGGCTATTGATTACTTGAGTATTTCCGTTTTCGCGCAAGTCGAAGTCAACTTCGGCAGCTACCGCCATGTTTTCGAAGTTGGTTGAACTTTTATAAGCCAGGTTACTAAATATGGGCTGTTTTCCACGTACGTTTAAATCGAGTCCTTTTGCGCCCTGACTTAAGTTAACAAAACGGATTTTTCCACTGTCTTTTACCGGTACATTAAGGTTATCTTCGGTTAAAACCAGCGTGGGAGCGCCTGCTGTACCGCAGATAAATACCGAGTAATTGCGACCTGCGGTAAGGGTAAAGTCGGCACTGGCAAGCGTAGCCGACGAGCCTGTGTTGCTTACTTTAATTGTTAATTTTCCTTCAGGTACTTCGCTGTAATCGCTGTGGATCAGTGCATCGAGACTCGCTTTTTTAGTACCATTAACATAGAAGTCGAATTTGCCAGTAAGATCGAGGCCGTTGTTGAACGATAGGGTAGCAGTTGTAGCTACAGGTTGATCAGTGCTGCTTTCCTTTTTGCAGGCAGCAAAACTAAGGGTTAGCAGGGTAATAGCCAGGATGTACTTCAAATAATTTACTGTTTTTTTCATAATAGAGATAGGGATTTTGTTTCGCCATAGAAACGGGCCCTGGAATCTTTTTGCTACAAGGAATCAGTTTGTATAGGATTCTTTGAGCTTTAATGCTGATAATCTTTGATTTAAATTTGATCTGCTAAAGGCTTAAATGGAGTTTTTAGCGGGATTGATGGTCGCTCAGCTATTTTTTTTTCAAACTTTTACCAAAGGGTTTACGCGAATGTGTACAGGCAGAGGCACTTCCATAGGGTAATAGATTTTAACTATTTGCACATAGAATTATGTGATTGTGATTATTGACAGGAATCCCTTAATTTTATATCAGTTCATAAATTTAAACTAACAAATCACAAGATAAAAGATGGAAAAAGACCCGAACGATATCAGCAAATGCCCGTTCCATAACGGCAGCATGAAAAACAATGTAGGTGGTGGCGGTACCAGAAATAACGACTGGTGGCCGAAGCAGTTAAAGCTTAATATTCTCCGTCAGAATTCAGCTTTATCAAATCCATCTGATCCTGATTTTAATTACGCCGAGGCTTTTAAAAGCTTAGATCTGGAAGCTGTGAAAAGTGATCTGCATACTTTGATGACTGATTCGCAGGATTGGTGGCCAGCAGATTTCGGGCACTATGGTGGTTTATTTATCCGTATGGCCTGGCATAGCGCCGGTACTTACCGCGTTGGTGATGGCAGAGGTGGCGCAGGAGCCGGATTACAGCGTTTTGCACCTTTAAACAGTTGGCCTGATAATGTGAGTTTAGATAAAGCGCGTCGGTTACTTTGGCCAATTAAACAAAAGTATGGTAATAAAATTTCTTGGGCCGATTTAATGATTCTTGCCGGCAATATTGCTTTAGAATCGATGGGCTTTAAAACCTTTGGCTTTGCCGGAGGTCGCGAAGATGCCTGGGAAGCTGACGAATCGGTTTACTGGGGAGCAGAAACAACCTGGTTAGGCGGCGATTTACGCTATGCACATGGTTCTGATGGTGCCGATAAAGCACATGGTGTAGTGGTAACCGACGATGATGCCGATGGTGATATCCATTCGCGTAATTTAGAAAAACCACTGGCTGCAGTACAAATGGGCTTGATTTATGTAAATCCGGAAGGACCAGATGGCAACCCTGATCCAATTGCAGCAGCCAAAGATATTCGCGATACTTTTAGTCGAATGGCCATGAACGACGAAGAAACGGTTGCTTTAATTGCAGGCGGCCATACTTTTGGTAAAACCCATGGTGCTGCTTCTGCCGATCATGTGGGCAAAGAACCTGAGGCAGCTGATATTGCCAGTCAGGGTTTTGGCTGGAGCAGTAGTTTCGGTTCGGGTAAAGGTGCAGATACCATTACCAGCGGATTGGAAGTAATCTGGACAACCACGCCAACCAAATGGAGCAATAACTTCTTCGAAAACTTATTTGGTTATGAATGGGAATTAACCAAGAGCCCTGCAGGTGCACACCAGTGGGTAGCTAAAAATGCTGAAGCGATTATCCCTGATGCGTACGATAGTGCAAAGAAACATTTGCCAACGATGTTAACCACCGATCTTTCATTAAGGTTAGATCCGGCTTACGAAAAAATATCACGAGGCTTCTTAGAAAATCCTGATTCATTTGCCGATGCCTTCGCGCGTGCATGGTATAAGCTTACACACCGCGATATGGGGCCGCGCGAGCGTTATCTTGGTGCCGATGTGCCGCAGGAAGAATTGCTTTGGCAAGATCCGATTCCGGCAGCAAACCACATTTTGGTTAACGAAAGCGACATTGCTTCACTAAAATCTACAATTTTGGCTTCGGGTCTTACTACCTCTGAGCTGGTAGGTACCGCCTGGGCTTCAGCTGCAACTTTCCGTGGTTCAGATAAACGCGGTGGCGCTAATGGTGGTCGTATCAGGTTAGCACCACAAAAAGATTGGAAGGTAAATAATCCGACTCAGTTACAAAAAGTATTGGGCGTTTTGGAGAATATTCAGCAAGATTTTAATGCAGGTCAAACAGAGAATAAGCGGATTTCTTTGGCCGATTTAATCGTACTGGCTGGTAATGTAGGAGTAGAGCGTGCCACAAACAATAGCGTTAATGTTCCATTTGCGGCAGGCCGTATGGATGCTTCACAAGAGCAAACCGATGTAGAATCGTTTGGCTATCTAGAACCGGCTGCTGATGGTTTCCGTAACTACCGCAACCCAAGGGTACCTGTGGCTACAGAAGAGCTGTTGATTGATAAGGCGCATTTGTTAACACTAACCGCACCTGAATTAACGGTATTAATTGGTGGTTTGCGTGTGTTGGATATCAACTTTGATGGCGCTAAGCATGGTGTATTCACGCAAAATCCAGGTCAGTTAAGTAACGATTTCTTTGTGAACCTGTTGGATATGAATACGGCATGGAAAGCCACTTCTGAGGATAGGGAACTGTATATTGGTAGCAGCCGCCAAAGCGGACAACCCAAATGGACAGCTACCCGTGCCGACCTGGTATTTGGCTCAAATGCAGAACTAAGGGCAATTGCCGAAGTTTATGCCAGCACCGATGGACAGCAGAAATTTGTTAAAGACTTTGTAGCCGTCTGGACTAAAGTGATGAATTTAGATCGTTTTGATCTGGCTTAACAGTTTTTATTAGTCTTAAATACTGAAGGATTGCTGCATGCTGCAATCCTTTTTTTATCTCACTTCATTGTCATCCTGTGGGTTAATTATTTCATAAAAATCACTATTAGTGACAGCCCCTTCGGAGTCGTCATTTCGAGCGGAGTGCAACGTAGTCGAGAACCACGCAGTGCTCAGCGAAGCTAAATCTGTCTCTATAGATTTCTCCATTCCGCTGCCAGTGAAAAACTGGCTTGCTCCAGTCGAAATGACGATTCTTCTATTGTGGCAGTCAATGGTAGGTGAGTTGAATAATATCGTTAAAAAATGCTAGCTCACTTTTCTTAACCATAAAAGCAGATAAGCGTACTGTAAATCTAAATGCCCTTATATGTCTTATATGATAAAAAAAAATCAAGCATAAGCATTAAGGTTCCCGCTTTCGCGGGAATGACGATCCCGAAAAAATTAACCAAACAAATACATCACTGCTAACAAGGCGGGTACCGAAATCAATACCCATAAAACCAGTCCTTGCAAAATGGGTTTAAAACCAACCGAAGTAAATACCTCTCTTGATAATCCCGAGCCAATCAGAAACAAAGTAAGTGTTAAACCAATTTTAGAAAGCTGTACGATTTGGCTTCCAATAATTTTTACAAAAGGCAAATAGGTGTTCAACACAATAGCCAGTACAAACAAAGCAATAAAGTAGGGGATTTTGATTTTAGCCCCCTTATTCCTGAATAACAACGAACTAAGTATAGCAATTGGGATAATCCATAAGGCCCTGGTTAACTTCACTGTGGTGGCAATTTGCAAAGCTTCAGCGCCGTATTTGCTGGCCGCGCCAACTACTGAGCTGGTATCCTGAATGGCAATCGCACTCCAAATCCCAAATTGTTGCTGCGAGAGGTGCAGACTTTGGCCGATCAGCGGGAAAATAAATAAAGCAAAGGCATTGAGAATAAAAATAGTACCTAAGGCAACACTGATTTGTTTTTCCTGAGCTTTAATTACTGGTGAGATAGCCGCAATGGCGCTACCGCCACAAATGGCTGTGCCTACTGTAATGAGAAAAGACGATTTGCGGTCTACCTTTAAAAGCCTGCCCAGTAGATAGCCCATAACCAGTGTGGTTAAGATAGATAAGATGGTAAAGGTAAAACCACTTTTGCCTGCCTGCAAGGCTGAATCTACATTCATGCCAAAACCAAGCCCAACAACCGAAAATTGGAGCAGGATATGTGTAGCCTTGTGGTTAAGGTGTAAAAAAGGATGGCCGATAGATTGTGCCACAACAATTCCCATTAAAAGTGCTACAGGAGGATAGACAAAAGGCATCAAACACAACAAGAGAAAAGCAAAAAAGATGATTTCCCTAACTGTGACCGATTTATTCAATATTTTGTTATCCATGATTTTGTTGTTTTTACACTACAAAGATGAATAAGCCAGGAAGCGTTTAGAAATGAATAATTGCTATCTCTTATAACTTAGAGTTATGAGAGGCGAGATGTTTGATAAAGATTTCATGCAAATCGGGTGTATCGCCCTGCTGCGTAATGAAATAGAATACACGTGTAATATCGAGCCCTTTAACATCAACCACCTTTAATTCGCCGCTTTTAAGCTCTTTGAGTATGGCGTGGATAGACAGGAAAGCGAAAGCATTCGTATTAAGGAGGTAAGCCTTTATACTTTCGGCACTTTCCAGTTCCAGATCCCTGTTAAGTTGCGATAAGCTTAAGCCTGCGTTTTTCAGCGCAGCAGCCACTACTTCAAGCGAACCAGAACCCGGCTCACGCAAAACCAGGGGTAGTTTCTGGAGATCGCTTAGACTAATAGTGGCTTTTTTGGCCATCGGATTAGTATTGCTGGTACAGAGTACAATTTCATCCTGAACAAAAGGCGTGTATTTAATGTGCGGGCGTTTAGATTGCCCTTCAACTAATCCCAGGTCAATTTTATTATCAATCAGCAGGTTTTCTATCGCTTCGGTGTTGTTCGATTTGAGTGATACTGTTATGTCGGGAAACTGTTGTCGGAAAGTAGCCAGGTATTTAGGCAAAAAGTATTGGGCAATGGTTGTACTTGCTCCCATACGAAGCGTTCCCTTGATATTTTTAGCGAGTGTAGAAAGCTCAAAATCAATGTTACGGTGGATGTTTATCAGTGCTTCGGCGTGTTTCAAAAGGATATTGCCAGCCTGGGTAATTTTAATTTTCGTTCCGTTACGGTCGAAAAGCCTGGTTTTATAAAAAGCCTCTATCTCCTGTATATGCTTGGTAACCGCGGGTTGTGTAATAAATAATTCTTCAGCAGCCCTGGTAAAATTAAGCCGCTTGGCCACGATATAAAAAACCTTCAGTCTAAAGTCAAACATCTAAAATATGGGTTAAGCTTTTGCAACGCGCTAAATTAACGAAATATGTGATTTAGTCAGGTAAATTAGCCCAAAGCGTGGCTGATATGCTAAAGATATGTAAATACTTAGTTCATTGATTACAGTTTACGATTAAATCCGGGCATATGTTTTATTTTTGCACAGAATAATACCTAAAAGGGATGATGAACATAACCGACCTGATTATAAGCGATAAAGAACAGATCCAGTTAAATGATTTGTTTTTAGACGAATATAACCGAACCATGCTTAACCAGCTGATCAGAGAGCATAGTTACATAGAACAGCTGCGCCAGTACGAATTGCCGGTTAATAATAAAGTGATGTTGCATGGTAGCTCGGGTTGTGGTAAAACTACTACTGCTAAAGCCACTGCAGCTGCACTGGGTAAGAACCTGCTCGTGCTTAATCTCAGTAATGTAATCAGCGCCCGATTGGGCGAAACCGCCCAGCATGTTAAAATGGTTTTCGATAAGGCCAAACGGGAGAAAGCGGTTCTTTTTCTGGATGAGTTTGATCAGATTGGTAAGGCCAGGAGCGAGGGCGACAAAGATGTGGGCGAAATGCACAGGCTGGTTAATACCATGATCCAGATGATTGATTATTTCCCTGAAAACGCGCTGTTAATCTGTGCCACCAATTACGAGTCATTTATCGATCCGGCTTTGTTAAGGCGTTTTCAGCTTCGCTTAAGTTTTACCATGCCTGGCAACGGAGTGCTGGATGCTTACTACGATAAACTGCTTTCGCGTTTTCCTGAGCACACCCGGATCATTGATCGTAAATATGGTATTTCCTTTGCCGAAGCCAAAGATCATGCTTATCGCCTGGTTAAAGATGCGCTAATCAGTGAATTTGAGCTGCAAGCAACCTTAAGCGAGGTAGAAGAAACCCAAACACTGGTTAATTAGCATTCAAATACAGGTATGTTACAAAACCGGGTAAATCCATTTGGCGAAATTATTAAAACCAGGCATAGGGGCGGCTGGCTGGGTAACCGTGGGGTAATTCACAACAACACTCAAGAAATTGTACGTCAGTTTAAAGTTAAAGCATGGATAACCTGTGTGCTCGAATTTAGGGGCAGGCACCGTGAGGTGATGCAACCCAATCGCTGGACCGAGCTTTTCTTTTTAGACGAGGCTACTGCTTTTGCAGCCGGACACAGGCCCTGCTTTCAGTGCCGCTATGCAGATCACCAGCGTTTTAAAATATTTTGGTTAAAAGGTAATCCCGGGTATCAGTTCAACATGAAAACCGCTGTAAGCGAAATAGATGATATCCTCCACAACGAAAGGATCACAGCCGATAAAACTAAAGTTTATTACCACGAAAGTTTGGATGTGCTGCCTGACGGGACTTTTGTGTTCTATCAAAACAATCCTTATCTCGTTAAAGATAAACAACTGCACTTGTGGACACCAGCAGGTTATGAGGAGCCTGTTCCTTTTCCCGTTTTGGATAAAATAGCGGTATTAACGCCTAAATCCTTTGTAAATATGTTTGCTGCGGGCTATGTGCCACAGATGTTGGCTTAGCTTTTTTACTGAATGCGGAGATTAGCTAAAAAATCTCAATCTTTCTTGGTTTTGTCTCTATTTGGCACCTCGCCCTTAAGTTCAATTGATAAAATATTATCATTGCGGCTCAACACACAACACAATGAACTTAAGTATTACACCAAATGGCCTGTTAAAAACCAAACAGCATTTCGAAATTTTAGATGGTCTCAGAGGACTGGCTGCGGTAGCGGTCGTCGTTTTTCATTTTATGGAGTTTGCTACTCCCGATTACAAAGACAACTTTATTGCACATGCTTACCTTGCGGTCGATTTCTTCTTCTGCCTTTCGGGTTTCGTTATTGCCTATGCTTACGATCACAAAATAGCCGATCTGGGCATTATTCCTTTCTTAAAACTCAGGTTCATCCGCCTGCATCCACTCGTAATTATCGGTTCCGTTATTGGGGTGTTGGCTTTTATTTTCGATCCCTTTAGTAATCTTCAGGCGGTTTATGGCTTTGGACAAACCTTTATTATGTTTCTTTCTTCATGCTTTATGGTGCCTTATCCGCTGGTGCAGGAGCGTTATTTTAATCTCTTTCACCTCAATCCGCCAACCTGGTCGTTATTTTGGGAATATATTGCCAACATTGCTTATGCGGTGCTGCTCATTAAATTGCCCAATAAGGTACTGTGGTTCCTAGCCGCAATTGCTGCGGTAATGCTAGGGTTTGAGGCGCAAAAGGCAGGTTACCTCGGCGTAGGGTGGGGTGGCGATAATTTTTTTGGTGGGGGCATCAGGGTTTTGTATGCTTTCCTAGCCGGAATTTTAGTATACCGTTCTAAATGGATTATCCGTTCGAAACTGGGCTTCGTTTCAATGGGAATTTTACTTCTGGCGGTTTTTCTTGTCCCTTTTTCCAAAGCAAATTCCATTATCGATCCGCTTCTGGTAATAATTTATTTTCCTTTTTTAGTGGCCCTGGGGGCAGGCGCTACACTGCAACCAAAGCTGGCCAAAATCTGTAAATTCTCAGGCGATATCTCTTATCCGCTTTATGTAATCCATTATCCTTTTCTTTGGCTCTTTTTAAGTTATATTGAAGTAAAAAAGCCCGCTATGGCAACTATGCAATTGCTCATCCCTACAGGCACAATTGCATTGGTTTTGCTGGCTTATGGCATACTTGTTTTTGTCGATCTTCCTGTGCGGAAATACCTTAAAAGTATTATGTTTAAAAGGACTTAGACCATCGGATATTCACCTGTTTTTAATCATCATATCAATTTCTGACTGGTAAAGATTCTCTTTTTTATATTTATCTGTTGTTTTAATTAAGCTCCATAAGTTTTTGATTATAAGAATTATAAAATGAATATTTTTAAGCTTTTGTAATTTTAATAACGCATTGATGCAATTAAGATAGTAGCCAGTTGGATTCATTTTTTAAAACTAACCATATTAGTATTTTCAGTGGTTTAAAATTTATGAATTGAATTTGAAAGTTAGTCGTTTTTGGGAGAAAAGATTCTGGCAGAAATACTATTATTTTTAGTAATTATTTCGTAGTTTTGTTTGTCTCTACAAAATAATTATGATCGAGTTAGATTATTTCTTTACGCAAAATGATGAAAAATCAGGCCATTATCAGCTTATTCAGTTTGCACAGAACGAGCCATGGCGTTTGGTACAAGATGGAGAACTATTGGGGAGTTTAGAAAAGTGGAATGGTAAATGGCAGCAATTAAGTGGTAATCCATTATCTGATGCTTTGCTGCAGGGCATCAGTAAAATGATCGAATCGCAGCACTATCATCAGCTCCCTGCGCAGCTCTTATCACGCTGGGGAAATGTAATTGCCGAAGTGGTTACTAAATCAGATCATGAGTACCTGATTATTTGTAAAGAGGCGGTGAGTTTTAGAAGTTTTGTAACCATATTCTCAAAGTTTGTTTCTACTATGCTTAAAGACGAATGGCCGGTAAGTTTTAAGCTTTTTAACGCTGATTTTAGCGAAGATTTCGAACTTACCGCCCATCCTGTTAAAGCAAGCTACAGCTTTGGCTGGAAAGATTGAAGCTACCAGCCAATACCATAATCTTCGCCATGGTTACTAGAGCCGCCCCATAATGTACCATGTTCACGGTCAAAATAAATGGCATTAATCGGCCCGCTGGTGCGATCGCCAAAACTGAGTATATAGCCCATATTTTTTAAGGCCGTTCGTACTTCTTCTTTCGTATTGCTGTTGAGTAAAATTTGTCCGGCTTTTGGTGCCCTGTCTGCTGTTTTGCTTCCACCCAGCGAAAGCCACAATTGGTTGGTATTGAAATTGGCAGCTTCGGTTGCCTTTTGCACCGTCATGCCAAACTCTGCCATATTTAAAAAGAACTGCAACAGGTTCTGGTCTTGCGTATCGCCACCTTGCACAGCCGCCGATGCATAGGGCTTGCCATCTTTTAAGAATAGTGATGGCGATAGGGTTACTCTTGGCCTTTTTCCTGGTGCCACTACATTAAAAGGATTCAGCGTAGAGTCGAGCACAAAGCTTTGCATACGCTGGCTCATGCCAATGCCCGTATTGCCGGCAATGCAGGCAGGTAACCAGCCACCGCTTGGTGTAACCGAAACTACCCAGCCTTCTTTATCAGCAGCCTCTATAGAAGTTGTTCCTCTCCATAAGCGGTCTTCATACACTTCCTTTGGCGTATAGTTCCCTAAATCATGTTTCGGGGCAAAGTTGCGTTTGGTCGTATCAATTTCAAAACCCCGGCTTTTTAGCAGGTTAAGGTAGGGGTTCTTTTGTCCCTGGAAAGGATAGGGGTCGCCAGGACCAATTTTAGCGTCGTTTTTTTCAAACTGAATTAACGATGCACGTTGTTTGGCATAATCTTTACTCAATAAGCCTTTCATAGGTTCTGTAGGTGCCTGATTGGGATCACCATAGTAAAAATCACGGTCGGCAAAGGCCATGTTCATTGCCTGGTAAACCGTATGGATATATTTCGGACTGTTATAGCCCATTTCTTTTAGGTTAAAATTTTCGAGGATATTTAAAGCCTGTAAAAGCATCGGCCCTTGTGTCCACTGTTGTAGCTTGTACACCTCAATGCCTTTGTAATTGGTAGTTAAGGGCGCTTCTTCAATGGGTTTCCATCTGGCCAGGTCTTCCATGGTAATTAAACCGCCTTGTTCTTTGCTGCCCCTTACAAACTCACGGGCAATATCGCCTTTGTAAAAACGATCATAAGCAGCCATTAAAGCCTCTTTGCGGCTTTTCCCTTTTTTCAGGGCTTCTTTTTCGGCTTCAACCATTTTGGTTAAGGTGCCAAGTAGGTCTTTCTGAACAAAAATTTCTCCTCCTGCAGGTGCTTCGCGTTTTTCGCCGGGATGGGTTAAAAATACTTTTTTGCTGTATGGCCAGGTTTTAATGCGTTCTTTATCGCGCTCTATGCTGTTGGCAGCCTGCGCTTCTATAGCGTAACCTGCTGCCATCTGCATGGATGGAGCCAATACCTGTCCAAGGCTCATGGTGCCATACTGGCTTAACATATAAATCAGTCCGCCCGGCGTACCAGGTGTTGTGGCTGCCAGCGGACCATATTCAGGCGGAAAATTATAACCTTTACTTCTGAAAAAATCGACAGTTGCACCCGTTGGCGCAATACCCATGGCGTTAATGGCAATTACTTTGCCCGTTTTAGGATTGTAGATGAGCGCTTGTGTTTCACCTCCCCAGCTTAGTGTATCCCACATGGTGCAGGTAGCGGCCAGCATGGCGCAAGCTGCATCTACAGCGTTACCCCCTTGCTGGAAAATCATCGATCCGGCAGTCGCCGCCATTGGTTTTCCGGTAATGGCCATCCAGTTACTGCCATATAACATGGGTTTTTGGGTTTGCTGGGCCATGGTGCGTGCAGTTACCATGCCGCATAAAAGAAACAGAACAAGCTTTTTCATGAAACTAAGGTAAAAAAAGCCCGATTCAAGCCTGCAAGATAATGCAAACATGTTTGTTACAATATGTGGTCAGCAGGCTGTATATCACAGACCTAAGCCCTTCAAGCCAATACCAAAGCCAAAAGAGACTATAATTTTACAAATCTAGGTTTAAAAAACTGTGAGTTTAAATAACTTTGTCCTTTCGGTTGTATTAAAAAAACGATTTAACTAGATTTAAATTTTTAAAAATCAAATGCTTTTAATAATTCTCAACAGTATCTTCTGTTTATCCTTTATTGGTTTCGCTTATGTTAACCTCAACGATGAAGATCCTTACCTTTGGGTATCCACTTACATGAGCGCTGCAATTTGTTGTGGTTTAGCGGTTTTTGGTCTGTACTATCCTTTGGTTTATTTGTTCTTAATGGCCTTTTATCTTATTTATGCTACTATTCTGTTTTTTGCAAAAGATGGTGTTCGCGACTGGGTAATGAAATATAAAAGACCTAGTTTGGTAGAGAGCATGCAGGCTACAAAACCTTATATCGAACAAACAAGAGAGTTTTTTGGCTTATTGATTATTACAGGAGCACTGCTAATCGATTATCTGGTAGCCGCGGGTACCGTCTAAAGGCATTGATCCTAAATTTCGTGATGATGAAAGCATGTGATGTGGTAACAGCAAATAAATTGTTACTGGATATTATTAAAACCAACTTAAGCGGCGAGGCACTGAACTGGGTTGAAGCCTGGGAAGCAACGCCAGATCAGATAAATGGGTTAGGAAAAGCCTTTGTAATGGCACCCCGCAAAACCGGGAAGGCTATTGTTCAGCTTTCAGTGTTGCAGTTAACGGCACTGGAAGATGCAGGATTAGCTTACGTATCGCAATGGAGTATCGACAGGCTTTTCAGGGTTTGGTTATTGGGGAATTTGCCAGCTACCGATCAGGATAAGTTATATGCTGCAATCGATCAGTTATTCTTGTCGGCAGAAATGAACGAAGCTGTGGCTTTGTACTCGGCGCTTCCTTTTTTACCTTTTCCTGCCATTTGGGCAAAGCGTTGTGCCGAAGGCATCCGGAGTAATATCGGTTCGGTATTGGAAGCCATTATGGAAAACAATCCTTATCCTGCGCAATATCTCGATGAAGCAGCCTGGAACCAGCTGGTATTAAAAGCATTCTTCACCGAGAAAAATATTAACCTCATTGTTGGCTTAGATGAGAGGGCCAATCTCGAACTGGCTTTGACGTTAACCGATTATGCTAAAGAACGTTGGGCTGCCGGACGTAAAGTAAATCCGCAGTTGTGGCGCCTGGTAGGTAAGTTTACCAATGAAGAGATTTTTGAAGTATTAAAAACCGGTTTACAACATTACGATCAGGTAGAACAACGCGCTATTGCACTGGCAGTTGCTGCTTCTGATTATGAACCGGCAAAAGATTATATTGATACTTTTCCAGAGCTTAAAGCCGTTTTAGCAGAAGGCAGTTTAAGCTGGGATAAATTTTAACATTAGAAAGAAAAATATAGATTACATATGTGTTGCAGTAATTCAATTGAAAGAGATAAAGCGATGATGGGAGAACCTGAAGCGTTTGATATTAGTGTGGTAAGTGGAATGAAATTCTTCGATCCACATGTTCACATGACATCCAGGACAACCGACGATTACCAGGCGATGGCCGATGCAGGAGTGGTTGCATTAATAGAACCCGCATTTTGGCTAGGTCAACCGCGTACGGGTCTGGATAGTTTCAGAGATTATTACAGCAGTTTAATCGGTTGGGAAAGGTTCCGTTCATCGCAGTTTGGCATTAAACATTATTGCACCATTGGTTTAAACTCGAGAGAAGCCAACAACGAAAGTCTGTCGGAGCAGGTAATGGAAATTTTGCCACTGTTTATTTATAAGGAAGGTGTGGTAGGGATTGGCGAAATAGGCTTTGATGACCAGACTGCTGCAGAAGAAAAATATTACCGGTTACAGTTGGAACTGGCAAAAGAAGCTGGCCTTCCGGTGCAAATCCACACGCCGCACCGCGATAAGAAAAAAGGTACGCAACGCAGCATGGATATTGCTATTGAGCACGGATTGGATCCTTACAGCATCATTATCGATCATAACAATGAAGAAACCGTAAAAGAAGTATTAGACAGAGGTTTTTTTGCTGCTTTTACCATTTATCCTTTTACCAAAATGGGTAACGAACGTATGGTCGAGATTGTAAAACAATATGGTCCTGAACGCATTATGGTTAACTCAGCTGCCGATTGGGGGATCAGCGATCCGCTTGCTGTGCCTAAAACTGCAGCTTTAATGAAAATGCGTGGTTTAAGCAACGAAGCTATCGAACTGGTAACTTACCGCAATGCCATTACAGCCTTTGCCCAAAGCGGACAGATTGATGAGGCTGATTTTAATGCGCCACAAAGTATCGATCAATCTGTAAAATTTGAAGGCAATACCATTTTACGTGGCGGACAACAGCCACGCACAGATAAATCGTCAATAATCATTAGTTAGTACCTTGAAAAAAATAATCGTTTACCTGCGCATCATGCGCCCGGCAAATGTGGTTACTTCGGTGGCCGATATTTTAGCTGGTATTGCTATTTCCGGTATTTTAACTGCGGGTTTTGCCGTTCCATGGTTATCTGTTTTTTATTTATGCGCATCTACTGCCTGCCTCTACGCAGGTGGTATTGTTTTTAACGACGTTTTTGATGCTGAATTGGATAAGATAGAACGTCCGGAACGGGCTATTCCAAGCGGAATCATTAGCCTGCAAAATGCTACGCTTTTGGGCAGCCTGTTATTATTGGCAGCTATCGGTCTGGCTTTTTTGAACAGTGTAGATTCCGGTACGTTAGCGATTTTGGTCGCCATATTTGCTTTGCTTTACAATAAATTTGGCAAGCATCATTCGTTTTTTGGACCTTTAAAGATGGGGCTATGCCGTGGTTTTAACCTCTTGTTGGGCTTAAGTATTATACCCGAAATGCTTTACAGTCACTACTACCTGGCCATTATTCCGGTAATTTATATTTTCTCGATCACGATGACCAGTCGTGGAGAGGTGCATGGCGGTACGGCTAAAAATTTATATCTGGCTGCTTTGTTATATGGCATCGTAATTTGTGCCATTGCTTATTTTGCTTTTATTAACGACAGGTTATGGTGGTCGCTGCTGTTTTTATTGCCTTTTGCCTTTATGATTTTTAAACCATTGTTTAAAGCCATTAACCAACCAATTGGTAAAAACATTGGTGCAGCGGTTAAAGCTGGGGTAATATCCTTAATTTTGATGGATGCCGCCTGGGCGGTAACTTTCGATGCATTGATCCTCGCTTTTGTAATTACGGCATTGCTACCCGTTTCGATGTGGCTCTCTAAATTATTTGCCGTAACCTGATCCGATTTAACCTGATTATCCAATTATTATGGAACATTTACAACAATCCTTTACTGTACAATACAATTATAATGTTTTCTTTACCTCAGCACTTTTTGCTGCTGAAAATAAGTTATTCAGTGATTTTCTAAGCCAGCTTAACCCGGCTGTAACCATAAAAAAGATCCTTTTTGTAATTGATGAAGGGGTTGCTGAAGCGCATACAGCTTTAACCGCTGAAATAAAGCAATACTTTAACACTTATAATCAAACGCAACTTGTTCAGGATATTATCGTAATTCCCGGTGGCGAATTGGTTAAAAATGATACCCAATATCTCGATCGGATTTTAGAAGCCATCAATACCCATGGTATCGACAGGCATTCTTTCGTAGCGGCTATTGGTGGTGGTGCCGTGCTGGATATGGTGGGTTATGCGGCAACCATAGCGCACAGGGGTATTAAACACATCCGCATACCGAGTACGGTACTTTCTCAGAACGATTCGGGAGTTGGTGTTAAGAATGGTATCAACTATTTCAATAAGAAAAACTTTCTGGGCACTTTCTCACCGCCTGTTGCAGTGTTTAACGACGAATTATTTTTAAATACACTGTCTGATCGCGATTGGCGTTCGGGCATTGCCGAGGCGATTAAAGTAGCCCTGATAAAAGATCTTGAATTTTTTGAGTGGTTAGAAGCCAATGCTACGGCGCTGGCGCATCGCGATAGGGAAGCCATGAATTACCAGATCTGGAAATGTGCAAAACTACACCTGGAACACATTCGCAGCGCCGATCCTTTCGAAAACGGATCAGCACGTCCGCTTGATTTTGGCCACTGGAGCGCACATAAACTCGAATATTTAACCAATTTCGAAATCAGACATGGAGAAGCAGTGGCAATGGGCATTGCTTTAGATACCGTGTATTCGAACCTATCGGGTAGGATAAGTGCTGCAGATGCCCAAAGGGTTATTGCGGTAATCCAGGCATTGGGCTTTGAATTAACGCATCCATTACTTCAGGTAGAGGGCGATAACAGCCCTATTTTACGAGGCTTAGAAGAGTTTAGAGAACACCTGGGTGGACAGCTTACCATTACCTTGCTTACGGCCTTGGGTAAAGGAGAAGAAGTTCACGAAATAGATGCCGTAATCTTAAAACAAGCGGCCGAATCGTTGCAAAATCAGGCTGCTGCACATTCAACTACTACCGCATTATGAAACTAAGTTCAGGTCATTTAACCTTTTGTACCAATATATATGCCGGCGAAAGCTGGGCAGCGCATTTTGCAGTACTGAAAGATAGCTTTCCAAAGCTAAAGGCAGCTTTATCGCCTGATGAACCCATGGGCATAGGCTTGCGTCTTTCTAATCTGGCCAGTATCGAATTGCTTGAAGCAGCACAGCTAACGGCATTTAAACAATGGCTGGATGCTGAGGGGGCTTATGTTTTTACCATGAACGGTTTCCCTTACGGAGGCTTTCACCATACCCGCGTTAAAGATCAGGTACATGCACCCGACTGGACTACAACAGAACGATTGGATTATACCTTACGTTTAGCTGAAATACTGGCACAACTGGTTCCGGATAATATGGATGCGGGTATTTCTACCTCGCCCTTAAGTTATAAACCCTGGTTTAAAGCGGATTCGGAAAGACAGGCAGCAACAGTTAAAGCAACAAGTCATGTTTTGGCTGTAGCTGAAGCGCTGAACAAAATATACCAGAATACCGGCAAACTGATTCATTTGGATATTGAGCCAGAACCAGATGGTTTTCTGGAATCTGGTCCTGAATTTATCAACTGGTATGAAAACGAACTTTTACCAGCCGGAAAAACTGCATTTGCAGCACAGGCTGGTTTAACTCCCGAAAAGGCAGCAGAAATAATAAAAAGACACATTTGCCTGTGTTACGATGTTTGTCACTTTGCCATCGGCTACGAACCGCATGCTGCAATTGTACAGGAGTTGCAGGAAAAAGGCATTCAGGTGGGTAAGATACAGATCAGCGCTGCTTTAAAGGCAAAACTGCCTGAAGCCAATGCCGACAGGAGCGCGGTATTAGCTGCACTTGCTGGTTTTGATGAACCGGTTTACCTACACCAGGTAATTGCGCAACAGAAAGATGGCAGTTTAATCCGCTATCCTGATCTGTCAAACGCATTGGCTGATGCCGAAAGACAAGAAGTGCAGGAGTGGCGCGCGCATTTCCATGTGCCAATCTTTGTAGAGGAGATGGGTTTAATTCAATCTACCCAGGCCGATATCAGGGCAGTGTTGGCATTACAAAAGAACAATCCTTTTACCAATCACCTCGAGGTAGAAACTTATACCTGGGAAGTACTGCCTGCACAATTGAAGGCACCTTTAAACGAATCTATTATCCGCGAACTCGATTGGGTAAAAAATACATTAGCACAGTAAAAACATGCATAAAACAGTTGTAATCGATATTGTAGGCTTATCTAAGTCAGTTATTGGCGCAAATACACCTTTCTTACAGAAATATATTACCGAAAAGCATTTAACCACAATAGCGCCTTTGCTGCCTGCGGTTACTACTGCTGCACAATCGGCTTATTTGACAGGGAAATACCCTGCAGATAATGGTATTGTTGGCAATGGCTGGTACGACCATGCAGAAAGTGAAGTAAAGTTCTGGAAACAATCGAACAAACTGGTTCAGGGCGAAAAGATTTGGGATAAAGCCAAACAGGAAGACCCTAATTTTACCTGTGCCAATATGTTCTGGTGGTACAATATGTATTCGACTGTTGATTATTCAGTAACCCCGCGACCAAATTACCTTGCGGATGGGCGTAAACTACCCGATTGTTACTCGCAACCTGCTGAATTAAGGGACCACCTTCAAGCGAAATTAGGTCAATTCCCCTTATTCCAGTTTTGGGGACCAGGGGCTAACATTAAATCGACCCGATGGATTGCCGATGCAGCTATGGAAACCGAAAACCTGCACAACCCAACCCTAACGCTGATCTATTTGCCGCACCTGGATTACTGCTTGCAGAAGTTTGGTCCGGATGAAGCTAAAATCGGTACTGAATTGCAGGAGATAGATCAGGTAGTTGCCGATTTGGTTGCTTTTTACGAAAATAAAGGTGCACGCGTAATTTTACTCTCCGAGTATGGGATTGCACCGGTAAATAACCCCATTCACCTTAACCGTTTGTTCAGGGAGAATGGTTTGATTCAAATCCGTGAAGAACGTGGTTTGGAATTGCTCGATGCTGGTGCTTCAAAAGCATTTGTAGTAGCCGATCATCAGATTGCGCACGTTTACATTAATGATAAATCGGTTACCGAACAGGTAAAAGCTTTGCTTAAAAACGTACCGGGTATAGAACTTGTTCTCGATAAAGCAGCACAACAAACGCACCACATTAACCACGAACGCTCTGGCGACCTGGTATTGATGGCCGATGAACACAGCTGGTTTACCTATTATTTCTGGTTAGATGATACCAAAGCTCCCGACTACGCCAGAGTAGTTGATATTCATAAAAAGCCAGGTTACGATCCGGTTGAAATGTTTATGACCTCTAAATTAAGGGCGGGTTATAAATTGTTGCGAAAGAAAGCAGGCTTCAGGTACGTGATGGATGTGATTCCACTGGATGCTACCTTAATAAAAGGATCGCACGGACGGATTAACACCAAAGAAGAATTCAAGCCTGTATTGGTTACGCCTAATAAAATCGATAAAGCTTTAACGCCGGTAGATGTTTATCAGGTGATATGGGATAGTTTGACTTTGTAGATTTCCAATTCTATTTTCCCGCAGATATCAGAGATAAGATACGCAGATTTAAATTATCCGGTGTCATTTATTGTGGATTGGCTATGCCTTTGGTAATGCCTTATGATCGATAAGTTTTTTATCTGCGGTTGAATCTCTTTAAATCTGCGGGAAATAATAATTAATTACCTCGAAGTTGATAAATCGGGATGCGTTATTATAAAATCGGAATGCGTTATTTGAGAAATGGGATGCGTTATTATAAAATGGAATAGCATTGTTATAAAATCGGAATGCGTTATTTTAAAATGGAATAGCATTATTATAAAATCGGGATGCAAAAAACAAGTCTGGCCATTAACCCAAATTTCTTCGGACAACAACCAGACTTGATGCGTAATTTTAATTAACCGTAATCCATTTGTTCAGGCTATTATTCGCACCCTCTACAATAATTTTATAAAAGGTAGCCGGATAATCTTTCAAATCAGCAAAATAGTGCTGTTGGTTGAGATCCACAGTCGCCAGTAAATGGTAATTGTCTTTCCCGCCTGTTTTAAACTCGTTGGTAGTAGCCAGCCATATTTTTACCTTTCCATTCTTTTCGAGTGCCTTCCAGCTAATATCGAGGTGTTTCTGCATAGGATTTATCTTAAGGTTAGCCAAAGAAACAGGGCCGATAAATGGTGTTCCATCAATTTCCTGTAAAACACTTTCGGGCAGTTGTACATGGAGGTAACGGGCTATAGAAGGCATAATATCTACTACACCTAAATCAAAATACTGTGCATAGGTATTCAGGTTTTTGTAATTGCTAACCATCCAGGTAGATCTTTGCCTGTCTGATTGCCCACCATGACCACGCCCGGTTTTCTCATCGCGTCCATGGTCGGTAGTGATGATAATTAACCAGTCTTCTTTAAATTTCTGCTGACGATAGTTAATGGCATCCCAAATTTTTCCTACCTGTGCATCAAGCAGCGCAATGGCATTAGAAAACTCCGGGCTATCTCCGTAGCGGTGCCCCATGTCATCAGTATATTCCAGATAGATCCATGAAAGATCCGGAGCATTTTGTTGCAGGGTATGGGCAGCCTGTTTGATAACTTCTTCATCAATCTGATGCATATAAGCCGATTTTTTGTCGTGCTTAAAGCGTACAGTATCCAGTTCATAGCCATCAAGAGCATAATCGGGCTTAAAGTTGCCGGTAGCAGCAAGCCCATCGCCAAGCAATTTGGTTCTGTTATCCGTCCAGCTCGAAAATATAGCAGTTTTTTTATCAGGATACTGGTTTTTGAACACCCTGAAAATATGCTGATAATTGTAATTAGGTGCCTTAATATCGTTATCAGGCACATTGTGCTTATTTACCCAGGTACCGGTAAGTAAACTGTTATAGCCTACAGCCGAGATGGTTGGCGTTTCGTTATAAGAGCCTTTGTCGCCTCCCACATGCATGCGTGAGTAAGCACCTGCCGTGATGATCTTCTTAAAATTAGGCAGGTTTTCTCGTTCTATCACATCTGCAGGAATGCCATCTGCGATGATGTAAACCACCTTCTGCTGACGCTGTTGTGCATTTACAATGGTTGATAAACCCATGCAGGTAGTAAAAATAACAATCTTTAAGCGCTTCATATTTTTTTAGCTTAAATGTTAAAAGGAGTGAGGATAATAGGTGTTTTCTACAGTGCCATCAGTATATAGTTTTAACATGGCATATCCCGGAGGCGTTTCCAGATAATAACCCGGGCCAGCTGATTCGGCATCGCCTTTACCCCACCAAAAGCCACTCATGGCACCATTGCAACAATAAAGCACACCATTGTATGCCGTGTGATCGGAAAGGTGGTTGTGGCCACTTAAACAGATTTTAACTTTATCGCGGTGTTTATAGAAAAGATCCTTTAGCTTTTTGGCATCCGAATGACCTCCGCCTACCAATACCTGTGTGGTACCCAAAATAGGATAATGCGACATGATTACCGTAGGTGTAGCCGCTGGTAATTTTTCCAGCACCTGCTGCAACCAGTTGTACTGTTCATCATCAAGAGATATTTTGCTGTTGTTGCCATCCAGAATAATAAAATGCCAGTTCTTTTTCGAAAAGCTATAATAACGGTGTGGGATTTTTAAACGTTTAACAACATAGTCTTTACCGTACATTTCATCAGTCTTTGCCGGTGCTTTCCACCAGGGATCGTGATTGCCAATGCAACTGTATACCTCATGTTTTTCCATGCCTTTCAGGCAGTCATCCCAAATCGCCCATTGTTCGGTAACCTGATCGCGTACCACATTATCGTACGATGCATCGTTAATGGAATCGCCTCCGTTTAAGAAAAAATCAGGCTTATGCTTGCTGATGATCTGTTTTAGGCAGCTCTTAAAACGCTCAGGTGCATTATCACCCGGCCGGATGTGTACGTCGGTAATATGTGCCACGCTAAGTGCCAGTTTTTTATCCTTTCTGTTTTCGCTTTCATTAGCTGTAGCGAAGGCAGGAAGGCTGCCGGTTGCTAATGCACCGGCAGCCAAGCCTACTGTTTTTAATAGTGTTCTTCTTTTTATTTCCATGGTTTACCAGCCAAAAATCTGTTTAAGTTTAGGGTTTAGAGTAACTTGTTGTTGTGGGATAGGGCGGTAGTAGAATTTAGGCTCTTCAAAATTCCTGATTACATTTTCGGTTACTATGTTACCTCCGCCATTGCCAGCTTTCAGGTACACGGTAGCATCCGTTCCGATGGTTCCGGCACGGTAATATACCAGTTTAACACCCAATGAATTTTTCTCTTTTTGTTCTTCTGCCGGAACAGTAGCTGTTCTGTCGATTAGAATAATATCATCAATACCATCGCCGGTAAGGTCGTATTTACCCAAGCCAGCAAAGTACATGCCTTCCGGACTTTTGGTTAATAATTTACCTGCTTTCCAACGCATCAGGTCATCGTATCTTAGGTTTTCGAAAGCAAATTCTACCCTGCGCTCGCGCCTGATTTCGAAGATTACGCCTGCATTGGCCGTAACATTAGGGTATTGAAGCTGTAAAAAAGCATCTGGTCCTGCGTTTGCTGCTCCCATGTCGAGGTTTGGCATACCCGCTCTTTTTCTTAGTAAATTTACCGATTGGTCTAAGTCTGATTGGGTTAAAGTACCCAGTTCGGCAAGTGCCTCCGCATAGTTTAGCAAGATCTCTGCATAACGGTAAACCGGGAAATCGACACCATTTAGGATGTTATTATCGGTACTGTTTACATAACCTTTCAGCTGGTGGTAGCCTGTAAAGTTTTTGTTTAAACGCTGGATGTAAGGTGTTGCATCAGGTACCCTGGTCCAACCCGGATATACCATCGTTTGCGACATGCGAGGATCGCGGTTTTTAAATTCATCAACAAAACTCTTTTGTGCATAACCAGCTATATCAGTAAAACGTGTACCATCTTTCATCAGGTAGGTAAGCAGCAGGTCTTTGGCAGGAGCCTGTTCGTAATCGCCAAATACTACACCATTAACGTTTTGTCCTTTACTTTTGCTCAGGTCGAAAATGTTGGTTAAAATCACTTCACTGTTTCCGGTTAAATCCTGGCTAGCGAATAAAGTGGCATAATCCTGATCAGGGCGGTTAGTGTTGTAAATGCTGAATTTTTTGGCTGCTATAATTTCGCCTGCAACCTTTGCAGCGGTTTGTAAAAATGTATTGGCAGAACCGCTAAGGTTTAATTCGCTATGGTATTTGCGATAAGTGCCTTCATATAAAGCCGCACGGGTGTATAAGGTTGCTACAGCCCATTTGCCCGGGGTACCAACAGGTACGCTTTCCCTAACATTTTTATAGGCGAAATCTAAATCAGCCATAATACTGTCGGCGATTAATGCGCGCGTATCGCGTGGCTTATAAAGTTCTTCATCACCAGGCTCTAAGGTACCTGAGTACCAGGGCACATCCGAAAAGCGCTTTATTTTATCGAGATAGAACTCTGCACGGTAATAGCGGGCAAGACCGGCATAATGGTTTTTAATCGCACCGGTAACCTGTGCTTTCTTAAAATTCTCTAAAAAGTAATTGATGTTACGCAATCTGCTCCAGCTCCAGCCGGTTGTAATGTTTTGGGCGTTTGCAGTGCCCAGCATGATGTTTTTAACCTCAACGGCAGCTGTAGTGGCTACGTTATCGGTACTCTGATCGTTCAGGTAACTGTTGCGATCGGGTTGCGATAACAGACCGTTTACATACAGGGCCAAATCCTCTTCTGTATTGAAGAAAAGATTGGGTGAAATAGAGGTTTGCGGATAGCGGTCTAACTCGCCTTTTTTACAGGCGGCAAATGTACCGGCAAGACCAATAAACAATATATATATGTACTTTTTCATTTAATTGTTTTTGAAATGTGATGAATCTTTGTTGGATTAGAAATCAAGGTTTAAACCCACAGCATACCTGCGTTGGTAAGGATAAGCCCAGGCTGTTGGCCCCTGGTTAACTGCTTCAGGATCGATAAATTTCTTAATGCTAGAGAACTCGTAAAGATTATCGGCGGTTACAAATAGGCGCAAACGGCTGATGCTTACTTTTTTAGTCCATTTAGCAGGGAAGGTATAACCCAACGATACGTTTTTGATACGCAGATAAGCACCGTTTAACAGGTATTTGGTTTGTGGAATATCCAATCCGGCACCGTAGTTGGCATCAGCAAGCCACGATTGTAATACAGGATATTGCGAATCGGTATTGGCATCGGCCAAACCAGCTGCCAGATAAGAAGCCGAGTGTTTTGCACGTTGCTCTGGAGAATCTGCTGCACCACGGTAAAAATCAAGGTTCCATGGATATACGTTTGCATAAGGCTGCTGATAAGGTCCCCAGAAAAGGTAATGGTGCGGATAAAAGTCTCTTTTTAATACCCCTTGTAAGAATACCGAAATATCAAAACCGTTCCAGTCCATATTCAGGTTTGCACCAATGGTATAGCGGTCGGCGCTGTTACCAATTATTTTTAAATCTTTCGGATCGTTAGCGCTTAAACCACGTTCTATTTTCTTATTGCCATCCAGATCTACATATTTTGGCCAGCCTTCTACAATAGATAATGCACCCCATGGAATAATAGCCGATTCATCTAAAGCTGCAATTTCTGCTTTACTGCGGAAAACACCATCGTTTTCCAATCCCCATATTTCGCCAAGGGTTTGTCCTTCACGGTAGTTCGAAAACAGGTTCTGATCGTTCTTGAATTTGGTGATTTTGGCCTTAGAATCGGCAAGGAATATTTTGGTTTCGAAATTGAATGGTTTATCTGCTACCATAAACTTATCTCTGTACGATACCGAAAGTTCCCATCCTTTAGTGCGTAAATCGGCAGAATTTTGTCTTGGTACTGATGTACCAAGCACACCTGGTAACTCCTGACCAGCCGTTAACATCCCTTTAGTATCGCGGATGTAGTAATCGAATGTGAAAGAAAGTTTATCGTTTAATAAACCGATATCAGTACCCAGGTTTAAAGTCGATACCCTTTCCCAGGTATAGGTCTGAGGATCTACGTTTAAGCCCGGTGCTCCGGTTATAATCTGGTTCTGGCCAGCACCACCAATCAGGTAACCTGAAGTACCTGCAGCCAACGACTGGATGTAACCGAAATCGCCTACGTTTTGGTTACCCAAATCGCCATAAGAAGCACGTAATTTAAAAGTGTTGAAAGCAGGTGAAAGCGGTTTAAAGAATTCTTCGTTACTGGCTATCCAGGCTACAGAGGCCGATGGGAAGAATCCCCAGCGTCTTTCAACAGGGAAACGCGATGAACCATCATATCGTCCGGTTGCCTCTAAAATATATCTGTTTTTATAGGTATAGTTTAAACGGCTGAATGCACTGTTGGTGGCATAGGCAGAATATCCTCCCGTGGCTGTAGCCGCACCACTGGTAAGCGAAAGGTAAGGTGTTGATGAAGAAATAAGCACCTGTCTCGACGCATTTACTGTAGAATAATTGTAGTCTTCGCTGTTAAAACCAGCCATGGCACTAAAGAAATGATCGCCAATTGTTTTTTTATAGGTGGCGTATAAGTTAAAGGCATTGTTGTACAGGTAACCATTGTTTTCGGTTACTGAGCCGGTTCCGCCTTCTTCGCGGATATCGTTAGGACCATAACCAATTTTATATTTTTTGGAGTCGGCATGGCTTTTCCAAAGCTCGCGTTTAAAAGAAGCATCACCATTTACCTGTAAATCACCATTTAAGAAAAGGGCAGTTGCACTGGTAATATTCTGGAAACCAAACATGTTTTGTAAGTTGTTTCCACCATCAACCAACCTTGCAGCCAATCTTCCGGCTGACGTATTGGCCCAGGTACCATCCGGGTTTGTAGCCACATCGGTTGGCATCAGGTAATAAAGGTCGGTAATACTCGAGTTTGGTAATGCCCGCTTGGTTTCATAAATGTTCAGGTTATTATCAACCTTAAGCCACGAAATTGGCGAGAAGCCTACTTTTGATCTTAAGCCATAACGGTCCCAGTAATCGGCCGTTAATTTGTTTAAACCATTATCTTTAGCATAATCAGCCGATAGATAATAGGTTAGGGGCTTGTTATTTACAGTAGCTCCGCCCGAAAAAGTAAGGGTGTGGCTTTTAGATAAACTCTGGTTGTTAAAAAAATAGTTGTACCAGTCGTTGCTACCCATATAGGCCCATTTGGTTGGGTCTTTCGGATCAAGACGGGTATCGGCTATAGATGGATCGTCTGATCTTTCCTTAGCCCAACGGTAGTATTCGTCAGAATAATTAACATAATCCCATGGCGTATTATCTGTTGCTGTTTCCAGCACCCTCGAGAAAATGTAAGGATCGGTTACAGGCTTAGGCAACAAAGTTGGTTTAGCCCACGATAGGTAGGTGTTGTAACTGATTACATTACGACCTGCGGCACCTTGTTTAGTGGTGATCAAAATTACCCCGAAAGCTGCTCTTGCACCATAAATAGCAGACGAAGCTGCATCGCGCAATACGGTAAACGAAGTAATATCAGAAGGGGTTAAGCGCAACATATCGTCGTTGCTTGTAGCCGGAATACCATCAATTACAATTAAAGGAGAACCACCGTTAATGGAAGTATATCCCCTGATATTGATATTGGGCAGTGAGCCTGGCGAACCACCGGCATAGGTAATGTTTAAACCCGGGCTAATACCCTGCAAGCCTTGCAGTACATTGGTTACAGGCCTTGACTCGAGTTGCTTACCCGAGATCTGATCGATTGCACCGGCAATGTTGATTTTTTTCTTTGTGCCAAAACCAACTACTACAACTTCATCCAGGTTAGCGTAATCGGGCATTAGGGCTACATCTATTTTGGTTTGCCCGTTTAAGGCAATTTCCTGTTGTTTATAGCCAATGTAAGTGAAAACCAGAACGGCATTTGCCTTCAGGTCGTTAATAGTGTAAGCACCATTGCCGTTAGTAGCGAGGTGCAGATTGGTTCCTTTTACCGAAATGTTTACGGCAGGGAGGGTTTCCTTAGTCTTTGCATCAGAGACTACCCCTTTTACGGTAATTCCCTGGGCAAAGGCGCTGGCCGATAAAATCAGCAGCGTAAAAATCCATAATAGTTTTTTTTTCATTTTGCTTGATAATTGTTTGGTTTAAATGTGATAGTTGTTTTTTGGCGGCCGCTAAATTGAACATATCATATTAAGGTTAAGTTAAGACTAAATTAATATATTGATTGAACATTCATTTAATTTATTTTAAAAATAAATTTTGCGAATGCTGCTACTTTTGGTTAGTTTGCCCCATTAAATTAACAGCAGTATGGGAAGGAAAAGCCTAAAAGAGACAAGGCAACTGGAAATCATCAAGGTATTTTATCAGGTAGCCAAGAAAGAAGGCTATGAAAATAGCTCTATAGCCAAAATTGCCAAAGTAATGGATATTAACCCAAGTTTAATTATTCATTATTTTAAAACTAAAGAAGACCTCAGCTATGCACTGATCGATTATATACTGGAACGGTATTTACTTATTTATACCATAAAAGATAAAGGCGAACCCAGGCTCGAAGACCTTCAGAAAACGGTAGAAATGTTGTTTTCTAAAAAATGGAACCTGCTTTTTGATGACGGCCTGTTTTATACTTTTTATGCGCTGGCCTTTAGGGAGAAAAAGATCAAAGCGAAGTATAAATTAATACTGGACTCGCTGCGCAAAGGATTGGCTGATATGATTGAGGTTTGCAATGCCAAAGGATTAACCTCAATTAAAAATCCGCAAACTACAGCAGATCTGATTTTTGTACTGGTAGATGGGGCATACTTTTACCTATCGCTGGAAAGCGATAAAAAAGCCTATACAGAAAGGCTTGGCTATTACAAACATAAGGCTTATCAGATTTTGGGGATAGAACAGTTAAGCCTCGCTGGTACGCTTTCTGCTGGTTAACTGACGGCCAAGCGCGTAAATGCCAATGGTCATCCACAAGAGGTTGGCCGCTGCATTAGGCAGGTCGCTGGTATCAAGCGCGGTTAACGCCAGGCACAGGCCACCCACAACGTTAAGCAACTGAAATGTCCACGATTCTGCTTTAATTACTTTTAAACTTAATAAGAGGTAACCTAAGGTACAAAGCAGTACACCGAGCCAGCCAATACAGGTCATGATTAATTTTGTTATATCGCTAAAAATTGCGTCCAATATAACAAATTACCATTAGCAGTACAGTCTATTTTGAATACATTATAAAAGATCATCGATTGCTGGTTAATTGCAGCATGCTTAAAAATCTTAGCAAAAGTTTTTGCCCGATATGAAACAAAATGTTCGATATCGGGCATTTTTTGTTTCTGAATAATTTTTAAACAATTGTTTTTCAGTGTTTTAACTTTGGTATTGTGCTTGTGATGGATGTGCTAAAAATATTTAGATGGACACACTCATTGCCGAAGAAGTTTTAGCGAAAAAGAAGCAGAAAAAATACCTCATTGCCGGGATCGTCCTGCTGGTAATTATTGCCTGTATCTGGTGGGTAAGGTTTTATTTTAAACCTGCCTTAACCCTTGCCGATATTACCACAGCAAAGGTAGAAGTTGGCATCATCGAAAATACAATTAACGCTACCGGTGAGGTGCTACCCGAATTTGAAGAAGTTTTAACCAGTCCCATTAATGCATCGATTAAAAAAGTTTTAATGGATGCCGGCAATAAGGTTACCAAAGGCCAGTCGATTTTAACCCTCGATAAATCTATAAGCCAGACAGATTATGATAAACTTCAGTTCCAGATGGAATCGAAGCAAAACGAGATCCGCAAGCTGAAACTCGATCTTGAGAAAAGTTTTTACGATATCAAATCCAACAACAGCATCAAACAATTGCGGATCAGCAACCTTACTGATGCGGTTTCTTCGGCCAAAAGATTACTTAAAGCAGGTGGCGGTACCAAAGAAGATGTAGAACGTGCCGAACTGGAACTTAAAGTGGCCGAACTCGAAAAGTTACAGCTCGAAAATGAAATCAGGAGCAAACAGCAAACGATGAAAATCGAGATCAGGGAGGCCGAAATTGCTTTGGCCATCCAGCGGAACGACCTCGATGCATTGAAACGCAGGCTCGATCTGGCCGATTTAATTGCTACAAGACCGGGTGTAATTACCTGGGTAAATAAAAACATTGGTTCGGCGGTTCACGAAGGTGATGCATTGGTGCGCATTGCCGATTTAAGTGGCTTTAAGGTGGCGGGCAGCATGTCTGATAATTTATTGGACAAAATCCACAACAATATGACTACGATTATCCGCATAGGCGATACGCAGTTAAGGGGCTCAATTGTAAATATTTCGCCAGCAGTAAACAATGCGATTGTTTCCTTCGATATACAGCTGAACCAAAAAGATAGCAAGGTGTTGAGACCAAATCAAAAAGTAGATGTTTTTTTGGTTACGGCTACACGTAATGGCGTTTTGAGGGTGGCCAATGGTCCGGCATTTAACGGTACTAATCTGCAGGAAATTTTTGTGCTCAAAAATGGTATTGCCGAACGCAGAACCGTTAAAACGGGGCTGAGCAATTTCGATTATGTTGAAATTTTAAGTGGTTTAAAAGCCGGCGAAGAGGTAATTACTTCGGATATGGGCGACTACAAAAATGTTAAAACAGTAACCATTAGCAATTAAGTTATGACAAAGCAGTTTTTAATGATGCCTTTGTTGTGGTGGATCGGTTTCGGGGTTTTTGCCTATCCCAAAAACGATACGCTAAGGTTAAGCCTGCCCCAGGTGGTAGCAATGGCTAAAGCCAATTCCATTGCTGCCAAGCAGGCCATTACGGTTAAAGAAACCAAATATTGGGAATGGCGCACATTTAAATCCAATTATCAGCCTCAGCTGGCTTTAGAAGGGGTGTTGCCGGGTTATACCAAAACCTATACCCAGGTGCAGCAACCTAACGGAAGTATTCTTTTTCAGCCCGTGCATTACGATAATTCGTCGCTCACTCTAAATTTTAGCCAAAGTATTGCAGCAACCGGCGGTACCATTTACGGCACTACGCAATTGCAGCGTTTCGATGATTTCGACCGCAAAAATGTGCTTTACAATGGTATTCCTTATGGTTTAGGCTATACGCAACCCTTGTTGCAGTTTAATGCCCTAAAGTGGGACAAAAAAATAGAACCCCTGAAGTTTAACGAAAGCAAGCAGGCTTTTATAGAAACACAGGAGAAAATATCGGTTACCGTAACCGAATACTTTTTCGATTTGCTTTTGGCGCAAGTTAACCTCGATATTGCCGAACTGAATTACGCCAATACCCAGCGGATATTAACCATTGCCGATACCAAATTTGAACTGGGTAAAATTTCCAAAAATGAAATCCTGCAGTTGCAGTTGGAGGTTTTAAATGCCCAAAAGGCAGTAGGTACAGCCAAACGTGATGTAGAAATTGCCACATTGAACCTAAGAAGTTATACCGGTATTGAGGGCGACGACCGGATCAAACTAAACATGCCGGCCGTAGTTGCACAAATGAGTGTAGCTACAGAAAAGGTATTGAGCGAGGCTTACGAAAACCGCTCGGATGCCATTGCATTTGTACGCAGGTTGGCCGAAGCCAGAAGGGATGTGGCTAAAGCCAAAGGTGAAAATGGCTTGAAAGCCACTTTGAGGGCTAATTTGGGTTATTCAAATGCGGCAACAAATGCCTTTGATGTGTACCGCTCGCCTAAAAACCAGCAATCAGTAGAGCTGCAGCTTTCAATTCCGGTGATGGATTGGGGTAGGTCTAAATCGCGCACCAAAACCGCACAGGCCAACGAGCAATTTACCATTTACGCTGTTGAACAGGATAAGCAAACCTTTAAACAGCAGATTGTTACGCAGGTTACCCTTTTTAACATGATGAAAGAGCAAATACAACTGACGGATAAAGCCGAAAAAATTGCTGCAGAGAAATACAAAATAGCCGGTGAGCGCTACGTATTGGGAAATTTGAGTATTACCGATCTCAGTATTGCCTTTCAGGAAAACGACCGCGCCAAACGCGATTACGTTTCTTCACTGCGCGATTTCTGGGCTGCCTATTACCAGCTGCGCTATTTATCCCTTTACGACTTTGAGCAAAATAAAAAAATCAGCTATTAAATACATATTTAAAACCTTACATTTTACATCATCCATTTTACATCATCCATTTTACATCAAACATTATGATACGCTTACAGAACATCGAAAAAGTTTACCGCACCGACACGGTAGAAACGCTGGCCATAAATGGCATAAACCTAGACATTGCCAGGGGCGAATTTCTATCCATTATGGGGCCTTCGGGTTGTGGTAAAAGTACTTTGCTTAATATTATGGGCTTGCTGGATGAACCTTCAAAAGGCAAAATACAGATCGATAGTCAGGATATCAGCAGTTATTCAGATCAGAAACTGGCCCGGTTCCGGAACGAAAAACTGGGGTTTATTTTTCAAAGCTACCACCTCATTAACGATTTACAGGTGCTTGATAATGTAGAGTTGCCGCTGTTGTACCGCAATTCATCTGCTAAAGAACGGAAAAAACTGGCTACTGCAGCTTTAGAAAAGGTGGGCCTGAGTAATCGTTTAAAACATTTCCCTACGCAGCTATCTGGTGGTCAGCGGCAGCGCGTGGCTATTGCACGGGCAATTGTTGGCAATCCGCAGATTATCCTGGCCGATGAGCCGACCGGTAACTTAGATAGCGCTATGGGTAATGAGATTATGGATATCCTGATTAACCTTAACCAGAACGAGGGCACTACCATTGTGATGGTTACGCATGATGAAAATATGGCACACAAAACACACCGTTTGGTTCGCCTCTTCGATGGTTCTCAAGTTCAATAAAATACCGCTATGTTAAAAAACTACTTTAAAATCGCCATAGCTGTACTCAAAAGGAGGAAGTTTTTCACCTTCGTAAGCTTGTTCGGAATCAGTTTTACCCTAACCATTCTAATGGTTACCGCTGCGTTTATGGATAAAGTTTTAAGTCCGGATTATCCCGATTTGAAACGCGAACGCTCGCTCTACGTGGGCAGTATGGAATACAAAAATACCAAAGAAGGCTGGCTGAACCGGAGCGATGTTTCTTTCTATTTTTTCAAACATTATGTTTCAACCTTGAAAACAGTAGATAAGATGGCCATTTCCTCCAATCCAAAAGCTTCTAATGCCTACGTTAACAATAAAAAGATTGTTATTGCCTATAAATATACCAATGCCGATTACTGGAATGTACTCGAATATCGCTTCCTGGCAGGCAAACCTTATTCGCAAAAAGAAATAGACAATGCCGATAAGGTAGCTGTCATTTCAGAACAAACCCGTAAGGCTTATTTTGGCAATGCAGCCAATGTGATTGGTCAGTACATATCGGCCGATAATATCAATTACCGCGTAATTGGCGTAGTGGCTAATGTATCTAAAACCGTGAATAGCTTAAGCGGCGACATGTACCTGCCATACACTGTATCGACCGAAAATTACAACAAACCCGATTTAATGGGCTCATATAACGCAGTATTGCTGGCCAAAAGCAAAGCTGATGTGCCTAAAATGCAAAAGGAATTTCAACAAATGATGCGCAGGGTACCGGTACCCAAAGATTTTGACAGGGTATACAGCAACGCAGATCCTTTTTTCTCCTCGATGACCAGAAGAATAGCAGGCGATGGTGCAAATAACGGTACCACCCGGGTGGTTTCCATCATGAGTATTTTTGTTTTGCTCTTTTTGTTGTTGCCCACCATTAACCTGGTAAATATTAACGTTACCCGCATTATGGAGCGCTCGTCAGAAATTGGTGTGCGTAAGGCTTTCGGCGCTTCTTCTAAAACCCTGGTTTACCAGTTTATCGTCGAAAACATGATCCTGACTTTTTTAGGTGGCCTGATTGGTATTGTACTTTCCTTACTGGCTATTTACCTCATCAATGGTGCAAATATCATTTCAAATATGCGCCTTAGCATGAATTTTACCGTATTGTTTTACAGTTTTATTGCCTGCGTATTTTTTGGTTTAATTTCTGGCGTTTACCCGGCCTGGAGAATGTCGAAACTTAATGTAGTTAAAGCACTTAAAGCGCAATAATCCTAAACCGAAGCTATTATGATGTTCAGACATTTATTTAAATTAATATGGAACAAGCGGAAACAGAATTTCCTGTTCCTTTCCGAAATACTCGTTTCCTTTATGGTGATATTCGCCGTATTTTCTTTCCTTACCTTTTATTACCAGAACTATAGCAAGCCGCTAGGTTTTCAATATAAAAAAGTATGGTCAATCAGTTACGATAACGGCTTGCTGACCAAAGACCGAGATTCGCTCAGCATCTTTTACGATAATTTGTATAAATCGCTAAAAGCCATGCCCCTCATTGAGGAAGTAACCTATACTGGTGCAAATTTTCCCTATTCAAACAGTACCATGAGTACCGGTTTGCATTTAAACGGTAAGAAATTTAACCCTGTATACAGTTATAACGTGGGTGCCGATTATAAAAAGGTTTGGAATATAACTGTAATTGCCGGCAGGTGGTTTTTGCCGGAGGATGCCGTAACCAGGAATAAAAACCTGGTGATTAACGAAACCCTAAAGAAGCAGATGTTTGGCGAGGGAAATGCGATCGGTAAACTCATCGGCGATTACGACGATAAAGAAAAAATGAAAGTGATTGGCGTAGTACAGGACATTAAAGCTAACGGCGATTTCTGGCCTGCCGGCAATGCTATGTTTAGCCGCTTAGATACCGGATACTTACGCAATACCAGCCACATCCTCATTAAAGTGCGCGATGGAGCCGATGCTACTTTCGAAAGCCAACTGTATAAATTCATGACCAACACCATGAAAAATTCTGTTGAAATTCAGCATCTAAGCGAGATGCGCGATGCTAAAAATGAAGTTACCATTATTCCGATGGTCATTTTTATCATCATTGCCGGTTTTCTCATTATCAATGTGGCGCTGGGCTTATTTGGCGTGCTATGGTACAATATCAATAAACGAAAAAGTGAAATCGGCCTGAGGCGTGCCATTGGGGCAAGTGGCAGTTCCGTATCGTTTCAGCTGGTAATGGAGGCCATGATTTTGGCTACCATGTCGCTAATAGTAGGCTGTTTTTTTGCCATTCAGTTTCCCTTGCTTAGCGTTTTCAATATTCCGGCAAGTGTGTACATCGTGGCCATGTTGCTATCCGTTTTATTTATTTACCTGCTGGTTTTTGCCTGCTCATTGTATCCCGGCAAACAAGCGGCAGGCATTCATCCTGCTATTGCATTGCATGAAGAATAATACTTATCTTAACTTCGTATATGATATTAATTGTTGATGATGATATTGCGGTGAGGACTTCGCTTTCGTTGCTGTTAAAAAGTGCAGGAAATGAAGTGCTTATCGCAGATGAAGCGGTTAAGGCTTTTGAAATTGTTAGAACGCAAAGTCCAGAACTGATTATCCTTGACCTGAACTTTTCGATCGATACCTCGGGAAAAGAAGGGATGGAACTGCTTAAAAAAATCAGAAATTTTGATGCCGCGGTTCCAATCATCCTGATTACCGGCTGGGCAAGTATCGAACTGGCGGTGCAGGGAATGAAGCTTGGCGCAAACGATTTTATCAATAAACCCTGGGATAACGATTATGTACTCCAATCGGTAAAAACCCTGCTTCAGCTCAATCAGCAACAGCCACTATCGCGTACACGCAAGGAACTGGATAAAAAATACAATTTTAAACAAATTATTGGCGAAGATGCCGGCCTGCTGAATATTTTAGAAACCATTGGCCGCGTAGCCGGAACCAACGCTTCGGTTTTAATTACCGGCGAGAGCGGTACCGGAAAGGAATTGATTGCAGAAGCCATACACGAAAACAGTATGCGCGCTGCAAAGCCTTTTGTAAAAGTAAATCTGGGTGGTATTTCTGCTTCATTGTTCGAAAGCGAAATGTTTGGTCATGTGCGTGGTGCTTTTACCGATGCCCGCTTTGATCGGGTGGGACGCTTTGAAATGGCCAATAAAGGAACCATTTTCTTAGATGAAATCGGCGATCTGGAAACGGCAAGTCAGGTAAAGTTATTACGCGTACTGCAAGATAGAACTTACGAGGTTTTAGGCAGCAGCCGCACCAAAACCGTTGATGCCCGTGTAGTTTGTGCCACAAATAAAAATCTGAACGAAATGGTGAATGCCGGCTTTTTCAGGGAAGATCTTTTGTACCGCATTAATTTAATTACCATTCATTTGCCTGCGCTTAGGGAACGCGCTACAGATATACCTTTGCTGGTAAATTTCTTCATCAATAACATGAAAGAAATTTATAACCGCCCCGATTTAACGGTATCAGGGGCGGCCATGCGCTGGCTGCAGCGGTTGCCTTTGCCAGGCAATATCCGTCAGTTAAAAAACCTGGTCGAAAGAACGGTTTTAATTAGCAGAAACGAGGAACTTGGCCCCGACGATTTCAAAGCCCAGTTAAATTTATCGCCATTAAAAAACGAACAGGTGAAACTTCCGGGGGTGGGTACCATGACCCTAGATCAAATGGAGGCTGAAATGGTTAAACAAGCCATGAATTTCCATAAAAACCGGATTACCAAAGCCGCTGCATCGCTGGGCATTACGCGAAATGCACTTTATCGTCGCCTGGAAAAATATCAAATTCCGTTTAATGAAACTGAAGACTAAATACATCCTGTTTCTGGTTATCCTGCACCTGATTTGCCTGGTCATGAGCTTTTTTATCTTTCAGGATAATAAGGTTGTTTTCATGCTTACAGAGGTTTTTATCATCATTTCAGTATTAATTTCGCTCAATCTCTACAAGCAGCTTATTCTGCCGTTTACTTATTTAAGACAGGGTATCTCAGCCATAAAAGACCAGGATTTTAACGTCAAATTTTTATTTACAGGTAAAAAAGAGGTAGATGAACTGGTGGAGGTATATAACCGCATGATAGATGAATTGCGGAAAGAACGCACGAGGCAACAGGAACAGCATTTTTTTCTCGAAAAACTAATCCAGACTTCACCAACAGGTATTATTGTGCTTGATTTTGACGGACAGATTAAACAGATTAACCCCAAAGCCACGGCAGTGCTGCAGGTTAATCCGGGCTTGTTGTCGAATCATATTCAGTATATGGAAACCGGAACCGCCAGAACGATCCGTATGGATGGTTTACGGACCTTTAAGATTCAAAAATCGAGGTTTATGGACCGGGGTTTTGAGCGTGTTTTTGTAATGATGGAGGAAGTTACCGCTGAAATTTTTGAGGCTGAAAAAAATGTTTACAGCAAGGTGATCCGCATGATGGCGCATGAAGTGAACAATACAGTTGGCCCGGTAAATTCCATCATGAACACTGCTTTGGCTCAAAAGCATTTATGGCTAAACGAAGCCGACGACCAGCTGAAAAGCGCACTTAAAATTGCAGTCGACCGCAACCAGAACCTGAACATGTTTATGCGCAATTTTGCCGATCTGGTTAAAATACCCGTTGCTAAAAAAACGCAGATTGATATCGTTGCTCTGCTTAAATCGGTTTCCGAACTCATGTTTTTTCAGGCAAATGAAAAACAGGTCAACTTTAAATTCAAGCTCCCTGATCAACCATACTTCGTTCAGGCTGATGTAGAGCAAATGGAGCAGGCGCTCATTAACATTGTAAAAAATGCAATTGAAGCAATTGAAATTGGTGGATCTATTTTGTTTACGATCGATGTAAACGAGAAAATCCTGGAGATTTCGGATTCGGGGAAGGGAATAGCAGAGGAGCATATCGGGCAATTGTTCAGTCCGTTTTTTAGCACCAAAAAAGACGGACAGGGCATAGGTTTAACCCTCGTAAGGGAAATTCTGCTAAACCATGGCTTCGAATTCTCATTAAAAACCTTCGGTGAAAGCGATACCCGTTTTACCATCAGGTTGATGTAGCATTGGTTTAAAAAAATAACAAAATCAATACTTTTCCTCGCTATATTTGATTCAATTCCTAACCCTGAAAAATGAAGAAAAATAGCGCAGAAGCAGTTAAGATACCCGCATCAAGTATCGAATTTCTTACTCAATTAAAAGCAAATAATAACCGGGAATGGTTTAACGCCCATAAAGAAGAGTTTATGGCACAACAAACTTATATCGAAGAATTTGCGTCTGCACTTTTGGACGTACTGAATTTAACCGATGTAATTGAAACCCAAAGCGGCAAAAAGAGCTTGTACAGGATTTACCGGGATACCCGCTTCTCTAAAGACAAAACCCCTTACAAATCGCATTGGAGTGGCAGTTTTAAACGGGCATCGAAACAAAGGAGAGGTGGTTATTATTTTCATATCGAGGCAGGCAACAGTTTTGTAGCTGGCGGATTCTGGGCACCCTCGCCAGCAGATATCAGGCTGATTAGAGAAGATATTGCCTTTGACGGAACACCTTTAAGAAAAATTATAGGCAGCAAAGAATTCGTAGCTAATTTTGGTACATTAAAAGGTGAGCAGCTGGCCACAGCGCCTAAAGGTTTTGCTAAAGATGATCCTGAAATTGATTTGTTACGCTACAAACAGTTTTTGCTGGTCCGGAAATTTGATGATAAGGAAGTGCTTGATCCAGGTTTTCTGCAGCATGCCGGACAAACCTTTGCAGCCATGCGACCATTTTTTGATTACATGAGCGCCGTACTAACTGGCGATGCCAATGGCGAAACGGAATAAAAAGCATAAGTAATTTAAAAGTCTTTTTTTGAAATGAATTCTTTAAAATATACCAAATGGTTTAATTTTGAGGCTTAAATCTACGAACATGAATAAAGCAGAGCGTACCAGAAGATTTATTATAGAAAAATCAGCAACCATTATCAACAAGAAAGGAATGGCTGCAACTTCGCTAAGCGATATTATGGAGGCGACTAAATTAACCAAAGGTGGTATTTATGGAAACTTCGAAAACAAAGACGAGATTTGTAAAGAGTCTTTCTTTTATTTAACCACGACGCTGGCCAATTCGCTGGATAGGGCTGTGGCGCAAGGCAGAACGGCAAAAGAGAAACTCTTTAACCTGATTGAAGCCTATAAAAATATTAAAAGTGAAGAAGGTGGCTGCCCTTTACTGAATTTTGGCACCGAAGCCGACGATACTAACGATAGCATTAAAGAATATGTAAAAAAGGGAATCCGTTCGGCCCAGAAAAGGATTTTTAACATTGTGAGCGATGGGGTAGAAGATGGTGAATTGCGCACAGACATGAACGCCAAAAACTTTAGCATCAAAACATTCGCAATGATTGAGGGGGCGATTTTGTGCAGTAAAGTATTGGAAACCAATGAGCAAATGAACATTATTATGGATAGCATCAAAGCTGATTTTGAATCCTACCTGATTTAATTTTTTTTGACTAAATAAAGACCGATTGGTATATTAATTAAAATGATAAATGACCAATAATCAAAATACAATAATCAATGGGTTAGCGATAGAATCACCTTATCTGCTTGGCTATGGACTATTGACCAATGAACCAATCACCAATAATCAAAATACAATAACCAATAGGTCGTGAATATGATCACCTTATGTGCTTGGCTATGGACTATCAACTAATGAACTAATGACTAATGAACCAATGAACTACTTAACAAATAAATAAAATGTCAAAAGTAATCTTAATCACAGGAGCTTCGCGCGGGTTTGGAAAAATCTGGACTGAAGCATTTTTAAAACGCGGCGATAAAGTAGCCGCAACAGTAAGAAATCTGGAATCGCTTACTGAATTGAAAGCTAAATATGGCGATCAGTTATTACCCGTACAGCTGGATGTAAACAACAGGGATGCCAGTTTTGCAGCAGTAAAAGCAGTTGCAGATCATTTTGGCCGGATAGACGTGCTGATTAATAACGCAGGTTATGGCTTGTTTGGTGCAGTAGAAGAAACCAGCGAAGCAGAAGCCCGCAACCAGTTGGAAACCAATTTCTTTGGTGTACTTTGGTTATCGCAGGCAGTATTGCCAGTAATGCGTGCACAACAGAGTGGGCATATCATCCAGGTATCGAGCTTTTTAGGTTTAGTTACCCTGCCAGTATTGGGCATATACAACGCTTCGAAATTTGCAGTAGAAGGGCTGAGCGAAACACTGGCCTCGGAGGTAAAAGATTTCGGAATACATGTTACCCTGGTTGAACCAAATGGCTATACGACTGACTGGGCAGGAGCTTCAGCTTCGCAAACCACAGCTATTGATGCTTACAATCCGGTAAAACAAGGCTTTCAGGAAGCAGCGTCGGCTCCGGGTATTTTTGGTGATCCGCAGGCAACTGCCACACCGATATTAGATCTGGTTGATAACAGCAATCCACCATTACGCGTATTGTTCGGTAAATTTGCCTATGCTGCTGTAACAGAAGCCTATCGGGAACGTTTAAGCACTTTCGAAGCCTGGAAATCTGTTTCTGAGGCCGCTCACGGAAATTAATCCTTTTTTACGCCTTACAAAAGACTGATCGGTCTTTTTGTAAGGCGTTTATTGTAACCAACACGCATTAATGAAAATTTTAAAAGAAAACCACCAGGGCTTCAGTACCATTTTAGCGCTGGCACTCATTCCGCTATCTGGCTTCGCAACCGATATTTATCTGCCTGCATTACCTGCCATGGCGAAAGATTTGCAGGTTTCAGCTTCGGCGGTACAGCTTTCGCTGGTATTATTCATGTTTAGTATAGGTGTAAGCCAACTTTTTATAGGTAGTATTTTAGATAGTTTTGGCCGGTTTAAAATCAGCATTTTTTCGCTTGCAGTTTTTTCACTCACCAGTTTTATAATAGCTGCTACATCCGATATCCACGTTATTTATGCCATGCGTATTATTCAGGGGCTAACCATCGCGCTAATTGTAGTTGGAAAAAGAGCTTATTTTGTCGATCTATATAGTGGTGCCAAATTAAAACACTATGTAAGCCTGTTTGCCATTATTTGGGCCTGTGCACCCATTATGGCTCCTTTCTTAGGCGGTTACCTGCAAAGTTTATTTGGCTGGCGGGCAAATTTTTATTTTCTTGGTGCCTTATCCCTTGTTTTTCTGGTGCTCGAATTAATGTATAGTGGCGAATCTTTAAAAGACTTTCATGCTTTTAAAGCCAAAGCCATTGCAGAAACCTATGGTAAAATGCTCAAAACACCCGATTTTATGTTGGGACTGGCGGTTATAGGGGTTTGTTTTGGTTTGGTAGTTGTTTACAGTTTATCGAGCCCTTTTATTATTGAACGCATTTTGGGGTATTCGGCTGTGGTTACTGGTTACAGCTCGTTATTATCTGGTCTTTCGTTGATGTTCGGCGGTATTATTGCAAAATCGCTAATCGATGTACCCTTATCGCGAAAGGTAACAGTAGCATTGGTTTTTCAAGCAACTCTGGCAATTTTAATGATCAGTAGCACAGCTTTGGCAAGCAACCTGTACACTTTAATAGGCTTTACCATTGGCATACACCTTTGTGGAGGCTTTATTTTTAATATTATTTACGGTTACTGTCTTAGCCGTTTCTCCAAAAACGCAGGCATGGCCAGTGGTTTTACAGGTGGGGCCATGTACATGGTGAGCTCGGTATTCAGTTACGGAATGGCCAATTTGTTTGCTGTTAAAAGTCAAACGTTGCTTGGTATTGCAAATTTGGCGCTGATTGTACTTGTTATGATATTGTTTATCGCTTTTAACCGTTATCGCAAACGCAGAATAATAGCAGACGTTAACCTGCAAAAGATTGCTGTAGCTAGTTAATGTTTTAGGCGTTAATATCTGCCAGCTTAATTTTATAGGTGTTTTCGATCCTGTTAATACTCTGTTTGTTTTCTGCAGCGTATTGCTTTAATTGCTTCAGCTGTGCTTTCAGATAGCCTGAAGCCAGGTAAACCGCAACCTTTTTACGGATTTTATCGGCTAAAAATATTTCGACCAAAATTAAAACGATCAGAAAAATAAAGTGCCCGGTTATAAGCGAATGCGTAGGCTGTGTACTTAACAAACCAAAATTCTTGGTCAGGTAATCGAACAATAAGGGGATACCTAAAATAGGCAGGAGGGCGATTAAGTTTGCCTTCAGTTTTGTTTTTTGTTCTGCGGCACGCAACTCATCCAGTTTTTCGGTAATGTTGGTTAAGCTTTCCGTTTTAGGCTGTGCGCGTTGCTGGTTCAGTTTTTCTTGCTGCTTTCCATATTCGATATCGATCTCGCGCACGTGGCTGATTAATGCAGCTTCGGCCTGGTTTAGTTTTTCCTGATCGGCTACAATGAGTTCCTGTTCGGCAATCATTTTTTCCATTATCAGCAAGTCGTCTGGTATGCCGCGCGACATTTTTTGCTCTGCAGCGGTAATCCGGTTATCAAGTAATTTGAACTGCTTTTTTAATTCTGCCAATTCACCATCCCAGTGTGTTTTCTTTAGCTCATAGTCACTTTTAATGCGCATAGCCGAAGCCATATGCTCAAACTTATTCAGCGATTGCTCATTTAATTGAAAGCGTTGATACAGCTGAATCAGCTTTGTGAAATTTTCGTGAACTGACTTTTCCTGGTCAGTAAGTTGATCTTCAAACTGCAACAAATCTGCTTCGGAAAGCGGGGTTAAAGACATCGGCATATTGCCGTTAAAATTATAAAAATTATGCCATTTGTAGCCACCCAAATCACGATAGTGTAAGTTTTAGATACGAAAACATGAAAGTGTCTGTATGCGAGTGAGTTTGGTTTTAAGGCTTACTGTTTTGCTGTAATTGCGTATAGAAATAATACTGATTAAGCACCCGGAAATGTCAGTTAATTGCTGTCTGGTTGAGTAACTATCACATTTTTTCCGAGGGTTTTAAAGCGTACTGTATTTTCCTGCACTACGGTGATGGTAATGTGACCGGTTTTGCTGGTGTTAATATCACGTACCGTACCCGATTTCCCTTTATGCGTACCGGCAACTACCAGGCACTGGTCGCCATCTTTTAATAGCGCTGGGCTTTGATTGTCCATATTCTATCTGTTGATTTCTAGTTTTCTGGGATAAGCTTAATTGGAATAAATCCCTCACTAATATAGATATAATAAAGATTAAGCAGCAAAAAAACAGGATTATAAATAATATCTAAATATTTTATTTGATAAGTATAAATTTAAATTTAGATTTGTCTAAAATTATATTTAGACAAATAAAGATTAATGAAAGCTTTTATACTCCTTAGTACTTTTCTTTTTATTGGCCTCGTTACCAGGGGGCAGCGAACCGTATTGCAAGGTCTGGTTACTTCTCAAAATAGTCCGACAGAAAATATTACCGTTAAAATTCTTAGTTTAAATAAAGCTACCAAATCAAATCAATCTGGTGCATATCACTTTAATGATATCCCTTCGGGTAGTTACGATGTTTTATTCTCTGGTGTTGGGCATCAGAACAAAAAAATTAAAATCACTGTAAATAACGATACGACCATCCTTAATGTCGATTTGATTTCGATGGAAGCAAATTTAAAGGATGTGGTTATTACCGGGGTAAACCGGGCTACTGAATTGCGTAAAAGCCCTGTTCCGATTGCCGTGCTCGCTAAAAAAGCGATGGATCAGAATGTGAATACCAATCTGATCGAAGCTATTGTAAAAGGGGTACCCGGAGTTACAGCGGTAACCACAGGTCCGAATGTTTCTAAACCGTTTATTCGTGGATTGGGCTATAACAGGGTATTAACGCTTTATGATGGATTGCGGCAGGAAGGACAACAATGGGGCGATGAGCATGGTATTGAGGTTGATGAGTATGGAATTGCAAGGGCTGAAGTGGTAAAAGGACCAGCCAGTTTAACTTACGGATCGGATGCATTGGCAGGTGTTATCAATATGATTCCCTATAGTCCGAATTTCGAAAATGGAAAGTTGAAAGGCGATTTTACAACCAATTACCAAACCAATAACAGCATGATTGGCTCGTCGCTGGGATTGGCATTCATTAAAAACGATTGGAAATTTACCCTCAGGGGAACCGGAAAAACAGCACACAATTATAAAAATAGGGTAGATGGTTTGGTTTATGGAACGGCTTTCAGGGAATATAACTTCTCGGCATCTGCCCGGGTAGATAAACACTGGGGTTTTTCGAAAACTGCCGTAACCTATTATAATAATTTAATGGAAATACCCGATGGGAGCAGAGACTCGCTTTCGCGGAAATTTACGCGTCAGGTACTGGATGATGGCGACGATATTAAAAACAGGCCCATTGTACCCGATAATGAATTGGATACTTACCGCTTAAATCCCTTACATCAGCATATTCAGCATTACAGGTTTTACAATACCAGCCAGTTTAAATTTGGCAACAGCGACCTGAACATCCTTTTAGGCGGACAACAAAGCGTACGCCGTGAATATAATCACCCAACTGTACCCCAGCAGGCTGGTTTGTATGTGGTGTTAAATACTTTCAATTACGACCTTAAATATAACCTGCCTGATTTTTCGGGGATTGAAAGTACAATTGGTGTAAATGGTATGTACCAGGCCAACAGGAGCAAAGCAGCTACCGATTTTCCTATTCCGGATTACGATCTCTTTGATATTGGTGCTTTCTATTTTGCCAAGAAAACCTTTGGTAAGGTTGATATTTCGGGCGGAATCAGGCTTGACAGGAGAAACATTAACTGGGCCGATTTTTATGTAGGTACCGATGCACAAACCGGTTTTGGTAAACAGGTAAACGCAGCTACTCCGGGTGCAAATTTGCAATTTCCCTCATTTAGCAAAAACTATTATGGTGTATCAGGGAGTTTGGGCTTAACCTATAATATTTCAGAGAAATTATTAATCAAGGCCAACATTGCTAGGGGTTACCGTGCACCCAATATTACCGAAATTGGCTCTAACGGTTTAGATCCGGGTGCGCACATAGTTTATTTGGGTAACAGAACCTTTAAACCCGAATTTAACCTTCAGGAAGATATTGGTTTAATTGCTTACTTAAAGGATGCGGATATTAGTCTGGAGCTTTTTAACAACAACATTCAGAATTACATTTACCAATCGCGTTTAACTGATGCAAATGGAAATCCGGTGGTTATTGTACCCGGCAATTTAACCTATCAGTATCAGCAATCAAAAGCGCGGTTGTATGGTGCGGAAGTAACTGTTAACCTGCATCCGGCAGCGATTAAATGGCTAACTTTTAACAACAGCATGGCTTATGTAGTGGGCTTAAACCAAAACAAGGAACTATTGGCGAAGCAGGGCGATAAAGCAAAATATTTACCCTTTATCCCGCCTTTGCAGATCAGGTCGGAACTTAAAGCAACGGCGCAGCATGCTATTGGCTTTTTAAGCAAACCTTATGTTAAAATTGATGCGGCTATTTTTGCTGATCAAAATAAGTTTTATGGTTTAGATGATACCGAAACCTTTACCAAAGGCTATACTTTACTTAATGGGGGTGTCGGATCGACAATTGTAAGCCGGAAAAACAAAACTTTATTCGATGTTTTTATTCAGGTTGATAATATTTTTAATACAGCTTATCAATCCAATTTAAACCGTTTAAAGTATTTCGAATATTATACGGCTTCACCAAATGGCCGCTCAGGGATTTACAACATGGGCAGGAATATGAGCTTTAAAATTATTGTTCCGATATAATGAAGTTGTTCTTAAGATGTAAAAGGGATGATGGAAAATGGAAACATGGGGTTTGATACCTATTTCATCATCGGTTAAACTTATCCTTGTTTAAGGTTAATGTTTCGTTTAGAAAGTGGGAGAGATGCTATCTTCCGCTTTCTTTTTTAATGGAAAATATCGATCTATTTAGGAAGCCTTGATTCGATCACTAGCAGATGAGAATCGTAACACTCAAGCTTATATTTGGCATTAAGATTCCCGTTTGCACGGGAATGACGGTTTGGCTAGTGGATTTCGTATAGGCGTTCGTCATTCCCAACTTGATTGGGAATCGTAATACTCAGGTTTATATTTCGTATGAGGATTCCCACTTGTACGGAAAAGACGATAACCTTCGCTATCTTAGTATCTCGATCTAACATCAAAAATTTCATACCTCATGGAAGAATCTTTAAGCGAACAAAGACTAAATTTCTTAAGGCAATCAATAGGCAAAGTCATTACTTCATCGCCTTCTAATTTTATGAACTGGCTCGCCCCGGTTTTGGTAAAGGCAGAGTTTGGTATTTTAGTTTGCCAATATACCGTACGCAAAGAAATGACCAACCCATACCAGATTTTGCATGGCGGTGTAACCGCAGGTATTATCGACGATTTGATTGGTGCCACCGTTTACACCGTGGGTTTGAACGACAGATATACCACGGTAAATAACTACATTGATTATTTTGCTACTGCAAGTGAAGGAGATGAAATTATAGCCGAAACGGCCATTGTAAAAAGAGGACGAACCATTTTAAATTTGCAATGCGAGATATTTTTACCTTCGAAAAAGCGTTTAATAGCTAAAGGCTATTCCAACATGTTAAACATAGGTTAAGTCTTTTTTAACGATAACGAAAAAACTTATTAATTCCTTAAAATTAACAAAACATTCTCGTTAACAAAGTGTTATAAATTAACCAAAAATATAATGAGCCATGTTAGAAAATTATTCAACCCTGCAATTTATTGTTAGAGGCAAAATTTTTAAAGGATTTTGCATGCGTATTCAAGATGATTTTCATGAAACTTACGCTGTTGTTTTAGATGGTTACCATTCTTTTTGTATCTGGTTAGATAACAAGAGCGAAAAATGGTGTGCTTCTAAAAACGCAGCCATAGATCCTGATGCCATTGATGAAATTATCAGCAGGATTTCTTTGCCCGCTTCGGTTTCTTAAAGGTTGCTGTAAAAATACTGCTCATAAAGAAAAATCCTTGTTTGGTTTAGCCGAACAAGGATTTTTTATCATATAGGTTTTATTAACCAAAAAACATATAACAAAGAAAAATAGCAGTAATAATACCTACCAAATCGGCTAATAACATGGCTCCAACAGCATATCGGGTATTTTTAACTGCTACTGAACCAAAATAAACAGCAATAACATAAAAGGTAGTATCAGATGAACCTTGTAAAATAGCGGCCAAACGACCTGGAAATGAATCTGCACCATGTATGTTCATGGTATCAATCATCATCCCCCTGGCACCGCTTCCGCTCAAGGGTTTAATCAGCGCTGTTGGAATACCATCAATAAACCTGGAATCGAGATTTAATGCCGTACACAAACTTTTAAGTCCATCAATTATGATGTCGAAAGTACCGCTTGTGCGCAGCAGGCTTATGGCAACCAACATGCCAACCAGGTATGGTATAATTCTGATCGCAGTATCAAAACCACCTTTCGCACCATCTACAAAACTTTCAAAAATATTTATTTTCTTATACAAGCCACCCAATATAATCAGGAAGAAGATCAGGAGAATTAAGCCGTTGCTCAATATCCCAGAAAATGATTGTAATTCTTTTAGATTCAGAGTGGTTAAATAAAGCACCAAACCACCAATTATCGTTGATAAGCCTAAAACCCAGGCCAGGATTACTGGTTGAAAGACATTTATTTTTTGCTTAAAAGAAACAATAAACATGGCAGCTAGAGTTGCCACAAAAGTAGCAATCATACAGGGCACAAAAATATCGGTAGGATTAGCTGAAGGAATTTTTAAAGATGCCCTGGCCGCGATAATACTTACTGGTATTAAGGTTAAACCTGATGCGTGCAAACATAAAAACATAATTTGCGCATTGGAAGCAACATCTTTTTTAGGGTTTAACTCCTGCAAACTTTCCATTGCTTTTAGTCCGAAGGGAGTTGCAGCATTATCTAAACCTAGAAGATTTGCAGAAAAATTCATAACCATATGGCCTGTTGCGGGATGTCCCTTTGGAATTTCGGGAAAAAGCTTAGAAAAAAAAGGCCCTACAATTCTGGATAACAATCTGATACCTCCTGCATTTTCGGCTATGGTCATAAACCCCATAAATAAAGCCATAATGCCAATCAGTTTTAAGCAAATATCAACAGCCCCTAAACAAGTTTCAATAATGCCATTAAGGTGCAAGGGGTTCAATGGATCATCGGCTTTACCAATCACCATCCAGTTAAAAATATCGCTTTGCCCAAAGAAAATACATTTAATACCTGCTACAACAATAGCTACAATAATAAATGCCGACCAGATTCTGCTTAATGCCATTACGAGTGTTTAGTTTTTTGATGCGTGAAAATAGCTTTTTTAACCGATAGTGCCAAGTAAGCGGGGATAGTTGGTTGCTGATGGTTAATGGCCGATAGTTAATAGCTGTTTTTACTATAAGCCATTAACTATAAACTATGAACCAAAAAAGCCCATAGTCAATAGTGCGTTACTATTAATTATGGGCTTTAGACTAAGGACTTTAGACTAATTACGGTTTATCGTCGGTTAACTCAAAACCCCAGGTTTTTCCTTTTTCAGTTGCAGGAATTCCGGAAGTCATCCAAACTGGTGCTTTGGCACCTTTTAAGTAATAATCGAAAAATTGTTGCTCACGGATCTGGATATCTTTGCGGTTTTGGCGCTGAACCAGATTGTGTGCTTCACCATTGTAGTTTAACATCCAAACTGGCTTACCTAAACGGCGTAGGCCGGTAAACATTTCAATTCCCTGATACCATGGCACAGCCCCGTCAGCATCATTAGCCATAATTACCACAGGTGTATTTACTTTAGGGAACATAAATAAGGGTGAGTTTTGTATATACAACTCAGGTTTTTCCCAAAGGGTAGCACCAATACGGCTTTGTGTTTTTTCATACTGGAACTGACGGTTCATACCGGTTTCCCAACGGATACCACCATAAGCAGAAGTCATATTGGCAACTGGTGCGCCAGCCCAGGCCGCTGCATACATGTTGTTTTGCGTAATTAAATAAGCAACCTGATAACCGCCCCAGCTTTGACCCTGAATACCAATTTTGCTGCCATCAACCCAGTTGTTTTTCTTTAAGTTTTCAACGCCCGAATTGATATATTCAACAGCTGATTGACCAGGGTGACCAGTTTCGTAACTGATATCTGGTGCAAAAACAAGGTAACCATTACTTACAAAATAAGAAATATTTAAGCGTGAAGGAGTAGGCGCTGGTGCCTGATAGCTATATAAACCATCGGTTAGTTTCTCATAGAAATAAGCAATCATCGGGTATTTTTTGTTCGGATCGAAATTTTCTGGCTTGTATAAAATACCTTCTGCTTTGTAGCCTTTCGGGGTAGCCCATTTTACCAGCTCAGCCGTTCCCCAATTGTAGTTTTGTTGTTGTGGGTTGGTGTTGCTTAATTTCGTTTCTGTTTTAAAATCGCTGGTTACGTAAATATTTGGCGATTCTACATAACTTGCTTTATCATAAATGTAAACATCTGCATCTTTGGCTTTAGCAAGGTCTGAGTATTTAAACTTGGCCATTACCACCAGTTCAGGCGCTTTAACCGAACCTACATTGGTACGATAGAAACCATTTTCTTTGGTAACATTATTAAAAGCCGATAACCAAACCAGTTCGTTTGCTTTAACAAATTTATTTGCATTTCTTTCAGCTCTGTCTTGCTGCACTCTTTCGTAGTGGAAAGTGAGGTTATTTGCCCTGCCAAAACCGGCAGTAATGTTTTTTGCAGCTGATTTACCATCTGGTGAAAACGACCAGATATCATATTTATCGTAAACTAAAACGGCTTTATCGTCTTCCGTCCAGGTTGCTAAACCGTATGCCGAAGGAAGATCAGGCACATCATTCTCTTCATCTACAAATTTTACATTTAAGCCTGTGGTTAATGTAGTTACTTTTCCGGTAGCTACAGCATAAGTGTTCCAGCTGCCTGCTTTTCTATCAAAGTATAAAACGTAGTTTCCTCCGGGCGAAGCCATGGCATAACCATTTAAACCTTCGATAATCTTTTTACGTTGTCCATTTTTGGTATTTACCAAATAGTAGTCTTTGCTGGTTGAGCCACTCCACTGCGACTCAATTCTACGGCCATAATCTGTCGAGGCTAAAACCTGGTCTGCGTCCCCATCAGCTATGATAGTGGCATCGGGAAGGGTTAAATCGGTTAAAGGAATTACCTTAGGATCGCTACTGTACACATCAATTACCGATAAATAGCTTTTCTTACTGTCTCTATCTGCATTTTTAAGCTGCATAGGTTGCAGATAATCATCTTTGTAGTTCCAAACATCCACTTTGGCCACTTCAAAATCTACGATGGTAGTATCTTTTTGTTTCTTAACAGGGGAGATGCCGAAAAACAGCTTCTTGCCATCCTTGCTAAAAGTGATTTTACAATCGCCGTTAACTGTCCATTTCGCAGGCAAGCCAGGCATATCGAAATCGACTAATATTTGAGCCGTATCTAAAGTTAAAGAGTTGTAATAAACGTTGTAATTTTTTATTTCTTTCTTTTCAGGATCTTGTTCTCCCACAAAAGCTACGTGTTCGTTTTCCTCATCAAAAGTGAAATTTTTGAAACTTCCTTTGCCTTTAATTAAGGTTTTAAGTGTGCCTTTCTCGATGTTTAATAAAAATACACCCTGAGGAGCGGTTTTGTCTTTTTTAGATCCGCTGCAGGTAAAAACCAATTGCTTACCATCCTTGCTGAAATAATAATCGGTAACGAATTTATAGGTTTTATCTGTTCCTGTTATCAGGTTTTTGATCACTAAATCAGTGCCTTCATCAATCTTACCTTTTCCTGCAGGTTCATCATCTGCAAAATCCGTTTCAGCATCTTTTTTCTCAACAGGTTTTACTGTTTTCTTTGCGGTATCTGGTTTTTCGCTTAAATAAGCCAAAACACCGAAACCTTCTTCAGGAAATTTAAACGATTTTACCCTTGCAACCTTCGTAATGGCATTGGTAGTTAAGTTGGCTATGCCCAATGAATCTTTCGGCTGCTCATCGGCTTTTGTTTTTTTGATTTTAGCCCGGCGTAAATCTTTATTGAACGGGCGGATATTAAAAGCAGCAAATTTAGAGTCGTTGCTAAACTGGGCATTAAGACCCCGTGCGATATTTAGTTTGGTATGGGTTTTAAGGTTATTGAGGTAAAGTTGTGCATCGCCTTCCTGTTGCAAAATACTGTACATGGCCCATTGACCATTATTGGATAACTGCTTTGAACCTACCGATTCCCAGGTATCATAAACACTGTGGTTTAATGGTTTCTTTTGCGCGTAGGTTAGGCTGACAACGAAAGACAGAATAATTGTTAGTCTCTTATGCATTTTAATAAGTTAATTAATTTGTTGGTTGAGATTTAATCTCCTAAAATTGGAAATTTTTGGCTGAATAGGAAACTTGTATGCCAAATATTACAATTATAAGCGTTTTATTGTGATTGTCTGAAAAACATACGACCCTTTCGACTTACCGTCATTTCGAGCGGAGTGCAACGAAGTCGAGAAATCTATTAAACAGATCTCTCCATTCCGCTACGCTTCATCCGATAGCTATCGGATCGAGATGACGATTTTCTATTTTAACGTTATGATCTACGTACATTGCTCCTTTAAACTAAAAACCCTCAATTACTTAAAGCAATTGAGGGTTTTCATATAGAGACAAGAAACTATTTTTTAGTTTGTTGTTGCTGTTGTTGCTGACGCATATAATCGTCTAAACGCTGCTGGAATTTAGATTTTTTCTTTTTCTCATCAGCTGGTCTCGCTTTGTTTTGTTGTATTAAAGCGTGGATTTTATCATCATCAACCATTTTACGGATTAAGAACTGCTGACCGAAAGTCATTAAGTTGGCCAGGAAGTAGTAATAGTTTAATCCGGCAGGATAGCTATTTAATACACCTAAGAAAATAACCGGCATTATGTAACCGATGTATTTCATCTGACCTGTTGCTCCAGAAACCTGGTTGTTAAAATAAGTCATAATCAATGTAGAGATGGTCATCAATACACACATTAAACTTAAGTGATCGCCAATGAAAGGGATTTTTACACCAAATTTGATAAACTCGTCATAAGTCGATAAATCTTTCATCCACAAGAAACTCTCACCACGTAACTCAAATAAGTTAGGGAAGAAGAAGAAGAAGGCCATAACCAGTGGCAACTGTAGTACCATTGGTAAACAACCACCCAGCGGGTTTACACCGGCTTTCTTATATAGTTTTAAGTATTCCTGTTGAACCAATGTTGGATTATCTTCACCTACTTTAGCTTTAATCTCATCCATTTCTGGTTTCAATACACGCATTTTAGCCATTGATAGGTATGACTTGTAGGTAAGCGGCGATAAAGCTACTTTTAGCAAAATGGTTAGTACCAGGATAATTAAACCGTAGTTCCAGCCAAAGCTGTTTAAGAAATTAAATACCGGCAATACAATGAAACGGTTAATGTATTTTAAAGGCCAGTAACCCATATCAACCTGTTGTTCTAAATCGTAGCCCTGTGCTTTTAAAGCAGAGAACTTGTTGGTACCAAAGTAGAACTCCAATTCGTAAACCTGATTTGCAGTGTGCGCATAAGGCAATTGCATGTTGGCATCGTAAAACTTAACCTGACCAGGTGCTGTTGGGATTTTAACTTCTAAACTTCCTTTTTCGAAAGCTTGTTTTGCAATTAATGAAGCTGAGAAAAAGTGTTGTTTGAAAGAGAACCACTGGATTTTTCCTTTAGTAAGTTCTTCTTTTTCATCTTTTGAAACACTTAAATGGTTTACGTCGCCATCCAAATATTTGTAATAAGGTGCAGAGTAACGGTGCTCGCTCTCAATCGATTTTTCTTGCTGTAATAAGGTTGTTTGCCAGTTTAAACTAATATTGTTACCTGCAATCACTTGCTGTAAGCCAACCAGATTAATATTGAATGCAACTTTGTTACCTGATGCTTTTAAATCGTAAACATACTCTACATAAGCATTGGCACCATAGTTTGCACGCATGGTAACCGTATTGCCGGTTTTAGTTGGTGTAAAATATAAATCGTTGGTGTTAATTACTTTACCGGCTGCATTTAAGCTTAAACCAAATTTGTTCTGGTTGCCCGCAAATAAAACCAAAGGTTTACCTGCAAATGTTTTTTGTCCTTTAATTTCAACTGATGAAATTTTACCACCTTTATTACTTAAGGTGATTAACAAGTTCTCGTTTTCTAAAACAGTGCTCGATTCGGTTCCGGCTATTGCAGTACCAAAAGGGCCTTTTAGTGCTAAAGAATCTACAGCAGGGTTAACAACTGCAGTTTTTGTAGTGTCATTTAGTACTGGAGAAACGCCGGCTTTTTTCAGAGAATCCTGGCGCTCTATTTCTTTGGCTTTTTTTACTTCGGCCTCGTTCGGCTTCAAAAAGTAAAATGATCCTGCCAAAATGATCATAATCAGGAACAATCCTGTAAAGGTATTTCTATCCATTATTTGTGTCTGTACTGCTTTTAATTCGTTTTCTTTTTCGCAAACTCCATCGCAGCGGCGACAAATTTAACAAAAAGTGGGTGAGGATTAGCAACTGTTGATTTTAATTCAGGGTGAAACTGTCCGCCAACGAAAAACGGATGGTTTTTAAGCTCCACAATTTCAACTAAATTGGTTTGTGGATTCATACCCGAAGCAATCATTCCTGCTTCTTCGTATTGCTTTAAATACTCATTGTTAAATTCGTAACGGTGACGGTGACGCTCGTTAATGTGCGCTTTGCCGTAAATGCCATAAGCCTTTGTACCTTTTTTAATATCGCAAGGGTACGAGCCTAAACGCATGGTTCCGCCTTTATTGGTTATTTTTTTCTGCTCTTCCATCATATTGATTACCGGATTTGCAGTGTTTTCTTCAATTTCTGTAGTATGTGCATCTTTTAAGCCTAAAACGTTACGTCCGAACTCAATTACTGCACATTGCATACCTAAACAAATCCCGAAGAAAGGAACATTGTTCTCGCGAACATATTTAATGGTGTCAATTTTACCTTCAATACCACGGCTACCAAAACCAGGTGCCACTAAAACACCTTGCAGGTGACCTAGTTTTTCTTTTACGTTATCGGCAAAAATACCTTCAGAGTGGATGTATTCCACTTTTACCTTACATTCATTTTTCGAACCGGCGTGTACAAAAGATTCGATAATTGATTTGTATGCATCAGGCAATTCTACATATTTACCCACTAAACCAATTCTTACTTCGGCAGTTGGGTTTTTTAAACGACCAAGGAAATCTTTCCAGCTTTCCATATCCGGATCGTTTTTGGTAGGCAGTTTTAATTTCGATAAAACAGTTTTATCCAGTTGTTCTTTTAACATCAACAATGGCACATCATAAATTGTTGATGCATCCATCGATTCGACTACCGCATTGATGTTAACGTTACAGAATAGGGCAATTTTTTTTCTCAGGTCAGAACTTAAGTGGTGTTCTGTTCTGCAAACCAGGATATCAGGCTGAATACCGTATTCTAATAAAGCTTTAACAGAGTGTTGTGTTGGTTTGGTTTTCAACTCACCTGCAGCAGCTAAGTAAGGTACCAGTGTTAAGTGAATTACAATAGCATTGGTGTTGCCTTCTTCCCATTTAAACTGACGTACAGCCTCAATAAACGGTAAAGATTCGATATCGCCAACGGTACCACCTAATTCGGTAATTACAATGTCGTACTCACCGCTTTCGCCCAAAATACGCATATTGCGCTTAATCTCGTCGGTAATGTGGGGAACAACCTGTACGGTTTTACCTAAATATTCGCCTTTACGTTCTTTGTTAATTACATTCTGGTAAATGCGGCCGGTTGTGATGTTGTTGGCTTGTGAAGTTGGAACGTTCAGGAAACGCTCATAATGACCAAGATCCAAATCAGTTTCAGCACCATCTTCGGTTACAAAACATTCACCGTGCTCGTAAGGGTTTAAAGTTCCCGGATCGATATTGATGTACGGATCGAATTTCTGAATGGTTACACGGTAGCCACGTGCCTGTAAAAGTTTAGCTAAAGATGCGGAAATGATGCCCTTACCTAAAGAGGAAGTAACACCGCCCGTAACAAAAATATACTTAGTCATGTTTGATAATTTGTGAAATCAACCAGTTTTTAACCACTGGTTAATTGCTTTTGTACGGGATACAAAGGTACGAAAAATTATCGCCGGTTTTAAGTAGTAGTCAGAATATTTTTTGAGTGTTTTATATGGTTGATATTGACTGATTTATCGGTTAAATAAATTTACAACAGTAAATTATAGATCTCTTTTTTGATGTCTTCTGTTTTTCTGGGCTTCTTTTTATCGTCGTAACGCGTGTAAAGATCGATCAGTTTTTTAAAGTCTTTTTCGTTATCGGTTTTTTTACCCTTGGTTGGTGCAGCAATGGCTAATATCGGAACATTTTTAGCCTCAATTTTGGTGGCAAACCAGGTAGTATTGTACCGGGGTATGGCAAGGCCTAAAATCATACCCGGTAAACCGGTAAATCCTTCGGGACCGCCACGCAGCAATATTTCGTCGGTATAAAAGGCAACCACCGAAACCGTATCGTTGATAACTGCAATGGCTTTACGGCATTCGTATCCGGCTATTTTACGTACATCGTGCATAATTTTCCAGTTTAAATGCGGGATAGTATCCTTAAGTATAAAATCTTCGCCACTTATTGGTTTTCTCAGTACCCGTGTTTTTTTGCCAAAATCAGTAAATATCTCGCTGGTATTATCGCCCGAAAAGAAAAAGAATTGATTATCGCTTACGGTTTCTTTTGGTTTGGCACGATAAATAGAGGCACTGTCATTAAAATGGTAATCCCAGTTAGATATGCGGTATTTGCTCATTTTATCACGGGCATCGTCAGAGATCCAGTCGTTTTCTGCAAGTTGTTGTTTTTGATTTATCTTCTTTTCAAAAGTTATTTTTGCGCTTTGTATAAAAACGGTCTGTGCTTTAACCAGCATAACCGTTAACATCATTATAAGTGTTAAGAATGCGTTTTTCATGCCTGATTATTTTTTATCTTCTTTAATAAAATTACCGGTTAAATTGTAAGTTACACCAATTAAAACATATCTGGGGATAAAGCTATAAGTGTTCTCGCTAATGCTGTTACCACCAACATTACGGCTATAACCAATTCTTTCTCCTAATATGTCTGAAATCGATATTTTAAATTCTAATTCTTCAGCCTTCAGCATTTTTTTTGATAAATAGGCATTCCAGATAGCCACATTTACCGGAGTGCTAAACGAACTGTTTGCCGGTTGATATGATAGATTGATGCTGGTGCTAAATTCGGTGCTGTAGGGTAAGTTTATGGTACCTTGTATATCGTGATTGTGGTTAAAGCTCTTGCCATTGTTTATTGCACCAATTGAGGATTTGCCGTTTAAGAAAGTAAAAGATGTGCTGTAGTCAAACTGTACCACAGAACTGTGGTAGCCAATGTGCGGACGTATGCTCAGGCTACTTCTTACGGCTTTGTTGATTTGATTATTGAGTATTTCCATCGAATTGCTACGGCTATAACTTAAACCGATATTGGTATTTAAATGCAGTTTGCTAAAGCCTTTGTGCAAACTGGCACTGCCATACAAGCTATTTACGCCATTTAAATTGGTGTAACTGGTAACGGTTTTGTTAAATTCATCAACTGTACTGGTACTTACAATGGCATTTTTAGTGAAATTATAACTTACATAAGCATACATGTACAGCTGCGATTTTTGCTGAAAGCTGTTAATGTTAAAGTTTACACCATTGTTAAACGATGGTTTTAAATTAGGGTTACCCACTACCTGGTAAAGCGGGTTGTTTACCTGTCTGATAGGTTGAAGTTGCTCTAAACCAGGCTGATCGGTATTGCCTGAATAACTCAGTGACATACTTGTGGACTTACCAATCCTGTAGTCGAAACTGGTATGTGGTGCCCAGTTGATATAGTTGCGGGTAAATTGATTTTTCCTATCCAGGTCATTCAGTTCGAAAGTAGTTTCGGTAGCTTCCATACCACCAGAAACAGAAAACTTTTTGGCGCGGTATTGCAGTAAAGCCTTGCCGACATTCGAAAAATTATTAAAGTCGAAATTGTTGCTCAACGAATCGATACGGCTATTGTTCAGGTCTTTATCAAAAACGAGTTTATGGCTGTTAGAAGCTATCGTTTTAAAACTATAGGCTGTTTGGAGTGTAAGTCTTTTGCTCAGTGGTTCGGTGTACGATATCCGCGTAGCTATAGATCGTTCTCTGCCAGAATTATCGTTGAGGTAATTGCGGTTATCTGGTTTTAGGCCACTGGCATCATAATAATTTGTTTTGCTGATGTTATCGCCCATATCACTGTTGTTATTCGCTTCTGGTTGCAAATCGATAGAAATGGTGCGGCCTTTTTTAGCAAATTTTTTGGCATAGTTAATATTACCGCTAAACTGGGTGCTATTGCCATCGCTGGTATTAAGCTGCTCGCTGTTGTTTACCAGATCTCCGGCATCATTCCTGGTTTCATTTGTACTGATATCTTCTCTGCTGTTTCTGGACTTTTTGCCTGCAAAAGATACCTTAAGCGTAGCCGAGGAATCTAATTTAACTTCAACGTTACCTCTTAAACTTTGTCCCGCACTTTTGGTTTCGCTATTCGATCCACCCGTGCTAAAGAAATTTGTTCCGTTGGGCAATAGCGACTGGTTTTTAGCGGTATTTCGATCTAAAACATTTTTGTTATTGCCTTTATAGTTTAATTTAAGACTGACTTTGTTTTCATTCCATTTATCCGAAAAATGGGCACCATAGCTTGTTACATTGGGCAGGCCATTTGAGGGTGAAAAATAATCATCGTCATCGCTACCACCATAACTGATCATTACCGAACTGCCATCGTCTCCAACTTCAATTACATCATAATCATTTCCCTTTATTTTGCTCATGGCTTCACTCGCCTTCGAATCCTGGTTCAGGTTCGTGGTAGAGCCAAATACAGCCGTTTTTAACTTGCCTTTATAAATACCGGCCATACCGCCCAGGTTTTTAAAATGACTGAGGTCGCTATTGGCATCGAGGGTGCTGAGGTAGCCATTTTTGGCATTTTCTTTCAGCTTAATGTTCATTACTTTTTCCTTCGCATCGCCTTCTTTAATGCCAGTAAGTTCCTCATCTTTTGTTTTTTTATCGTAAACCTGCACTTCGCTAACGGCATTGGCTTTCAGGTATTTGGCAGCAAGTAGCGGGTCATCGCCAAAAAATTCTTCTCCATCAACCAAAAGGGTGTTTACATCTTTGCCGCCTGCCTTTATAGCTCCATTTCTATCTACCTCAATTCCGGGTAAGCGCCTCAAAAGTTCCTGCACATTGGCATGGGGTTTAACGGCAAAGCTATCGGCCTGGTAGGTTATGGTATCGCCTTTCATACTAATGGCCTGTTTTTGCGCTTTAATTACCACCTCATTTAATAGTGTGGCTTTGGTATCCATCGGAATTTTGCCCAGGTTAAATTTAGCCGAATCAGACAACTGGATATCGCGGATATAATCGGCCATTTTAGGATAGGTGATTACCAGAGTATAATTGCCTTTTTTTAGGTTTGACAGTTCAAATTCGCCATTGGCTTTGGCCCTTATATCTTTAACCAGGATAGAATCTTTGCTGTTAATGAGTAATATTGAACTGTTTGAAAGGTTTTTTTTCTCGACGGTATCAACCACAATGCCTTTAATACTGGCCTTTTGGGCGAACGCAGGAATAAGTAATACCGAAAAAATTAAAACGGAGAGGAGAGTTTTGAGCATGTACAGAGAAAACGTTGATAAATAGTTGTTTGGCTATGGGGCGTGAAAATACAACTATTCGGTTAGTTTATATAAAATACTTTTAATATTTTTTTAGAGCAGAATTGATACCTTTACAGCAAGGAGTACAGTAGGGTTTTAGGCTGGTATTAATTTTTTGATCAGCACAATTTGCCCCAGGTGATAATAGCCGTGTTCTATTATAGCTTCGATATTGCGCAGGTAGGTGCCATATTTCTCATCTACAAATGTTTCGTCTAGTTTGGCATCGGGCATTTGCGCCACTTCATTAACGAAATCTGTTGAATTTTTCAGAAAGGTTTCAACCAATTTATGCCAATCGCGCGCCGATTGGAGAGGTGGGAGATCAAAACTATATTGATCTTTAATTTCTAAAGCACCGCCTTTAAGTACGTTTAAAAGGCCGGCTAAGTAATAGTTAATGTGGTAAGTTAGGGCCGCAATGCTATTCAGGTTTTCTACCTGATGAATGGCCTGCTCCCAGCTAATGCTAAGTAACTGATCTTTATAATTGGTGTTGGCTATCCAGTAGCCAGTTAACAATACTTCTTTTAACCGGCTGGCGATATCTTCGGGCCTTTTCATCTTTACATCCGGCTAGCAACAGTTATAATAAACCTTAACCTTTTGCTCCTTCTCGCTCCAGGCAATGTAAATGTTGTTTTCTTTACCTAAGCGATACTTGAAACCATTTAATCCGGTTTTTTTCAGTTCTTCGTAAAGCGGCTTGTCCGGGACATAATTATCGGCCTTATCTTCAGGCATTACAGCAGGTTCAAGAAAGTTTTCATCGCTAAAAAAATCGTCGGCAATGGTTTTTATGAAAACAATCTGGTCTTTCTCTTTTGTTAAATCTATATTCGGATCGGTACTGCCTAACAGCTCTGTACCTTTTATTTTGGCGTTGTAAATCTCCTTTCCATCAGCTTTTTTAATGGTAAAGGTCAATACCATATCTTCGGGTTTTCTGCCGGTAAGCTCAATTTTGAAGGTATCAAGAGTTTTTAAATCGGAGAATGATTTGGCAATACTTTGGTTAACGTTTTTGAACTCAACAGATCCGGCTTCTTTGTCCTGTTTAGATTGGCAGGCAGAAAATACAATTAAGCAGCTGATAAGGAAGATCGATAATTTTCTCATGTCCCGAAATTACAAATTTTAGGTTTATTAAGCCCCTGGCTATTAAAAATAATATCCGACAGATAGCCACAGCTGAAAATCGAGATATCCTTTTGGCATAGGATAGGAGATGTAGTTTTTAACATTAAAATATTTACCATAACCGAGGGCAGTAGTTCCTTCGAGGATAAAACGCTTTTTAGGGATAAATAAAAAACCAATATTTATACCACTTCGGAAAGAATTGGCTTCGAAATTTCTATTTCTGCCAATAGAAAAGAAACCAGTATTATCAACCGTTGCATTGGAAATAATCTGCTTATTTAAATTTCCAACATATAAACCATAGAGAGGGATTAGCGCATTTGTTTCAATTTGATCTGAGTAGATTTTAGCGCGCAGCAGGAAACCATTAAACTTATAATCTCTGCCCCAGTTTAGTTCTCCAGTGGTGTAAGAAAGCTCTAAACCATATTTATCATCGAAAGTTTTCTCTACCGATATAGCCGGACGTTTGGCTAAAGCATTCAATACATTGGTTTTAACCAACAATCCAATCCGGTCCTGAGATTTGGCAACAAGAGTAAAGATGGCTAATAGCATCGTGAGGGCGATTTTTTTCATAGCGTAATGAGATGTTGATTGCGTTATTTTTTTTGAATATACTAATATTTAAAATATTTAGCTACATTTGCGTAACTGATTACGTAATTAATTATTTATGGATTTTTTCGAACAAACAGGAAAAGTAGCAATAGGCAGCAGATTGAGGATGTTAACGGATAAGGTAACTGAAGATGCTGCGAATATTTATCAGCTTTATAACATAGATATGCAACCCAAGTGGTTCCCGGTTTTTTATTCCTTATCGCAGGGCGAAGAGAAAACCATAACCGAACTGGCTAAGAAGATTGGTCACTCGCATCCATCTGTAAGTAAAATTATAGGCGAAATGCTAAAAAAGGGCTATGTGAAAGAGAGTAAGGACAAAGAAGATGGCAGGCGAAATGTGATTAGCTTAACTGATGCAGGTATGCAGGTTGCCTATAAAATTAAAGACCAGTTGATTGATGTGGATGCGGCAATAGAAGAGCTCTCGGCCCAAACACAAAATAAACTTTGGGAGGCGATAGGCGAGTGGGAGTTTTTGCTCGAACAGAAAACATTATTAAGACGGGTGATGGAAAAGAAAAAAGAACGCGACAGTTCGAAAGTTGAAATTGTAGCTTACACACCGGAATATCAGGAAGTATTCAGGGCGCTAAATGTAGAGTGGATCTCAACTTATTTTGAAATGGAAGAATCTGATTATAAAGCGCTGGACAATCCACAGAGTTATATCTTAGATCAGGGTGGCCATATTTTAGTGGCACTATTTGATGGTGAACCCCTGGGCGTTTGTGCTTTAATTAAAATGAACGATGGTGAATATGATTTCGAGCTGGCTAAAATGGCTGTTTCGCCAAAGGCGCAGGGAAAGAATATTGGTTTTTTACTGGCCTCGGCCATTGTCGATAAAGCCAGATCACTTGGAGCAGCCAAAATTTATTTAGAAAGCAATACCATTTTAAAACCAGCCATTAACCTTTACCATAAACTTGGTTTTAAAAAAGTGGCCGGAAAACCAACGCCTTATACCAGGTGCAATATTCAGATGGAGTTAATTATAAAATAGTTTGGAGTCTGGAGTGGAAAGTTTTGAACCGGTTAACCAATTTAAACAGTTAACCGGTTAAACAAATTATTACTCCAGCTTCAATGCCTTCAGCAGTTTATTCAACTTCAATAAATCCTCAGGCGTATCAATGGCAACAGTTTCTAAATCAGTAACTTTTGTCTGGATGTAAAAGCCGTTTTCGATCCAGCGGAGCTGCTCTAAACTTTCGGCTATTTCTAATGAAGATGGAACCAGCTTGGTAATGGCTTTTAATGCGGTTGTTCTGTAACCATAAATGCCAATGTGTTTGTAAAACTGATGCTTTTCTGCCCAAACACCCGGCTCGCCGTTTCTAATAAAAGGAATAGGACTGCGGCTAAAGTACATCGCACGGCCATTTACATCAATTACCACTTTAGGGCTGTTCGGGTTGTAAATGCTCTCCTGACTTTGTATAGGTTTAATAAGGGTGGCCAACTCTACTTTTTCTTCGGTAAAGCAGCTGGCCAGTAAATCAATTTGTGCAGGTTCTATAAAAGGTTCATCGCCCTGAATATTAATTACAATATCAAATCCGGGTAATTGCTCAATTACTTCGGCGCATCTATCGGTTCCGCTTTGGTGATGTGCTGCCGTGAACACAAATTCGCCACCAAATCTTTTTACTTCATCGGCAATCCGTTCATCATCAGTAGCAATAACTACTTTCGATAAGCTTTCAGCTTTTGAAGCCTGTTCATACACCCGTTGTATCATCGTTTTTCCGGCAATATCAACCAAGGGTTTCCCCGGAAAGCGGGTAGAGGCGTAACGGGCAGGAATAATTCCGATAATTTTAGGCATACTATTTATTTAAGGTTCTTAATAAAATAACTGCACCAAAAAATTAGTAACAGAACTACATAAGAAACCGGATGGGCAAAGTTGAGTGTCCAGCCCAGTATTTTATGGCGCTTCGGAACAATTATACTGGAATCTGATTTATTGAAATAGAAGATTCCCCATTTCCAGTTCATTGGGTTTTCGTGCTGAAAATCTTTGCCCATCTTATGTTATATTGTTTTGAATCAGGTATTTAAGCAAAAGGCTAAAATAAACCGTTAATTTCGGCCTCGATAGACTGTATTACTGTTCCTAAATCTTCGGGGTTATTGGTGAAATCCAATTTGTCTTTATCCAGAATTAATAATTTACCCAGGTTGTAGCCTTTAATCCAGGCTTCGTATTTTTCGTTTAGCTTAGAGAGGTAATCGATCCTGATGCCAGCTTCGTACTCACGGCCACGGCGTTGGATATTGTTAACCAAAGTAGGTACCGATGCACGCAGGTAAACCAACAAATCGGGCGGTTTAATAAAGGAAGTAATGTTGTCGAAAATTGCACGGTAATTGTCGTGATCGCGGGTAGTCATTAGAGCCATATCGTGCAGGTTTTCTGCAAAAATATGGGCATCTTCGTAAATGGTCCGGTCTTGTATTACATTGCGTTTGTTTACTTCAATATCGGTAATCTGCTGAAAACGGCTGTTCAGGAAATAAATCTGAAGGTTAAAACTCCAGCGCTTCATGTCGCTATAAAAATCTTCCAGATAAGGATTATTGTCTACAGCTTCGTACAAAGCTTCCCAACCATAATTTTTTGCCAGAAGGCCAGTTAAAGTAGTTTTACCAGCACCAATATTCCCTACAATTGCTATATGCATATGTTCTTGCGTTTTGCGTTCGGCGTTTTGCGGGAGGCGTTGTTTCGCCAAACGCTAAGCGCTTATCACAATATTAATTAAAAACTTTTAAACCCAATTAAACTACGTACTTCCCTGATCGTTTTTTGTGCGCTTTCGCGGGCCTTTAATGCACCGTGTTTAGCTACCTGTCTTAAATAAGAATCATCTTTGGCAATGTCCTGAATACGCTCGCGCATTGGGGCAGTGGCAATAATCATATCTTCGGCCAGTTGTTTCTTAAAATCGCCATAACGGATCTGCATTTTGTTGTACAGGTCGTCGAAATGCTGGTGGGTATCTACACTCGAAACCACTTTCATTAAATCGAACAGATTTTGGATTGGCTCTGGTTTTGGCTGATTTTCTTCAGTCGGACCGCCATCGCTAACCGCACGCATTACTTTTTTACGGATAGTTTCCGGATCGTCGGACAGGTAAACTGCATTGGCTTCGCCTTCTGATTTGCCCATTTTACCCTTGCCATCTAAACCTGGTACTTTAACCAGTTTATCCGAATAGCTAAACGCATAAGGCTCAGGGAAATATTCGGTATTGTACAGGCGGTTAAAACGGTTACCAAATGTGCGCGCCATTTCTAAGTGTTGCTCCTGGTCTTTTCCAACCGGTACTTTAGTGGCTTTGTGGATCAAAATATCAGCAGCCATTAAAACAGGGTAGGTTAACAAACCTGCATTTACATTATCAGGATTTGCACGCACCTTATCTTTAAAAGAAGTACTGCGCTCCAGTTCGCCCATATAGGCGTTCATGTTCAGGTATAAATAAAGCTCAGCAATTTCTGGTACATCGCTTTGTATATAAATGGTACTGTTTTCCGGATCTATTCCGCTGGCCAGGTATTCAACCAGTACATGTTTAATATTGCCATGTAAATCGGCCGGGGTAGGGTGTGTTGTTAAAGAGTGTAAATCGGCAATAAAAAAGTAGCAATTGTAATCATTTTGCATTTGCACAAAGTTTTTTACTGCACCGTAATAATTACCTAAATGTAATTTTCCTGTTGAGCGGATGCCGCTCACCACTGTTTCTTTCATAATGGCACGAAATTAAAAATAAAATGCAAGCATTGTATAACATGTGATCAATTTTATATCAATTTAGGTACAGCCTTAATAGTTTTTGTCATCATGAGCCTGTCGAAGGATTACGGTTAACTATAATTTACTGATTGCTCCGGTAAAAGCGCTATATTCCTGGTTTCTTTTATGACCAGAATTCCAATTAGACAGGTCCAAAAAATCATTTAAACAAAATGTAATTATGTCAACCTATTTTATATTTTTGATGCTTCTATGATTAAAATTCTTCGTCAGCTGCACCGCATATGGTTTCTTTTCTGCATCATGTTCTTTTTTGCGCTGTTTTATCCTTTCTATTATCTAACATCACGGAACGAAAAGTATTATGGCGCATTAAATTTCTTCAGAAAAGCCAACAGTTTTCTTTGCAGTTTTTTTTCCGGGGTGTTTTTCTCCTATCATTATGAGGAAAAGTTAGATCGCAATCAAACTTATATTTATTGTGCCAACCATAGCTCTAACCTCGATATCATGATTTTTTGCATTATGGGGCATGGGAAGTATCATTTTATGGGAAAAGATGAACTTTTGAACAACCCGGTGCTGGGTATTTTCTTTAAAACCATTGATATTGCTGTAAACCGCGATAGCAAAATTTCGGCCTTCAGGGCTTTCAAGAAGGCTGGCGAAAATTTAGAGAAAGGCATGAGCCTGATTATTTTTCCGGAAGGAAAGATTGATGATCATTACCCGCCTAAACTTGGCGAATTTAAAAACGGTCCTTTTCGCCTGGCCATTGATAAAAATATTCCGCTGGTGCCGGTAAGTTTAGCCAATGTTTGGCAAATTAACTGGGATGATGGCGCAAAGTATGGAAGTAAGCCGGGAATTTGCGATATTTACGTCCACAAACCTATAAACACTGCCTCAATGGCTGCCGATGATTCGGATGCCTTAAAAGAGCAGGTTTACCAATTGATTGATAGTAAATTAGTATAGCATGAATTTAGACGCAAAAACCATTCATAAAATAGCCGATCTGGCCAGGATTCATATTGATGAGCAGCAAGTGGATGTTTTGATTCCGGAAATGAATAAAGTTTTATCATTCATGGAAAAATTAAATGAGTTAGATACCACCAATGTAAAACCTTTGGTTTATATGAACGAATCGGTTAATGTTTGGCGTGAAGATGTGGTGAAACAGGAAATTACTACTGCCGAAGGCTTAAAAAATGCCGCCAAACATAGCGACGAATTTTTTATGGTACCTAAAATCATCGAGAAATAACCATTACAGGTATTTCGGCACGAAATTTTTAATCTCTTGTAACATACCTGCCATTGCCCTTGTCTAAAAAAGAAAAAACATGGAGAAACCACTCATTACTATAAAGGAAATTGGCCGTAAATATGTTATTGGATCTGAAGTGATTCACGCTTTAAAATCAGTTTCTTTAGATATCAATAAAGGCGAATTTGTAGCACTGATGGGACCATCTGGTTCGGGTAAATCGACCTTGATGAATATTTTAGGTTGTTTAGATACTCCTTCAAGCGGCACTTATGTGTTAAATGGCACAAATGTAAGTCACATGAGTGATGATGCGCTTGCCGAAGTGCGTAACAAAGAAATTGGGTTTGTGTTTCAAACCTTTAACTTGTTACCGCGTTCAACTTCACTGGATAATGTGGCTTTGCCATTAATATATGCTGGAAGCAGTAAAAAAGACCGTCAGGCCAGAGCTGCCAAAGCTTTAGAGAATGTGGGTTTAGGTAACCGTATGGATCATAAACCTAACGAACTTTCGGGTGGTCAGCGCCAGCGTGTAGCTGTGGCAAGAGCACTCATTAACGATCCCTCTATCATTCTTGCCGATGAGCCAACCGGTAACTTAGATACCAAAACCTCAATCGAAATTATGGGTTTGTTAGAAGAGATTCACAGCAAAGGCAACACCATTATTCTGGTAACACACGAAGAAGATATTGCCCAGCATGCACATCGGATTGTACGTATGCGCGACGGATTGATCGAAAACGATTATTTAAACACCGAAGTGAAAAATGTTTCACCACGCTTACAGGCTTTGAAAGAGAGTGGTAGCGATTGGGAGAAAATTAACTAAGGTTGATGGCATAAGGCTTTAAACGTTAAACTTCCTGCCTTTAACCTTTTCATTATGAAAATCTACACTAAAACTGGCGACAAGGGTCAAACCTCACTTATTGGTGGTACCCGCGTGCCTAAATTTCACCACCGTATCGAAACCTACGGAACCGTTGATGAGCTCAATTCCTACATCGGTTTAATCATGTGCCAGGATATTAATCCGCATTACAAACAGTTGTTAAAGGAAATACAGGATCGTTTGTTTACGGTAGGTGCATCTTTAGCGGCCGACCCGGAGAAATCGAAAATGAAAATCCCCGATTTGCATGATAGCGACATTGTTCTGCTCGAAAAGGAGATGGACGAGATGAATGAAATTTTACCTGCTTTAAAACATTTTGTACTGCCCGGCGGAAATACTGTAGTATCTTACTGTCATCTGGCCAGGTGCGTATGCAGAAGGGCAGAGCGGCTTGCTGTTGAGCTTGCAGAAAATAGCTTTGTAGATGAGCGGGTAACGATTTATCTGAACCGTTTAAGCGATTATTTGTTTGTTTTGGCACGAAAACTGACGATGGATTTTAACGCAGAAGAAAACATTTGGATCCCGCGGGTTTGATAGTTGAAAAATAAGTTTGTTTTGCTCAAAAATTTTAATATACTTTGCGCATAATAAAGGAATACGAATTAAATTGAATTGATGATATGTATTGGACATTAGAATTAGCATCGCACTTGGAAGACGCACCATGGCCTGCAACTAAAGACGAATTGATTGATTACGGTATCCGTTCTGGTGCCCCTGTAGAAGTTATTGAAAACCTACAGGCATTAGAAGATGATGGCGAGCCTTATGAAACTATTGAGGAAATCTGGCCAGATTACCCAACGAAAGAAGATTTCTTCTTTAACGAGGACGAATACTAACAACAAAATAAGGAACCTTCCGGCGAAACCGGGAGGTTTTTTTATGCTTGCTACTTGCTTATACCAGCTTCTTTTGTTTCCCGCTGATTTCGCAAAGCAAGCTGATGAAATTATGTATTGTATCTGCGTTTATCCTCTTTAATCTGCGGGAGAATATTGGATGTTTGTTTCCCGCTGATCTCGCAGAGCACGCTGATGAAACTATGTATTGTATCCGCGTTTATCCTCTTAAATCTGCGGGAGAATAATTTGGAGTTTTGTTTCCCGCTGATCTCGCAGGGCACACTGATGAAACTATATATTGTATCCGTGGTTTATCCTCTTTAATCTGCGGGAAAATAATTGAAAATTTTGTTTCCCGCTGATTTCGCAAAGCAAGCTGATGAAATTATGTATTGTATCTGCGTTTATCCTCTTAAATCTGCGGGAGAATAATTGGAAATTTTGTTTCCCGCTGATCTCGCATAGCACGCTGATGAATTATGTATTGTGTCTGCGTTGATCCTCTTTAATCTGCAGGGAAAAATCATCAAACCAATAAATCTTTACAAATCTTAAACAAAAGCGAAAAATCAGGTGTTAATACTGCAATAATTTACATTACTAAAAAATTAACACTATGGGAAATTTATTGTATTTAGTCGCAGTAGTATTGGTAATACTTTGGGTCATCGGATTTATATTTCACGGCTTCGGCGATGTTGGCGGTATAATCCACGTTTTGTTGGTTATCGCAGTGATTGCCATTCTGCTTAAGATTATTGGCAGGGCAGCATAAAATATAAGGATCTGCTACGCAACTCTTTTAAGTACACCTTAAAACAGATGAATAACAAAAAGGAGTTTCAATAATTGAAACTCCTTTTACAATAAAATTAGTGTTTGAGCAGCAACTCGGCTAGCTCCAAATCTATAGGATAGGTGATTTTAATATTACTCCGCTCACCTTCAATAATATTGATGTTATAACCAATTGATTCTACCACGCTGGCATCATCAGTAAAATGGCTGTCGAATTCCTGATAATAAGCCTCTTTAAGCACCTTAAGGCTAAATGTTTGAGGTGTTTGTACCAGATAGATTTCATCGCGCTTCAACGCCGATGTTTTGTCGTTTTTAAATTGCCGTACACTATCGCTCGATTGTACAGCGGCAATAACGTTACCTTGTTGCGCTGCAGCCTGATAAGCATTATCGATTAATATTTTTGAAACCAGCGGACGAACAGCATCATGTATAGCCACAAAACTATCCTCTTCAATGGTATAAACGGCATTTTTTACCGAATGGAAGCGTTCTGTACCACCATCAATAACCTGGTGGGGAATGCGAAAATTAAATTCATCGCATAACCTGCGCCAGTAAGCTTGCTGCTCCTTATTTAAAACCAATAAAATTTTAGGCTGAGATTCGCTTTGTGCAAAAGCTTTTATGGTATGCATTAAAACCGGGAGGTTTTTGAGCAATAAAAATTGTTTTGGGGTTTCTGTTTGCATCCGATTGCCAGAACCGCCTGCTACAATTATAGCGTAGTATTTCATGTAAATAGCATCAATATATAAAGTATCAAGTATTAAGATGATAGTTCAGTCTTAGTACCTGATACTCGATACTTGGATCCAATTAGATAATTAGCATGGCATCGCCGTAGCTATAGAATTTGTATTTTTCTTTAACGGCAACCTCATACGCGTTCATTACGTTTTCGTAGCCACCAAAAGCACTTACCATCATCAATAAAGTAGATTCTGGCGTGTGGAAATTGGTAATCATTGAATTTGCAATACTGAAATCGTAAGGAGGGAAGATAAACTTACTAGTCCAGTCGTTGGCAGCCTTTAAAGTTCTGTTAGCAGAAACAGCCGATTCGATTGCACGCATAGAAGTAGTACCTACTGCACAGATTTTTCTTTTGTTTTCTAAAGCCTTGTTTACAATATTGGCATCTTTTTGCTCGATGATAAATTGCTCAGAATCCATTTTGTGCTTGGTTAAATCTTCAACCTCAACCGTTCTGAAAGTCCCTAAACCAACGTGCAAAGTTACTTCAGCAAAATCAACACCTTTAAGTTCAAGGCGTTTCATTAACTCGCGACTAAAGTGCAAACCAGCGGTAGGAGCTGCAACAGCACCTTCGTGTTTAGCAAAAATAGTCTGGTAACGCTCTTTATCCTCAGCGGTTGCTTTACGTTTAATGTATTTAGGAAGTGGTGTTTCGCCTAAAATTTCAACGTTTTTTCTAAACTCTTCGTCGGTACCTTCAAATAAGAAACGGATAGTACGTCCGCGTGAAGTAGTGTTATCTACAACCTCAGCAACCAACAAATCGTCATCACCAAAGTATAATTTATTACCAACGCGGATTTTACGGGCCGGATCAACCAAAACATCCCATAAACGCAGTTCTTTATTTAATTCACGTAATAAGAAAACTTCGATAGTTGCACCGGTTTTCTCCTTGTTACCATATAAACGGGCAGGAAAAACCTTAGTGTTATTCAATATCATTACGTCTTTATCGTCGAAATAACCTAAAACGTCTTTGAAAATTTTATGTTCAATTTTACCGCTGTCTTTGTGTAAAACCATTAGGCGAGCTTCGTCGCGTTCTTCAGCCGGGTTATTGGCTACCAATGATTCAGGTAAGTTAAATTTGAATTGTGATAATTTCATTCCTGATGAATTTTTTGAGGTGCAAAAATACGAATTTAATTTTTCTTTTCGGTATTTTATCAAACGCATTTGAAGTATATTATGTTTTACTTCATTTTAAGTTAAATTATACAGCTTGTTAGTGCCTCGCAGCCATAAAAATTAATTAGTTTTGAAGATATGCTGTAACCTTTTAACAGGCTTTGCATCTAACCTCTAATTATGATAATCTTTAGGCTAATAGGCGAGAGTTTCCGTTTTGCATTTGATGCGTTGCGCCAGAATAAATTGCGTACCATGTTATCGCTTTTGGCTATAACCATAGGTATTTTTACCATTATTGCGGTATTTTCTGCTGTAGATACCTTTCGGGATAAACTGCAATCGAGCGTTGATAAACTAGGTTCAAACACCATTTATGTGCAAAAATGGCCCTGGAGCTTTGGCGATAATTATCCCTGGTGGAAATACATGAACCGCCCTCAGCCTTCGTTACGCGATTTTGAAGCGCTACGCGAAAGGATTGAAAATGCACAAGGCGTAACCTTCGAAATATCGACTAACGACCGGACCATTAAGTACCGGAGCAATTCGGTTGAGGGGATTTCGGTTTGGGCAGCCTCGCACGATTTTAATAAAACCTGGAATTTTGAGCTTGAGGATGGCCGTTACTTTACCGAAAATGAGAGTAAAAATGGTTCGCCGGTTTGTATTTTAGGTTCTGATATTGCCGATGGTCTTTTTGATGGAGATAGAGCGGTAGGAAAGCAGGTTCAGATTCTAGGCCGTCGATTAACCGTTGTTGGTGTTTTCAAAAAAGAGGGTGAAGATATGCTGGGTACTTCGCTTGATAAAAACGTAAATATTCCGATCAGTTTTGCTAAAGGTGTACTGGATATCCAAAGCGAGCGTTACGGACCGCAAATTACCGTGCGTGGTAACGATAATGTAAGTTTGGAAGAGGTAGAAAGTGAATTGAGAGGTTTAATGCGCTCTATTCACCGCATCAGGCCTGGACAGGAAGAAGATTTTGCGCTGAATAAAACCACCATTTTATCGAACCAGCTAGACTCGATGTTTAAAATGGTAAATATTGCCGGATGGGTTATTGGTGGCTTCTCTATTTTGGTAGGTGGTTTCAGTATTGCCAATATTATGTTCGTTTCGGTTAAGGAACGGACCAATATTATCGGGATTCAAAAATCGTTGGGCGCTAAAAATTATTTCATATTGCTACAGTTTATATTTGAATCTATTTCCCTTTGTATTTTGGGAGGGTTGCTCGGGCTGTTACTCGTGTACCTGTTTGCGCTTGGGATTGGGGCTGCAACAGATTTCCATATCATATTGGGCTTGAATAACATTGCTTTAGGAATCGGGATCTCGATTATTATCGGTACCATTTCCGGATTCTGGCCAGCATATTCGGCTTCGAGGTTAGACCCGGTTGAGGCGATTAGAAGTTAATTCAATTAGCAGTTGGCAGTTTGCAAAGGGGAGTGCTGTGTAGCTACCGCGGTTAATAAACCTTATCCGATAGCTATCGGATGAAGTGGATAGCCCGCAAAGCCGGTTTTTCACCGGGTGCGAACTAGTAACGGAAAGAAGGACTAATTTGCCATGAAATACTTGCCTTCATTTTCAAAATATAAAAAATACTTTTGGTTCTAGGTGTGATGCCAGGTACCATATAAAAATAAAACCCCTCGTTAAACTGAATTAACGAGGGGTTTGTTGTGATATAGTTAACTGAAAACCGTTAACTGTTAGTTAATTAGGCTAGTTTACCTAAAGCTTCTTTAATTCTTCTTAGTGCTTCAACCAGGCTCTCGTCTGATGCTGCATAAGATAAGCGGATATAGTTGTTGTTACCGAACGAATCGCCACCTACAGTTGCTACGTGACCTACGTTTAGTAGATATAAAGCTAAATCAGCCGAATCTTTAATTACGTTGCCATCAGCATCTTTTTTGCCAAAGAACGAGCTAATTTCAGGGAAGAAGTAAAAAGCACCGTCAGGCAGGTTGGTTTTTACACCTGGAATTTCGTTTAATAAGTTGTAAACCAGCTCTCTTCTGCGTAAAAAGGCTTCTTTCATTACTAAAACGCTTTCTAAACCTTGCTCGTAAGCCACAATACCTGCGCGTTGTGCAATAGAGCAAGTACCAGAAGTGGTTTGTCCTTGTAATTTATCGTTTGCAGCAGCAATTTCTTTGTTAGCAGCAATGTAACCTAATCTCCAGCCAGTCATTGCAAATGCTTTAGAGAAACCGTTTACAATAATTACACGGTCTTTAATGCTATCAAACTGCGCAATTGATTCGTGCTTATCTACAAAATTGATGTGCTCGTAAATCTCATCAGAAAGGATGTAAATATTCGGGTGTTTTTCGAAAACCGCTACTAAAGCTGCCAACTCTTCTTTGCTGTAAACCGAACCGGTTGGGTTACAAGGCGAAGAGAACATGAATAATTTACTTTTTGGGGTAATGGCTGCTTCTAACTGTGCAGGCGTAATTTTGAAATTGCTTTCAATATCTGTATCGATAAAAACAGATTTACCTTCGGCAAGCGTAACCATTTCTGAGTAAGAAACCCAGTAAGGTGTAGGGATAATTACCTCATCATCCGGATCAATTAAGGTTAAAATTACGTTCGATAACGATTGTTTAGCACCTGTTGAAACCACGATCTGAGAAATATCGTAATCTAAATTGTTTTCTGTTTTAAGTTTATTTACGATCGCCTGGCGCAGGTCAGGATATCCCGGTACCGGCGAGTAGCGTGTATAATTTTCGTCTAATGCTTTTTTAGCAGCATTTTTTACGTGGTCTGGCGTGTTAAAATCGGGTTCACCAACGCTTAAACTGATTATATTAATGCCCTTTGACGCTAGTTCGCGGCCAAGTTTGGTCATTTTAAGGGTTGCAGATTCTGACAGGCTGTTGATTCTTTTCGATAAGGTGCTCATGGTTAATTACTTTGAGCGCAAATATATAAACCAAATATTATTCTGCACTAAAAAACCTATATTTTTCTCATTTAATTTATGCGATAAGCGTATTTTTGTACAAAAAAGCACTGTGTCGGTAAAGAAAAAAGCAATTGTATTGTCGTTAGTGGTGAGCGTTTTATTGATGCTGGCCAAGTTTACAGCTTATTTTATTACGGGATCTAACTCCATTTTAACCGATGCTGCCGAAAGTATCGTAAATGTAATTGCCGGCAGTTTTGCTTTTTACAGCATTTACCTCAGTACGCAACCCCGCGATGAAAACCATCCATACGGACATGGTAAAGTTGAATTCTTCTCTGCCTTTGTAGAGGGAATCCTGATCCTGATTGCGGGTGTTATCATTATCTTCAAATCATCCTACAACCTCATTTACCCACATACAGTAGGGCAATTGCTGGAGGGAACGCTGATTATTGGAATTACCGGACTGGTTAATATGATTGTTGGCTTATATCTTATTAATGTAGGAAAAGATCAGCATTCTATTACCTTGCAGGCCGATGGCAGGCACTTGTTAACCGATACCTATACCAGCGCTGCCATTGTGGTAGGCTTAATTCTGATTCAGCTAACAAATATTATTTGGCTGGACAGTTTGCTTTCTGTTCTGGTAGGTTTTTATATTGTTTACTCGGGTTATAAACTCACGCGTGGTTCGGTTGGGGGCTTAATGGATGAAAGTGACTTTACTTTGGTGGAAGAGGTGGTGGAAGTATTGCAGAAAAACCGCCATAACCCCTGGATAGATGTACATAACCTGCGCACACAGCAGTATGGCCCCGAATTTCATATCGATTGCCATGTAACTTTACCTTACTATTTCGATTTAAATAAAGTGCATCGCGAAATTTCGCAGATTGATGAACTCATCAATTCAAACGGTGTACGCAAGGCTGAGCTTTTTATTCATGCCGATCCCTGTTTGCCCGAATGTTGCCACTATTGTCATATGAGCGAGTGTCCGGTACGATCGGAAGCTTTTAGAAAAGAAATTGTGTGGACACCTGAAATTGTAATCAAAAATAAAAAACATTTCGAAAATGAGCTACTTTAATGTCCGCGTGTACGGGCTCTTAATTAACCAGAATAACGAGGTTTTGGTAAGTGATGAAGAAGAATATGGCTTCCGTTTCAGTAAATTTCCCGGAGGTGGCTTAGAGTTAGGAGAAGGTTTGATAGACGGATTGAAGCGTGAATTTGTAGAAGAATGTGAGGCTGAAATTAATGTACTCTCGCATTTTTACACTACAGATTTTTATGAAAAATCATCGTTTAACGATAGTCAGGTGATTAGCGTGTACTATCTGGTTAAGGAAAAAGCACCCCTAAAACTGGCTTTTAAAGCTAAAATTTACGATTTCGATGGGAAAGGTGAAATTTTGCAGGCTTTCAGGTGGGTTAAAATTGAAGATTTAGCCATCGATGAAATCACCTTTAAAACAGATAAAACCGTAGCACAGCTTTTAAAAGATCAATATTCCGTAAATCATTAATTATTATGTCAGATACTTCAGAATTTCAAGCTCCAGATACCAACTTAAATTTAGCCGAACGCGATAAAAAAGTAATCTGGCATCCTTATACCCAAATGAAAAATGCTTTACCCCACATTCCGATTGTAAGGGGTGAAGGTGTTTACGTTTTCGACGAGAACGGTAAAAAGTATATTGATGCAGTTTCTTCGTGGTGGGTGAATATTCACGGTCATTCACACCCTTATATTGCACAAAAGGTTGCTGAGCAACTTAGCGTACTTGAACACGTAATTTTTGCCGGTTTTACCCACGAACCTGCTGTTTTGCTGGCTGAAAGGCTTTTGCCTATTTTACCGGGTAAACAAGACAAGGTTTTTTATACCGATAATGGCTCTACAGCCGTAGAAGTAGCGCTTAAAATGTGCCTGCAGTACTGGGATAATAAAGGTAAACCCAAAACCAGGATCCTGGCCTTTAAAAATGCTTACCACGGTGATACTTTTGGCGCCATGTCGGTTAGCGGACGCAGCATTTTTACCGATGCCTTTAACAGTTTGCTTTTTGATGTCGATTTTATTGAGCTGCCAAATGCTGATAATATCGAGGAGCTTACTGCTTATATTTCGCAGTTGACAGATACCGCCTGTTTTATCTTTGAGCCATTAATTTTAGGCTCGGGTGGGATGCTAATGTACGAAGCAAAATACCTTGATGAACTGGTTTCAGCTTGCAGAAAGGCCGGTATTTTAATTATCGCCGACGAGGTAATGACGGGTTTTGGTCGCACCGGAACTTACTTTGCCTGCGAAAAACTGAACCAGAAACCTGATATTATTTGTTTAAGTAAAGGTTTAACCGGAGGCACTATGCCTTTGGGAATCACTACCTGTACCGATGAAATTTTTGATGCCTTTTTAAGTGAGGATAAACTAAAGACACTTTATCACGGGCACTCATTTACAGCAAACCCTATAGCTTGTGTAGCTTCGCTGGCGAGTTTAGATATTTTACTGAAAGAAGAAACCCTGGCTAATATTAAGCGGGTAGAGGCTAAACATGCTGTATTTTTACAGGAAATAAAAGGGCACACCAAAGTAAAATCGGTTAGACAAACAGGCACAATTATCGCCATTGAATGGGAAACAGGTAATGAAACTTCTTATTTAAGTAACCTGCGCAACTTGTTGTATGCTTACTTTTTAGATAAAGGCATTATATTAAGACCTTTAGGCAATATCATTTATATTCTGCCGCCTTATGTGATCAGCGATGCTGACCTCGATTATATTTACGGTGCTATAAAACAGGCTTTAGCAGAAATTTAACGATTATACCGGGCGCATTCATTACGCCCGGTATAATGATGAGGATTAGTTAAGCTGCCGGCTCAAGATAATTTTTAAGCGCATCGTTAACAAAGTAGTTCCAGCCACCATTGAAGCTCGTTTTGGCAAAATCCGAACCGTTAGCAGCAAAGCTTTCTAAACCCGTATGAGTTAGTTTTAGTAAAGTTTTGTCGCCTTGCTCAAATAACTCCCAGCTTACCTGCGAGTTTCCGGGGTAACCATCATAACGCCAGCTGTAAACAAGTTTTTTGCCTTCAATAATTTCGGTTATTTCGCATAAATGCAGGTATTGAGGTCCATCGTCTGGTCCGCCGGTAAATTCGAATTTAAAACCAACTTCTGGCTTAAAATCTGCTAACTGGAAGTACCATTGTTTAATTTCATTATTATCGGTTAAAGCTTTCCATACTTTACTGATAGGGGCATTGTATACCCGTTCTACAATAAGTGGTTCGTTTTCCATTTTTATAGGGTTTAGTTTAAATTTTATTTCTGTTCGTCCTTTGACAGGTGTACTGCCAAAGCATCTAATTTACTGGTCCAGAAGGTGCGGTATTGCTCAACCCATTGCGCTACTTCTGCCAGTTTTTGAAACTGAATGTAACAATACCTGTCGCGACCTTGCTGCTTCATTTCAATTAAGCCACATTCTGTGAGCACTTTGATGTGTTGCGAAATAGCTGGTCTGCTCATGTCAAAATTTTCGGCAATGGCATTCAGGTTTAGCGTTTTATGGGTAATAAGGTTGATAATTTCTCTTCGAGTGGGATCGGCAATGGCCTGAAATACATCTCTTCTCATGATTATGTAAGTAATTACTTACGAATATAAATGTAAGGAATCACTTACGCAAATTTTTATACTACTTTTTAGTATTAATCTGTTTGTGTAGTCGGAAATTAGTGTCTTTTGTGCTTCACTGCTAGTTTTGGTGGTGCCACATTGCAGTAGGAAAGGGTAAGGGCATCAATAACCATTTCATCAGGAAGATCGGTTATTTCAAAAATAGTCCAGCCTTGCTTGCCCCAGGCACCCGTTGCAGGTTTTATCTTATCAGGCCTATAATCGCAGAAAACCGACTGGTCGATTACCGACAACTTAAATGTAGCACGCTTATGCTGAAGATCTAAAGTGGCAAATATCTTTTTGTTTACCCGGAAAGAAGTTTTTTCAAAATGCGGCATTTCAACAACTTCATCGAATGAGCGGCAGTAAGTACGAAAGGTTGAAATATCCATACAGGTAGAGTTACATAGCTACAATTTATACAATTTTTGCGGGTATTGCGCCGCATGTGTTAAAATCAGGTTCAAAATATAACTGTTAGAAGGATAGGTGGATAAGTCGTTTTTAATTGGCGCTAATCCATCCGAAAGATATTGGGTATCGGTAAAATAGCCCATACCGTAAAACTGGCCTTTCTCTACTAACAGGCAACTAAATTCGTTGGCATCCCGGCCTTCATCAACCAGTGCAAAACTAGGCTGTTGTTTTTGAATATCTGCCAGTGCAGCATTTAGCTTCTTATTGTAAACTGTTACGGTTTCAATACCACTGCATGCTCCGAAACATTGCCCGTTTTCGTGCGCATAACATTTGGTTGCTGTTTTTTGGAGGTAACATAGCCTGGCGCAAAGCTGGTATTTATCAACCATCTGGTTTAAAAAATTATAACCTTCCAGCAGATTATTAAAACTCTGAAATGCGCGGTTGTTTTTTTTATGTTTATCAATCGCCAAACGCAGGTAGCCATTTTGATCCTCAAATACATACAAATCGTATTTGTGCTCGTAACGTTTCATGGCCCTGTTATTTTCGGGCCAAAGGCGTTTAATTTCATTGGCTTCTAAAATTAAAGCCATTAATTCGGTGCCGCATACCACAAAATCAACATGGTGTATGGTGCGCAGAAAATCCTGGCGCTGGCGGTTAGCGTTATTGCCGGTAAAATGGCTGATAACCCGTTTTTTTAGGTTTTTTGCCTTACCAACATACACAATTTTGCCTTTACTATCTTTAAAATAATAAACACCGGGCTGGTTGGGTAACCTTAAAATCGAAGCTTTATCTAAATGGGGCGGTAAAGCTTGTTCTTTCGAGGTTTTTTTAAGCATTTCTGCAATAATCCCCTTGTCATCACTCGCCAGCAGCAGATTGAAAAGAATACTGGTTGCATCGGCATCGCCGGCAGCCCTGTGCCGGTTGTATATCGGAATCTCGAGCGCGGTACAAAGTTTACCCAAACTGTAGGAGCCTTTGCCTGGAATTAATTTTCTGCTGAGCCTAACGGTACACAGTTTGGTGCACTGCAAATCGTAACCTGCCACTCCTAAATGATGTTTTAAAAACGAGTAATCGAAATTAACGTTGTGGGCTACGAAAACCTTATCGTTTAGCAGCTGGTAAATTTGCAAAGCTACATCATCAAAAACGGGAGCATCTTTCAGCATGGCATCATCAATCCCTGTAAGTGCAGTAATGTGCGCCGGAATAGCTATCCCGGGATTAATCAGCGTGGTGTACGATTCTACTATTTCATTCCCATCGTGAATGTTAATGGCAACTTCGGTAATGCCATTTGCTGAGGCATGACCGCCAGTGGTTTCGATATCTACAACTGCGTACAACATGGAATGAATTTTGACTACAAATCTATGCTAAAATAATTAGTATAAAAATAATTTTGATTATTTCTTTAGCATAAAAAAAGCGGTTACTTATCTAACGTAACCGCTGCTGTATTTTGTATGTTGGGTAATTACAGTTTGCTGAGCAATTTACTCAAATTGGGTTTAATGCCAAGGGTAATAGGAATGGTATTAAAAGTGCGGTTCTGTATTTTACCAAAACCGTACATGTAACTGGTTTCTACAAATAAATTCGCTCCGCCCAGGTTGTATTCAATACCTGCCCCGGCTTCGGCAATGCCCAAACCGTTCGATTTGTTGGATTGGGTAACTTGCAGTGTGGATGTGTTAACGCCGGCCTGCGGAGTTAAGATAATTCCGCCACCGGCACCAGCAAAGCCGTAAAAAGCCCATTTATCTACAATTTTCCGATAACCCAATGCTACATTTAAAAGGTAAGTGGTGGATCTGCCTTTTTGTAAAGTATAGGTGTAGCCAGCATCGGGGGTAATCTGGTTAAAAGTAAAGGCATGCAAGCTTACTTTAGGGTAGAGAAACAAACCGCCATCGCCCAGGCCTAAATTCAAACCCAGTGAAGTTGAAAATTTAGGTTTAAAATAATCAGAAGTTTCTCCCATTGGGAAAGCCAATCCGATACCACTCATCGAATACAGTTTATCAGGTCTGGTTTGTGCTTTTATCTGTGCTGATACTGCAGCAGATAATAAAAAGCCTGCAATCACTAATTTTAAATTCATATCTGGTTTTTTAATTTTCGGTCAGGGTGCCTACTTTTTGTAATAAACTGCTTATCGTAAAAGGCTTGCGCAAATAATCGTCGGGGTTGTAGCTTTGCGATACCACATAACTTTCGTCGAACCTAGCCGATGTAAGCATAACCGGTATGTTATTGCTCTCGCTGCTTAACTTTAACTCTTTAAACACAGCACGCCCATCCATTCCGTTCAACATAATATCCAGAATAATCAGATCAGGGTTAAAGTCCCTAACGGCTTTAAAAATAAACCGTGGAGATAAGAGCGGATAAACTTGGTAATTTTCGGTTTCTAATATCTCTTGCACTACCTCTAATACATCTGGATCATCATCCACAACCAATACTTTTTTCAAAACGGATAATCAATTAATTTATTAAATAGACTATCCTAATACAAAGTTTGTACAATAATGTTTTGATGAAAATAAAAAGAGGGAAGAGGCGCGTGTGAAAATTTAGCTAATTATAAGGTGTCTGGCGGGGTGTTTTCTCCGGTAAAGTTGCTTTTTACAAAGCGTGCGAATTGATCTTTATAGGCATCAAGAACGGTATATGCAATTTCGTTTGATAACAATATCTTATCGCCCAAAACGCTTTTAATATGCTGTTTGGCAATGATAACCGTTGGGCTGATCTGAATAAACGCAGAATGCTTTTTAAGCATATTCAGCATTTTGATAAAGTTCGACCTCGAGCTTAAAAAAGTATTGACAGTTGTTTTAAATTGTACATCATGGTCAATGTCTTCTACTGCAATTAGCTCATTCAGGTCAATTCTAACCAGATTGCCATCCTGACCTTGTAAAGGGATGTAGAAGAAATTTTCTTCAAAAATAGAAAAGGGATTAACTGCTTTTTTGCCCGTTGGGTATAAATTATTGATGGTTTTGGTGAAATGCAAAATAGAGTAGGGCTTAAGGAGGTAAGCATCTGCATCTACTTTAAATGCATCAATGGCATAACGGGCATGGGCAGTTGTAAAAACAAGGTGTTTTGTTTTTTGTCTGAGTAAGCCAGCCAGTTCAATGCCCGAAAGGGAAGGCATTTCCACGTCCAGAAAAATAATATCAACAGGATTGGAAGCAGAAATCTCTGCCAAAGCCTGAATGGGTTCGGTAAAAGTTTGAATAAGCTTTAAATCGGGAAGCTTATCCATGTATGCTATCAGACTCTCTAATGAATGGGGGTCATCATCGATAGCGATGCAACTTATTGACATTTTTGATAGGTTTAGATGACGCAAATTACAATTTCAGCACTTAAAAAGGAAAAAATTAACATTCCTTGCTGATTTTTATTTATTCGGCAAGGAAAATCATCATTTCTTTTGAAATTGTATTGTAATGTGGGATTTCCACGTAAAAATACTAAAGTTGATTGTCTTTTCTTAGTATGATCGATAATCTTACGCTAAAACAGTTGCCATCGGTTACTGCATATTTAAATTCTGCATCCTTACCATAGGTATAGGTTAAACGTTTTTTGATGTTCTCCAGGCCTGAATTTAAGCCCGAACTGTCTTTAGTATCTTTAATCAGGTTAGCCGTTTCGATAATCAGTTTACTAGATTCAGCTTTTATGCTTATTTCGGCAGGATAAATTTCATTTAGCAAATCTCCGTGTTTGAAAATATTTTCAACCAGGGTAATGAGCACCATGGGTATAATTTTAATGTGGCGGATTTCATCATCGTACCAGAAACGTAAACCTATACCGTGATTTTGGCGTAACTGATGCAAATTGATCAGGTTTTCTACCTGGTTAATTTCTTCTGCCAGCAATACAAAATCTTTGTCCTTATTGTTATCTACCGAATAGCGCATCATTTCTGAAAGCGAAAGGATAGTTTCTGCAGCAACAGGCGACGATTCGCGGGCGTTCTGGTAAATAAAATCCAAAGTATTAAACAGTAAATGTGGCTGTATCTGGGCTTTTAAAAATGCATTTTCGGATTTTGCGAGTTGAATAAGATTGTTTAGCCTTTGTTTTTCCAGCTCCTCGGTCTTTTTCCGCTCTTTAATATAACGCGTTAAAAAATAATAACCTGTAGAAAAACACATGAAATAAACGCAGCGGTATAAAGGCGCAGAGAAATAGACCAGATCGAGTGTTATCCTTCTCGATCCGGTATAATTGGTATAGTTGATAATGATATAATCGAGGCAGATGGAGATACTAAAATAAGCAGCAATTTCGACCAGGAGTAGTAATGGTAATTTCCATGCGGTTTGTTTGGGTTTGTTAAGGCCTATGGCTAAAACTATATGTGCATGTATATAAAAAGTGGTGATGTTGAGCGTGTAGTATAAAACATAGGGAGCCAAACGGCCAAACTTTCCATTAATTAAGCCTACAATAATGGCTTCGTAAAAGATAAAGACAAGCCAGATAATGATATGCAGTTTTTTACTGGCTATCCAGCTTAAAACGGGCCACTTTTTTTCTTTTTGTTTTGTTAGTTTCATTTGGTAAACGACTTGTAAATTGGGGAACGGCAAATACATCACCATCCAAAAAAAGCCCGGAGCTTATTGGTTAGTGATACGAAAATAACAAAAATTTAACTTTAAGAGCGGTTAGTTTTAATCGTTTTTTCTTTAATGTAGTCCTGGATGCTGTCGCGGTAACTGCTGCCAATATTGATAGTCAGGTTGTTAATCATCTTCAAAGTATTGCCCTCAACCTTCTCAATGTAGTTTTTTGCAATAATGAACGAACGGTGGGCTTGAGCAAAATTGGCGTAATTAAGGAGGATTACTTTGATTTCGGATAGGGCGATATAGGCGACAATTGTTTCATTTAATGTAAAAATTCTGACATAATTCTGAAGACTTTCTACCGCTACGATATCAGGATACCGCACTTTTATGAGGTTATTGTTGTCGTTTTTGTTTCTAACAAAGAAGTAATCATCCTCTTGTTTAAGGTTTATATTGGGTGTTGCCGGCCTTTTAGGAAAGAGCATGTTGATGGTTTCGGCGAAACGGGCAAAGGTGTAGGGCTTTAACAGGTAGGCACTGGCGTACATTTCGAAAGCTTCGTATGCGTATTTTGAATGCGACGTGGTGAAAATAAGTTTATCAGTTTTATGCCTGATTACTTTGGAAAGCTCCAGCCCGGAAATAAGGGGCATATCAACATCCATAAACATAATGTCGACTGCTTCTCCTGCTGTAATTTCGTTTAAAGCCAGCAAGGGATCGGTGTACGATTTGATAAGCTGGATATTGGCCAGTGCATTGATGTAAGATATTATACCATTAACGGCATGAATATCGTCATCAATTACGATACATGTTAGTTTCATTAAGTGCGTGTGTGTTAGTAGAGCTAAATTAGAGCATGCATTTTAATTTTAGAAATTAATTTTAACAGCGTAACCTTTTTTAACACTTTATGTCATAAATATGATACATAGTGTTTTTACAGCTCAAGATGTTTGCTTCAGTAGGTTTTAAAGGCAATGTTTTGTAGCAACAAAACACACAGGAGTGTGATTTAATTCGTTGTAAAACAATATATTATATTTTGAATCGTAATATTTTATAGATATATTTATTAAGCGAATTATCATCCCGGAATTTACCTAAACACAATATCTCATGAAAAACAAAATCCGTACAACCAACCGGTTAAATGTGTCAATTACCAAAAAGGTTATTGAATTGCAAGAAAAAGGTTACGATTGTGATTTCTTGTTATTGGCCAATAATAACCTGCTTTGTATGCAAACCAATTTTAAATATCCCTTAAGCACTGTTGCCATTAAACAAATGGAACATGGCTACGATCTGTTTAGCCATTCATATAAGCATGTACATACCATCGAAACCGGTAATGGCGAAAAAGGCGTATTGCTTACAGAAGAAGCTCTTTAGTAAGCGCCAGCTTACATTTACCAGCATCGCTCTCTTTTATTTTTCCGCTCTTTTTTAATCTGTTTGTTTTTAAAGGCCTATGTTTATTCGTTAGCCTGAGTAGATTCTTTTAAAAAAATAAACAGAGAATTATTTTTGTTTAAATTTTAAGCAATATATTTGAACAAAATATAATGACTTACTCTATTTCAGACCTGGAACAGCTTTCGGGCATCTACGCGCATACCATCAGGATTTGGGAGCGCCGCTATGGTGCTTTAAGTCCCGCGCGCTCGCAGGGGAATACCAGGCTGTACAATGACAACCAGTTAAAGCGGTTGCTGAATATTGTAAGTTTAATTAAAAGCGGACTAAAGATTTCTAAAATCTGTTCGCTCTCTGATGCCGAAATGAACAGGCTGCTTGATCAGGAATTTGCCCAGGCACCAGATGATGAGCATAGCGAATATTATATTTCGCAACTGGTAAGGCACGGTATTGCTTTTGATGAGTTTTCTTTTTACCGCCTGTTAGATGAAAGCATAGATGGCTTAGGGCTTTCGGTTTGTTACCGTAAGGTTATTTATCCTTTGCTGATGCGTTTAGGTTTAATGTGGCGTAAAGACGATATTTGCGCGGCACACGAACACTTTTTATCCAATATTATCCGTCAGAAAATATTTACCCATATCGATAGTATTCCCGTTCAAAAGGGTGCGGGACCTAAATGGCTACTTTTTTTGCCCGAATATGAAGACCATGATATCGGGTTGCTTTTTGCCAGTTATATGTTGCGCATACATCACCAGCAGGTAGTCTTTTTAGGTAGTAAAATGCCTTTAGCTGCTATTGAACAAGTTTATCCGGTATTGAATGCAGATCATGTGCTCATTTTTATGGTTAAAACACAAGCTCCGGTTAAAGCTCAGCAATATATCAATCAACTATCGGCCATATGTGCATCCGCTCAGATCCACCTCGCCGGAAATAGCCAGGTTATTAGCAAATTAAAAAACATTGATCACATCAATTGGTTTAAAACACTTGATGAATTTGAACAATCTATCCAATTCCAAGCCGTACATGAAAGAAATTTTTGATCAACTATCTGCCGATTGCAGCAGGCTAACCACTAAAAGATATAGTACCAGTTTTTCTTTTGGTATATATATGCTCGGAAAGGAATTGCGCCTTCCCGTTCATGCTATATACGGTTTTGTGCGCCTGGCTGATGAAATAGTAGATAGTTTTCATCACTATGATAAAAAGTTACTGCTCGATAAATTTAAACAGGATACTTTTGAGGCGATTAATCTGGGAATCAGCTTAAATCCGATCCTGAATTCCTTTCAAAAAGTTGTTAATCAGTATACAATAGATCACGAACTGATCGTTCTCTTTCTGAAAAGCATGGAAATGGATCTTTCGGAAACCAAATATACTGCCGAGTTGTATAACGAATATATTTTGGGTTCTGCAGAAGTTGTAGGTTTAATGTGTTTGAAAGTATTTACCAATGGCCAAATTGCCGATTACGAACGATTAAAGCCCTATGCTATGAAACTGGGCTCAGCATTTCAAAAAGTAAATTTTCTGCGCGATGTGAAAGCTGATCATCAGGGTTTAAAGCGTAATTATTTTCCAAATGTTAATCTGGCTGCATTTTGTGATACCCAAAAACAAGAGATAGAAACCGAAATAGAAGAAGAATTTGATGCAGCCCTTGCAGGTATTAAGCTTTTGCCGGCAAGTTCGCGGAATGGGGTGTATCTAACCTACATCTACTATAAAAAGCTTTTTGTAAAAATAAAACGGTTAAGCGCCGAAAAAATCATGACTGAAAGGATTAGAATTTCAAATACGCGTAAAGTTGGTTTGATGTTTGATTCAATCATCAGGAACAAGTTAAATGTAATATAAATGGAAGAACACGTTATATTGGTAGATGGCGAGGATGTGCCCCGGGGGCAGATGGAAAAGATGAAAGCACATGAAGTAGGGGCATTACACCGTGCCTTTTCTGTGTTTATTTTCAATTTTAAGCGGGAATTGCTCCTGCAGCAAAGAGCCAAAAGTAAATACCATTCGGGAGGTTTATGGACCAATACCTGTTGTAGTCACCCGAAAATTGGCGAAAGCAATGTTCATGCAGCTAAAAGGAGGCTTAAAGAAGAAATGGGGATGGAGTGCGAGATTAGCTACCTTTTTAAATTTACCTACAAGGCCGAATTTGATAACGGATTAACCGAGCATGAAGTAGACCACGTTTTTTTCGGAATGACGGACGAACTGCCGCTTATCAATCGGGAAGAAGTAGAAGACTTTAAGTATATGGATTTAGTGTCCTTACAGGAAGATATTAACCTTAATCCTCAGGCTTATAGCCCCTGGTTAAGGATTTGTTTGGATAAAGTTGTAAGGCATGCTTCAACTGCCAGAACAAAAAACGGGCATACAGCCTAAGCCATATACCCGTATCTAAATTAACGCTCTCGAGGACAAATATAGGAGTAGTTTAGAAAATTGCAATAGTTTTAACATTTCTTTTACTTTAAGATTATACTTGGATGCTCAATTTGAGCCTTCGCCTCAAAAATAAGTTCTTAGTAAAGAGGGATTTAAGCTTTAGGCTTAACCTTGAATATTTTTTTTCAATATGTTTTACCTGTGTACTGAGTTGTTAAAGACTTAGCTTAACGATCTTTTTTATAGCAGGGAATAAGCGGCAGGCTCTCCGAAAGAAATAAATACTTTTTCTGGCTTGCAATTTGGCTAAGCAGGAAACATTTTGATTATATTTATGTTAATCAAAATGTATTTAATTGCTAACTGTTATGGAAAGATCAGAAATTATATCTCTACTCGAGGTAATCAATCAACAGGTGAGTTCCTCTATTCTGGGCGGCATGGAAGAAGATTACGAAGAACTGGAAAGCCTGGGACTAATCAAAATTAACCGCGAATCGGTACAATGGTCGGCAGCAATGACCCCTACAGGGAATGAATACCTCGGGCACGATTAGCCTTGTATGATTTAAAGCATCATTCTCTCTCTAAAATATATTGATAAAGTACTTGCCCGGGAAATTTTAATCATTTTCTGGCTGACTAAACTTTGACCAAATAATTGCTTTAATTCTGTTAAATTTGCCGCTAGTTTAGAATGCTACATTCCATAAATTAAATGTCGTTCTATCCGTGTTTATGAACGATTTACAACTAAGAACAGTAAATGTAACCAGGTACGTTACGCCATTGCGCGAGGGAGGTTCGATGCCTGCCATTGCCGAGGCCGACGATAACTTTTTATATGTACTGAAATTTCGCGGGGCTGGTCAGGGGCCAAGAGCGCTGATTGCCGAATTAATTGGTGGCGAAATTGCCCGGATTTTGGGTTTGCGCGTACCTGAACTGGTATTTGCCAATCTCGACGAAGCTTTTGGCCGTACAGAACCTGATGAAGAAATACAGGATTTGCTAAAAGCGAGTGTAGGATTAAATCTTGCGCTGCACTATTTATCAGGTGCCATTACCTTCGACCCAACGGTTACCACTGTTGATGCAACCTTAGCCTCGCAGATTGTGTGGCTGGATTGCTTTTTAACCAATATGGACCGCACCTGCAGAAATACCAATATGCTGGTTTGGCACAAGGAGCTCTGGTTAATCGATCACGGTGCTTCACTATATTTTCACCATTCGTGGCAAAATTGGGAAGAGCAGGCTATTAAACCCTTCTATTTGGTTAAAGATCATGTGCTGTTGCCATGGGCAACCGAATTAGAAGCGGTAAATGAAACTTTTAAAGCCATACTTACGCCTGAAAAAATTGAAGCTGTGATTGCGTTAATTCCGGATAACTGGCTGGAAGGTGAAACTAATTTTAGCAATACAAACGATCACCGTAAAGCTTACGCACATTTTTTAACCACCAGGTTATCACATGCCGATACCATTATAAAAGAAGCACAATATGCAAGAGAAGTTCTTATTTGAGTATGCTGTGATCCGTGTGATGCCAAGGGTAGAACGCGAAGAATTTATCAATGTGGGGATTATACTGTTTTGCGCTAAGCAGAAATTTTTAAAGAGCATTTTTGTCCTGGATGAAGCGCGCATATTAGCCTTTTCACCTAAAATCGACTTAGCCGAACTGAAAGCCAATCTTTGTGCTTTCGAAAGGATCAGCACCGCTGCAAAAGGATCGGGGCCGATTGGTCAATACGATCAGGCTTCGCGTTTCAGGTGGCTTACCGCTACCCGGAGCACGGTTGTACAATGCTCAAAAGTACATCCCGGGCTTTGTGTTGATGCAGGAGAAACACTACTGAGGTTACACCAGGAGCTGGTGCTGTAATCAGTTAAAAATTTGCAGTTTAACAGTTAAGCCATTCAACAATTAAACACTTCATCTATTGCCAAAAGAATATTTTAAACAACTTCAGGATTTGCTCAATATAGAGCGCGAAGAAGATTTACAGTCTTATTTAAAGCTTACCGAAAATACTTCTGCGGTCGATAGGAGGGCATTGGGCTTAACCTGGTACCCTATAGCCATCAGAAATACGGAGATAGGCAGAGGTGATTACCTTACCGTAGAACTCGAACGCACTACGCATCAGGATTTTTCGCATCAGTTCAGGTTTGGATCATCGGTGGTTTTGTTTTCCAATCACGATGCCAAAGAAGACCGCATTGAAGGGGTAATTACCCACCAGAGCGGCAGTCGGATGAAAATTACTTTCAGGGTAGATGAACTGCCCGATTGGACAAGAGATGGAAAACTAGGGGTTGATTTGTTGTTTGATAACAACAGTTACGACGAAATGCAGGCTGCCCTAAAACAGGCTACACATTTAGCCGAAAACGAGTCAGAAAATAAACTGATCCGCATTTTAACACAGGGCGATAAACCTTCCTTCCGTGGCGAAGAGAAGTTTATAATTCCCAACACCTTAAACGAATCGCAACAGCTTGCGGTTAATAAGATCATTTCGGCCGATCATCTGGCCATTGTACATGGGCCGCCGGGTACCGGAAAAACCACTACACTTGTTCACGCCATTAAATCGTTGGCTAAACATAGCGATCAAAAGATTTTAGTGGTAGCGCCCAGCAATACTGCTGTTGATTTGCTGACCGAAAAATTAGCTGCCGAAGGATTAAAGGTAATCCGGGTAGGCAATCCGGCCAGGGTATCAGAAAAATTGCTTGCGGCTACACTTGATCATCAAATGGCTGGTCACCCGGATATGAAAACCATTAAAGCGCTTAAGAAACAGGCCAGCGAGTATAAAAACATGGCCCACAAATATAAGCGTAGCTTTGGTAAAGCAGAACGCGACCAAAGGAAAGCCTTGTTTGATGAAGCCCATAAAATTGGCAGGGAGGTAGAAAAAACAGAGCAGTATATTATGGATAACCTGTTTACCAAAGCCCAGATTATTACGGCAACTTTGGTTGGTGCAAACCATTATACCGTACGTAACTTAAAATACCAAACCATTGTAATTGATGAAGCCGGACAAGCATTGGAACCTGCTTGCTGGATACCCATATTAAAAGCACAAAAAGTAATTTTGGCTGGCGATCACTTTCAGCTTTCGCCCACAATAAAATCAAACGAAGCATCCAGAAATGGCTTAGGCAATACTTTACTCGAAAAAACTGTAGGCCTTCATCCTGAATCGGTTGTGTTGTTAAACGAACAATACCGGATGAATAAGGATATTATGGGTTATTCTTCTAAAGTATTTTATAAGGATGCATTACAGGCACATCATTCGGTGGCTAATCAGTTGCTTTTTGCAAATGATGCACCCATTAATTTTATGGATACTGCCGGTTGTAGTTTTGAAGAAAAATTAGACGGAACCAGTACCACAAACCCTGATGAGGCTTCTTTTTTGATCAGACACTTAACACATCTGGTAGAAAATTTGCTGGCAGCAAATAATCCGGCTCCGTTTCCGTCGGTAGCCATTGTTTCTCCATACAAACAACAGGTACAAATTTTAAATTCCCTGATTAATGAAAATGACAGTTTAACACCTTACCGTAATCAAATTGCCGTAAACACCATCGATAGTTTTCAGGGGCAGGAGCGTGATGTGGTGTACATTAGTTTAACCAGGAGCAATGCCGAAGGCACAATCGGATTTTTATCAGATACCCGACGGATGAATGTGGCAATGACCAGGGCAAGAAAAAAGCTTGTGGTAATTGGTGATAGCGCTACATTGTCTAAATCAAAATTTTATGCAGATTTTATTGCATACACCGAAAAACTGGGCGGATACCACAGCGCATGGGAGTTTATGGACCTGTAAGGAAATAATAAGATCAGTTGAAGTGAAAAGACAATAAAATCATTATTTTTACCTGTGTCATCTTAATCCCCAGGAATCTAAATGCCAGAATAAGTGCAATTTGCAGTATGATGCTATGGCTAACCTGGATGAAGTATAGGTAAATTACATTTTTTCCGAAATGGTTGAAAACATTAAAATTCTAATTGCCGATGATAGTGAGCTGATGAGGCTCTTACTGAAGCGGATTTTTGCTAAATGGATAAAATCTCCGGTCATTTCCGAAAGGAGTAATCTGTCCGATACGATGGAGTTACTGGGCAAGGAGCAGTTTGATTTTGTACTTTTAGATATTAATATGCCTAAAGGAGACAGTTCTCCAAACATAGTAAGAGAAATGCTGAGCATACAGCCAGCTCTTAAAATCTGTATGTTTAGCGGCAACGACAAGGCCGCACTCGAACAAAATTTTTTAGCGGCAGGCGCAATTGGCTTTATTCAAAAAGACGAAAACCTGAGCACATCGTTGGAGCAGTTAATTAAAAAAACCTTTAATTGAGAAACTGTTTAAATCTCTGCGCAATATCAAATGGGCGAGACACTGCCCAAAGCACCTGACAGAGCTGTGAATTTTTATTCGTTTTTAAACAGTTTCTAAGCTTTTTCCAGCTTCTTTTCTTCATTAATCTTACCCGAAATAGTTGCTCCGGCAATCAGCAATTCGTTGGTGATCATTTTGGTATATTCGGTAATTTCTGATTTAAAATCTTTTACCGACGATCCCGACCTGATTTCTTCGAGCCTTTTTTCCCATTGCCCGGTAAGCTCGGCCTGTGCAATTTGCTTGTCTTTCACCACCTCATAAACGGCCAGCCCCTTATTGGTTGGTACCAGATTTCGTTTTTCGCGGGTAATGTACTCGCGGGTAATTAAGGTTTCTATAATCGAAGCACGTGTTGCGGGTGTACCTAAACCACTATCTTTCATGGCATAACGCAACTCCTCATCTTCAATCTCTTTACCACAGGTTTCGAGGGCTTTTAGCAGAGATGCTTCGTTATACATTGATTTAGGCTTGGTTTGTTTCTCCAGCAGTGTTTTTTCGTTGATAGGTAAAAGTTCGCCAACAACTACTTTAGGTAGTGCAGCATTATCTTCATCCTTTTTATCATCTTCCGGATCGTTAAATACCGCCCTCCAGCCCGCCGAACGGATTACTGTTCCGTTAGCAACGAAAGTAACACCCGATTGAATGGTAATTTTGGTCAGGTCTTTCAGACATTCCTGGTGAAAAGCCTCAATCATCCGGCCAACTACCATGTCGTAAACTGCCTGTTTATCTGGACTAAGTCCGTAAGCTTGCTCGCCCGTTGGTAAAACGGCATGGTGATCGGTTACTTTTTTTGCATTAACACTTCTTTTGTTCAATGTTACGGTTTGTAAAAACTGCGCCTGTTTTCCAAAATCAGGATGATCGGTAAATTTAGCAATCAAATCAGGCACGCCGGCGTACACATCATCGCCAATATAGCGTGAGCCTGTACGTGGATAAGAAACGAGCTTGCTCTCGTATAAATTCTGTAAAATATTAAGGGTTTGATCGGCTGTATAGCCTTTCTTCTTATTGGCCTCCTGTTGTAAGCTACTTAAATCGTGCAATAACGGAGGTGGTTCCTTTCGTGGTTTGGCCTCTACAGCGGTAATATTACCACCAGTAGGGAAACCCGATGCCACATCTTCTACCAGGGCAAAAAGTTTTTCAACTTCTTCTTTATCCTTGTAGTTTGAGGTAGATACGGCCTTAAACACCTGTTCATCTTTGCTTAACAGAATAGCGATTTGATAATAGGTTTGCGGTACAAAATTTTTAATCTCCAGGTAGCGCGCACAAATCATGGCAAGAGTAGGCGTTTGCACGCGGCCAAGCGAAAGCACAGTACGGTTTCCTGCCGAAATACTTAAGGCCTGCGTGGCATTCATACCAACCAACCAATCAGATTCAGAGCGGCAGTGGGCAGAATTAAATAAAGTATCGTAATCGGTTCCCGGTTTTAAATTCCTGAAACCATCTTTTATAGCTTCATCTGTTTGAGAGGAAATCCACAGGCGTTTAAACGGTTTTTTACATTTTAGGAAGTAATAAATGTACCGGAAGATTAATTCACCTTCACGCCCGGCATCCGTTGCTACAATAATTTCTGTAGCCTCATCAAAAAGTTTCTTAATGGTATCGAGCTGCTTTTTTACTGCAGGATCATGAACAAAGCCATCTTTGGTTTTGATTTTACGGATAGCCAGTTTAAATTTTTGTGGCAGCATGGGTAAATGTTGCTTACGCCAGCCAATAAAACCATAATCCTGTGGTGGTGCCAATTGCAGTAAATGACCGAATGCCCAGGTAAAAGAATAGCCTTTACCCTCAATGTATCCGTCTTTTCTGGTGGTTGCCCCGAAAACTTTAGCAAGCTCACGGCCAACAGATGGCTTTTCTGCAATTACAATCTTCATTAAATAGTCTTATCTTTTCAAACCTCAAATATGCTTAAAATAATGGCAAAGGGCTCAATAAAATTACTCACAATAGGCCGCTGGCCGATCTTAATGTAATGGCCTGGTATGGATTTGGTTAAATGTCAAAGGTTTACAGCCGTTTTTTTGGTTCCAGTTATCTTTATCAAAAAAAAGCGCGCTACAGCTTATAGATTTAATTGAAGAATAAGGCTGAAATCATCATTTTACTTTGATTTGTTGCTGCGCACTGCAGGAAGGTTTCAAAGTAACTTTGATTTGCCGCTGCGCACGGCAGGAAGGTTTCAAAGTAAAATGGACAATTTAAGCTTATTAAGGCTTTACGCATTGTAAGCAAACAAAAGAGGGGGCTATTTGTCCATGTTGTAGATTTAATATGAATGGGATTAACAAATTGCCGGTATTTTACTCTAATTATAAAAAACGGATTAAGCCTGAATGGAGAAAACTTACGAACTGGAAGGAGAACTGATTAAAGTAGGCCTCGAACCGAAAATTATCAGGGTGTATAGTAATGCTGCTTTATGGCAATACCTGAGTGTTAGGCCAGATATTCGTTTTAACCAACTTGCAGATACTATTAAAGCCGATTATAAAACCGAGTTTGGGCAAGGGCTTGCCATTAGTAACCGCTCGTTAATTGTGGAGATTTTGGTACACGTGTATTGCGATTACCTGGGTTTGTCTTTTAACCGTTTGGTAAAGGTAAAGTGGATTCAAAGCCTGGTTAAAAAGCTGTTGAAACGAGCCGAAGTGGTTGATTGTGGCGAAAAGGAAGCAGACGGAAACAGATGGGTATGGGATTTACTTGCCCCATGCACACCCGTTTTTATCAAACTCCTGCCCAAAAATATGAATGCAAAAAATATTAAGCACCATTAATCAACCTGTGCGGCTAAAACTCCTTCCTGATTTAAGGCTACGCTAGCCGCCAGTGTTTCGTTTAAAAAAGAAGAATGGTATAATTGATCGGAATTATTGATAAACAATACTGTGCGATCGGATATGTTGTTAATTACCTGATCGGCCAGTTTCGCTGATACCGCCGGACAGCCCTGACTTCTGCCTAAGCGGCCAAGTTCATTGATGGTATGCTGAGAAACATAATCAGCACCATGTACCACAATTGATCTTTCGCGTGCTTTATTGTTAAAACCCTGGTCCATACCATCTAATTTAAGCGAACGCCCATGCTTTCCATAATAGATTTCGCCGGTTACATAAAAACCCAAACTGCTTTGGTTAGAGTTTACGCTGTTCGAAAAATGTGCAGGTTTATCGCCGCCACTGTTTTGTCCATGCGCAACCCAGGTATTCATAATCAGCTTTTTCTGTGCTAAATCGATGATGTACAATCGCTTTTTGGTGCTTTCCTGGTCGAAATCGGCGATGGTTAAAATGGATTTGGCACTTAATAAACCCGAATATTTCATGTTATAGAAACCGGTTAGTGCCTTTTCGAAAACCTGTTCGTTTAATCCCGCCGAATCGAGATGAACGCTATGGTAGAGGTTGGTAATATATTGATTGTAGAGGCTATCGGCAGCAATGTTTTTTACCGCCTGTTGTTGTGTTTGTGGAAGCTCCACGGCTTTCCAACTTGTTCCGACAATGCTCATCCCCACTAAAAAAATCGCAGCAATGCCCAGGATTTGTTTCTTCATTCAGTATTGTTTGATAATGAGTTATTTATACGGTGGTTTCTCCCGAATGTTGCCCTAACAGGAAATATGGACCTGGAAACAGGGTTTGTTTTACACTCTTGTGACTTAAAATGGTAAGATATAGCTTTGAGGAATAAGGGGTTGAGTGGTTTAAATGGGTTGGATGTTGCTTAAGTTTCCAGCAGATTTCGAAGACGGCGCTGATGTATTGGGTTCTATTATTCTGTGTTGATTATCTTAAATCCGTGGGAAAGGAATTGAATGTATTGCACTTTATAGTTCCCGCAGATTTCGCAGAGACCGCTGAATGAGATTGGTACATTTATCAGCGCTAATCTTCTTTAATCCGCGGGAGAAAATAATTTAATGTATTGGGCTTTGTTATTCCCGCAGATTTCGCAGAGATCGCTGATTGAGATTGGTCCATTTATCAGCGTTGATCTTCTTAAATCGGCGGGAGAAAATAATTTAATGTATTGGGCTTTGTTGTTCCCGCAGATTTCACAGACTGCGCTGATGTATTGGGTTCTATTATTCTGCGTTGATTATCTTAAATCCGTGGGAAAAGAATTGAATGTATTGAGCTTTATAGTTCCCGCAGATTTCGCAGAGACCGCTGATTGAGATTGGTCCATTTATCAGCGTTGATCTTCTTAAATCCGCGGGAGAAAATAATTTAATGTATTGAGCTTTGTTGTTCCCGCAGATTTCACAGAAAAAGACGCAGATTGTGTTAATATCTATTCTGTATGAAAAAAAGCTATAACAAATCTTTAAATCTAATTACCTACTTTTGGCGTATAATTACAATCTATGCCAAACCAAGAAAATGATTATTCGTTCTGGACGAAATACAAAAGATTTGCCTCTACTGAAATCTTAATGTACCTGATCATGATTATTGGTATCGCCCTCGGAATTATTTTTTTAAGCTAAGCGCCAGTTTCAGGTAATCGGCTCCGTTTACGTCGTTAATAAACTTCGAAAATTCTTCGTACTGGTTTGCCGGAAAGGTGCCATCGTTTAACACAAATTTGCGGTAATAAGTAAGTTTATTGCCACTAACGCTGGTTTTGCTGGTGTACTGACCAAAAGCACTCTTGAAAGTCTTATCCTGTGCTGCAATTAAGCTTGTATCTACGCCGTCAGGAAGGGTATAAACAATCGTATCTTCATCGGTATAGCCGCGGTTAATATACACAGGCAGGGTTCTGTTCCTGATTTCGGGTGCCGATTTTTTAATGTTAAAGGCATTAACCTGCAAAAACATCTTATCACCATTTACAGGAGCATAATTTCTGATATTAAGGCTCACTTCTTCAGTTAGTTTCGGATCGGCATCTTTCTTTTGTGCCAAAACCACTGCATCAAAATCAATGTTATCGATATTGTAGGCTTCTTTTAATAGCTTATGCTGCTCTGTTACCGATTTGCCAATCAGCGATTCCTGGTTGTCGTATTGTGCACCTGAATAAACGGTATTCATTTTACCCGATATGCTTCCGTTGCTGGCAATGATTAGGTTAGCTGTTCTGATTTGCTTGTTTTCGGCTGTGGTTAGCTTAGGAGTATGTAGCAATTTGCCACCATCGGCAGTGCAAGCCAATACCAGTCTGTCGTCGGTAAAATCGCTTAAAAACCCAAATGGTATTTTCTGACTGGTGCATTCGAGCCAGGTAGTATCGCCTTTTAAAGGCATACACAGGATGATGTGGTTGCCCTGAGCCATGCTTGCATAATTCGGGTTCAGGCTTTTCTTTTCCGAGCCGGCTTCTACTACGCAATAGTACGAATCAATATCGGCGGCTTTTAGTAAGCTCTGCATGTAATTAACCAGTGCTTTACAATCGCCATAGCCCAATCGGTCTACCTCGCTGGCAGCAATGGGCTGGAAACCACCAATCCCGATCTGTACGCTAATGTATCTTGTTTTTTCCTGCAGGTATTGGTAAATTTTACGGGCTTTATCTTTATCTGTTTTTTCTGCTTTTACCAGGTCTTTAACCATTTGTACGGTAGCGGGCGATAATGGCGTGCGGGTAATTAACAAATCGTCGTATATCCATTTGCCCAGATCCTGCCAGCTGGTGTAATTGCCTTTATGACCATAGTAGTAAAACTCTTGCGGGGCAATTTGAATGCTGGTGCGGTAAGTTTCGGGGTCAGGGCTATAGGGCTCGGTTCTCACTGCTAAAACATTGTTAACTTTCCAGGTGCTTTTCTTCTGTTTCTCATCTGTGATCACTTCTGGCACGCCACTGTAGTTCTGTGTTTTTATCCTTACCTGATCAGTTGGTTTGCTGATAAAAGTATAGCTGCTCTTTTCTACCGAAACATCGTTGGCTGGTTTGGGAGTCCAGTCGGGGATAAGCAGGTTTTGTTTGTTTCTGATTTCGTAATTGTAAACTACGGTATAAGGGTACTGGCTTACCGATGGCAAATAATGCTTCACACGGCTATCTACAAAAAGCGAGAAACCATCGGCTGCACTTACATCTGTAAAATCATTCTGGGTAAACTTATTGGTTAACTTGCCCACAGCATTGTAAACTTCACCTTTTATACTTTTTATGGAGATGTTTTTATCATAAAAGATTACAAGGCGTGCTTCATCTTCACCATTTTCGTTAAAAACAGTGATCGCTTTTTTAACGCTCATCATCACATTATCCGGCGAGCGCATATCGATGGTGGTTTCTTCGTTACGGATGCAGGCATTGGCGCGGTTACGCAAATTGGCAGGAACAAGGTCGGTATCGTAATTATCCTGGGCAAAGCCAGTAAAAGAAGCGAGCAATAAAAGGGAAAAGGTAAGTAGTATTCTCATTTTAGTTTACTTCTTTAATAAAAATTCTGTCTTTTGGTTTTGGATAATCCTGCTGTAAAATTCTTTAAGGAAAAGATATTCATCTGGCTGGTAAATAGCATTGTTAAACTGTAAAACCTGATTTAAGCTAATGCTGTCTTCTTCTAATTTGCTCGACAAAATATATCTGCCACCATTATTTGGTAAAGCAATAGCCATATCTTTTGGCTTTTCCTGCAACTGGTATTTGGCTGGTAAAGTAATATTCAGGGTAATGCGTTCGTCAGATCCTGCACCCAAATCAACCGGGTAGGTACGCTCATTTAAGTTGAAAGGGTTTTTGGAAATCGGATTGATGAAAAAAGGACTGAAATAAAACTGATTCTGGTTCGAACCATCGTTTATGGTAAACTCCACTTCGTATTTTTCAGTCAGCAGGTTTTCTACGCTATCAAGATTCGAGATCTGGTGATCTGTTATTTTAATCCGCGTTAAGCGTTCATCCAGCTTTTCTACATATTCATCTGGCGAAGTATAACGTAAAATATCGCGTCTTTTGTTAAATGCCGAGTAGCCCATCGAATGGGTGGTAAGTGTGCCTACAATTTTACCATCGGTGGTCATTTTTCCCGAAAGAATATAGTTGGTAACCGACTTCATGCTCGCTTTTAAGTCAATCCAGTATGACGGTTTTTTGAGGTTAATTACACGTCCCTGATCGTTAATGCACCTTAGTGGTAATAGTCCGAATGGTAAAAGTGGTTCTGTAGCATCTAGCAGATAACTTTTATCACCAATATTTACTTTGGCAACCAGATAGTTAAAGTCGCTCATTACGGGGTAAAGCTTGTTTACCGTTCCATTATCGCGTGTAGAAAGAATAACGGCTTCGGCATCTAAATCAGCAGCCGAAAGCGCAGCAATTAAACTCAGATTGATATCTGCTACGTTACCGGAGCGTGTTTCGAGTGCTTTTTTAATGTTATCGGGCGAGTACTTTCCGTAATAATTATCCCATTTGATCTGTTTTTTGATATAATTGAATACAGCCTTTGCTTTTTCGAGCTCATCAGAAGCACCTTTGGTAATTCCGGGGATAAGGTCTTTAAAAAGGTCTTTCCTTTTCATCTGCGAGCCCAGCGATTTATCAGTCGACAGCTCGTGGTCGATATCTTTCCAGGTTTTGGTATAAGAAGTTTTGCCTCCGTTTAAATTCTGAACATCGGAAAGCTCAAAATAAATCGCAGACTTAAAGTTACTGGGAGCCGTCATGTTGTCTTCCTCAATAAATGCAGGAATATTTTTCATGAGGTAAGTAATTTTCGAACAATCGATAGCGGCACCCGATAAGCGCAGGCATTCTTTGCTTAGCTCTACTTTTTGATCGGTAAGTTTTTGAAAGCCCCGTAACGAAACGTTATAGTTATAAATTCCGGGAATATAAACCAGGTATTCGCTGTTTACTTTAGGGATGTCGCCCTGAAATTCCCAGGTTTTAAAATTGAACAGGTTTGGCGATTTTAAAATGTAACTGTATTCGATTACCGAGCCTTCTTTCAAATTAGGAAGGGTAAATTTGGTTAAGCGGGTATATTTAGACCGGTTTTCGGTAAAAACAGCTTTTCTATCCATTACTGTTTCTACAAAGTTGTTATCGATTAAGTTAAAGGTAGAGGCCTTTAAATCGCTGATGGTTTCTTCGCGGCTATCATCCTTATACATTGGAATCACAATATTGGCTTCTTTAAAACCCTCTTTATTGTAGATTTTCATTTTTACATGGTGCTCAAAAACCAGTACAAGGCTATGCGTATTGTCATCGAGCTGTATAGATGCAGTACCAAATTCCTTTAAAACAATGGCATTGGCATTGCTATCAAGCGTTTTTCTGTCGAATTGATAATCATCGTGGGTAACAGCCCCGTAAGTAAAGTTTTGAGCGTAAGTGCTTAACGATAAAAAAAACAGGATAATCAGGGTGGATATATTCTTCATTAGAGCGTATATAAATTGGCGCAATTTAGGTGTAGCAATTAAGATTCTAAAATAATTTGAAAATTAAATTTATAAATTAATAAAGTGGTTTTATAGAACTAATGAAACCTTTTTAGCATTTTTGGAAAAAAGAATTTGACATGCCGATCCCAAATCTAATGTCGCTAATCTCACATCAAAAGAAATGAAATTAAATTTAAAGCGCCCTTTAGCATTTTTTGATTTAGAAGCTACTGGAATAAATGTTGGAGCCGATAGAATTGTAGAAATTGCAATTTTAAAAGCCATGCCAGATGGTTCTGAAACTGTTAAAACCTGGCGTGTAAATCCAGAAATGCCTATCCCTTTACAAACTTCCCTTATTCATGGCATTTACGATGAAGATATTGCAAATGAACCTACTTTCAAAGCTTTGGCTGTAGAAATTGCAGACTTTATTGGTGATAGCGATTTGGCTGGGTATAACTCGAATAAATTTGATATCCCTATGCTTTTAGAAGAATTTTTAAGAGCCGAGGTTGATTTTGATATGAACGACCGGAAGTTTGTGGATGTACAAAACATATTCCACCAAATGGAGCAACGCACCTTAAAGGCTGCCTATAAATTTTACTGTCAGGAGGATTTAGTTAATGCCCATGCTGCCGAAGCTGATGTAATTGCTACTTACAAAGTATTACTCGGACAATTGGAAATGTATAAAGAAACCGAGTTTGAAAACAAACAAGGGGAAAAAAGCATTCCTGTAGTGAATGACGTGGATGCACTCCATGTTTTTACCAATATCAATAAACCTGTTGATTTTGCCGGTCGTATGGTATACAACGATAATAATGAGGTATGCTTCAATTTCGGTAAACATAAAGGCAAAACAACTGCACAGGTGTTTGCTGTAGAGCCAAGCTATTACGCCTGGATGAAACAAGGCGATTTTCCGTTATACACTAAAAAGAAACTAGACGAGGAGTGGGCGAAGTTTAACGCTAAGAAGAACGAAAATAAAGGCGCCAGACCTCAGAACAGTGCACCAGCTAATAAACCACAATTTCAAAAAAGACCTCAGCCAAAACCAGAGAAACCTGCACAGCCAATCAACACGGATATGTTGGAGCAGCTGAAAATGAAATTTGGAAAGTAGATTGTTGGTTAATTGTTTAAATCGGTTAACTGGTTAATTGTTGTATTGCTTAATTAAATTGTTCAGTTAAATTAAGTCGAATGCTAAACGCCCAGCGCCATGCTCTAAGCCCTAAGAATGAAAATTATAAAGTTATTAAGCCTCTTACTGTGTTCAGCAATATGCGCCAATGCGCAAACGCAATTACCAATTGAGCCCGTATTTCAGCAAACCTATCAGAAGGAAACCCGGAGTAACAGTGGTAAGCCTGGTAAACATTACTGGCAAAATTCATCAAAGTATGATATTCAGGTAGATTTTAATCCGGTTAGCCGTTTGTTAAAAGGTAAAGTACAGGTTGTTTATACCAATAATAGCCCCGATACTTTAAAGGAAATCTGGTTTAAGCTTTACCCTAATCTTTACAAAAAAGGAACACCAAGGAAAGCCAAATTCTCGGAGTCTGATTTAGGCGAAGGTGTAACCATTGATAAGCTGGCTGCCAACGGTAAAACCATCACCGGTTTTAAAATTGACGGTACCAACATGACAGTCGACGTGCCTGCTGTGTTGCCCGGTAAAACCATTAGCTTTAGTGTTGACTATAATTATACTTTAAATAAGGGTTCGCATATGCGTACAGGTCAGGTAGATGAAGGATCTCACTTTGTGGCTTATTTCTTTCCGCGCATTGCTGTTTACGATGATGTAGACGGCTGGAACAAATTTCCCTATACCGGAGCGGAAGAGTTTTACAACGACTTCGACCAGTTTAATGCGGCCATTACTGTACCCGGCGGTTATGGCGTTTGGGCCACAGGTGATTTGAAAAATCCAAACGAGGTTTTTCAGAAAGATATTGTAGCCAGAATGTTATCGGCTGAGAAGAATGATGCTGTAATTGATGTGATTACAGGTAAAGATCTGGCTGATAAGAAAGTAACCCAGCCTAATGCGTTTAATACTTTTAAATTTGAAGCAAAAAATGTGACCGATTTTGTGTTCGCTTTGAGCGATCATTACCTCTGGAAATCGAGCAGTTTGGTGGTAGACCCCAAAACTAAACGACGTACCCGAGTGGACGCTGTTTTTAATCCAAAACACAAAGATTACTACGAAGTGATTGATTTTGCGCGTAAAACCGTCGAATCAATGAGTTATACTTTTCCGAAATGGCCTTTTCCATACAACCACGAAACGATTTTTGATGGTTTAGACCAGATGGAGTACCCGATGATGGTAAACGATAACCCGGTTGATAACCGTACTGATGCCATTACCCTAACCGACCACGAAATTTTCCATACCATGTTTCCGTTTTACATGGGTATTAACGAAACAAAATACGGTTGGATGGACGAAGGTTGGGCAACCATAGGTGAGTGGCTTATATCGCCGATGATTGATTCGACTATTGTTGATGAATATGGTGTGCAGCCAACAGCATCTACCTCGGGCGGTAAAGACGATAGCCCGATTATGACCTTAACTCCTGATTTGAAAGGATCGGGTACTTTCACCAATTCCTATCCTAAACCTGGTTTGGCTTATTTGTTTGTGAAAGATTATCTGGGCGATGAATTGTTTATTAAAGCTTTACATACCTATATCAGAAACTGGAACGGCAAGCATCCCATGCCATACGATTTCTTCAACAGCATGAACGAAGGTAGCGGCAAAAACTTAAACTGGTTTTGGAAAGCCTGGTTTTTTGAAAGTGGCGTAACTGATATGGCCATAAAAGCGGTAGATAAAAGCAGCAATGGTTATGTAATTACAATTGAAAATAAAAGCATTAAACCTTTGCCTATCGATTTAACTTTAACTTATGCTGATGGGAGTGCTGAAAAGCACCACAGTACCATTGGAGTTTGGGAAAAAGGTGATCAGCAGGTAAAAATTGAAATTAAAACCACTAAGAAACTATCCAAAGTAGTAATGGGAAGCGCACATGTACCCGATAAGGTTAAGAGCGATAATAGTTTCTCTGTAAACTAGTAGGATTTAAATATCGGATAATACGGCTTGTTAATCGGGCCTTCATTACTGAAAGCATCACATATTTCAGCCTCCTTTAAAACTTTTTTAAGGGAGGCTTTTTTATTGTTGATGTAAATTTTATTCTGGATTAACCTCAGTCCATGACTATAGTCGGCCCAGGTATTAGTATGCTTATTATAAACCGGCTGTATGGCTTTGCCATCTGGTTTATGCCAGCCATAAATTACTACCCTGGGTGTTGTTTCTCCGTAAATTTTATTCGAAATAATAATGTCTTTTTTATCTCCGGCAGTCAGGCTCCCCGGTTGATGATCAGGAAACAAGCTTTTAAGCTGCTGCTGTATTGAATCGGTATGCGCGATAAAAACAGGTAAGGTGGTCATTGCCCTTGTTGGTGGTATAGGTTGAGGGTTTAGTTTTATCGTAGCCTTGCTATAAATATGATCGACAATGGTTTTAGTAGGGAGCAAACATTTGGCAAGCCTTGCAACCTTTTGAGCCAATATGGGTGTCATCGGGACATAAAAATAATCGTTGTTATTGCCGATGGCAAAATAATCTGGAAGCACATAATAGCGGATTTGGTAAGTCTGATTACTTACCTGATTAGTCCACTGTGTGTCCATAGGCACCAGTTTTCTTAAGAAATCCGGGATGTTACCTTTTTTAATTTCCCTGAATATGATTTTTTCACGATTCACTAAGCTGAGACTGCTATCGCTGATACTAAGTGCAAATGCTTTGCCGGTTAAGGCATTTAATTTTCTTTTGGGGAGTTTGAGCTCCTGAGCGCTTGCAAAGGAGAAAGTTGTAAGCAACAATAAAACAGTGAGCAAACCTTTCATTTATTCAGGCTTTAAAAAATCAATATTCCGTTTTAACCCGGCAAACTTAGTACGTTTAACTGCAGAGCCTTTGAAAACCTTTTTAAAAACTTCGTCAGTTATTTCAGTCAGGTCTTTGGCGTTCAAATCCAGCAAACCATTTTCGGGTTTAAAGGCTGCTTCATTATGTACTTTCGAAAAGCGGTTCCAGGGGCAAACATCCTGACAAATGTCGCAGCCAAACATCCAGTTGCTCATCTTGTCTTTAAATTCGCCAGGGATCTCGTTTTTAAGCTCAATGGTTAGGTAAGATATGCATTTGGTACCATCAACAACCTGTGGGGCAATAATCGCATCCGTTGGACAGGCATCCAAACACCGTGTGCAGCTACCACAGTAATCGGCCTGGTAAGGGTGGTCGTAATCCAGCTCCAGATCTATAATTAACTCGGCCAGAAAGAAAAAAGAACCGTTGTTTTTGCTAATCAGGTTCGAATTTTTACCAATCCAGCCAATACCCGATTTTTTTGCCCAGGCACGATCTAAAACCGGTGCCGAATCTACAAAAGCCCTGCCCGAAACCTCACCAATGTTCGTTTCTATAAAATGGGTAAGTTCTTTAAGCTTATCTTTTATTACGGTATGGTAATCTTGTCCGTAAGCGTATTTAGAGATTTTTGGCGCATTGGGGTCATTTTGTGTTTCGTTTGTATAGTAGTTTAACGAAAGTGAGATCACCGATTTTGCACCGTCAACCAACAGCCTCGGGTCGAGTCGCTTATCGAAGTAGTTTTCCATGTACTTCATTTCGCCATGGTGGTTTTGGCTCAGCCATTTCTCCAGGCGTGGCGCTTCTTCCTCCAGAAATTCTGCTTTCGCAATACCGCACGACAGAAAGCCCAAACGGAGCGCTTCGTCTTTTATCAGTTGACTATATTTTGCAGAATTGTTATACACCAGTTTGCAAAGATAAGGCTTAGCATTAAAACATTTTTACTAATCGCTTGTTCTAAATACAGAAACTAAAAAATAGCTTATAGTTTTTTAAGAACCGGAATTTGACCAACTAGGCACACATTTAACGTTTAATATCATGGAAAATATAGATCCAAAACATACGGAAACTGGAGGAGCTCACAGACCTATAGAAAAAGATTACGAAAGCCATAAAGAAAACCCCGGGCCAGCAAAACCCGCAGTTACTGAGAAAGATGTAAATGGGGCAGGACAGGCCTTGAAATGGGTTTTACCAATACTGATTATCATTGCTTTAATCGTTTGGTTCGCTATGCGTAAATAACTAGCTTTAGTGCCGATTGAATGCCGGTTGCAATAATAGCGACCGGCATTTTTGTTTTTATTTCAGAAGTTTAACCTGATAAAGGTCGGTTCTTCTATCTTTTAATACTTTTACTGTACCATAATGGTGAAGCTCATCAAGCAGGTGCAGGTCTACATCAACCACCAAAACCATTTCAGTATTGGGAGTGGCTTCGGCCTTAATGGCATTGGTAGGAAAGGCAAAGTCTGACGGCGTGAAAACAGCCGACTGTGCAAACTGAATATCCATGTTGTTTACCTTCGGTAAATTGCCCACACACCCGGCAATGGCTACATAACATTCATTTTCGATGGCACGGGCTTGTGCGCAATGGCGAACGCGTGTATAACCATTCTGCGTATCGGTTAAAAACGGAACAAATAATATTTGCATGCCCTGGTCTGCGTAAATGCGGCTCAATTCAGGAAATTCAACATCATAACAGATTAAGATTCCTATCTTACCGCAGTCGGTATCAAAAACCTGCACTTTGTCGCCACCAATCATACCGTAATACTTCTGTTCGTTTGGTGTGATGTGGATTTTCCGGTATTCGTCGATTTTTCCGGTGCGATGGCAAAGGTAAGTGGCATTATAAAGCTTGCCATTATCAAGTAGCGGCATACTTCCGGTAATGATATTTACATTATAGCTCAATGCATACTCGTGCATTTTCTGTACAATTTCTTCTGTTTTTTCGGCCAGTTTGCGCATGGCTTCAATTTCGGGCAGGTGGTTGTAAGGCTGTAGTAAAGGGGTGTTAAACAACTCCGGAAACATGATGAAATCTGATTTATATCCGCTTACAGCATCAACGAAAAATTCTACCTGCTCATAAAATGATTCCATATCTGGGAAAAGGCGCATTTGCCATTGCACTAGTCCTAGACGTATGGTCATGGCCGAACGGGCCGAAGCATCAACTCCCTGGTAATAAATATTGTTCCACTCAATTAATGTGGCATATTCCTTCGATTCTTTATCGCCTGGCAGGTAGTTTTTCAGTACCTTTCTAACGTGAAAATCGTTTGAAATCTGAAAAGTTAGCGTTGGATCGTAAATCTCCTTGGCTTTTACCTTATCAATGTATTGTCTCGGAGTTAAAGTTTCGGCATAGGTATGGTAGCCGGGGATTCTACCACCAGCAATGATGCTTTTCAGGTTTAAACTTTCGCAGAGTTCTTTCCTGGCTTCGTACAACCTCCTGCCGAGCCTTAACCCGCGGTATTCGGGGTGTACAAAAATCTCAATACCATAGAGCGTATCTCCATTCGGATTATGTGTAGAGAATGAATAATCGCCTGTAATGAGTTTGTAGGTATGGCGGTCGCCATATTCATCGTAATCTACAATTATAGATAGCGAACAGGCTACTACCTTATCATCAACGGCAATACAGAGTTGTCCTTCAGGAAAAAGATTTAAAAGCTTTGCAATGCTCGATTTAGGCCAGATAGAACCACCCATGCTATCGTAAGCCTGGAGCATGGATTCTTTTAGATCGGCGTAATCCTCAAGCGTTAGTTTACGTATTTCGATATTCATGACTTGTTTGATTTGTATCTAATGAACACCAAAAGGCTATAAATGTTCAGAGAGATGTTAAATTTCTGCAATGAAATGATAGGGAAATTAAGATCGGGAGGACTTGAAATGTATAGTTGAATCTTAAATAGTCAGCATTAAGATTAGTAAAAAGGATTGCTTCGTCGTTCCTCTTCGCAATGACGGATTTTTTATACGTCATTGCCAGCTGAAAAATGGGGCAAGGTGAAAGGGCGAAGCAATCTTTTCAGCAAATACTCCCAAGTGTCCCTTACAGCTTGTATTGATTGCTTATTTATGCAGCGCTCCGGTCAGATTGAATAATAAATTGATAACTAATTTTTTAGAAGAAATGATTAAGTTTAATTATGACTGAAAATGAAATATCTTATATCGTGCGTGGCAGCATTTTCAATGTTTATAATGCACTTGGTCCTGGTTTGCTCGAATCAGCTTATGAAGCGGCATTACAATACGAAATTGAAAAGGCTGGATTATTTGTACAAAGACAAGTTTCATTACCCATGTATTATGAAGAAATTACAGTGGATGTTGGGTACAAACTTGATCTCGTAATAGAAAAAAAGGTGGTTGTTGAACTAAAATCTGTTGAATTTATTTTGAATGTGCACCACAAACAACTGCTTACTTATTTAAAGTTATCAGGATATAAATTAGGCTTACTGGTCAACTTTAATACAGATAACATTGCAGATAATATTTTTCGGAAAGCGTATGGACTTTATTGACGAAGCCGTACTACATTTTTATTTTCCCGCAGATTTAACAGATAAGGTACGCAGATTTAATTGGATAATGCCTGGCAATTTAATCTGTATGATTTGCGATTTTAATCGTTTTAAATCTGCGGGAAATATTAATTGCTTAAAACAACCTTCCGCTTTGCCCGGGATAATTCCTATTCAAATGTTTATAAGCTGCTTCGGTAGTCTCGCGGCCGCGCGAAGTACGCATGATATAACCTTCCTGTATTAAAAACGGTTCGTAAACTTCTTCAATAGTACCTTCATCTTCGCCAACAGCTGTGGCAATGGTTTTTAAGCCCACCGGACCGCCTTTAAATTTATCGATAATGGTGGTCAGGATGCGGTTATCCATCTCATCCAAGCCATGTTCATCAACATTTAAAGCATCTAAAGCATAACGCGCAATTTCCGGATCGATGGTGCCGTTTCCTTTAATCTGGGCAAAATCGCGGGTCCTACGCAAGAGGGCATTGGCAATACGGGGTGTACCGCGACTTCTGCGGGCAATTTCGTAAGCACCTTCATCACTGATTGGTGTTTTCAGGATTTCGGAAGAACGGAGCACAATGGTAGTTAGTAATTTGGCATCATAATAAGCCAGTCGTGCATTAATACCAAAACGTGCACGTAAAGGTGCAGTTAACAAACCCGAACGGGTAGTGGCACCAACCAAAGTAAAGGGATTCAATGAAATTTGCACCGAACGGGCATTAGGGCCGGTTTCGAGCATAATGTCGATCTTAAAATCCTCCATGGCCGAGTAGAGGTACTCTTCAACCAGGGGCGATAAGCGGTGAATCTCATCTATAAACAGAATATCACCTTCATCTAAACCAGTCAACAAGCCAGCTAAATCGCCGGGTTTATCCAATACTGGTCCAGAGGTTACTTTAATGCCTGTTGCCATTTCGTTGGCAATGATATGAGACAGTGTCGTTTTACCTAATCCCGGAGGGCCATGTAACAGTACATGATCCAAAGCTTCTCCGCGAAGTTTTGCCGCCTGAACAAAAATTTTCAGGTTTTCCATCACTTTTTCCTGCCCGGTAAAATCTTCGAACGCCTGTGGCCTTAACACCCGCTCAATATCGCGATCGGTAGGGGTTAAGTGACTTGCATTTGGATCTAGATGCTCATTCATACCACAAATATAAAATTAAATGCTAAAAAAATTAGGATTTTTTAAATTTAGCTGCTACCACCAAATCTTTTGAACCTGCGGTATAGGTATAAAAGCCCTCGCCGGTTTTAACACCTTTTTTGCCAGCAGCTACCATGTTTACCAATAAAGGGCATGGTGCATATTTAGGATTTCCGAAACCATCGTGCAGCACTTTTAATATGGCCAAACAAACGTCCAAACCAATAAAATCAGCAAGTTGCAAGGGCCCCATCGGGTGTGCCATGCCCAGTTTCATTACGGTATCAATTTCGTAAACACCCGCTACACCTTCATAAAGCGTGTAAATGGCCTCATTAATCATTGGCATTAAAATACGGTTGGCTACAAAGCCGGGATAATCGTTTACTTCAACCGGAACTTTAGCTAAATTTTCAGATAGCGCCATGATCGTTTTAGTCGTTTCATCACTGGTGGCGTAACCACGAATCACTTCAACCAGCTTCATCACCGGAACGGGGTTCATAAAATGCATCCCGATAACTTTGTCGCCACGATTAGTTACCGCAGCAATTTGCGTAATGGAAATAGAGGAGGTATTAGATGCCAGTATAGCTTGCGCAGGAGCATATTGATCCAGTTCTTTAAAAATATTCAGTTTAAGATCTATATTTTCGGTAGCGGCTTCTACCACTAGATCTGCATGCTCAACACCCGCTTTTAAACTGGTAAATGTTTTGATGTTTTGAAGTGTAACTGCTTTTTGCTCGTTTGTTAAAGTACCCTTATTTACCTGTCTGTCGAGGTTTTTGCCAATGGTATCAAGCGCTTTATCTAAGGCTGTTTGGTTTATGTCAATCAGGTTTACGGGATATCCGAATTGTGCAAAGGTATGGGCGATGCCATTTCCCATTGTACCCGATCCTATTACTGCGATTTGTTTCATCATTTTAACAGATTAATGGACGAATTTACTTATTTGTAACTGACTTCTATCATGCCTGACGGATATATTCACCGATAAGAATCCGAACAGAATTATGCTACTTTTTATCACTAATTGTTCCTGGATTTTGGTGCTTTTGATAGTTCTTTTGAAAATAGACGAGCTTTCGAGGTCTTGTTGGTTAAGTTTTGTTCCTTTGCTGAGATATACTGTTTTTAAACAGTGTTTAGGCGCTTAATTTTTTGGTGTATTAATAAAATAATCGAAAAATTGTGTTAAAAAATGTCATTTAACAATGTTAAAACGATTTATCGATACATAAACTTAATTTATCGTTTCTTAAAATTTTAGTTATTCTCAAATTTCTTTATTAGTGGCTGAATTATTATTCGCTACAATTATTCGTGATGGACCGGATCTCCCTTCAATTTCCGGTAACAATGAAAAATTAAACTAATCATTTAACAGGTTTCAATTGATACAGGGCATACGGTTCTGTTGCGGTACTTGTTGTGGTTAATTCTTCAAAACACATTATTAACTTATTAAACTAAAATGTAAATGAAAAGAAAACTACTAAAGTTTTTGTTGTTCTTTATTGTTTTGCTGGGGATGAAGGCCTCGGCTCAGGAAAGAACGGTAACAGGAGTGGTATCGGCAAAAGAAGATGGTTTGCCACTGCCCGGGGTGAGTGTGAAGGTAAAAGGAACCAATAACGGCGTAACTACCGGAGTCAACGGCGCTTATGCTATCAAAGTGCCTTCGGGTGTACACATTCTGGTGTATACTTTTGTTGGCTATAAAACCAGAGAACAGAATGTAAATGCCAGAAATATCGATATCGTACTCGAATCGGATGTAAACAGCCTGGATGAAGTGGTAGTGGCTGCCGGAGGTATAAAACGGGCAGCACGCGAGCAGGGGTATGCTTCTACCCGTGTAGATGGCGAGTCGCTTACTGCAGGTAAATCGCCTACTATTGCAGGTGGTTTGGCAGGTAAAGTAGCCGGATTGCAGATTAATGCTGTAGGTAGCGGTGTTAATCCGAGTTACCGTTTGGTGTTAAGGGGAAACCGCTCCATTACAGGTAATAATCAGGCCCTGATTGTATTGGATGGTGCCGTTGTGCCCAATGCTTTGCTTGGTAATCTTAATCCGGATGATGTAGACGATATTACCGTTTTGAATGGTGCCAGTGGTGCTGCGCTATACGGTTCTGATGCTTCGAACGGAGCGTTGATCATTACCACTAAAAAAGGCAAGAAAGGCACGCCAGTAATTAAACTTTCGAATACGACAGTGCTGGAACAGGTTAGTTTCTATCCGCTTTTGCAAAACAGCTTTGGCTCAGGTTCTACTTCTGGTGCTCAGGTTTACGATCCTATTGAGAACCAGCAATACGGGCCAGCATTTGACGGTACTTTAAAACCTATCGGGCGTGTGCTCGAAAATGGTACACAACAATATGCCAGTTACTCGGCTACAGATGATAAATATGATTTCTGGGATACCGGTGTTTCTAACCAGACCGACTTCTCCATTTCTGCTGCTGATGAGAAATCATCAACCTATTTGTCTGCACAATATCTTAACGGATCGGGTACTACACCCAAAGATGAATATACCCGTATTGCTTTGAGATACAACGGATCGAGAAATTTCAGCAAAAATTTCACAGCCAATTACAATGCAAGCTACACCCAGAATAAATATGATATTACCAGTGCAACTTCTACGATTTATAATAATTTATTGAATACGCCTGGTCAGATTCCATTGTTGAGCTACAAAGACTGGCAAAATACTTCGGGCTGGGGAAGTCCGGATAATTATTATAACGACTATTATGAAAACCCGTATTGGGCTATCGATAATTACAGACAAAAAACACAGAATGAGTATTTAACTGGTTTGTTGGAATTAAAGTATAAGGCTACTGACTGGTTAGATTTTACCTACAGGGCAGCTATCAGCAACCGCTACTATAAGAATAAGAACAGCACAACTGGTTTTACTTACACCCAGTACACCCTCGATCATTCGGCAAAAACCAACGAAAGCAGTGGTGTGTCTGATCAGATGTTAAGTACCAGTAACTTCAGTACCGACTTTTTTGCCAATATCAAGAAAGATATTAAAGATTTCTCGATCAACGCATTGGTGGGTACTTCATTAAAAAGCTACAACTACAAATACCTCAATGCTTCGGGTAGTGGTTTACAGGTTACCGATTTGTATAACCTGGGTAACATTACCGGAACGCCTTCGGCTGATGAGTCGAATTACAACACCCGTCAGTACGGCGTGTGGGCCGATGCAACCATTGGTTATAAAAAATACCTCTTTTTACATTTAACCGGTAGAAACGACTGGGTTTCGGTACTGGCACCGGCTAACAGATCATTCTTTTACCCTGCAGCAGATGTGTCATTTATCCCAACTGATGCTTTTGCTTTCTTAAAAAACAGCAAGGTAATCGATTACATGAAAATCAGGGCTGGTATTTCAAAAGTAGGTAACGTTAACGTAGGCAATAGTACCAACGGTGGTGCTTATTCGCTCGAGTCTACATTCGATTCGCAAACCGGTTATGGTTATGGAACTGGTTATACCCCTAACAATACCCTGGTTTCGAACAACCTGAAACCCGAAATTACCACAGGTTACGAAGGTGGTGTAGATTTCAGGTTGTTTAAAGGTTTGGTTGATGGTTCGGTTACGTATTACAATACCAGTTCTACCGGACAGGCCATTGTGGCCGGTGTACCCATTACAACTGGTTACAGCTATTATTTGCTTAACACAGGCGAATTAACCAACGAAGGTTTGGAAACTGCATTACACTTTACGCCAATCAGAAAAGGCGACTGGAAACTAACCCTTGGAGGTAATTACACCTACAATAACAATAAACTGGTGTCATTATCTAACGATTTAACCCGCATTGGCGTAAGCAACAGTTCGACCATTTTTGGTCAGGTAGGCCAGATTTATCCGGTAATTATTGGTTCCGATTATATCCGCGATCCGGAAGGAAGGGTAGTTGTTGATCAAAATACAGGCTATCCTGTTGGTAAAACTGAAGGTAACATTTTAGGAAACACCATTCCGAAGAATAGATTGGGACTTGATTTTCAATTAAGCTATAAAGGATTGACATTCTCAGGTCTATTCGAATACCGCTCAAATTACGTTCAGTATAGCTCAGCAGGCTCTACTTACGATTTCTCAGGCTCTTCTGCCCGTAGCGCTTATTACAATAGAGAGAAATTTGTATTCCCTAATTCTTCTTATTACGACAGTACAACAGGTACCTATGTAGCCAACAAGAGCATTACTGTTTCTGATGGCGGTGCAGGTTTCTGGACCAGCAGCAGTTTATATTCGAGCGTAACCAGCAATTATGTGTATTCAGGAAATTACTGGAAACTGCGCGAACTGGCATTGTCTTATAAACTGCCATCATCAGTATTGCGGAATGTAAAGTTTATCAAATCGGCTACAATTAGTGCACAGGGTAGAAATTTATTTATCTGGATGCCTAAATCGAATGAATACGCCGATCCTGATTACAGCAATAACGGTGCTGACAGCAATGCAGTGGGGATTACTTCACTTTCGCAAACCCCTCCAACCAGATATTACGGAGGAACTATATCATTAACTTTCTAATGTCAAGAATTATGAAAAGACTTTTAAATTTATCGATCATCCTGATTACTGTTTTTACGGTGCAAAGCTGTAAGAAAAGCTATCTGGATATCAACGAAAATACCAACGCTGCAACATCATCATCTCCAAACCTGGTTTTGCCGGCAGTATTGAACAATACAGCTTCAAATTTTATTACTTATTTCAATTACGGTGCATGGATGGCAGGCTATCAGGCTAATGCCGGCGGTTATTCGTTTACCGGATCAACATTTTTTACCTATAACTGGAATTCGGGTACCAATAACGGCTTGTTTAACTCGGCATTTACCGATTTGAGGAGCTATCAGTATATCATCACTTCTACCACAGGTGCAAATAAATATGTGTTGTATAATGCAGTAGCGCGGATTATGAAATCTTATTACTATCAGATTTTGGTTGATGAATATGGCAATGTGCCTTACACCGAAGGCTTGGCTGGCGTAGATAACCTGACACCGCATTACGATGATGCTGCCACAGTTTATAAATCGTTAGTTACCGAAATAGATGCGGCCATTAAAGACCTGCAAACTTATGGCTCAAGTTCGGTAGTGAGTGCATTGGGTAGTGCCGATATTGTGTTTAAAGGCGATGCCACCAAATGGATTAAATTTGCCAACAACATTAAACTGCGCATTTTAACCCGTGCACAGGCCGGTACACTGGCTGCTTATACAACCAGTGCATTCAATACTTTTTCTGCTGAAGGATTTTTAACCGAAGATGTGACCATTAATCCAGGTTATGTAAGTACAAGTGCAAGGCAGAACCCGCTGTGGAATACCTATCACTCTTCTTACACTGGCAGTAATGGTGCGTATGCCGCACAGCAGATTCCTACCCGCTGGATTTTTTCTTTCTACAACGGTACCAAACTGTCTGACGCTACGCGTGGCGCGCTGATCTACAAAAATTATGTGGCGGGCACTACACCAATTAACCAGTTGGGTAATGAAACCAATGTAAGTTCATGGATTTCGGGTTATCCGGCCTGGTACATCGGCGTTGGAACTGCTCTAAATGCCCCAGAAACCCAGGGAATTATTAAAAGCAGGGTAATGGGACAATTGATTATGCCCGCTGCAGAAACTTATTTCCTGCTTGCCGAAGCTGCTTTAAATGGTCACACGCTATCTGGCGATGCCGCTACCAATTTCGATAATGGGATTAAAGCATCTTACAATTACCTTCAAAAAACGGGTGCCAGCACCACTTCGGCTACTACTGCTGTTTTAGATGCTTACTTAACGGCTTATAAAACCGCAAATGCAGGTAACTATCTCGTGAATTATAGCGCCGCAACTACTGCTGCACAACGTTTGGAAGCAATTATTACACAAAAATACATTGCATTAAATTTTGTTGATGGTTACGAGGCCTGGCAAGAGTACAAAAGAACGGGCTATCCGGCAATTTCAGGCACAGGAGCCACCACAACCTTTGTATCGCTGCAATCGTCGGCAACATCGGCCGATAAACTTCCGGTTAGAAACCTTTACCCAACTACCGAGTATAACCTTAATCCCAATGTACCAACAGGGCTAAGCGCTTACACTTCGAAGATTTTTTGGGATGTTAACTAATTGATTTTAAACAGAAAGAAATGAAAAATTATAAAAAAATTAGTCTTGCATTGTTGGTATTCGCTGCAGGCCTTACATCTTGTACCAAACAAGATGGCATTTATACCGAGAATGGTTCGAGTGGGATTATTGAACTGGCTGATTTGCCTTCAAGAACCAGCTCTACGGCCTATGCTGTTGCTACCAAATCTTTTGATGCAGCTGCTTCGATCGATTTTCCTGTAACGATAAATTATACAGGGGTAGATGGCGCGGCCGAAGATGTAAATATGGTTTTAGGTTTTGATGATGCAGCTGTAGCCACCATGAGCAGCACCTACACCGTATTGCCTACCACGCTGTATACTGTGCCCAGTTACAATGTAACGATCCCGAAAGGATCAAAAACGGCAACTTTTCACCTGACACTGAATACGGCGGCTTTCGATTTTACCAAAACCTATGCTTTGGGCATTAAAATTAAATCTGCTTCTTCCGGAACCATTAGCAGTAATTATGGAACAGGAGTGTTTTTAATTGTAGCCAAAAATAAATATGACGGCGTGTACACTGTAACGGCTTCAAGTGCCATGGTTGATAATACTTCGAGTACTTTAACCGGATATTACCCAATGACCCAGGAGTTACGGACTACCGGTGCTACATCTGTGGTAGAATACGATGGCTATCTGTATGCCAACAATTATTATCACCCGATTAAAAGCGGTACATCTACTTCAGCTTATGGCAACTTTGCCCCAATATTTACAATGGATGCTGATGGCAATGTAACTTCGGTAACCAACTATTACGGACAGGGAACCAACTCATCTGTGCGGGCGGCAAGATTAAATCCGGCAGGGGTAAACAAGTTTACTGTTTCGGGTAATACCAAAGTTTTAGAAGTAAGTTACATCATGACACAGTCTGGTGCCGACAGGACATTCTTCTACGAAAAATGGACTTACACTAAAGCAAGATAACAGCTCGCATAATCATAAAAAAAGGGGGAAGGTTCAAAAGAATACTTCCCCTTTTTTATCTTAAATTTTAATCTATTTATTATTGTTTAAAGTGCTGATTAGCAAAAATATATAGTTAAAAAATGTTAAATGAAATGTTAAATTTTAATCCATTTTTTTAGTCGACACAAAGCAATTACTCATCGGTACTCACTTTAAAAAGCATGTCATTTTCAGGATATTTGAGTCATCAAGAAAAACAAAAAAGCTTTTTAATTGCTTATAAAAAGAAAAGAAAATTACCGCCAGATTTAAGAAAAATGAAGGCGTTTCAATAAAGGTACTTCCTAGTAAATTTAGGTTAGTTAATGATTAGTTAAAATAGAGATCGTGCTGGATAGCCGATCTCTATTTGTTTAAGGTAACTTGCTTTCAGCTTTCTACTTAAGGAGCCAATCTGCTTTTCACCCAGCTGCCCTTAATCCATTCGAAATTAATACGATCGTGCAATCTGTTGCTGCGTCCTTGCCAAAACTCTATACGTGTAGGTTTCACCACATAGCCGCCCCAGTGTGCAGGTTTAACAATAGTTTTATCCTGGTTTTTAACTTTAAAATCGGCAACCTTTTGCTCTAAAAAAGCCCTGTCGGGTATCACCTGACTTTGCGGCGAAGCAATAGCACCAATCTGGCTTTCTTCAGGACGGGTATTGAAATAAGCCTCTGAGGTTTCTTTATCGAGTTTCTCAACCGAACCTTCAATTCTTACCTGTCGCTCCAGTTCGGGCCAGTGAAATACCAGGCAGGCATATGGATTTCTCTTGAGTTCTTTTCCTTTGGCGCTCAGGTAATTGGTGTAAAACCTGAAACCCTGCTCATCAGCACCTTTTAGTAATACGATACGTGCATCAGGTCTGCCCGATTTATCGGCTGTAGCCAGCGTCATTACATTGGGTTCGTATATTTTAGCTTCAACAGCGTGTTCAAACCATTTTTTAAACTGTACAATCGGATCGTTGTCTACGTCTGATTCGTCTAGTGAAGCGCTTTTGTAATCTTGGCGCAGGTTTTGTAGAAATTCATTTGTAACTTGCATAAACAAAAATAGGCATCTTTTACGGTGCTACAAATGATTATCGTCATGCTTAACAACATTAAACCGAAAACTGGCCGCCTGCTGATCTCAGAACCCTTTATGGCCGATCCGAATTTTAAAAGATCAGTTGTATTGTTAACCGAGCATGGCGAAGAGGGGACGGTGGGCTATATCCTTAATCAGGTAGGAAACTTAATTTTAAATGATGTAATCCAGGATTTATGGCAGGCTGATAACCACATTTATTTTGGTGGGCCGGTAGCGGCTGATACTTTGCATTTTATACACCGTTGTTACGATAAGCTGCAAAGCGGCGAGCCTATTGGTGATGGTTTATATTGGGGTGGTAATTTCGAAACACTTAAAATACTGATGAATACCAATGCCATAAATGCAGATGAAATTAAGTTTTTTATGGGTTACTCGGGTTGGGGTGTAGGACAACTAGACCGCGAGATTGATGATAATGCCTGGATGGTAAGCAATATCCCAAATGTTGATCTGATTTTTGGTAACGATGACGAAAAGCTCTGGCGCGATGTGATTGTGCACTTAGGACCTAAATTCGCTCATGTGAGCAATTTCCCGATTGATCCGAATTTGAATTAGTTTTTTAGTCGGGCCAATCGTTCTGCGTTAATATGGCTTATAACAAAAAAGAATTATAAGAGAAGTAAAGGCCGTTGCAATTAATGATAGAATTGCTTCTTTTTTAATATAAGTCCATACTACATCATTATTAACTTTTCTCCAAAGCGAGATTATAATTAAGATAGGGATAGATAAAAAGATTATCCACATGGTATACATCAATGAATACCAGATGAATATTGAGGTGAAATTATTGAAGGTAAGTTCATTAATTTCACCATAGATTGCTAAAAATAAGGATGAGAATACTAAGGAAACAAGAGATACAATTAACAGTATTCTGGTAATTTTCCTTAAGATATCCATTATTTATACTGAAAATTGAAAACTTATAACTGAGAACTCATCTCAGCTGCACTTTCCTCAACTTTTTTCCTTAAATCATCTTTGTAAGCCTGCATTTTTACAGTTAAAGATTCATCAGCAGTAGCTAAAATCTGTGCAGCCAGTAAACCTGCATTTTTAGCCGCGTTTAAAGCAACTGTAGCCACTGGAATACCGTTTGGCATTTGCAGGATCGATAAAATACTGTCCCAGCCATCAATAGAGTTCGATGATTTTACCGGTACACCAATAACAGGTAATGTTGTAATCGAAGCCACCATACCAGGTAAGTGCGCAGCACCGCCAGCACCGGCAATAATTACTTTCAAACCTCTGCCTTGTGCTTCCTTGGCATAGTTGAACATGCGTTCAGGGGTTCTGTGCGCCGAAACCACCGTAATTTCGTAACTGATTCCAAATTCTTTTAGTATATCAGCAGCATCCTGCATAACCGGTAAATCTGATTTGCTACCCATTATTATGCCGACACTGAAGTTTGATGAATTTGTATTGCTCATGATATATTTTTTAAATTTTACTAGTAAGGTTATGCAATTACGCGTAATGTTTTTTGTACAAACCGTGCTTTTTCAATGGCTTTGTCCCTGTCAATATCAACAATGGTTGCATGACCCATTTTACGGAAAGGCTTGGTATATTTCTTGCCATACAAGTGCACATAAACACCATCAATGGCTAATATTTTTTCTAAATTTTCGTATTTCGCAACGCCTTCATAGCCTTTTTCGCCCAGCAGGTTAATCATAATTGCATTCGTTATGCTGCTGGTATCGCCTAATGGAAGGTTGTAAATCGCACGCAAGTGTTGTTCAAATTGCGAAACATAATTACCTTCAATGGTTTGGTGACCGCTATTGTGCGGACGGGGAGCCACTTCATTAACCAATAACTCGCCATCTTTGCACACAAACATTTCAACCGCTAATATGCCGGTAATGTTCATCGCCGAAGCTACATTTTTGGCAATATTTTCGGCTTTTTGTTGTAAGCTTTCGGCAAAAGTTGAAGGAGAAATCAAGAACTCAACCAGGTTGGCTTCCGGATTAAATTCCATTTCTACCATTGGAAAAGTTTTCATGTCGCCATTGGCATTGCGGGCCACAATTACCGCCACTTCTTTTTCAAAGTCGACCAGTTTTTCGATAATACAAGGTGCATCAAAGGCTTTATCTAAATCGGCGGCACTGTTAATTTTCATCACACCTTTTCCGTCGTATCCGTCTTTTCGCAGTTTTAAGATATATGGAAACTGGAACTGGCTGTTTGCCATATCCTCCTTTGTATTCACAATCTGAAACGATGAAGTAGGGATGTCATTCTCTTTAAAAAACTGTTTTTGTACGCCTTTATCCTGTATTAAACGGATAACACGCGACTGCGGGAAAACCTTTTTGCCTTCTTTTTCCAGTTGCTCCAATGCATCTATGTTTACCTTTTCAATTTCAATGGTAATGATATCTGCTTTTTTGCCGAAATTATAAACCGTATCAAAATCGGTAATCGAACCGTTTTCGAAGTAATTTGCAATGTGTTTACAGGGCGCATCTGGATCAGGATCTAAAACCAATGAAGTAACATTGTAATTGATGGCTTGCTGGATGAGCATCCGGCCCAATTGTCCACCACCTAAAATACCTAATTTTAATTCGCTTATCTGTTTTGCCATGAGGGGTTGAAAATTATGCTAATTTTGCACAAAAGTAACAATATTTAGATTTATTGATGGATGCAGATGCGATAATTATTGGGGCGGGTGCCTGTGGATTGATGTGTGCAGTGCAGGCGGGCTATCTTGGCAAGCGGGTAATTGTACTCGAAAAAAATGAAAAACCAGGTGCAAAAATTCTAATTTCGGGTGGCGGGCGCTGCAATTATACCAACCAATTCGCATCAGCTGAGCAGTTTATCTCTGCCAATCCGCATTTCGTAAAATCGGCCTTTACCCAATGGACAGTTGAAGATACCATCAGCTTTTTTGAAACATACGGCATTGAAGGAAAGGAAAAAACTTTAGGCCAGCTATTCCCTGATGATAAAAATGCAAAAGATGTGGTTGCTGTTTTTACCTCCATTTGCGAAGATTTTGGTCAGGAAATTAGATGTAATGCTGCGGTAAACGAGATTGAAATACTGGATGACCATTTTAAAGTGAGTTACGAAAAGAATGGAAAAACAATTGTTTTAACTGCCGAAAAACTGGTTATAGCAAGCGGCGGACTACCCATCCCTAAAATGGGAGCTACTGATTTTGCGTTGCGTTTTGCCCGTAAAAGCGGACTTAAAATTATAGAAACAGCTCCTGCTTTAGTACCGCTAACCATTACCGGGAAAGACGAAGAATGGTTTGCACAGCTTTCGGGCAATTCTGTTTTCTGCGAAGTGAGCAATGACGAAATCGCGTTTGAAGAAAATATTCTTTTCACACACTGGGGATTAAGCGGTCCGGCTATTTTGCAAATATCTTCTTTCTGGAGACGGGGAGAAACAATCCGCATCAATTTGTTGCCCAACCATGATATCGTTGAGTTGTTAGATGATGAACGGAAGAACAATGGCAAAACCTTATTATCTACCTTGTTGCATCGTTTTTATACCAGGAAATTTACCGATGCATTGGGCAAGTTTTTACCATTAAACAAACCTGTTGCGGCTTTAACGAAAGCAGAACTCGATTTAATTGAGCAAACTATCCATTATTTTAAGGTGAAACCTGCAGGCGATAAAGGCTACGACAAAGCCGAAGTAATGCGTGGTGGGATTGATACCAACGAAATTTCTTCTAAAACCCTCGAATGTAAAAAGATACCTAACCTGTTTTTCGGCGGGGAATGCATGGACGTGACCGGTTGGCTGGGTGGCTATAATTTTCAGTGGGCCTGGGCAAGTGGCTTTGTGATTGCGCAGAATTTGTAATTCAAACCTACAAATAAACATTCGGCATAATCTCCCATGCCCATGGCTTTTTAAAGGTTTTGAAAGTTCTTAACTGGTTAAAAAATAGCACTTCGCTGGTTTTGCGGTTGGCGATATCGCGCCGGTGTAAATTGCCAACAGTGGTAAACAGCTGGCGGCTGCTGAAATCGTAAATCCTTTCGGTCATATCACCGGTATTCTGGTTAAAATAAAGGTTAATGGCACTGGTTAAAAACCAATCTTTGTTTTGGAACTTAAAAGTATAGCCCAGTTCCCAGCGCCATTCGCTGCCGCCCTTAAACCTCAAAAACAGTTGCTGATCTTTAATGGCCATTTGCTGCAGTGGATCGCCAACTTTGCCACCTTCTTCTGATCGCAGAATAAAATCATTGTTTTGTGCGGATAGTTTATAATCGCCACTGGCTTTATCCTTGAAGTAGATCGCTAAAATTCGGGGCTTCTGGGTTTCTTTGATGATGTCGGAATGGTTATCGCCGTAGGTTCGTGTTTCATCAATAATCTGGTTAGATTCAAAAATCAGTGCAAGATCGTCTGTAGCATCGTTATTTAAATCGCCGCTTGCACTTTCAATGAGTGTCCAGTTTTCTGGCGTAAGCTGCGCAACAGCATTTCCCTGTGCTTTAACTTTCGGGAAAAGAAAGGTTTTTTGAGCTGATGTAGCTTGAGCAAAGAGCAGCGACAGGAGTAATGGCAAAAATCTCATTTAGCAAAAGGCGTTGATGTAGTTATGAAACGTTTGAATTGGGTTTTTAGTTTATAGTTGACAGGTTTTAATTGCGTTTGAAGATGCCCTAGTTGATAGAAAATATGATTTAAATCTGTAGGGAAATTATTAACTATACATTTTCCCGATGATTACGCAGATCCCGCGGATTTAATTGCATTTGAAATGCTAAGTAATGATAGTTAATCTGCGGGAGAATAATTAACTAAGTATTGCCCGCTGATTACGCAGAAAAGAAACGCAGATTCGGCAGATTTCAATTTACTTTTTGAAAATGTAATGGTTGATATCATTTTAATTTGTGGGAAATATTTAGGTTAATGCAGAAGAGAAATCACATGATAATTAGTCTTTAACTAAGCAGAGGGTAACGATTGTAGGAATTAGCCAATTAAACTGCTAAAAATCCCTTACTTTTGCATTTTAATCCTTTCTCTTTTGAAAACAGAACTTTTTGTTGTTACGCCACCTTTTACCCAACTGAATACTCCTTATCCAGCCACAGCGTATATCAAAGGGTTTCTGAATACCAAAAATATCACTTCAACACAGGCCGATTTAGGTATCGAAGTTATTTTGAAGCTTTTTTCGAAAAAAGGATTGCAGGATTTATTCAGTCATGCAGCGCAGGGTAGAAGTGCCAATGGTGGGAAAACCATAAGTGATAATGCCAAGCGTATTCATGCCTTGCAAGATGATTATTTAAAAACTATTGATGCGGTAATAGCTTTTCTGCAGGGGAAAAACCCAACCCTGGCATTACAAATCTGCAGCGACGATTTTCTACCACAGGCTTCGCGTTTTTCGCAACTGGAAGAACTCGACTGGGCTTTTGGTGCCATGGGTACACAGGATAAAGCTAAGCACCTGGCAACACTTTATCTTGAAGACATATCCGACTATATCGTAGAATGTATCGATGAAAACTTTGGCTTTAGCCGTTACGCCGAGCGTTTAGGCAGAAGTGCCAATTCTTTCGACGAATTGTATGAAGCTTTAGCACAGACACCAACCTACATCGATCAGATCCTGATTTCGGTATTAAAAGAGAAGATTGAAGCTGTTGACCCAAAGTTGTTCTTGATTTCAGTTCCCTTTCCGGGCAATCTGTACAGTGCTTTCCGCTGTGCGCAATGGGTTAAAGCCAATCATCCGGAAATTAAAATTTCAATGGGTGGTGGATTCCCGAATACCGAGCTGAGATCGTTGTCGGATGCACGCGTGTTCGAGTTTTTCGATTTTATCACTTTAGATGACGGTGAATTACCGATCGAACTGTTGTATCATAATATTACCCATCCCATTCCTGCTGCAGCCCACTTTTACAAAAGAACATTTCTGCTCGAAGATGGAAAGGTGGTTTACCGCAATGATGCTTTCAGAAACGACTACAAACAGGCAGATGTAGGCACGCCAGATTACAGCGGTTTGCTACTCGATCGCTATATTTCGGTTATCGAAATCGTAAACCCGATGCACCGCATGTGGAGCGATGGTAGATGGAACAAACTAACCATGGCACATGGCTGCTATTGGGGCAAATGTACTTTTTGCGATATTTCTTTAGATTATATTAAGGTTTACGAACCTGTTGCGGCTAAACTAATTGTAGACCGGATAGAAGATTTGTACCAGAAAACCGGTCAGAATGGTTTCCATTTTGTAGATGAGGCTGCTCCACCAGCTTTAATGCGCGAAGTAGCCCTCGAAATTATCAGAAGAAAACTTGCGGTAACCTGGTGGACGAATATCCGTTTCGAAAAAAGCTTTACCCGCGATTTATGCCTGTTATTGAAAGCTTCGGGTTGTATTGCCGTTTCGGGTGGACTGGAAGTGGCATCAGACCGTTTATTAAAACTTATAGATAAAGGTGTAACTGTAGAGCAGGTGGCAAGGGTAACCCGGAACTTTACCGAGGCTGGTATTATGGTGCACGCTTATTTAATGTATGGCTATCCTACACAAACAGTACAGGAAACAGTTGATAGTCTGGAGATGGTGCGCCAGCTTTTTGAAGCAGGCGTGTTGCAATCGGGTTTCTGGCACCAGTTTGCCATGACAGCGCATAGCCCTGTAGGGATGTATCCTGAGAAATTTGGGGTAGTAAAAGAAACGGAGGCAATTGGTACTTTTGCCAATAACGACATTAATTATATCGATAAAACGGGCATCGACCACAATAAATTCAGTTTCGGCTTAAAGAAATCGTTGTTCAACTTTATGCATGGCATCTGTTTCGATTACGAGTTGCAAAACTGGTTCGATTTTAAGATTCCGAGAACTAAAATACCAGCTGATTTTATTGAAAGGGCCTTAAACGATGATCAAAATTTTAATACCAAGCCTACCGCCAAAGTGGTTTGGATAGGAGGTAAGCCGGAGGTAGATTATTTTACCAAATCGAAAAAGGGAAATACCTGGGAGCTGGCCTCGCTAACTTTTCATGATAAAAAGGAAACCTTTACCGTACAGGCCAATAAAAATGAAGGCGAATGGCTGGCTAATATTTTAACCAAAATCGCTATCTCAAACGAAGGTGTAATCACTTTTCAGGATATTAAAGCCGATTTTGAGCGTGAAAGAGAAAACTTCGAATTGTTCTGGTATTCGAAGCCCATTAATACATTAAGGGAATACGGTTTACTGGTTTTATAAGCATTGGTTTCATACTTGCTCACGCTCGTTTTTAACGCCTGAGAAAGTAGCCGGGCGATTTTATCGCCTAATATAAAGTATTTCTCTAGTGGTTGGTGTCCTCACCGACCAATGCGCCATCCTCATTTAGGGCAGTATTTAATGAAATGAAGATATTACATCTTCATGCTAAAATGCGTTAAGAAATAAATGATGCAGATAACAATGATGGAATTTAAAATCAGCAATAGCCACGAAATGACCGATTTACGGTCTTTCATTAAAGCAATAAAAGAACTGGCATAAGCCATAACCATTAAGGCCAGAAACAGGTTTACTGTCGAAATTCCCAATAAACTATAGCCATCATAGGCAAATACCAGGCAGCCTAAAAGCAGAAAGGCAGCTGAGGCAATGTTGTATACTTTGTTGGGTTTCATATATGGGATGTAATTTACCATGTAAGATTTATAAGCTCAGATTTTCTGTTGGGCCAAAAGTCTTACGTGGTGTTTATATATTAATCACAATGCGGAACGGTGAAGGTCCAGGTTTCTGAATCTCCTGTTGGGATGATAAAGCCATTTCCTCTCGTATTTTCGAACCACAATTTGCCTCTCAGTTTCTCTCTGGTGCCTACTTCGTTCATGGTTGCACTATCATAAAGGCGTCCGTTAATCATCACATATTTAATTTTCTCCGAGTTGCGGATATCATCAAGTGGGTTGGCATCCATAATAACCATATCGGCCAGTTTACCTACTTCTAATGATCCGATTTCCTTGTCCATTCCTAAATAATGTGCACCATTTAAGGTAGCCGCTTTAATGGCCTGTAAAGGCGAGAAACCACCTTGAACCAGCATCCAAAGCTCCCAATGTGCACCAAGTCCCTGAATTTGACCATGTGCACCTAAATTAACTTTGGTACCACCATCTGCAATCTGTTTTGTCGCTTTTGCAATATCGATGTGGTTGTAATCACTGTATTCTGATGTCGTCCGGCGACGGGCCCTGGCATCAATAATCGAGCGTGGTGTGTAGGTCATTAACTTTTCGTTTTCCCAAACATTGGTTCTGTCGTACCAGTAGTTTTCGCCCCACTGACCACCGTAAGCCACAATTAAAGTAGGGGTATAGCCCACTTCAGTATTGTTCCAAAGCGTGGTTACATCTTTATAAACCGGTAAAACCGGGATACTGTGCTCAATTCCGGTATGCCCATCGGCAACCATATTCATATTGGTAAAGAAAGTAGAACCACCTTCGGGTACCACTTCCATTTTTAGTTGCCGGGCTGCTTCTAAAATCTGCTGGCGTTGCTCACGACGGGGTTGATTGTATGATTTTACTGAGAAAGCACCTACAGCCTTTAACCTGCGCAAATTGGCCAATGCGTCATCCAGGCTATTAATTACCACTTTGAAATCACCATCAGCACCATATAAAATAGAACCTGTCGAATATACCCTTGGTCCAACCATACGACCGGCTTTAAGCATCTCACTCTGGCTAAAAACCATTTCTGTATTGCTCGATGGATCGTGCGAAGTGGTAACACCAAATGCCAGGTTAGCCATGTAGCTCCAATCGTTTTGCGGGGTAACCCCATCAGGACTGGTACGCAAATGCGCATGCACATCAATAATACCCGGCATAATTGTTTTGCCGTTTACGTCAATAACCTTAGCGTTGGCAGGGATGGTTACAGCATCAACTTTGCCAATGGCGGTTATTTTATTACCATCGGTAAGTATCGTTCCGTTTTCGATTACTTCTTCACCTTTCATCGAAATGATCCGGGCGCCTTTTAAAGCCACAATTCCGGTTGGCAAATCCGATTTAAGCACCAGATTAATATCGGTTGATGTAGCCTGCGTTTTTGGTGTGTTGCCATCAAAGTTGAAGGCACTGTTTACATCAATGCTGTAATATTTTGGTCCTAATGTCCAGTGCAGGGTTTTACTATCGGCACTCCATTGAATATAGGTACCACCATCGGTAGTAACTTTGGTTACCGGAATGGCTTTATTTCCTGCCGAAGCATCCTGGGCAGCACCAATATTAATCATCGGGGTGATATACACATTAAACAGCTCGTTAAAAGCCACCCATTTGTTATCCGGACTAATCACGAACTGGTTTGCATATTGAGAAGTGAAATGCGTACGCTCATTTGCACCATTTAAATCGATACTTTTAAGTGCTTTTTTACCATCTGCATAACTTTGGAAATAAATGCGGGTATCGGTGTTGTTAAACTGCGGACGGATGCCGTTTTCTGATACTAAAGTTTTAGCACCTCCATTGGCGGCCATCATAAAAATACCAGTTCCGCGGCCATAGTTATAGCCTAAAACATCGTTGCCGCTTCCTTTTCTGAAAACAATTTTATCGCCTTTGGTTGAATATTGAGGTGAATAATAAAAACCTTTTTCATCGCTTAAAGTTATGGTTTTGCCCGATTTATAGTCGGTTCTTTTAATGGCACCGCGCAATTCATCGCTCCAGGTGGTGTAAACTACATATTTACCATCCGGACTAAAAGCAGGTTCAAATTCAAAATCCAAACCATTGGTTAAACGCTCAGGTGTTCCGGCTGGTAGTTCCTGTTTATACAAATAACCAGCAGCATTAAAAACAATAGTTTTTCCATCAGGCGAAGTAGTAAGCTGCCTCAACATTTTGGCCGAAAACTCATTGCTGAAAACCTGTTGCTCAAAGTGTAGTGCTTGTTGAACCGTTTGAATGGTATTGGCCTGAAAAGGAATGGTACTGTTAATTAATGTCCCGATTTCGGTTTTCCTGATTTTGCCTTTTGCATAATAGATCAGGCTTTTGCTGTCTGGTGTCCAGGCAAAGTTGGGGTAAACCCCGAAAATAGCCCAGGTTTCCTGCTGATCGTGAGATAGTTCTTCACTTACCGGCCATTCTTCGCCGGTTTTAAGGTTTTGTACATATAAAGTAGATTTTAACCTTACCCGTTTAACAAAGGCAATCAGGTTACCATCTGGCGATGCCTGTGGTCTGCATGCGCCACCTTGTTCGTTAATTAAAGTGTTTAGTTTACCTGTGGTTAAATCCAGCTGACGAATGGCATAAATTGTTCCGTTGGGATCTTTGCTGTATTCGAAATTTGGACCTGGACTTACATCTTCACTAAAGTAAACATATTTTCCATCGGGCGAAACATTCGGCTCGCCTGCGTCCTGCTGGTCGTTTTTACGTTTGGTTAACTGAACACCATCGCCGCCATTAATGCTGTACATCCACATTTCGCCTGCACCTAACGAACGGCCTGCTGTAAAGTGTTTACGCGCCACAATATATTCGCTGTTAGGTGTCCAGGTAGCATTGTTCAATAACCTGAAGCTTTCTTTTGTGATCTGTTTCTTGCCCGATCCGTCGCGGTTCATGATCCAGATGTTATCTCCACCGCTTTTATCGCTGGTGTAGGAAATGTATTTTCCATTTGGGCTAAAACGTGGCTGAACATCCCAGGCAATACCGCCGCTAATCAGTTTAGCTATACCGCCGGTAACAGGCATTACATAAATATCGCCCAATAAATCGAAAACAATTTCCTGTCCGTCTGCACTTACGTCGAGATTCATCCAGGTGCCTTCGTCGGTATTTAAAGTAAAGTTCTTGGTTGTTCCCTGGTATTTTTCGATATCCCATTTTTTTTCCTGGGCATTCGAATTTAGAAACATTAGGGTGAGGGCAGAGAGAAAATAAAGGTGCTTCATCAAATTTTTGATTAATTGTGCCGCAATTTAGGCAATATCAATAGCTTTTTTATAGTTTTGATATCGCCGATTTATGACAGCAATAGACATTTTACAAAAATATTGGGGATACCAGGCTTTCAGGCCACTGCAGGAAGATATTATTGCTTCGGTTTTAGAAGGGAAAGATAGCCTGGCGCTTTTACCAACAGGAGGAGGGAAATCGATTTGTTTTCAGGTGCCGGCATTGGTAAAAGAAGGAATTTGTATAGTGGTTTCACCATTAATTGCCCTGATGAAGGATCAGGTAGAAAACCTGAAAGCAAAAGGGATCGAAGCCATTGCCATTTACGCAGGTATGGGCAAACGCGAAATCGATATTTTGCTTGATAACTGTATTTATGGCAAGATTAAGTTCCTCTATTTATCTCCCGAAAGATTGCTTTCTGACCTGGTTCGTGTAAGGATTTCTTACATGAATGTGAACCTGATTGCTGTTGATGAAGCCCATTGTATTTCGCAGTGGGGTTATGATTTCAGGCCACCTTACCAGCAATTGGCTAAACTCCGCGAAATTCACCCGAATGTTCCGGTACTGGCATTAACGGCTACAGCAACGGCTTTTGTACGTGAGGATATTGTGGCCAAACTCGAGATGAAAGATCCGCAGGTTTTTATTAAAAGCTTTGCCCGTGAGAATTTAAGCTATGTGGTTTTTGGCAATGAAGATAAATACAAAAAACTGATTGATATTTGCAGTAACGTAAAAGGCACAGGCCTGGTTTATGTGCGTAACCGTAGGGAAACTGCCGAAGTATCGAATTTTCTAAACCGTAATCAAATCAGGGCCGATTATTACCATGCGGGCCTGGAAAGGGATATCCGCTTTCAGAAACAGGAAGACTGGAAGCAAAACAAAACCCGGATTATGGTGGCTACCAATGCCTTTGGTATGGGGATAGACAAAGCTGATGTGCGTACTGTGGTACATTTAGACCTACCCGAAAGTTTAGAAGCCTATTACCAGGAAGCTGGCCGGGCTGGTCGGGATGAAAAACGGAGTTATGCCGTGCTGCTCGCCAATCAGTCGGACGTGTTGAGCCTAGAATCGCGGTACCTGGATAGTTTTCCAACACCTGATGAAATTAGAAAGATATACCACTACCTGGGCAATTACTTTCAGCTGGCTTTTGGAGCAGGAGAGGGACTTACCTTTTCTTTTGATTTAGCTGATTTTTGCAAACGTTTTAATATTAGTGTTTTAAAAACAATTTCTGGTTTAAAATTTCTGGAACACGATGGTTACCTCACCCTTTCCGAAAGTGTGTTCTTGCCTTCGCGCATCATGTTTATTGCCAGTCATGAAGATATTTACCGTTTCCAGATCGAAAATAAGGCTTACGATGGTGTGATTAAAACCATATTGCGTTCGCACGGAGGGGCTTTTGATGGTTTTGTGAAAATAAATGAGGCAGACCTCGCCAAACGAACCGGTTTATCTTATCGTGATGTTTTAGCTTTATTAAACAAATTGCAGGCGCTTGAACTGCTTACCTACATACCACAAACCGATCAGCCACAATTGCAATATATCCGTGCACGGGTAGATATGGATCATTTCTATCTGGATGTAAAATACCTGGGCATTAGGAAAGAAATTTTGCACAAACAAATTAATGCGGTAGTTAAATATGCATCCTCTAACATTTGCAGGAGCATACAGCTGCTTGAGTATTTTGATGAACAAAATGCTGCTAAATGTGGCGTATGCGATGTTTGCCTGGCCGAAAAAAGAGCAGAGAACCAAAGTCAGCTGCTTGATGAAATTGAATTCGAAATCATTTCGCTGCTGCAACAAGAGCCACTTGTACTGGATGATTTGGTGATGAATATCAAAAATGGCGCTGAAAATGAACGCATCGAGATCATCCGCGAATTATTAGATGCTGGCAAGATAAAAACTGACGGGAAGAAGTATTATCTTTAGCAGGTTAAAAATGGTTAATTGTGTAAATTGTAGGAATTGGTTAATTGTGTAACCTTTTTCATTAAACAATTTCGCAAAATTACAATTATCCTGTTAACCGATTAAAAGTTAACATCCTTAAAACTAAATGATAGAAAAAAACAATAAGAAAACCATCCGCTCATGGGCTTTCTTCGATTGGGCAAACTCTGCCTATAACCTGGTTATTACCTCAACTATTTTTCCGGCTTATTACACCATTATTACCACCACTACAGAACATGGAGATAAGGTAACCTTCTTCGGCCGCACTTATGTTAATACTTCGCTATCTAACTATGCGCTGTCTTTCGCTTATCTGATTATGGCGCTGGCTTTACCCATTTTATCATCAATTGCCGACAGAAGTGGAAATAAGAAGTCGTTTATGAAATTCTTTACCTATATGGGTGGATTGGCCTGTATTGGCCTGTATTTCTTTAAACTCGATACCCTCGAAATGAGTATCATCCTGTTTGCTTTAGCAGCCATGGGTTATATTGGCGGGGTTTTGTTCAGTAATTCTTACCTACCCGAAATCGCTTCTGAAGAACACCAGGATCGCGTAAGTGCGCAAGGATTTTCTTACGGTTACATCGGCTCAGTTTTATTGCAGTTAATTTGTTTTCTGTTCGTACTAAAACCAGAGTGGTTTGGTATTACCGATGCTTCTTTTCCACCACGTTTATCGTTTTTGCTTGTAGGCGTATGGTGGATTGCCTTTTCGCAGATTCCTTTTTCGGCACTGCCTAATGGAACCCCGCAAGCTGGCAGAGTTAAAACCAATATTATTAAAGACGGATTTAGCGAGTTAACAAAAGTTTGGAGACAGCTTAAACAGATTCAAAAATTGAAAGGCTTTCTGTTTTCTTTCTTTTTCTACTCGATGGGGGTACAAACCATTATGCTGGCAGCTGCAGGCTTTGCCGAAAAAACATTGAAACTGGGCACAGCTAAACTAATTGCGGTAATCCTGATTATCCAACTGGTAGCTATTCCGGGCGCTATGCTCATGTCTTACCTGGCCAAAAAGATTGGTAACGTAAATGTGTTGATTATGGTTGTATTGGTTTGGATTGGTTGCTGTGTGTACGGTTATTACATCACGAATGAGTATCAGTTCTATTCACTTTCGGCTATTGTGGGTTTAATTATGGGCGGAATCCAGTCATTATCGCGTTCTACCTATTCTAAATATTTACCTGTTGATACGCAGGATACGACATCATTCTTTAGTTTTTATGATGTTACCGAGAAACTGGCTATTGTAATCGGCTTATTTAGTTTTGCTTACATAGAAGAAATCACCGGCAATATCCGTTATTCTATTATCGCCTTGGCATCTTTTTTCATTATTGGTTTAATTCTTTTGTTTGTTTTGAAAAAAATCGAACGCAAAGAAGCACCAAAATTGTAAGTTTGTAGGCTAAAGAATATGATGAAAGTAGAATTATTTGTGCCCTGTTTTGTAGATCAGTTATATCCTGAAACCGCTTTTAATACCTTAAGATTGTTAGAGAAATCGGGTTGCGAGGTCAGCTATAATTCAAAACAAACCTGCTGTGGACAACCGGCCTATAATGCTGGTTACTGGGATGAAGCCAAACAGGTAGGTACTAAATTCTTAAACGATTTTTCAGAAAACACTTATATCGTAGCACCATCGGCCTCCTGTGTAGGTATGGTAAAGGGTGGTTTTAACGATCTGTTTACCAATACCATTGTACACAACAAATGCCGGAGTTTGCAATCGAACATATGGGAACTTTCCGATTTTCTGGTTAAAGTGGCTAAGAAAGATTATTTCGGGGCCGAGCTTGAAGGAAAGGCTGTTTACCACGATTCGTGCAGTGCTTTACGCGAGTGTAAAATTAAAGACGAACCCCGTCAGTTACTTTCAAAGGTACATGGTTTGGAAATGATCGAAATGGAAGATACCGATATGTGCTGTGGCTTTGGCGGTACCTTTGCGGTTAAGTTTGATGCCATTTCTTCGGCAATGGCCGAGCAAAAGGTAAATCACGCCATGGCGCAAGGCGCCGATTATATCATTTCGACCGATTTATCCTGCCTGCTGCACCTGCAAGGTTATATCGATAAAAACAATCTACCCATAAAAACCATGCACATTGCCGATGTACTGTGTAATGGCTGGCTGGAAAGTACAGAATACTAACTCCAAACCTATCAGGCTTTAAAAACCTGATAGGTTTTTTATGTAAGAGCGTTTGTAAAAAATAAATTACAAGGGGGATTTGTAGCCTTTAATGGGCTCGTTTAGTTAATCTTACTGTTTTAATTAACAATTTTTAACAAGCTTTACGTTAAATCTAAAATACCTTTGTTAAACCTTTTAAAGGCTTTAAACTCTAACTAACAAATTCAAAACAAAATGAAAAAAATATTCATCGCTTTATTGGGTGTTTTATCGATTGCGTCGGTTGCAAACGCGCAAAAGAAAAAAACTTCAGGAGCTATACAATTCGAAAACACGATCGATCCAGCTGCTATGGCATCTGCCAATGGTATCCAGTTAACCGATCAGATGAAAGCCAGAATGCCTTCATCGAGCAAAAGCAATTTTGAGTTATTATTTACCGCAACCAATGCGAGCTATATGCCGGTTGAAGAAACCGAGGATAGCAATGGTGCAGGTGGCGGTGGCGGCGGCATGGGCCGGATGATGATGCGTTTTGGTGGTGGTGGTGGTAACCGCGAGTACTATTATACTTTCGCAGATAAAGGTTTAACCGAGGTTTTCGACCTGAACGATACGACCTATTATATGCCAAGCAAATTAACCCTTGCCAGCTCCGGACCAATTTCTTCGTTCAGGATGGGTGGTGGTAATCCAAACGATACTACTAAAGCAAAACCAGCACCAGCTCCAAAAATTGAAGTGGTTAAAACGGATTCTACTAAACAGATTTTAGGTTTTACCTGCCATCAGGCTATTGTAAGATCAACCAGGGCCATTAAAATTTTAGACATGGATAAAAATGTGGTTGAAGAAACTAAAATCTGGTATACCAACGATTTAGGTTTCGATTTTTCTCCTAATCCAAACATGTGGACCGAAGGTGCGGTTTTAGCTATCGAAGGCAGAGGAAACAGCTCAATTGCTAAAAGCATTGAGTATAGAAACGTAAGTGCTAAAGATGTAACTGCTCCCAAAAAAGCAAAACTAATTACCGCAGAGGAGTATAAAACTAAAATGGATAACATGATGAAACGTTTTAGACAAAACAGACCCGGTGGTGGTGGCGGCCAGGTAAGAGTGTTTGGCGGTGGCGGCAATTAAGCGCATAAAAGCAACAAAACATAACAGCCTGTTCCATTTATGGGGCAGGCTTTTTTTGTATCATTTTTGAAAAGATTAATTGTAATACTGACATATTTCCTATTATTGGCCTCAGATATAACCTAACCAAAGTGATTACAGCAGAAAACAGAACGAACCTACTCAATACCAAACAACATTTCGAGATTTTAGATGGACTAAGAGGCGTAGCCGCCATTATAGTGGTTATTTACCATTTTATGGAAATTGCCATTACCGACTATAACAAGAATTTTCTATCGCACGGCTTTTTGGCTGTCGATTTCTTTTTCTGCTTATCGGGTTTTGTAATTGCTTATGCCTACGATAGCAGAGCAGAACATATCACTTTAATGCAGTTCATTAAACTGCGGTTAATCCGTTTACATCCCCTGGTGTTAATCGGTTCTGTACTGGGACTGCTAACTTTCCTTTTTGATCCTTACAGCGATTTTTACGCCATTTATGGATTTGGCAAAACACTTTTACTGTTTTTAGCTTCTGCATTTCTAATTCCTTATCCGGCAATGCCCGAGCGTTACACCAATTTATTTTGCCTGAATGCTCCTGCCTGGTCGTTATTTTGGGAATACATAGCCAATATATTTTATATCCTCATCCTCTTCAAACTCAGCAAACAAATACTAACTGTATTAACTGTAATAGGAGCGGCCTGCATTTGTTATATAGCTGTGATCCATACCAATGTAAGTGGAGGCTGGGGTGGTCAGAACTTCTTTGATGGCGGTGCAAGGGTGCTTTTCTCTTTTATGGCTGGAATGATGGTTTATCGTTTCAACTGGATCATCAAAAATAAACTGGGTTTTATAGGTGTTAGCATCCTGCTGCTGATGGCTTTCTTATTCCCTTACCGCGATCAGTACAACTGGATTACTGAGCCCATCATTGTGATCCTTTATTTTCCATTACTGGTATCACTTGGTGCAGGAGCTGTGTTAAACCCTGCTTTAAAAAATGTATGTAAATTATCAGGAGAAATATCTTACCCGCTTTATATGACGCATTATCCCTTTGTGTGGATTTACTTAACCTATGTAGCGGTAGTGAAACCAACAGGCATGATGCTTTTTGGTGTAATTCCTGTTTCGGTAATACTTTTAATTATTCTGGCTTACCTCATTATGCGGTTTGTAGATGCACCTTTGCGTAAATATTTGAAGGATAAATTTTTGCGTGCTGCTTAATGGTTAATCATATTAGACAAATCAATACATAAAGTATATAAGGTCAAAAAGTTGCTCCGTGTTAATCTGTGCATCCGTGGCATTATTGCGCTTTGTCTGGCGCAGGAAGTCAATCTTGATGCGATCGCTGGAAGATTGCCTGCCTGTTGCAGGCAGGCTTCGTCGGCTGAAAAAGCCTTCTCGCAATGACGACCCCGAAAAATCCGTGTTAATCCGTGCCCCGTGGCATAGTACCACACTTCAACTAAAACTTGCTTTTTGACCGAAAAACCCCTATATTTGCAGCAAATTAGTATCACATTGTAAGTGATCTTTTAAAACTTTTTTATTAAACTTTAAATCATAGTTGTAGATGATTAACATTACTTTACCTGATGGCTCTGTCCGTCAGTACGAAAAGGGCACTTCTGCCCACCAAATTGCATTATCAATTTCTGAGGGTTTAGCCCGTAACGTATTAGCCGCCGAGGTTAATGGCGAAGTTTGGGATTCAACAAGACCAATCGAGTCAGATTCGTCGGTTAAATTGTTAACCTGGAACGATGCAGCTGGTAAATCAACTTTTTGGCATTCATCGGCCCACTTAATGGCCGAAGCTTTAGAAGCCCTTTATCCGGGAACTAAATTTGGTATTGGTCCGGCCATTGAAACCGGTTTTTACTACGATGTAGATTTCGGCGATCAGGAATTTTCTTCTGATGATTTCAAAGCCATCGAAGCTAAAATGATTGAGTTGGCTAAACAAAAGGAAACTTTTGTGCGCGAAAGTGTAAGTAAAACCGATGCCATCAAATATTTCACTGAGAAAGGTGATGAGTATAAACTCGATTTAATTGATGGCTTAGAGGATGGAAAAATTACTTTCTATACCCAGGGTCAATTTACCGATTTATGCCGTGGTCCGCACATCCCGAATACTGGTTTTGTAAAGGCAGTAAAACTGATGAATGTAGCGGGTGCATATTGGAGAGGCGATGAAACTAAAAAACAGTTAACCCGTATATATGGTGTAACTTTTCCTAAGGCGAGCGAGCTTACCGAATATCTGGCAATGATTGAGGAAGCTAAAAAACGCGATCACCGTAAATTGGGTAAAGAGCTCGAATTGTTTGCTTTCTCAGAAAAAGTGGGCATGGGCTTACCATTGTGGTTACCAAAAGGAACTGCTTTGCGCGAGCGTTTGGTTAATTTCTTAACTAAGGCACAGGCTAAAGCAGGTTACGAGCAGGTGGTTACTCCGCATATCGGCCATAAAAACCTGTATGTAACTTCTGGTCACTGGGAAAAATATGGTAAAGATTCGTTCCAGCCAATTAAAACCCCGCAGGAAGGAGAGGAGTTCTTCTTAAAACCGATGAACTGCCCGCATCACTGCGAGATTTATAAAACAAAACCGCGTTCGTACAAAGATCTTCCGGTTCGTTTTGCAGAGTTTGGTACTGTATACCGTTACGAACAAAGTGGCGAATTACATGGTTTAACCCGTGTACGTGGCTTTACTCAGGATGATGCGCACTTGTTCTGTATGCCAGAGCAGGTAAAAGATGAGTTTAAGAAAGTAATCGACCTGGTACTTTATGTATTCAAATCGTTAGGTTTCGAAAACTACACCGCACAGGTTTCATTAAGAGATCCTGAAAATAAAGCGAAGTACATCGGTTCTGATGAAAACTGGAAATTATCGGAAACTGCAATTATCGAAGCTGCTGCCGAAAAAGGCTTAAATACAGTTGTAGAATATGGCGAAGCGGCCTTTTATGGCCCTAAGCTCGATTTTATGGTTAAAGATGCTTTAGGTAGAAAATGGCAGTTGGGTACCATTCAGGTAGATTACAACTTGCCTGAGCGTTTCGAACTGGAATATACTGGTAGCGATAACCAGAAACATAGACCGGTAATGATCCACCGTGCACCGTTTGGTTCGTTAGAAAGATTTATTGCAGTATTGATTGAACATTGTGCCGGAAACTTCCCGTTATGGTTAAGCCCGGAGCAGTTTATCATCCTTCCTATTTCAGAAAAATATGAAGATTATGCAAAAAAAGTTTTAGATGAACTAAATAATTCCGATATTCGCGGGCTGATTGACTTTCGCGATGAGAAAATCGGTCGCAAAATACGCGACGCGGAGGTTAAAAAGATCCCATACATGCTCATTATCGGCGATAAAGAGATGGCAGAAGGAAAAGTTTCTGTCCGTAAACATGGTGAGGGAGATTTAGGCGAAATGACGTTGGAAGAGTTCAACAATTTATTAAGAAAAGAAATAACAGTTTAAATTAAAATAGTACAAATTTGGCATTAGGAAGACCAGGATTTAACAGGGGACCACGTCCACCTTTTAAGAAAAAAGAAGCAGAGCATAACATTAATCAGTATATAAAATCGCCTGAAGTGCGTTTAGCTGGCGATAATGTTGAACCGGGGATTTATCCTTTGGCAAAAGCTTTGGCACTTGCTGATGAACTGGAATTGGATTTGGTAGAAATTTCTCCAAATGCAGTACCACCGGTTTGTAGGATTATTGATTACAGTAAATTTGTTTACGAGCAAAAGAAAAAGCAGAAAGAAATTAAAGCTAATGCCAAACAAACTGTAATTAAAGAGATCCGTTTTGGTCCTAACACCAACGATCACGATTTCCAGTTTAAATTGAAACATGCAGTAAGCTTTTTAGAGAACGGTGAGAAAGTTAGGGCTTATGTGCATTTTAAAGGTAGAGCAATTGTGTACAAAGAACAGGGAGAAATTTTATTGTTAAAATTTGCCCAGGCTTTGGAAGATGTAGGGAAAGTAGAGTTATTACCGAAGTTAGAAGGTAAACGTATGTTCCTTACCGTTGCACCTAAAGTAGCAAAAAAATAAAAACAATTTTATAAATTAAATAACAGGTTATGCCAAAAATGAAAACCAATTCCAGTGCTAAAAAGCGTTTTTCGCTTACTGGAACAGGTAAAATCAAAAGAAACAAAGCATACAAAAGTCACATCTTAACCAAGATGAGTACTAAACGTAAACGTGCGCTTGGAAATGCAGGAATTGTAACAGATGCAGATTCAGGTAACGTAAAACGTATGCTTTGCATCGGAAAGTAATTCATTAATTTCACCAGGTATCAGGCATTAAAGTTCCTTAGTTGGACGCCGCTTACCAAAAAACAACAACAACATGCCACGTTCGGTAAACGCAGTAGCTTCGAGAAGAAGAAGAAAAAAGATCCTTAATTTAGCCAAAGGTTATTGGGGAGCAAGAAGTAAGGTTTATACTGTTGCTAAAAACACAGTAGAAAAAGGTTTGCAATATGCATACCGTGACCGTAAAGTTAAGAAAAGAGAATTCCGCGGATTGTGGATCCAACGTATCAACGCTGGTGCACGTCAACACGGTATTTCTTACTCTCAATTAATCGGTAAACTAGCTTCAAAAGAAATCGGTTTAAACCGTAAAGTATTGGCTGATTTAGCAATGAATCACCCAGAAGCTTTCAAAGCTGTAATTGATGCAGTAAAATAGAAATTTTCGCTCAGGCGATAATCATATTTAAAAAAGGGAACCAAATTGGCTCCCTTTTTTTATGCACTTAACTCTGATCATCTGTTTCTGCATCTGGTGCATTCTTCTGAACAGATTCAATACCGTTATCTCTTGCTGCTGCGCTTTCGTACATTTCGCTCGAGCCTATGATTTGCCCGTTGCTTGCCTTTAAGCTAAAATAATGCTTGCCATTGCTTGATGTTTTCTTTTCAAATTTCGAATCATCCTGTGCATTCTTTTTAACGGATTCGATCCCGTTTTCGCAATTTGCTTTCGAGGAATAACCTTCGCTGGCTAAAATAACCTGACCATTACCGGCCTTCAGATTAAACTGATACTCGCCGTTAGTCCTTTTAGTAATCACAAATTTTCCCATAGTGCTGATTTTAATTATTTGGTTAAAAAATGCTATTTACTTAAAGTTATAAAAGTTTGTAAGCAAAATCAATATCAGTGGAAGAATTAAAAGTATGTTAACCTTTTGGAAATAAAAGCAGCTGCATCGCAATTTCTTTATCAGTTGGTCTTCTATACCTTTATTAGAAGATCTTCCACAGGCTACCATTGCTGCATCCATAGAAGAATCGTCATCTCGATCCGATAGCTATCGGATGAAGCGTAGCGAAATGGAGAGATCTTTAAATAGATCTCAACTACGCTGCACTCCGCTCGAAATGACGATACTTTTTATTAGTATAATCCCAGTTCTGCTAAGCTGGCAAACTGTAAGCCATCCTGCGCCGAATTGGCTATGATTTTAAAGTATTGAAAGGTTTTGGCGCTTCCAAAATCAAAGTACTGTGGCCCATTTGCATTTTGCGCTACGTAATTGTTTACCGAAGTAAAGTTTACTCCATCAGTACTGGTTAGCAACTCAAAATTCTTAATGGCTCTGCTTAAACCACTTCTTTGGGTTAAGCTTAAACCTGTAGCCGTTTTTGAAGAACCCAAGTTAATGACCACATTATGCGGATAGGTAGTTGCAGAGCTCGACCAGCGCGAATGCCAGTAAGTGCTTGCATTCCCGTCTATTAACCTAATCGCCCTGCCATTTGTAGCACCTTCGCCACTGGTCTCTTCCGAGCTAAAAGACGCAATACTCCATCCGGTTTTACTCAATTCGTTCTTAGTAGAGAAACCTAGCACCGGCAAGCCACCCGAAAAGGTATAAGCATAAATCTGTTCGGTTACAGTACCGTTATCATGTACCAGTTTCACTTTCAGCTCGTAAGGAATTCCATCTGCTTTTTCCTGTAAATCGGCAATTGGCATTACTACCCTAAAGCTGTCGGTACCAATCTTTTTCGACTCCCAGGTGATGGCATTGTAATCTTTGTTTACGCCTGTACCTTCATTATTTACATTTGGATCGTTATAATACAATATGCTGGTTACATTGCCTGTTGAGGTAAATTTACCCGAGACTACGATTGAAGCAAGACCACTATCGTAACTGGCATAAATTTTAGGAATGTTTGTCGTAACCGAACCATAATAGGTATTTGAGTTGTTGTTAAAAACCTGGTTGGCGTTTAAAATAGCAGCATCTGCAGCAGTTAAAAACGTAGGACTCTTACCAAGGGTTCCGTTACCGGCCCACATTAATGCCATACCCAGTGTAGAGTTTTCAGAAACTTTTTGTCTGTTGTGTGGTAAATTTAAACCATGGCCCAGCTCGTGTACCATACCACCAAACCAAACACTGAAACGGTTACCCACGGTAGTGCTTGAACCCAGGTTGGCAATATCCATTTCTTCGTAATCAAGTGCATAGCACCATTTACCCGTACCGTAAAAAGGGCCACCACTGGGCGTACCATTAGAACCGATAGAGTACCTCGGTATAATAATTAAGGTATGATCGCTGGTTTTATCGGCTGGGTGAGCAGCAAAATATGCATTTACTTCGCTCGCTACAGCACCCGAACCTCCTGAGTAAGGATAACTGCTTTTTGGTAAGCTTCCTCTGATGGTTAGAATTTTGACACCACCAGAACCATCATCGGCCAAACCAAAGGTTTTGTTACCATAACCATTCCGGTTCATTTCCTGTTTGTACCAGTCCTGCGTCCACAATAAAAGATCACTTAATCTTTTACGGTAACCGGCTAAGGTATCGAGGTCGTTAGGCACAAAATACACTACATTTACATTACGCGTTTGCGTAATAATGTTTGCTGTAGCCATTTTATGACTCAAGGTAGGCGTTTTTTCCTCAGGTTGTAAAGTTTCGGCCTTTTTACAAGATAGGGCAAACAGACAGGCGGAGACAAGGCCTGCAAAAAGTAGACTGTTTTTTTTCATTAGATAATTTTTAGGTTAGGAATTTGATAATATGCAATTGGTTAATAATGCCTTGTTTAACGTGCCTACCTCAGCCACATGTCCTGATCTTCATAATACCGGAAGATCACATCATCAATATTTGCCAAACCTGGCCGCTATCTCTCAGTGTTTAATTAAAAATGAAGCGCAATAAGTTAGTTTCTGTTTGTTTTGTAATCCTTAAGTTACACACGGTAAGCATACTTCGTTAAAATAAATCAGCGCAAACGTTTGTGTTGTAATTGTCTGAAATACATTTATTCGTGAAGCCTGAAAAACATAATCAGCCAGTTTTTACAGCTTTTATTTTGGATGATAAAAAATGTGATGATTATAACACGCAAACGTTTGATTATCCAGTCAGGTTAAACTGTAAGAACCTGTGTTTTTGCCATTATTTCCGGGATGTATTATTTATTAGGCTTTTAAACTTTGGTTTTGTTGCAGAAATGGTTAAATAAAAAAAAGAATGAAATTTTTAATGCAAAAATTAAATTATAACCACTTAAAATGTGATAAAGAGGAGGGGAACAAGAAAAAAATACCTTCAAATAATTGATGGCAATGCTAAGCAATAATCTGGAAAGCGTTGTGATTTTAGCCCAAAGTATTGGTAAACTTCATCCTGATTCCGCTTTGAAAGTTGAGGATTATTTTAAAGATCTCAACCAGGGTTACCTTTTCAATTTTGGTCAGTGTATCGATTTCAATAAAGTTATTGGGCGCTGCCTGATGGTTGATGATTAAATTGGCCTGGTGTTTAAGCCTTAAACCCATCAAATAATAATAAGATTGCGAAAGTTCGTTAAACTGCTCTTCTGTAAATACACCGAGTTCTCGTAAAGTTTTTAAACGTTCGCCGGTATTTTCTTTCTGAAAAATCCTGTTCTGCAGGGAATAAACCCTGGCCAGATCAACAATGGGTGTCATGGCGGTTTTAATATCGAAAACTTCTTTCTTCTGTATTTTCTGTGTGCGGATATTTCTGAAATAGGTGAGTGGCGGTTCGTACAGCAAGGCATTTTTAGCCAGGTAGACATAAAATTTCTCTATCGGTTTCTGCAGTTCTTCATCCACAAAAGACCTTAAGCTTTCCATAATACTTAAATCGCCATAAATTGCCCTGCAATCGAAAAAAGCTGCAAACTTTACCGCTGCTTCGGGTAAAGCTTCTTCGATCCAGTTTTTGTAATTGTATTTCCAGTGTGATAATGAATGTGTCCAGTTCGGATTGGTAGCCATGTAATCTCCATCGCAATATACAAAGCCTACGTAGTTTAACTTATCTGAAACCTGTGTAGCCAGATCGAGAAAGTAGGAGCGTACGGCCGCCCGTTTGTCTTCGGGGGTATCTTCGTAAATAATGGCGTTGTCCTGGTCGGTTTTAAGACTCAGTTCTTTACGGCCTTCGCTGCCCAAAACCATAAAAACAAATTTTGCAGGCGGTGGCCCGAGTTTGGCAATTACATCTTCAATAATTTTGAATGAAATGGTGTCGGCAATGGTCGTTACCACCTCGTTTACTATTTTGGGATGCACCCCTCTGTTTAGCAATTGTGCAACAATATGGGGTACTTTTTGCCATTTCAACTTGAGGTCGCTGGTATTTACCGCCGATTTTACCGACTGAATAAAAACCAAAGGAGATTCTGCCTGTTCGCTTAACAACCTGTTTCTACTCAAGAAGCCAACATAATTGCCGTTATCGTTTACCAGCAAATAGCGCGATTTTTTACTAAACATCATCAGAATGGCCTCGTAAACATAAGCATCGGGCGTTATGGTTACAATGTTTCGGTCCATAACGGTTTCAATCGCTAAGCCTGCATTTAACTGTTTGGCAATAACCTCATCTCTTAAAGTTATATCGGTTACAAACCCCATATAACCCTCTGCTTCATCTTTAATAAATAGGCAGCTGGTTTTCTGTTCGGCCATTTTAATTGCCGCTTCAAATATTGGGGTACCAGGATCGCAACTCACTATTTTTTTAAAAGTGATGTCTCCGATTCGGGCGGTATAAATACGGTCGGCTAATTTATCTTCCATTAAAAATTCCTTTTAAAATTTTTTTGAATGAAAATGCTTTTGCTTTCTTCTTTTCGCGGTTAAAGCTATGTTGCTGACTATAAACCGATGATAAACTTATTTTTTTACTTTCTATAAGGTGGAAGAATATTTTAGCTGCACTCAACGCATCCGATAGTGCGTTGTGCATATTCTCCGGTACCTCATTAAACAATATGGTATAAAATTTATCAAGTTTTAAATGGCTGATTACAGAATCGGTAATATACAAAGCACTGGCTTTCATGGTACAGAAAAAGGATAGATCTTTAAAAACATCTTCTTTACCCATTCTAAAGAGCTCAACATTCACCATATGATAATCGAGTTCAATAAAATGCCCTACAACTAAAGGTTTATACTTTTTAATATCGGCATAAAACCTGAGCATAATTTCTTCTTTATCTTCTCCATGTACCCGTAAGTACTCTTCACTTATGTTGTGTATTTTTTGCGCAGCCTTATCTATAACAAAACCCGTATTGCTGAGATAATGGTTTTCGCGCTTCACTTCCTGATAGCTGGCATCATAAATTACCCAGGCAATCTGCACAATATGCGGCCAGTTATTTTCTTTGGCATAGGAAGCCGACCAGTTTTTAGGCAGGCCGGATGTTTCAGTATCCACAACGAGGAAGTACGCTTGCAAAATGCTTGGTTAGGTTTACAGTTAAAAGCCGATGTTGACCAAAGATAATTAATAAGGCCGATAAACGATAAAAATTTAAGGATATAGCCAGGTTAAAAATTATTTTCAATTTGTGAGTATATTATTTGATAAAGTAAAAGATTTGCACTTATTTGCCCTTAAAAATTAATTGAAATTATGCTCTCACGATTATTTAGCGTTATCGCATGTATGATGTGTCTGGGTTCTGCTTTTGCCCAAAAGAAGCTTGCTGAAAATATGCACTTCAAAAAGCTGCCTAACGGCCTGGAGGTATTGGTTGTTGTAGATCGTACGGTACCACTGGTTACCATCGAAATGGCGTGCAGAAATGGTTCGTTTACCGAAACAGACGAATTTAACGGGTTGAGCCATTTATATGAGCACCTGTTCTTTAAGGCGAACAAAGATTATCCTGATTTTGAAAGCCTTAACGGCCGGATGAACGATCTGGATATTAACTCCAATGCCACTACCAGAGAGGAAGTAGTGAATTACTTTTTTACACTTCCTGCTGCGAATTTAAAGGCTGGCCTAAGCCTGATGAATTCTTCTATCCGCTATCCAAAGTTTATTAAGGAAGACATGGCGCTCGAAAACGAAGTCGTAAATGCCGAGTTTACCCGTCACGAATCGAGTCCGATTTTTGCTTTAATGGAAGCCAACTCGCGCCATATGTGGGGTGCAAATTATTCGCGCAAAAACGTAATTGGCAGCCATGAGGTAATTTTATCGGCTACTCCTTCAAAAATGGATTCGATTAAAAACAAATATTACTGGCCAAATAACTCGGTTCTGGTTATTGCCGGCGATGTAAAGGTTGATGATGCCTTTAGTTACGTTGATTATATTTTTAGCGGCTGGAAACCCTCGAAAGTAGATCCTTTTGTAAAATGGCCAATTCCCGAATTTAAACCGCTTACTAAAAACGACTATTATCTGGTAGAATCGAATAAAAGTCCGGTGCCGTACATGTTGTTTAGCTGGCATGGCCCCGATACGCGCAGCGATATCCCGGCAACCTATGCCGCCGATGTATTTTCGTTTATAGTTAACCAGAACGGTTCGAAAATGAAGCAGGCATTAATTAACTCCGGACTGGCGCAGGAAGCAGATGTAAATTATTATACGCAGAAATATACCGGACCAATAAGTTTAATGGTGAGCCCAAATCCGGCAAAGGTGAAAGAATGTTATGATGAAGTGTTAAAGCAGATTTCGCTTTGGGCCAATGAAGATTATTTGTCTGATCTGCAGATTGAGCGGGCAAAAAGATTACTGTCAATCGAACAGGTTGAAAGGAGAGAAGTAACCTCTGATTATGCGCATTTACTTTCTTTCTGGTGGGCATCGGCTTCAATAGATTATTATACCCATTACGAAGAAGAGGTAAACAAGGTGACCAGAAAGGATTTGCTCGATTATGTGCGTAAATACATTAAAGATAGGCCCTACTGCGCTGGTTTAATGATGGATAATGCGAGTATGAAAACGGTAAAACCCGAAACATTTTTTAAATCGACAAATTAAGTGATCTCATGAAAAGAATTATATTTTTTATTGCCTTTGTGGCATTATTCCAATATAGCGATGCCCAAACCAAAGCCATTTCATTTGATGTTAATGGCTTGAAAGTAATTTTAAAGCCCACTGAAAAAGAAACGGTTAGCATCAGCATGTTTTTTAAGGGTGGTGTAATGAATTATACTGGCGAACAAGCGGGAATAGAAAACCTGGCTTTAGCATCGGCGGCCACCTGCGGCACTAAAAATTATAGTGTGGTCGATTATCAGGAACTGGCCGATGAATACGGAATTGCTATTTCAGGTTCTTCTACAACAGATTATGGAACCATCAGCATGAACTGTATTTCCAAATACCTGGATCAGGGATGGAAGCTGTTTTCGGATGCTGTGGTGAATCCGGCTTTTGATAAAACTGAATTTCAGACTACCAAAGAACGGATGATCTCGGCTATTTACCACAGTCAGTCTGATCCTGAAACCAGGGTTGAACAAATGAGCATGGAGAGCATGTTTAAAGATTCGCCGTACAGCATTAATCCATTGGGGAATAGTAAAACGGTAGGTGGCTTTACCGCCGAAATGGTGAGTAATTATTACCATAACGAGTTGTTAAACAAAAACAAAATGTTTCTGGTTGTGGCCGGTAAGATTACCAAAGAAGCTTTGGAACAAAAAATACAGGCATCTTTTAAGGAGCTTAAAGGAAAACCTTACACACCTCCGGTTTACGATCGTAAAATGTTAACTGGCGAACGTTTGGTAGTTGAACAAAGGGATATTGCCACCAATTACATGAGTTGTATCATGAATGCACCCACCATGAACAGTCCCGACTATCATGCATTTGTGTTGATTATTAATGCATTAAGCGGAAGCATGAACTATGAGTTGAGAACGCGTTTAGGCTTATCTTACGCGCCGGGTGCTACCATTAAGACACAGCAAATTCCGTACAGTTCTATGTTTGTAAGCACCACGCAACCAAAGAAAGCTTTTAAGGCTATGGTTACTGTTTACAACAACATTAAAGAAGGGAAATACAGTCAGCGTTACCTCGATGCTTTGAAAAAAGACCATCGTGATGGTTACTACAGGCACCAGGAAAGTGCAAGCTCAATTGTAGAAGATTTGGGAGAGGCTGAAGTACTGGGGAGTTACACCCTTGTTGAAGATATGGTGCCTAACTTTAATAAAGTAACCTTAGCAGATATGAAAGATTCTTTTACCAAATACCTGAAAGGTGCAATTTGGGTTTACCTGGGCGATGAACAGGTAGGGAAGGCTGCATTTCAGTAATGAGCGTATTTTGAAGAGGATCGTCTTTTAGCATGTAGTGGAGAAATCTGATTAAAGATCTCTCCACTATGCTTTGCTTCGGTCGAGATGACGATTGGCTTATTTGTGCATGAGTAGGTAAACTACTGCCGCTAAAGTTGAGCCGACTATTGGGCCAACTATCGGCACCCAGGCGTAGTCCCAGCCGCTGCTGCCTTTACCTTTCATTGGAATCAATGCATGAATAATCCTTGGACCTAAATCCCTGGCCGGATTGATGGCGTAACCCGTAGTACCGCCTAAAGCCAAACCAATTACCCAAACCAAAAATGCAACAGGTATAGCGCCAAGCGAACCTAATCCAATTGGTGTAGTATTTTCTTTGGTACCCATGCTCGCATCGGTGAAATAAAAGATTACGAATATGAGCACGAATGTGCCGATAATTTCTGAAACAAGATTGGAAGCATTATTTCTGATAGCCGGAGCAGTGGCAAAAGGAGCGGCTTTTAACCCTTGATCTTCGGTAGCATCGAAGTGGTCTTTATACATTACCCATACCAGAAATGAACCCACCATGGCTCCAGCCAATTGCGACAGGATATAAAAAGGTACTAAAGACCAGCTAAAACCTTTGCCTATGGCTAAACCCAAAGTAACAATAGGGTTTAAGTGTGCACCACTGTATGGCCCGGCTACTACTACACCTACAAATACGGCCAGTGCCCAGGCGGTGGTAATGGAAATCCAGCCACCATTGTTTCCTTTTGTACCTTTAAGTACAACATTGGCTACCACGCCATTACCTAAAAGGATCATGAGTGCGGTGCCAATAAATTCTGCGAGATATATGTTCATACGTTAAATTTCTTAGCGAATATCTTATTTTTAATCTTCTGCGTTTACCCTGGCTGCTTTTACAGCCCTGTTCCAGCCTTTTATTCGGGCAGTATTGTCTACACCTTCCTCAGCTACAAAAGTGGTATCTATTTTCCACTGTGATCTGATTTGGTCGATGTTTTCCCAGAAACCGGTAGCTAAACCGGCCAGATATGCTGCGCCAATTGCTGTAACCTCGGTTACTTTTGGCCTGATCACTTTACAATTCAATAAATCGGCCTGGAACTGCATTAAAAGGTTGTTGGCCGTAGCGCCACCATCTACACGGAGTTCCGCAATGTTTACACCAGCATCGGCTTCCATTGCTTTTAAAACATCCATGGTTTGGTAGGCAATGCTTTCAAGTGCAGCACGCGCAATGTGCGATTTATTGGTGCCGCGGGTTAAGCCGGTAATGGTTCCGCGTGCATGTTGGTCCCAGTGTGGTGCACCTAAACCCGCAAAGGCCGGCACTACGTAAACACCATCGGTATCTTTTACTTTTTTAGCTAAAGTTTCTACATCCGCCGATTTGGAAATTAAACCCATTTCATCGCGCAGCCATTGTACTACTGCTCCACCAATAAAAATACTGCCCTCTAAAGCGTATTGCACTTCACCGTTAATCTGCCAGGCAATGGTGGTTAATAAATTATTTTCCGAAATTTTGGGTGTCGTACCGATATTCATCAACATAAAACAGCCGGTGCCGTAGGTGTTTTTTACCATTCCCACTTCGGTACACATCTGGCCAAATAAAGCCGATTGCTGATCGCCGGCAATCCCTGCAATGGGTATTTTCGCCGCCAGAATCCTACCTGCTGTTTCGCCGTACACTTCGCTCGATGATTTAACTGTTGGCAGCATCTGTTTCGGAATACCAAATAGCTCCAGTAATTCATCATCCCAGCTTAAAGTGTGAATGTTGTAAATCATGGTACGCGAGGCATTGGTTACATCGGTAACGTGTTTTTCGCCTGCGGTTAATTTCCAGATCAGCCAGCTGTCAATAGTTCCGAAAGCAAGCTTACCTGCTTCGGCTTTTTCTCTGGCACCTGCTACATTTTCGAGTATCCACCTTACTTTGGTGGCCGAAAAATAGGCATCTATAATCAGTCCGGTTTTTTCCTGTATTTTACCCGATAGACCTTTGGCTTTAATTTCATCGCAGTAAGCAGAAGTGCGTCGGTCTTGCCATACAATAGCATTGTGTACTGGCATACCGGTTTCTCTATCCCAAACCACTGTTGTTTCGCGCTGGTTGGTAATCCCGATCGAGTCGATATCACTCACGGTTAAGCCGGCTTTAACAATTACCTCGGTTACAACGGCCAGTTGTGTAGACCATATTTCCATCGGATCGTGTTCCACCCAGCCTGCCTGGGGATAAATTTGCGTGAATTCGCGCTGCGCTATGGCCGTAATGTCGCCATTGTGATCAAAAATAATTGCTCTCGAACTTGTGGTTCCCTGATCGAGAGACAGGATGTACTTGCTCATAATTAAGAATTTGGTTAGTGGGCTAAAGCCTTTCCGCTTTTTATATGTATTGGATGATAAATATAACCGTTGGCTAAGGTATTAAAAGTTTCAATCTGATTTGCTTCCCAGTTCTGATCAGCTGATAATTCTTGTGCAAGGAGCGAGGCCACTTTAGGTGCCATATCTTTTGCTGCCTGTGCATCAATAAATAAGATCCGCAACCTCCTGCTTAAAATATCTTCTACAGTTTCGGCCATTTCGTTCCTTGCCGACCATACTACTTCGGCACAGGTGTATGGGAAATCTTTGTGCAGTTTCTCTGCAAGATTAGGGTTTTCCTGTATCAAAGCTTCAATTCTATCACGGTCTGAGCCAAAAGTATCCAGGTAATGATCTCCTTTAACATCGGTGCTGCCGTGGATTTTTAAATTTTCTGTTACACATGCTTTCGCTTCGAGGCCGGCGTGCGAAATGGCGAGATCTACAGTTTCCTCGGCCATACGGCGGTAGGTGGTCCATTTGCCGCCGGTAATGGTAATTAAGCCTTTTGCCGATACCATTAGTTTGTGATCGCGGCTAATTTCTTTGGTGCTGTTGCCGTTGTTGTTTGTAGGCGCAGCAAGCGGTCTTAAACCAGAAAAAACGCTGAGGATATCTGTTTCTAATGGCTTACGCTTAAAGTAACTGGTTGCGGTAGCCATAATAAAATCGACCTCTTCTTTTAAAGCTCTGGGTTCAAGACTATGTTCGTCCAAAGGGGTGTCGGTGGTGCCCACAAGTAAATGTTCGTGCCACGGAACGGCAAATAATACCCTTCCATCTGATGTTTTTGGAATCATCAGCGCAGATTCGCTGTTTAAAAAGCTTTTATCCAACACAATGTGCACCCCCTGACTCGGACGTACCAGTTTTTTTGCATTGGGGTTATTCATTTGTAAAATATCATCAACAAAAACGCCTGTGGCATTAATTACTACTTTACCATGGTGTCTGGCTTTTTCTCCGGTGAGTACATCTTCGGTTTCAATACCGGTAACTGCATCGCCATCACTTTTTAATAAAGCGGTAACTTTGGTGTAGTTTAGTAAAACAGCTCCGTTTTCTACAGCGGTTTGTGCAATATTGATGGCTAAGCGCGCATCATCAAATTTGCCGTCGTAATATCTGATACTGCCTTTTAAGCCCTTTTCCTTGATGCCCGGCATCATGCTTAGTGTTTCTTTTTTTGAAAAGTATTTCGATTTCCCAAAACTATATTTGCCCGAAAGCCAGTCGTATAGCGTTAATCCGGCCAGGTATTTGAGAATAGAAAACCAATTGTAGCAGGGGATAAGGAATGCTTCTTTATCTACCAGGTGTCTGGCATTTTGCTGTAACAACCCACGTTCTTTCAAAGCATGCCTCACCAGGGCAATATCACCCTGGGCCAGGTAGCGCACACCGCCATGCACAAGTTTGGTACTCCTGCTTGATGTCCCTTTTGCGAAATCTGATTGCTCTACCAGTAAGGTTTTGAGTCCACGGCTGGCGGCATCTAAGGCCGTGCCCAAACCGGTAGCCCCTCCGCCAATAATAATGAGGTCCCAATTGATGTTTTCGGCAAGTATATGTTGATGTAATCTCTTCATTGGTCTCATCCTTTAATTACGAACGCTTATGTTTAATTGCTTTCGTGTGTTTTTAAAAATAATAAAACGAAACAATACGCAATTATAAGAAATCATAATCGAAATAATATAATAAGCGGGTTAAAATTTTATTAATTATTTATATAAAATATGTTAAAGCTTGTTTTTATTGTTATTTTGCAGCGATTTAATTAGATATGCTATGATGAATTTGGCTGAGAGGCATCAGTTTATTTTAAGTCGCCTGCAACGTGATCAATACATCAACGTGGTTGATTTGTGTAAGGAACTGAAAGTCTCGTCTGTAACAATAAGAAAGGACTTAAAACTACTTGAAGATAAGAGCCTGCTTTTCAGAACACACGGTGGGGCAACTGTAAATAACCCCTACACAGTTGACAGACCGGTGAATGAAAAAGAAAAACTGCAATCAACTGAAAAAAATAAAATAGGCATTGCTGCAGCGGGTATGTTAAACGATAACGATTCGATTGTAATCGCTTCAGGTACCACCGTACTTTATTTTGCCAAAAATATTGCCCCGGCCACAAATTTAACTGTGGTTACTTCGGCCTTAAATGTAGCGCTTGAGTTAATGCGCGAGCCAAGTATAGAAGTAATTCAGCTGGGTGGTTTGCTCAGAAAAAGCTCATCATCAGTAATGGGTGCTTATGCCGAGCAGGTTTTGCAGGATTTCTATTTTAATAAACTGTTTTTGGGTGTAGATGGGATAGATCTTGATTTTGGATTAACAACCACAAACGCTATGGAAGCCCATTTAAACAGAAAAATGATTGGCGCTTCGCAAAGAACAATTGTTCTGGCCGATTCGACCAAATTTGGCAAAAGAGGCTTTGGAAAAATATGCGGTTTGGAAGAAATTGACCACATTATAACCGATAAAGGAATTTCTGAACAAATTGTAAAACATTTAGAGGGTTTGGGTGTTACTGTTACGATCGTATAGCGAAAGCCATGCTAACGGTTAAACCAAAACATTATAATTTGAACATGGGAAAAAAACGAATACACATTTTAGAGGATGATCAGGAGATCAGAAACGTTATTGAAATTCTGCTGAGCGATGAAGGATTTGAACTACAGCTTTCATCATCATTTGCAGAGTTAAAAAAGAATATCCAGGATGCAATGCCCGATCTTTTCCTGCTTGACGTGATGCTGCCTGATGGTAACGGCGCAGAAATATGCGAAGATTTAAAAACAGATATTTTTACCAAACACATCCCGATTATTGTAATGTCGGCACAAAATAACAGTGAGCAGAAAGCTATTGATGCCTTTGCTGATGACTACATTAGCAAACCTTTTGATATTGATGATGTGTTGAAGCGTATTAATGTACAACTACAAAAAAGTGCCGATAGTAGCGTAATAAAATCATAAAATCTCGGAATTTTAAAACATATACAGTGGCCATGGCCAGTAATTATCGGAAGATTTTTCTTCCGATTTTTTTTTGTCCGCCCGGCATAGCAATTTGCTATAGGAACAACCACTTTACACCGCTGAAACCGACTTTACAATTTTTAATTTGACTTTTAATAACTGATAGAAAACGAGTATATTGTATTAGAAATTATATAGGTGTACTCCTTATGGAAATTTATGATATTGTTTTTATTGGCAGCGGGTTATCCTCGTCGGTAACCCTTTATAATATTCTTTCCAAAATCCGGAAGCATTCCTTTTTTAATAATGGAATCAACATTGCTGTAATTGAAAAGAATAATGAGTTTTGGAAGGGCATTGCTTACGGAAACCGTGCGTCGGTTCATTCTCTTACCATCAATCCTGTAAAAGATTTCTTTTTAGAAGAAGAGAAACCTGTTTTTTTTCAATGGTTAGAAAAATTCAGAAGTGGAGATCAAGGGGCAATAACAGCGCAGGAAAAAGAGGTCTTAAATAATTGGATATTATCCTGTTCTGATAAATTGGATCACGCTGATGTAGATGGCGTTTATATTCCACGTTTTTTATACGGTATATATTTGGCTCAAAAATTAGAGAATATAATTGCTGAGTGTAAAGCAGACAACCTTGCTAATATCGACCTGATTTGCGGTGAAGTTATTAATGCTGTAAAGCAAAATAAAAATCAATACACTGTTGAAATGATATCGGTGGGAGAGCGGCTTTTTATAAGTACCAATGTCTTGGTTTTAAGTACCGGCGGCCTGGATATAAGCCATATGAATGGCAACTCATCCAATCGTTTTTTAAATATTGAGGATATTTATGAGCCTTCATTAGATGCAACCCTAAATAAATTAGATGCAGCCCTTAAATTATTACCGCCGCCAATTAGGAATATTTTGATCACTGGTTCTAACGCCAGCGCATCCGAAATGGTATACCTTTTAAACAAACGCAATAAGATAAATCAAGACAGTTTCAATAAGATAGTGATCTTATCAAGCAGTGGATTGCCTGACAGACTGGATGTAAATTCAGATCATGATCATATCCTTAAGCATTTAAAAGATCTCGAGGAAAAAGAAAACTATTTTGCTGATGCATTAATGGATGCCATTGAAAAAGATGTTAAAAATGCGCTTGAGAATCAGCTTTCGGCTGGCAAAATACTTTACAGTTTAAATGAAAGATTTTTTAAAATACAGAAAAAGCTGAGTGATACAGAAGCATTGAAGTTTTTTAGGACGCATGGTTGGTCGTACACGCGGATTACCCGACGCACCAGTGAGGATTATTACATTGCGGAAGCTGAGCTGGTAAAAACTGGGAAACTTCATTTTTTAAAAGGCAGATTCATTAAACTATGCGATGAACAGAACAATAACGGAGGACTAATCTTTACCTATAAAGCAACCGATACTGTTATCGAAAAGGAATATGAGGATGCTTTTCCTATTGTGATTAACTGTACTGGAGCAGAACATATTGCAAAGACATCAACCACACTGATCAAAAATCTGTTAGACACAGAACTCTTAAAAATAAACGAAAATGGCATGGGCCTTGCTGTTGATGAAAGCTTAGCAGCGAACGACAATCTCTATGTTATAGGCCCATTACTGGCAGGTATTTACACAACGAAGTATAAATTTTGGCATCTGGAAAATGCAAAAAGGTTAAATGGGCTTGCCTCTGCACTTTCAAATATTATCTTCTCAAAGATAGTACCTCAAGTATAAAAATTTATTTTTTAAAACTTAAGATCGGAATTTTTGCATAAAAGGATAATGGCTTGATATTGGATGGATGAAACATCGCATTCCAATAAGATTGTGAACGATGAATAAAAAAAACCATTAGGTCAGGTTTTATTTTTTTTACAGCAAAGTTAATATCTTCACATAACGTATTTGCAGGATTTCGCTTAACATATTTAACTTTGATTTTTCTTTCGGTTTTTTTTAGCAACCTGGTTTCTACTGCAGTAGATTTTGGAAAATTTTCTTCTGGATCAGCGATGTGTAACATACTTACTGCAGCATCCAATGGCTCAGCAAACGCAATAACTTTTTTAATTTCTTTTTGATAGTTTACCATGTTGCTGGCGTAACAAATATTGGTTAACTTTTTCACCGACTGCCTGCTGGGGATGCTGACAACGGGTACTGGTGAAGCAACGATAAGTTTGCTCGCCGTTGTACCGATAATCGCATTAGATTTTCCTCTCGTACCAATACATAAAAAATCACACTGAAATTTGGAAGTAATATTGAGAATTGAATTAACAACGTTATTTCCTGCTTTAAGATGAATTTCGATATTTAATAGTGTATGATCAGTTTTAAGCCCTTTTGATAAGAACTTATTAAGCTTATTGAGCAGGAATTCCCTTCTGCTTTTTACATAATCTTCAAACCGGTGCATACGCCATGTTTTGGGTTTCGCAACCTGGTAAACGTGAACAACAATCAGCTTACACTCATTGACTTGAGATAGGGTATAGGCGAAGTTCATTGCAGAGATTGAACTTGTCGATAAATCCGTAGCGAAAAGTATATTTCCCATAATTAATGATCCAAGCTACCGAGTTTCCTCGGGGCAGACAATGATATCTATCATAGGAATTGTTGATCATTAGCGTAAAATATGATTTACAAATTCGCAAAATACTTCAAAAAAAGGCAGCATGAATAGTATATTTGAACTTCTACTTAATCCTTCATAATTAGTAATGTTGATGAAATTTCCGTTTCTTTTTATCAGGCCAAGTTGCTTAAAATCAGTTAATATTCTGCTTACCGTTTCAGTAGCTGTTCCAGCTAGCCCTGCAAGTTCGTCTCTAGAAATTTCTACTTCATTAATTGGAAAAGAATTTTTATTTAATTGGATAATTATTTTTGAAAGTCTTTTTCTAACCGACTCGTATGCTAATTCAACCAACCGATCATTTTTATGTGCCAAATCACTAGATAACATCCGGATAATGTAATGGTTAAGATTGGTATCTGCTTTTAGTAAATCTAAAATTGTTTTTTTTGCTATAAAATAAACTGAAGAATATTCAACTGCTTCGGCACTTTCGCCAAGTGGGCCATCTATCATTAAATAACCCAATCCAATTAAACTGTTGCTGTTGTATATGTTTGTGATCAACTGTCGGCCATCACTATTTACCTTAAAGGTTTTAATACATCCTTCTTTCAAAAAATAAATACCCTGGTTGTAATCACCTTCGGAGTATAAAACCTGCTTTTTTTTTATTCGCCTAAAATTGCTTTGTAGAATAGTTTCCTGGAGGTGATCTATGCCTTTTTCAATGAGAAATTTGTTATCAGACGATTCGGGTAACGACTGACTGGCATCAACGCGTGATTTTGATTTGATGAGTCTTGCTTCTACAGCCTTAATCAATTGATTGTCGCGAAAAGGACGAGTAATGAAATCATCAGCACCCATATCCATTCCTTTTCGAAAGTTTGTTGATTTAGCTGTGTGGCTAACAAATATAAATGGAATGTGCGCGGTTGCCGAATTCTTAGAAAGAACAGCTAACACACCAAATCCATCAATGTGTGGTATTAAAGTGTTGCATAAAATCAAGTCAGGTACTTTCGTTATAGCCTCATTTATTCCTGTATCACCATAAAGAGCGATAAGTACTTCAAATCCGGTTTTTGTTAGGATTTCTGTATAACTTGACAACAAGTCTGCATTATTTTCAATGATCAGAATTCTTTTCATTTTTAATCGGGAAATTTAATCCAAGTCAATATACCCTTTAATAGTCGTTAACTTAAGATATTGGTTGGAATTGTAATCTTCAAGATGTCAATTATACGTTTTATGTAAACTTATATTTAAGGCGAATTAAGAATCTCAACATGAAGATAACTGGATGCTATAAGCCATTGGTCATGATCTAATTTGAATAAATATCTGTAAATAGACGTTTTAAAAGAGATGACCGGTTTTAAAGATCAGGGAAATATACCCACATATCTTTTTGTAATCCTAAAAGAACTACGTTTCAACATCAGGCATCTATGCTATTGGTTGCCAAAATACCCTGGGCTTCTGGCTTCCTGTATTGAGCTTTCCGTAAAATTTTGAACTGTCTAGGAAAGGCTATAAGATATAGCGATTTTTCATTTTTACCTTACAGAAATGCAGAGTTGGAAGTGAGGTTATACGAAAGATCATTGTTCCCTCTAACACATGTTTTCTTATAGATTTAAGCTCCAAAAATGGTCTGACACGACCTTATATAACTACACTTTTTAAGTATGCACACCAGTTTCAGGGAATGATCTTAAACAACAGTACGTTTTTTGAAGATAAAATTTACAATAAGTAGAGTTTTTTAAAGATTTGGTTATAAATATGAATTCTATTATCCTTAAACCGGTCGAAAAAAAAGGGAGGATCTAGGGTAATTAAAAAAAAATGACAGCATAACCAATGATCACTTCTCAACGATTCCTTTTATCAATTTGAAAACCTATTTAGCCTTTCTTTAATTGGTTTATAATAAGACAGACATATAAGAAGAAAGCAAAGGCAAATCAACAAATGAGCTATTCATGCATGTTTTAGGAAAGTAATAACTGTTTTCAGCTCACATTTTAAACCTTTACTCATCTGTAACAGGTATCTAACAAAAGTGTTTTAATTAACTCTATGATACTTGTGTCTGTGTCTGATCAACATGATATTTTATTTGAAGATCACAAAAAGCGATCAGGGATTTCATTATTATCCAAGGTTAATAATGACAAGAGTAAAGACAATTTATTTTTCACAACTCGCTATTTTATTTTTTACATTTTTTCCAGATTTAGCAGGATTGCAAGGTGCATATCTGCCTAAAATTATTTTCGTTTAGAGAAAAGTTCGACGATTTGCGCGCTTTTTTCAGACAACTTTCAAAACTAAAATTGGTAGTGTGTATAGGAATGTAAAATAGCAAGTGTAAACTTTTTGTTTTAAAACAACCCCATTCAGGTCAATCACTAATAAAAAAGCTCGATAGCTGTAAAGCTTTACATTACTTATACATTTTAATTACCAAACTAATTAGACCCGAAAATAATGATAATTAAGTCTATACCTTAGTTTTCAACAAACAGCGATTAATGCTTCTAAAACTAAAATTATGAAACACTTATCTTTTTTATCCATCTTATGCATCGTGCTTTTATGCGGATGTGGGGGTGCAAGAAATCTGGTTTACTTTAGCGATTTGGCTAATGAAACTAACGCGAAAAAAATCGATAACCAACCAATAAAGATTCAACAAAAGGATGTACTTCGAATTAATGTAAGTAGCCAAAGTCAGGAGTCTAATGTTTTATTCGCCAACAATACAGGGGTCAATGTTTCGGCCAGCGAATTTGCTAAGGGAGCAGGACAAACCGTAAACAAAAATGGTGAAATTAATTTTCCGGTATTAGGAAATGTAAAAGTTGAGGGCTTAACAGTTGCCGAGGCACAGGACATGCTATCAATGAAATTGGTGAAGTATGTAAAAACGCCAATTGTAGATGTTCAAATTGTGAATTTCAAAGTTACAGTAATCGGAGAAGTAAACCACCCATCTAGTTTCACTATATCGGGAGATGGGATAAATTTACTAGAGGCTCTTGGAATGGCTGGGGATATGACTGTTTATGGCAAACGAAACAATGTTTTGATAATAAGAGAGGAAAACGGGAATCGAATTATGAAAAGGCTTAATCTCAATAGCAGGGATGTACTGAATTCGCCGTATTTCACATTAAAGCAGAACGATATTGTTTATGTGGAGCCAGATAAATCAAAAAGCGTAGAGTTTAGTTCGAATACCCGTACGATGCCAATAGTAATCGCTTCTTTATCAGCTGTAGCGTTATTAATCTCATCAGTTTTGAATAGATAAACCATTAAAATTAACATCATGAGATCGGTACAAAATTTAAACGGCTTAAACGATTTTACTAAAACCTTCGAAAGGTTTGCTAAAAACTGGCCATATTTTCTAATCTGCATAATTGCTTCATTAGCATTTGTTTATGGGAAAATATATCTTACCTCGCCACAGTATAAGATAAGTAGTACATTACTTATACAAGATGATAAAAATGGAGCAGCAATGTCTAACACAACGGCATTCAGCGAATTAAATATGTTTCAAACGGTGAAAACTGTTGACAATGAAATAGAAATTTTAAAATCAAGAGACTTAATCTATAAAGTTTTAAGCAAACTGAATCTGGAAACAACTTATCATAAGAAAGTGAACTATAAAACTATAGAGCTTTATGGTAAAACGCTACCAGTAAATGTTGAGGTACTTAATCTAAAAAGCAGTGCTTATGCAAGAAACATCAGTATTGCAGGTATCAGCGACTCGCTATTTAGATTTGTGGATAATCAAAAAAGTGTAGTTGTACCATATGGTTCAGTGATACAGACTCCGAATTTTTCTATAAGAGTTAATAAAGGCTTGGCCTACACGCAAGACTTTGGTGATATATCCGTTAAATTCAGAGATTTATACGCATTAACCGAGTCGTATAGCTTGGCCAATCTTAAAATATTTCCTGTAGTTAAGGATGCAAATACAGTTGTGATAAGTATAAATGATAATTTAACACAGCGGGGTGTTGATATATTAACTGAATTAATACAGGAATATGATAATCACATTAACACCAGCAAACAAGTAATTGCCCAAAATACCATTAAATTTATAGATGACAGGTTAAAATCTTTAGTTAGCGATCTGTCTGGCACAGAAAAGAACATCGAAAGCTTCAAACAACAGAATCAAATCTCTGATGTTAGTATAGATGCACAACTCAATAATTCAAGATCATCCGAATACGATCAAATGTTGTCTTCGTCAACAACTCAGTTAAACCTGATCAGATCAATAGAAAAATATTTTAATAGCAGACAAGGAGAGAGTTCATTAGCACCCAGTGCAATGGGAATCAAAGATCCGGTATTAAACGTAATGATTGCAAAGTTTAACGAATTGCAGTTAGAAAGAAACCGGATGTTGCGTACAGCAAGTGCAGAAAATCCACTGGTACTTAACTTAAATGGCCAGCTATCAAGCTTAAAAGCAAATATCCTGGAAAACCTGAACTCCATTAAAAACGGGTACGAAATTGAACGCAGTGGTATACTTGCCAATTATTCTCAATATAAGGGTAAAAGTAAAGCTGTGCCGTTTTTGGAACGTGGACTACTGGAATTAAGCCGTAAACAAAGCGTAAAATCAGGTATATATCAGTATTTAATTCAAAAACGTGAAGAAACTGCCTTGTCTTTATCTACTACAGTGCCAACATTTCAGATTATTGATAAGCCTGCTTACAACACTATACCAGAATCGCCAAAAACCAATGTACTTTATTTATGTGGTTTCTTATTCGGTTGCTTTGTACCGGCAAGTATCATATATGTGAGAGGTTTCTTTAATAATACGGTAAAAGATGCAAGAAGTATTGAGTTAACCGGAGCAAAAATGTTGGGTGAACTTTCTCATAATCTTGATAAACAAACAAACGTTTTTCAACGCGATAACCGCTCTACTATATCAGAACTGTTTAGATACATTAGAATGAACCTTGGTTTCATGACCAGAGAAGGCAGTAATAAGGTGATTTTAGTAACCTCTAGTATGAAAGGAGAGGGTAAGACATTTTTTAGTATCAATTTGGCAACTACTTTAGGTATGCTGGATAAAAAAGTTGTCATCCTTGAATTTGACTTAAGGAGACCGGCACTATTGAATAATCTAAAGCTATCCTCAGCAGTAGGATTGTCAGATTACTTAACAAATGAAAAAATTAGTCTTGAGGACATTATTCAACCCGTTACAGCAAGCGAAAATGTAAGTGTTATTGGTTGCGGTGAAATCCCTCAATCGCCGGCTGAGGTAATGATGAGTGAAAGAGTAGGTGAACTTATCGATACTTTAAAAGATCGGTTTGATTATATAATTATCGACACCTCACCCGTAGGCCAGGTAGCAGATGCTTTTAGTTTGGCCTCTTATGTTGATGTAAGTATTTATCTGGTGAGGTATAATTATACCAAAAATTATCAGCTATCCATCTTAAAAGATATTAGTGAGGAAAATAAACTTAAAAATCTATTAGTGGTTTTTAATGATGCCAAACGGGATAAAAATCAGAAATATAACTATAGTGGTTATGGCTATGCCATGACAAATTAGACAATATTTTAATAGGCCAATCAAACTTATTGTTTGTGAGGTCCAATAAATCTAGTTGAATAAAAAAATAGTAACACCGAATAAACCATACTGTGATTACGGGTAGGTAAAACTAACCACCGAAATCGAATAACTACCAGATTAATAATACCAAGTTACGAATACCAGTTAGTACCAGATTACCAATACCAATCAATACCAGATTACCAATTAAGTTTCCCGCCCCAAAAAAAATGTTGCTGTAAGTGATATGGCGAAGCCATATAATTTAACGATAAATATCACCAATGCTTTTATCATCTAATAAAGGCGCTACGCAGGCCGGGGAACAATCTAAGTTTAACTATTCATTAATTAAATCAACAAAATGAATCCTCAAATTCCGGGCAGAAGGCCCTTAGACAAAAAATGGCTTGTGATTTATGTTAGGCCGCGCTGGGAAAAAAAAACTGATCAATTATTGCAAGAACAAGGCATAGAGAGTTTTTGCCCTGTAACAACGGTACAAAACCAGTGGGCTGACAGAAAAAAAATGGTGTCTACACCTTTATTTAATGGTTATGTTTTTGTTCGGATAGACGACAGAGAACTCACCAAAGTACGCTACACAATGGGGGTGATGAATTATGTCTATTTCATGGGGAAACCAGCGGTGATTAGAGACACAGAGATTGAGCAACTAAAAGAAGTAGTAAAAAATTATAACGATGTACGGGTTGTTAGCCTGGATGGTCTTTCTGCAGGCGATAGAGTAAGAATTAAAAGCGGTCTGTTTCATAACCTTGAAGGTAATATAATAAAAGTGCAGGGCCAGAATGTGCTCATGTGCTTCGACCACCTTGAGTGCGCATTGATCACCCAGATCCCAGTTAACCAAATTGTAAAAACCAATATTCAATCTACACAATTATGCAACAGACACTAGAACCTATAAAAATGGCTGTGATAGGGCTGGGATATGTTGGCCTGCCACTAGCAGTAGAATTTGCGAAACAAAATAAAGTTGTTGGCTTTGATATACTTGAACGCCGGATTAATGAGCTCAACGCGGGTAATGATTCCACTTTAGAGATAGACGAATCAACGCTTAATAAAGTACTGAGCTTTAGTTGTAGTACACCAAAAGGGCTGTTTTGTACCAACAAAACGGATGAATTGAGCTCTTGTAAAGTGTACATAATTACAGTGCCAACGCCGGTTGACAAAAATAACCGTCCTGATTTAACACCGCTAATTAAAGCAAGCCTGCTTGTAGGTAGCGTTCTTAAAAAAGGCGATATCGTGGTTTACGAATCAACCGTATACCCGGGTGCAACAGAAGAAGATTGTGTACCGGTTCTGGCCAAAGAATCAGGACTAGTGTTCAATGAAGATTTTTTTGTAGGCTATTCTCCTGAACGTATTAATCCGGGAGATAAACAACATACTGTTGCCAACATTAGAAAAGTAACCTCGGGTTCTACTCCCGAAGCGGCCACAAAAATAGATGAACTGTATAAATCAATTATAAATGCAGGAACCTACAAGGCATCTTCCATTAAAGTTGCAGAGGCTGCCAAAGTAATTGAAAATGCCCAACGCGACATTAATATTGCTTTTGTAAACGAACTGGCCATGATTTTTAACGAGTTAGGCATAGATACGTCCGAGGTACTTGCAGCTGCCGGAACGAAATGGAATTTCATGAATTTTAAACCAGGTTTAGTTGGAGGTCACTGTATTGGTGTAGATCCATATTACCTGGCTCAAAAGGCTCAGGAAATTGGTTATCACCCCGAAATTATACTTGCCGGCCGTCGCGTTAACGATGGTATGGGCGCTTATGTAGCGGCACAGTTGATCAAAAAAATGGTTTATAATGGCAAGTGTATCATTGGATCTGAAGTGTTGATTTTAGGATTCACCTTTAAAGAAAACTGCCCTGATATACGCAATACCAAAGTAATAGACATTGTTAGAAAACTACAGGAATATAAAGTTAAGGTAACTATTCATGATCCCTGGGCAGATGCTGAACAAGCCAGAACTCATTATGGTGTTGTTTGTGAAGACCGGGAATCGATAAATCGTCAATACGATGGTGTTTTACTAGCAGTAGCCCATCAGGAATTTAATGATTTAGATCTTAAAAGTTTATGTAAAACTGATGCGGTAGTTTATGATATAAAATCGCATTTGCCCATTGAATTTGTGAATGCTCGCTTATAAAAGATCATGAGCTTAAAAGAAAAAACGCTTTCGGGTATTATATGGTCAGTTGGTCAGCAATTTGGCACAAAGCTTATAAGTTTTTTAATAACAATTGTACTTGCAAGGTTATTGGTGCCAGCAGAATTTGGCTTGATAGCCATGCTTTCTGTACTGGTAGCATTAGGCAATAGTTTAACAGATAGCGGCTTAAGTTCGTCGTTAATTAGAACTGCTGATGCCAGCCAGCAGGAATTCAGTACAGTTTTTTTTTTTAACCTCATAGGCAGCTGTGTTATTTATCTTATACTATTTTTTGCAGCTCCGGCAATAGCCTCATTTTACGATCATCTTATACTCATCAAAATAGTAAGGGTGTATGGATTGACGCTAATTATTAACGGTTTTTTTTGTATCCAAAGTGCATGTCTGGTTAAAAACATGGATTTTAAAACACAAACCAACATACAACTTCCTGCATCAATTGGCGGAGGGATAGTGGGGATTGTTTTAGCAAAAATGGGCTACGGGGTTTGGAGCCTGGTATGGATGAATTTAATGACTTCGCTTTTATCCACCGTATTGCATTGGATTTATTCAGACTGGCGACCAACATTTGTGTTTGATTACAGTAGTTTTAAAAAACACTTTCATTTTGGATACAAGATGACCCTTTCGGGCTTGTTGAATACAGTTTACCAAAATATTTACACCTTAATTATTGGGAAATATTATTCTGCTACACAACTTGGTTTTTATTCGCGGGCAGATTCAATGAGTCAATTGCCTATTGGCATTATATCATCAACCGTTAATACCGTTACTTATCCAATGTTTTCAAAGATTGCGGATGATGACCATAAACTTAAGGCAGTAAATAAAAGGCTTATACAGCAACTTATTTTTTGGATTGCTCCGATTTTGATTCTGCTATGCATAATTGCTGAACCTCTTTTTCGTCTTGTTTTAACCGAAAAATGGTTGCCTGCAGTTCCATATTTTCAAATCTTATGCATATCAGGTATTATTTATCCTATACAATCTTTTAATCTAAATATTTTAAAGGTAAAAGGACGTAGTGATTCTCTTTTACGTTTAGAGTTTATCAAAAAATCGCTTAGTGTTCTCGGTATTTTCGGTGTGCTGTCTTTTGGTATATATGGCCTGCTTTATTTTCAATTATTTTTCAATTTTTTCAGCTACTACCTCAATACGATTTACAGTGGAAAGCTAATCAATTACCATTTTAAAGAACAGGTTCTTGATTTTTTACCAACCATTTTACTTTCAATAATCGTTGGTGCCTTTAGCTATGCTCTTGATGTGTTTTTAACAAAACATTTCATCTTAATAACCGCACTCGAAATATTAATCATAAGTGGTTTTTATTTCACAGTCTATCTGGGAGTGAGCTATTTAATAAAAATGAATGCGATAACAGATTTCACAAACTTAATTTTCAAAAGATGATACCAGTAACTAAACCTTTTCTCCCTAAACAAGAGAATTTCCTTAGCTATGTGAATAGCATTTGGGATAGAGAATGGCTAACCAACAATGGTCCGCTAGTTAATGATCTAGAGTTGAAATTGAAAGATTACCTCGGTTTAGATCATTTATTGTACCTTTCTAATGGTACAATAGCTTTGCAAATTGCAATTAAGGCACTTGAGTTAGAGGGTGAAATTATTACAACACCATTTTCTTTTGTAGCTACAACAAATACCATTATTTGGCAGGGGTGTACACCGGTATACGTAGATATTGATTCGGAAACTTTTAATATTGATCCTAAGCAGATAGAAGCAGCAATAACGCCGAGAACTACAGCCATCCTGGCAACACATGTGTATGGAAATCCATGCGATATAGATGCAATTCAGGCTATTGCAGATAAGTATTCTTTAAAAGTTATTTATGATGCAGCACATTGTTTTGGTACAAAATATAAAAACAAATCTGTTTTTGAATATGGCGACATCAGCATAACCAGTTTTCATGCAACCAAGCTCTTCCATACCATAGAGGGCGGTGCAGTATTTACCAAAGACGCTGATCTTTTGAAGAAAATGGCAGCAATCAGAAATTTTGGTATTAGCGGCATCGATTCCTACTCTTGTGCAGGAATAAACGGCAAAAACAGCGAAGTTCATGCTGCTATGGGCTTATGCAATTTGGAATGTGTAGACGAAATATTAGAAAGAAGGAAGGCATTATCGTTACATTACCTAAATCGCTTAACTAATTTGCAATGTAGCTTTCAAAAAATTAATACTGAAAGCACCTATAACTTTGCGTATTTGCCTATCATTTTCGATAGTGAGGAATTAATGCATGCCTGCCTTGAAAAATTAGAGTTGAATAAGATCTATTGTCGCAGATACTTTTACCCTTCATTGTCAGGACTGCCTTATGTAAATAACGTAGCCATGCCCGTGTGCGACTCGGTGGTAAAAAGAGTGGTTTGCTTACCACTCTATCACAAGCTCACCAATTCAGACATAGATTTTATCTGCAGAACCATGTTAAGGACACAAAACTACTTCAAAGTACCTAAACTGGTGCCTGAAAGAAATGAGCAGACCGTTGAAAATTATGGGATGTTAATTACCAGGCAATTAGAGCAATCAATCAACGGCACAAGACCTAACTAATTATAATGGAAAGTTTAAATAACGAAATAACAGTAAGTGTTTGTTGTATAACTTATAACCAGGAAAAATACATAGCACAGGCTATTGAGGGATTCTTGCTGCAAAAAACCGATTTTAAAATTGAAATTTTAATAGGAGAGGATTATTCTACAGATAATACCAGGCAAATTATCCAAAACTATCAAAGCAAGCATCCTGATTTAATCAAAATATTATCGGGCGAAAAAAATGCTGGTGGAGTAAAAAACCTGCTCAATGTGTTGAAAAATGCTACAGGTAAATATTTGGCTTTTTGCGATGGCGATGATTATTGGACAGATGCTGATAAACTTCAAAAACAGGTTGATTTTTTAAAAGATAATCAAGATTTCGTTGCCTGCAGTCATTACTCCAGAGTAATAGATGATAAGGATGAAACCTGTTACGTGGCAAAGAATATTGTTCCATTAGAATATACATTCGATGATTTTTTGATTGGAAAAAAAGAAGAAACGCGTACTTCCTCGTTAGTGTTCCGGGCAACAGATGAATTTAAAAATTTTGGGGCTAATCAGTCGGTTGATAAAGTAATCGCAATAGACAATTTTTTAAAGCTTTATATCACCTCCACCAGTGGCCTCAAACTTTACGTATGGCCCAAAATAATGAGTTGTTATAGAATCCATCCCGGTGGGATCTGGAGTATGATCGATCCGAAGATCAGAAAACGAAAAATGATAAACGATTTTAATATACTTATTGATAGTTTCAAATACTCATCATACCAAAAAAAAGGGTTACTAAAAATCTACTTAAGGAAGTATTTCTTATTTCAGATTAGCGATTTCAAAATTAAGAACGCTTACAATACCATCAGTCAACTACTTTAATTGTTTTTCAAAATTTTAGCTTACTACAATGATTCCGAAAGCGGCAATTTTACTGTTGATGTTTTTGTATTTATATACTTTAACATTCAATATATTTATGATAAAACTACTGCCAAACCCACTTTTGTTTGGCTTGCCGCTGCTTTTTTTAACGGCAAAACCCTTAGAAGAGGTATTCATTTATAAAACAGAGGTAATTGTACTTTTTGTAGCTGCCTTTTTTTTATATGTTCTAGGCTATCAGGATGTTAAGTACTTTTCAGTTGTAATCGTTGTTGTAATGGTTTGCGCGCTGTACTTTAACTACGTGGTTGCTTCAGATTATCATCGCTTTAAACAATCGATTATAATTTTCTACGCTTTACTCGCTTTTTCATCTCTGGTGATGGTACTTAACCATTACATGCCTTCACGGGGAGATAGCTTGCGCAGTTTGTTAAAAGGTGGCGAATTTATAGTTCAGTCGCCATCGGGTATTTCAACAAATATCTTTTCATTTGGATACCAGATCGCTGCATTATGTAGTTTTGCAATTGTTGCCGTAACTGTTTACAAACAAAAGATAGCTGTAGGATTGTTGGCACTGGGACTGAGCGCGTATATTATTTTATACGGTATGAATCGATCAGCGGTAGTTGCCGTTGGTGCCTCAGTTATCCTTTTTTGGCTTTTATATTTTAAACATAAAGTTGTTTTTATCTTCGGGTTTCTTGCAATTGTTGCCTTTAGTTTTAGAACTACCATAGATGATCTTTCCTCCGGAAGAAAAGAAAATATTCTTTCAAAAAACGAAAGGTCATCAGATGGCGATAGAGGTGATTTAATGGGCGAAAACATTAAAATACTTGTCGCTAACCCTTACGGTTTAATCTTTGCAGATAAAACCTGGGAGGATGTTGCCGGGCGTAATCCGGTTTTCAGAATAGGCCAAAGCGGTTTGGTTACTTCTCACAACTCTTATTTAATGTTCATAACCTATTTAGGTCTGGTTTTAGGAGGAGGACTACTCTTCGTTATCTACCGAAAGATTATTAAAATTACATGGATTGCGCTATCGCACCTGAAGGATAAAGATTACGCGCTTTTAGTTTGCCTTTGCCTTTCATTTTTGGCTATCTCCATCAATGCTCTATTTCATAACGAATGGCTTTTAGGTAGTGGATGTGGGCCTACCTTGTTTTTATACTTTAGTGTATTGCACTTATACAATCTCAAATCAAAGAAACAAGATACGCTAAAAGTATCCTGATTCCCCTTTCAGTTTCCCATTTTATTACCCTGTCGTCCCAAAGTAATTGTTGATTAATTTTTCCTGTCATCAACATTTTAAACCAAAAAACTATATAAGCGCTATGAATATTCCATTTTCACCACCGTATATCGATCAATCAGTTATCGATCAAGTATTGGATACACTTAATAACAAATGGATCACGACTGGCCCCAAAGTGAGGGACTTTGAACAAGAAATTTTAACACTGACAGGATGTGATGCCGCAATTTGTGTAAACTCATGGACATCGGGAGCCATGTTGATGTTAAAGTGGTTCGGTGTAGGTCCCGGCGACGAAGTAATTGTGCCTGCTTATACCTATTGTGCAACTGCTTTAAGTGTGTTGCATTGTGGTGCCAGGCCTGTAATGGTCGATGTTATGGATGATTTTAACATGGATCCTGAGCAGGTTAGGAAAGCAATTACATCTAAAACAAAGGCCGTAATTGCGGTAGATTTTGCCGGTTGGCCTTGTAATTACAATTCCTTAAAAGCTATTATTAAATCGCCCTCAGTTACCAAAAAATTTGTCCCAAATAGCGAGAATCAAAACAAGCTAGGCAGAATTTTATTAATTTCTGATGCGGCCCATTCTATTGGTAGCAGATACGATGGTCAACAAGCAGCTAAAAAAAGCGATGTTACTATATTTTCGTTTCATGCAGTAAAAAATATAACCACGGCAGAAGGCGGTTGCATTTGTTTAAACCTGCCAAAACAGTTTATACCTCAACAAGAGTATAGTTATCTGAAAATGTTTACGCTAAACGGGCAAAACAAAGATGCATTAGCGAAATCAAAAGGCGGAGGATGGCGTTACGATGTTGCTTTTCCGGGAATGAAAATAAACATGCCTGATATTTGCGCTGCTATTGGCCTGGCACAAATCAGAAAATACTGGCAAACCATTTTGCCAGCCAGGAAAACGATCGCTGAACTTTATGTACAAGGATTAAAAGGTCAACCCTGGTTCATTGCTCCACCTTTAATTGACGAAAGCCGGGAATCTTGTTATCACTTGTTTCCTGTTCGTGTTAAAGGATTAACAGAAGAGCAAAGGGATAAAATAATAGATGATATGGCTTTGCTAGGCATAGCGATAAATGTGCATTTCATCCCCATGCCAATGCTCACTGTGTTTAAAAATTTAGGTTACGATATAAAAAATTATCCTGTTGCATATCGTAACTACGCAACAGAAATATCCCTTCCAATCTATCCTCAGTTAACTGCAGAAGAAATTAATTTTATCATCACCTCGCTAATTAGCGTTGTAAATATTCAATTTATTTCAAGGGATAATGCACTTCAATCTGAAATTTTAACCACTGTAGCGGTATGAAAATCGACGCAAAAAGAATTATGGATATAATTGGATCAGGACTGGGCTTAATCATATTGTTGCCCTTGCTTATCTTGATCATGATATTAGTGGCTTTGGATAGCAAGGGGCCTATATTTTTTCAGCAAAGTAGGGTGGGAAGGAATATGCGGGATTTTAAATTGTTGAAATTCAGGACTATGTACTACAGCACAAAAACGGGCAGCCTTTTAACTATTGGCAACAATGATAGCAGAATTACGAAAGTAGGGCATTGGCTTAGAAAGTATAAACTAGATGAACTACCGCAGTTAGTTAATGTTTTAAGCGGTGAGATGAGCTTAGTAGGCCCACGTCCGGAAGTAAGAAAATATGTAGATATGTATACCGATAACCAACGTTTTGTGTTGTCGGTAAAACCAGGCATAACAGACTGGGCATCAGTTGAATTTTTTAATGAAAATGAGCTTCTTGCAAACGCTGAAGATCCTGAGAATTATTATGTTCAACGAATTATCCCAATAAAAATCAAGCATAATCTGAGGTACATTACCAATCATGATGTATCAATTGACCTCAAAATTATTTTCCTCACTCTAAGACGAATGATTTCGAATTAAAACATAGTATAATATCTATATATCAGTTAACCACCTCATTTGTTTTATGAAAAATAGTTTGTTATTGTTAATGACACCTAATATAAGTTTGGAGATCTGGAACAATCAGGGACAACTATCTCGCGAACTTGATTATTATGAAAGATTATGTTTGAAGTTAAACCTTAAATTGATTATTTACAGCTACGGACGTAATGATAAACAGTATGTAGCAAAATATGATGGGTTTAAGGTATTGGAAATGCCATCCTGGATACCTAAAAACATTCCTTTTACCTGTCAGAATTTGATTTACAATCTAATCTCTTTAATTATTTATCGGAGTGATTTTAAGAAAGTCATCTTATCTAAAACTAACCAGTTTCCAGCTTCATGGATGGGTTTATGGTTGAAGTTCTTTTTTAATATTCCATTAATTATAAGAATGGGTTATTATATAGCTCATTTTAAAGAACTTCCGTGGCTGACTAAGATTAAGGAACGGATTGCTTTTCATTTATGCAATCTTATTTTAACTACCTCATCCGAAGCTTGCAGTTATATTATTAATAACTACAATATCACACCTAAAAAGATATTGTGTATGAGTAATAACATAAACCTGGGCGTTTTTAAACCCATGCCATTGCCCAAAACTTACGATTTAATATTTGTAGGCCGATTGGACAAAGTAAAAAACATCGAAGCTATTGTGCAGATTGTAAAAAAATCTAATCTAAAAACACTCATAATAGGCAATGGTGCTTTAAGGAATTATGTTGAAGAGGCTACAAACGGTGGTAAATCAATCGACTGGAAAGAAAGAGTAGAAAACATCGATTTGCCCAGGTATTACAATCAGGCAAAATGTGCAATCATATTATCGGTATTTGAAGGAAATCCAAAAGCTTTGCTAGAAGCAATGTCTTGTGGTATTCCCAGCATTGGGGCGAATGCACCAGGCATTAGAGAATGTATCACTCATAATATAAATGGTTTAATGGTCGAGGCGCCAAATCAAGAAAATCTGGATACGATTGGGCATGAAATCAGCAACTTATTACAAGATGATGCGAAGATAGAAATGCTTGGAAAAAATGCCTTAAAATGGTCTAAAGCAAATTTCGATATCGCTAAAAACATCATTACTGAGGTGAATTTTTATAGTCGGTTTTTAAGTGCAAACATTTAATGATCGTAAATCAATCAAATTATGGAAGTTACTGTTTTAATGTCGGTTTATAATTCTGATCAATACCTCGATCAGGCGATTAACTCAATTTTGGCGCAAACGTATAAAGATTTTGAATTTATAATTATTGATGATGGCTCAACAGATCAATCTATAGAGATCTGTAAGAGATTTGCAAAGACTGATAGCAGAATCAGATTTATAGAGAATGGAAAAAACCTGGGACTACCTAAGTCTTTAAACAAAGGCATATTGCTGGCAAAAGGTAAATACATTGCCCGGCAAGATGCTGATGACTATTCTGCTCCAAACAGATTAGAGCTACAATTAAATTTTGCAAAAGAAAATGATTGGGTAGATGTTATTGGCTCTGATTGCTATGTAATTGATTTGCTCGGCAATGTTGTATATCAGGATGTCAGTTTTTCGGCGTGCAGAGATCATAAAGAAAGTTTATTAAAGCATCGGGCACTCTTTCCTCACGGAAGTGCTTTTGTTAAAAAAGAGAAATTGCTGGAGGTGGGATTATACGATATCAGGTTTTATTACGTGCAGGATGGAGAATTATGGCTTCGGATGATCAGTAAAAATGCTAAGATACATGTAGTAAAAGAGTTGTTGTATTATTACAGGGTTGGACCAAATGGTTCTATAAAGCGAAACAATGCTAAACTCATGTTTAATAAAATACTAAGAATGAATTATGCTGAAAATATGAGTATCGAGCTGGTTGATAAAGAATTAGAACATGTTAAAGCATACTTAACCAATTCAAAGACCACCACAAAACCACACTTTATGGCAGATTACTGGAGAAGTCTCGGTAACGCTTCCTATTTACTTAGTTCTGATAAAAAATTACCTTATGCCTATATCAACAAAGCAATAAGGGAGACCAATTCATTAGCAAGTTATCCGAAATATATGCTCTTAAAAGCCATATACATGTTGCCATCCAGTCTTGTGAAAATGTGTCTTAAAATTAAGGAAGCTTAAAGTTTAAGGCCAGTACTTAAGATAAGGTGTTAACCTTCAGACTCTCTCTATCATCATGAATAAAATTAAAATTGTACATATTATTGCCTCATTAGGAAAGGGTGGCGCCGAGCGTTTTGTTGTTGATTTATGTAATGAACTGGCTAAAAACGATCAAAATGAGGTTCATTTATTATCACTTGCCGAAAACGAAGATTCCAACTCATTTATAAACGATGTAAGTGACCGGGTTCATTATTATTCATTTAACAAAAAACCAGGCTTTAGTTTTCAGGTTATTTTGAAACTTACGAGGTGGTTAAATGCAGTTAAGCCCGATATAGTGAGTACGCACACCAATTCGTTTGAATATGCGATACCGTATCGAATACTTAATCATGTTACTAAGTTCTTTCATACCATCCATTCAACAGCAAATACAGAGTGTACAAATAGCACAGTAAAAAATATTAGAAAGCTTTTATATAAAAATAACTGGGTTGTACCGGTTACCATTTCCAAAAATGGAAGTCAAACTTTTAAAGATTATTACCAGCTCAATAACGACATCATCATAGAGAACGGACGCAACAGCTTAAAAACTACAGGTAACTACAATGCTCTCGTCTCCGAATACAAGTCACAGTCAAGTGCTTTTCTTTTGGTTCATGTTGGTAGAATTTCAAGTGAAAAAAATCAACAGCTATTAATCGAATCGGTTCAATACTTTAATCAAACAGAAAAACAAAAATGTAAACTATTGATCATTGGTGAAGTACAAAATGAAGCACTATATGATATTCTGCAAAAAAAGGTTGATAACGATAAATTCATAGCCTTTTTAGGTGCAAAAGATAATATTGGAGATTATTTGAGCGTAGCTGATGCCTTTTGCTTATCGAGTGATTTCGAAGGTATGCCAATCTCATTGATTGAAGCTTTATCTGTTGGCTGCACCTCGGTTTGTACTCCGGTTGGAGGCATTAAAAACATGATTGAACATGGAGTTAACGGATTTTTGAGTGTAGACAATACGGTTAAATCTTATTATGAAGCATTGAAAACATCGATGTTTTTTAAAAATAAAGAATCGATCAAAGAAAATAGCCTAAACGATTTTAAATCAAAATACCATATCAGCATTTCGGCAACAAAATATGCTGCTGCCTATTATAATAAACTAGAACTTATAAAACATTAGTTATGTGTGGAATTTATGGGTCAACATTCAGGTATCCGGATGAGGTAATTGCTCAAAAGCTGGATCGGGTAAGTTTCCGCGGACCAGATTTTTCTGCCTTCAGACATTATGATGGTATTACTTTAGGTCACAACAGGTTATCTATTATAGATCTTGATCCCCGATCAAATCAGCCTTTCACCTATCAGCATCTGAGAATTGTTTTTAACGGCGAAATTTTTAACTACAAAGATATTAAACAAGTACTTGCTGGAAAGAATTATGAATTTAATACAACCTCAGATACTGAAGTAATTTGCGCAGCATACCTGGCTTATGGAGCTGATTGTGTTAAGCATTTCAATGGCATGTTTGCTTTTGTTATCTACAATTCAATTACCAAAGAGTTATTTGGTGCCAGAGACCGTCTTGGGAAAAAGCCTTTTTACTATTCCCATTCGGGTCAGTCTTTTGAATTTGCCAGCCAGGTAAGTCAAATAAATATCGGCCGAGATCTATCAACAGACGAAACAGCGATACACGATTTTTTGATGTGGAGTTATGTTCCCGAGCCCAAATCAATTTATAACGAGGTTAAAAAACTTGAAGCAGGTTGCAGTTTTAAATTCGATATGTATAGCGGAAATTTAGCAATTTCAAGATATTGGGACCTGGATTATTCGGCAGGTAATAGTTTTACCGGTACTTATGAAGATGCGAAACATCAATTGTCTGATTTATTAAATGATGCCGTAAAAATAAGATTGTTTGCTGATGTACCGTTAGGGGTGTTTTTATCTGGCGGTATAGATTCATCGTTGATTGCTGCATTAGCTGTAAAACATGTAGATAGGGTTAAAACATTTTCTATAAAGTTTAACGAATCAGGCTTTGACGAAAGTCGCTATGCCGAAAAAGTAGCCCGACATTTAGGCACAGATCATCACACTATATCCTGTAACTACAACGAAGGGATAGATTTGATAGAAAATATATCAAGGTATTATGATGAGCCTTTTGCTGATTCGAGCGCAATTCCCTCTTTGGTATTGTGTAAATACACGAAAAATCATGTTACGGTAGCTTTAAGCGGTGATGCCGGCGATGAAGGTTTCTTAGGATATCATCGCTATAGATGGATAAATGATGTGAATTTTTTGTTTAACCTTCCGGTAGGGATGCGCAAAGCGATTGCATCACTGGTTCATCTATCACCAAAATATCGACACAAACTGATTGCGATGGGTATTTCCATCGATAAAATTGAGAATTTATATACAAATATGCTGGGTACTTTAGAGAACTCATGGTTATTAGAAAAGAATTTGAAATTAGACGAAGGCATGATGCGGATTTTAAATAACCCAAATAAACCTTTGTTAGAGCGAGTTTCTGATTTTGATATTAAAACATATTTAAATGGTGATATAAATACCAAAGTCGATCGGTCCTCCATGGCTTTTTCACTGGAGTCGCGTTCTCCGTTAATGGATTATCGAATAATCGAATTTTCACGCACATTACCCACTAGCTTTAAGTACAATAATGGCATTCAGAAGCGGATTTTGAAAGACTTATTGTATCAGCATGTGCCGAAACACTTTTTTGACAGACCAAAAGCAGGGTTCACCATGCCATTGGCTACCTGGTTTAGAAGCGAATTAAAGGATTACCTGATGGACAATCTTTCCGAAAACGATCTCAAAAATATTCCGGGTATTAATGTACCGAAAACACAAGAAATAATTAGAGAACATTTAACCGGAAAATGGAATCGATCAGCACAAATCTGGAAATTATTGGTGCTTTCACAATGGTTAAAAGGTCAAAAAAATAGCGTGAAAAATCAGTTAGCGTTAGCCTGATCACTATACTAATCTTGAAAATATATGCTAAGTATTAAATTAAAGGTCTTACCCTTTTTAAGCCGTAAAGTAATCTGGTACAGTGACAAACCTACGCCCTGGAACTGTTTAACTACAATTTACAAACAAAGCCACTATCACAAACCTTTATTTGGATTTAAAAAGGAGTTATTTCATACCAAAATTATCGATCTGACTGAGAATATCTCTGATATCCAAAATGCTTTTGATAAGAATACCAATTACGAAATTAGAAGAGCATTAAAGGATGGCGTTACAACATCAGTTGGTGAAGATATCGAGGCATTCCTTCTTTTCTACAATAAGTTTTCCGAAACTAAAAAGCTTCCCAAATTAAAATACCAAAATTTAAAGAGCTACAACTCCAACTTGCTGATTACTAAAGCTACTTATGATAATGTTGATATTGTAATGCATAGTTATGTTATCGATAAGCATTCGAAGAGAGCCCGATTGCTGCATTCATCATCGTTATTTAGAAATGAAGATGGCACCAATATTCGGGCAATAATCGGTAGAGCAAATAGATTGCTCCATTTTGCAGATATACAATATTTTAAGGAAGTGGGGTTTGTAACATATGATTTAGGGGGTTATGCCACTGATATACAAGATCAGGCCCTGGCTAATATCAACCAATTTAAAAGCAGTTTTGGAGGACAGTTAAAAAAGGAGAATGATTACATACCTTATTTAATGGTTTTGTTATCTAAATTATTATAAATCGAAGTACGCTCATGTTTGTTAGTATATATAATTTATTTATAAAGTGTTTCGCTATAGACAAATGGAATATTGGTGTTGTCGATCAATCCATAGAAGAGCTGGTGGCGAACAAAAAACTTTCCTCAGTAAATTGGCTAAAAGAAGATAATGTGGATTACGCTGCCGATCCTTTTATTATAAAGGATAAAAATAATATCAAAATTTATTATGAAGAACTAAATTTTTGGCAGGGGAAAGGGAAAATCATGATGATGGAGAATTTTGATTTTAAAACAAAGAAAAATATTAGCGGAATTACACCTTCCCAGATTCATTTGTCATATCCATATCTCTTACAAAATGACGAAGATTTATTTTGTATCCCAGAAACTTCTGAATCATTGGAAATAGGACTATACAAGGTTGATAAAAATAATCCCACAAAGCTAAAAAAACAAAAAGTCCTTGTTGAGGGTAAACAGTTTGTCGATTCTTCAATTATTTTTTACTCAGGTAAATATTGGCTGTTTACTAGTGTGTCAGGAATAAATAATCAGTTATTCATTTATTATTCCAACCATATCGATGGGGATTACCTTCCACATGAATTAAACCCCATACTTGTTGAAAACAAGGCTTGCAGAGGTGCTGGTAATTTGTTTTGTGTGGGAGGCATCATGTATCGGCCAACGCAAAATTCATCAACCTGTTATGGAGGTTCTATACAAATGAACAAGGTAATAAGTTTAACCGAAAGCCAGTATCAAACTGAAACAGTTTTTGAAATTTTACCCGATGAAACATATAAAAGAGGTATACATCAAATAAGTTTTACGAAGGATAAAATTGTAGTTGATGGGAAGAGAAGAGTGTTTAATATTACTACCCCTTTTAAAAAACTGGCACGAAAAGTTAGTGTTTGATAAATTTTACAAATAGTATATGAGCACTAATCATAGGCAATTTCAGGTCATTTCTTTAACTGACGAACCAAATGGGGCAGAACAAGTGCTATTAAAAATGGCAGTTGCAATTAATGGGGAATTGACTTTCTTGAAAAGAAACAAGGGATCCCGGTTAGTTATACCTTCAAATATAGCTTCGAGGTTCTTATCTAATACCAATATTCTCATTGGCCTTTTAAAACTCGTTGTTTTAATAAGAGCATTTAAGCGGGATGAAGTAGTAATGAGTACACATCCTTACTTAAATGCTTATTTAGGCTTTTTTAAGCGGATGGGATGGTTAAGATCAAAATTGGTTGTAAGGGAGTGTACCTCAGTATTTACAAGGTTTTCCGGATTCAAAAAATATTTATATAGCTTAATCTACAAGCTAGGGTATCCTGGAGCCGATTTAATAATTTGCCAGACCGATTTAATGAAAGAGCAGCTGTTGGAGCACAATCGTTTTATCAACGAAAGAAAAACGCTTGTTCAGCCTAATCCAGTCGATCTGCCAACTTTATTTGAGCAGGCAAAAAATACTATAACACTTGAGGAAAATGAGCTGCAATTTATATGTGCCGCAGGCAGACTTATACCTGAAAAAGGCTTTGACATTCTAATTAAGGCTTTTAGCATAGTTCATCGCAATTACCCGGATCTTAAACTTTTAATTTTAGGTGAGGGAAGAGAACTCGATAAATTATTGGAGCTGGTAAAGGAACTCAATTTAACAAATTCAGTCATTTTTAAAGGACATATTGCCAATCCCATGCCATATTACAGAATAGCAAAATTGTGTGTGGTGTCCTCTATAAAGGAAGGCTTTCCTAATACACTACTGGAAATGATGGCTTTAAATAAAGCAATCGTAACCACATTTTGCGCTGGTGGAATTGATGCCATTCCAGATATTTCAAAAGTACCAATTGAAAATGTCGATGCATTAGCTAACGCAATGTTGAATACAATAGCCAATTCAAATTTAGCTCCTGGTGAAGCCGTTAGGGCTTATTTGGAGCAGAGAAGTCCCAAAATATTTGCACAATCTCTTCTTCAAGCCATATAGCTGAAGTTTAGGGTTTTGATAAATGCCAGGTTGCAAACGCAATCTGGTCCCACTTTCTATGTCAAAAATTTTTCTTTAAAAATAAACTAAATCATAATCTGTTATGAAAATTTTAATTACTGGTACCGCCGGATTCATCGGCTTTCATTTGGCTAAACGCTTGTTAGAACGAGGAGACACCGTTGTTGGTATAGACAATATCAACGATTATTATGACGTGAATCTAAAGCATGACAGATTAATCGAAACGGGAATTGATGTTAGTACTTTAAAATATGGTACGCCTCAAACAAGTGCAAAATTCCCAAATTACACTTTTGTAAAACTAGATATATGCGATAACGAAAAATTAAACGAGTGTTTTGAAACGTTTGAATTCGACGCAGTGTGTAATTTGGCTGCGCAAGCTGGCGTTCGCTATAGCATTACTAATCCTTCAGCATATATTGATACCAATATTAAAGGTTTTTTAAATGTATTGGAATGCTGCAGGAATTTTAAAATCGGCCATTTGCTTTATGCAAGCTCATCGAGTGTATATGGAATGAATAAAAAAATGCCTTTCAGCACTCATGATAGTGTAAATCATCCAATGTCGCTGTATGCCGCATCTAAAAAAAGTAACGAATTAATGGCACATGCTTATAGTTCCTTATTCGATTTACCTACAACTGGTTTGAGGTTCTTTACTGTTTACGGACCATGGGGACGCCCCGATATGGCATTGTTTATGTTTACAAAAGCCATTTTGGAGGGAAAGCCAATTGAAGTTTTTAATAATGGAGATATGAAACGCGACTTTACCTATGTTGATGATATTGTTGAAGGTATTGTGCGTGTTATTGATAATCCGGCGAAAGCAAATCCAAACTGGAACGATCAAAGTCCAGATCCTGCTAGTTCAAGCGCACCTTATGCCGTTTATAATATCGGAAGAGGTGAACCAGTAAGTTTACTGGATTTTATAAACGAAATTGAAACACACACAGGAATTAAGGCAATAAAAAACTTACTACCGATGCAAGATGGTGATGTAAGCTCAACCTCCGCAGATATCGATCCATTAAAAAATAACTTGCGTTATGAACCAGTGGTTTCTGTAAAGAAAGGGGTTTACAATTTTGTGAATTGGTTTCACAATTATTATGGAAAAAGTGTAAACACCGACTTAAAAAGTGTGAAAATTGAAACAGATTGTCATATTCATGTCATATCGTAAAAAAGTAAAACTTTATATTTTTTTTAAAAAAACGAATAATCAAAAAAACTTAACTGACTGATGATCAAAGAATAATCGTATTTTTTTTTCTTGAAAAAAATACATAAATATCTGACCTACTGCATTTTTTGAAAATATACAACTTACACGTTTAGCGTTAGAGGGGTAAATTAAAACAAAATTCAAATATGCAGTCTAAAAAAAGATTATTTAACAAAGTGATTTTACCCAGTTTATTAATAACAATAATTATTGGTTTCAGTAATTGTAAAAAAGAAGGGAGTGAATCGTTAACGCCTCTCGACAATACTGAAGCTATTAGTGATACTAATGCAATAAGTGCGGTAGGTAAAGGGATTACCGGCCTAACCAGAATTGATGTAAGCACAGGCAAAAAAGATTCAGGCTTTGCTTATAGAGTTCCAATTGATCCGAGTATAACAAGTGATTCAGGAAACCAACCTTCAGCATCAATTTTAAAAGTTTACGAAAATGGAGTTGAAATCGGACCAGCCCATTCGCTACACGATGATATTAGAAATGTAGGTAAGGGGCGTTTTAGCCATTGGACGGGGTACTTATATTTTTCAGCATCCGATAACTCGAATCCATTAACTAATGGTAGAAAATATACCTATTCTGTTACCGGAAATACATCAATCACTACACCCGATAACACCGCACCAACTAATCCTGGATCTTCGGATGCAAGCCAGTTAATTTTAGGCTATGCTACCGTAAACGGCTCAACAACAGGTGGTCAGGGAGGTTCTACGGTTACTGTAAGTTCATTATCAGCGCTTAAAAGTGCACTTGAGGGTGATAACAATCCAAAAATTGTCTACATTTCTGGTGCGATAAAAGGAGCTGGCGTTGATCCAATTTACGTAAAGTCTAACAAATCAATTATTGGTTTATCAGGAGCGTCAGTTGAAGGTGCATCATTTCAGCTTTTAGGCTCAGGAGTAAGTAATGTTATTATTCAAAATCTTAAAATGAGCAATTATATAACCTATGGTGGAGTTACCATTTCCGAAGGCGCTCACCACGTATGGATAGATCATTGTGAGTTTTCAGTGGATCGTGATCATGGATATGATTATTACAGTAAAGATGTTATCGTTGCCAGAGGATCTGATTATGTAACGATATCATGGAACAAATTTCACGATCAGGTTTTATCAGTGCTAATTAGTTCGGGTATAAATTCAAAATCTGAAGGAACTGATGTTGGCAGATTACATGTAACATTACACCACAATTTTTGGTACAATATTTCAGAGCGCGAACCAACAATGAATTACGGAAGCGTACACATGTTCAATAACTATCATTTAAATAATAATGGTTATTCGGTTGGAGCTCGTGCAGGCGGAAATGTACGTACAGACAATGATTATTTCTCAAATTGTAAAATGCCTATCTCTACAGATTTAGCGGGAGATCCTCCGGGTTACATTACAGGCGCAAATACCAATGTATATGTTAATTGTGAGGCCAATAACATCACTACTCCAGCTGGTAATTGGGCACCAAATTACGAATACAAAGCAGCATTAAATGCAGCACAAGATGTTCCTGCGATTGTGACAAAAGGAGCAGGACCAAGATAATTAAGAATAGATTTCTTAACCTAATAGTAAAGCCACCTAGCAATAGGTGGCTTTGTTCTTTAACATTTTTATTATTGGATAATATTTAATACGATGGAAAAAGTTTTAATAGCTTGCGATTCTTCCCATACCTTATTAGGTTTTAGAGGTAAATTAATAGAGGAATTGGTAAAATGTAATCAGGTTCATGTTTTTACCCCAAAAATTCTTCAGAAATCAGTTGCCGATACGCTAAAAAAGTTAAATGTAGTTGTTCATGAGAATGATCTAAAGGGAAGTAATGTTTCGGTTCTATCTGATCTTAAATATATCGCTAGCTTATATAAACTAATTAAGACAGTTAAACCGGATATATTTTTTCCTTATACTTTCAAACCGATAATATATGGAACACTAATTTCTAAATTATGTAGAGTTAAACGTATAACACCCATGTTAACCGGGCTGGGATATAATTTTACAGATTCGCAAACAAAGAAGAACCTGGTGAGTAAGATTACCAAGATGTTATTGAAGTTTAGCCTAGCAGCTAATAAAAGGGTTGATATAATTTTTCAAAACCCAGATGATTGCAAAAAACTTTTGGTTGAGAAAATCATTAATTTAAAGCATAAAGTGCATGTGGTAAATGGGTCTGGTGTAGATTTAACAGATTATGTTTATTCGGAACCAGAAACAGCGCATATAAGTTTTTTAATGATTTCCAGATTAATCAATGCAAAAGGCATTAAAGAATTTTATGAAGCTGCAAAATTGGTTAAACAAAATTTTCCAGACGCCAAATTTAAGCTCATTGGGTCGTATGATGATAATATAGATGCCATTGGAGAGGAGTTATATCAGAAAATTAAATTGGGTGATATTATTGAATATATGGGAGAAGTGAATGATGTTAAAACTTACATAAAAGAGTCCTCTGTAGTAGTTTTACCTTCATACTATGGGGAAGGAGTGCCAAGGTGTTTATTAGAAGGCATGGCAATGGGGAGGCCTATCATTACTTGCAATTCAACTGGTTGCAGAGAAACCGTAACAGATTTACCTGGTGAAAAAAACGGTTTTCTTATTCCTGTTAAAGATATCTCTGCTTTAGCTAATTCAATGAAGTATTACCTTTCCAATACAATGGATATAATTTTAAATGGTCGCAATGGAAGAGTCCTTGCCCAACAAAAGTTTGACGTAAATCTGGTAAACGCACAGATGTTAAAAATAATGCAGGTTGCATCATAAACCTTTACGTATCTTTTTTTTAATATATAGAACATTTTGAAGCTTATTTCCAGCTGATATTTTCTTTAATTATTTTAGCAGGAACTCCTGCAGCCAAACAATTTGCGGGAATATCCTTGTTTACTAAAGATCCAGCTGCAATAATAGAACCGTTCCCTATTTTAACACCTTTTAGAATAATTGCTCGCAGACCAATCCAAACATTGTCACCTATTTCAATTGGTTTACTAATATCCTTACCATCTTCACCAATTTCATGGTTGTCAGAATCTCGAATAATTACGCCCTTAGAGATGGCAACATTATTCCCTATTTTGATAGAAATGAAACATGAGATATCGACATCATTATTTGTATAACCGCTCCCTATTTCTAATACAGCATTTTTATTTACAGCTATATAGGCTCCTGTATGAAAATCAAAATCACCATGAACGGTCATTTTTCCGTTTTCTGCAATCATTAAAGTAGAAGAACTATAATTAGTACCCTCCCAGGCAGAACCTACCTGGACTCGCCTTTTGATGTCTAATTTGGCAGTTTGATGAAGGGAAACTTTTGTCCGTTTATAAACGATTAATCGAATGTTCGGAAAATAACCTAAAATTAGATTATGCCACAATGTTGAAAAAATATTATTGTACCATAATACGCTAATCATTTTTGTGATTTTATTTGCCATAAAAATCTGAGTATAAAAGTGAGTATGACTAAGGGTTAAACTTAGTTAAATTTAGGTGGAATCCGAGTTCATTGTACTAAAAAACTCCGACACCTATTTGCTGTGGAATTTCCAATAATCGCAACGCGTCAAATTTACTGCTTTTTATAAAAAATATAGTTGATTTTAAAGCTTATCGAATGGCTCAATTATGAATGGGTCAGGATAGGAGTATCTGTTGCTTCTTAAAATATTTTGCACAAATCAACTTTTATCCTTTCAAAATTTATACAGTTAAAACCAAACACGACTAAACAACACTAACCATCTCAAAAACAATGAACTGTGAAGAATACATTTATTTATAAACTAGCCACTCTATCCGATTTTAGGGGTGCTATAGATGAGTACGGATGGGTTGTCTATGAAAAGGCAATCAATCACAAACTCATTTCAGAAATTACCACAGGATTCGAAACCGCGTACCTTTTAAGAAGAGAATTACAGGTTTTAAATGGAATTGAAGAAAATATGGAAGGTACACTACATCATTTGCTTGAGCGGGATAATTTCGCTATCGAGCTTTTGAGTAAGTTGTACTGTGACAGGGAAATTCGTGATTTTTTGGGTGGAAATTATATTCTTAATGGAATAAATGGGGTAACTAGCACCAAAAAGAGCAGATCTTATATCCATAATATCCATCGCGACGTACGTTCGTTTTCCCGCGAATCTAAATTTATGATTCAAATGATTATCGTACTCGATGATTTTACCATATTTAATGGCGCTACCCATTTTTTATCTGGTTCCCATAAGTTGGATATGAAGCCTGAAGAAAAACATTTTAAAGCCTTTGCTGAACAAGCTGTAGCTAAAAAGGGGAGTATTATACTGTTCGATTCTAATATTTGGCATGCTGGTGGTATTAATTTTACCCGCAAACAGCGCAGAGCATTAACCTTAGGATTTACCAAGCCTTATATTAAACAGCAATTCGATTATCCACGGTTTTTAGGATACGAGTTCGGAGAAAAAATAGATAACGATTTAAGACAAATAATAGGCTACAACGCCAGAGTTCCGGCAAGTTTACAGGAGTACTACAGGCCCGTAGAAAGCAGGATGTACAAGTCAGATCAAGGATAGAAGATTACACTATGGAAAATCAAACGCATCTTACCAAAACTATTGGTGGTTACATAGCGCTTCAACTATCACAACAGGAAGTCTTTTATCCAGATTTAATCGCATTAAATACAGCTCGAAATGCACTGGAATATGTATTAAGGGTTAGGAAATATACCACAATATATCTTCCATACTATACTTGCGAGGTTTTATTGGAGCCCCTCGAAAAACTAAACGTACGTTATCATTTTTATCATATCGATGAAAATTTAGATCCAATTATAAATTTCGAAATCGACGAATGCAGTTGCCTGTTATACACGAATTACTTTGGTGTTAAAACAGAAACCGTTAAAAAACTGTGTAAAGAAATCAAGAACCTAATTATTGATAACGCTCAGGCTTTTTTTTGTAAACCGATTGATAACTGTGATACTTTTTATTCGTGTCGAAAATTTTTTGGAGTTCCTGATGGTGCTTATCTCAATATATCGACCAAGTTAGGTTTGAATTTAACACAAGATCAATCAGTAGATCGTTTTTCGCATCTCATCAAGAGTATTGATATGAATATCGAGGAGGGCTACGCAGATTACATCAATAACAACAATGTTTTGCGTAATAACGAGATCAAAAAGATGTCGGTATTAACAGAAACGATAATGGCTGGCATAGACTATGAGCAATGTGCAGATCGCAGAAGAGAAAATTTTTCGTTTTTGCATCAATACCTAAGAGATCATAACCTTTTAAAACTCAGTTTTTCGGCAGAAGATGTTCCAATGGTTTATCCTCTATTACTCAAGAATCCGTCTGTAAAACAGCAGCTTATTCAAAAAAAAATATTTGTAGCAACTTACTGGCCAAATGTTTACGAATGGGCAGATGCTGATAGTTATGAATATTTTTTGGTTAAAAATCTTGTTTCATTGCCTATAGACCATCGCTATAATCTTGCCGATATGAATATCATTGTTAATGCTTTAAAACCGCTCATATGAACACTGAAATTTACTTAAGACCCTTAACACTGAAAGATGCTGATGTATCCTACAAGTGGAGAAATGATCCTGAAGTATGGTCATACACCAAATTTGTGATAAAGGATCCCATAACAGTTGAAGTTGAAAAAAAATGGTTGTTAAATAAATTGAATTTAGCCAACGAAAAACGGTTTGCAATCTGCATAAAAAACACAGACGAGTATGTAGGCAATATTCAGCTGCTTGATATCGATAACGAAACCGCCGAGTTTCACCTGTTTATAGGCGAAAAGAAATACTGGGGAAAAGGTATTGGATACAAGGCTTCATTAACTCTGCTACGCTACGCCTTTTATAACCTCAATCTCAAAAATATATTTCTAGAAGTACATTCAGATAACTTGGCCGCTTATTCTATTTATAAAAAAGTTGGTTTTCAAGCCGTTTCACAGCAATCAGATTTTATAAAAATGGTAATTAACTCTTCTGTTATACTTGCTCTCAATTAATCCATTAACTTAATTTTCACCAAATTAATAGCCTCAAAATGAGAAAGATTATTACAATTGACGACAAACAAGAATGGTCTGATTATGTAAAGCATGCTATGCACTACGATTTTTATCATACCTGGTATTATCACTCTTTAGATAAGAGCGGATTGCCAATACTATTCGTATATGAAGAAAATGAAAATTACATCGCTTTTCCGCTCCTGAAACGAAATATTCCAGGTTCCGGATTTTTTGATTTTACCTCTGTTTACGGATATACTGGACCTATTTCGAACATGGATTTTAACTTTCTTGATGACGATTTCATGGAACGTTTTAAAGCCTCCTTTATTGAATTTTTAGAAACAGGACAAAATGTAACAGTATTTTCTAGGCTACATCCATTTTTTAATCAAAAAAGGTTAATGGAAAAATTTTCTGGTGTGCATGCTAATGGAAGAACTGTTGCGATAGATTTAACTACAACAATAGAAAGCCAGCGCGCAGGCTACCGGAAAAGTGTAAAAGAAAAAATAAGGCGTCTGCGAAAGCGCGATTATGAAGTTAGGGTTTCTACCGATATAAAAGACGCATCTGTCTTTTCTGAAATTTACACCGAAAACATGATGCGGGTAGGGGCCAAAGATTATTATCTTTTTAATGATGCTTATTTTGTAGCGCTACTTTCGTCGGATGAATTTGACGCAAAACTGTTTCTGGTGTACAAGGATGACATTGCCATTTCGGGTGCTATTGTGGTTTGTACAAATGAAATAATGCAGGTGCATCTCCTCGCTACCAGAACAACCCATCTATTCGAATCACCTGCAAAATTATTGACAGACGAAATTACCGTAATTGGTAGACAACTCGGATACAGGTATTTTAATCTTGGTGGCGGAGTTAACTTTAAAGAAGACAGCCTGTTTGGTTGGAAAATGGGTTTTTCTAACTTATGTTTTGAATTTAATAGCTGGCGGTACATTGCCAACAACGAGTTATATAATAGCCTCCTAAACGAAAGGTCATTTGATCCTGTTTCAAATGTCGATTTTTTTCCGTTATACCGTAGTCCCGTGATTGCTTCATAATTAACTGGTTGTTTTCTTTAATAAATTGATATGGTAATTGAAAATAATGCTTGCGGAACCACTTTACAACTTACTTTAAAACAGAAGGAAGATTGGATTAAATATGTTAATCTAGCTAAGGATTACGATTTTTATCATTCCTGGCAATACCATTCTTTGGCTACAAACGGAAAACCCCTTTTATTTGTGTATTGCGAAGAGAGTAACTTTATTGCCATCCCCTTACTGGAAAGAGCAATACATGATACCTCATATTATGATCTACACTGCGTTTATGGTTATTCAGGACCCATTTCTAACCGAAAGTTTACCGATATTGAAAGCAATTTGATACAACGTTTTTTAAATGCTTTTGTATCCTTTTTAAGCAAAGGCGGTTATGTTTCAGTTTTTTCTAAACTTCATCCGTTTTTTGATCAAAATGAACTGCTGCAAAAAGTCGATGGCTTATTCCCAAACGGGAAAACGGTAGCCATTGATCTACAGCAAAATATTGAAGATCAACGAAAAGGGTACAGGCAAACTACAAAAGATTGTATTAAGAAATGCCGCAGGTTGGGATATGTTGCAGTTGAAACGAAATCACAGGCTGATATTGCCAGTTTTACAAGACTATATGAATCGAACATGAACCGCATTCAGGCAGCTGATTTTTATCTTTTTACTGAAGATCATTTTACTAATCTCATTCACTCAACCGAATTCAATTGTAAATTAATTCTGGTTTACTCAGAGCAAGCCGTGGTTTGCGGAAGTATTATCACCTGTACAAATGGAATCATTCAGGGCCATTTAATTGCTACTAACGCCAATTATCTGAAAAGTTCGCCAGCTAAGTTCCTTGTTGACGAAATCAGTGAACTGGGGCGGAAATGGGATATGAAGTACTATCATTTAGGCGGCGGACTTGGTTTTAAAGAAGATTCTCTTTTTGAATGGAAACTGGGTTTTTCGGATATGACTCTAGATAATTACAGCTGGCGGTACATTGCCAATAAACCTGTTTATAATCAACTGGTAGAAAAATCAGGTAACCAAATATATGCTGAGACAGATTTTTTTCCACTTTACAGAATGATACCTCAATAATCAGTACACAAAATTTAATGATTCTCAATTATGAAAAAGTTTTTTTTCCCCGACAAAGCGCACTCAAGATGGTTAATTTTACTCATAGACCAGATGATTGTTGTCTGGACTTTGTTTATATCTATTTTATTAACCCACACACGCTATTACCAGGATATTTTTAACGCCAGTAATTTCATGTACGTAGGCCTCTATTGTGCCATAGCTTCAGGCGTTTTTATTGCATTGCGTATCCATACAGGCATTATCCGCTACTCCAATACCGAAGATATTTTAAGGGTTTTTCTAGCTGTTTTTGTCACTAGTTTGCTTTTTATTGGTGTAAATAAAATCCTTTCACAAAGATTTCAACTGCTTTGGGGCCATATGGACAAAGCGCTGATTCTGAATTTCTTTATTTCCTCATCATTACTCATTTTAATGCGTACACTGGTTAAAGGGGTGTTTTACTTTTTTAAAGAACTTAAAACCGAAACCAAGGAAAATATCCTGGTTTATGGTTCGGATAAAAAAGCCATCCTGATTAAAAATGCCATCGAACAAAATGAAGATTCGAATTTGAATATAGTAGGTTTTATCGATGATAATCGCGATCGGGTAGATAAATACCTCGAGCAGAAAAAAGTATACCACTCGTGCTCAGTTGAGTTTTTAAAGGATAAATATGGAATAAAAAAAATACTGTTTGCCGAGGATGCTGTAAATACCCTTAACAAAAAGAAAATTATCGATACCTGCGTAAACCAGGGCATTAAGGTAATTATGGTCCCACCATCTGATAAATGGCTGTATGGTAAGCTCGATTCGCACCAATTGAGGGATTTAAAAATTGAAGACCTGCTAGAGCGCGAGCCTATTAAACTCAACAAAAAGAATATTCTTAAAGATTTATCCGGTAAATGTATTTTGGTTACAGGTGCTGCAGGATCTATCGGATCAGAAATAGTTAGGCAGGCCTTACACTATAACCCTAAAATGGTTATTCTTTGCGATCAGGCCGAAACACCTTTACACGATCTGAAACTGGAGCTGGAAGATAATTTCCAGTTGGCCCATGTAAAAATATTTATGGCCAATGTGCAAAACATCAACCGCATCCGTACGCTGTTTGAATTGTATAGACCAGAAATTGTTTTTCATGCTGCGGCATACAAACATGTACCTATGATGGAAGATAATCCGGCTGAAGCTGTTTTAACCAATGTTTTAGGTACTAAAAACATGGCCGATGTATCGCTGGAATTTGGGGTAGAAAAATTTGTAATGATATCGACCGATAAAGCTGTTAAACCAACCAATGTAATGGGCGCTTCAAAACGTTTGGCCGAAATTTATATCCAGTCGTTAAACAGCCCCGAAATCCTGCCAAATGGCGAAATTACTACACATGCCTCGCGCACACGCTTCGTAACTACCCGTTTCGGTAATGTATTGGGTTCTAACGGTTCGGTTATCCCAAGGTTCAAAAGTCAGATTGAGCGCAGGGGACCAATAACAGTTACCGACCCTGAAATAACCCGCTACTTTATGACCATACCCGAGGCAGTACAACTGGTGATGGAAGCTGGTGCTATGGGTAAAGGTGGCGAGATCTTTTTATTCGACATGGGCAAACCAATCAAAATTGTTGATTTAGCCATTAACATGATTAAACTGGCTGGTTTAACACCATACAGCGATATCGATATTGTTTTTACCGGTTTAAGACCAGGCGAGAAGCTATACGAAGAACTGTTGTTGATGGAAGAGGAAATTATGGCTACGCACCATCCAAAAATTAAAATTTCGCAAAAAGTAGCTTATAATTATCTGTACGTAAATCAGATTATTAAAGACCTGATTGTACTGAATAACGATGGAAACGACCTGAATATGGTAAAGAAAATGAAGGAAATTATACCCGATTATATCAGCAACAACTCACGTTACGAAGAGCTTGATTTACTGGTTGCCAATTAATTACCGCAACGTTAAAACAGTAAGTATATTTTGCATTTGTTAACAAAAAATTTATTAAATTGCAGTAACATAGTCGTCCCCGATGTTGATGAAATTTAAATATTCGTTTTAAATTAAATTAACCGCTATGAGTTTAAATGTAGGTCAGGTACTAGAGCGCGTTGTGCGCCGGGACCGTATGGGAATAAGTGAATTATCCCGTAAATTAAATGTAAGCAGGAGAACAATTTACAATTGGTTCGATCAGAAAAGCCTTAACCCCGAAATCATCTGGAAAGTAGGAAGTGTAATAGGCCATGATTTTTCAATAGAACTGCCCGAAACCTTTGCGAAGACAAACACCAGCATTAACGAAGCTTTTGATGCGCATACCGAAGATTTTGCCAACGGCGATGCCAATTCAGTCTATTTCTGGATGAATAAATACATCAAGTTATTGGAGAAATACAACGAAATATTAAGGCATACAAGCATAGAAAAGACTGTTTCTGAAACAATTGCACACCATACTATGCCAAGAAACAACAATAAGTCTATTTCTTAATATTTTAAGGTATTTCAAACAACACTCTGATATCTTCGTTAGGCTTGTCGAGCGATAAGCCTTCTTTCAATACATTATCTCTCTAAACGAATTCACCAAAAATATTTTTTATGGTGATGGATTTCTATTCACTAAAATTTTGAAATCATGAAAACAATTAACGCATTAACTCTATTCTTATCTCTATTTCTTTTTCAAAGTGCCAATGGGCAATCACAGGTTTATGGCGGAACAGGTATCCGGTATTCTCTGGGTATCGAAACTGGTTTGGCAACCGGGTATTTAGCAAAGAAGTACGAGGCACCACTTGGTGTTTCTGTTCAAGCAGAATTTCCATTTATTGAAAACCTCTTATATGCCTCAGTAAACACCGGGTTCAATAATATCTTTGTTTCCGGCACCTATTCCCGTTTGGTAGACGACCTTCATCTTGTTCCGGTTAAAGCTGGTTTGAAGTATTTTTACAGGAGTAACCTCTATATACAGTCCGAAATTGGTGTTTCCTTTCTCCTGAACAAAACCAACTGCGTGGAAGGTAAAAAAGCGGCATTTCTGTATGCCCCGCAGTTCGGAATGATATTTTACCTCCATGATAACAATTATATCGATGCCGGCCTGCGCTGGGAGAGTAATGGTAAATACTATAAGTGCGATCACACCAATAACTTCGTAGGCTTCCGGGTGGCATGGGGCTTCAGCCTATAACTACTGGTATATTAAAGTCATCATCTTTTAATAAGCTCGGTACATGAAAGCAAGCATACAGTATAATAACATGAATGGATTATGGATTCTCTTCATAGATTGTAAATATGAAGATTCTCCTAAATACATCAGGATGATTACCAAAATTATAATCAAAATGCTATCCGGCACCATTATTCCCGGCAATAAGCGTCGGGTTCGGTCGGGGAGGCATTACCTCATCCATGAGCATGTGGTAGAGTTACATACCGACGAGTGGTTTCCGCTGGTGCTGGCTAGCGAAAGGAAAGAACTTTTAGAAGGCATTAAATCTATTTTTATGGATATGAACGGAAAAAAATAATGGCCGTCCTTCCATGGTTGTTATTGCGGGAACGAAGCCTGCCTGCAGTAGGCAGGTAATCTTAAAACGATCGCATTAAAATTTCTTCGTTCCTTGCAATAACGGTTCTATGATGCTGCCAATGGTACCCTGTTGAGGGACATGCTTAAACAATTTTAAGTATAACACACGCAGAAGAGAAAGTCTCTTAGCCAGACAGCCAAATATTTTAAGAATTAGCTTAAAGAAACGGGAAGGTTGCTCCGAAAGGAGTGGCCTTCTCTTGTTTCCGGCCATTACTTAATAATTAAGCGATAAGCCTACACCAAATCCCATATCGCTATCGTAGTGTGTACGGATACCCATATTTTTATTAATTACATACCTCAGGTCGGCCATATATTCGAGGTCGGTATTGACCATAAAACCAGCCCTAAGCCTTTTTGATACCGGAATATCCTCGCGCATCAGTGCCAAACGTACAATCCCATCATGATAAACTTCGGCCTGAAAATCGATTAGCAGGGGCAAGGTGTACATTACACCGAGGCTTACCGCACTTCTGCTATCTTTCTTGTTAACCTGACCAAAGATGTTTTTTTCATGTTCGTCGATACCCATTTTGCGGTAACGCCAGTCGAAACCAATAAAAGGCATTAGCCATTGCATTTTTCCGATGTAGCGGCCAACATGTGTTTCTACCTCAAAACCATGCATATTGCTATAACCCAGGCGCCATTCGGTACCCACCGACCAGCGTGCATTTTGCACCATTGCCGAACCATCATTACCATTTGAGGCAAAATCGTTCTGTGCCATAAAATGCGGCATATTACTTTCTTTTTGCAATGCTTTGTAGGCTTCTGCCTTATCGGGCAACAATGGATTCTTGTAATCGCCTACAGCAAAAACCCTGTTCATTCCCGCCATCATGTGGTATAAAATATGGCAGTGAAAAAACCAGTCGCCTTCTTCGTTTGCCAGAAACTCAATGGTATCGGTTTCCATAGGCATAATATCGAGCACGTTTTTAAGGGGGGCTTTTTCTCCTTGCCCATTAATTACCCTAAAATCGAAGCCATGCAAGTGGATAGGGTGGCGCATCATCGAATTGTTGTACAGTGTAATGCGCAATACTTCGCCTTTTTTTACGGGTATTTTATCACTCTCGCTCAACACTTTATTATCCATACTCCAAACGTAGCGGTTCATGTTTCCGGTAAGGGTAAACTTCAATTCCTTAACAGGTGCTGTTTTAGGCAAGGTGGTAGTATGCGGTGATTTAAGCATAGCATAATTCAAGGTAACAATATCGCCCAGTGCATTTGCATTATAGCGGTTCGGATCTGCCTCCATGTTCATTCCTTTTTTATTGTGCGCCTCTTTTTCTGATGCTTCGCCGGTAATTTCCGGATACATCACCACGTTCATATCCATCTGGTTAAGGCTCATTTTCATGCCCATATCGTCGAGGTCGCCATTCATCTTCATCATATCGTTCATCATCTTCATACCATCAAAATATTTGAGGCGTGGCAACGGCGAAATCAACTGTTTGATGCCATTCCCGATAAAGTAACTGGTAGATTGGGTCCTGTCTTCGGTAGTCGCCATAAATTCGTAGGCAATTCCGTTTTCGGGTATAGTAAGCACCACATCATAAGTTTCGGATACGGCAATAATTAATCTATCTACTTCTACAGGAACTACATCGTTACCATCGCTGGCTATAACAGTCATCTTACCACCCGCATAACGCAGCCAGAAATAAGAGGAAGCCCCTCCGTTCGAAATGCGGAGCCGTACGCGATCGCCGGCTTTTAAGGCTTTGCCATCTATACTTTTCAAATCGGCATTAACCTGGCCATTCATCATTACCTTATCGTAGTAAACATCGCTCACATCCATTGCGGTCATCCGTTTCCACTCATTCTTAACTTTGGTTTTAAACTGACCTTGCTTAACAGCTTCTGAATAGGATTGTGTAGCGCCTTTTTTTATCGCTGCCCAATCGTTGGCGTTATGAAGCATCCGGTGTACATTATCCGAATTCAGGTTAGTCCACTCGCTGAGTACCACAGGCAGAGTTGGTAAGTCGTCTATTCCTTTCCTGAAAGTTTTATCGGCGTTCCGTTTCTTCATTACAAAGTTACCGTACATGCCAATCTGCTCTTGCAGGCCCGAGTGCGAATGATACCAGTGCGTTCCGTTCTGGATGATTGGAAAACGGTAGGTGTGGATAGTATTGGGCTTAATGGGCTGCTGGGTAAGATATGGTACGCCATCTTCTTTGTTGGGTAAAAATACGCCATGCCAGTGCAAGGAGGTATTCTCTTTGAGTTGGTTGTGTACCACAATCTCTGCGGTATCGCCCTCGGTAAAGGTAAGTGTAGGCATTGGGATTTGCCCGTTTACCGCAATTGCCCTTTTTTCTTTACCTGCATAATTTACCAGTGTATCTTTAACATTAAGATGATAGGTAACTACTTTTTGTGCAAATAACGTATTGGTGCAAAGCAAGAGTAAAAGCACTTGCAGTACTATTTTGGGCATACTTTTATATATTCTCATTTGATATTTTTTAAGGTAAGCTACTTTTGGCTTTCAAGCCAGTTCACTAGTGTTTTTATTTGGGCATCATCTAATTTCGAATTTTTATGCAGTAAAGTATATGATGACAGGGGCATTTCTCTGCTTTCGATCTGCTTTTTGATGGCTTGTAAAAGCCTGCTTTGCTTCCGGTTCGAATAACTGCTCCAATGGTTAAAGTTTAACTCTCTTTTTCCAGAAGCAATGTGCTTTTCAACAAGCAACCGTACAGGCTGGATATAATTGTACCAACTGTAACGGGTATTATTGCTATGGCAGTCGTAGCACGAATTTACCAGGATATTCCCGATTCGGACAGGAACCTGATAAAACTGCAGGAAATCGCTTACACCAGCCTGTTTCCTGTTTACATTTGGGACAGGCTGATAAAGCTGAAAAAGCAGAAAGAGAAATAAGAGCAGCAGTAACACCGTCATTATTTTCTTCTTCATTCTAATATTCCTTTTCTACCCAACCACAGGCGAGCATCTGTTTACCGTAATATGGATTTTTAATTTCGCTGGTTTCGCTAATCCATATGGCTCCTTTGCCATTGTTGTACATTGGGCATCGATCCCGATACAATTTTTGTTGCACACCAAACAAGTTAATCAGATCGCTTACATCGTTACTCAGCGATTCGAAATGCTCCCTTTGATGCGCTACTTTTTCGGCATTGGCAGCAATGTGTGTAGCATTTTCACTAATGTCATCTGCAATGTCTGTGTATTCTTTACGTTTGGCATCTGGGATAGCAGTGCTGTCAATTTTACTTAATTCGGCTAAAAGCTTATTTCCGGCCGCTGCAGCTTCATTGCCATTATCATTAATCAAAGCGTTTTTTAGTGTTAAATAACCAGATAGGAGCGTTGTAACCGGGTTAATACTGCCTTTAACTGCCGGATTTTCTTTTTGCGCTGTTGAACTCTTTGTTTTCGATGACTCGCTACAAGAAATAAAAGTTATTGTAAGGATAGCCAGGTAAACTATAGGGAAAAATATATTTTTCATGCGTTCGTTTCTAAGTGTAATTTTCAATTAGTTTAAGGTCTCCACAATACTGCCACAAGTCATCATTTTACTGCCATAGTATGGGTTTTTGATTGCTGCTTCCTTGCTCAACCAATTGGCGCCCTTACCGCTGTTGTACATTGGGCAGTGTTGGTAATAAACAGGGCTATCTTGTTTTACAATTTTGGCCAGTTGATATATAGATTTAGATAACGAAGAGAAAAACTGCCTCTGTTGTGCTATCTCTTTTAGCTTTGAAATACTTTCGGCATCAGCAGTTATCTCCTTAAGCCCAGCCATCCAAACGGTATGTTCTGCTGTTGTCAGCTTATCCATTTCTACCTTTTTTATCGCATTAAGCAGTTGGGTAGCCAAACCAGCTGTCGTATTGCCATCGCTTTTTACCATGGCATCTTTTACCGAAAAATAAGCATCGAACACTGGCTTCAGCGGAGAGGCATTCTGTCTGGTGGCTTGTGGTTTATGATTATCTTCTTTCATAGCCAGACTTTCTTTTGTTTGGGTTTTGAGCTTAATAGCCCGTTCATACCGGCAACATTCCTCTAATTTTGCATAAGCATCGGCCGGAGCTAAGAATCGTTCGTTATCGTAACCCGCTAAAGCAATCCGCTTTAGTATTTCATCAGTATCCGTTTTCTTTTCGTCGTAAGTAACGGTGGCTATTTTAGAGGTTTTGTTCCATTCTACTTTTGAGATACCCTTTAGGTTTCCGGCAGCTTCGATGGTCTTTTTGCACATTTCGCAGTTTCCGAATACTTTTAAACTGGCGGTTTGTGCGTTTTTAATTTGGGCAAAAATGCTTGTAGCAGATAATAGCAGAACTATTACCATCCATATTTTTGATGTGAATTTCATTGTAATTATTTAAAAATGCTATAAATTAAATATTGGGTAGCTATTCTTGTTTTAAGAAGAACGCATTTTTGGCTATGCAGCCAATTAATTTAAGCTATTTTAGGCGGTTGCCAGATAGAAATAAATCCGAAAGTGTATTTAGATTGCTTGTAACCGATTTGCGCTTTCTCAATAGCAAATAGCTGATTTTCAATTTTAAAATCGCATACTAAAGCCAGGCTTACAGTAGGGCAGGAAGCGCAGCAGCGGCAAGAGCGATGCTTACATTTGCTGTTACAACCGTTATCTTTTGTTTTTTGGTTGGATTTAGCGTGGCAACAATCTTTCATCGTCGCTTTTTTATCCCCCTTTTTAGAACATGAACTGTGCATTGTATTAGCAGAAGTTGATGCATGCGCATAACTAAGGCCCGGGAATAAAAAAGAGCCCAAACACAATAGCAATACTGCAACGATATCTATTCTTAAGTTTTTCAATGCAAAGCAAAGGTAGGTAATAGATTGATGAAAATAAAAGCCCGTTCATTCTACACTCATAACAGCCGACGCTGTTGTATGATGTTTTTATGGTTGAATAGCCGGCGAAACAAGGTGGTTTTTCTGCTGGAAAGAAAATACATAATGTGCTTCCAAAGGTCGTTTATGAACCTTTAAAGCTATTTTTGTAAATCTATGGCCTTGCATTTTACCTTTTCCAGGTGAGGGTTTTTAATGGAGTGGAACACTTAGGTATCTTAAAATTATATAAACAAATTGTAGAATTATATAAAATCTAGCTTAACAATTGAGGGATTCATTTATAACATCTGGAGGATGTTTTCCAGGCTTTGAAGGATTTGTATTTAGGTGAACATTAGTGAAAGGCTACCTAAACAACCGCTTCTGAACATATGCAAATGAGCGATCATACGGCAATCAACTTCATACCAGATTAAGGGTAAATCCGTAGTGAGTCCGCATATAATCCGCGTTTCATCACCATAATGCGGACTTACTGTGAATTTGCTATGGTTTTAGCGCTTACCAGGGTAGAAGAAAATACGGAGCATGATGCTATATGATCAGCAGGCGATAACTGGCTGGAATATCCTCAGCATTATTGCCTGGCGAAAATCCTGTAAAACAAAAAACCCGACTATTGTCGGGTTTAGTATTTCTGGGCGGAAAGCGAGGGATTCGAACCCCCGGACCTGTTACAGTCAACAGTTTTCAAGACTGCCGCATTCGACCACTCTGCCAGCTTTCCGGAGGCAAAAGTACAAACTCCGGCTAAATCTGCAAACTCTGATTATGTTTTTTTTATATAAAATTGATAATTACTTAACACAGAGCGAGAAAAAATTATTTCTTCTGAATATTTTCTTCAATTGGCTCCGATTTTTTGAAGAGATTAAAGGTAGGGCGGATAATTTTTACGCTTCTTTTGCTTACATCAACACTGGCATTCAGCTCAAAACCGATCAGCAAAATCAAAGAATTGAGGTAAAGCCAGATCATCACTACGATTAAAGTACCAATTGAGCCGTACACTTTATTATAAGAACCGAAATGGTTAATGTAGTAAGAAAAACCCCAGATGGTTAAAAAAGCCAGAATAGTGGCCAGCCATGAGCCTGCGCTAAAAAGCTTCCACTTTTTGGTATGAGATGGGCCGTAGCGGTACAAAATAGAAATGGTAATAAAATACAGTGCGGCCAATAAGGCCCAACGGGTAAAGTTTACCGTATAAACCAGAAAGCTGTCTTTTAAGTGTAATTCGTCATTAATTTTAGTCAGTAAAATATCGCCTAAAGCCATGGCACTGATGCATATGATGATCGAAAAACAGATGATAACGGTTAATATCAATGCAATTAAACGCTGTTTTAACCAACCCCGGGTTTCGATAATCAACGATGATTTGTTAAAAGCTTTCATCAGGTTTTTAACCCCATTGGTTGCAAAAAATAGTGCAGAGAAAAAACCAAAGGATAACAATCCCCTGTTTTGGTTTTTGATGATATCCTTTAAAGTTGTTTCAAAAGCATCGAAAGCATTGTGCGGCAATACGAGTTGGATGAGGTTTAACAGCTGATCCTGGAAACCCTTTATCGGGATAAATGGAATAAGCGTAAAAAGGAAGATAATGCCCGGAAAAATGGCCAGCATAAAGCTATAAGCCAGCGATGAGGCTTTATTAACCAGGGTATCCTTCCCAATTTCCCTGAAAAAGAAAGTGGCAACCGTATATAATGGGAGTGGACTAAAACCAGGCAAAACACATCCTTTGGTCCATTCGATAAACCTCGAATAGAGCTTAAGATGTAATAATTGCCGGTGTAACCATTCCATTGTATTACTAATTAAAAAATACCGATAATTTCTCCATAAAATTTTCGGGTGGATTTGTAGGTTTATTCTTTTTCATGTCTACAAAAACCAGGGTGGTGGCCCCAAGGTTAATCAGCTCTTCCTTTTCGTTATACAGCTCGTATTCAAAAAAGATCCTGATACCAGGGAGGGTTTTAATAATTGTTTTTACCGTAATTTCCTGATCGTAAAGTGCAGGTTTAATGTATTTGCATTTTAGTTCTAAAACAGGCATCATAATACCATCCGCTTCCATAGAGCTGTAGCTCATACCTAAACTGCGCAGCATTTCTACCCGGCCTACTTCATAATATTGGGCATAGTTACCATAATACATATAACCCATCTGATCGGTTTCGCCATAGCGCACCCGTATTTTTGTACTGTGGCTATACATTACTTAAATATGTTCCTTTTATTTAAAGCCTCACGGTATTTTTTGGCATTTACTTCATGCTCAGCCTTGGTTTCGGCAAAGTTGTGGTAACCCGAGAAATCTTCCTTGGCGCACATGTAAATGTAATTGTTCTTATCGCGGTTTAATACAGCATCGATTGCATTTATACTCGGCATCATAATTGGCCCCGGAGGCAAACCTGCATATTTATAGGTGTTGTAAGGCGATTGTACCTGCAACAACTTCCCTGTTACCCTTTTCACCGTAAAATCGTTATTGGCGAAAATTACAGTCGGATCGGCTTGTAACAATATACCCTTGTTTAAACGGTTTAAATACAAGCCGGCAATAATTGGCATTTCTTTATCGTAAAGCGCCTCACCATCTACAATAGAAGCCAGGGTATAAACCTGAGCTGGCGTTAGATTTAAGCTGGCTGCCTTTTGCTTGCGTTCTGTATTCCAGAATTTATCATATTCCTTGTGCATCCTTTCAAAGAAATCAACCGGCGAAATGTTCCAATACATTTCGTAGGTGTTTGGGATAAACATGGTGTAAACATTATCCTGATTAAAACCATATTTGGCAATCAGGGCAGTAGAATCTAAAGCATTAATGAAACTTAAAGAATCGGCTTCGAGGTTGCTGGCCAAATAGGCTGCAAAGTTTTCCTTCTTGCGGATGTTATGGAACTTTAGCTTAACAGGATCCTGGTTACCGGCTTTAATCAGGTTAATCAAAGTACGGTTGGTCATTCCCTTTAATAAACGGTAACGGCCAGGTTTAACACTATTGGCCAGGTTCATTTTTCCGGCTGCTGCCGTAAACGAAGAAATGCTTTTTACCAGGTCTTTCTTCTTTATTTCAGCTACGAGGTCATTGTAACTGCTTCCCGTTTTAATGTACAGGTATTTTTGATTTTCGGTAACGTTAGGGGCAAAGTACAGTCGGTAAAGGTTTAGTGCAAAATAACCACCAATTAAAATCACAACCAGTGCAACTATCAGGGCTACTTTTTTGCCTGTACTCATATTCTTTTTTTCTACTTCAGTCATCGGTATATTATGCGTAATTATTGTTGTTTGTTAGATAAAGTAATGTTTATTTTAGTGCCAATGGCCACTTTGGTCACCGAATCGGCCACCACAGGGTCTTGTTTAATGATTACTGCAGCTGCGCTATCGGTTATCGGACCATCGTAAATAATGGTACCTAAACTCAGGTTCGAGCCTTTTAAGCTAAATTTCGCCTCGTCCATGGTTAAGCCCATTAACTGCGGGATTTCTACTTCTTCATTTCCGCGTCCATCGCCCAAAACAAGGTTGATTCGTGAGCCTACGGGAACAATCTGACCAGCAGTAATGGGCTGGCCACCAAATGAAGCTTCCAATACCACATCACGACTCACATCTGGTCTGTAAGTGGTATCGCCAAGTTTTAAACGCGAACTCTCAATAAGTGCCTGTGCCTCTCTCAGGGTTTTAAACGCGATATCAGGGAATTTTGTATTGGGTGTTTTACCCGCATTAATTGTTAAGTAAATGGTACGGTTATCTTTTACAAAAGTATTAGGATCTGGATCCTGGTCGATAACAATACCCGCTGGCTGGTCGAGAATAAAAACCGAATCTACTTCGTATTTTAAGCCTGCATCTCCGAGTTTTTTTACAGCCTGTTCAAATGGCAGTCCTTTAACCAACGGCACATTTAAGCCCTGACCATGCTTGGTGTAATATCTTAAGCTAAAAAAAGCGATTAGCAGCAAAACAATAACGGTAATAACGGCTGCTAAAATGTTGTTTCTAAAGGATTTCGTTTTTAAATAATCTATAAATTTAGACATGAATCTTAAATTTTGGGTTATGCGTGTAAGCTCAAATGTAGCTATTTTAAATCATTGAATATAAAACAGAATACCTGCACAAGCAATTATCCGTCCAATTATTTAGATTTTATTTATTGAATATTCTACCAGTCAAAATTAACTAATGCACAAAGATATTTATATTTTTGAGGATATATTTATAATCAATTTCTATTTATAATAAGGATTTCAGACATGAAAAAAACGATAGCATTGTTAACAGGCGGTACCACAGGCGAATGGGTTGTTTCAGTAAAAAGTGCGGCAACTATTGCGCAACATATCGACCCCGAATTATACGATGTTTATAAAATTATGCTGAACGAAAAGGGCTGGTTTTACGAGCCTGCCGATTCGGTAAAAATTGAAATTGATAAAAACGATTTTTCTTTAACATTAGAAGGAAGAAAGATAAAGTTCGACGGTGTATTTATTGCCATACACGGCTCGCCGGGAGAAGATGGTAAGTTGCAGGGCTATTTCGATATGATTGGCATTCCTTACACTACCTGCGATGCGTTAACCTCATCAATCACCATGAATAAAGGCTATACCAAAGCCATTGTTGAAGGGATTGATCATTTATATACCGCTAAATCGGTGCAGATCTTTAAAGATGGCAACTACAATGTAAATCAGATTAAACAGGATTTAAGGCTTCCGTATTTTGTAAAACCCAACAGTGGCGGGAGCAGCATTGGTATGACCAAGGTTAAACATGCCGACGACCTGGAAGCGGCAATTGAAAAAGCTTTTAAAGAAGATAGCCAGATCCTGATAGAAGAATTTGTGAGTGGCCGTGAGTTTTCGATCGGTATTTTTGGTGCCGAAGGAAAGGTTATTGTTTTGCCAACTACTGAAGTTATTCCGCAAAACGAGTTCTTCGATTTTGAAGCTAAATACACACCCGGTGCTACCGAAGAAATTACCCCAGGCAACATGACTGATGAAGAGTTGGTTAGGGTACAACAGGTGGTAACCGATGTATATAAAAAATTAAACTGCAGGGGTGTGGTACGGGTAGATTATTTCCTTGAGCATGAAACCGGAAAATTCTATTTTATTGAAATTAATACCATTCCCGGACAAACGGCTACCAGCTTTATTCCGCAACAGGTAGCAGCTATGGGTATTACACTGAAGGAGTTTTACACCCGGTTAATGAAAGAAACCTTAGGCTAGTTTAAGGCTCCCTGAAAAATGAATATTCAGAAGCTGATTGATCGCGGTTTAAAGGTAAAAACTTACGCTAAAGATTCGATGATTTACGAACCCGGCATGCAGCCCAGGTATGTGTATTTCATTAAATCGGGAGAGGTGCGCATGGTAACCGTAAGCGATGAAGGCAAGGAATTTATTCAGGGTGTTTTTAAAACAGGACAACATTTTGGCGAACCTGCATTGCTCATTAACAGGCCTTATCTGGCCTTTACCATTGCCAATAAAGATTCGCAGCTTATTGCCGTAAATAAGGATGACTTTTTCAGCCTGATTAAGCATGAGCCAGATTTTAGCATGAACCTGATCCAGACGCTGAGTCACAGGTTATTTTATAAATCGATGATGCTCGAAGAACTGGCCAATGAAAAAGCCGATCACCGTTTACTCACCATTATCAACTATTTGCTGCACGATATTGCTGTAGGCGAACATTTAAAGGTAACCCGGCAGGAGCTGGCCGATATGACTGGCTTACGGGTAGAAACGGTAATCCGTGGTGTAAAAATGCTTGCTGAGAAAGGTTTGATTAAAACTGTTAAAGGAAAAATAGTAAAAGGGTAGCATGATACCAATGAACAAATGATCTGATAAACATGACACAGATCATAATTTAGTGGAATATTAAAGCCTAACTTTGTAGTATCAAATCAGAATATTATGGCTGAGTTATCAAAATTTCAATCCTTTTTACAATGTAAATGCCCACGTTGCCGCAAAGGCGATATTTTTACGGGAAATGCTTATTCGTTCAGACTTCAAAAAACAAATATTAACTGCCCGCACTGCAATTTAAAATTCGAGCGTGAACCGGGTTTCTTCTACGTAGCCATGTTTGTGAGTTACGCCATGAATGTTGCCGAGATCATTACCATAGGCGTAGCCTCATACATTTTGGGCTTACCCTTGGTTTACGAAAACCTTTGGTATTATGTTGCCTTGATTTTAAGCGGTGTGCTGCTTTTATCGCCTATCAATTACCGTTATTCGAGGGTTATTTTATTGCACTATTTAACACCAGGCCTGCATTATGTACCAGGTAGTGGCGATTAATCAGCTGTGAAGTATAAGTGAAGTCAGATGTTTCCATCTGACTTTTTCAGATTATAGAAAATTAAAGTTTCTCATCCTGAGGGTTAATTTATTCATAAAAATTAATGTGAATAACAGCCCATTCAGGGGCATCATTTTGAGCGGAGTGCAACGCAGTAAAGACGCACGAAGTTCTCAGCGAAGCTAAATCTATTTAAAGATCTCTCCATTTCGCTGCGCTTCAGTCGAGATGACGATTCTTCTACCGGGTCTGTCAATGGTAGGATTAATTTATTTCATAAAAATTAGTTGCGAAAATTCGCCATTGCGAGAAGGCTTTTTCAGCCGACGAAGCAATCTTACAACGAGCGCATTAAGATTGCTTCGTTCCTCGCAATGACGAGAATTCTATTAGTTTCTGTCAACGGCAACCTGTCGAAGGACGTAATTATAAAGAGATCTCCCGACTCCGCTCGAAATGACGGATAATCTATTAAAATCATCACCTTGAGCATGTCAAAACACGATATCTCATCATCAAGGCTTACCCTTCATCGGGTGTTGCACATACTCAGACCAGCCCACCACTTTACCGTCTTTCATTTTAAAATCGTTAAAGCAGTTTACGGTATCGGTTTTACCATCTTTCATCGTCGAGATCTGTTTGTACCACAAACTCACCCATTCTTCTGATTTATCTTTGCTGATTACCGATTCCATATCTTCCATATCAATCTGGATATGCTTAAATCGGTCTATTTCGTGTTGGGCTTCACCTAAAAACTGACTTCTGGTGCCTTTAAAGCTATAGTTATCTACCATAAGCCAGATGCTGTCGCCAAGAAAAGGCTTAACAGCAGCCGTATCCAATGATGCAAAACCTTTTAATGCGCTCATGGCCGCAACCATGTTCTGAGGTTCAGGGTTCATTTGCCAGTTGTGCACTTTTTTAGGTGTGTACGGATACTTTGTAGTATCGGTAGCTACCGTTTCAGTTGTTTTTGCTTCTTTACTCTGGCATGCCGCCAATAGTAAAGCCACCGCAAAGAGGGGGACTAGTTTTTTGATCATAATTAGTATAGTTAATGGTTACTTAAATATACTAATTAACTGAATACTATTTATTTAAATTGTTTCCGATAATTTCGGTTAAAGCCTTAACCTTCGCTTCAGAAGTTAATTCGTAACGGTATTCATCTTCGATGCTGCCCATTTTGGTTTCGGTATTTCTATACTCCATTTTACTGGCTACAAATCCCTTTGCCGAAGCATGAAATTCTTTAGCACCGGTTTTGGTAATCAGTTCCTGTATGTTGCTTTCATTTATACCAGCACCAGGCATAATCGCAATGCGGCCATTAGCTTGTTTAACGAGTTGAGCCAGTTTTTCGATACCCAGCGGGGCGTTTGGTGCACCACCTGAAGTTAAAACCCGTTGAACTTTGAGCTCAATAAGGTCTTCTAAGGCCTGATCCATGTTGTTACTCATATCAAATGCCCGGTGAAAAGCTACCCCCATGGGCTGTGCAAGTGCAATCAATTCGGCACATCTGGCTTTATCAATGCTGCCATCGGCATGAAGTATACCAATAACCACCCCATCACATTTTAAAGATTTACAGGCGATTATATCTTCCTTCATCAACTCAAACTCGATATCGGAATATAAGAAATCGCCACCCCGCGGACGGATAATCGGCCAAATGGCAATGGTAAGATTTTTTTTAGCAAGCGCCAGCTGTCCATAGCTGGGTGTGGTACCGCCTTCGGCCAGGTTATCGCAAAATTCTACCCTGATGGCACCGCCATTTTGTGCAGCCAGGGCAGAAGTATAAGAATTGGCACATACTTCTAATCCGCCAATTGTTCCTTTATTATTCATGTTGTGCTTGGTTTGATATTATGCTTTTGGTCCATTTGGGCCAAGTACCACCCAACCTTTTGGTGATTTGTAGGTATTTAATTGCTGAACAGATTTGCCACCATCCGGATGCCAGCAGACTTCGGTAATTACCCAGTGTGTTTCATCGATCTTTTTACGTTCGGGGAATGCATTCTGGATAGCTGAAAAATCAGGAAAGCCGTTTTCTTCAATATTTTTGATGAAAGACAATTTTAACAATTCTGCAGTTTCAGCGATTATTGCTTTATTGATGTCCATATCCATGCCTGAGAGCATTGTGGTAGCTTCTTCGAAAAAATCTTTACAATCCATCGCTGCATTGATATCCTTGTAATTATAAGCTTTTTCTAAAGATAGAATGGCACCTTCGGGTGTTTCCAGATTTGTTTTAAAATGATCAACGCCCTCATCAATGTACAAATTGATCTGCTGATCAAAGGCCATTTTATCTTTATCGGGGATGTTATCGCGGATAGCCCTGATGGTGTAACCGCCAATTAATCGACCGTCTTCGATAATCATCCAATCAGATATCAGCTCGCGTTTAATCCCGATTTTTTGATTCAGTTTTACGCTATGTACATTAACCGGAGCATTTCCAACAGTACCAAATAAATTCCCTTCATCATCGAAATGAGGATCGGTTAACCAGATATGCTCTCCTTTATCTCCGTCAATAATCATCACCTTAACTGAAAAGTAATCCTGGTGTGGCAAAGGGTTTTTCAGGCTGGCTTCAAAATACCATAAGGTGAGCACAGCCTTTTCAATGGCCCAATCCATTTTTTCATTATCCTCCGGAACAACAACCATATCTGGCTCGCCTTTGCGCTCGGCAACGTTCTTTTTACCGAAAATCTTTGCTAGTAATCCCATTGGAGTTTGTATTTAGATGTGAGCTATGAATATCGTAAATGATTAATAGTAGCTTTTTCCTTTAATTAAAAGATCTTGTTTTTCGGCATTACAAACCGCATAACTAAAGCCTTGTTGAATAGCATAAGCTCCATATTCACCTTTTTTATTGATTGCAAGGAAACCCACCTGGATATTTTTAGCGGTTTCGGGTTTCTTTTTAATGATACGCATTACGGCTTCTTTACAAGCTGCTTCAGGGCTGTAACCTTGCCGCATCAGTTCTACTACCAAAAACGAACCTACATTTCTCACTACTTCTTCGCCAACCCCTGTAGAAGTTGCACCGCCAATTTCATTATCTACATATAAACCTGCACCAATAATAGGGCTATCACCAATGCGACCGTGAAGTTTATAAGCCATGCCGCTAGTGGTGCAGGCACCAGAAATGTTTCCCTTGGCATCGATGGCTAACATACCAATAGTATCGTGGTTATATTGGTTTCCGGGTAATTTTTGAGGAGCAGCTTTTTGATAAAGCTTATTCTCAATATTCATTACCGGTGCATACTTGGCTGTTTTTAACCATTCTTTCCATGCTTTTTCGCTAGCAGGGGTAAGCAGGTTTTCTTTTTTAAAGCCTTGCTCCAATGCAAACTGAAGTGCTCCATCGCCCGCCAGCATTACGTGCGGCGTTTTTTCCATTACTTTACGTGCTACCGAAATGGGATGTTTAATATACTCAAGCGCTAAAACCGCCCCGCAATTGCCTTGTTCATCCATAATACAGGCATCGAGCGTTACACGGCCATCACGATCAGGTAAACCACCATAACCAACCGACTGATTTTTTTCATCAGCCTCCGGAACCCAAACGCCTTGCTCAACAGCATCTAAAGCACGACCGCCTGTAGAAAGCACTTTCCAGGCATCGGCATTGGCCGCAATCCCAAAATCCCAGGTCGAAATTACAATCGGGAAATTAGCTGCTTTTTGGTTGTTCTGCGGAACTACGTTGGCAATACTGCTTTTATCAATGGCCAGTAACCCGGCAGAAAGGGCAGAGGCTTTTATAAATTTACGGCGGTTAAACATGTATGTTGGATGGTTTGTTGTTTTATTTGGTTAATGGTATAAATTGGTTAACTGGTTAATTGGTAGCTGTTTGGTTAATTGTTTAAATCGTTTAACTGGTTAATCGGTAGTTGTATTTTGTAAATTGGAATTTGATAATTGGTTATTTTCTAACTAATGGTAAATCTATCTGCATCTTTAAGAAATGGAAACTGCCGTCTGATTTTAACCAGTTCTTCGTAATTGATACTAAAGGTATATAAATCTTCGTCTTCTGGCTTGTAATAAACGGTATTGCCATAAGGATCTAAACACATCGATAAGCCACTGTGGTAAATCTGATTGCCATCATGGCCCACACGGTTTACAGCAATAACATAACTTTGGTTTTCTATTGCACGAGCCGGAATCAGGGCTTTCCAGTGGGCCGAGCGCTTATCAGGCCAGTTAGCCACTAACAGTAAAATATCGTATTCCTGATCTACATTACGCAACCATACGGGGAAACGGAGGTCGTAGCAAATGGCCAATCTAATCTTCCAGCCTTTGAGCTCAACCACCAGCTTTTGCTTACCAGGGCTAAAATGCTCGTCTTCATCGCCCATGCCAAACAAATGGCGCTTATCGTAATGCTGGTGTTTTCCATCTGGTTCCATCCAGATTAAGCGGTTATAATATTGGTTATTTTCTTTTATAATGATACTGCCGGTAACTACACAATTGTATAAATCGGCCATTTTGTGCATCCACTGCATGGTTTTACCACCCATTTCTTCGGCCAGGGCTTCGGAGTTCATGCTAAAACCGGTGTTAAACATTTCGGGCAGAATAATTAAATCTGTTTTTTCCCGTACACCCATGGAGAGGCGAAGGGCAAGGTTTAAGAGGTTCTTATCGATGTTTTCCCAAAAAAGATAAGCCTGAAAAACAGTTACTTTCAGGTTTTCTATTTGAGTGTAAACAGGTGCTTCCATTTCTATATGAGTTTGGTGCCGTTAAATATTCTTTAATTTCTCTGCAGCTAAAGCCAGTGTTTCGTGCTCTTTGGCAAAACAGAACCTGATGATTTTGTGGTCGGTACCTTTCTGGTAAAATGCAGAAACAGGTATCGTGGCCACACCAAATTCCTTAATCAGCCGCATACTAAAATCGGTATCTTTTTCATCGCTGATTTTCCGGTAGCTAACGCACTGAAAATACGATCCGTTGCAGGGGAGTAGTTCTAACCTGCTTTCGGCCAGCAGACTCCTGAAATAATCACGTTTCTCCTGAAAAAAGGCAGCAATTCCGGTGTAATTGGCAGGTGTTTGCAAATAAGTGGCAATAGCTTGTTGCATGGGACTATTAACGCTGAAAACATTAAATTGGTGTACCTTCCTGAATTCTTTGGTTAGTTTTTCGGGTGCCAGGCAATAGCCGAGCTTCCAGCCTGTAGCATGTAAAAGCTTGCCAAAAGAGGCCACAATGAAGCTCCGCTGCTTTAATTCGGGATATAACATTACACTTTGGTGCTTTTGCTCATCGTAAATTAAATGCTCGTAGACTTCATCGCTCAAAATCAAAATATCTGTACCACTAACCAGTTTAATCAGGGCTTTCATGTCATCAGCTGATAAAATGCTGCCTGTTGGGTTTTGTGGCGAATTTAAGATGATCATCCGGGTTCTGGACGTAAAAAGCTTCTTCACCATATCCCAGTCTATGGCATAATCGGGAGGGGCAAGTTCGTAGGTCTTAACCAGTCCGCCAAGCAGTTTAATGGTTGGTGCGTAACTATCGTAGGCGGGTTCAAATATAATTACCTCATCACCTGCATTGATGATAGCAGCCAGGGCCGTAAAAATAGCTTGTGTACCTCCTGCAGTTACTGTAATTTCGGTATCAGGGTTATATTTTACTTTGTAAAGATTTTCTACTTTAGCAGCAATGGTTTCTTTTAAAACAGGCAGACCAGGCATGGGTGCATATTGGTTAAATCCATCCTGCATAGCTTTTGTCACCAGTTCAACCAGATTTGGATCACAAGCATAGTCTGGAAAACCCTGCGATAAATTAATGGCATTGTGTTCTGCCGCAAGTTTGCTCATCACCGTAAAAATGGTGGTACTTACACCAGGAAGTTTAGATTGTATATTCAGCATCTTATAAGCGAAAATAGGAAAAAAAGCTTAAAGCCTATAGCAAAGACCTTAAAAACGACAGGCCAGAGGCATCAATTAAAGTTTGTAACCGATTAAACCCTCACTTTAATATCGTGTCAATGCAAATGATGTTGGCTTTGATATGGATTCAAAAAACAGTGGATCAAAAACGCATCATTTCCAATATAATTTAACCTTATTTAAAATTATTCCAAATTAAACCATTTTCTTTGTAAGGCAATCTCCAATTATCCGTAAATATGAAATTTAAACACCTGGCCACAGCCTTCCTTTTGGTGCTCACTGCTTCTTCTTTTGTTAAGCCGGTTAAGCCCTTCCGCACTTTTGTTTCCAATTACGAAAATGTACTGGGAACATCGTTAGAACTAAAATTTAAAGCAGCCAGTCAAGCCGATGCCGACCTGGCAGAAGCACGCGCCCTGAATGAAATTGATCGTTTAGATCATATTTTAAGTGCTTATAAAGCTGACAGTGAATTTAGCAAATGGATGAATAACAGCCAGCAAACCGTTAAAATTTCGCCCGAATTATTTGAGGTATTACAGCAGTTCGAACATTATAAAACGGCAACCAATGGCGCTATCGATGCTTCGGCAGAAGTGATTAGCAGGGTATGGAAAAAGGCTGCTGAAGCCAATCGTTTACCCACCGAAGCAGCATTACAGGATGCAGTGTACCTGGTTAAACAAAAGCACTACAGTCTTGATGCGCAAAATAAAACCGTTACGCGCCTAGATGATGCACCACTTGCTTTAAACTCGTTTGCCAAAAGTTACATCATCAATAAGGCTACAGAAGCAGCTATGCAAACACCAGGAATTGAAAACGTGGTAGTTAATATTGGTGGGGATATGGTGATTAAAGGTAGCCAAACCGAAAATATTGAAATTACCAACCCTAAGGCATCTGCCGAAAACGAAGCCGCTTTAACTACGGTAAAAGTTGCGAATATGGCTGTGGCAACCAGTGGCAACTACCGCAGGGGCTTTAGCATAGGTGGCAAATGGTATTCGCACATCGTTGATCCACGTAGCGGAAAGCCTGTATCAGAGATTATCAGTGCTACAGTTATCGCAGCCAATGCAAGCGAGGCCGGTGCGCTGGCGACAGCTTTTAACGTACTTACGGTAAATGAAATTGCGCAACTAACTTCGGGCAACAATGATATCGCCTATTTATTGGTTACCAAGGATGGTAAAGAGATTAAGAGTAAAAACTGGAATAAATACGAACTTGTAGAAGAGAAAAAGACTGTTACCAGCCTAAAGCTTAATCATGCCGATAAACTTTGGAATACCAAATTTGAATTGCTGGTTAATCTCGAAATTGCGAATATCGAATCGGCTGATGGTCGTAGGGTGCGCCGTCCTTTTGTTGCAGTTTGGGTAGAAGATGCAGCGAAAAACCCTGTTCGCAACCTGGCCATCTGGTACAATAAACCACGCTGGTTACCCGACTTAAAATCGTGGACGAGATCAAATGGCGAAGAATTTAAAAAAGGTGCCGAAGGCAAGTTGAGCTCAACCAGTTCTGCAACGCGTGGTCCGGGGAAGTATAGCTTAGTTTGGGACGGCAAAAACGATAGCGGACAATTGGTAAAAGAAGGCAAATACACCGTTTATATCGAAGTGGCCCGCGAGCATGGAACCTACCAGCTTATTTCGAAAGAAATGAAATTTGCTGGCTCAGCACAAAAATTAGCATTAACCCCCAATCCGGAATTAGCATCAGCATCACTTGAATACAGAAAAATCGGAACCGCAAAAAAGTAGTGTAATTGCCGCACCGGCAGGTTTAGGCAAAAAGACAGTAAAAAAGGAGAGTGGCAAAGGAAAAGGTAAAAAGCGTTTAGCGGGATTATCGCGATGGCTGCACATTTACCTTTCGATGGTGAGTTTTACCATCCTTTTATTCTTTGCCGTTTCGGGTTTAACTTTAAACCATGCCGATTGGTTTACCACAGGCAAGGAAGTAGTTACCAAAGATTCGGGAACCGTTAACCTCAAATGGATTAAAGTTGCCGATACATCAAAAATTAATAAACTGCAGTTAGTAGAATTCCTGCGGAATAAACATGAGGTAAAAGGAGCTTTGAACGATTTCAGGATCGAAGAACAGGAGTTAAGCTTAACTTTTAACGGACCTGGCTATGTAGCAGATGTTTTCATCGATCGCGAAACAGGCAAATACGAACTTTCGGTTACACGGATGGGCGTTGTTGCCGTAATAAACGATTTACATAAAGGGAGGGATTCTGGCAAAGCCTGGTCGTGGATTATCGATATCTCGGCTGTGCTGATGACGCTGGTTTCTATTTCAGGGATTATTCTGATTTGTTTTATCAAAAAGAAACGTTTGAGTGGTTTTATTATCGCCGCTGCAGGAACGGTTATTTGCTATTTGATTTATAAGTTTTTAGTGCCATAGTTGTTTACCACGAAGGCACAAGGAATACAAAACGGTTATAGGGAAGTTGTCATGCTGAAAATCTGCGTGTCTTTTCTGCAAAATCAGCGGGGAATAAAAAGTATTTAAAACCTTTGTGCGCTTAGGGTCTTAGTGGTAAGAAAAAAAAAGATCTTACACTACTTTTTCCCGCAGATCTAAAAGATTTTATCGCAGATCATATTGATTTAATTGCGAACCTGAGTTCGATCAATATTCCTTTGAAAGCCTGTGTTATAGATACTAAATCTAAGCTCATCGTCCTGCTATAAAGACCCTGAAATAAATTCAGGGTGACGAACGTTCATATCGAACAGCTTGTAAATAGCTCTTGTGGTTCCTAATCTGCGAAATCTGCGGGAAATAAAAAGCATTTAAAAACTTTGTGCGCTTAGCGTCTTTGTGGTAAGATAAAATAAGATGCTGCACCAATATTTTCCCGCAGATCATATTGATTTAATTGCTAAAATCTGCATCTCTTTTCTGCGAAATCAGCGGGAAATAAAAAGCACTTAAAAACTTTGTGTACTTAGCGCCTTTGTGGTAAGATAAAAAATCTTAGACCAATGTTTTTCCCGCAGATCTAAAAGATTTTATCGCAGATTATATTGATTTAATTGCTAAAATCTGCGTGCCTTTTCTGCGAAATCAGCGGGAAATAAAAAGCACTTAAAAACTTCGTGCGTTTAGTGTCCTTGTGATAAGATAAAACTTAATGCGCCACCACAGCTGCATCAGCGCTTGCTTCTACTTCGCTAACAATAAACCTGCGACCAATCAACAAACAAAATAACGCGATAAACGCTGCTGCTGTCATTACCAAAGGCATAGGTACAACCGAATGTTCACTAAATAAACTTACCATAACCGAGGCCAGTGCACCCAAACCCATTTGTAATGCGCCCATTAAAGCCGAAGCACTACCGGCATTTTTTGAAAACGGGGCAAGCGATAATGCCGCTGCGTTGGGGTTAATGAGCCCTAGGCAGGCCAGAAACAAAGCGATAAAACCAATGGTGCTGTATAAATTGAGCCAGTTATTTAAAGCAAAAATCAGGAACATTAAACTAAATACACACTGAGCCACTAATGCCCAGGTTACAATCTTTTTGCTGCTGAACCATTTTAAGATTAAACTATTCACCTGGCTCGAACCAATAAAGGAAACCGATAAGAGAGCGAATATCCAGCCATAACCTGTTTTGCTTACTTCGTAAATTTTCATAAACACGGTTGGCGATGATGAAACATAGGCAAACAAGCCAGAAAAGGTAATAGAACTGATTAGCGCATAAGTATAAAACTGAGGTTCACGCAATACAGTAAAAAAGTTGGTTAATATAGGTTTCGGCTTCAACGAATATTTTGGATCGGGTTTATAGCTTTCAGGTAACTTAAAAATAGAGGCTAAAAGCATTAGAACCGCCATAAAACCTAAAAATACAAAAACATATTTCCAGCCGAGTGCCGAAATTAAATAACCACCGGCAGTAGGGGCCAGCATAGGGGAAACTGCAATCACCAGCATTAATGAAGCAAATACCTTCGGACTTTCTTCTACTGAAAACAAATCGCGCACCATGGCAACCGAAGCTACAGCAGTGGCACAGCTTCCTATGGCTTGTACAAAACGCAAAACAATAAGCTGGTTTACATCAGTTACGGCTAAGCATAAAAATGAAGAAACGATATAAAGACCCAAACCAAAATACAGCGGCTTTTTACGGCCATATTTATCGAGTAAAGGCCCGTACAAAAGCTGTCCGGCCGAAATTCCAATAAAAAAGCTCGATAAAGACAGGGCAACAACAGATTCAGTACTCTTTAAATCTTTTGCAATATCTACGAAACCTGGCAGATACATATCAATTGAAAAGGGGCCAAGGGCAGCAAGTGAACCTAAAATAAGTATTAAATAGAAGTGTTGTTTCTTAGCCATGATCTGTTAGTTTTTCGGAGGCGCAAAGATTGGGAGATTTAATTTGCTAACCTAAATTTATGGGTCGAGCGATTGTAAAAATTGTATTTAGCGGTCAGCATGGAAAAACTACCATGTAATTGAACGTAAGGTTCCTGTTAAAAAGCATTATCTGCGTTGTAATGTGATAGATTATATTTAGATTTATTGCCTATGACTTTTAAAACGAAAGAAAGCCGTTTACTACTTGTTCTGGGTAGTTTTTTTGTGGCCAATGCCATATTATCAGAATTTATTGGTGTTAAATTATTCAGTGTTGAAGAAACCCTGGGCATGAAAAAGTTCGATATCAACTTATTAGGTGTGCCACATTTGTCGTTCGTAATGTCGGCAGGGGTATTAACCTGGCCCATTATCTTCATTATGACAGATATCATCAACGAGTATTTCGGGGTGAAACAGGTAAGGTTTCTATCCATTCTTACCTCCATTTTAATCGCCTTTGCCTTTATTGTAGTTTGGGGATCTATGCATTTAAGTGCAGCCGATTTCTGGGTTCACCAAAAAATTAACGGTGAAGACCTCAACATGAACAACGCCTTTGCAGGTATTTTTGGTCAGGGGATGTGGATTATTGTCGGCTCAATTACAGCCTTTATTATAGGCCAGATGGTTGATGTACTGATTTTTCACCGCATTAAAAAGATAACCGGCGAACGTGCACTGTGGTTGAGGGCTACGGGTTCAACACTCGTTTCTCAGTTTGTAGATAGTTTTGTTGTAATTTTTATTGCCTTTTACCTTAATCCACAATACCATTACACCTGGAAAATGGTTTTTGCCATTGGGTTGGTGGGTTATACTTACAAGTTTGTTGTAGCCATCCTAATGACTCCAATACTTTATCTGGTACACCGCATTATTGATAGCTATTTAGGTAAAGATTTAGCACATAAACTGATGCAAATGGCTGGCCGCGGATAACAAAAACACTAACCAAATATATTGCTTAATATGAAATTAAATTATTTAATGGGCTTGGCGTTGCTCTCGCTGGCAGCGTGCAATGGACCGGCTGAAAAAAAGAAAGAATCGCTAAACATCCAGGGTACATGGCAGCTGGTTTCGGCTACTACCACGCAAAATGGCAAAAGCGAGGTAACCGATTATACTGGCAAACTGAAAATGATTAAAATGTTTAACGATACGCATTTTGCATTTTTAAAGCATAGTACCAACCCTAAAGATACAGCCGGTTTTGATGCCGGTGGCGGAAGTTTTAAACTGGATAACGATAACTATACCGAACACCTGGAATATTATAAAAATAAGAACTGGGAAGGCAATACTTTTAATTTTAAGCTTAGCATTAAGCAGGATACCTTAATTCAGCAAGGTGTAGAAAAGGTAGAAGGTGAAGGGGTAGATCGGGTGATTGTAGAAAAGTATGTAAAAGTTAAATAAAACACAAAAGGCCGGAATCGCTCCGGCCTTTATGCTTAACAACAAAACAAATAAAAAAATTAACCTTAAAAATTACTAGGCTGTTTAAAAATGAATAAACAATTCGCAGGTCTATCAGGTCGGTGTGGACACCAACCTCTAGCGTTGCTAACGAGCGGCGTCTCCACCGCCCGTTTGAATTTCACACAAATTTAAACAGTTTCTGAGTTTAAAGGGCTGCCAGTTCTTCGGCAAAAACATTTTCGCTTAGCAGCTCTTGCTTGTAAATCTGTCTGCCGGTGTAGGCTACAAAAACAGCCGGATCTAAAAGCAATTCGCGGTTTTTGATTAAACTTTCCAGCTTAAGTGTTCCAACCACATATTTATAGCTATCGGCAGCATAACGCTCGCTGATGTTATCGAATTCCAATAAGGTAATCAGATCTTCATCTGCATAGCGTAAATACACTTCCAGTAAAATTTCTTCAGTATGTTTTACACCGTTTTCTGAGTGGTATTTTTTATACTCATAACGGTAATCGTAACGCAAAGCCGCAATATCCGATAGTACAGCTGCACCAGTCGGGTGACCGCCTGCACCTTTACCATAGAAAAACTGTTTATCGGCAAAAGCAGCTTGTACCGCTACAGCATTATATTCGTTTTCTACATTATATAAGAAATCATCTTTGGCTACCAGTTTAGGCAAAACATAAGTTACCACATCTTTGGTATTTACCTTACGTGCTGTTGGTACCAGTTTGATTTTAAAGTTTTTCTCGCGCGCGTATTTAATATCGTATTGCGAAAGGTTTTGGATACCAATATTCAGAATGGTATCAGGGTCTACAAAAATGCCGTAAGCATGAGCTGTAGCAATCGCCAGTTTATATTTCGGATCGTAACCTCCCACATCCAGAATAGGATCAGTTTCGGCAAAACCTAAATCCTGAGCTTCCTTCAATGCCGAATCGTAGCTCTGGTTTTCGTTAAATATTTTAGACAGAATGTAGTTAGAAGAACCATTAAAAATTCCGCTCAAAGCGTGGAACAATTCGTTGTCATAATACTCTTCCAGGTTACGGATAATTGGAATACTACCACATACTGCACCTTCGTACAACAGGGAAGTACCATGCTCTGCCTGTAAATCTACCAGCTCTTTTAAGTGGGTAGCAATCATTTTTTTATTGGCCGAAACTACATTTTTACCATTTTTTAAGGCGGTAGTTACAATTTCGTATGCAGCATCAGCATCGTTAATCAATTCTACAATTGTATTGATTTCGGTATTATTCAGTATTTCGTTACGATCGGTAGTAAATAAATCTTTATTGAGCGTACGTTTCTTCTTTGGATCTTTTATCGCGATTTTAATGATCTCCAGATTCAGATTCTGGCTCTGGATAATATCCAGCAAACCTTGTCCTACAACTCCGAAACCAAATAAACCGATTTTTAAATTTTTACTCATTTTTATTTTGTGATTATACAGATAACCGGATTTTAACCGATCCTATTGTTCTTATATTTGTTTTTGTCTTTATTATTTAGCTTTACGCTTAAGTCTTCTGTCTTTCTGCTTTACACTCTCTGCTTCAGTCTTTTGTCTTTCTGCTTATACGCTTTCTATGCAGTATGCTGCAACTTAATTATTTTTTTATCGCGGCTCTCTTTAATAAAAGTTCCGATAATATTGGTCAAAGCATTGGTTTCGATTAAGAAGCCGTCATGTCCATATTCAGAGTGGATGGCAGCAAATTCGGCACCAGTAATATGATCGGCAAGGTATTTCTGCTCAGAAATCGGGAAAAGGAAATCGTTTTCGATACCAATTACCAGTGTATTGGCTTTAACCAATTTTAAAGCATCGGCAATGCTTTTGCGGTTGCGCCCAACATTGTGGCTATCCATTGCTTTAGTTAAATAATAATAGCTGTAGGCATTGAAGCGCTTGGTTAATTTCTCGCCCTGATAATTCTGATAAGATGAAGCCCTGAAATTATCGGTTTTATCGTTTACACTTTCAACCTGTGTACTGCCATAAGCATTGTAGGTGCGGTAGCTTAAAAGCGCAATGCTTCTTGCAGCTTTCAAACCTTTAAGTCCTCCATCAGGTTTGTTGGCATAAAAAGTACGGTCGGTAGTAATGGCCAGTCGCTGACTTTCGTTAAAGGCAATTCCCCAGGGCGAGTGTACTGCATTCGTAGCCACTAAAATCAGGTTCTCAATTTTATTCGGCTCGATAATACTCCATTCAACCGCTTGTTGCCCACCTAACGAACCACCAATCAATAATTTAATGGTATCGATTTGCAAATGCGCTGCTAAAAGCTGGTGTGCAGAAACAAAATCGCGGATAGTGAACTGCGGAAACGACAAGTAATAGGGCAGGCCGTTAACCGGATTGGTACTTAAAGGATTGGTTGTACCATAATTAGAGCCCAATACATTTGCACAAACAATATAATGATCGTTAGGGTTGAATAAAGCGTTTTGTCCAAATAGGCCTTCCCACCATTCAAAAACATCTGCATTGGCAGTAAGCGCGTGGCAAACCCATATTACGTTATCTTTCTTTGCGTTTAACTTGCCATATGTTTGATAAGCGATTTGCAGATTACGGATTTTTTTTCCGCTTTCGAGCTTAAATTGTTTGTTGTATTGATATGTTGATGCTGTGCTCATGCTAAAATAATGCTGATGGTAATAAAAAAAGGATTAGGCTTGTAAACTGGTTGCACTTACTGATAAGCCAATAGCTGCAAAAGCCTGCTCAAAATCGGCCTTAATGTCGTCGATATGCTCGATACCAACTGATACGCGAAGCGAGTTTGGTTTAACACCTGCGGCCAGTTGTTCGCTATCGCTTAATTGCTGGTGTGTGGTAGCCGATGGCTGGATAATAAGCGTTTTGGCATCTCCCACATTGGCCAGGTGCGAAATCAGCTTTAAATTATCAATCAGCTGGGTTGCACTTTCTTTGCTGCCGTTTAACTCAAATGATAAAACTGCTCCAAAGCCATTGCTTAAATATTTCTTTGCCAGACTATTGTATTTACTGCTGGCCAAACCCGGATAAGCCACTTCTTTAACTGCAGGGTGATTTTCTAACCAGGTAGCCAGTTCTAAAGCATTATCTACATGACGTTGTACGCGAAGCGATAAAGTTTCGAGGCCTTGCAATAGCAGGAAAGAGTTGAATGGTGCAATAGCCGGACCTAAATCCCTCAAACCTTCTACACGTGCACGGATAATGAACTGGATATTACCAAAAGGACCATCAACACCGAAAACATCGCTGAAAACCAGGCCATGGTAACCTTCTGATGGTTCGCTAAACTGTGGAAACTTACCATTTCCCCAATTATAATTTCCACCATCTACAATTACACCGCCAATACTGGTTCCATGTCCGCCAATCCATTTCGTAGCCGATTGTACCACTACGTTTGCACCATGTTCTAATGGCTTAAACAGGTAACCTGCAGCACCGAAAGTATTATCAACAATTAACGGAAGATCATATTTTTTAGCAATAGCGGCAATTTTCTCAAAATCGGGCACACTAAACGCCGGGTTACCAATGGTTTCTAAATAAATAGCTTTTGTTTTATCGGTAATTTTAGCTTCAAATTCTTCAGGTACATCTGGGTTAGCAAAATCGACATGAATACCCAAACGCTTAAATGCTACTTTAAACTGATTATAAGTACCACCGTAAACGTGAGATGAAGAAACAATGCTGTCGCCAGCTTCGAGGATATTATTTAAGGCAATAAATTGTGCTGCCTGACCAGATGCTACTGCCAATGCCGCTACGCCACCTTCTAAAGCTGCAATACGTTTTTCGAAAACATCGCTGGTTGGGTTCATGATCCTGGTATAAATATTACCAAACTCTTTCAAGGCAAATAAATTAGCCCCATGCTCGGCATTTTTAAAACCGTAAGAAGTGGTTTGATAAATAGGAACAGCCCTTGAGCCTGTAGTTGGATCGATTTCCTGACCTGCGTGTATTTGTAAAGTTTCGAATTTATATGAAGTTGACATAATCTTTAATGCTTAAATTTTTAAATGTTGAATAATCTGTAGGGATCAGACTAACCTAAAGGTTAAACCTGTGTGGGCGTATCCCGTTTTAGCGGGACCTTCCAGTTTGAAAAACACAAAAAGGGAAGATTTTTAAATTACTGTATGCAACAGCACATACAAGTAATCGCCTGCATATTGCAACACATAAAAGACATAGAAAGATTTCCTACATTTTTAAGGTTTGAACTGGGTTCGCTTAGCGATTGAAGATTTAATGTTTTCATCAGTTAAAATTTATATCACCAGATAACACCATGTTAGCCGGTCAGGAATTGGCACCTTCTCTTTCTGAGGGTTGCCAGTGGGTCATCGAGCCAGTCTCTCGCCACTTCTTTATAAATCAACCTCTGAAGATTGACTTTTACTTAGCTTGCTGCCAAATAATATTCCAAATGTCTGAATTTAATTTTAATCCACAAAATAAAATTTTGATTTTAAAACAAGTTACTGTAAATGAGGGTGCTAATTTTAAATAATTTAGGCTCCACAAATATTTTAATATAAAGTTAATGGTTAAAACTTTAAGTTTGTGTTACCTATCTAAATCTAATCATCATGAAAAATGTAAAATTCTTTGGTTTGGCAATATTATTTACTGTTGCCTGCTTAAACAACGTTAATGCCCAGTTTGGCGGTTTAAAAGATAAACTGTTAAAAGTGGGTACGGCGCAAGGCGCTAAAGCCTTAGGGGTTGATAAATTTCTGAAACAACCTGTTGCCATTACCACCAGTTTCGATGATGTGAACCGCGAAGGCGAGATGATGCCCGATTTTAAATCGAAGGAGAAATTTCAGCCTTTATATTTATTGCCTAAAAATCCCGAGGGCGGTTATGTGCTTTGTGAAGGTTTTTATGAAATGACCAATAAAAGCTATTGCCTTAAAGCCGGAACCTTTGCCCCATCAAAAGGCGACGGTTACATGTTTGCTCCGGTTTTAGGACCCAAAGAAGAAATTGTAGTATCGATATTAAAGAGTGCAGAAAAGCACCCTGAAGTAGAACAGCACGATATTCAGGTTTTATTGTGGACCATTATTGCCCGCACTAAATTTGCTGATTACAGCGGACAGGTTAAACTTACAGCCATTAAATTACTTACGCCTAAACAACTTACCCAGTTAGAAGGTGGTGCTTTGGGTGTTTTGCCTTTTGATGTAATGGAAAAAGCTAAAGATCAGTTGCCGTCAGGCTTAAAAGCTGTGTTTGAAGCCGAAAATAACATCAGACAGTTGGTGGCATCAGGCAATTATACCTATGCTGATATGGAAAAATATGCAATTATTGCAGGTATGGCACCTCCAAGAAGCGATGTGCCGAGCGGCATCTGGACCAAACACCCTGATGGTTATTACGTGCGCTATTTTCCTTCGGGCTATTCCATTACCAAAGTGCAGGTTTATGTACCTAAAGAGTTATTGGCCAATGGCAATAAATTGGTTTATGATGCAGCAGGCGATATTGCTTGTCCGGCCAATACCGGTTCGCAACGTTTGGCGCAAACCAATGAGCCTTTGGAAGCCAATTATTCGCTTAAATTAACCACGGTTTGTAACCCGAAATAGTTTTTAAGTCCTTTAGATAATCCTATAAGGTTTTTAAAACCTTATAGGATTTAAAAATAAGTTAACTCAAAGCCTGTTCTAAATCGGCAATAATATCATCTGCGTGCTCCAGTCCAACCGAAATGCGCAACAGGTTTTTAGGTGTTTTACTATCTGGTCCCTCAATAGAGTAGCGGTGTTCAATCAAACTTTCCACCCCACCTAAGCTGGTAGCCTGCGCAAATAACTGCACTTTATTAACCACTTTACTTGCTGCCTCTACACCGCCTTTTACCAGGAAAGACATCATACCGCCAAAATCTTTCATTTGGTTTTTAGCAATTTCATGTTGAGGATGCGTTTCTAACCCCGGATAAAAAACAGCTTCTACCTGTGGGTGCTGATTTAAATAATCGGCTACTTTTTTACCATTCTCGCAGTGACCTTTCATGCGGTATGCCAAGGTTTTAATGCTGCGCGTTAACAGGTAGCAATCAAAAGGCGATGGAACGGCACCACCGGTTTGCTGCACATTCTTAATTTTATCCCACAGTTCATCCTTTTTCGCTGTAATCAAAACGCCACCTAATACATCGCTATGGCCACCCAGGTATTTGGTACTGCTGTGCATTACAATATCAGCTCCGAGCAAAATCGGGTTTTGTAAAATAGGAGAGGCGAAAGTGCTGTCGCAGGCAAAAGTGATATCGGCTGCCTTTGCAATTTTAGCTATTGCACTGATATCCGTAACTTTTAATAAGGGATTGGAAGGTGTTTCCGACCAAATGAGTTTAGTGTTGGGCTTAACAGAAGCTTTAACCAGCTCCAGATCTGTTTGGTCGACGAAATCAAATTCAAGTATATCGGCAAAAATGGTAAGCAATTGTTTTTTAAAGCCCCAGTACATATCATCTGGTGCAATAATATGGCTACCCGCCTTTAACGCCTGAAACAAGGCCATTCCCGAAGTATTGCCCGATGAGAAAGCAGCCGCATCTTTACCGTATTCTAATTTGGCTAAAGTGTTTTCTAAAGCAGACCGGTTTGGATTGCTTACCCGGCTGTACATGTGGCCGCCAGGATACCCGCCATGCTCATCGCGAAAAAAAGTTGTAGACAGATTAATGGGAGGGGTAACATCGCCTGTAGCACTGTTAACGAGATTAGATGCGTGAATAGCAAGGGTTTCGGGTTTCATGATAATAGGGGTTGATCGAAATAATATCAGATTGCAATTTAATATTTTGCAGCTAATTTAAACTTCGTAATTGTTTTGGCAAGATTTATGTAACAACTTTGACGAAATTTAAATTAAACTAAAATGAAAAGATTATTTATAGCTATCGCAATCGCATGTTCTACTTTAGTAATGTTACAAAGCTGCAATACTGCCAAAAGGGTAACCGCAGGTGTTACCGGTAGCAGAGGTACAGTAGTGCGCGACTGGGTAGTAAGCAACGTAGCTTTAGAAGGTTTACCTGATGGCGCTGTGCAAGGTTTATTTGGCGAGAAGTCGTACAAATGCTTTCAGGGCAGTACCTGGAAATTAACCAACAGCGGTAACGGATCGTATACTTTACCGGCATCAAGCGCATGTGGATCGGTAATGCAAACTATTTTCTGGTCGGCAGCACCAAAAGACCAGACTTTCCAGTTTAAAAAAATCTACGAAGGTGATAAAGCTAAAAACGTAAGTGAAGGTTACCGTTTAGTATTAACCGAACTTTCGAGCACACAAATGGTATTAAAATCGCCAATTGAATTTGGTGGCAGAACTGCAAACATCATTTTAACGTTTGTACCCGCTGCACGATAATACTTAGCATTGAAAAACATACCCGAAAGCACTTCTGAAAAGAGGTGCTTTTTTTGTCTGCAATCTATTTTAGCCACGGAAGCACGGATTAGCACGAAAAACTTCTTACATGTCGCACTGAGGGGTAATTTATTGAATGAAATCAATATTAGTAACAGCCCTTTCGATATCGTCATTTCGAGCGTAGTGCAACATAGCCGAGAAATCTGTCTCTATAGATTTCTCCATTCTGCCACCAGTGAAAAACTGACTGGCTTCAGTCGAAATGACGATTCTTCTACGGAGTCTATCAATAGTAGCGGAGTCGAAGCGCTTTTGCCTTTAGGCATATAAGCCACGGAGATTCTGTGTTGATATCCAAATTAATTTTTAATTTTGTAGTCCAAGGCAGCTCTAAGCTAGCTTCATTAGGGCAGTTCATTTTTAATGGCTGCTCTAACAATTTACTTCGTTTTCCAC